>JAAGKN010000211.1_pt1 | contig 208782 bp, 230 predicted proteins | sample 6206371 | NCBI WGS metagenome assembly JAAGKN01 (sample SAMN11533720, study PRJNA540317) | gut metagenome | isolation source: fecal pellets from male and female animal of same cohort | host: Peromyscus leucopus | place: USA:CA | collected 2017 | reverse complement strand
CTTGTTTAAACATATCTCTAACACGTGATGCACCTACTCCTACGAATAGTTCTACAAAGTCTGAACCACTTATATAGTAGAATGGTACATTTGCTTCTCCAGCAACTGCTTTAGCTAGTAAAGTTTTACCTGTTCCTGGAGGACCAACTAATAAAACTCCTTTTGGAATTCTAGCACCAAGCTTTTGAAATTTTTTTGGATTTTTTAAGAAATCAATAAGTTCTTGAACTTCTTCTTTTTCTTCTTTTAGTCCAGCTACATCAGTAAATCTAACTTGTCCACCGTCTTCACTTAATTTAGCACGACTTCTTCCAAAGTCCATTGATTTATTGTTTCCTGCTGATAATTTAGTAAACATATAATATGCCCCAATTACTAAAATTACAATTGGAAGAACATTTATTACAACGTACATAAAATTACTTGAACCTGGATCTTTATTTGTTTTATATTCTTTTATACCTTGTTCTTTAGCGTAATCAGTAATTGTTTCAATTTCTTCACTTATAACTTTTGCTTCGAAGGATTCACCTTTTTCGTATCCTTCTAATTTACCTTCGATAAAGTAAATACTTTCATTACTTTTTGGTGTAATTGTTATTTCTGTTACTTTTTCTTCTTTTATATTTTGAATTAATTCTCCTGTAGTCAATTCATGTGGCTTCATAGAACCTCCACCAACAACAAATAATAAAGCTACAAGAACAACAGCAACAATTACATAAGGCATCATTGCCATGTAAGTATTGTTTTTCTTTTTCATTTTATTTCTCCTTCTTAATAATTTACATAAATTTAATTATACCATAATATTATATCATATAATTCACTCTTTGCTTTATCAAATTTAGATTTTTTTAGGCCTGGAAGCCAAACTATTTTACCTTTACTGTCAACAACTATTGGCTGTTTTTCTCTTTCTTCTTTTGAAAGCTTACTGTTTATAAAAATATCTTTGATTTTTTTTGCTGAATTCATATTTTTTACAACCATCTTATCGCCATCTTCGCGATTTCTTACATATAAAGGTAAAGTAAGTTCTTTACTATTTAATTTAATATAATCATTACTGTTTTTTTCAGTTCCATCAATTATTTTTATACTTTTACCATTTGGCAATAATGTATTTTTTTCAATAGGAATACGATATTTTTCCATTTTTTTCTTACTACGGTCAATTTTTAATTTGTTATAGACTTTTGTTATTCTTAATTTATCTGGTAAGTTTATTTCAATATTTGGTTTTGGATTATTTATAATATCTATAATTAAAGAAATATGTTTGTCATTAACTAAATATAAGTTATCTTCATAATTATCATCCAATATATATTCAATTATTTTCGTTTGTATTAGTTTATCTAAATTATTGAAGTCTTTGATATCCAATGTTTTTTTTGTGTATCTTTTATTGATCTCTTCATTAATAATTTTATCAACAAAATTATAGTATTTTAACAATTCTCTACTAAATTTAAGATATTTCAAATGAACATTTTTATTTTCGCTTTTTAAAAAAGGCAAGACATGATGTCGATATCTGTTTCTAGTGTAGTTGTCTTCATGGTTGGTTTTATCTATAGCATAAGGTATTTTGTTTTCATCTACATAAGACATAATATCTTCTTTTGTCATAAAAATTAAAGGTTTTATTACTTTATAAAAATTTTTATTGTTTTCTATTTGAAAACCTGTATACCCTTTTAAAGTAGATCCTCTTGAAATTCTCATTAGTATTGTTTCAATTAAGTCATCACCATGGTGGGCGGTAAATAAGTAACTTGCATTATATTTTTTTATCACCTGTTCGAAGAATTGGTATCTTTTTTCTCTTAATTCAAGTTCATTATAATCTTCTTTTTCACTTTTTTTATCAAATGTTGTTGTTTCTAAAATTAGGTTATTATTTTTACAATATTCTTCAATGAATTTCATTTCTTCTTTGCTTTCTTCACGAATATTATGGTTAATATGTGCACAAATTATACTTGTATTTTTATTTATCGACATAATAATATTTAGCAAACACATAGAATCTGGTCCGCCAGATAGTCCAATTACAATTTTTTCATTTTCTTTTAATAGACTATTTAAATAGGCAATTGTTTCCTTCATAGTTATTCCCTCTTTGTGAGTATTTTATATTATAAGTTTTATTTAATCAATATTTATTTCATTTTTAATATTGCTTCAATAAACGGTTTTATCTCTCCGTCTAACACTTTAGTAGCATCTCCCATTTCAAAATTACTTCTTGTATCTTTTACTAATGTGTATGGTTCAAGTACATAACTTCTTATTTGGCTACCAAAATCTATACCAGTACTTATTCCTTTTAGAGCCGCTATTTCTTTTTCTTTTCTTTCTGCTTCTAGTTTATATAATTTACCTTTTAGTACTTTCATTGCTTGTTCTTTGTTTTGTAATTGACTGCGTTCGTTTTGACAAGTTACAACTATTTTACTAGGGAAATGTGTAATACGTACTGCTGAAGGTGTTGTATTTACTCCTTGACCTCCATGACCACTTGCACAATATACATCAATTCTAATATCTTCATCTTTTATTTCTATATTAATGTTTTGATCTATTTCTGGGACAACAGAGACTGATGCGAATGAAGTGTGTCTTCTTTTGTTTGAATCAAACGGAGAAATTCTTACTAGTCTATGAACTCCACTTTCACATTTTAGATATCCATATGCATAGTCTCCTTTTATATGAAGAGTTACAGATTTTATTCCTGCTTCTTCTCCAGCTTGCTGTTCTATAATTTCATATTTATAATCCATTTTATCGCAAAATCTTTGATACATTCTTTGTAACATGCTTGCCCAATCACAAGACTCAGTACCTCCAGCTCCTGGATGTATTTCTAAATAACAGTCGCTACTAGCATATTCCCCATTAAGCAATGTTGCTATTTCCAACTCCTCTATTTTATTAGACAGTGTGTTTATTTCTATTTCTAATTCTTTTAATATTTCTTCTGAAAATTCCATTTCTAATAGTTCGATCATTTCTTTATTTGAGGATATTTCTTTATTTAAATTATTATATGCACTTGTTTCTTTTTTTAATAAAGTTAATTCTTTATTAAATTCATTGGCTTTTTCTATATCATCCCAAAAATTTGGTTTATTCATTATTTCTTCTATTTCAGATATTTTCGATGTTTTAGCATCAATGTCAAAGAGACCTCCCAATAGTAGTTAATTTATCATCAAATTCTTTAAATTTATTTTTTATTTCTCTTAGTTCCATAATATCATTCCTTTCAATTATTATATCACAGGCTTTATGAGGAAAAATGTTTTATATTTTACTTTAATTATATTTCAAATTAGACCTCATCTTGCGTATTTTTATTATAATCTAATTTATCATACTTAACAAGATTTTTGTGAATATTTGTTCGATATTAACACAAATAAAAAGTAACTTTATTTAGTTACTCCTTAATTGTTTTTTTACTTTTCTTTTTAAACTTGCTATTTTTATTTCTTCTAGTTTAGTTGATGCTAATGATGCTACAGAAGTTAATTCCGTAAGACTTGGTACAGTTATTGTAATACTATATTTAGTATTAACTTCTTCAGCAAATTTATGAGCACGTTTTATACCATATTCTGGATTTGTATCTTTTGAGTAAATTAATGATAGTATTATCATATTAATAATTTTTGTTCTTAACTCTAAGTCTGTTTTGTTAACGAATTCTATTTTTTCGAGGTCTGTTGATGAGACTTTTTCGCTTCCTTTTAATATTTTGATTAAGTCTTTTATTGTAATATAAGATGACGGAATTTCTGGTATAAAGTCTGTTAAACGAGACACTTCATAAGGAGATATAAGACCGCCAACAGCCGTTGCTGACATCATTTTTACAACTTTCATTTCGTTAGGATATTCAGCGTTTACTTTAAAGCCAATAAAATCTATCCAACCATTTCCATCTGTTATGTTTTTATCGTAATTTCCCCAATCAGGTTGACAATATCCGCTATTACTACGATATTTACAATCGAACGTCTCTAGCTCATCATGATTTAGTCTGTATCTAAACTGATCAAAACTCATATTTTCAGAAATATTATTTATCCCTTCAAATTCCGTATTTATTACACCATCATTATATTCTAATTCTCTATTTGGATATTTCATTTCATACCATAGTTTTACTTTCTGAATTAAATGCTTTATGCTTTCCAAGTCTAAGTAAGGATTATATCCATTTCTTAATTTATTATATAACCACAGCATAAATTCTTTGTTTTTTTCTGGGATATAGGCTTGTATGTCTGTTTCATAAAATTTATTTTCTTCAGCAATTGTCATTTCCAAAACCTTCCTTCTATATTTATTATATAAGATTGTGTTAAATAAGACTAGTTTCTTTTTAGTTTATTTTTTTAAGCAAGACTTTTATTTATTCATCATTTAATTTATATCATGCTTTGTGAATTTTTTGTTTTATGTTTTCTTTACCACCATCTTTAAAGCATGTGTTTATAAAGTATTCTACAATTTCCTTTTTTTCTTTTTCTTAAAAGATAAAGTAGTTGCTATGTATATCCCACCAGAAATCACATGATGCTTCTTTTGGATGATTTATAAATTCATATAATGAATAGTTTCTATCGATTTGTTTTTGAGCTATTTGGTGAAGAGTTTCAGAACTAGGAGAAAGTAAAAGATTTATATTTATAAAAAGAAACATTTGAGAGTCGTTCTTATTAAAAATATCGAGAGATACAAATTCGTAATATTCTATATTATATTCTATAAGCTAACATGAGGATTCTCCTTTGATAGTAGTTATTATAACACAATTTTATGTTTTTTAATTAGAGCTGTGAATAGTCTGAAGTTATTAATATTTTGTCTTATGAATTATAAAAAGTTCCATATTTTAGGAACTTTTATTTGTTTTCCACAACAGGATTTGTATTTCTTTCTTAATCTGTAAGATCATGAGTCTTTTCTAATCTATTTTTATAATTTCAAGTTTTTTTCTTTTCCTTTCTGGTTTTCAATTACAAGCTCATCACTTGTCATTAAAGCGTTAACGTTATCTTTTGTTAATACGACATTTAAAACCACATATGCTCCATCTAAAAGACCGTTGTTTTCTGCTACTAACTTTTGACAAGCTTTATAAGTTCCTCCAGTCGCATAAACATCATCAATAAATACACATCTTTTTCCATCTAAATCTACTTCTGGAAGATCAAGTTCAATGCTTGAATACTCTGTTGTATCTCTAGTTGTTGACATTACACAGCTTTCTGGTAACTTACCATGTTTTCTAATAGGAATTAGGGGTTTTTCTAAAAGCGCAGCAACATAACTTCCCCACAAAAATCCACGTGCATCGGGTGAAACAATAAAATCAATATCGCCATCGTTTTCTAAAATCATATTTTTTAAAGCAGTTGCTACTTTTTTAAAGTTTTTGCCACTTGTTAATGTTGGTGTTAAGTCAATAAAGTTAACTCCTTCAATCGGCCAGTCTTCTTGAACCCTATATAATATATCTCTTCTTTGTTCTATTTTTTTCATATTAGTATTTTTTGGGGACTGGCTACAATTTCCTTGTTCTATAATTCTCATTTTCTTCTCTCCATTTTCTTTTTAATTTTATGATTTTCCTTTTGGGTTTCAATTGTTCGAATTAACTTTCGTAATCATCCTCTCACATAATTACATTTTAATACTAAGTTTGCATATTGTCAATAACTTAATCTTATTTTGATACTAAGTTGTTTGCTATATTATTAATATTAAGACCAAACTCTCATAATATAGTCATCTACTTTTTATAAATAAAAAAGATTCTAGTCCTAAATTAGGGCAAGAATCACTTATTTAAAATACACCTGAATTATAGTAATTATTACAATATAAAAGAATGTAAACACCCAAAAATGTTGTCTACATCCTTATTTTATGCTATTTACCACAGCAAGATTTATATTTTTTACCACTTCCACAAGGACATTGATCGTTTCTTCCAACTTTTTTATCAGCTTTAATTGGTGTTCCTTTTGTCTTTAAGTGTGTATCATGTACAATCTTATTATTTCTTTGATCTTTTCTTTCGGTATTTTGTCTTACCTCTGCTTTTAATAAGAAGATAGAAATTCGTGATTCGATGCTACTCATTAGTTCATCAAATAAGTCATATCCTTCCATAGTATAAGCTTGTAATGGATTTGTTTGACCATAACCGCGAAGACCAATACCTTCTCTTAAATGTTCCATTGCACCAATATGATCAATCCAAGCTTCATCGATAACACGTAAAGCAATTGCTTTTTCAAATTCTGCAATGATTTCTTTTGGAACGCTCTTAGTCTTAGCTTCATAATCTTCTTTTACTTTTTCAGTTAAGTAAGCTTTTACTTCTGCTTCATCTTTCATATCTTCAATTTCAGATACTTCCAATTTTGTTGTTTTAATTAAATTAGTATTTAAATATTCAATTATTTCTGATTTATCATCATCTGTTAAGTATCCTTCTGGTTCAATATGACTGTCTACTAAGTTAGCAATATTACTATCGAAAGTCGCTTGTGTTCTATCAGAAATATCTTCTTGATCTAGAATTTCATTTCTTCTTGAATAAATAATTTCTCTTTGTTCATTCATAACATTGTCATAGTCAAGTAATGATTTACGAGTATCATAGTTATTTCCTTCAACTTTCTTTTGAGCTGTTTCAATACTCTTAGTGAATGTTTTAGAACGAATTGCTTGTTCATCAGTAAAGCCAACATTAATTAGCATTTGTTTAATTTTATCTGTACCAAAACGTCTCATTAGGTCATCATCGAATGACACGAAGAATTGTGACATACCTGGATCTCCTTGACGTCCTGAACGCCCACGTAATTGGTTATCGATACGACGAGATTCATGTCTTTCTGTACCTAATACACATAAACCACCAAGTTCTTTAACACCTTCAGCTAGTTTAATATCTGTACCACGTCCAGCCATATTTGTTGCAATTGTAATTGCACCTATTTCACCAGCTTTAGCAACTATTTCTGCTTCTCTTTCGTGATTTTTCGCATTTAGTACTTCATGTTTTAATCCTTCTTTTTTTAGAAGTGCACTTAATTTTTCATTATTTTCAACTGAGATAGTACCAACTAGAATTGGTTGACCTGTTTCGTGAATTTCTTTTATTTTTCTAACAATAGCAGCAAATTTACCTTTTTCAGTAGCATAAACTAGGTCTGGTAAGTCTTCTCTGATTACAGGTCTATTTGTTGGAATTTGGATAACATACATATTGTAAATATCTCTAAATTCTTCTTCTTCAGTTTTTGCTGTACCTGTCATACCAGACAATTTAGCATACATTCTAAATAGATTTTGGAATGTAATAGTTGCCATTGTCTTAGTTTCTTCATTAATCTTAACGCCCTCTTTAGCTTCAATAGCTTGATGTAAGCCGTCACTAAATTGACGTCCATGCATTAAACGACCTGTAAATTGATCAACGATTATAATTGCACCATCTTCTACTACATAATCAACATCTATTTTGAATCCATAATTTGCTTTTAATGATTGATTTAAGTGATGAACTAATACTGCATTTTCTAAATCATATAAGTTTCCTAAATGGAAAGTCTTTTCAATTTTTTCTACACCACTATCAGTAAGTGAAACACTCTTGGTTTTTTCATCTACAGTATAATCATCTTCTTTTAGCTTTTTTACAGCTCTATCTGCAGATGTATATAAATCTTTAGAGTCAAACTTACCACCAGAAATAATTAATGGTGTTCTTGCTTCGTCGATTAAAATTGAGTCAACTTCATCGACAATACAAAAGTTAAGAGGTCTTTGTACTCTATCACTTGATTTAACTACCATGTTATCTCTTAGATAGTCAAATCCGATTTCATTATTTGTTGAATATAGAACGTCACAATTATATGCTGCTCTTTTATCTGAAGGAGACATTTCACGCATATTTAGACCAACAGTTAATCCTAAGAATCTAAAAATGTTTCCCATCCATTCAGAGTCACGTTTAGCTAGGAATTCATTAACTGTTATGATATGAACACCCTTACCAGTTAAGGCATTTAAATAAGTAGGCATTGTTTCTGTTAATGTCTTACCTTCACCAGTTTTCATTTCAGCTATGTTACCATAATGAATTGCTAAACCACCTAAAATTTGAACAAAGTATGGTTTTTCTCCAATTACACGGTAAGCAGCTTCTCTAACAACAGCAAATGCTGGTACAACTAATTCTTCTAAATCGGTACCATTTTCTAGTTGTTCTTTAAATTCTGCCGTTTTAGCTTTTAACTCTTCATCAGTTAATGCTTCCATTTCATCGCTAAGTTCTTCTATTTTATTAGCTATTTTTTCAAACCTTTTTAATTCTTTATATTCTGAGTCAATTAATTTTCTTAAAAATCCCATTGCGCATTCCTCCACGAGTTATATTATACCAAAAATACGTAAAGTATTAAACATTTTTCTCTTTACCTTTTTTCGTATAATATATTGTAATTTATTTTAATGCTAATTGCAATCGAAAAAAAGAATTTAATGCTATTTTAAACTAAATTTTGCGATTTTAGCAAAAGAAAAAGGAGTAAAACCCCTTATTTCATATTAATAATTCCGTAATTGTTATCTTTTCTCTTATATAGAACTGATACACATTCTTCATCAATGTTTTTAAATACAAAGAAGTCATGATTTAGAAGTTCAATCTGTAATATAGCTTCTTCTTCATCCATTGGTTTCATAGATATGTTTTTTCTTTTTACAATTGAACTTTGATTTTCTTCATTTACCTCTTCATCTTCATAATTTAAATTAAATTCTATAGTTTCAATGTTTTTATATTTTTTATTTAATCTTTCTTTATTCTTTCTAATTTGTCTTTCTAGTTTAGATGCCACTAAATCAACTGCTGCATAAAAGTCTTCATTTGATTCCTCTGCTCTTAGAGTGAATCTTTTTGTTGGAGCAGTTACTTCTATGATTTGTTCTAAACCTTTGATTCTTACAAGAACATTAGCGTTAATTTCTTCTGGATTTTCAAAATACTTATCCACTTTAGCTAGCTTTTCTGTTATGTAAGCTTTCATTGATTGAGTGATTGTAATTTTCTCACCACGAATATTTAGTTTCATATTCATCATCCTCCGTATATATATTATATCATATAACTTTTACTATTTGCTATATATTTAAATATTATAAATTATTAAAAAAAATATTCTTTTTTAAGAATATCTTTGTTTTTTATTAATTAGAAAGTGATAAGTTATAGAATTCTTCTGGGTTAATTAAAGAACCTTCTTTATAAGTTTCAAAATGTAGACAATTTTCTTTTTCATTCTCTAGTTTATTAGAACCACTAATAGCGATTACATCTCCCTGTTTAACTACATCACCAGTTTTTACTTTAACATCTTTTACACTTTGATATATTGTGATTAAACCATTTGAATGTTCTATTTCAATAATGTTCCCTAGAATTTCATCTTCTTTCATAGAAGTTACTTTACCATCTAAAACTGAAACAATTTCAAATTCTTGATCAGATGAATATAAAATACCTGTATTTGGCATATAAATATTTTCATATTTAATTAAAGATTGTTGTTGTCTTGCTTCTTCATCTGATGCTTGGTAATAGTATTTACTTATTGTAACTTCATTACTAGTAAATGGTTTTATAATTTTGGATTCTACTTCATTTTGGACATTCATTGTATTATCATTATCTACTAAAGTATTAGTTACATATGTATCATCTGGTACTAAATTATAATTTATCATGTTACCAATTATATAATAAAGTAAAATAGCTCCACACATAACGATTAGTCCTAAAGTAGGTATAACCCATTCTTTCAATTTTCTTCTTGTCATTTTTTTCCAACCTTTCTAATAATAAGTTTGGACAATAAAAAAAGAAATATACCTACAACTCATCAATTTCGATATTTTGATAGTAGTATTTTAATATTTCTTCATATTTGTATCCTAGTTTGGCCATATTATTAGCGCCATGTTGACTCATTCCTACCCCATGACCGTAGCCTTTTGTTGTTATTTTTATTAGATTATTATCTTCTATAATTGCAAAATCCGTAGAACGAAGTGATAACTTTTGTCTTATATCTATACCTGTAAATGTTTTATTATTTATAGTTATTGTTTCTATTCTATTAGATGCATCTTTTTTTATATTTGTTTGTTCAATTGTTTCGCAGCTAATACCTAGTTTTTGACAAAAAACATCTTTTTGAAAAACTTGGTCATATGAATTATTTTCATCGAATGGAGATTTAACTATGTTTAGGTATTCATTTTGTTCATTAAATACATTTAAAGAACTTTCAGTATAGCCATTACTCATTGAATAGTAATAAGCTTTTATAGGTTCATTATTATAGTACATGATTAGACCTTTGGTATTTTCTACTGCTTCTTTGATTCTGGTATAGTATTTTTCATAATTATTTTCCCATTTTGTTTGCATTTCTTCTTTAGTTAGATATACTTGATCATTTATTGTACCAGATATTGAAGAACTTTTTTGTAAGTGGTTGATGACATATGTGCGGGATGCAACAGCTTGGGCTTTTAAGGCTTCTATTTCAAATAGTGCTGGCATTTCTCCAGCTACTACTCCTATAACATATTCTTCTAATTCTAATGTTGCATTATTCTTTTCTAAGTTAACTGTCACTGAAATTTTCTCGACACTTTGTTTATTTTCTTCTTTTTTTTCTGGCATAATAAAATTAGTTTCCTTTCTGAAAAAGAAACTAATTATTGTTAATGGTAATAGTAGTATTGTTAGATATGCTAACTTTTTATTCAAATTGATCAGCCCTTTATAATACTACTTACACTTATGAAATCTGTTATAAAGTTAGTTATAAGATAACTTGTTGCGACGCTTAGGAGAATAACTAAAAGACGGGCTTCTATAGCTTTGTTTGTTTTGATAAAACCATCAAAGTTTATTCCTGATATTGCGAAGATACTCATAAATAAAGTTATAACATATATATAAGCCTTATAGTTCATTATATGTTCCATCCTCTATACTTATGATTTTATTTACTCGTCTATGATGTCTTTCATCTTCTGAATGAGGAGTAGAAATAAATTCTTTAATCATTTCTACTAGTTCATTTATATCTTGTTTATAGCTTAAGGCAATTATATTTGCATCATTATGTTCGCGTGCCAAATGAGCTTGTTCAACGTTTGAACAATGAGCACAACGTATTCCTTTTACTTTATTAGCTGCAATACTCATTCCTATTCCTGTTCCACACATAAGTAGACCAAAATCTGCTTCTTTATTTAATACTGATTTTGTTACAGCAAAAGCAAAGTCTGGATAGTCATCTATTGGAGTATTGTTAGTACTTTTATCTATAAATTCGTATTCAGGTAAAAGATTCATTAATGCTTTTTTTTCATTTACACCGTTATGATCAGTTGCTATTGCTATCTTCATTGCTTTCTTTCTCCTTTTTATTCATTGCTTTTTCAAATATAGGTAGTAAGCCAATTCCATCTGTTCTATGAGGAGGTAGTTGATATAAATCATGTCCTGGGAATTCGTTTCCTTCAATTAAGAACGGATCTTTTGCTCCTAAACATACATCCCAACCAATATAACCTATTTCTGGTATTTCTTTTGCGGCAAGACATGCAAATCTCTTTATTCTTGGCCACTTAGGTATTTGGAACCATAATATTTGTTCATTTGTTACTGGATGTTTTTCATAAATGTTACCTGATTTATCTATAGCTAAATAATCTATAATACCTGTTTCAATATTGATTGGAGCTACTAATCCGCCATGATTGAAGTTATCTACTACATCATTATTATTACCTATTCTTAATAAAGCAGTCACAATTTCACCATTTAATGTTACTATCCTTATAGTATTAATTGAAGATGGATGAAGACGACCTATTTCATCACATTGAATTGCTACTTCCTCAACTAAAGGACGTTTAGTTTCAACTAGGTTTTCATATATTTCTTTAACGTTTTTCTTTGTAACTTTGAATATTTCAACACCTTTTCCACAACATTCATCTAAAGGTTTTACTAATATCTTTTGATGTTTATTGCAGAATTCTTTAAACTCTTCAAAGTTTTCTTCTGTATCAGTTATTTCCATCCAGTCTCTTAATAAGTATTTATTAAAACGCTTGTTAAATTCAATTTTATTTTTGAAGTATTTATAGTAATCTGGATTGTTATATTTCTTTACTATTTCATTATTTATACCACGTGTTACTATAGTACTCCTTTGCTTTTCATTTAGATTGTACATTTCAAAAACTTTATAATCCATATAGCCAGCTTGGTATTTAAGCCCACAATGAACTATATCAAAAAAGATTCCAATCTTACTTTTGCCATTTTTTTCATGAACAAAGTTTACTGTATCAAAAAATTTACCATAGTCCATCCCTTTTATTCTTTTTGCTAAATATCCTATTTTTCCCATAGTTATCACCTTCTACTTGTAAATATTATATCATATATTTGAACAAATGTTTTGAAGTACATCAATTATTTGCCTAATATATGCTAGTTTTACATATTTTTTTGTTTTCATATATAGTAAAAAAGAATACAGCTATTTTATTGTAAGTGTTAAAAAAATATATAACTGTTGATAAGACAAAAGTTATTAACAAGATAGATATTATACCTAATACAATAAATTTATGTGTTCCTTTTTTCTTGGTTTGTTTGATGAAATTAATTACTTCCTTGTTATCACTCTTTTTTTCTTTATTTCTTTCACCTGCCAAAAATTCACTTACACTAATATTAAATTCATTACATATCGGCTCAAATAAAGAAATATCTGGCAGACATTTACCATTTTCCCATTTGCTAACTGATCTATCACTAACACCTAAAATATTTGCCAAATCTAATTGTGTTAAATTTTTATTTTTTCTTTCTTCAGCTATAAATTTACCTATTTTTATTTGATTCATATTGTTCCTCCTAAAAAGATTATATATGAATAGTAAATTTTTTAACACGAACTTGTGGTTGAGTTGAAAAAGTATAGGAAATTAAGTGTAGTACAATATTAACTTTTAAGATATTTTTTGATAAAGAAGAAAATAGATACAAATAATAAACTAATTGTAAAGACTAATAAAAAAAAAAGAACCCTCAAATAAGAGATTCTTATTTTTTATCCTTTATAATCTGGAAACTTTTTAGTTAAACTATGAATATATTCATCATCAAATATTCTTTTTTCCTCAAGAAAAGGTAGAACTTGTTCTCGTTCGTAAGTCACATTTCTTTCTTCATCTTGACAACTTATTCCCATTTTAACTTCAATATCATTTAAAAATTCATACCACAAACGCAAACGTAGTTGTTGATATTCAGTTAAATTAGCTGGACAATATAAAATGCTACTATAGTACGATTTTGCTGATTTTATATTATGGACAATCATATCTCCTGTTTCTGCTATTCTATTAGCAGCTTTATACATATCCATATCTTTTAAATAATCATAAGCAATTCCATCATAAGGTATACAATCACGTTCCATTAATTGTAATAATATTTCATAATGTCCTCTGTCACTTGTTGATGAAATGTTTCTTTTTACTCTATCAAAAAATTGTAATGGATATTTATAAGTATAATCTAGTGAAATACAAGCAAATGTATTTTTAAGTTCTTCTGTTAAAAAAGATGTCATAATTAATCCCCCTCAAATGTGGTTGATATTATAACATCTTTTAATTTTTTTAACAAAATTATCTGTTTTTTTTACACAAAAAAAGAAACTAAGCAGCTTCTTCTGTAGTTTCTTCTTGAGTATAACCAAATTTACGGTTGAATTTTTCAACTGCACCAGTCTTTTTAGTTTTGCCTTGTTTTCCAGTATAGAATGGATGACATTCATTACAAACTTCAATGTGAATTTCTTCTTTTGTTGATTTAGTCATAAATGTAGCTCCACATGCACATGTAACTTTGCAATCTTTCATTTCTGGATGGATATCATTTCTCATTTTTATTCTCCTTCCGCCATGTCTAATAATTTAAGACATAGTAATTTTCTTCGTCTTATGTATTATATCACATCAATTCAACTAATCAAGATATAAAATACAGCTTTTAGACACTTTTTTATTGTTTTTTAAATATTGATAGTATTTTTCCTACTGTAAATACGATAGAATCACTGTTTTTTGTAGCAACTTCTTTGAATATTGCTTTACATCCAACTGTAAGAGCAGATATTACTGCTGTTACTAAAATTGTAGTTATAGTTGCTGAAAAATGAAAATAATTTGCAATAGCTAATGTTAATACAGCTCCTAAACTACCGCTGACAATACCGCATATATCACCAATAACATCATTACATACTGATGATACTTTTGTAGCATTTTTTAACAAAGATATAGCTTCTTTAGCACCTTTTAACTTCTTTGAGGCTTTAGCATGAAGACTGGCTTCATTACTTGTAAGTACTGCAACACCAATCATATCAAAGATAATACCAATAGCAATTACTAAAATAGTTATAATAACTAAGATAATAGTATTAAACTTATCAGCCATTACTGTTGAAATTCCGCTAAATACTATTGAAAGTATAAAAGATAATAAAAAAACTTTATATATCCAGTTAACATTACTCTTCATATTAACTCTCCTTATATAAAGTATTAAAATTGGTATATGGTAGTATTATAAATTAATTTTACGGCTTTGGTCGAGTTGAATTTCTCTAATTCCTACCATCGATTACTCTTTGGCGATTTCTCTTTGAAGGAATCAATCGAATGTTACCTGTTCGATTACTCGATTACCACTTAGTCCGCACTTCAAACTTTATAATACAAACACCCTAGAGAATTTCTCTAACACAAAGTGATTATTCTTATTCGCTTTTGCAGTTATGTTTTCAATTTCTATCCCACATAACCACTCACGACATGCACCTTAAATCTTTATTGCTGACGGGATAAAAGGAATCGTCAGTTATATGCCATTATAACCTATCCTTAAATCTTAAATTATATACCCACCCAAATCTGGGCGAATCAAGCAGATATACAAAGTGTCATTTCAGTACAATTGGTAGATTTTTAGCCCTACCTTCAAATAATGTTTGTGACTAGGATAATGCACCACAACATGTTTAGAATTTTATCAAAAAATTAAAAGAAAGTCAAATTCATCTAACTTTCTTCTATTTCAATTCTTGCTCCAACATTTGTTAGCTTTTCTACTATATTCTCATAACCTCTTAATATATGGTCGATTTCATTTATTCTTGTAGTTCCTTCGGCAACTAGACCTGCTATGACCATTGCTGCTCCAGCACGAAGATCTGTTGCGACTACTTCTTTACCAGTTAATTTAGTACAGCCTTTAATGATTACAGTTCGATCATTTATTGTCATATCAGCTCCCATATTATTTAAATATGGAATATGCCCCATTCTATTTTCGTAAATTGTTTCTTCAAAAATAGATGTACCATTAGCTTGAGTTAATAAAACACTCATTGGTTGGCCTAAGTCTGTTGCAAAACCTGGGAAGACTAAAGTCTTAACATTAATAGGTTTATATTCTGATGGTTTGTTGATAAGTATTGAGTTATCCTCAATTACTAGATCCACACCCATTTCTTTTAGTTTACTTAATAATGCGTCAATATGGTCTTCTACTATTCCAGATATTTTTAAATTTTTTCCTAATAGTGCTCCTATTATAGTATATGTACCAGCTTCAATTCTGTCTGGAATTACATCTATTTGGGCACTACCTAACTTATCTACACCTTCGATTACTATTTCACTAGTTCCAGCTCCAGTAATCTTAGCTCCCATATTATTCAGTAAATCTGCTATATTAACTATTTCAGGTTCTTTTGCAGCATTTGAAATATATGTGGTTCCTTCTGCTTTAACAGCAGCTAACATAATATTAATAGTTGCTCCTACTGAAGCAAAGTCTAAATATATTCTAGCTCCAGTTAACTTATCTGCTTTAAATATGTATTTATTTCCTTCGATAGTAACTTCAGCACCTAGCTTTTTAAAACCATTAATGTGAAAATCTATTGGTCTTGAACCGATATTACATCCACCTGGGAAATAGATTTCAGCATAATGGAATTTACTTAATAATGCTCCCATAAAATAATAAGATGCTCTTAATTTTTTTGCCAATTCTTCTGGTACTACTTTATTCTCAATATTTCTAGTATCTATTTTCATTACTTCATCTTTATATTCTACTTTACCATTTAATAAATCTATAATATTTAATAATGCTCTTGTATCTGAAATATCTGGAACATTATTCAAAGTTACTTCTTCATCTGAAAGAATCGCTGCTGGTATTAATGCTACTACACTATTTTTAGCACCACTAATCTTAATTTCTCCAGTTAATTCTTGTCCACCCCTAATTACTAATTGTTTCATAAAATCACTCTCATACTTCTATATGTATTTCTTCTCAAAATTTAATATACAATTAACTAAATGTTTTGTCAATTTAATTAGTTCTTTATTTGTCTTTAAGATGTTAATTTTGATAATATTTCTTGAAAGTATGATTTATATTCAACTTCGTCATAGTTGTCACCTTGTGATTCGAGAAGACATAATGGTGGATACATAACACACCACCAATTATTTCCCTCTGCTTCTCCTAAAGATATTACATAAGATTCATAATTGCCTGCTTCATATGTAACTCCTTTGTATTCCTTTGTTGGGAAATAATTATTACCATAATTTATTGTATATGGTATATTATATTTATCTATAGTACTTTTGATTACATTTTCATTATCTTCTAAAATCTTTTTTGTTTCCTCTGGAGATTTTGAATTTTCTAATAATTTAAAAACATTTGATTCTAAATCTCTTTTTATTTGTAATTTAGTTGTTTGATCTATTTTACTATTGCTATTAGCTATTATTCTAAATCTAATCGAATCTTCTGGAATCATGTAGTTTTTAGAACAAGTAAAGAATAAACTAAATACTAGTAAAACTAATCCTATATACATTATCTTTTTCATTTAAAAATCACCTAATTAAATATTGGGTGATTTTTTTTTATTTTATTCAATTTATTTTATTATTCTTTGATTATAAAGATAAATCTATCAAATCCACGCATATCTTTTTCAAGTAATATTTTACATTCTGGATATATGTTTTTAGCTATATTTAAAATATCTGTACCTTGTTCTTCTCCTATTTCAAATGCTATTATAAATTTTTCTTTTAGATAATTTGATGATTCTTTAATTATTTTATCATAGAAATATAAACCATTATTTGGTGCATATAGAGCTAGATGAGGTTCGTTGTTTTTGACTATATCCATTATTTCTTCATCTTCTCTAATATATGGAGGGTTACTTATTATAATGTCATACTTATCATTAATATTAGTAAATACGTCACTTTCTATAAACATAACATCAACATTATTACTCTTAGCATTATCATGAGCAACAGTAAGGGCATTTGGACTTATATCAACTCCAGTAAGATGAGCCTCTGGTAGTTGTTTTTTGATAGTTATTGGAATACATCCGCTTCCTGTTCCTATATCTAAGATATTTAAGTCTTGATTAGTAAAATATTTTTTTATATAATTTAAAGTTTTTTCTACTAATTCTTCTGTTTCTGGACGGGGAATTAAAACATTTTTATTTACTTTAATAATATTTCCGTAGAAATCAACATCTCCAATAATATATTGAACAGGCTCACCATTATTCAGTCTTTTTATAGCTTCTTCGAGATTATCTTCTGGATGGATATATTTTTTTAAGTATTCTAATTCAGTCATATAGTGGACTCCTTTTAAAAAAACTAATTCTTTTGAATTAGTTTTTAATTTAATTTTAATTCTTCTTTTTTTCCAATCAGCTTATTATAAGCTAATAAGACACTTGCTTTAGTACTATTAAATCTTCTAGATAAATCTGAGTCTGCTTTTACTCTTCTAGAAGAGTGAATTATTAGTGCTTCTTCTACTAATGAAGCAATTTGTATTGGTTCTAATACTAATGTTTCGTCACTATCTATAAGTTTTTGAACCTCAGTACAAATATTTTTGTATTCTTCTTCACTAATTTGTTCATCTTCAATACTAAAGATAGCATCTGATAGTAAATCTTGAACACAATCACTCATTACTATATCTTTCATTAAATCATTCATTATATTTTCCCCCTTAATTGGGCAAAATTATACTATTAATTTTAATAGTTAGCAAATTTATCTAATTATTCGCCTCTTAATTTTCTTTGTAGGTCCTCTGTAATTAAAGCTTCGATGATATCGTCTAGGGCACCGTCCATTACTCTATCTAATGTATTAGTTGTAAATCCAATACGATGATCTGTTACACGATTTTGTGGATAGTTGTATGTTCTAATTTTTTCAGAACGATCTCCTGTTCCTATTTTACTTCTTCTTTCATTTCCTACTTCAGCATCTAGTCTTTCTTGTTCTGCTTGGTATAAACGAGCTTTTAATACTTCCATAGCTTGTGCCTTATTTTGAAGCTGACTACGCTCGTTTTGACATGTTACTACTGTATTTGTAGGTAAATGAGTAATACGAACTGCTGATGGTGTTGTATTTACTCCTTGACCTCCATGACCACTAGCACAATAAACATCAATTCTTAAATCATTTGGATTTATATCTATATCAACATCTTCGACTTCTGGCATTATAAGTACTGTTGCTGTTGATGTTTGGATACGTCCGTTTGATTCTGTTACTGGGATTCTTTGTACTCTATGAGAGCCAGATTCATATTTTAATTTAGAATAAACATTTTCTCCTTTGATTTTAGCTTCTATTTGTGAGAATCCACCAGCTGTACCAGACTCTGAATTTATTACTTCAATTTTCCACCCTACTTTGTCTGCATAACGAGAATACATTCTAAATAAGTCTCCTGCAAAGATGTTTGCTTCATCTCCTCCTGCTGCTCCTCTTATTTCAATGATAATATCCTTATCATCATTTTCGTCTTTAGGAATAAGCAAGATTTCTAGTTCACTAATTAAAGTTTCTTTAGTTGCAGACAATTCTTCAATCTCCATCTTAGCCATTTCGCCCATTTCTGGATCATCGGCTAACATCTCAGCTTCTTCTAAATTACTTATAACTTTCTTATATTCATTATATTTCATATAAGCTGGTTCTAAATCTTTTTGTTCCTTAGATAATTTTTTTAACTGATTGTAATCACCTAATACTTCAGGGGAAGATAATTGTTCAGTTAATTCTTCATATTTTACTTTAATTGCATCAAGTCTTTCAAACATGATTATTCACGCCTTTCGTTTTGTATTATACCATAACTATTTTAAAAGTAAAAACAAATGGTTTAATTAAGCCATTTGTTCTTCATCTTCATCTATTATTACTAAGTCTTTTAAATCGTCATCATCATCTGTTAAATCATCAGAATCGTCATCATCAGCAAAGATGTCTTCTTCTACTTCTTCATCTAAATCACTATCATCTACTTCAATTTCTTCATCGATATCTTCATCATCTTCAGAGTCTATAACAACTTTTGTTGCATGTTTAGTTTTTAAATCCCAAAGTCCATTTTCTAACATTATGAATCTATGATCAGTTGATAGTACTTCAAAGAACGCAGGTAACTTATCTACAAATTCATCATCAGATAATCCGATAAGTGTACAAACCTCTTTAAATAATTCATTTATTTTCATTTGACGATTGCTTTCTGATAGAACCATTAAAGCTATATCATCATAAGACATTGCTTCTAATTCTTCTCTTGATAAATCTTTTAATTTCATTGAAATGACCTCCAAAATAATTCACTAGTCACCATTATACATATTTTTTATAATATGACAATACTAAAAAGAACATTTTTTATTATTTTTTTACATTCTTTCTGGGACATCTATTCCTAATATATTCAACAGTTTCAAATTGTTCTCATAAATTACGTTAGTTAATGTTAACCAAGACTCTTGTAATTTTTTATTTTCTTCTGTTAAAACATGGTTATTTGAATAAAAATTATTATATAGATTAGTTATTTTATATAGATAATCTGTTATATCGTTTAAAGATTTTGTGTTCATTGATTTTGTAAGAACGTTTCTTAAGTTTAGTAATCCTATTATTACTTGTCTATCGATATCACTATTTATTGTAGTGTATTTTTGATATTCTATTCCTGCTTCTTTAGCTTTTTTTAATAAAGATTTCATTCTTATAGTTGAATAAAGCAAGTATGGGCCTGTTTTTCCTTGTAAGTCACTAAATTTAACTGGATCAAAGTTATAATCCGTTAATCTGAATGGAATTAGATCAGCATATTTAACGGCTGCAATAGATACTTTTTCAGCAACTAAATCTCTTTCTTCGCCTGTTATATTTGGTAATATTTTTTTCTCACATTCTGTTTTAGCTAAATCTAGCAAGCTTTCTAGAGTCATAACTCCACCATCTCTTGTTTTAAATGGTTTTCCATCTGATCCATTCATTGTACCAAAAGGTATAAACTCTAACTTAGTATTATCGTTTACTATTTCAGCTTTTATCGCCGCTCTAAATACTTGCTCAAAATGAAGTGCCTGTCTTGCATCTGTTAAATACCATATTTCATCTGGAGTAAATAGTTTCATTCTTTCCCAAATACATGCTAAGTCGGTTGTTTCATATGAAGCAGAACCATTAGACTTCACTAATAATAATGGTGGAACTTCATGATCATCATCTGTTTCTGCTACATTGATAATTTTAGCTCCTTGACTATCTTCGATTAAATCTTTTCCCTCAAGATACTCCATCATTTCTGGAATATATTTATTTCCATCGGATTCGCCTTCCCATACTTCAAACGTAGTATTAAGTTTGTCATATATTCTTTTTATATCAGTTTTGGAAACATTCATTATATGATGCCATAAAGCCATTAGACCTTTTTCACCATCTTGGAATTTGGCTGTCATAATTCTAGCTTCTTCCATGTATTCTTCGTCTTCTTTAGCTTTATTAGACGCAAATGGATATAGTTCCATTAAATCGTCATTTGTTACAGGTGATTCCTCTGGATATGCTCCTTCATAGGATTCATCAAAATATGGTAATTCTGGATTTCTATGCTTTATTTCTAGCATTACTAAACCAATCGGTCTTCCCCAATCTCCTAAGTGAGCATCAGCTATTGCTTCGTTTCCTAGAGCTACAGCTAGTCTTTTTAACGCTTCGCCAATATTGGCACTTCTTAAATGGCCAACATGTAGAGCTTTAGCTACATTTGCTCCTCCGTAATCCATAAATATTTTTTTAGGATTATCATTTTCATAATTTAAATTTATATTTTCTTTAAGTTCATTTACGTGATTTATTAATTCTTCATCACTAAAAGTGATATTTATGAAGCCTGGTCCAGCTATGTTTATATCTTTGTATTTGTTATCTTTTTTTATACTTTCTACTATTTCAGTAGCTATTTCTCTTGGATTTTTTCCATACTCTTTAGCAAGAGCCATAGACCCATTAAATTGATAATCGCCGAATTCTGGGCGTGATGATATGTTTAAAGTTACATCATTTACATTGTAACCACATTCATTTATTTTATTTTTTAAATATTCTTCTTGTTTTTCTATAAAACTACTCATTTATTTCATCCTTTACTATTAATTCTAATTTAAATACTTCTTCATCACTAGATAGCTTATACTCTAATATTATATTATTTTTTCCTAATTTAAAATTAATTTTTTCGACTTCTATGTCAAATAGCATATTTTTTCCTTTCAACAAATATGTTGCTTCTTTCTTTTTAATATCTAAAGTGAATTTATATTCTTCTGTTTCTCTAGTGAAAAAGTTACTATTAAGACTTGTTTTAACGTCGTCTATTAAAAAAAGATACGAATCGTTATTAACGATTGCTTTTATATCTTTGTAGCTTTTTTCTAGCCGTTTTTCCTTATATAAATTTAGAGTAATTATTTTTTTCATAGTATCGGACCTCTTTTTGCTTGTGATTATAACATAATATTACTATGTTTGCACTTATAATTTAAGAATTTTATTTAATACTAATTAGTGGGTGTTAATATGAAATTAATTAAAAGGCTTTTTAAGTTAGCTAGTTTTTTGTTTGTTTTAGGAATTATTACTGTTGTTGGTTTATATGGATATGCTTATTTTAGTCCGAAGCTGGATATAAAGAATGCTAATCAATTTTATATTTATGATGATAAGGACGAATTAGTCTATCAAGGTTCAGGAAATAATGATTGGGTATCGTTAAATGAAATTTCACCCTATTTTATTGAAGCTGTTTTGAATACTGAGGATAAGAATTTTTATAAGCATCATGGATTTGATTATTTGAGAATAGCTAAAGCTATGTATACTAATATCAGAAATGGTTCTATAGTACAAGGAGCTTCAACAATAAGTCAACAATATATTAAAAATATGTATTTAGATTTTGATAAGACTTGGAAAAGAAAGATAGATGAAGCTTTTTTAACGTTACGTTTAGAAGTTCAATATAGTAAAGATGAAATATTAGAAGGCTATTTGAACACGATTAATTTTGGTCAAGGTAATTATGGAATTGAGAATGCTAGTCAATTTTATTTTAATAAGAGTGCTAAAGATTTAAACTTAGAAGAATCAATGATACTTGCTGGAGTTCCTAAAGCGCCAAATAAATACAATCCAGTTACTAATTATGATGCTTCAATTAATAGAGCTAAAATTATTGCTAAGTTAATGTTAAATAATGAAGCTATTGATGATGGTACTTATACCAAATTATTTACTAGTGATGTTGAAATTTATGGCAAACGTTCAGAAAATAATTTAAATATGCTAATGTATTATCAGGATGCTGTTTATCAAGAGTTAGAATCATTAGATGAAATACCTGATTCACTCATTGAATCTGGAGGTATAAAGATATATACTTCTTTGAATATGGAAGCACAGACTTTGATGGAAAAAAATATTATAGAACATATGGGAGATTCTGAAATGCAAGTAGCTAGTATTATAGTTAATCCGCATACTGGTGGAGTTATGGCATTAACGGGTGGTACTGATTATGCTAAGAGTCAATATAACAGAGCAATTCAGAGTACTAGGCAAGTTGGTTCTTCTATAAAGCCAATTTTATATTATTCTGCTTTAGAGAATGGAATGGTGTCTAGTTCAACTTTTTTGTCAGAACCAACTACTTTTATGTTTTCTTCTAATAGTAGTTATTCTCCTGCTAATTATAATGATAAGTATGGAAATAAAAATATAACTATGGCTGCTGCTTTATCTTATTCTGATAATATTTATGCTGTTAAGACTCATTTATTTTTAGGTGAAGAAACATTAGTTAACACAGCTAAGAGAATGGGAATCGAAGGTAATATGGATGCCCTGCCATCTTTAGCTTTAGGAACTTGCGAATTAAGTATGTTAGATTTTGCACGAGGTTATACTACTTTAGCTAGTGGTGGTTATAAGCGAGATTTATCTTTTATTGAAAGAGTTGAGGATATTCATGGAAATGTATTGTACCAAAAAAAATATAATGATAATTTAGTTTTAAATGAGTCATATACTTATATTTTAAATGAAATGATGACAAGTACTTATAATTCTAATTTTATTGATTATAATACTCCTACTGTAATGAGTATTGCTTCTAAGATATCAAATAAGTATGCTATTAAGACTGGATCTTCGGGGACTGATTGTTGGATGGTAGGATATAATTCTAACATGTTAATGATGGTTTGGAATGGGTATGATGATAATAGCGAGTTAGAGGTTAAGGATGGGACAATTTCTAAGAATGTTTGGGTTGATACTGTTGAAAATTTAAGTATTGATAAAGAATGGTATGAAATGCCTAATAACGTTGTTGGTGTTCCTTTAGATGCAATTACAGGAGAAGAAACCAAAGATAATAGTAGAACAACAATTTTTTATTATGTTAATGGTAGTGAATATAAAAATTATAATACTGAAACAGTTTTTAAAGAAATGTATGAAAATTAATATACAGTCAACAAGCAACAGTTTGTTGATTTTTTATGGTATAATTTTGGTAAAAGTTGGTGATAGTATGTTAAAAAGTAATGATGATTTATTGATAGCAATGCAAAAAGATAAATTTAAAGGTAATATTTATAAAGATGATTATTGTGTTATTTGGGATATAAATAAAGAATTTAGATTTAAAATAGTAATGGAACATATACTTGATGAAGGCTATATTGAGATTTGCCACTTGAAAAAGAATCTTGAAGTTTATATTACTCATTGGCATCCTATGACTACAGATATTTTTAGAGAGTTAAAAAAGATTAATAAAAATGTCTTAATTATAAAAAATAATATACTATTAGGAAGTTGGACTAAAATTATTTCATTAGAAGAATATAAAGAAAATATTAAGAAATACAAGAATAGTATTTTTGTTAAGTATTATGTAATTTTTTAGCAAATTTAAAAAATAGTAGATTTATTTCTACTATTTTTTGTTTGTGTATTAATTATCCTTATGGATACGCATTGTAATTTGATAATTATTATCAAAGTCTATTTCTTCTACATCAATAAAGAATCCTTTTTCTCCTAGACCTTCTATTGTTGTACGAATTTCTGCTATAGCATCTTTTAATTCCATTTTGCCACTATTATTAGAACTAGAAGTATTATTTCCCGTTAATTTATCAACAGCTGACATCGGATCAACTATAGTATCATTTTTATTTTCAATAGTTATTTCTCTTGGTGCTTCTGGAGTTGGAGTAAAGAATTTATTACTTGGACTCATATCAAACGTTGAGTTAAATGCGTTATTATTATTCATTTCTAATGGGGACATTGGTGCAGCTGGTGTTGGTACACTAGGTTCGGCAGGTGATGTTGGTTGAGTTATAAATGAATTATCGCTTGTTGGCGCATCAAATACCTCAAATCCACCATTTGAAACAGACATATTTGGAGTTGGATTAAACAAGTTATTATTTGATTGTTGACTTGACATAAAGTCATTATTTCCACCAAAGAATTTATTATCATTTGGCATTTGTGTTAAACTTTCAGATGACACAAATGTACTAGCTGAATTTGGTGTTGCGATATTAAATTCTGGAATTGTTGTTGCTGTTGTAAATGAATTATTTATATTATTATTCATTGTTGGTTCAAAGGTTGGGAATGGTGTAGGATTAGACATATTATTAAATCCTTGGTTTTGAATTGGATTTATGTCTAAAGTATCTAGAGTTTCTGGTGAATCTAAAGTCTCTAATTGTTCTACTTTAGGAGTAGATTCTAGACGATTAGCCATACCAATATCCATTGCATTTGCTTTTATATCTTCAATACTTGGAATAGATGAAACGATTGGAACATCTCCGCCATCATCTTCTGTTTCTCTAAGTTTCTTTAATTCTAAATCTAACTGTCTAACTGTTAATCTTTCATTTATAATTCTATGTAACCATTCTTTTTGGGCTTCTTTATCTTGTAATGTTAATAAGGTACGAGCATGTCTTTCAGATATCTTTTCTTCTAAAAGAGCTTGTTGTACTTCTTCATCTAAATTAAGTAAACGTAATTTATTAGCAATTGACGGTTGTGAAAGTCCCATACGTTTTGCTAATTGTTCTTGAGTTAAATAACCTTTATCAAGAAGGCTTTTATAAGAACGAGCTTCTTCGATAGCAGTTAAATCACGTCTTTGAACATTTTCTACTAAAGCAACTTCAGCTGATTTATTATCATCAATATTAGCGATTACTGCTGGTACTGTTGTTAGTCCTGCTATTTGAGCTGCTTTATAACGACGTTCGCCTGCTATTATTTCAAATTTGTCACCTAATTTTCTTAATACAAGAGGCTGAATTATTCCATGTTCTCTAATTGAATCTGATAATTCTTTTAATCCTTGCTCATCAAATGTAAGTCTTGGTTGGAACCTATTAGGTATTATGTCTTCTATATGTACTTGTAGTACTCCTGATTCTAAATTCATATATTAGTCAGCCCCTTTTTTATAGTCTATCCTATTATTAATAATACATTATTTCCCATTTTATTTCAATGGGCTTTTAACTATTTTTTCATATCGTCTTGGGTACTCTTTTGGTGTTGATTTTTCTTTTAGGATTTTAGCTATATTTCTTCCACTCTCTTCTGAAGGTAAAGTAAATTCAACTATTCTTTCAACTTTTCCACCAAGTTTTGTAATAGCATTCTTTGCTTCTGTTATCTCATCAATATTTGAGCCTTTCATAGCTATAAAGTAACCACTTACTTTAGTTAATGGTAAACATAATTCTGTTAATACTGTCATATTACTTACTGCTCTTGCTGTTACTATATCGAATTTTTCTCTATTTTTTATACAGAAATCTTCAGCTCTTCCATGAAAGAAATTTACTTTAGTTAAACCTAATTTCATAGTTAGTTCTTTTAAGAAGTTTATTTTTTTATTATTTGAATCTAATAAAGTTACTTCAAGATTGGGAAATACTATTTTTAGGACCATTCCTGGAAATCCCGCACCTGTTCCAATATCAAGTAATGTTTCATAATCATTTGGATTTAGAGCTTTTATGAAAGTTAAAGAGTCGTAGAAATGTTTTAAATAAACTTGGTCTTCTTCTTTGATAGCAGTCAAGTTAGTGTGAGAATTATATTCTAATAAAAGTTTACAATATTCATCTAATTGTGATAATTGAGTAGCTGTTAATTCAATACCTAATTCCCCTACTTTATTTATAAATTCTTCTTTATTCATCTTTACCATATTCCTTTTTCAAATATACAGATAGTATTGAAATATCTGCTGGATTTACTCCACTTATACGAATTGCTTGAGCTATAGTTGTCGGTCTTACTTCTTTTAGTTTTTGACGTGCTTCTGATGCAATATTGTTTACTTTATCGTAATCAATATCTTCTGGAATTTGTTTTTTCTCAAGTTTAAGCATTTTTTCAGCTTCTTTATAAGCTTTAGCAATATATCCTTCATACTTTAAATTGATACTTACTTGTTCTTTGATATCTTCAGGATATGGAATATCAATTAGACTACTTAAGAATTCCATTGATAATTCTGGTCTTTTTACTAATTGCTCTAAACTTAAAGAAGCGTTTGGTACTTGATAATTATTATCTTCAAATGTTTTTCTTACTTCATCTGTTACTTTAAGTTTGGTATTTCTCATGTATTCTAGAAGTGAATTAATGTCATTTGCTTTTTTATTTAATTTATTAATTTGTTCTTCAGAAATCATACCTACTTTGTAGCCCATTCTTCTTAAGCGAAGGTCAGCATTATCACTACGTAATAGAAGTCTAAATTCGGCACGAGACGTTAGTAATCTGTATGGATCTTTTATTCCTTTTGTAATAAGGTCGTCGATTAAAACACCAATGTAGGCATCTGATCTTTTTAATACTAGCGGTTCTTTACCTTCTAGTTTAAGAGATGCATTAATACCAGCCATTAAACCTTGACAAGCAGCTTCTTCGTAGCCGCTAGTTCCATTAATTTGACCTGCTGTATAAAGATTTTTTAATACTTTAGTTTCTAGTGATGCATTTAATTGTGTTGGATATATAGCATCATATTCGATGGCATAACCATATTTTAATATTTTAGCATTCTCTAATCCTGGTAAACTATGTACCATTTCTTCTTGTACTTCTGGAGGCATAGATGTTGAGAATCCTTGTAGATATATGTCATCGTAGTATTTACTTTCTGGTTCTAAGAATAATTGATGTCTTTCTTTATCGGAGAATCTTACTACTTTATCTTCGATTGATGGGCAGTATCTTGGACCTATTCCTTTAATATCATCTAGAGCTCCATACATACTTGATTTGTTTAGATTATCTCTAATTATTTGATGAGTACGTTCTGTTGTATATGTTAAATAACAAGGTTCTTGTTCTTCTATTTTATAACATGGTTCTAGGTCAAAACTAAATGTATGGAAAACATCGTCTCCTGGCTCTAGCTTAGTTTTGCTGAAATCAATAGTGTTTTTATCTAGTCTTTGAGGGGTTCCTGTTTTTAATCTTATAATATTGAATCCATATTCTTTTAGTTTGTCGCTAAGGTGGTTAGAAGGTTTTTCTCCGTGTGGCCCTTTTCTTGTTCGTGTATTTCCCACAAGAATATCAGCTTTTAAGTAAGTACCTGTTGTTAATATAACTGATTTTGCTTCTATTTTTGTTCCATCTTCTAAAATAACACCTTTTACTTCGCCAGAATCCACAATCAAGTCTTCAACCATTGCTTCTTGAATTTCTAAATGTTCTAATGAATTTAAAACACTTATCATTTCGCGTGGATATGTTACTTTATCTCCTTGTGCTCTTAGAGATTGTACTGCAGGACCTTTTGCACTATTTAACATCTTGATTTGAAGATGTGTTTTATCGGCAACTTTACCCATTACTCCACCTAAGGCATCTATTTCTCTTACTACAATACCTTTTGCACTTCCGCCTATATGAGGATTACAAGGCATATCAGCTATATTTTTTAAATTACTTGTAATTAATAATGTATCATGACCTTTTAAGGCGCAGGCATGGGCAGCTTCACAACCTGCGTGACCTCCACCTACTACTATTATATCTTTCATAGTTATCAACAACTCCTTTTATTTCCCAAGACAAAATCTACTAAACATTTCATCTAATAATTCTTCTTCGTATGTTGTTCCATTTATTGTACCTAGTCTTTCCCAGATGTCTTTTATATCTAATTCAATCATATCTATAGGTTGATTATTTTTTACTCCTTCTTCTACTTCAATTATAGAATTTAAGCAGTTTTCTAGAATACTTATGCTTCTAGTATTACTTAGATATGTTGGATCAGATCCTTCTATTTGGGAAATATTAAATAATTCGATAATCTTCTGTTTTAGTTCTTCTATTCCTTGGTTATTTTTTATACTCATATTAATAATGTTATCTTTATTAACATCTACATCATCTAAATTTAATTTTCTTGGTAAATCATTTTTATTTATTATAATTATATAGTTTTTATCTCTTAATTCAGCTAATAGTGTTTTTATATCTTCTGTTAATTCTTCGTTATTATTAAGGACAAATAGGACTAAGTCTGATTCATTCATCATTTTTATACTCTTTTCAACACCAATCGCTTCAATTATATCATCTGTTTCTCTAATTCCTGCAGTATCTATCATATTAAGAAGAATTCCATTGATATTAATTTGACCTTCTACTATATCTCTTGTAGTTCCTGCAATATCAGTTACTATGGCTTTTTCTTCTTCTAATAAGGCATTTAAAAGACTACTTTTTCCTACGTTAGGACGACCTATTATTGATGTTTTAATTCCGTCTTTTATAATACGACCATTACGACTTTCTTTAAGGATTTTAGTTATTCTTTCTTTTAAATTAGTTATTTTAGGTACTAAAATATCATTTGTTATGATATCAACATCATCATATTCTGGATAATCAATATTAACATTAATATTAGATATTATTTGAACCATATCGTCTCTTAATGAGTTAATTAAATCAGATACTTTGCCTGATATTTGGTTAACTGCTAGTTCTCTTTGGGCATTAGTTTTAGCATTTATCATATCCATTACTGCTTCTGCTTCAAGCAGGTCTATTCTTCCATTTAAGAAAGCACGTTTAGTAAATTCTCCTGGTTCAGCAAGACGACATCCATTTGTAAGAAGTAATTCTAGAACCTTATTAGTTGGTGCTATTCCACCATGTGTATTTATTTCTACAACATTTTCAGCAGTAAAAGTTTTTGGAGCAAGCATTACAGAAACTAGAACTTCATCTATAATATTTCCGCACTTATCAACAATATGACCGTAATTTATAGTATGTGTATTTACTTTAGTTAGGTCTTTACCTTTATATATTTTATTTACTATTTCAACAGCTTCTTCGCCACTTACTCTTATTATAGCTATTGCTCCCACTCCTTGACTTGTAGCTATTGCACATATAGTATCATTCATAGTTTCCAACTCCTTTTGGCTCGTATTATAGCACATTTTCTATATATGGGAAATGTTTTTTAATATGTTTATATTATATCAAAATTATTTCCCGGGAAATAATTTTAGTTTTATTTTTGATATACTTTACTACTTTTTATACAATTATTTAGCCATAAAAAAAGAAGATCTTAATCTTCTTTAGTTTCTACATATCTAATTACAATGTGTCTATTTGGTTCTTCACCTTCACTTGTAGTTGAAATATTCTTAAATTTTGTTAGAGCATTATGAACTATTCTTCTTTCATATGAGTTCATATCATCTAAGCTAACATCTATTTTTGTTCTTAATACTTCTTTAGCAATTCTCTTAGCTGTTCTTTCTAGGCTAGATATTTTCTTTTCTTTATAGTTTTCAACATCTAATAAAATGTAAGGATACATACCTATTTCATTATAAACTTGTTGTCTTAATATTGTTTGAATAGCCATTAATGTTTGTCCATTTTTACCAATTAAGATATTGTTTTTATCAGAATACATTTTTATATTAATTTGTTCTTCTCTAACATTAGTTTCAAATTGACATTCAATTCCCATATTTGTAAGTAATTCAGATAAGCTTTCTTTTAAGAATGTTGCAATATCAGATATTTTTATAGCATTACATTTATATGTTGCTGCTTTAAATAATTTTCCTTTTACTTCTTCTTCAGTGCAATAAATCTCTTTTTCTGTAGCATTTAATGCACTTAAAGCTTTTTCTTTTGCTTCTTCTTTTGTTTTTCCTTCAAATACTTCTAACTTCATTTTTAAATCCTCTTTTCAATTAACTTCTTTATTATAAAGTTTTGTATTACTGCAAAACCATTTGTTACTATCCAATATAATGCTATTGCTGTTGGTAGACTCAATGATGCAAATGATACCATTAAAATCATAAAGATGAACATGAATTTCATTTGTTGAGCCATTTCACTATTTTGATCTTGACTAGCCATTGAATTTTTGAATGATAAGAATGTCGTTAAAATAATTAATATAATTAATATAATATAAATGTAATTATGATGTGCAATTCCTGTTGCTGGTGTCATTCCTAAATTCATTGTTAAGAATGTTCCTTCGAAAATTGCTGGTACCCTATTTATTGCTTCTAAGAATGCAAAGAATAAAGGTAATTGAATAAATGCCATTAAACATCCACTTACTGGATTTATTTGATATTTTTTATATAACATCATTGTTTCTTGGCTTTTTGCCATTAATGAGTCATTATCTGTTTTATTAGCATATTTCTTCTCTATTCTAGCCATTTCTGGTTGAATTTTCTTCATATTTTCTGATTGTTTAACAGTCTTGATTTGAATTGGCATCATTATTATTCTGATTAATAAACCAATAATCATTACTGAAAGACCCATATTTTTGATTAAATATCCTAATTTTAAGATTATATATGCTAGTGGTTTAATAAAAATTGATTCCCATAAGCTTTTATACTTTAATTTATTAGGAGTAAATGTTGCACATTGTGGTAAATCTTCCAATGAAACCTGTAATTTTTCATCATATTCACTATAAGTATTATATAATTGCTCTTCTGTTGGTTGACATAATATGTTTGATGTCAGTGTTTGGCCAGTTTCTTCGTTTGTTATGACCTTTTTACCATCTTTAAGTGTTTGAGTACAGCCTGTACATAGGATTAAAAGAAGTCCTATTATAAAAATTTTTGTTTTTTTCTTCACTATATCACCTTTATTTTTCTAATAATTCTACTAAAGCTTGATCTAATACATCGTATTTCATATTAGCACAGCTCTTTCTAATCATTATAATATAATTATTACTATTTTTAAATAAATTTCGGTGACTATCGATAATTGCTCGAGTTTGTCTCTTTAATTTATTTCTTGTAACGGCGTTTCCAACCTTTTTACTGATTGCTACTCCATAATTAATTTTTGGCTCTTCTTTCCTTATATTATATAATACATAATATTCATTTTTTTTAAATTTACCATTCCTTATTATATTATTAAATAATTTTTTATCTTTTATTGTTTCTTCTCTTTTCATGTAATTGCCCTCTTTATACATAAAAAACCACTATTTGGTAGTGGCTTATTTAACAACGATTTTTTTACGACCTTTTGCTCTTCTTGAATTTAAAATATTAGTTTCTTTTCTAGCGAAAAAACCGTGTTTCTTTGCTCTTTTTCTATTATTTGGTTGATAAGTTCTTTTCATAAAATACACCTCCACATCTAAATAAGCTTCCTTATTATAATATTAACTGTTGAAAAAAGTCAAGAATTATCGCGATTTCCGACAAAAATGTTCATAAATCAAAAATTATCAACAAAAAACTGTGGATATGTGGATAACTTTTTTAACATGTTAATTTAAAAATTGTGGATAATGTGGATAAATACTGGGAAGTAAGCGTTTAAAACAAATATTTTGGGTATAACTTTGTTGATATCCTGTTGATAGCGAAAATTTTTGAAAATTGTTCTTTTAATTTTCCACAGCTTGAGTTAAAATATTTGTACGGATTATTCGAAGTGGGGTGATGGTTTTGAATTCTGATGATATTTGGGTAAGTGTTCTGGATATAATAAAGAAAGAACTTCATCCAGTATCTTTTAGTACATGGTTTGGTGAAACCAAGTTACATTCAGTTGATGATAAAAAAATAGTTTTACAAGTACCAATGCCTCTACATAAAAGGATGTTACTATCAAATTACTATGATTTAATAAGCGACTCATTTGCTAAAGTTTTAGGTGTAGAAAAGGAAATAGAGTGCTTATTAGAAGAAGAATTAGAAAAACCTACTGAAGAGTTGATTGAAAAGGTTGTTAATAACGATGTAGTTGTCAACACAGTAAAAAAAGAAAAATTTGAGAGTAATTTAAATAAATCTTTAAACTTTGATAACTTTGTAGTAGGAGATACTAATAAATTTGCTAGGACTGCGGCTTTTGCGGTAGCTCAAAGTCCAGGTGTTACATACAATCCTTTATTTATATATGGAAAAAGTGGGTTAGGTAAAACTCACTTAATGCATGCTATTGGTAATTATATAACTGATAATAATAGTGATTTAAAAGTTTTATATACGACAAGTGATGATTTTAGAAAGGATTATACTGGAATTGCGAATACTACAGATAATTCTTTAGATTATGCTAATGACTTTAAAAATAAATATAGAAATATCGATGTATTAATTATTGATGATATTCAATATTTAGTTGGGGCAGAGAAGACTCAAGAAGAATTCTTCCATACTTTTAATGATTTACATGGTAGAAATAAGCAAATTATCATAAGTTCAGATAGATCTCCAGAAGATTTAAAATTACTTGAAGAGAGACTTAGAAGTAGATTTGCGTGGGGATTACCAGTAGATATATATCCACCTGATTTTGACTTAAGATGTCGTATTATAAAAGATAAAATTAAAAAATTAACTACAATAGCTGATAAAATGACTGACGAAGCTGTAGAATTTATTGCTAATAACTGCGATACTGACGTTAGAAGCTTAGAAGGGGCTATTAATAGACTAGTTGCGTATACGGCTATGTGTGTGCCTGAAAAAATCGACTTAGAGTTTGCTAACGAAGCTTTAAAAGACTACATTACAAAGAATCCTTATGTAACTAATGATATTGTAAGTATTCAAAAAGCTGTTGCAGACTACTATAAATTAACTGTTGAAGTGCTAAAAGGTAAGAGAAGAAGTGCTAATATAGCATATCCAAGAATGGTTGCAATGTACTTATGTCGTATGCTTACTGATCAATCTTTCCCTAGAATTGGGCTAGAATTTGGCGGAAGAGACCACTCAACAGTAATACATGCTGTAGATAAAATAGAAGATGACTTAAAAAGTAATAGTCAATTAAAAGAAATTATTAATGAAATTAAGTCTAAATTATAAAATTGTGAATTAATTGTGGGTAAGTTAAGATTTATCAACAATAAAAAATGGACGTTTTTCCCAGATATATGTGGATAAAAACATACTTATCAACATTATCAACATTGTAATAATAATAAATACTATAAAAATAAATAAGAAAGAAGGAATATTTATGAAATTTACGATAGAAAAAAACATATTATTAGAAAATTTATCTAATGTAGTAAAAGCTATTTCTACTAAGAATATAATTCCTATTTTAAATGGAGTTAAATTTGAATTAAACGAAGAAGGATTATTCTTAACTGCAAGCGATAGTGAATTAACTATTAGAGCTTTTATTGAAAAGAAAGCTATTACTAATATAGAAAGTGAAGGTTCTATTATTATTCAAAGTAAATATATCTTAGATATTATTAGAAAAATGCCTAGTGATTTAATTAACTTTGAATTAATGGATGGATTAAAAATAAAAATATCTTCAGATAACAGTCAATATGACTTAAATTGTTTAGATCCTAAAGAATATCCAAGTTTAAAATTAGAAGAAAGTAAAAATCCTATTACTATAAAAGGAAATACTTTTAAAACAATTATAAGTCAAACGGCATTTGCAATATCTACTCAAGAATTAAGACCATTACTTACAGGATTAAATTTTAAAATAGTAGGGGATGTATTAGAATGTATTGCTACTGACTCTTATAGATTAGCTAAAAAGAACATTAAATTAGATGTTCCTTCTGAAGAAGAAATTAATATTGTAATTCCTGGTAAAAATATTATGGAATTAGATAAGATTATTCAAGAAGATGAAGATGTAGAAATGCATGTATTTACTAATAAAGTATTGTTTAAGTATAAGAATATTATATTCCAAAGTAATTTACTTTCTGGAACATATCCAAATACAAGTAATTTGATACCTAATGATTTTGCTATAATAGTTAATACTAATTTAGATAATTATTATAGTGCAATAGATAGAGCAGCATTACTAACTCAAAGTAAGGATAAAAATATAGTTAAAATGAGAATTAAAAATAGTCAAATGATTATTAATTCATATGCTTCTGAAATAGGTAAAGTAGAAGAAAAGCTTGATATTGAAACTAAAGATGATGCTAATATAGATATTTCATTTAGTGCTAAGTATATGTTAGATGCTTTAAAAACAATGAAAGATGAAGAGATTTTAATATTACTTAATGGAGAAGTTAAACCAATAGTTATCAAGTCAATGACTGATGAATCTTTAATTCAATTAATTTTACCTATTAAAACTTATTAATTTATTAATTTGAGACACTTATCGATGTATAAGTGTCTTTTTTTTGCAAAAAATAATAAAAAAATGCAAAATTTAAAGATAATCGACATAATGTTGCTTTTTTCGACAAACTTGGGGTGTATAAGGTTGGTAAATTTTGGAAAGAGGGAGGTTTTGTTTAATGGAATCATATGAAATAAATAAGGATACGGTTGCGTTAATTCCAAAAGATGAAGAACATACTATAGTTTATGAGGTGGATAACTCATTTGTTGTCAACAAGCCAACATTAAAGATAGTAGAGGAAAGCTGTGAATACTTTGGTAGTTCACTTGAAGGGAGACAAATAGGGACTTCTAAATTAGTTGGGTTTACTCATAAAGTACCAGTTATAATAGAAGAATCATTTGATATAATATTTTTTCCAACTTTGTCACCTAAGAATGAAGAATGTTCATGGTTATCATATTCTCATATTTATAAGCCAGATAGATTCAAAGATAAGACTATAGTTGAATTAAAAAATGGTAAGAAAATACTTGTCGATGTTTCTACTGCGATTATAGATAATCAGCTATATAGATGTTCAAGATTAAAAGACACTTTATCTTTGAGAAAAATCGATAAAAAATAGTGAAAAAGCTACAATACGTAGCTTTTTTATGTTATAATGTATTTGAGGTATAGGAGTACTCAAAAAATACTTTTTTTAATCTACGGTCGTAAAAGAGGCTTAAAAATGAAAATACAGCAATTGAAATTATTAAATTTTAGAAATTATGAGAAAATGGAATTAGAATTTTCTCCCAACTACAATATTATTTATGGTAATAATGGGTCAGGAAAGACTAATTTAGTAGAAAGTATTTATGTACTTGCACTTACTAAATCTTTTAGGGGTTCTGTTGATAAAGTACTAATTATGAACAACAAAGATGTATGTCGTGTAGAAGGGTCTATTCAAGATAAGTACGAAAATAAATATAAGATAATAATTAAAGACGGTGGAAAAAGAGTAAAAATTAATAATACTAAGGTAGATAAATTAAGTGATTATATATCTAAAATTAGTGTAGTACTTTTTAATCCTGATGATCTTAGGTTTATTAAAGATTCTCCAAGTGTTAGGAGAAAAGCAATTAATTTGGAAATATCGCAAATTAATAATATTTATTTAAAGAATTTGAATATGTATAATAAGTTGTTGAAGCAGAGAAATTCTTATTTGAAAACGACTAATATTAATGCGAATTCTTCGAAAGAATATTTAGATGTGTTGACAAATAAATTGATTGATTATGGTGAGAAGATTTATTTATCTAGGAAAAAGTATATTGACTTATTAAATCAGAGAATAGGTATTATTTATGATAGTATTTGTGAGATTGATGATTTAAGACTTGAATATGTATCTGATTATAAGAATTTTGATAAGGAGAAAGTCCAAGCAAAATATAAAGAGAATTTAAATAGGGATATTATTTTAGGTAAGACTTCATTTGGAGTGCATCATGATGATATTAGATTTAAGTTTAAGGGATATAATATTAAAGATTATGGATCTGAAGGTCAGCAAAAGAATGCTATTATTGCCTATAAATTGACTGAATTAGAGATTTTTTATCAAGTTAGAGGGAATTATCCTATTTTGATATTAGATGACTTATTTAGCGAATTAGATAGGTTTAAAATAAACAATATTCTTAATTTAATTAATAAAGATATTCAAACTTTTATTACTACTACAGATATTGATAAGATAAATGAAGATATTTTAAAAATGAGTAAATTGTTTGAAGTTAGTGATGGCTATGTAAGGGAGGATTAGTTATGAAAGAAGAATATAATGATAGTGATATTCAAGTCTTAGAAGGTTTAGAAGCTGTTAGAAAAAGACCTGGTATGTATATTGGTACAACTAGTGAAAGAGGATTACACCATTTAGTATGGGAAATTGTTGATAATGCAGTTGATGAAGCTTTAGCTGGTTATTGTCATGATATAGAAGTATCAATTGAAAAAAATAATGTAATTTCTGTTAAAGATAATGGTCGTGGTATGCCAACTGGTATTAATGCTAAGACAGGGTTATCTACAATAGAAACAATATTTACAGTATTGCATGCTGGAGGAAAATTCGGTGGTGGCGGATACAAGGTATCTGGTGGATTACATGGAGTTGGTGCTTCAGTTGTTAATGCTTTATCTACTTGGCTAGAAGTAAGAGTATATAGAGAAGGACATGTTTATTTTCAAAGATTTGAAAATGGAGGGCATCCTGTTGGTGAATTAAAAATTATAGATGATTGTGCTCCAGATAGAACTGGTACTACAGTTACTTTTAAAGCTGATCCTACTGTATTTAAAGAAACTACTGTGTATAACTATGAAACTTTAGCTACAAGATTAGAAGAATTAGCGTTCTTAAATAAAGGTTTAAGGATAGTTTTAACTGATTTAAGAGAAGATGAAAAGAAAAATGAATACCTATATGAAGGTGGTATCATTGAATTTGTTAATAAGTTAAATCAAAACAAAAAAGTTATTCATGAAAATGTAGTTTATGTTGAAGGTCAAGAAGATAATATTTCAATGGAAGTTGCTTTCCAATATAATGAAGATTATACTTCACAAATTTATTCATTTACTAATAATATTAGTACTTATGAAGGTGGAACACATGAAGATGGTGTTAAGAGAGCTTTAACTAGAATTATTAACAATTATGCTAAAAATAATAAGATTTTAAAAGAAAATGATGATCCACTAACTGGTGAGGATGTACGTGAAGGTATTACCATGATTATTTCTTGTAAACATCCAGATCCACAGTTTGAAGGACAAACTAAAACTAAATTAGGTAATGCTGAAGTTAGAAAGATTGCTGATGACGTATTTAGTGAAGGATTAGAAAGATTCTTACTTGAAAATCCAGATCAAGCTAAAATTATTATCGAGAAATCTATGACTGCTTCTAGAGCAAGAATGGCTGCTAAAAAGGCTAGAGAATTGACTAGAAGAAAAGGGGATTTAGATATTACTAACTTCTATGGTAAATTAAATGATTGTAAGAGTAAAAATTCAGAAGAATGTGAAATATTCTTAGTCGAGGGAGATTCAGCTGGAGGATCTGCTATTAAAGGTAGAAATAGTTTAACTCAAGCAATACTTCCATTAAGAGGTAAGATATTGAACGTTGAAAAAGCAAGACTTGATAGAGCTTTAGGAAATGAAGAAATTAGAACTATTATTACTGCATTTGGTACTGGTATAGGTGATGATTTTGATTTATCTAAGTTAAGATATGGAAAAATTATTATCATGACCGATGCCGATGTTGATGGAGCTCATATTAGAGTACTTCTATTAACATTATTCTATAGATTCTTTAGACCTATCGTTGAAGCAGGTCATGTATACGCTGCGCAACCACCATTATTTTGTATTAAACATGGTCAAACTATTAAATATGTTCTTGATGAAAAAGAACGTGATGAATATTTAGCAACATTAAAACCTGAAACTAAGAGAGATATCTTACGTATGAAAGGTTTAGGAGAGATGGATGCTGAAGAATTAAATGAAACAACAATGGATATAGAAAAACGTGTATTAAGACAGATTACTGTTGAAGATACAAGAGCTGCTGATGAAGTATTCTCTAAATTAATGGGTGACGAAGTTGAACCTAGAAGAACATTTATTGAAGAGAATGCAACATTTGCTAATTTAGATGCGTAGGAGGTGAATGGTTGTGGATAGATTAGAACAAAATAATATTGTTAAAGAGGTTAGAGATTCATTTTTGGATTACTCCATGAGTGTTATTGTATCTCGTGCTTTACCAGATTTAAGAGATGGTTTAAAACCAGTTCATAGAAGAATACTTTATTCAATGTATGAATCTGGATATACACCAGATAAACCTCATAAAAAGAGTGCTAGAATTGTTGGAGATGTAATGGGTAAATACCATCCACATGGTGATTCATCTATTTATGAAGCAATGGTTAGAATGGCACAAGACTTCTCATATCGCTATATGCTTGTTGATGGACATGGAAATTTCGGTAATATCGAAGGTTATGGTGCAGCAGCCATGCGTTATACTGAGTCAAGACTTTCAAAGATGTCTCTTGAATTATTAAGAGATATCAACAAGGATACTGTAGATATGGTTCCTAACTTCGATGATTCAGAGAAAGAGCCTGCTATATTACCATGTAGATATCCTAATATTTTAGTAAATGGTACTATGGGTATTGCTGTTGGTATGGCAACTAATATTCCACCACATAACTTATGTGAAGTTATAGATGGATGTATTGCTTATATTGATAATCCTGATATTGATTTAGATGGATTAATGCAAATAGTTAAGGGACCAGATTTTCCTACTGGTGGTATTATTTTAGGTAATTCTGGTATTAGAAAAGCTTATGAAACTGGTAGAGGTTCAATTACTATAAGAAGTAAAGCTACTATTGAAGAAAAGAATGGTAGACATTATATAGTTGTTGAAGAAGTTCCTTATGGTGTTAATACTGGAGATTTAAAAAATAAAGTTGCTGATTTAGTACATAATAAAGTCATTGAAGGTATTACTGATTATCATGTTGATTTAAAAAATGGTATTAAGATTACTATTACTTTAAAGAAGGATGCGAATCCACAGGTTGTATTAAATCAATTGTATAAACATACAGATTTTCAAAGTAATTTTGGCATAATTCTTTTAATGTTAGATCAAGGTGTTCCTAAGACTTTGGGACTAAAAGATATTATTGCTAAGTATGTTGAATATCAAAAAGAAGTTATTATAAGAAGAACTAAGTTTAATTTGGATAAAGCAGAGAAGAGAGCTCATATTTTAGAGGGATTAAAGATTGCTTTAGATAATATTGATGAAGTTGTTAAGTTAATCAGAGCTTCTAAGAGTGATAGTGAAGCACAAACTGGATTAATGAATAGATTTGGTTTAACTGAGATTCAAGCTCAAGCTATTTTAGAGATGAGATTACGTCGTTTAACTGGATTAGAAAGAGATAAGATTGAAGCTGAGTTGGCTGAATTAATGAAGGAAATTGAAGAGTTAAGATCTATTTTAGCTAGTGAAGAGAAAGTACTTAATATTATTAAGGAAGAAATGACTGAAATTAAGAATAAGTTTGGTGATGAAAGACGTACTAAGATAGATATGACTGCTATTGATTATATTGAAGATGAGTCTTTAATACCTAATGAAGATGTTATTATTGCATTAACGAATAAAGGGTATATTAAGAGAACTACTTCTGATACGTTTAAGTCACAAAATAGAGGTGGCGTTGGTATTAAGGGTATGGCTACTAATGAGGAAGATTTTGTTGAACATATGATTAATATTCAAACTCATGATCATGTTTTATTCTTTACTAATAAGGGTAAGGTTTATAGATTAAAGGGTTATGAGATACCAGAATTTAGTAGACAATCTAAGGGATTACCTGTTGTTAACTTGTTACCTATAGAAAAAAATGAGTTAGTAAATTCTATTATTAAGATTTCTAAGGATGAAGAAGTTGATAACTTGTTGTTTGTTACTAAGTCTGGATTGGTTAAACGTACTGCTGTTTCGGAGTTTGATTCTATAAGAAGTGGCGGTAAGATTTGTATTACTCTTAAAGAGGATGATGAGTTAATTTCTGTTAGAAAAACTACTGGTAATGATTTTGTATTGTTAGGTTCTAGTGGTGGACGTATGGTTAAATTTAATGAAAATGACGTCCGTATAATGGGAAGAACAGCTTCTGGAGTAAAAGGTATTGAATTAGATGATTCGACTTGTATTGGGGCTGAAATTGCGTCAGATGAGGATACAGTACTTATCGTAACTAAGAAAGGTTACGGAAAACAATCTAAAGTCGCTGAGTATAGAGAAACGAAACGTGGTAGTAAGGGTGTTAAAGCGTTGAGTATTACTGATAAGAATGGTGATATTGCAGCATTTAAGATTGCAAGACCAGAATCAGATTTAGTAATTATTACTGATGCTGGTATGGTAATGCGTATGCCACTTGATCAAATTAACGTTTTAGGACGTGTAACTCAAGGAGTTAGATTAATTAACTTGAAAGATGAGCATATTGTTGCTACAATTAGTTTAGTAGATAAAGAGAAGGAAGAGGAAATTCCTGAAGCAGGTGTTGATAATTCCGAAGTTATTAACAATGAAAATGGTATAGTAGAAGAAAATGTAGCTGTGGATAACAGTGAAGTTACTTCTGAAGAGGTTGTTAATAATAAAACCACAGAGTAAGTGTGGATAAAAAAATAGTACACAAAATATTGTGGATTAATTATAAGTTTTGATAAATTGTTTGTGGATAAATAAGTTTCACGTGGAACATAATGAAAAAAATAGTTAAAAATCCCAATATTTTTAATAGTATAAAGTGATAAAATCTGCCTAATATATGCCGAAATATTGATATTATGGTGAATATAAAATAGGAATCGAAATATGAATAACTGAAGAAGTTATCGTTTCGATTCTTTTTATTTGCATAAATTTTTGGGAAATAAAATAGTTGTGGAAAACAATGTTCCACGTGGAACATCAAATTAAGAATTATTAATTTAGTTATTATAGTGTATGAATATTTTTTTTGTGTCATTATTGAAATCAATAACGCTATTATGATTATATAAATCAAAATTATTTATCTTTTTATTTATAATAATAAAATATTTATTAGTTGATTTTGTGACGTTACTTTTTTATTTTATGATGTGGATATGTTCCACGTGAAACATTGTTAATTTATATAAAGTTTTTTATATTTTTGAATTAGTTTCATAAAGTTGCATTATTTGAATTTAATTATTAAGATCATTCTTTATTAAATGATTATTATATATATTTATTTTTTAAATTTTTCATATCTATTTTTTAAGCAAAAATAGATAATATTTCCCGGGAAATAAAATATGTGGATAGAATAGTGAAATTGGGAAATAAGTTGGATATAATTGTCGTTTTTTTGTCTAATTTTACAAGGTTTCACGTGGAACATAAAAATTCTTGTTGACTTTTAGTGTTTTTGTTTGATAATATAGGTTCGTGCAACAGACATATTGTAACCTGGTCAGGACCGGAAGGTAGCAGCCACATCAATCTCTATCTGTGTGCACTTTTTTTATAGGAGAATTTATATGAAAATAGATGATCAAGTGTTAAATTTGTTAAAAAATGGTGCAAATAAGGCTTTAAAGCGCGATGAAATTCCTGTTAGTGCTGTTATTGTAGATGCAAAAGGAAAGATTATTAGTTATGCTTTTAATAATCGTCAAAGGTCTTATGATGTTTTAGGACATGCAGAAATTCTTGCTATAAAAAAAGCAGAGAAGAAGATAAGAGATTGGCGCTTGAATGGATATAAGATGTTTGTTACTTTAGAACCATGTAATATGTGTTCTGTTATTATAAAAGAGTGTAGATTAGATCAAATTTTTTATTTTTTGCCTAAGAAAAGTGATAATATGAGTGATATCGTAGATATTAATAAGTATCAAGTAGATGGTTATGAAGAAGATAAGGAATATTTTAATAATTTATTGACAAATTTTTTTGATAATAGGAGATAAAATCCTATTTTTTTGTGTTATAATAATCCACAGGAGGTTTTATTATGAGCTATAAAGTTTTATATAGAAAATATAGACCTAATGACTTTGAAAATGTTGTTGGACAGGATTATACAATAGAGATGTTAAAGAATGCTATTAGTACTGGAAAGAATGCACATGCTTATATTTTTACTGGTCCGCGTGGTACTGGTAAGACAAGTAGTGCTAAGATATTTGCTAAGGCTTTAAATTGTGAGCATCCAGTTAACGGTAATCCTTGTAATGAATGTGCTTCTTGTTTGTCTTTTAAAGAAAGTCCAGATATTATTGAAATAGATGCTGCTTCTAATAATGGAGTTGATGAAATAAGGGAACTTATCAACAATGTAAAGTTAGTTCCTTCTAATTCTAAGTATAAAGTTTATATTATAGATGAGGTTCATATGCTTACAGCTAGTGCATTTAATGCATTGTTGCTTACGTTGGAGGAACCACCAGCTCATGTGGTATTTATTTTAGCAACTACTGATATTCAGGATGTTCCAATTACTATTTTATCTAGATGTCAAAGGTTTGATTTTAAACCAGTTAATAAGCACGCTATTATTGGTAGATTACAGAAGGTTTGTGATGAGGAATCTATTAAGATTACTGATGAGGCATTAGAAGAGATTGCTTTAATATCAGCTGGAGGAATGCGTGATGCGTTAGGAATGTTGGATCAGTTATCTAGCGATGATTCAGAAATTACTTTGGATATGGTTTCTAATTATTTTGGTAGTGTTTCTGTTAAGAAAATCGATGAGTTATTAACAAGTATTGAAGAAAATAACGCAGGTAAGTTACTTGAAATTTTGGGAAATATTAAGGAAAGTGGTACTAATTATTCGGTTTTTATTGAGAAGTTTATTTCCCAACTAAGAAAAACTGCTATTGATATTAAATCAGGCAAAGCTAAGCATGATATGTATTTTGAAGATATCTATAATATGATTTTTGATTTAAATGAATGCTTATCTAATATTAATATAAATATTGATCCATATGTTTTAATAGAAATAGTTTTATTAAAGTATATTAATACGGGAAATAATACGAAAGTTATTACAAGTACTGTAAGTGAATCTAAAGTGGATTTGGGAAATAATAAAGGAACAGAAATAAAGAAAAATGCAGGTAATAAGACAGAAGAAGTTTCTGAAATTAAGATAAAAAAGGAAGAAAATAATAAAACTAAAGAAGATTCTGAAAGTAATGTTGTTGAAAAAGATGAAGTTATTAACAACGTAATCACAAAAGCAATAGATTTAGATATAAGAATTAATAATTGCTTTGTTAATGCGTCTAAGACTCAGAAGAATAATATATCTAGTTCTTGGGTTGATTTTATGAATTCTTTAATGACTAAGGATAGAAATTTAATATCTTTACTTGCTGATACCTCGATATTGGCAGCTTCTGATAAGTATGTTTTAATTCAAAGTAAGATCGTTAGTACTAATGAACTTATTAACAATTCAATAAGTAATTTGGAAAAGTATTATTATGATTATTCGGGAAATAATTATAGATTTGCAGCAATAAATGAAGATTTATGGTCAAAAGAGACAGAAAAGTATAGATTTAATCTTAAGAATAAAATACAATATAATTATATAGATGAAGAAGATGATTCATCTGGTAGTTCTGAAGAAGAAACTAAAGTTACTGTATCAAATGAAGATGATATGGAATCAGTAGCAAAGGATATTTTTGGAACTTTTGAAGTTGAATAATAAGAAAGAGGGAAATAAATTATGAATATGCAAGCTTTAATGCAACAAGCACAAAAAATGCAAAGGGATATTACTAAGAAGAAGGATGAGTTAAATAAGAAGACATTTACTGGAACTTCTGAATTAGTTGAAGTAGTTTTTACTGGAGATAAAAAGTTAGTATCTACTAAGATTAAGAGTGATATTGATAGTGACGATAAGGAAATAATTGAAGATATGTTTGTTATAGCTGTTAATGATGCTATGGCACAAATTGATAAAGAGACTGAAAGTGTACTTGGTGCATATGGAAGTCAATTAAATGGGTTATTCTAATGGGATATCCTAATTCTTTATCTGATTTAATTAATTATTTTCGTAAGTTACCTGGCATTGGTGAAAAGAGTGCAGAAAGAATGGCTTTATCTTTGTTAGAGTTGTCTTTAGATGATGTAGAAAGTTTTGCTGAAGCTATGGTTGATTCAAAGAAGAATTTACGTCCATGTTCTGTATGTGGTCATATTACTGATAAAGATGTTTGTGATATATGTGCTAGTGGACATAGAAACAAGTCTGTAATATGCATTTTAGAGGATTATAAGAGTGTTTTTGCTTTCGAGAAGGCAGGAAACTATAATGGAGTGTATCATGTCTTAAACGGGCTAATTTCGCCTATAGACGATGTGAATCCTGAAGATATAAATATTGCTAGTTTGGTTGATAGAGTTGAAAAGTTAGATCATCCTGAATTGATTATAGCTTTAAAGTCAACTATTGAAGGTGAAACAACTACTTTATATTTAAAAAAGATATTTGAAGGTAAGAATGTTGAAATATCTAGATTATCTTATGGAATTCCAATGGGAGCTGAGATAGATTATTTAGATGAAATTACTTTAGATAGAGCATTAAGTGATCGTAAAAAGATTTCGGATTAATTTTTAACATAAATGTATATAATTCTTTCATATGATTATTAAGGTGATTATATGAAGAGTTTAATGAAGATAGTAAAGAAGTTATGTATTGGAATATTTGGAATTTATAGTATTAATGTTTTATTTAGTACGATAAATATAGTTATACCTATTAATATATTTACGATATTTATGAGTTCTTTTTTAGGTATATTTGGTATTATAGCTATTATTGCAATTAAATTTATGATTTGATGATTTGGGGTGGAAGTATGAGTGAATCATCTGTAGTAAATGAATTATTAAAAAGATATCATGAGAAAAAGTTAGCTCATGCTTTTTTGCTTGAAACAAATGATTCGGAAAGATGCTTTCAAGAGGTTATTGAATTAATTAAGAAGATTAATTGTCCATTTGAATTTAAGGAGAAATGTGATAATGATTGTAATTTATGTAATTTAATAGATACTGATAATTTACCTAGTTTGATCACTATAAGTCCTGAGGGACAGTTTATTAAGAAAGATCAAATATTATCAATGATGGATAAGTTCAGTACTAAGCCTGTGTTTACTAAATTTAATATTTATGTTATAAGAGAAGCAGAGAGATTTAATTCTTCTAGTGCTAATACTTTACTTAAGTTTTTAGAGGAACCAGAAGATGATATTTTAGGAATTTTCATTACGGGAAATAAAGAAAATGTGATTTCTACAATTAGAAGTAGATGTCAAATATTTAATTGCTATTATGATATTAATATAGCAGATAGTTTAAATGACGAGTTATTAACAGATGTTAAATTATATTTAAATGCTATATATAAGAATAAAGATGATTTAATTTATAATAAGACACATATGAGTGGTTATTATAAGGAGAGAATCGAGTGGGAAATATTTTTTAATACAATGTTATATTATTTGAAGGATTGTTATTCGTCTGAGAGACTAGATAAGATTGATATGGTAAAGGGAATAACACGAGAGAATCTTATTAAGATGGTCGTATTGATTGAGGAAATATTAAAGTATATAAAGAGTAATGGAAATATTGATTTAATATTAGATAAGTTTGTAATTGAAATGAGGAAATACTATGAGTAATATTTACGGAATAACATTAAAAAGTGAAGGTAAGATTTACTATTTTAATGGCGAAGAATTAGAAGTAGAAGCTGGGAAATATGTTGTTGTTGAAACTGAAAAGGGTATTCAATATGGAAAAGTTATGTATAAAGCTGATAATAATAAAGTAAATATTCCTGTTGAAGATATGAAAAAAGTTTTGAGAGTTTCCACAGATGAAGATCATGATACTTATTTAAAGAATTTAGCAGACGCTGAAAAGTGTTTAGCAAAAGCTAGAAAAATAGCTAAAGAATTAGAATTACAAATGAATATATTAGATGCAAGTTATACTTTGGATAGAAAGCAATTATTATTTAATTTTATTGCTGATGAAAGAGTAGATTTTAGAGAGTTGGCTAAAAGATTAGCAGCTTCTTATAAAACAAGAATTGAACTACGTCAGATAGGAGCTAGAGATAAAGCTAGAACTATTTGTGGTATTGGACAATGTGGACGTCCTTTATGTTGTTCAACTTTCTTAAATCATATTGATTCTGTTACGATGAACATGGCTAAGAATCAAAATATTGCATTAAATCCATCTAAAATTAATGGATTATGTGGTAGACTTTTATGTTGTCTTACTTATGAAGATGATGAATATGTTAGATGTAGCAAGGGTATGCCTAATGTAGGTCAAACTGTTAAGACTGATTTCGGTAAAGGAAGAGTTGTGTCAGTTGATATATTAAATAGAAAATACAAAGTAGATATTGATGGAGTAATAAAGGAGATTGAATTGGGTTGTGGCAAGTGTAATAAATGATTTATTTGATTATGATGGCTTAAAGATTTATCAATATGAAGATAAATTTAAGTTTTCTTTAGATTCTATATTACTAGCTGAATTTGTAGAACTTAAAAATAATACAAGAATTATAGTAGATTTCTGTACAGGTAATGCTCCTGTACCTTTGATTTTGTCTACAAAAACTAATGCAAGATTGTATGGTTTTGAATTACAAGAGAGTATTTATAAGTTAGCAAAGATGAGTGTTAGAGAGAATAATTTAGAATCACAAATTAATGTCATAAATGCTAATTTAACTGAAGCTTTAGAGTATATCTTACCAGAAAGTGTAGATGCAGTAACTTGTAATCCACCTTATTTTAAGTATGATAAGAATAAATCTTTGATTAATGAAGATGAAGAAAAAGCGATTGCAAGACATGAGATAGCGATGAATTTAGAAGATCTTATGACCGCAGCTAAGTATATTTTGAAGAATAAGGCACCATTATATCTAGTACATAGATGTGATAGGTTAGAAGAAATACTTGATTGTCTAGCTAAGTACAACTTTAAAGTAAAGAAGTTACAATTTATTTACGCTGGATATGGTAAAGAAGCAATTATGGTATTAATTAAAGCGACTAAGAATGGCAAGATGGGCAGTTTGAAAGTTATGCCTCCAGTAGATGTATTGAAGCATAAGTCTTATAAAGGAATCTTTGAGAAAGGAGAATAGTTATGAAATTGATAGTTGGTTTGGGAAATCCTGGAAAAGATTATCAAAATACTAGACACAATGTTGGTTTTCTAGTGCTAGATAACTATTTGAATACCAGTGATTGGAAAGAAAAGTTTAATGCAATGTATCATGAAGAGAGAATTAATGGTGAGAAGGTTATATTTGTAAAACCATTAACATATATGAACTTATCTGGTGATGCGGTTGTCAAATATGTTAACTATTATAATGTTAATATTGAGGATATACTTGTCATTCATGATGACTTAGATTTACCTTTTTCGACATATAAATTAAAGAAAAATAGTAGTGCAGGTGGTCATAATGGTATCAAGTCAATTATAAATAGACTGGGATCTCAGGAGTTTGCTAGACTTAAAGTAGGAGTTTCACATGATAGAAGTGTTGACACTAAAGATTATGTATTAGGCAACTTCTCAAAGAAAGAAAAAGAACAATTTGAATTGATGCAAAAAGATTTTAATAAGATAATAGAATCTTTTGTTATTGATGGTATTGATAGAACAATGAATATTTATAATACTAAGAAATAAAAAGTAGGGGTTAGTTATGGAATTTTTATCTGATTATTTTAAGTATGAAAATGGATTAACTGTAACTGGTTTAACTAAAGAGTTAAACGTTTTTTACGTGCTTGATTTATTTAAAAAGAGTGCGGGAAATATTGTAATACTCACTAATTCTTTATATGAAGCTAATGTTTATTGTGATTCATTAAGAACTTATACTGATGATGTATATTTATTTCCCATGGATGATTTTTTAACTAGTGTAGCAGTAGCTATTTCTCCTGATTTAAAAATTAAGAGATTAGAGACTTTAGAAGCTATACGTAGAAATAAGAAGTCAATAGTTGTAACTAATTTAATGGGTTTCTTAAGATTTTTACCTGATAAGAATAATAAGACTAATCTAGAATTTAAGATTAGTAAGGGAGACTCAATAAAAAGAGATGATATTTTAGAGTTATTAGAAAAGTATGGATATGTTAGAGAAAGTATAGTTACAACGACAGGGGAGTATGCTGTACGTGGTTTTATTATAGATTTATTTGTTATAGATGAAGAACATCCTATTAGAATTGAATTTTTTGGTGATGATATAGATTCAATAAGATATTTTGATGAATCAACACAGTTATCTATTAGAGAAATAACAGATATTACGATTAGACCTTATACTGAAGTTGTTAGTGATACTAATAGCTCTTTATGTGATTATTTAGAAGATCCTTTAGTTGTTATGATTAATAGAGATCAAATAGATTTGGCTTATAAGAAGTTACTTGAAGATATAGAAGAATATAAATTAAGTGAAGAAGTTAGTAATTCTAAAAAATATATGTTTGAAATAGAAGATATAACTTATAACAAAGTTATGTATTTAAATAATATTGGTGACGAGACTTTAGGTAAATCTTTGAATTTTAAATCACAAGAGATAGAGAATTTTAATAGTAATTTTGAATTGCTTGGGAAATATTGTGATAAATCTATTGCAGGCGGTAAAACGGTAGTTATAAGTTTGAGTAAGGAAAGTCAGTTAAGAAGTCTAGAACCATTTTTAAGCAGTTATCATGTTGTTAATAATGATAGACTTATTGACAAGGAGATAAATATTTTATATAAGAAGATTAATGTTGGATTTGTCTTTGATAAGTATGTAGTTATTGCTGAAAATGATATTGAGAAAGTAAAGAATGCAGTAATAAATTATAAAAATTCTTATAAAGTAGGTAAAAAGATTAAAGACTTTGGTCAACTAGCAATTGGGGACTATGTAGTTCATAGTATGCATGGTATAGGTATTTATAATGGTGTTATCACGTTAACTAAGAACGGACTTAAGAAGGATTATATTCAGATTAATTATTCAGGTAATGATAAGATTTATATTCCAGTTGAAAAGATTAGTACTATTTTTAAGTATGCTGGTAAGGAAGGTAGTAGTCCTAAATTAGATAAGTTAAATAGTACTAGTTGGGTTAAGAAAAAGAGAGAATTACGTAATAAGATTAAAGATATTAGTGGTGAATTAATTAAGTTATATGCAGCTCGTAGTAGCGTTAAAGGAACACCATTTAAGACTTATGAAGAAGAAGCTGTGTTTGGTAGTGAATTTGTCTATACCGAAACTAATGATCAGATGAAGGCGATAAATGACATTGATGCTGATTTATCTTCTGAAGTACCTATGGATAGATTATTATGTGGTGATGTTGGATTTGGCAAGACAGAGGTTGCTTTTAGAGCTATGTTTAAGACTATAGTTAATAATAAGCAAGTATTCTATTTGTGTCCAACAACAATTTTGTCTAAACAACAATATGAAAATGCAATAGAGAGATTTAAGAATTATCCAATAGAGATAGCATTATTAAATAGATTTACTTCTGCTAAGGAGACGAAGAGAATATTAGAAGGATTAGAAAAAGGGACAATTGACTTAGTATTTGGTACACATCGTTTATTATCTGGTGATGTTAAGTTTGCTAAGTTAGGACTTTTAATAGTTGATGAAGAGCAGAGATTTGGAGTTACGCACAAAGAGAAGATTAAAGAATATAAGAATGATGTTAATGTTCTTACTTTATCAGCGACGCCGATACCTCGTACTTTAAAAATGGCTTTATCTGGTTTAAGAGATTTATCTATTATAGATACTCCTCCAACTAATAGATATCCAGTTCAAACTTATGTTATTCAAGAGAATGATTTGATTGTTAAAGATGCTATTTATAAGGAGTTATCAAGAAATGGTCAAATATTTGTACTTTATAATAAGGTAGCTTCAATAGAAAGTAAGTTGAATCAACTACATAAACTAGTTCCTGAAGCTAGAATTACTTATGCACATGGTCAGATGTCTAAAAAAGAGTTAGAAGATGTGATGGAATCTTTTGTTAATTATGAGTATGATATTTTGTTATGTACAACAATTATTGAAACTGGAATTGATATTAGTAATGCAAATACTTTGATAATATATGATGCAGATAATTTTGGACTTTCTCAGTTGTATCAGTTAAGAGGGCGCGTTGGAAGAAGTAACCGAATTGCTTACGCTTATTTGATGTATGATAAGCAAAAGATGCTTAATGATATAGCAGTGAAGAGATTACAAGCTATTAAAGAATTTACTGAATTAGGTAGTGGATATCGAATTGCAATGCGAGATTTATCTATTCGTGGAGCAGGAGATTTACTTGGATCTGAACAAGCTGGGTTTGTTGATACTGTAGGTATTGAATTATATATGCAGATGATTGAAGAAGAAATGCGTCGTATGAAGGGTGAGGTTGTCGAGGAAGAGGAAGATGAAAATACATCTAATAAGTCTTTAGTAGAAGTTGAAACTCATATTAGTGACGAGTATGTAAGTGATGAAGATATCAAGATTGAGATTCATAAAAAGATTAATGAAATTGATGGATATAAAAAGTTACTTGAGATTAAGCATGAATTAGAGGATAGATTTGGTAAGATAAGTAAACAGATGGAAATTTATATGTTTGAAGAGTGGTTTGAGAAACAAGCACTTAAATTAGGTATAGAGACTGTTCGTCAAAGTGAAAGAGAAATAGAAATTGAGTTACCAGTAGAAGTTTCTAAAAATATTCAGGGTGATAAGTTCTTTGTTAAAGCTTATAATATAAATCCTAGGTTTAGACTTAAATATGTTCATGATCAAGTAGTTATTGCATTAACTTTATTAAATCAAAAAGAACATTTCTTATATTATATAGTTCCTTTAATGGAAGAAGTAATTAGTGAAATAAATGAGAAAAAGAATGACAAGTAGTTATTCTTTTTTATTTGTATATTTTTCTTTATTTAGTAAAAACTAATATTGAATGGAGAATTTTATGAAAGATATTAATTTTATTAAAAATATAGATAATTTAGGTAGAATTGTTATTCCTATGGATATAAGACGTAAGTTACAAATAAATACTGGAGATGTTTTAAGTATTACATGTAATGATAAAGATATTATGTTAACTAAATATAGTTCTTTAGATAATAATATGAAGATTATTGAAATGGTTAAGTCTTTTATTGAAACTTTGGATATAAAAGTAATATTAGTTAATAGGGAATGTGTTTTGTATTCTAATTTAGTTAATATAGGTTGTAAATTAGGTAATGATATTAAATTGCTAGTTAAGAATGGAAATACCATTAAGAGTCAAAGTAACGAGTTTATATTTGGAGAAAATAAAGTTAATGGAATATATAATATGTTACCAATTGTAACAAATGAAGGAGTTATAGGAAGTATAATAGTATTTGGTGATATTAATGAAAAAGGTTATGAAATGTGTACATTACTTGCCAAAATTATTATGTTAGAGTTAAATATTTCTTGATAAAGGTAATCTTTTGTGTTAAATTATGTTTATATTTGGCAATGAAGGAAAGAGTACCTTTTAAGTAGTTGTTTAGAGAGATTCTGGTTGGTGAAAAGAATTCAATGAAATATTGGGAACATGGCTCTGGAGCTGAAACGTTTATTTCGCGTTAAGAATAAAGTGTATGATAAATTCATAAACTAAGGTGGTACCGCGGGTTATTACTCGTCCTTAGATTATGAGTTTTTTTATTTGTTAGGAGGTTGCTAATGAGAAAATTTGAAAAAATTAGCTGGGAACAATGGCAGAAGGATATTGGTACTGATGAAGAAGTATATAAAAATCATGAATTACCAAAAAGACAAACTAAATATAGTGCTGGGTATGATTTAAAGAGTCCAATAGATTTTGTATTGAAACCAGGAGAAAGTATGAAAATTCCAACTGGTATTAAGGTTACTATGAATGAAGGCGAGATGTTTATGTTAGTTGTTCGTTCAAGTATGGGATTTAAGTGGAATGTTCGAATGTGTAACCAGATAGGAATTTTTGAGAGAGATTATTATAATAACGAAACAAATGAAGGTCATGCATGGTTAAGACTTCAAAATCATGGTGAAGAAGATTATGTTGTTAAAGTAGGAGATAGAATAGCACAAGGAATATTTACTACTTTCTTAACTGTAGATGATGAAGAAATAATTGAAAATGAAAGAACTGGCGGACTTGGCAGTACAAATTAGGAGGAATAATTATGGAAAATAAAGAAAAATATTATATAAGTACAGCGATAGCTTATACTTCAGGTAAACCTCATATTGGTAATACTTATGAGATAGTATTAGCTGATGCTATTGCAAGATTTAAAAGATTACAAGGATATGATGTATATTTTCAAACTGGAACAGATGAACATGGTGAGAAAATAGAGATTAAAGCTAAAGAAGCAGGGCAAACTCCTCAACAGTTTGTTGATGAAAAAGCAGCTGTTATTAAAGATATTTGGGATGTAATGAATACAAGTTATGATAGATTTGTTAGAACAACTGATCCAAAACATGAAAAAGTAGTACAACATATATTTAAATATATGTATGATAAAGGAGATATCTATAAGAGTGAATATAAAGGATTATATTGTACTCCATGTGAATCTTTTTGGACTGAAAGCCAATTAGTTGATGGTAAATGTCCTGATTGCGGTAGAGAAGTGCAACCTAAGTGTGAAGAAGCTTATTTCTTTAAATTATCAAAATATCAAGACAAGCTAGAGGAATATATTGAGTCACATCCTGAATTTATTCAACCAGCAGCTAGAAAGAATGAAATGATTAATAACTTTATTAAACCTGGTTTACAAGATTTATGTGTATCTAGAACGTCATTCAGCTGGGGAATTCCAGTAGATTTTGATCCAAAGCATGTAGTTTATGTGTGGTTGGATGCATTAACTAACTATATAACAAATATTGGATTTGATTTTGATGAAACAACTGAAGAATTTAAATATAGATGGCCAGCTGATTTACATTTGATTGGTAAGGATATTATAAGATTCCATACTATTTATTGGCCTTGCTTCTTAATGAGTTTAGATTTGCCATTACCTAAACAAGTATTTGGACATCCTTGGTTAATTATGGCTGATGGTAAGATGAGTAAATCAAAAGGAAATGTCGTATATGCTGATGACTTAGTTAATGAATTTGGTGTAGATGCAGTAAGATATTATTTCTTACATGAAATTCCTTTTGCTTCAGATGGAGTATTTACTAGAGATTTATTAATTGAAAGAATTAATGGTGATTTGGTTAATATTCTAGGTAATTTGGTGAATAGAACAGTTAGTATGAATTATAAGTATTTTGATGGTGTTATTCAAGAACATAATACTTATGAACAAGTAGATAATGATTTAATAGATAGTATATTAGCTTTGGGAAATAAAGTTACATCTAAAATGGATGAATTAAAGGTTGGAGAAGCATTACAAGAAATATTTGATGTACTTAGAAAATGCAATAAATATATAGATGATACGATGCCATGGAGTCTAGCAAAAGATGAAGCTAAAAAAGAAAGACTTGGTACTGTGTTATATAACTTGTTAGAAGGTATTAGAATATGTAGTGTTTATTTAGAACCTTTCTTAACTGATACAGCGGAAAGAATATTTAAACAATTGAATACAGAAGTTAGATCATTAGAAAGTACTGTTGAATTTGGGGGATTAGAAGTGGGAAATACTTTATCAGAACCTGTTCACTTATTTGATAGAATTGATACAAAGGCTTAATTTATTAAGTCTTTTTTATTTCCTGGGAAATAATTATTATGTAGAAAATGGTGTTTTTTATATTTCTCGGGAAATAACGAGTGGGAAATGCCCTAAAATAGGCTTATTTCCTGGGAAATTAATATAACCCAGGAAATAATATTTTCCGGGCAATAATTTTTTTGATATAATTTGAGTGGTGATTATTATGTTTACTGATACACATTGTCATTTATATAAAGAGTATTATGATGATTTAGATGAAATAATAAAAAAAATAAAGAAAAGTAAAATTAATAGAGTTATTAACAACGGATGTGACAACAAATCGAATATTGAAGTGTTAGAAAGTATTGGGAAATATTCTAATATGTATGGTGCATTAGGGATTCATCCAGAAAATGTTGATTCTTATACAGAAGAAGACTTGCAATTTGTTGAAAATCATATTAACGACGAAAAGATTGTTGCAATAGGTGAAATTGGTTTAGATTATTATTGGACTAAAGAAAATAAAGATAAACAGCTTGAGTTGTTTGAACGTCAGTTAGTATTAGCTGAGCGTGTTAATAAACCTGTTATTATCCACAGTAGAGATGCAACATTAGATACAATTGAAATATTAAAGAAACATAAAGTAAAAGGAGTAATTCATAGTTTTAGTGGAAGTTATGAAACTGCTTGTATTTATATTAAAATGGGTTTTTTATTAGGAATAAATGGTGTTATAACATTTAAAAATTGCAATTTGAAAGAAGTTTTAGATAAAATAGATTTATCAAATATTGTTCTTGAAACAGATTCGCCTTATTTAACTCCAGTTCCATATAGAGGACAAAGAAATGATTCTACTCATATTGAAGATATTGCGTCATTTATATGTGAATTAAAAGGTATTTCAATGGAAGAATTATCCTTGGTAACTAATGACAATATTAAGAGGATTTTTGACATTTAGTTGTTAAAATGCTAATATAAATCTTATCTTTTTCAGAGGTGAAATTTTTATGAAGAAATTTAACTGGATAAAGATGGGGTTTAAATTGGTTAAAATAGTTTTATTGCTATTATTAGTTGTGATAATGCAATCTAATATAAGTGATAAGGCAGTATATAAAACAGAAAATTTTAATTTAAATATGACTTTAGGTCTTACTGCTATGGCAGAAAAAGAAGAGGAAGAAATTCCTCGTGAAGTTATAATAGAAAAAAATAAATCTAATAGTACTGTAATAAATAAATATACTGGAGATTTAACTGGTTATGCCGCTGATTGTCCATTATGTAATGGTACACTTGCTTGTAAGAGGTCTTATAATGTATATAGAAATAATGTCGTCACATATAATGATGAAACTTATGGTAATGTAAGAATTGTTGCATCATCAAAACAGCTTGCTTGTGGTACAGTTGTAAGATTTAATGCAAGTTCTATATCAAGTGAACCTATATATGCTATTGTCTTAGATAGAGGTGTTACTGGTAATAGTTTAGATTTACTAATGCCTACAGAAGATGCTGCTAGAAAAGAAGTAGGAAGAAAGAAAATTACATATGAAGTTGTAAGAAATGGTTGGTAAAAAGGGAAGTGAATAAATTGGGAGATTTTAAACATAAACATAGTTTAGGACAGAATTTTTTAAAAGATAAAGGTGTTCTTGCTAAAATAGTTGATAGTGTTGATGTTAAGGAAGAAGATTTAATAATTGAAGTAGGACCTGGTCAGGGAGCTTTAACTAAGTTTTTAAAACTTTTTCATGCTAATTTAAGATGTTTTGAAGTAGATACTAGAGTAGAAAAGTATTTAAAAGCTTTTGAAGATGATAAAACAAAGGTTATTTATAATGATTTTCTTAAGGTTAATTTAGAAGATGAGATTAGTGATATTAATTATAATGATTTATATGTAATAGCTAATTTACCTTATTATATTACAACTCCAATTATTGAAAAGATGATTAGTAGCCCATTAAATGTTAAAGCAATGGTTTTAATGGTACAAAATGAGGTTGCTGATCGATTAAGTGCTAAAGTTGGAAGTAAAGATTATGGAGCTATTACAGTATTCTTAAATTATTATTATGATGTAGAAAAACTATTTTTTGTATCTAGAAAAGCATTTGATCCAGTACCAAATGTAGATAGTGCAGTTATTAAATTATCTAAAAAGGAAAAAGAATTGGAAGTTACTGATAAAGATTTATTCTTTAAGTTAATACAGGATTCATTTAGAATGAAGAGAAAAAATATAAGAAATAATTTAAAAAGCTATGATTTAGATAAGATATTAACTGTTTTACAAAGTTATGGTTTGGATTTAACAGTTAGAGCAGAATCTATCCCGTTAAATTGTTTTGTTGATATGGCAAATGAATTAAGCAAGTAGAAATACTTGTTTTTTCTATGTAATAAATCTTGATTTTTTTTCATAAGATTACTAAGGTGATTAAATGGAATTTAAAATAGGAGATTATGTAACTAGGAATAGTTATAATAACGATATTGTTTTTGTTATAGTAGATATACAAAATGGAGAAGCGATATTGAAAGGCTATGACTTAAGACTTATTGCTAATAGTCCACTTTCTGATTTAGTTTTATGTGGTGATGAAAGAAAAAAAGACGATTTTATGGATGATTTATTTAAAGAAGATATTTTAGACAAGGTAGATAGGGATGATTTTTTTTATTTGCCCCCTAGAATACTTCATTTAGATGGGGATAGTGAGTATTTAGAAAAGTGTTTAAAATTTTATAAAAATAATAGAGTTATGGCTTTTGGTAAGACAATAAAAGAAGATGAACTTGATAAAAATGTTTATAAATTACTTGAAGAGGTTAATCCAGATATTTTGATTATTACAGGTCATGACGCTTATTTTAAGAAAAGTAATGATAAGAATGATTTAAAGAATTATAAAAATTCAGAAAATTTTATAAAAGCTGTTAGGGAAGCACGAAGGTATGAGAAAAGTCATGAAAAACTGCTTATTATTGCTGGGGCTTGTCAAAGTGATTATGAAGAACTTATAAAAGCAGGAGCAGATTTTGCTAGTAGCCCTAAAAGAGTTAATATCCATGCTTTAGATCCAGCGATTATTGCAACTACGGTTTCCTTAACTGAGAAAAATAAAGAGGTAGATTTAATTCAACTATTAGAAAAGACTAAATATGGCAAAGATGGTATGGGTGGTTTGATGGTTAATGGTCTTATGTATGTGGGGTATCCTAGATGAAAACAATATATCAAGCTAGAGATTTAATAAAAGAAAATTATGGTAAGAGAGCAATAATAAAAGTTCTTGGAATCAGGAATAAAACGGAGATTTTTGAAGGGATAATAAGTGAGTGTTATCCTAATGTTTTTATATTAAGTACAAAGATGGGGAAGAAAAGTTTTACCTATACTGATGTTTTGGTAGGAAATATTAAAGTAAAGATAAAATAATTCTTGATTTTATCTAGAATATGCTATAAACTTAAATTAAGTTGAGACTTGATAATAAGTGCTAGACTTGGGAGGAGTGTTATTACATGAAGATTACAAAAGTAGTTCTTCGCAATAAGGAAAAAGAAGATTCACGTATGAAAGCTATAGCTACTGTAACAATAGATGAAGCATTCGTTATTACTGGAATCAGACTAATTCAAGGCGATGATAAGATGTTTATTGCAATGCCTAGTAGAAAGGTATCTGAAGGAGTTTATGATGACATAGCTCATCCAGTAAACCAAGAAACTAGAAAAATGTTTGAAGATTCAATCTTTAAAGCATATGAAGAAATGAAAAAAACTGGTGAAGAACTAGTTAAAGTAGAAATCTAAGACTTAAAGGTAAAACTTTAAGTTTTTTTTTAGTAATTTAAGGAAATGTTTATGAAAGAGGTAAAATTTATAGAAATAAAGGCAGAAAACAATGTTTAGTCCCTAAGAAGAGGAATAAAGCTCATTTTTCCTCATATTAATAAAAATATAGAAAAATGATAAAAGTTAATCATAAATAGTTGTCTTATTGCATATTCTTTATTAGGTGATAATAATGGATAATGCATATGATAATACAAAGCATGAAATTAAATTAATTGATAGAGGATTAATATATCTTACTGGTATAGATAAGATTATTAGTTTTGATAGTGAGGAATTCTTGATGGAAAGTAATATGGGGATTATCTTACTTAAAGGAGAAGGACTTGAAATAGTAAAACTTGATACGCATGATGGAGTAGTAAGTATTAAAGGTATGATTAATAGTATGACTTATGATGATGGAAAGAAGAAAGAAACAGAATCTTTGATAGGTAAATTATTTAAATAATGAATTCTTATGTACAATTGACTTGTTTAGTAATTTCTTTTCTATATGGAATATTATTGTATTTTACGAATAAATTAAATGAAAAAATATTTAAGAAAAAAAGTTTTATTATAAAAATAGTAGGTTTTGTTTTCTATATAAATAATATGGCCTTACTATATATTTTATTTCTTTATAAAATTAATTATGGTATTTTACATATTTATTTTATAATGTTTATGTTATTAGGATATTTTTTAATTAGCGTTAAGAAACGTAAATAAAAGTTATTCTCTTAGTTATCATAATGATGGATATGTTATACTTATGATAATAAGGAGGATTATATATGAACAATAACAAAAGTACTAGGAAAAATGATAATAAATCTGCTAGTAAAGCTGTTAAGAAACAAGAGAAAAGTCGTATTGGTTTCTTATTACTTGCTGTTGTAATGTTTTTAGTAATCCTTGTAAGTACAGTTTTTAATGATGTTGTTCAAATATATAATAATAGAACTCAGACAGAAGAACTTTCAGAAAAAAAGAAACTTCTGTTAGAAGAGGAAGCTTCTTTAAAGAGTGAAGTAATTAAGTTACAAGATCCTTATTATATCGAAAGATATGCTAGAGAGAAGTATTTATATACTAAAGATGGAGAGAAGATATTAACTATAATTGATGCTCCAGAAAGTAAAAAGGTTGTTAGTGAAGAAGAACAAAAAGAAAGTTAGATATTATTAACTGATAAATATAATTATTTATCAGTTTTTATGTGTTAATAAGTGTTAATTAATTAACAGGATGTATTAAATTTCTATAGAAATTATGATATATTTTATATAGTAGGTGAATAATTATATGAAAAAGATATATATTGTTTTAACTTATACAGGTACAGTTTTATCAAAGTTGGTTAAGATGTATACTAAAAAAGAGTATTCGCACGTTTCTATAGCTTTAGATGAAGATTTAAAGGAAATGTATAGTTTTGGTAGAACTTTTGCCTATTGTCCGTTTATTGCTGGTTTTGTTCATGAGGAAATAGACAAAGGGACTTTTAAAAGATTTAAGAAAACAAAGACAAGAATTTATTCTTTACGTGTTCCAGATGAAAAATATGAAAAGGTTATAGAGGTAATTAATAGTATTAAAGAACATAGAAATGAATATGATTTTAATATTTTAGGTTTACTTGGGGTGGCTATAAATCTTAAGTTCAGAAGAGAAAAATCATTTTATTGTGCAGAGTTTGTTAAGTATGTTTTAGAACAATCTAAAATAAATGAAGAATTACCAGAATTGATTAAACCTGAAGACTTTGGTTCTTTAAAAGGAATTAATGTTGAATATTCGGGAATATTAAGAGAATATAATGGCTATTAATAATACTAGAAATTAGTATTATTTTTTAATATCTAAAAAATTTTAATTTAATTTATTTTTTAGGTATTAATTTTATATATAATAATATTCTTATAATAGGAGAATGTTATGGGATATTTAGAAATATTGATGATAAGTGTAGGTTTAGCAATGGATGCATTTGCTGTTGCAGTATGCAAGGGGATAAGTTGTAGGAATATTGATAAAAAGAAATGTCTATTAGTTGGTTTTATGTTTGGTCTTTTTCAGTCTATAATGCCTTTAATTGGTTTCTTTATTGGAGCTGGGTTAAGAAAATTTATTTTTGCAATAGATCATTATATAGTTTTTGCATTTTTAGTAGTAATTGGTGTAAATATGATATATGAATCTTTTTGTGGAAAAGAAGATTATTCTGTTTGTGATATAAGTGTTAAATTTTTAATTGTTCCAGCTATTGCTACTAGTATTGATGCTTTTTCAATAGGTATAATGTTTGCTTTTATGAAAGTTAAATTGTGTATAGCGGTTTTAACTATTGGAGTAGTAGCGTTTATCTTATCAACAATCGGTGTCTGTATAGGAAATAGTTTTGGAAAACGATATGAAAAAAGAGCAAAATTTTTTGGTGGAGTTATTTTAGTAATTATGGGTGTTAAAACTTTAATTGAGCATTTTTTATGAGAAAGTGCTTTTTTTAATTAAAAAATATAGTAAAATAATTATGATTTTAGGTAAATGCAACTTAAACTTTCCATAATTCAACTCAAAATTGGTAGAGCGCAACCAGTTGAATTTGTATAATTAAGGCATAAAAAGGAGAGAATTTTATGAATTTAGCAGATAATTTAAAAAGAATAAGAAAAGATAATAATTTATCTCAAGAACAATTAGCAGAGAAACTTGGGGTATCAAGACAAGCAGTTAGTAAATGGGAATCTGGTCAATCTTATCCAGAGATGGATAAAGTTCTTCAAATATGTTCTTTATTTAATTTAAATATTAATGAATTAATTAATGAAAATATTAAAGAAGTAAATGAAGTAAAAGAATCTAAAACTATATCTAACAAGTATGTAACAAGTTTTTTTGATTATTTAACTAAAGTAGTGGATATGTTTAGTAGTATGAAAATTAAGCAAATTGTTGGGTGTTTATTTGAACAATTTGTTATAAGTATGATTTTATTAATATTATTTTCAATTATAGGTAGTATTGCTGCTGGTATTATGGCACCTATTATTTATGCTATTTTACCTAATGGAGTATATTATGCTACAATAAGATTATTAGAAGCAATATATGTAATTATATCTTTTATTATAGGTATAGCTATATTACTTCATATATTTAAAATAAGATATTTAGACTATTATGAGTTTGTTAAGATAGATCAAAAACCAGTAAATAAAATTATTGATTCTATAAGTGATGTAGAAGAAGATAATATTATTGATGAAGAGAAAAAAAATAAAGCAGAAATAGAATGTGATAATGATACTAAAAAACAAAAGATAATTTTAGAGAAGAGACCAGAAAAAGTTATTATAAGAGATCCTAAGCATTCAGATTTTAAATTCTTATCTGGTTTAGGCAAAGCTATGTTATTGATTGTTAAGTTCTTTGTTGCTTGGGTTTTATTGTTCTTTGCATTGGGATTTGTAGGATTAGTAACTTGTTTAGTATTAGGTTTCTTATTTGTTAAAACTGGATTTTTATTTATTGGATATATCTTAGCTATGATAGGTTGTTTAGTAATTTGTGCTATATGTATAGAGTTAATGTTTAATTTTATCTTTAGTAGAAAAAATAGTAAAACAAGATTCTTTATTTCTGGAATAGCTTCTTTGATTGCTATCGGAGTTGGTTCTGGTATGTTAGTTATAGGATTTTCAGAATTTGATATCGCTAAACAGGATGTTGATACAGTAAAAGAAGAATATGTTTTTGAAATGAAAGATAATTTAATGATAGCTCGTGGTTATAATTATTATCATACTGTTGAATATGTTGTTGAAGATAGAAAAGATGTTAAAATCGAAGTTGAGCATTCTAAATATTTTACTTCTACTTTTGATGAGGAAGGTGGACTTGTTTATATTTATAGTTATGTTCCTGATGGAGAAGTTATGGATATGATAAGAATGTTTATTAAAGATTTCAATAATAAGAAGATAGTAAATTATGATAGTGAACAATTTATAAAAGTATATGCATCTAAAGAAAATATTGAAATTATGAAGAATAATAGAAAAGAATATTTTGATGATAGAGATAATATACTTGCTGAGTTAGAGAAATCTAGAAGTGAAGTTAATAGATTAGGTATGGAAGCTGATAGATTAGAGAGTATATTAGAAAGTAATGGTTATGTTGTAGTTAGAGATTCTAACGATAGAATTATTGAAATTTATAGAGATAGAACAGAAAATGATTATCTTAATTAATAGTGATAAATTAATTTAGAAGAAACAGATTAATTGTTAATCTGTTTTTTTCTATCTATGTTATAATTTTGTTTGTAGAGGTAGAGTGGTAGAAATGAAAAAAGGATATGTTAGATTAGCATATGATGAAATTCAAACTGATAGTATTGTTGATGGTGAAGGTTTAAGAAGTGTAATTTGGTTTCAAGGATGCTCTCATAATTGTTTAGGGTGTCATAATCCTGAAACACATGACTTTAATGCTGGAATAGAGAAAAGTATTGAAGATATTAAAGAAGAAATAAGAGGATTAGAATTTCAGAAGGGAGTAACTTTTTCTGGAGGAGATCCAATGATGCAGATTGAAGCATTAGAAGAACTAACTCGTTGTGTACAAGAATGTGGTATGAATGTTTGGGTTTATACTGGATTTACTTTTGAAGAAGTTCTTGAATTAGCTAAGAAAAATGAACATTATATTAACGCACTTAATAATATTGATGTTTTAGTAGATGGTAAATTTGTGATGGATTTAAAAAGTTTTGATGTTCAGTTTAGAGGGTCAAGCAATCAAAGAATAATTGATGTTAGGAAGAGTTTAGAAAAGGGAAAGGCAGTTAAGATAGCTAAATATAAATAGAGGAGAACTTTATGGTATTAAAAAAGAATAAAATAGCTGTATTAATTCCTTGTTACAATGAATCGAAAACAATTGGTAAAGTTGTTAGGAATATTAAAAAAGTTTTGCCAATGGCGGATGTTTATGTATATGATAATAACTCTGAGGATAATTCGGTTAATATTGCGCAACGTGCTGGGGCTATAGTTAGATATGAAACTCGTCAAGGCAAAGGAAATGTAGTTAGAACTATGTTTAGAGAAATAGATGCTGATTGTTATTTGATGGTAGATGGTGATGACACTTATTCTGTTTCAGATGCTGCTAAAATGTGTGATTTAATTTTAGATAAAAAAGCAGATATGGTTATTGGGGATAGGTTATCATCTAATTATTTTGATGAAAATAAGAGATTATTTCATAACTTTGGTAATAAGTTGATTAGATGGTTGATTAATTATCTTTTTAAAACTAACATAAATGACATAATGACTGGGTATAGAGCATTTAGTTATGAATTTGTTAAAGGTTTTCCTGTTTTATCTAAGGGATTTGAAATAGAAACAGAAATGACAATACATGCTGTTGATAAAAACTTTAAAATAAAGGAAATACCAGTAATTTATAAAGATAGAGTTGAAGGGTCGTTTTCTAAGTTAAATACATACAGAGATGGAGTTAAAGTGTTAAAGACTGTGACTTCTTTATTTAAAGATTATAAACCTGCAATTTTCTTTAATATATGGGCTATATTTTTTATGATTGTCGGAGTTGTGATAGGGATTCCAGCTTATGTTGGTTATTTCGAAACTGGATTGGTAGAAAAATTTCCTAGTTTGATTGTTAGTTGCTTTGCGTTATTAATGTCCCTAATGTTTTGGATAACAGGAATAATATTACAAGTGATAGTAAAAAAAGAAAAACAGAATTATGAATTATATCTTAATTTTTTAAAAACAAAGTAAGATAGATAATATTAAAAAGAAATGTCTTTATTGACTTTTCTTTTTTGTTTTTTTATGTATAATAAGTTCTTAAGTGGGTGACGCTTATGGGCAATATAAGATTAAGAAATTTAAAATTCTCCTATGATAAAAAAAGGAAAGTTTTTAAAGACGTTAATTTCTTTTTGAGAAAGGATAAAACTTTAAGTATTATAGGTACTCCTGGAAGTGGAAAGACTACATTACTTAGATTATTGAATGGGGAAGTATCTTACGAAGGAGAAGTTTTAATTAACGGAATTGATGTTAATAACGATAATTTTGATGCCCTAAGAAAATGTATTGCTGTTGTTTATAAAGATACAGATTTTATAGCTGAACTTGTTAAAGATGAACTAAAATATTCTTTAGAAAATATGAATATTGCTCCAGCAGAGATTAATAAAAGAATTTCTGAAATTAATGATTATTTTGGAATTAATAAATTATTAAATAAAAAAGTGAAAGATTTAAGTTTGAATGATAGAACATTAGTAAAAATACTTTCTTATGCCTTAATTGAACCTACGTATATTGCTTTAGACGATTTATTAATTGATTTAAATACTAGAACAAAGATATTATTACTTAATTATTTGAATACTAAGAACATTATGTTAATAAATGTAACAACAAATATGGAAGATGTTTTATATACAGATTATTTAATGTGTTTGTATGATGGCATTAGTGCTATAGATGGTAAAACTTTAGATGTCTTAAAGAATGAAAAAGTTTTAAAGAGACTTGGTTTTTCTTTACCATTTATGTTGGATTTATCAATACAATTAGAACTTTATGGATTGTTAAAAAAGAGTTATTTAAATAAGGAAGCGATGGTGAAGGATTTATGGAAATAATATTTAATAAATTATGTTATTTAGAAAACAAGAATTCTTCATTAGATAAAAAATATTTAGATGATGTTAATCTTGTTATTAGTCAAGGAGAGATAGTCGCTTTTGTTAATGATGATTTGGGTATTGTTGGGGAACTTATAATGGCCATCAAGAGACCTTCAAAAGGAGAAATAAAGTTAGATGATGTTGTGATTAAAAGAACAAGTCATATAAGTAATGTTAATCTGTTAAGAAAAAAGGTTGGATTTGTTAAAGCTGATATAGAAAAAAGTTTATCTATGTCTGTTAAAGAAGAAATAAAAAAAACAATGAAGAATTATGGATATAAAGCAACTAATGTTACTAAACACGTTGTTGATTCTCTAAGAATAGTTGGATTAAGTGAAGATTATTTGGATCGTGATTGTAAGTCTTTATCATATACTGAGAAGAAAAAGGTAAGTTTAGCTTGTGCAATGAGTTATAATCCTGAAGTTTTAATACTTGAGAACTTTGAAAAAGGATTAATATTTAGAGATAGAGAATATTTTAGAAAATTGTTTCTTAAGTTGAAAAATAAATTTAAGAAGACAATAATAATTATTGGAACTGATTTAACATTTATGTTTGATATTGTTGATAAAGTTTATGTTATCAACAAAGGAAAGTTGGTTCTTACTGGAGATAAAGATGTATTTTATGAAGATAAATTATATAAATATGTTGAAATGCCAAGAATAGTTGAATTTACTAAATATGCTCAACAAGAGGGACATGATATTTTAGAATATACCGATATAAAAGAATTAATAAAGGAACTGTATCGTAATGTTAAATAAATTGGATTATTCATATAATTGTGAAGAATCTATTATACATAGAGTTAATCCAGTAGTTAAACTATTTGGTTTATTTATCTATGTACTTCTTTGTTTGTTAAAATTCAATAATATACTATTTATATGTAATATAGCTTTTGTATTTCTTTTGATTTTATTAAGTAATGTTAATGTAGTTAATTATTTAAAGGTAGTGTGGAAGTTAAAGTATGTATTAATTGTTATGTATGCTTTTATGTATCATAAAGATATGGCTTTTATTGATATGAATATTATTGTATTTAAGGTTGTGTTTTTCGTACTTTATTTAAGTATGATAGTTTTTACAACTTCGAGGGAAGATATAGGTAAAGGAACTTCTATTGTAGTAGATAGAATTAATATAATTGGTATTAGTTTTAAAAGTATTACTACTTTTTTTACTAATGTTTTGGTTTTTATAAATGTTTTTTTAGATAGCTATAGAGAAGTATTTATAGTTGAAGGAATTAAAGGTAAGGTATATTCTTGTGGTAATATCTTGGATAAGTTAAAGTACTTAGTTGCTAATTTTAAAGTAGTATTAGAGATTACTAAGAACAGAATGAATGTACGTAAAAGTGATATGAAGTATAGAATGTATAAGAAAGATGTAAAAAGTAAGTATAAGTATAGAAATAAGCTATTTATGTTTGATTATCTTTATGTCATACTTGATGTAGTAATGGTAGTATTTTATATATTGAAGGTGAGATAGATGAATTTTTTAATAACAATATCTTATGATGGTAGTAAGTTTTATGGTTTTCAAAGACTTAATGAAGAGATCAGTGTTCAGAAAGTATTAGAAGAAGCACTTTCTAAAATTAATAAACAACCTGTTGAGGTTAAAGGGGCAGGACGAACTGATCGTGGAGTGCATGCGAATGGTCAGCGAGTTAGCTTTAAGTTAGATGTTAATATTGATGAAAATGGTCTTCGTATGGCGTTGAATTCGTTGGTTAAACCTTATATATATGTCAGTGAAGTTAAGCATGTTAGTGATGAAGTTCATGCAAGATTTAGTGTTGTTAAGAAAAAATATATTTATAAAATAAATTTAGGAGAATTTAATCCTCAATTGACTGATTATGTTTATCAAGGTGAATATAAGTTAGATATAGAGAAGATGAAAGAAGTATCTAAGCTTTACTTAGGTGTTCACGATTTTCATAATTTTGTTTCAGGTGAACGAGATGATTATACTTGTATTGTTTATGATATAGATTTCTTTATTAAGGATGATATTTTGAATATTGTTTTTGAAGGAAAAAGTTTTTATAGATATATGGTTAGAAATTTAGTAGGTATGATGATAGATGTAGCTAGAGGTAAAGACGATATATCTAAAGTAGTTAAAATGTTAGAAAGTGAAGAAGAAATATCTGGGTATACTGCACCTGCTTGTGGATTATACTTAGATAGTATTGAATATTGAGGTGACTTATGAAAGATTTAGAAGAAAGAGTAAAGAAAATAGAAGAAAGAAATGCAAGAGTAGAAACTGATAAAGCATGGGAGACAAGTTGGACTAGAAAAATATGTATTTGTGTTCTTACTTATATAGTTGTGGTTTTGTATACTTATATTATAAGTAAGTACGATAATATCTTTTTAAGTAGTTTAGTACCTGTTATTGGTTTTACTTTATCTACTTTATCTTTAGGAATTATAAGGAAAATATGGCAAAAAAGAAGATAAATTGACATAAAAGTGTAATTTATTTGAAATTTTTAGAAAAAGTTTACTTAAAGTTAAGATTTTATTTGACTTTTGGGGGACTTTCTCATATAATTTTAACTGGTACATTTTATTTGTTGGAATTTGTTAGCCCTGGGAAAGCGAAGCAGAGGAAGACAGTGAAAGGAAATTTGATATGAATACATTTATGGAAAAGAAAGAAACTGTTGAACGTAAATGGTATGTTATCGATGCTGAAGGAGTTGCTTTAGGTAGATTAGCTTCTAAAGTAGCAGTAGTTTTAAAAGGTAAACATAAAGCTACATTTACACCACACATCGATTGTGGAGACTACGTAATCGTAGTAAATGCTGAAAAGGTTAAACTAACTGGTAATAAACTTGAGGATAAGAAATATTATAATCACAGTGGTTACGTTGGTGGTTTAAGAGAAAGAAATGCTAAAACAATGATCGAAAAATATCCAGAAGAAATGATTGAAAGAGCTGTTAGAGGAATGTTACCAAAAGGTAGATTAGGAAGAGCTATGGGTAAGAAATTATTCGTATATGCTGGACCTGAACATAAACAACAAGCTCAAAAACCAATCGAAATGAAAGTTAACTAGGAGGTTTTAAATTATGGCTAAACAAGTATGGACAGCTACTGGACGTAGAAAACGTTCTGTTGCTCAAGTTAGAATGACTGCTGGTAAAGGTAATATTACAGTTAATGGAAAAGACGTTAATGAATACATGCCTTTTGCAGTATTAGTAATGGATTTAAAACAACCATTAGTAGCAACTGGTAATGAAGATAAATTCGACATTGATGTAACAGTTAAAGGTGGAGGATTCTCTGGCCAAACTGGTGCAATTAGATTAGGTATTACTCGTGCATTATTAGCATTTGATGCAGACGCTGATCAATCAAGAGAAGATGCTTATAGAAAAACTCTTAAAACTGCAGGATTCGTTACAAGAGATCCAAGAAGTAAAGAACGTAAAAAACCAGGACTTAAAAAAGCACGTCGTGCTCCACAATTCAGTAAACGTTAGAAAAGTTTTATACCACACATTATTGTGTGGTTTTTCTTTGCGAAAATATAAGTGTAAATTTTGTAAATAATGAAAATTATGTTAAAATATCATTCATTGTTATACAAAAAGGGGTTTTTGGTATGGTTTTGCAGGAGTTACATTTGGAGATGACGAGAAATTGTACACTTTATTGTGAACATTGTCTTAGAGGTGATAAAGAGTGTATAAATATTAGTCCAAATGTTATAGAAAGTATATTTGCTGATGTAACTGGTGTTAATTTGTTATTACTAACCGGTGGAGAACCGTTAATTGCAGTAAATGAATTAGAATATTTAATTAAGGTTATTAAAGAACAAAAAATTTGGGTGAATAAAATTGCTATATCAACAAACGGAACTATTTTAAGCGCTCGTGTTTTAAAGATATTAAAAGAATTAAGTGAGATATCTCAATTAATAATTGGTATATCTGATGATATTTTCCATATGTTGGAATTAGAACGACTAGGACTTTTAGAGTTAAGAAATAAAAATTGCGATGTTTTAAAGAAATATTTTAGAGCGGAAGAGTTTGGAAAAAAGTTTGAATCAGGAAGAAAAGTTCCTTTATCTTGTGTAGGTCGTGCTCAGTATTTGACGAGAGAAAGATTGGCAGAGATTAATAAACTTGCTTGTAGCAATTATGTAATAGATGAAGGATTGAGAACTATGGTACAACCAAAGACTTATATTGATTACAACACTGTTTATGGATATGTACCAATTGACGTTTATGGAAATATTGTAAGTTATGGTCAGTCTTATTCTGAGGAAGATGAGGAATCTAAAAGAACTGGTTTTAATGTTTGTAATAATAATTTTAAAAAAGCTGTAACTGTTTTTGTTGCAGACGTTGAAGATAGATTTTCATTAGATGTAAAAATGAAATAGGGGGATTAGTATGTTTGTAGAGGAATTACATTTAGAAGTTACAAGAAATTGTACACTATATTGTGAACATTGTCTTAGAGGGGATAAAGAATGCGTGAATATGAGTTTGGATACATTAGAGAATGTATTTAAGGATATAAAAGGAATAGATACTTTACTTCTTACAGGAGGAGAACCATTAATTGCTATTAATCAGTTAGAAAAGTTAGCTGAAATAATTAAAAGTAAAGGGATTAAAATTGGAACTATTAGACTTATTACAAATGGAACTATTATGAGTGCAAGAGTTTTAAGAGTTTTAAAAGAACTTGCTAATATAGCTAAGCTTGATATAAAAGTTTCTGATGATATATTTCATTTGTTGGAGCTTGAAAGATTGGGATTTACTGAATTAAGAAATAAAAATTTAGCGATTTTAAAAGAGTACTTAGGGGCCGCCCTATATGGTTCGGAGAAAAAAGAAGAGGATTCTCGTTTTAAATGTAGAGTTCATCAAATGATTATGGCTAGAGGACGAGCAAGTACTATTACACCTGAAAGATTAGCAGAAATTAATAAACTGGTTGTTTATCCTTATGCAACTGATAAAGAACTTAATTATCCTAGAAGAGAATATGATACAGTGTGTATAATGAATGGCACTATAGGAGGTCATATCTCTGTCGATGTTAATGGAAATCTAGTTGGTTATGGACATGAATTTAAAACAGAAGATGAAGAAGCTTTATTAATTCAAGCTAATGTTAATGAAATGTCTTTAGAAGAAGCAGTAATTAGTTATATTCAGTATACATCTTATCACTTGGCTGAACAAAGAAGATTAAAGAAGATAAATGGGTAACTTAGTTACTCATTTTTTGTAAAGTTTGTGTTTGATATAAGATATGAATAATTATTCATTGATAAATCTTTCTAATTTTTTTATAATTATTGTAAGAATGGAAGGGTGTCTTTAATATGGAAGTAAATGATACTATTAGTAATAAACATAAAAATCATACAATAAGAAATATATTTTTGTTTTTGTTCTTTTTAGCAGCTGGTATTGCAATTGGTTATTTTGGAACAATAAAGTATTTGGAATATAAAGAAAAAAATGATAGTTTAATTGATGATTCTGCAGAAAGTGGTCCTCTTGATATAACAGAAGATGAACAAAGTAAGGATTTAATTAATTCTTTGTATGCGGTAATAAATGGTGATCCTATGTTTTATTCTACTAAAGGGATAAATGTTAGTACTTTAGATAATACTTCTAAATTAAAATTGATTTATAATCAATTAGTTATAAATAAAGAAGGAGCTGTTGAGCAAATAAATTCTTTATGGTGGGGTGCTACAAATTGTAATTACGATTTTATTGTTGATGATTCTGGAGATGTTTATAATCCTAGTAATATTTGTTCAGTTACTAGAATAAATAGAAGTTCTTTTATGGAAATTAATAAGAAATTGTTTAATGATGAATTATTAGATACAAGTGTTAGTTTTAGTCCAGTAGTTGGTAAAAGTTGTGTGGTTGATCCAAATAATAATGAGACTTATATATGTGGAAATGTTGCAAATACAACTGGTATTACTGGTAATCTTGAAAGTAAATTTACAATACAAAAAGTTACAAAAGATGAAGATGGTACTATTGTTATCTATGAAAAAGGTTATTTAGTGGACAAGCGAAGCAATGTTGGTACAGAGTATGATAACTATTATTTGCACTCTTCAGATAGTACTGAATATTATTATGAATTAAAAAGTGCCGATAATTTAACTTTTAAACATACTTTTAAAACAGATGATAAAATAAAATATTATTATGTTAGTACTGAATTGCATAAATAGTAAATTTAGAGATATTAGTGTATATCTCTTTTTTATTTGAATAAATTTAAGTATGAGAAAGATATATTTAGGTTTAATTTTGATAATTTTAATTTTATTAACAAGTACTGTTTCATTTGGAGAAGAATTTAATAATAAGTTAGTAGGTAAAGTAATTGTTTTAGATGCGGGTCATGGTGGAAAGGATCGAGGAACATCCTCAGAAGATATTTATGAAAGTGATATTAATTTAAGTGTAGTATTAAAACTTCGAGATGAACTTGTTAAGCAGGGTGTAGAGGTTATACTAACTAGAGATGGAGATTACGATTTGAGTAGTCCAAACGTTGATAGAAGAAAAAAGAGTGATTTTGATAATAGAATTAAACTTATAAATGAAAGTAAGGCAGATTTGTATATAAGTATACATATGAATTATTTAACAGATTCACAATATTATGGAACACAAGTATTTTATACAGACGGTAATGAGAAGCTAGCTAAAGTGTTGCAGAAAAGTTTTGTTGAAGACTTAAAAAGTCCAAGAGAGGAAAAAAAGTTAATCGATAGTATTTATATGTATAAACAACTTCAAGTGCCTGGAGTATTAATTGAATGTGGGTTTTTATCAAATTCTAATGAGAGAAGTTTGTTAAATACAAGTGAATATCAAGATAAGATAGTTAAGACAATAATTACCGGTTTAATTAAGTACTATTAGTTTGTTAAAGTTACTATTTTACTTTATAATATTAAGTGGTGGTAGTTATGAACAAGAAGATATTTTTAGATAGAATATTAAAATATTTTATTGATGACGAGAATCTTATTCCTAATTCATTAGATGATAAGTTGAATCTGTGGGAAAGGTTAGTAACTACAAAAGATATAAAGAATGTTTCAGAAGATATATTAATATCTGAGGATAAGTTTTTAAGATTAGAATTAATTAATAGAAAATTAACTGATGGAGAGAAGTTACAAACTATAAATTATACTTTGAATAGTAATATTAAAAATAGTAATAAAATTTGTTTATGGAAAGGAGATATAACTACAATATATGCAGATTCGATAATTAATCCTACTACTAGTGATATGCTTTTGAGAAAAAGTATTAATAAAGATAAATTAGATTATAATATATTTTTAAGAAGTGGGATGCGTCTTGTAATGAAGTGTCATTCTCTATTGAATAATGAAAGACTTGACGAATCTGATATTTTGATTACTCGTGCTTATAATCTTCCTTGTGACTATATAATTCATATAATAGTTCCTAATATAAAAAAGTTATCTGTAGAAGAGGAAAAAATTTTAGAAAGTTGCTATATGAATGTTTTAGAATGTAATAGGAATAATATGGCTAAGACAGTTGTAATTCCTTGTATTTGTATAGAATCTAAATTAGATGTTAATAAGTTGGTAGAAATTTCAGTGAATACTGTTAGAAAATTTTTAGAAGATAATAGTTCTAGCTTTGAAAAAGTGATTTTTCAAGTTGATAGTGATGAACTATATGAAGTTTTTAGTAAGACTTTAGTTGGTGATAGAAATGCATGATATTTGGAATCCTTGGCATGGATGTACTAAGAAAAGTGAGGGATGTAAACATTGTTATATGTTTTATCTTGATAAGATTCATGATAATAAAGTGGATAGTAGTGTTGTTTATAGAACTAATAATTTTAATTACCCATTGCAAAGAGATAGAGGTGGGGAATATAAGATTAAGTCTGGTGAACAGATTAGAATTTGTATGACATCTGATTTTTTTGTAGAAGAGGCTGATGAGTGGCGAGATGAAGCTTGGAATATAATAAGGCAAAGGAAAGATATAAGTTTTTTCATTTTAACTAAGAGACCAGAAAGAGTTGTTGAACATTTACCAAGTGATTGGGAAGAGGGATATGAAAATGTTTTGTTTAATGTAACATGTGAAAATCAGGTAAGAGCGGATGAACGTATTCCTATTCTTTTAAGTTTACCTTTTAAGCATAAAGGTATTATGTGTGCTCCTTTTATTGGAAGAGTATCAATAGATAAATATTTGGATAGTGGACAAATAGAACAGGTTATTGTAGGTGGAGAAAACTACGATGGAGCTCGACCTTGTGATTTTGATTGGGTTAAGGAATTGCATGATTCTTGTGTCAAAAGAAATATAACCTTTTGTTTTATGGAAACTGGAAGTGTTTTTATTAAAGATGGTAAAACGTATAAAATTCCTAGTAAAGATGTACAAAGTAAGATGGCTTTTAAGTCAGGAATGAATTATAAGGGGAAGAAGATAGAATTTAAACTATATGATGAATTTTTAAATGAACTTAAATTGGAGGAATTATATAAGCCATATTTTGGATATAAGTGTAGGGAATGTGGTAGTAAGATAATATGTAACGGTTGTAGTAAGTGTGGTAAATGCAAATAAAAATATCTAGATATTTACTAGATATTTTTTATTCTTCGAAAAAGTCCATACGACGAGATTCTTCTAATAAAACCCCAGTTGAATAATCAAGATTTGGAATATATTTATATAGTCTTTCTAAATCTTTATCTTCGTATAATACTTTGTTAATTTCTCTTATAATTTTTAGGGAATTTTTTAGAGCTTTATTATATAAATCATCAAAAGAATCGTTGTAAGTTATTTCTTTATTACTTGGGTGATTCCACGTTTTATGTTCTTCATTTAAATAACTTAATCTGGGCTTAAGAATATGAGTACTGTAAGCTTGTAAGTAGCCGAATTTATGATTAGTTATTAAATCAATTATTTTATATAATAATCTTTTTATGCCTAAATAGTCATTTATAACAAAAAAGTTAATTATTTTAGTATGTTTTATACTTTTATAATAGTAATGTCCAATATTATCTTTATCATATGTTTCTTTGTATACTTTTGATATTAATTGTATTAATTCGTTAGAAAATATTGGTTTTTTAGTTATATCTTTATTTAAATTACAAGTATTATATTTTTTACCAGTATATCTTTCATAAAAAATAGCATCTAAATCCTTTTCCATATGAGTATGTTCGCCGCGAAATTTTTTTGATTCTGGATTGTTTTTGCGATATATTCCAGTTTTATAAAAGATGTAAGGATGACATGTTGAGTCTAGACAATAGTGAGTAATGGAACCATAGAGGTAACTAAGAGCTTGATAATTATTTTCTAGATGACTTTTTTTAATTTCTTTTACTATGTTAATTAAGTAATCTTGTGTTTTTTCGTGATGTGCTTTGTGGCCTAGTTCTCTTATTTTTTTTGCATTTTTAATATCAAACGTATAATAAAATAAATAGTCATGACTTTGAGCAAATGTATGATAAATAGTTAGGTCTTTACCTAATTTTTCTAGTTCTTCTGGTGTTAAATGATTAAGTAATTCTTTTGAAAACATATGATGCGTAGTTATTGATGGCATTATATCACCTCTAATAATTATTATATCATAAGAAATGATATGAAAAATATATCATTTAAATAGAGTTTTAATTGTGATATAATGTAGTGGATAATAGGGTGATGCTATGTGATAAAAACATTTAAAACTATCGATGAGCAAATTGGTATATTGAAAAGTAAGGGACTTGAAATAGATGATATTAATTATGCTAAAGCTGTATTATTAAGAGAAAACTATTTTTTTATTAGTGGTTATAGGCATTTGTTTTTAAAGTCACCAAAGGATAGAATGTTTATTCCTGGAACAAATTTTAAAGAACTTTATGCTATGTTTAATTTTGATAGACAAATAAGAAATATTTTCTTTAAGAATATATTGATTGTTGAAAATAATGCAAAGAGTATTTTTTCTTATCAATTATCAAAAAAATATGGTATTAAAGAAAAAGATTATTTAAATCCTTCTAATTTTGATAGATCTAGTGATAAAGCTCGTCAAGTTAATGATTTATTAAAGAAAATAAAAAGACAAATAAGAATTAATGGTGGGCAACATTCAGCTACAATGCATTATATAAGTAATTATGGATATGTTCCTTTTTGGGTAGTTGTCAAAGTATTATCATTTGGATTAATTTCAGAATTGTATACAATTATGAAAAGAGAAGATCAAAAAGATATAGCTGAAGTTTATGGCATTTATCCAGATTCTTTGATGATATATTTACAAATATTAGCTAATTTTAGAAATCTATGTGCACATGAAGATATATTGTATGATCATAGAACACAAAGAGTTATTGAGGATACTAAGTATCATGCTTATTTGGACATACCTAGAACTGATGGTGAATATATTTATGGTAAAGATGACTTATTTGCATTAGTTTTAATTTTAAAACAATTATTGAGAGAAGAAGATTTTACTTTGTTGATTAATGAATTATCTTATGAATTAGATATCTTAGATGGTAAATTACATACTATAGGTGTTGAAGAAGTTTTGGATAGAATGGGTTTCCCTGTTAATTTTAGAGAAATTGCGAGGATAGATGAATATGGAAACTAATTATCAATATGAAGAAGAAATGCCTAAAATAAAAAAGGAAAAGAAGTCTATTAGTAAAGTTATTCTTCTGATGATTGTAACTTCTGTATTTTCAGCGATTTTAGGTGCAGGTGGTTTGTTAGTTTTTTTTCATTTTTTTCCAGATTATGTAAGTTATAATATAACTAATCTTACTAAGACAGAAAAGGAAGTAACAATAAATGAAAATGGTATTGCCGATGCAGTTGAAAAGATATATGATTCAGTTGTCATTGTAAAAAATTATGAAAAGAATCAATTATATGCTACTGGAACTGGTTTTGTTTATAAGAATGTTAATGATAAATATTTTATTATTACAAATTATCATGTAATTGAAAATGGTGATAAAATATCTGTAGTATTTACTGATGGTGAGGAAGCTATAGTTACTGTAGAAAATGGAGATAAGTTTGCAGATATTGCGATATTATCGTTGAAGATTGATAAAGAAATTCAAGTTTCAGAGTTGGGGAATAGTTCTGATACGAGGGTTGGGGATACCGTGTTTGCTATTGGAGCGCCATTAGATTCAAGCGTTTATTCTTGGAGTGTTACACGAGGGATTTTATCTGGAAAAGATAGAGAAGTGGAAGTGAGTTTAAGTAATTCTAATACTAGTGATTGGATTATGCAAGTACTACAAACTGATGCTGCAATAAATAGTGGTAATTCTGGGGGACCATTGTGTAATAGTAATGGTCAAGTAATTGGTGTTACTAATATGAAACTTGTTACTACTGGTGTAGAAGGAATGGGATTTGCAATTCCTATAGAAGAAGCTGCGGCTTATGCAGATAAAGTAATAAATGGCGAAGATACTTCTAGACCTTTAATAGGTATTTCTATGAGTGAGGCTAGCGTTTCATCGAATGTACGTAAATATGGACTAGATGAAACTGATGGTGTTCTTGTTGAAGAAGTAACAAAAGGCTCTCCGGCAGATAAAGCTGGATTAAAAAGTGGAGATATAATTGTAGCAATGAATGATGTATTTGTAAAAAATATTGCATCTTTAAGATATCAATTATATAAATATAAAGTTGGAGATACTATTACTGTTAGATACTTAAGAGATGGTAAAGATCAAACAACAAAATTAACACTTGTTGCAAGTAACTGATTCTATTGAATCAGTTTTTTTGTTAGTAAAATAATGTTTTTTATATTTTAATTAAATGTGATATAATACTGGTGCATTTGGGGTGAAGTATATGAAAGTAGGATTTATATCATTAGGTTGTTCTAAGAATTTAGTAGTAACTGAAGAAATGATAGGGTTGTTTAAAAAGAATAATTATGAAATAGTTGGTGATCCAGAAGAAGCAGAAATACTATTAATAAATACTTGTGGTTTCATAGAATCGGCTAAAGATGAAGGTATACAAACTATTTTAGAGATGGCTGATTACAAAGAAAGAAATTGTAAGTACTTAATAGTAACTGGTTGTTTAGTAGAAAGATATGAAGAAGAATTAAGAAAAGAAATTCCAGAAGTTGATTTGTTTGTAAGTATTAGAGATTATGGTATTCTATGGGAAAAAATAGATAACTTAATTAATGGAGAAAAAAATAAAGATGAATTAAATTATAAAGATAGAGTTTTGACTACTGGTGATGTTATGGCTTACTTAAAAATAGCAGAAGGATGTAGTAATTATTGTACTTATTGTGCTATTCCATATATTCAAGGTAAGTATGTATCTAGGAAGTATGAGGATATCTTGGATGAAGCTAATATGCTAGCTAAAAAGGGTATTAAAGAAATAGTAGTTATAGCTCAAGATACTACTAAATATGGGATAGATTTATATGGTAAAGATAGATTTGCTGAGTTATTAAGTGATTTGTGTGAGATAGATGGAATTAAATGGATAAGATTCTTATATTCATATCCAGAGTCAATTACTGATGAATTAATTGATGTAGTTAAGAATAATGAGAAAATCGTTAAGTATTTTGATTTACCTATTCAACATATTTCTGATGAAGTTCTTAAGAAAATGAATCGTAAAAGTGATGGAAGTACTATTAGAAATTTAATTGATAAGTTAAGAAGAGAAATACCTAATGTTATTTTAAGAACCACATTAATAGTTGGTTTTCCTGGTGAAACCGAAGATAATTTTAACGAGTTATGTGAATTTGTTAAAGAAAGTAAATTTGATAGATTAGGAGCTTTTGCTTATTCTGCTGAAGATGGAACACCAGCTGCTAAATTTAATAATCAAGTAGATGAAGATGTAAAAGAATATAGAAGAGAAAAAATAATGGAGATTCAGCAAGAAGTAAGTACTAATAACCTAAAAAATAAAGTAGGAAATATTTATGAATGTTTGATAGAAAATATTACAGAAGATGGAGAATACTTTATTGGAAGAAGTTATATGGACGTTCCATCTGAAGATGGTGTAGTTTATATTAAATTTAATAATGATACGATGATTAATGAATTTGTCGATGTTAGAATAACAGATTCGGATGAATATGATTTATACGGAGAAGTTGTTTAATATTAATAGTGTAAAATAAGAGTGCTATAGTATTCTTATTTTTTTTTGTATGTTATAATTTCAATAATAGAGGTGTTTATATGGAGACAGTAATAAGTAATAAAGATGAATTACTTTCATTAGCAACTGAGTTGGATACTAAAACAAAAGAGCTTATTGAATTAGGTGATGAATTAAGTAGCAAGATTAAGCAAGTAGAAGGTTATGATGAATTTAATATTTTAGAAGCTGCTAATGTTTTAAGTGGTAATATTGAAGTTGTTACCGAAGATTTGAATATTGTTTCTACAAATATAAATAGTTATGCTACACAGTTAATTGGTTTTGATATTGATGATTTTGGTAGTGGAATTGAAGCATACTTGTCAGGAATTCCTGGCAATGCTATTACTTTACCAGGAGGACTTGGAAGTGTCCATTCTTATATGGGATGGCAATGTATTACATCTAAGAGTTCTATGCAATATAAACTAAGAGAAGCAGCAGGAATGAATTTTGATCAAAATGGTTTTGGTAAAATAGGAGATCGTTACGTTGTTGCAACAACATCTACTTTTGGTAAGGTAGGAGATTATATTGATGTAGTTCAAGCAGATGGCTCTATTATAAAATGTATTATTGGTGATATTAAAAGTCAGGGAGATGCTGGTTGTACTCAATGGGGACATAATAATGGACAGTGTGTTGTTGAATTCGTAGTAGATAAAAATTCTTGGTATAAAACTAATAAAACAGTTACATCTTTTCACCCTGATTGGAATCAAACTATATCTCAGATAGTTAATAAAGGTAATTATTTTGATTCTCCAAGTATCTCGAATACTTTAGCATCGGAAGTTTCATCGCCTGAGCCTGAATCTTCAATTTCATTGGTTGATGATACTAAAGAAGATACAACAATTGTAAAAACTAATCCTACACCTATCGTTACAAGTAGTACGGCTGTGGCAACAGCCACTGTTGTTACATCTAGTAGTAAACCTGTAACAGTTTCTGCTAGTACATCTAGTAGTAAGCCAGCAACGTATGAATCTGTTTCTGTAACTAGTGAATCTAAAAACAATAGTATTCCTTCTTCTGAAGCAATTAATCAGACTAAAGATGAAGTTATTAAAGAATTAACTCCAATCCCTGAAAATGATACTTTAATATCTCAAAATACTAATGTTGATTTAAGTAAATATAGTAATAATCCTGGAGCAGGATTTGAAGTTACTGCTGGAAATGCTACTTATAATCTTAATGAAGGTGATTTTAATTTGTTATGTGCTATAGTTTCAGCAGAATGTGATAAGTCATATGATGATGCTTTAGCGGTAATTACTACTATTTTAAACAGATGTGAAGCTCCGAACTGGGTTTCTAGTTTTGGGACAAATCCAATAGCTCAAGCTACAGCTCCTAATCAATTTGTTGTATATCAACACGGAAGTTATCGACAATATTTAGGAAACACCCCTGGAACGGTTATTACAGCTGTAAAAGATGCTTTAGCAGGAGTTAGAAATCACCATTACTTAAGTTTTAGATCTAATAGTTCTGCGTCATTTAGTAATAATATGATTACTAGTAGTGGTAATAGATATAGATAGTAAAGTAATAGTAAAATTAACTGAAAATAAAATGATAACTAAAAAGATAATGATATAATGAAGAAAATAGAGGAGGAATGAATGATGGTAACAATTAGTCATAGTATAGAATTAATGGAAGATTGGTCTTCTAGAATGGGAGACAATACAAATAATTATGATGAAATGGTTAACAAATTGTATAATTTAATTTATCAATTTGTTGGTTCAGAAGATTTTAAAGGCGGTCTTTCTACTGATTTTGAAGAAAATATGAATAGATTAAGACCTGAATTTGCTAAATATTCTACAACTTTTTCTGAAAGTATAGAGTTTATAAATGAAAGAGCAAACAGTATTCAAGACAAAGAAAGTGAATTAGCTAATAGAATTAATAGCAATAATTTATTAGGATAGGAGAATTAATATGGCAGACGGAATGTTAAAAATGAACCCTGCTGAAGCAATAGCTAAAGCAGATGAAATGAATAATACAGCAGCAGATATAAAAGATTTATTAAGTATTATAAAGAGATGTTTTGACGAAATAGACAATGTTGAAACTGGGACATATCAAGGTAGCGAAAAAGCTGTTCAATTGAAAAGTGAATTAGATACTTTTAGTGAAATGTTTGAACCTGTATACGAGCAAATTGTTAAATCATCAACTGATATTAAAGCAATTGCAACAACTATGATGGAAGAATAACAAAAATAACTTTTTATATTTATTATAAAAAGGTTTTTTTCTAGGAGATGAAGGTATGGATGGAAATCGTTTTTTACATAACTCGGGAGATATTTCTCAAATATCAAACGATTTAAAAACAAATATAACAAATTATAAAGACGAAATTATTGAACTTAATAATTTAGTAAAAAGAATTAATGAGTCTTCAGCTTGGAAAGATGAACAAGTTAAAACAGCCTTTATTTCAACTTGCAATTCCTATATTTCAGCTTATAAAGAATTTTCACTTATTATGGAAAAATATGTGAGTTATTTAAATTGTAAATCAAATAATTTTATTGCTTTTGAAAGTGCTTATTCAAGGAGGGGTTAATAATGGATACTTCAGTTTATATCGAATCTTCAGCTTTGGAGGAGTGGAGTACAGAGTTAACTTCTGTTAATGGTGAATTAATGAATAATTTGAAAGCTTTTATGGAAACAGCTAAATCACTAGAGAAATCTTGGGCTGGTGTTTCTGCTTCATCATTTTTGTTACAAAACGCATCATTTATTAAAAAAGCAGAAGAGTGTCATGAAAAAATGAGTGATGTAAATAGTTTTTTATTAACAGTTGTTGAAACGATGGAAAAAGAATAGAAATAGGAGAATGTATTATGGATTATAGTACTATAGCAAATTCTATAAAAGAAAAAGCAGAATCTATGAGTTTAGCTGCAAATAATATTAATAAGTCATCTTTTGATAGTATTTGGAAAGGTAGTGCTCATGATACTTTAACTAGTGATTTATCTAAATCAATATCTCGAATTAATAAACAAAAAAGTGCAGCAAATAAATTTGCAACTGCATTAGAGAAAATAGAAAAGTATAAAGAAAATAAAAAGCAAATCGAAGAACTTTATTCTCAGTTAAATAGTATTGTTGATGATGCAGAAGGGAAAAATGCTAGAAGTAATGCTATTGCAAGGAGAAGAATCAAAGATAGGATATATAATTATAAGTATCTTAATGGAAATTTAAAATCATCAATAAATGGCTTATTGAATAGCATTACTTCAGTAAGCTCAGAATTAGAAGTGATAAACTATGATATAAATAGTGGAGCTGAGTATAAAGAGTTTGTTGTAGATATAGGAGAATTTTTAACTAAATTTAATACTGGAGATTTGAAAACGTTCGGATCTTCTGCAAATAGCTCAAGTATATATGATTATTATTCACATGAAGAAATTAATAATAGAATAGATGAAATAAAAACCCAATATACGGGACGTGATGCCGCGGTAAATTGTGTATTAGGAGTTATGGAAATGGCTGCTAGTGTTGGAGGGAAATTAGATTTAAATTGGAATTCACCTTCAGAATCAAATGTTGATGATGTGGCAGTTGGTTCTACTTATAATTCGTTAGCTTCTTGGGCGGTTAATCAGGGAGCCAATACAGTGGTTAGCTCTGGTAAGATTATAGGAGAGGGACAAAATACAACTTATGAACAAGCTCAAAAGGGAGATGTTTTAGTTTCTGATACTGGTAGTATGATTATGATTCTTGATAATGATTTGGAACAACAAGAGTTTTTAATCGTTGATACCACTAATCCGGAGGATGGTGCAATAGTTCAAGCAAAGTCTTATGCTTCGTTAACTGGGAATTACCAGGCGATTGATTTATCAAGTATTTACAATGACTAAAGTCTTTTATAAGACTTTTTTTAAATATAATGATATAATACATTTAAGAATAGAGATGGGTGAGTTGAATGATAATCTTATCTGATAATTTAAGTAGTACTGTAAGAGATGTATTAAATATAAAAGAGGATACAAATAAATTCGAAGAAAAAGATTTAGATAAAGTAACATCTTTAAGAATATCTAAAAAGGATATTGAATTTTTGCCTAATTTTAAGAATATTGAAAGCTTAGAATTAGATTCTTTTCCTTCGGTAGGTAATGAGGATATAATTGAGATATCAAAAAAATTACCAAATATAAAAAGCTTAAAAATAAAAGAGCAAAATGCACTTATTAATCTTGATGTTAGTACTTTAAATTCTTTAGAAGAATTATGCCTAATTCATAATGATAACTTAGCAAGTATAGAAGGAATAGATAAAGTTAAGCGTTTTACTTTTTATGATAATAAAGATTTTAATGATATTAAACAAATTGTTGATTTATTGGTTAATAATGAAGAAAGTATAATAACTTTAGATATAATATACTATATTGATATAGTTAGATGTCTATGTGAATTGAATAAGGAAGTTAATTTATTGGATAGATTTACGTGGGTTGAATCTGTCGGATTAAGAAAGTTTGAAATTCATGAATATACTAAAGAAGAAATTATGTCATTAGTTTATAATGTATCTTCAATAGTTTCAAAAAATATTTATATAACAGATGGAGATATTGAAAAATTCGGTATATTGTATAGGTGGATGGTAGAAAATATTCTTTTTGTTAATGAAGATGATCCGAAAGGAGAAAATATTGATACTGTAAGTAATGTTTTTAAAGTATTTAATAATAGAAAAGGTGGAAGATTATCTTTTGCAAAGTCCTTTCAGTTTTTGCTTAGTTTTGCTGGAGTTAAATCTTTTGTAGTTTATTCGTTGGGAGCTTTGGAAACTATTGGATACTATAATGGTAAAAAAGTTTATTCGTTACTTGGTACATCAGACTATGCTTTGCTTAGAGTTTTGATAGATAATAGATATTATTATTGTGATATAGCTTGGGATACAATGGTTAGTGATTATAAATACTTTGATGAACTTAGATTATTTTTGGTTTCAAAAGATGAACTTAAATTGAGACATAAATTTGTTGGCGAGGGAAATATAGAAAAGAGTTATTCATATCATGGTGATGATTCTGATGATTTAATAATGTTTGCAAACGATCGTTTAAAAGAAGTAACAGAAATGTTTAATGATATAGAACGATTAAGACCATCATTTGTTGGAGTGGAATTAAACATATCTTTTATAAAGAAAAATATTAAAGAAATAAAGGAAAAGTTAGAAAATACAGAAAAGGGATCTTTAGAATATAAAGAGTTAAAAAAGGAATTGGCTATAGAAGAAGAAAGTTTAAATGAAGAAGAATCAAGTATGATAAAACTTAGTAATATGAGATCTGGAATAATTGAAAGTTATTCAAATACTTTAATAAGCCACTATATTAGAAGTAATAGTGAATATAATAAAGATGATGTAAGGAGAGAATTAGCTATGAAAAAGAGTATGTATATAATTTCTTCTTATATGTATGATATTTTATGTGAAAGTTTAAAAACAGTTTAGACTGTTTTTTTTGTTTAATTTGTTAATTTATATATTTTATGTTAGAATCCTTTGTACGAGGAGATTTTTTATGAAAATTAATTCTAAAGATAAATTTATAAGACTATATATAGCCGTAATGGCCGAGATGGGTTATTTTGTTGAAACTTTTGATTTTGAGAAAGATATGATTAAGTTAATGTCTAATAGAAAATACGAAGATTTATTTTATTTTTTTGATGATATAAGTGATTTTGATTTTTCTGATATATTAAGGAATATGCATGATTCTGAATTAATAGAAGTGAGTGAAAGTCTTAGAACGACAAAAATAACAATACTTGATAAAATGTATAATGAGGAAGCAGAAAGATTATTAAGTAAATATGATATTGGAACAATTAATTTAGTTACAGAAATGATTAGAGAATTAGATTTGAGTAAGTCTATAAATAATGAGATTTCAAGTGCAATAGAAAGTTGTTATAGACTAGCTAATCCGAATGGGGTTTATTTTATGGGAGATACTCATAGTATTGTAACAGATGGAATTGTTATAAAAATAGATGAAGAAAAGAGTGGAGGCTATTTGGTTGAAAATGCAACTTTTGTAGTCATACAGAATTATTTTAATAACGAATTAAAAGAGTTGCAGTTATATCATAAATTTGAAGATAAAAGAAGAATGTTAAGCATAATAAAAGAAATAATTGATTATCAAAGAAAAATAAGAGATGCTGCGAAGAAGTCTGTATTATTAATAGAAGAAGATACAAATTATTTTGAGATGCTAGAAGGAATAAAAGGTTATAGGTATGTTAGGTAGATGGGTACAAATTTGTATCTTTTTATTTTCTGTATAAATATAGTAAAAAATACCATAAGAGCGTTGACATATTTTTATTTATGGTGTATTATACCATATGTAAACAAATGAGAGGAAGATTATATTAATTTCTAATTTTCACAATATTGATGTATAATGGTATTACAATTAAAAATGAAAAGAAAGGGGAAAATGGGGTGAATAGTATGAATATATCAGTAGTAGCATGTTTGTTTGTTTTAGATAATGAAGTAAATAACAATATAAAAAAGAATGATATTAAGTCATTAAAAGTTGTTATTAACAAAAAAACTGGGGATTTGATTCGTGTAAAATTTGATGAGAAAAGTACATTAAAAGAATTAATGCGAAAAGAATTTAAAGAAGTTATAGGAAATGATAAAGTTCATTTAGAACAAGTATATACATTTGGAGAAAGTAAATTCTTTGATGATAAAAATATTGATGTTATCTATATGGGACTTGCTAATATTAATGATATAAGAAAATTAAGTGACGATTATGAGCTAATAAACTTTGATGTACAAAATAATAAGGAGATTATATTTGGAAAAAATAAATATTATTATAGTACAGAAAGAAGAAAAAAATATGGATATGTAGAGTATTACCATGATATTGATATTGATGATCTCTTTGAAGAAAAGTTATTACTAGAACTGATTACTGCTTTTAAGCATTTGAGATCTAGAGTTGACCATACTGATGTATGCTTTAAACTTCTTCCTGAAATCTTTACTTTAGAAGATATTAGAATTGTTTACGAAATGATAAAAGGTATTAATGTAGATAAATCAAATTTTAGAAAAAGGATTATTAAGTATTGCGAGAAAGTTGATATGGTTGCAGGAGATAAAGGATATAGACCATCTCAAATGTATAAGTTTAATCCTGATAGTATCGAAATTTGGTTATAGGAGGGTTTTAAATTATGATATTTGCAACAAATAATAAAGGAAAATTAAGAGAAATTAGATCAATTCTTAATCAATATGAAGTAAAATCTTTAAGAGAAGCTAATGTTTCTATTGAAGTAGAAGAAAATCAAAATAGTTTTTATGGAAATGCTTTAAAGAAAGCTATGGAAATATACGAAGTAGTAGGAGAACCAGTAATAGCTGATGATTCTGGATTATGTATTACTGCATTTAATGATTGGCCAGGAGTTTTGACTCATCGTTTTATGGGTGAAAATGCTACTGATGATGATAGAAATAATGCTATTGTTGAAAAAATGAGTGGTATGACTGGCGAAGAAAGAGAAGCTAAAGTTGTATGTAATTTAGTTTATTATGATGGAGAATCAGTATTGGTTGGAGAAGGTATTTTAATGGGAAGTATTCCGACTTTTAGACGTGGATCTAATGGATTTGGTTTTGATGATGTTTTTGAATTAGAAGACGGAAGAACATTAGCAGAACTTACTAGTGAAGAAAAAAACAATGTAAGTGCTAGATATTTAGCTGCTGTAGATTTAAGAAATAAATTGGAAAAAAAAGAAAATGAATTAGCTGCTTTAAATAATGGTAGAAAATTAGAAAAAACTATGTAATATATTAAAGGTAAATAAATTAATTTTTATTTATCTTTTTTTGTATATATATTTAAGTAATGTAAAGTATAAAGTATATGAACATTATTTTTTAGATTGTTATGATATTATAATAATAGAGGTGATATTATGAATTCTGATAAAGTAGAATTTAAAAGTTCTCCAGTATCGAGAATTTTGTCTAATGGAGGTGGAATAGAAAGTGACTATTTAACTGTTCCTTATATGCCTAGTTCAAGTTCTTTTGAGCTATGTTTGGCTAGTTCTCATTTTATTACAATGATGGTTTTTGCTGATGTATATAGATCAGAAAGGGCGCTAGCAAACGTAGAAAGAAGTTTTAAACAAGTATTAGCAGTATGTGAGACACAGCAGGATTTTGATAACTTTAAAAAAATGACTTCTCTAGTAGCACAAAAGGGAGGATATGCTGCTGAATTTTATACGAAAATGGAAAATGTTATATGCCCTATTGGAAAGAAAATAGCTGTTAAAATGCTAGAAAAAGAAGAAAAGGAAAAAGAACATAATGCAAACGCTAATAATCATATAACACAAAGTTTCTTGTCTAGATATAGAGAAGCTAAAGAAGAACTTGATAGAGTTATGAATAGTGGAGTTTTAAATGATTCACAAATATCTGGTTTATTATCTGTATATAATCAATTACAGAGTGATTTGTATGGTCTTCATGATAAAATAGATAAACAATCTATTATTGGTGTAGATATCGAACTTGATAATAGTATAGAGTGGTTACGTAGTGCTTATCAAACTTTAGACAAAGATGAAGAAGTTTTTAAATCTTTATAATTTAATTTGAAGCAATAGAACTTGTTCTATTGTTTTTTTGTGTCTATTTGGGATATTTGTCATAGATTATAATGAGGTGAATTCTATGAAAAAAGTTGTTATTGATGCTGGTCATGGTGGAAGTGATCCAGGAGCATCTGGTAATGGGATTGTAGAAAAAGATTATACTTTAAAAATTTCTCAATATATCCATGAAAGATTAGATCAATTAGGTATACAAAATACAATGATTAGAAATACAGATGAGACAGTTGAACCTACTGAACGAGTAGAACGAATAATAGCTCCATATGGAAATGGAAGTGATGTTCTAGTTATTAGCAATCACATAAATGCTGGTGGTGGTCAGGGCTCTGAAATAATCTATGCTTTAAGAAATAGTGATACATTTAGTAAAAAAATAGCTAATGAATTAGAAAATGGAGGAAGAGATGTAAGAAAATATTATCAAAGGAGATATCCTTCTGATTCTAGTAAAGATTATTATTTTATACATCGTAATACTGGTAATACTGAGGCGGTTATTGTGGAATACGGATTTTTAGATAATGCACAAGATGCAGAACTTTTGAAAAAGTATTGGAAAGATTATGCTGAAGCGGTTGTAAAAGCGATCGCTAATTACGTTGGTGTTCCTTATTCTTTTACTGGAACTTCGGCAAACGAGAATTATTATATAGTAAAAAAAGGAGATAGCTTGTGGAGTATTGCTAATAAATATGGCTTAACTGTTGATAAGCTTAAAGAGATGAACAATTTATCTAGTAATATGCTAACTGTAGGACAAAGATTATTAGTTAAAGATACAAGTTCTAGTGGAGATGTTGGTGTTTATTATACAGTAGTAGCTGGAGATACATTGTATGGTATAGCAAATAAGTATGGTATATCGGTAGATGAATTAAAGAAAATGAATAATTTAACAAGTAATAATTTATCAATTAATCAGAAGTTATTGGTGAGTGGTACTGGAGAAAGTAATGATACTGGAGAATATGATACATATATTGTTAAGAGTGGAGATAGTTTATGGAGTATAGCTAGTAGATATAATACTACTGTTGATAAATTAAAAGATATTAACAATCTGTCTAGTAACTTATTAAGTATTGGCCAAAAGCTTTTAGTTCCAAAAAGTGAATCTACTGCTAAAAAGGCTTATACTGTTAAGAGTGGAGACAATTTATATAAGATAGCTCAGAATAATGGGACAACTGTAACTGATTTAGTAAACTTAAATAATTTACCTACTACTAATTTAAGTATAGGTCAAATATTACAATTACCTTAAGAAATAGAGTGAAATCTATTTCTTTTTTTATTTTTGTTGTTCTATAGGTTAATATTTATAAAAGTATATTGATAGATAATTAGTTAGGAAAAAAATCTTCAATGTTTTTAATTTTTTGTTAAAAAGTAGTTGACAAATTCAAATGTTATTAATATAATGTTAGTAACAGATGGCACGATAGCCAATATATTTTCAAAAGATGATATTAATAAATTGATATTATCATCATTTTAAAATCTGTTATTAACAAAAAATATAAAAGAAGAAGGATGGAGATTTTTATGAAAGAAAAGAAAAATATAAAAGAAATGGAAGAAGCTGTATTTCTAATAGATATGAATATAGGTTTTTGTGACACACTTAATGATCCTAATAGATGTTTATTAGCTGATCCAACAATTAAAGGTATTGTTCCAAATATTATTCCCATTATTAGAGCAGTATTAGAAAAAGGTGAAGGATTTTTCGTAGTAAACGATAAACATACAAAAGATAGTGTTGAGTTAAAAAGATATCCTGAGCATTGTATGGGGGATGAAGAGTCACAAACAATTAAAGAACTATCTGTTTATGAAGAATATGCAGACAGAACATTCTATAAAAATTCAACTTGTGCATTATTTGCGCCAGGAATGATGGAAATGCTTATGGAAATGGTCAGTTTAAAGAGAGTTGTAATAGTCGGATGTTGTACAGACATATGTATTCAAAACTTTGCAATAGCTTTAAGAAATTTCTTTGATGAATTAAATATGGATATAGAAATTATTGTTCCAAAAAATGCTGTTGATACATATCACATTCCTGGAGTACATGATAGAAAAGAAAATAGCGAAAGAGCTTATACAGTAATGGAGAATACTGGAATTAAATTAGTAAAAACAATGAAAGAAGTAGAGGTAGCTTAATATGAAAAATAGAAATTTAACAATGATGACAGATTTATATGAATTGACAATGAGTCAAGCATATTATTCACAACACAAAGATAAAGAGGTTGCAATATTTGATGCTTTCTTTAGAACAAACCCATTTGGTTCAGGATATGGAGTTATGGGTGGACTTCATAATATAATAGAATTTATTAAAAATGCACATTTTAGTGATGATGATATAGATTATCTAAGAAGTACAGGTTTATTTAATGAAGAATTCTTAGAATACTTAAGAAACTTTAAATTTACTGGTAGTGTATATGCTATTCCTGATGGAACTCCTGTATTTGCTAATGAGCCATTAGTTACGATTAAAGCTCCTATTATTGAATCACAAATTATTGAAACAATTTTATTAAGTTATTTAAATGCTGGTATTTGTTATACAACAGCAGCTAAGAGAGTAACAGAAGCTGCTGGAGATATACCTGTTATGGAATTTGGTGCTCGTCGTGCTTTAGGACCTGAAACTGCAGTAGATGCTAGTATGTGTTCAATTATTGGAGGATGTAGTGCAACATCAAATGTTCTAGCTGGACAAGAAAAAGGCGCACCTATTAGTGGAACATTTGCACATAGTTTTGTAACTTCATTTTCTACAGAATACGATGCATTTAAAGCTTATGCTGATACTTATCCAAATAATTGTATTTTGCTTGTTGATACATATGATGTATTAAAAAGTGGTGTTCCAAATGCTATTAAGATAGCTCAATATTTAAGAAGCAAAGGATATGAATTAAAAGGTATTAGAATTGACTCAGGAGATTTGGCTTATTTATCTAAAGAAGCTAAAAGAATGTTCGTTGAAGCTGGTTTCCCTGATGTTAAAATTTGTTTATCAAACGGTTTAAAAGAAAGTACAATTCGTTCTTTAAAAGCACAAGGTGCTGTAATTGATTCAATTGGCTTAGGTGATAACATTGTTTTACCAGACCATGCAAGAGTTGGTTGTGTTTATAAAGAAAGCGCTATGTTTTTAGACGGTGAATACATCTCAAAAATTAAAGCAAGTAATGACGAAATTAAAGCAATTACTCCTGGTTATAAAAAAGTATATAGATTTTATGATAATAATACTGGTTATGCATTAGGAGATGTTGTTGCATTACACGATGAAAATATTCCTAGAAATAAATTTACATTAATAGATCCAAGTAATGAAACTAATACATTAACTATTAAGAATTATAGAGTTAGACAATTACAAGAAACTATTTTTGAAAATGGAGAATTAGTTTATGAAGATCCATCTTTATTTGCAAAGAAAGACTATTGTACTAAAGAAATGGAAACTTTATATCCAGAAGTTATGAGAGAAGAAAATCCTCATAAATATTATGTAGATTTAACTAGAAAATTATTAAAACTTAAAAAGAATCTTATTAGACAAGCTAAAGAACAAACAGTCGAATATGATATTGATACTAAATTAGAAAAAAGGTTATAATATAAATAGATATTTGGAGTGATAATGATGGATGCTTATAGTAAAGATAAAATGTCTAAAGCACTTCAATTGTTAAAAGTAAAACAATCAGAACTTGTATCTACTTATCAAGAAGGGTATATAGGAAAGAATGTGTATAAAATTACTTTAAATGATGGAAGTACAAGAATGTGTGAACAAATAACAAAAAATAAACGTAATGGTGATGCTGTTGTTATCATGCCTATTACACAAGACGGAAATTTTGTGATGATAGTACAGTCAAGACCTAATACAGAAGAAACCGTTGTAGTTGAATTTCCTGCTGGTATGGTTGATGAAGGAGAAGATTTTAAAGTTTCAGCTGAAAGAGAGCTCTTAGAAGAAACTGGATATGTCGCAGATGAAATATATGAATTAGAAGAACATTATCAAGATCAAGGCTGTAGTAAGGCACTTATAAAAACTTTTGTAGCAGTTAGATGTCATAAAATTCAAGAAAAGAGCCTTGATGGTAGTGAAAGATTAGAATATGTTGAGATGTCATATGATGATATTCTAAATATGATAAAAAGCGATGACAAAAAAGAACCTAAGATAAAGGATGCTAATAGTAAGATAGCATTTATGGAATATACATTAAAGAAAAGAGGAGTACTATAATGAATAAAAAGTTTGGATATGTAAGAGTAGCTGCTTCAGTACCAGAGCTTAAAGTAGCTAATGTAGAATTTAATACTAAGGAAGTTATAAAAGAAATTAAAGCATTAAATAAGGAAGGTGTACAAATTGTAACCTTTCCTGAACTTTGCTTAACTGGATATACTTGTGCTGATTTATTTAGTCAAGATATCTTAATTAGTAGATCTAAAGAAGCTATTAAGACTGTAATGGATGAAACTAAGTCATTAGATATTATATCTATTATAGGAGCACCTATAGTATGTGATAATCAGTTATTCAACTGTGCTGTAGTTATTCAAAAGAGCGAAATATTAGGTATTGTTCCTAAGACTTATATTCCTAATTATGGTGAGTTCTATGAAAAACGTTGGTTTAGTACAAGTAATACTTTAACTAGTAGAAGTATAAAGATGTTTGGTAAAGAAGTTCCTATTGGTATAGATTTAATATTTAGAGATAATGAAGATGATAAATTTACTTTTGGAATTGAGGTATGTGAGGATTTATGGAGTCCTAAAGCACCTAGTGTAGAAGCTGCTTTAAATGGAGCTACTATGATATTTAATTTGTCTGCTAGTAATGAAGTTATTGGTAAATACGGATATCGTAAGAATTTAATAAATATGCAATCTGCTAAGAATGTATGTGCCTATATTTATAGTTCTTCTGGAGTTAATGAATCTACTACTGATTTAGTATTCTCTGGTTATGCTGCAATAGCAGAAAATGGTTCTACTTTGGTAGAAAATAATAGATTTGATTTTGAAACTAACCATATTGTTGCAGATGTTGATATCCAAAGACTTATGAACAATAGAATTAAAGATATTAGTTTTATGGGTATTGGTGCTGCAAGTAATTATAGAGTTGTAGAAATTGATTTAAAAGATAAAAATGAAAATCTAGTTAGAACTTATGATGCTTATCCTTTTGTTCCTAGTAATGAATCTAAAAGAGCAGAGAGATGTTCAGAAATTGTTAATATCCAAGCTTGTGGTTTAGCTAAGCGTATTAAACATACTGGAATGAAGAAGTGTGTTATTGGTATTAGTGGTGGACTTGATTCTACACTTGCTTTCTTAGTAGTAATTGAAGCTTATAGAAAGTTAGGAATTAGTTTTGATAATTTAATTGGTGTTACAATGCCAGGTTTTGGTACTACTGGTAGAACTTATAATAATGCACTTACATTAATGAAAAATTATGGTGTAACTATGAGAGAAGTAAGTATTAAGGAAGCATCTTTACAACATTTTAAAGATATTGGTCTAGATCCAGAAGATAGAAGTGTTACTTATGAAAATACTCAGGCAAGAGAAAGAACACAAATCTTAATGGATATTGCTAATAAAGAAGGTGGATTAGTTATTGGTACTGGTGATTTATCTGAATTAGCATTAGGTTGGTGTACTTATAATGGAGATCATATGTCTATGTATGCTGTTAATACATCTATTCCTAAGACTTTAGTTAGATATTTAGTTAAATATTTTGCTGATATTGAACCAAATGAAGAATGTAAGAAGACTATTTTAGATATTTTAGATACTCCAATTAGTCCAGAATTATTACCACCAGATAAGAATGGTAATATCGAACAACAAACTGAAAGTGTAGTTGGTCCTTATATTTTACATGACTTCTTCTTATATCATTTTATGAGATATGGAGCTAGTCCTGAAAAGATAAGATATATCGCTAATAAGACTTTTGATGGAATGTATGATAGTGAAACCATTGATAAATGGTTGAAGTTCTTTATTAAGAGATTCTTTAATCAACAATTTAAACGTAGTTGCTTACCTGATGGACCTAAAGTTGGTACAATAAGTGTATCTCCTCGTGGAGACTTAAGAATGCCAAGTGATGGTGATGCAAGTACTTGGTTAAATTAAAAAAGAATATCGTTTGATATTCTTTTTTGTTTTGATATATAATTACTTTAGGAAAGCAAATATCATTTAATTAAATGATACATTTGAAGGATAATCAAATGGCTTCCTTGTGTTTGTGGACTGACTGTTGCTAGTCAGCCTTTTTATTTTACTTTGTGAGTAAAATAAAAATAAAACTAAGAAGAATAAATATTACGAACCAGAAATATTTCTCACGTTGTTTCATAATATCACTTCCTATCATTCAATTTCAGTTAATACCAAAATCCCCTGAACAAGGAAACCAATTGCTTTAAATGTATCAAGGATTTAATTAATATAATATTTGAATGGAGCAAATTGAAATTTATAAGTTTTTTTTACAAATTTTATTTTGCTATTTTTATAGTATTTAAAATTGTTTTTTGAATGTTTTTTATAATAAAATAACATTTTTTGTATTAAGTAAGTAATTGATGATATAAGCTATTAGAGTAGGTCTATTGACAAATCAAGAAGAATATGATATTATTAAATCACTTAAGAGGGAGTAGTTCCACTTGATGAAAGTGTAATAATTCGACTATACGGTTATTAAAAAACCCGGATTATTTAAATCTATAGAACAAGACTTTTATGTAAGATAGCATAAAAGTTTTTTTATACTAATATACATAAACCTTTATGCTAGAGCATAAAGGTTTTTTTCATCTTAAGTTAATGATTTTATTAAACTTTTTAAAATAGAGGGAGAGATGTATATGATATGGTTAGGTTTAAGTTTAATTGTAACATTAGGATTAATGGTAGTGATTGGAATTATGTGTAAGGAGAAAGGTAAGAAAGTTTTTCCAGCAATATTAATTGGATTAGTTGGATTACTTTTAGTTATTCCTGGATGTATAACAACAATAGCAACTGGTGAAGTTGGTATTAAAACTACTTGGGGTAAGATAACAAATACTAATATGAAAGAAGGTATTCAATTTAAATATCCTTGGCAAGATGTTATAAAAATGAATATTAAAGTTCAAAAATATGAAAATGAAAAAAGTATGGAAACGTCAACAAAAGATATGCAAGTAGTCAAATCTGTAATTGTTTCAGTTAACTATCAATTAGATGAAGATAAGGTTACAGAAATGTATAGACAAGTTGGTCAAAATTATAATGCTATAGTTTTAGAACCAGCTATACAAGAATCAATTAAGAGTGCAATATCTCAGTATAATGCTGAAGAGTTAGTTACTAAAAGAAATGAAGTAAGTGATAAGATTTTAGAAACTTTATCAAATAAAGTAAGCGATTATGGATTGAAAATAATATCTGTATCAGTTAAGAACTTTGATTTTAGTAGTGAATATAACGCTAGTATTGAGAGAAAGACGATTGCAGAACAAAATGCTTTAACAGCAGAACAAGAATTAAAAACAAGTGAAGCTAATGCTAAAAAGAAAGTAATAGAAGCTCAAGCAGAAGCTGACGCAAACAAAATTAAAAATTCAACTATTACAGACGAAATATTAACGCAACAATTCATTGAAAAATGGAATGGTGAATTACCTAAAGTTATGGGTGAAGGCAATATTTTTGATGTATCTAGTTTAATTAAGTAAAAATAATTTTAAATAACTAGCAGGATGGGAGATGGTATTATGAAAAATTTAAAATTGAATTTAGAAAAGATGATTAAAGTAAGAGGATTGCCATTAGTACTGGCTGCTACAGTAATGGCAACTGGTTTAACAGGATGTGGTAAGAAAGCTGAATGTGATATTAATGGAAGTCATGCGCACCTTTATACTAATGAAGAAAATTTTATAAGGTATATTGATAAAGAATATTTAAGTTATGAAGGTTATGAAAGACAAGAAGATTATATTACTTTAACCAAAGAGGAAGAAGAACTTCGTAAGTTTGAAGATAAAAAGAACTTACTTAGAATTGATGAGAATATAGAAGCTATAGAAGAGTATCAGGAACAAAATACAGACTATATTGAATATAGATATGCTTATACATATTTGATGCCTATACCTCATTATGTAAGTACTGGTAAAACAACATCTGTATATTTTACTTATATTCCTACAACACATTATTCTTGGACGTCTAATCCAGACCATAGTAGATTAACGGGAGAACAAAGAAGATGTCATCATGTTTATCAAGCATATAATGTTGTTATTGATGAAAAAGGTAATTATGTATTAGTTCCTAGTGAATATGTTGATAATATCTTTGATTTAAACGGAGAATATACATATATTAAAGAAAAATTTTGTAAAGTTATAGATGCTGAGTATGGATATGATCTTGACTATGAAGATGGAGTAGAAGATGATCCTGATTTAATTCAAGAGGAAGATGTTAATCTTGAAAATGTTGTGATACAAAGTAGTGCAACAACAAAAACAAATATAGAAGAAAAGAAATTAGTTAAAAGTTTAACTTAATAAATAAAAAAAGAGAGGAAGATTTATATGAGAAATTTTAATTTAAATTTAAAGAAAATGGTTAGATTACGAGGTGTTCCAATTGCTTTAACTGCTACAGTTTTAGCGACAAGTTTAACTGGTTGTGGTAAAAAGGCTGAATGTGATATTAGTGGAAGTCATGCGCACCTTTATACTAATGAAGAAGGTTATGAAGCTTATTACAATAAGGAGTACTTAACTTATGATGGATATGAAAGACAAGAAGATTATATTCCTTTAACAGAAGAGGAAGTTGCATTATATAAATTCTTAGATAAAAAGGATTTAATTAGTTTAGAAGATAACTTAGATGTAATACTTGCAGAGCAAGAACAAAATACAGACTATATAGAATACAGATATTCTTATAAGAGAAGAATACCTATGAGAGTTGGTAAAGTTACTACTTTTAGAACTGTTACAAGATATTCTTGGACAAGTGATCCAAATCATATTAATTTAACTGGAGAGACAAGACTTTGCCATTATGTATATCAAGCTTGTAATGTTTATAAAGACGAAAATGGTAAGTATGTAGTTATTCCTAGTGAGTGCGTTGATGATATAGGAGATTTAGTAGGTGATTATACTTACGTAAAAAAAGTATTCTATAAAGTTATAAATCTTGAAAATAATTTAGAACTTGATTATGAAGATGGTCAAGATCCAAATGAAGAAGTATCAAAATCTAATGCTACTACACAAAGTTATACAACTAATAGTGTTGAATACGCTGAGGGACCTAAATTAGTAAAAAATTATTAGTTTAAGAGAAGTTTAATTGTTATTAAACTTCTTTTTTTATGGATGTTTTTAATTTTTTGTTAAAAAGTAGTTGACAAAACAAAATGTTATTAATATAATGTTAATAACAAAAGAAATTTATTTTTTGAAAATTGTTATCAATAGAAAGTTAATAAGTAAAATGAAAGAGGGAAAAGGTTATGGAAACAAAGTTTAATAAACAAGAAACAATAAAATTAATTGAAGAATATTATGAAAGATTAGAAGGAAGAAAAGTTAAAGTAAGTATTTCTGCTAAAACTGGATGTTTTGGATTATATGAAGTAAAGGGATGTGAAACAACTATTACTGTAGCCGAAACAATGAATATAGCTGGTATGAGTAAAGAGGTAAAGTTTAATTTATCAAGAGAGGATTTAACAACAAATTTAAGAGCGTTATTTACACTATATGAGTTTGATGTTAAGAGTGTAAATATTGAAGATGGTTTATCATCTCATAGTGAAGGATATGGAATGTGTGAACATACTGTTGAAAAAGCATACTTTAATGGCATAACAGTTAATTTAGAAAAAAATAAAGGTGTTAAATTAGATAAAAGAATAGGATAGGAGATCTTAATATGAGTAAATTAAAATTAGTTGTAATGAATAATATAAAAGATTTAGGAAATGAAGTTAATGAAGGATTAAAGAAATTAAATAAGACTGATAAAGATTATGTTGTAAAAACTAAAGCAGATAGATTTAGTAATGGAGAAGGTAAAGTTAAGATAGAAGATAGTGTTAATGGTGATGATTTATATATTTTAAGTGATGTTGGTAATTATGGTATTAGTTATAAAATGCATGGAAGAGATCATTATATGTCACCTGATGAACATTTTGAAGATATAAAAAGAGTTATTGCAGCTACTTCAGGTCATGCTTCAAAAATAAATGTTATAATGCCACTTTTATATGAATCAAGACAACATAAAAGAAGAGGTAGTGAGTCGCTAGATTGTGCTATTGCTTTACAAGAATTAGAAAGAATTGGTGTTGATAATATAATTACATTTGATGCACATGATCCTAGTATATGTAATGCAATACCTAGATTACCTTTTGAAAATTTCTATCCTACACATCGTATTTTAGAGGAACTTATGGATAATGAAGACATAAATGATATGTTAGTTATAAGTCCTGATATGGGAGCTATGGAAAGAGCTAGATACTATGCAGATATGCTTGGATGTGATGTAGGTGTATTTTATAAAAGAAGAGATTTAAGTAAAGTAGTTAATGGGAAGAACCCAATAGTTGAACATATGTATATGGGAGCAGATCCTAAAGGTAAAGATGTTATTGTAGTAGACGATATGATTGCTAGTGGAGGATCTATCTTGGATGTAGCAGAGAACTTAAGAAGTAGAGGTGCTAGAAATATTTACTTAATTGCAACATTTGCATTATTTACAGAAGGAACTGAAAAATTTAGTGAAGCTTATGAAAAGGGATTATTTGATAAGTTATATTCTACTAATCTATCTTATGTACCAGATGAAATTAAATCTAACAAGTGGTATGTAGATGTTAATTGCTCTGATTATATTGCATTAATTATAGATACTTTTAATAAGAAAAAAGATATAGAACCATTATGGAATGGTAAAAAGAAAATAATAGATAAAATAAATAAAAAGAAGAATAAATAATGTACTTTTTAATACTTTGTTAAAAAGATATTGACAAGAACGATTCTTTTTCATATAACGTTAATAACAAGAAAATATTTTTTAGATATTTAATATTAACAAAAGAGTAATAACAAGGAGCTGATAAAAATGAAAATAGGAATATTTGGGGGAAGCTTTAATCCACCTCATAAAATGCATGAAGATATAGCTAGTGAAGTGGTTAATAAACAAGTTGTTGATAAAGTTATTTATGTACCTACAGGAAGTCAATATAAATATAAGAATAATTTAGTAGCAGATGAAAAGCGTTATGAAATGCTAAAACTTATTGTAGATAAAGATGAAAGATTTGATGTAAGTGATTATGAATTAAAAGATGAAGTTGTTTATACTTGTGAGACACTTGCTCATTTTAAAGAAGAATATCCAAATGATGAAATTTATTTTATATGTGGAACTGATAATTTAAGTTATATCGATAAATGGAAAAATGGCGAAGAAATTTTAAAAAATTATAAGATTCTAGTTATTGATAGAAGTGGTAATGATGTTTATGAATTATTAGATCAGTTCAAAGAGTATAAAGATAATATTGTTGTAGCTCCTGTTATGCTAAGAGATGTATCATCTACTGAAATTAGAAGGTTGATTCAAAAGGGAAATTATGAAGGATTAGAAGAATATCTTGATAAGGATGTTATTCAATATATATTAAAGGAGAATTTATATGGAAGTGAAGAAAGTTAGACAATATATAAATATTACAAATAACTGTAATGCTAATTGTGAATTCTGTTGTATGTGGTCTGATTCTAGTAAACATACTTTTATGGATTTTGATACCTTCAAAAAAATTATCGATTCTAAGGATTTACCATTTGAATTGCAATTAGAGGGTGGAGAACCATTACTACACAAAGATATGTATTTGTTTATGGAGTATGCAAGAAGTACAGGTAGATGTGAAAAGATAATTATTCTTACAAATGGAATATTACTGGGCGATCATTTAAAGAAAATAGTTGAATTTCATAAATGTTATGGTATTCCAATTGTAATGAAGGTAAGTGTTAATTACTGGTTATATAGAATGGATAAAAAGTGTTTAGATAAAATAAAAGACTATCATTTAGCGATAGAGTTTATTGATGGTGTAGATATTTTATTAAATGTACGTTTAAGACATGAAGATGAGTGGTTGAGAGATTTAATACATGAATATAAATTAGAAAATATTTCAAATATATTTTATTTACAAAGTTATGGTAAGTATGAAGAAGAGAGTGAATATGATAAACCTGTAATTGTTCAAAATATAGATGATTGGTTTATATATGCTTGTGATGGAACTTGTTTTGGAAAAGATTTAATTGCTAGAAGTAATTATGAAAGAGATTTGAAGTAGTATGAATACAATTAAATTTACTCCAAGAGGTGAAATGAGAAAAGAAACAAGTAATGTTGAAGTATTTAAAATTGATGATATAGAGATTGGTGATAAGGCTTACAAATATTTTAGTGATGCTCAAATATCACTATATGTTACTAAAAAGTGTAATGCTGCTTGTCCTTTCTGTATGAACTGTTTAGAAAATAGATGTGTTAAAGCTAAAGAGTTGGATGATAAGAGATATTATAAAATATTAGATTACTACTTAGAAATGTTTAAAGATATAAAACCTTGGATAACAATCACTGGAGGAGAACCAACAATTAGTAAAAGATTAGTTCCTACTTTAAAGATGATTAAAGATAAAGGCTATAAGATAAGAACTTTTTCTACTAATGGAAGTCATTTGCTAGATATATATGATGGAAAATATATTATTCAGTATATGCTAGAAAATAATGTTTTGAATAATGTTAATATTTCAAGAATGGCAGTAGATGATGAAGATAATTCTAAGTTAATGAGAATTAGTAAAGATGAATCAAGAAATAAAGACTTAAAAATTATAGCAACATATGCTGAAGCAAATGATATAGAGATAAGATTATCTTGTAATTTACTAAAAAATGGTGTTAAAAATTTAGAAGATATTTTAAAGTATAAGAAATTTTATAATAATTTAGGTATTAAAACAGTAATGTTTAGAGAACTTATACCATTGCCTTATAAAGATGATAATTATGTGAATATAGATAATGTATTTGAAGAAATAGAAAATAATAAAGATTTTGAATTATTAAGAGTTTTAGAAGGTCTTTATTATACGGTTAAAGTTTATAACTATAAGGATTATATAGTTAAATGTTATAAAGAAAAGGGTACTGCAGATAAGAATGTTATTAGAGAGTTTGTTATATATCCAGATGGTAAGTTAGATAATGGTTTTAATAATGAAACTTTAATGGAGGTTGAAGATAATGAGTGAATTTGAGAATGTTAGATATACAAGACAACAAGATTTTAATATTAATGAAAAGAAGTTAATTGATTTTGACTTTGATGGAAAGAAAAAGAAAGTATATGGAAATGTTAATTTTTCTATATTTGTAGATGATTATTGTAATGCAGATTGTAAGTTTTGTGTTGCACAGTTAAGATATGAAAATATTGCGATGGCTTATAAGAAACCTAAAATAGAAGATGATGAAGAATATTTTAGAAGATTAGATGAAGTACTTTCTTATGTAGCTCCATTAAATGTTAGTGTTTCAATTACGGGAGGAGAACCAACATTATCTCCTAGATTTAAGAGAATTATTGAATTAGTAGATAAACACAATATTCGTAAAAGAACTATTACTACTAATGGTAGTGCACTATTAAAAAAGGTAGATGGGGATAAAACTAATTTAGATTTACTTATTGAACATAAATTTGATCATTTGAATATTAGTAAGACACATTATGATGAAGATATTAATAAGAAAATAATGAGATATAACAAAGGCTATTGTAGTAATGAAGATTTGGCTAAGATTATTCCTTATGCATTGGAAAGGGGATTAAGGCCAAGACTTAGTTGTTTATTACTTAAAGATGGTATTCATGATGTAAATGGTATGGCTAATTATATTGAGTTTTATGAAAAACTTGGTATAGATAATATTATTTTTAGAGAGTTAATGGATTATGATGATAAGACAATGTGTAATAAAGAGAAAATGGATTACAATGAAAGAAATAAAGTTAGATTAAATGATGTTTGGAAAGAAGTAGATAAAGACTTTAGATTTGTTCCTTATCAAAATTTATTAGGCTATTATTACTATGTAGAAATGTATGATTATCATAATGTAAGAGTATGTTCTGAATCTGCAGATTTGAAAGTTCAAACGGAAGAAAAAGGAAATAATAAAGATACTGTTTATGAAATGGTTTTCCATCCTAATGGTAATTTAAATGGTAGCTGGGTAGATAATGAGGATATTTTACTGAAATATGATAAAAAAGAAGAAGTTAAATAGACATGTAATTATAGCTGGGACACCTAGAGCTGGTAAAACAACAGTGTGTTTAGAATTGTTGAAGCATGGATTTATACATTATAAGATGGATTCGATAAAACGAGGAATATGTGAAGCTTTTGGTTATGATCAACATGATTGGGATTTTTTAAATCAAAGAATAGCTAAGTTGATAAATACAATAATATGTGAAAATGCAACTGATACAGTGGCTGGTTTAGAATACTATGCAATAGATACGTGTCATGTGTTACCGAAGGATGTTTCAATACTAGATAAAGATGCATTGATAATCTATTTAGGATATGCAGACATTACAGTGGATGAAAAAATAAATGAAATGAGAACTAATGATAAAGAGCACTACTGGAGTAGTAAAGTTAGTGATGATATATTAAGACGAATGGTAGAAGCTAATATAGATTTGAGTAAGAAAATAAGAAAAGAATGTAAGGAATGTGGCATTAAGTACTTTGATACCAGTTATAAAAGAGATGAAGTTTTATCTAATGTTATTGATTTTATTTTAGAAAATTGTACACAATAAAGTAAGGGAGTAGAAGTAATGAAAGAAATAAAAAATGTATTTGGTAAAGGAACAATATATGGTGTAGAAGATTTTGGTAAAAAGATTTATGCAACTTCTTCAGCTTGTATGTCTGTATGGTCTGACTTTCTATCATGGGCGAATGCTAATACTGATAGGATAGAGAAAGATGCTAAAAAGGCAGATACAATTGTTGTTCTTGGTTGTCAAGTAACTGATTTGTCAATATATAAGGATATTGAAGTGGCTTATCGTTTACATAAAGAAACAGGTAAAGTTATATATATGGGTGGTTGTTTAGCACAAAGACTTGATATTGAATTACCAGAGTTTATTAGAAGATTAGATGTTGTAAGAACAGTGGGACAAGAAATAAATGATAGAAATTTAATTGATTATGAACCACCGTATTGGGTTCCTGGATTTGAAGAGACTAAAGAAAATTTAAAAGATGGTAATTTGTTTCGTAACTATTATCCATTAAAAATAGGAGCAGGCTGTCATGGTAAATGTAAGTATTGTACGATTAAACATACAAGAGGAGAAACATATGCTACAGTGCCAGAAAACCAGATAGAAGAATTTTTAAACCATGAAGATGTAGTATTAATTTCTGATAGTCCAACTGTTTCACAGATAAAGACATGGTGTGCAATAGCTAAGAAATTAGAAAAAAGTATCTCTATTCGTAATATTGAACCACAAACACTAGCAGCATGTGAAGAAGAAGTAATAGACTTAGCAATGTCTGGATATTTAGATATATTGCATTGTCCAATCCAGAGTTTTGATGATGAAGTGTTGAAGGCGATGAATAGAAGTGTTACAATGACAAAGAAAGCATTAGAGATAATGCAAGTAGTTAGAAGCTTAGGTGTTAAAGTTGCAACTAATATTATTATTGATTATAAAATTGGAGATGAAATAGTACCTAATCATGATCAGAAGAGATTGGTAAAAGAATTTGATTACTATTCTTGGAATCCTTATTTTGATGGTAACTTTAATATGGAGAAAGCGAAGGAACGATTTAAAAAATACATAGGAGAATGATTTAATGAAAACATTTAAAAAAATAGTCTTAGAATTAATTAAAAGAGGAGAAACAATAGCAACAATGGAATCCTGTACTGGTGGAGGAGTTGCTAGTGCAATTACAAATATAGAAGGAGCATCTGAAATACTAAAATATAGTGCTGTAACTTATTCTAATCAATATAAAATTAAGATGGGTGTAGACGCAGATGTTATTAATGAATATAGTGTTTATAGTATGGAAACAGCACATGAAATGGCACTTAATATTAGTAAATTTGCTAATTCTGATTTTGGTGTAGGTATTACAGGTAAATTAAATAGAGCAGATGAAAATAACAACTTTGGTAAAGATAATGAAGTATTTGTTAGTATTTACTATAAAGAAAATTATTATGATATGAGTATAAGTGTGGATAAAAAAACAAGAAAACAAAATAAAGATGTGGTAATTGATCACATTATTGAGAAGTTAGGTGAAATACTATGGGAAGAAGGATCAACAAAGTAAAACTATTCGTTAATGAAAATGAAAAATCACAAATAGTTGCAAAAGATTTAGAACTAGAATTAATTAAGTATGGATTTAAAATTGTTAATAGAGGTTATGATTTAGCTATTTCTGTTGGAGGAGATGGATCATTCCTTAGAATGGTTAAAGATACTAAGTTTAATGATAAGATTTATTATATTGGAGTTAATAGTGGTACTTTAGGCTTCCTACAAGAAATAGATATTAAAGATTGTGTAGATTTTGTTAAAAGATTAAATTCTGATAAATATAAAATAGAAGATATTAGTGTTCAGGAAACTAAGGTAATTACAGAAGATAAGATATATTATTTTAATTCTTTAAATGAAATAGTTGTTAGAAGGAATGACTTTACAACTTTAAAAGTTCCAATTTATGTAGATGATGAATTAATGGAAAATTTTACAGGAGATGGATTACTTATAAGTACTAGTACAGGTAGTACAGCTTATAATATGAGTTTTGGTGGAAGTATTGTTTATAATACTTTGAATACATTACAAATTACTCCTATAGCTCCGCTTAATAATAAGGTTTTTAGAACATTAGTTAATAGCGTTTTAGTTCCTAGTAATAAAGTCATTACAATAGTACCTAATAAAGATTATAGAGAAATGTTTATTCAAGTAGATGGCGTTAATAAAGTAATTGATAAAGTTATCAAGATTGAAACTAAGATAGAGAAAAAAAGTATTAAATGTTTGAGAATGAATGATTTTCACTTTATAAAAGTTATAAATACGAAAGTATTAGAAAAATAAAAGAGACTTATGTCTCTTTTATTTGTTGGATAAATTATTTATTATTTCGTATATCTGATTCCAGTCAGTTACTTTGTAGATGTTTTCTCCATTACATTGTTTATTAAATATTTCATCAAATACGATTACTGGAATATGTTTGGAAATGTCATTTATGTATCGTGGTTCATCTTCTAGAAATACATCTAAATTGTATTCTAAGCAATATGGTAATTTATCTATTGAACCTACAATTAATTTATCGTAAATAATACCATTTTCCTTTAAGTATTTTTCTGTTGACTCGTATGGTGTTTTAAAGATTGGTGTTACTCTTGCAGATATAATGTATATTTCATGACCTTCTTCTTTTAATTTTCTAATAATTTCACTAGCATTGTTTTTAACTTTCGCTTGTAAGACAGCTTTTTCTAAATAGTTTATACAAAAGTCATAATTTTCTTCTTTTGTCCAGTCAAATAAATTATAGCTTGCTACTCCATCTTCGTGCATAGTTAAATTTCTTTTTACTACTGTATCATTATATATTTGGCAGTATTCTTTAATTATTGGTAAAGTATCTGTTATTGTATTATCTATATCTATTCCTATTTTCATAATGACTCCTTATTTTTTATAAATAAATCTTTTTGTTCCAAAGTAACTTAGTTGTTCTATTATAGTAGAAATTTCATCAACATCTTTATCAAAGTCGTTTTTTACCCAGTAGTTTATTACTCCTAGAGCTCCATTAAATATGAAGACTGAAGCATATTCGATATCTTCTTCTTTTATGTTTGGTAAATCTGATTCCCATTTTATTTTACATTTTTCGTATGCAATGTTTAGGATGTCGTTTAAGAAATATAAGTTGCTGTTTGTATTAAATAAGATTCTTACTAGTTCTTTATTTTCTAAGAAGACATTAAGTAGTTCTTTTGAGAATGTTGATACTGTATATTGATCAGAGTTGTTTGAAGCGTTTTTAAGCTCTGTTATGAACTCTTCTTGTATTTTATCGAGTAAATCATATACATCAAGATAATAACGATAGAATGTGGCTCTATTGATGTCAGAAAGCTTGCATATTTCACTTACTGTTATTTTTTTTATATCTTTTTCTTCTAGTAGAGAAATGAATGTTGTTTTTATTATGTTTTTAGTATATTTAATTCTTCTATCCATGTTTACCTCACTTATTAAACACTTTATATATATATTGTTTAAGATGTATCAATAGTAGTAATAATTGCTGATTGATACTAATATTATTTGAATTATATAATACATTTGTAAGTTATGCAACAAGTGTTTAATATATTGAGGTGATATTATGAATATATTTAAAATGAAGAAAAATAAAAATAAAAGATTAGAAAATTTATGGGATAAGTACTATGATGAAGATAAGAGAACTGTTGTAGTACCAGAGTGTTCTATATATAGGTATTTTGAGAAGAGTGCTTTAGCCCATGAAAATGAAGTAGCTTTGAACTATTTTGGAAGAAAATTTAGTTTTAAAGATGTATTAAATAGAATTGAAGTTTGTGCTAAAGCACTTAAGGCGAATGGAGTAAGAAAGGGAGATGTAGTAACTATTTTGATGCCTAATACTCCAGAAGCTGTAATTAGTTTTTATGCTGTTAATAAAATAGGTGCCATTGCTAATATGATACATCCTTTATCTAGTCAAGAAGAGATAAAAGATTCTATTATTAAGACTAAGTCAGTTTTAGCTATTGCTATTAATTTGGCTTATGAAAAGATTGCTGCAATTATAGAGGAAACAGAAATATATAAAGTAGTTATAGTTTCGGCTAAGGATTCTATGCCACCATTACTAGGGCTAGGTTATTTAGTAACACAAGAATTAAAAATGAATTTAGATAAATCTAATGAATGTTTTATATATTGGGAAGAATTTTATAATAGAGGATTAAATTATAGTCATAGTACTGAGGTTATTACTGGTAAGGATACAGATGCTATATATTTACATAGTGGTGGGACAACAGGTATTCCTAAGAATATAGTTTTAACTAATGGTAATGTTAATGCTATTATGGAGCAAGCGAAGATTATATTTCCTAAAATAGGTGTTGGAGATACTTTTTTAGGAATTTTACCAATGTTTCATTGTTTTGGTTTAGTTGTATGTATATGTGCACCTTTGGCGCTCGGAGCAACAGTTGCTTTAATTCCACAATTTGATGCAAAGAGATTTGATAAGTTGATTAGAAAATATAAACCAACTGTATTAACTGGTGTTCCTACTTTATATGAAGCATTAGTTACTAATCCTTATATGATTAATGTTGATATGTCTACTGTGAAGTATGTTATATCTGGTGGGGATTCTTTATCTCCTGAAAAGAATAAGGTTGTTAATGATTTTTTGAAGAAACATAATTGTAATGAACATATAATGCAAGGATATGGTATGACTGAAACTACTGGACCTGCTTGTGTAGGAGCACTAGGATCAGATAAGTTAGGCAGTGTAGGAATTCCTTTACCAGGAAATAAAGTTAAGATTATTGATGTGGAAAGTAAGGAAGAGAAGAAAACTGGAGAGATTGGGGAAATTTGTCTTAGTGGTCCAATTGTAATGTCTAGGTATTTAGATAATAAAGAAGAGACTGATAAAATGATAGTCACTCATGAAGATGGTAGCAGATGGGTTCATACAGGTGATTTGGGCTATATGGATGAAGATGGAGTGTTATTTTTTGTTCAAAGACTTAAAAGGATGTTAATAGTATCAGGATATAATGTTTATCCATCTTACGTAGAAGAAGTAATTCTTAAACATCCTAAGGTAGAGTTATGTGGTGTAATTGGTGTTCCACATCCGTATAAAGTACAAGTTCCAAAAGCTTTTATTGTTTTAAAAAAGGGTGTTGAAGTAAATAGCAATATTTTAAAAGATATTAAGGAACATTGTAATAAAAATTTAGCGAAGTATATGATGCCAAAAGAATTTGTATTTAGAGATAGTTTGCCTAAGACAATTATAGGTAAAGTAAATTATCGTGAATTAGAAAAAGAAGAGCAAAATTAGTTTTACTCTTCTTTTAGTTTGATTAAGATATCATATAAGTCTAGCCAGTTGTCTGTTTGAAGACCTTTATAATCTTTGAAATTGTTAAATAATATTGTTTGAACTTTGTTTTCTTTTGCAGAATTGATTTGACTTAAGCTATCATCTATTAGGATATCGATATTGTTTTCTTTACAGAATAATCCTTTATTTCTAACGTCTGTATAGATAATATCTATTGGAATATCATTTTCTATAAACCAATTAGTTAGTCTTATTTTTAGATCTTTATATTTAGCATCTGGTCTTGAGGTGATAACACAAGGAATTATTCCTTGTTCTTTTAGTTTGTGTAATACTGTTGATGTATTTTCTTTAAATGTTGGTGAAAATGATAGTTGTTCGCGATATGTGTCCCAGAATATTTGGACATATTCATCACCAAAGTCATTTATAGTATTGGGTATTTCTTCTGTATATCCTTCTTTAGGATTTTTAGTAACGTAATCTTTCCAGTATATGAGTTGTTTTTCTCTGGTATTTATTAGAGTGTCATCAATATCTATTCCTATTTTCATATTTGATCCTGCTTTCTTTAGTTATTATAACATAATGTTTTTTTGTTAAATATTTTATTTATTCGTTAGTGAATAATATGACATCTTTTTATTTTGTTAAAAAGATTATAAATGTGGTATAATTTAATTGAGGTGTTATTAATATGATGTATAAAAGTGAGGAAGAGTTTTTAAAAGCATATAATCCAGATGCATTTGAGAAGTTATCTATGACTACGGATATTTTGATTTTGAGCGTTAGTGATGAAGTACAATCTAATTATAGAAAGTCAAATAAGAAGTATATGAGTGTTTTACTTGTTAAGAGAGATGATTATCCTTTTAAAGATAAATGGTGTTTACCTGGTGGATTTTTAGATATTAAAGAAGATTTGGAAGATTGCCCAAAAAGAATACTTGCGAGAGAAACTGGGTTGCATGATATTTATTTAGAACAATTATATACTTTTGGTTCTGTTAATAGAGATCCAAGAATGAGAATAGTTTCATCATCTTATATGGCTTTAATAGATAAGAATAGATTGAATGAAAAGTTAAGTGAAAACGCTTCTTGGTTTAATGTTCAATACTTTGAAGAGGAAGATAATGTTTTAGTTATTTTAGATAATGGAACAGATACTTTAAAATTTAAAATTAAGAAAGTTTTAAAAGAACAAACTACAGATAGATATAAATTTGAGATTGAAGAAAATAATGATATAGCGTTTGATCATCCATTAGTAATTTGGTCTGGTATTGAAAGACTTAAGAATAAGATTAATTATACGGATGTAGTATTTAATATGATGCCAGAGTTGTTTGCTTTAGGAGATTTACAACAAGTTTATGAAGTAATTTTAAATAAAAAACTTCTTGATCCAGCATTTAGAAGAATTATTGCAGATAAAGTAGAAAAGACAGAATTTGTTCAAACTGGAGCAGGTCATAGACCTTCAGCATTATTTAGATATAAAAAGAATACTAAGTAAAATTAGTATTTTTTTAATGAATTTCTTTGCATACTCCTTCGGCTGGCTCATAGAAACAATGTCCTTTATACGAGCCTGCTCTTCGTTGGTCATACCAGGTGGATTTACAACTAGTTCCTGGAGATGGTGCATAGAACCATAATGCGTTAGTAGCTGGATGATAATATTCTCCACGAACTACTCGTTCAGCTAGTTCTTTTTCTTTGGTAGTTGGAGATGATTGGAATAAAGAACTTTTAGTACCAACGAATTGATTAGGCTGGTAGATTGCGTCAGTTAATGTACGAATATTTTTAAAAGTTAGACAATTTGCTATAGCTCGATTAACAACAACATTACCCACCATTAACATTCCAAGGTTTCCTTCATTTAGTGCTTCAGCACGCATTATTCTTGCTAGGAGGTCTAATTCTTTAGTATTATATTTTATAATCATAAAATTCACCTATTATATAATATGTATTTATTCATAATTATTTCTTAAATAAATATGGTATAGTGAGGGATAATGTATTATAAGGGACATATTTAGGGATTTTTTTGGAACTTTAGTAGTTTACAAGATAAAAAAATATGTTATAATTAAGTTGCTTACTTTTACAGGGGTATAGTTCAATGGTAGAACAACGGTCTCCAAAACCGTTGATGTGGGTTCAACTCCTGCTACCCCTGCCATTAGATAATTAAGTCCGTATATACGGATTTTTTTCATTAAATAAAACAATAAAATTTCACATTATTTGAATTAATTGAGAGTATTTGTTATAATTTAATTAGGGAGAGATTAATATGAAAAAAGATTTAGTATTAAATTGTTGTTGCTGTTATATAAAAATCTTTTTTTCGTGTAAACTCATAATACTTTAGATTTTATATAGACTTTCTTTGTAATGAGTTTATACATCATTATGAAGGAGGTCTTTTAATATGTTTGTAAAACAAGTTAATACTATACGATGTTGTTCTTTCAACATATACTAAGTAGAAAGAAGGATTAACATGGATATAGAAAGATTAATAGGTAATACACCTATGGTAGAAATAAAAGTTAAATATAATGAAAAAATAGTGAATGTATTTGCTAAGTTAGAATATTACAATTATACAGGAAGTATTAAAGATAGATTAGCTTATTATATTATTAATGAGTCTTATAAGGATGGAAGTTTAAAGAAAAAACAGCCAATAATTGAAGCAACAAGTGGTAATACAGGTATTTCTTTTGCTGCACTTGGAGCTTATTTTGGACATGATGTGCATATCTTTATGCCAGATTGGGCTAGTAGAGAAAGAATAGAAATAATGAAATTATATGGAGCTAAAGTGTATTTAGTTTCTAAAGAAGATGGTGGATTTAAAGAAGCCATTAGAAGAGCTGATGAATTAGCAAAAGAGATTGGTGGTTTTAGACCTAATCAGTTTGATAATATAAAAAATATTGAAGTACATTATAATAAGACAGGTTTAGAAATAATAAACAGTGTGTCTAAAATCGATGCATTTGTTAGTGGTATAGGTACAGGTGGTACTTTAATTGGTATTGCTAAACGTATTAAAGAAGTAAATGAATATGCTAGAATAGTTGCTTTAGAACCAGAACAGATGCCAATAATGAGTAAAGGTATTAATACTGGTAGTCATAAGATTGAAGGCATAGATGACGATTTTATACCTAGTATTGTTGATAAATCTTTAATAGATGAAATAGTTACTATTGATGATAAAGATGCTATTAATATGTCTAGAATTTTAGCAAGAAAGTTTGGTTTAGGAGTGGGCATTTCTAGTGGAGCTAATTTACTTGCTGCTGTAATAAGTGCTAATAATGGAGATAATGTTGTTACTACTTTTGCTGATGATTTAAAAAAATATTTGACTACCGATTTAGTTAAAAGTCTTAATGATGATGAAGATTTAATATCTAATAATTTAGAAATATTATCTATTAAGAATATTGACTCAAATGTTTGATGATGTTATTCTTTGATTAGGTAAGGTGATGTTGATGAAATCACAAAATAAAACGAATCATAATGTGGCAGAAAAAGTTAGTTTTTTATGTGCTTTGGGATTGATTTTTTCTATTTTGTTACCACCTTTAGGACTAATTATGTGCGTTATTTGTTTTTTGAGTAAAAAAAGTGGTAGGATGATTGCTATAGTAGGCGTTATTATAAGTGTCTTAAAATTCATTTGTTTTGATATGTCAAATTTTTATCCGTCTATTTCACCGTATTTATCTCTTAATACTGCTTGTACTTTGTTAGATGAAAATGGTAACTATGTTTATCAAAATGATAGTGACGATAATTTATCTGATGATGTAGATGGTCAAATAACTTGTGAAAACTATGTGTGTTGGGTTACTTATGAAGGTGAAAAATATACAGGAAATTGTAAAAAGTAATAGAGAAAGGTGATAATAATGTCAAAAGGACTAAAAGTAGAAAGAATGATTGAGTTAGAAATTTGGTTGGTAGAAAATTATCCATCTAAAGCTAATAAAATTGGAGCTCTGGATTATTTTTATGAATATTTTCAAGGAGATGATCTTCTTTATTTGATGGATGCATTTGAAATGCCATTTTATGAAGTTAAGAGAGCCATAATAAGATATGATAGTAGTCATCCTAAAATGGACGAATTGCGTTTTCTTGCGGATTTGCAGAAGAGATTTTGTAAGATTCCTTTTGATTTGATAAGAAGAATTAGACAGGTTAGAAAAATGATGTTGTATTTATCTAAAAATACTTGGGTTAAAATTCCGAATATTGAAGAAGAACCATTAATAGATAATGATGATTGGAGTAACTTATTAAAACAAGATAAAGAAAATAGTGAAAATATTGAAAAGGCTTTAAATTATGAAGAAAGAAAAAGGGCTTTGGTTGAGAAGTGTAAAATACTGAGATTTATGGCTGAATTTAATGGTATGAGTTTGGATGATTTAATTAAAGAGGGAGATAAAAGTTTAGAAGGTAATTATAAATTAAAAAAAGATATGTAAATTTGTTAAATCTATAAAACATTGATATAATTGTCGCGTATGGGGGAGATAAAATGAGTAAGTATAGTGAATTTTTACCATATATTGATGATTCTGTTGATGTAATAATAGATAATTTAGATAAAAAATTATTAGAAAAGACGACATTTAAAAGACGTAGAGAAATTGCTGAAGAGATGAAAATTTATTTAAAGAAGTTTAAGGAAATGAAGTTAAGTCAGCCTGATAAAATTATTGATGATCATGTTGGAGCAATAATACTTTCTTATGAGATGAATCCTAATTTAGATATAAGTTGTAGAGATGCGCATTATAATGGTTGTTGGTATGCATTTTGGGGAAATATGAATAAAAAGACTCGTGAAGAGGTAAAAGCTATATGTGTAAGACGTAATCCACTTGATCAAAGATGGACAGAAATTTGTTTATCAGCTATTGATGAGTATTATGATACTTATGGTATTAAGCCTAAAGAAAAATTAGTAAATAGAATGATTAAAAGAATTAAGAAAACTGGAGATTTAATATCTAAAAAATAAGTCTGTAATATACAGACTTTTTTATAAAAAATAATTATAAATTAATTAAGAAGGAGAAACTTTATGGTAGTTATATATGATTTTGATGGGACTCTTACTCCATATCCTTTACCTAAATATGAAATATTTAAAAAGTGTGGAATAGATGAAATTGAAGGTGCTTTACGTGGTAAAAAGATAATGGAAGAAGAAAATATGTCTTTGTATGAAGCATATTTTGAAGCGTATAGAAGACTTTTATCTGAGAATGATATTCCATTTAATAGAGAATCTGTTTGTTTAGGGGCAAATAATGTCATATTAAATAAAGGTGTTTTAGAATATTTTGAAGATTTGTGTTATAAAAAAAGTGGAATAAAGCATTATGTTGTAACATCTGGATTTGAAGAATATATTAGAGATACTCCTGTTTTTGAATATTTAGATGATGTGTATGGTAGTACTTTTACTATTAAAGATGATTTGTTTGATAAGCTAGAAGTCTTGATGAATGAAGAATATAAAGTTGATACTATAAAAGAAATAGAAAAGATAAACGGAATAAAAACAAGTGAAATAATTTATTTTGGAGATGGATTAACTGATAAAGATGCTTTTTATTATGTTCATAATAATGGTGGTATATCAGTATTTGTTGGTAATGTGGAAGATAAAGCTTATAAAAAGTTTGTAGAACTTGGAATTGTTGATGAATGTTTTGAACTAGATTATAGCAGGAATTCTGGATTATATAATTATATAAAAAGCAAAAAGTTATAGTTTTTGATATAATGTTTTAGAGGTGTATATTGTGAAAAAGTTTTTAATATTTTTTATAGGATTACTAGTTTTTCCTATGTGTGTATTTGCGGTTAATTATACAACAACGAATTTTGATGAAACGTTAACTGAGGAAGGAATAGATCATGACTTTTCTAATTATAGAGAAACTGGTGATCAAGTAATTATTTATTTGTTTAGAGGTCATGGATGTGGATATTGCCGTAATTTTCTAACTTTTTTAAATAGTATTGTAGACGATTATGGTAAGTATTTTAGAGTTGTCTCTTTTGAGGTTTGGAATGATTCGCTAAATAGTTCTTTGATGGATGAAGTAGCAGAATTTACAAATTCTGCTGCTGATGGAGTGCCTTTTATAGTAATAGGAGACCAAGTCTTTCCTGGATTTAATAATTCTTTTGAAGATGCTGTAAAAGAAGCTATTGTTAGTCAGTATAATTCTAAAAATAGATATGATGTATTTGAAGAAATGGAAAAAGAACGCAAAGCAGAGGAGAATAAAGGAAAAATTCAATTCATATTGATTATTGTATGTAATCTGTTATTTGTGATAAGTGCAACAGTAATAATTATTACTTATATTAATAATAAACACAATGAACTAATTATAGAGATAAAAAAGTTAAAAAAAGAGCTAGTAAGTAAATCGAAATAAAAAAGTACATGATAGTGTACTTTTTTATTTTATATAAAAAAATATTCATATAATTAATATGAGGACTAATTATGGATAATAAGGCTTTTGAAAATTTTATAAATCAGGATTTTAAAGGACTTTCTGATTGGTTTAGTACACTTAATCCGTATGAATTTACTTTTGTTGCAACAATAATTGGTGGTGTTATTGCACCATTACTTAATACTAGTCAACAAAATTCATTAGGGAATTTTTTTGAACAAATTGGTCAAACTTTAGAAACAATATCATCTCAGGCGCAAACAGTTAGTGCATGGCAACAAGCTAATCAACAAAATAATAACTCTAATAATTGTGTAAATGATATTAATAATTTAAAAATGGAAATTGAAAAGTTAAGAAGAAAAATAGATAATTGATTTAATTCTTTTGTTATAATTTAAGAAGAAAGTTTAGTGATTTTATGTATGAATTGAGAAACGCTTGTCAGAATGATATTAGTGTGTTGATAAAATATAAGTTATTAACAATTTATGAATATGCGAATAATATATCAGAAGAAGATGACATTAAAATAAGAAAATATGTAAATGAAAGTGTTCCTAAATTATTAAATGAATATAAAATGGTTGTGGTAAAAGGTCAGACAAAAGGATGTTTATTAGTTACAGATTATAAAGATGGTAAGTTAATTGATGAAATATATTTAGAAGAGGAATATAGAGGTAAAGGAATAGGTACATCATTAATTAAAAATATTTTAAATAAACATAATGTTGTATATTTATGGGTTTATAAAAAAAATGAAAAAGCTATAAAGTTATATGAAAAACTTAAATTCAATAAAGTATTAGAAACAGAAACAAGATATTTAATGAGATATAAAGAAAACTAGTTATCTAGTTTTTTCTTTTGAATTAGAATCTTTTATGATATGATATGGGCTAGAAATAATGGAGGTATTATGAAAGTATTATTATTTACACATGAACAAGATATTGATGGAATGGGGAATGTTATATTAGGAAGTCAGGCTTTTAGTGATTTTGACTATGTAACTGTAAAGACATTTGAAGTTAATCAAAAAGTAGGAGAAAGAATAAAGGATGGTTCCATATATGATTATGACTTTGTTTTTGTTACAGATGTATGTATTAAGGAACCTTTACTTAAACAGATAAGTGAAGATGATAGATTAAAAAATAAAATTATGGTATTAGATCATCATAAGTCAGAAATTGAAGAAGGAAATGATAAATATGATTTTGTTAATATTATAGTGGAAAATGATAAAGGTAAAACATCTGGAACAAGTTTATTTTATGAATATTTAACTAGTAATGGATACTTAGAGAAGAATGAAACTTTGGATGAATTAGTTGAGTTGACAAGACAATATGATACTTGGGAATGGAAGAATATTTATAATAATTATAAAGCTCGTAAATTACATATTTTATTTGAAGTATTAGGTTATCAAGAGTATATTAAAATAGTTTCTAGAATGGTTAGAGAAAGTAATGGAATTATATTTAATGATGAAGAGATAAAAGTAATTGAGGAATTTGATAAGAAATTTAATGAAGATATAAGTACTATTATAAGTGAGATGAAATTGTATAGTGTTGATGTAAATGGAGAAATCTTTAAAATAGGTTATGTTAAATGTCCTTATAAATATAGAAATGATATTAATGAAGTTGTTATGCTAGATAATAAATATGGTATTGATTTAGTTGGAATGATTATGACTGATATGGAAACTGTTTCTTATCGTTTAGTCCATGATGTAGATGCATCTAAAGTGGCAGTATATTTTGGTGGTAAAGGACATAAAGCAGCTAGTAGTAATCCTCAGAATAATGAAAAATTTAAAAGTGTATTAGAGATGTTTAGAGGTGAATAAAATGGATTGTGAAATAAGATTAGCAGAGTTAAATGATGTTAAAGATTTAGCGAAAATAAAGAAAGAAATATGGGAGAGTAATTTAAGAGGTGTTTATAACGATGAAGTTATTGACAACTTTGATTATGAAAAGGAAGAAAGAGTATTTTCAAGTATTATAGATAATGAAGATATAGATTTATATAGTGTTGTTGTTGATAATAATATAGTTGGCTATATGGACTGTGGAAAACCTTATCATAATTTCCTTGATTATGAAGCAGAAATAGGGCTTTTATATTTAAAAAAAGAATGTCAGGGACAAGGAATAGGTACTATGTTATTTCAACTTGCTAAAGAATCTTTTAGAAATAAAGGAATTGATAAGTTTTTTATATCGTGTAATAAGTATAACTTAGAAGCGCAAAAGTTTTATGAAGCGATGGGTGGAAAAGTAATACAAGTTGATGAAGATAATTTTGAAGATAAGAGAAGTGCTCAAATAAAATATCATTATGATATTTAGAAAAGAGAGATTTTATGGAAAGAATTTATGTAGCTCATTCAAAGAAGATTAACTATAAAGAAAAGTTATATAAAGTAATTAGAGAATCTAAAGAATTGAATGAATATAATATAATTTTGCCACATGAATTTAATGAAGATAGTTCTAACCCAAGAGAGTTTTATAAAACTTTAGATTTATTTATAGCAGAAGTTAGCGAGACTGGAACTGGTTTGGGAATAGAACTTGGTTGGGTTTATGATGATAATGTTCCGATATATTATATTTATGAAAAGGGATGTAAATTAAGTGGTTCAATAAGATGTGTATCTGATAAGTTTTATGAATATAGTGATGATGAATCTTTAGTTAGAGTATTGTTAGAAATAATAAATGATTGGAAAGTTAATTATAGATAAAGAATTTTAGCGAGATAAAAGAGGAAGTTTTTAGCTTCCTCTTTTTAGAATTTTAAAGTTAATTGATTTTCATCTATTGGTTTTGTTTCTTCCCATTTCTTTTTAGCTTTTAAATGTAATGTTCCAAGTTGTGCAAATAATTCATCTTTTAAAGTCTCTGAGTCTTCTTTATCTTGTAGAGAATATTTATCTAATACATTGATAATTGAACTTACTAATTCTTGGTAAGATTGCTCAGTATAATAATTTGTTAATGTTTTTTGTGTTGAGCGTTCAATGCTATTTTTTTTGTTAAAGTTAGCACGTGATATAGTTTCTCTTAGTGGTTCTTCTTTAACGATAAAATTAGGTAGTATTGATTGAGTATAATTTATTTGTTCAGCGGTATCTAAGCTAGCTAAAAGATTTGGATTAATAATATTTCTTGTTAATCTTTTTATAGTATCAGTATATTCTAGTACTCCTCTTTGATAGAATAAAGTTAAAAGTTCTTGAATGTGAACATTAACTTCTGTTGTTGTTCTAGCATAAATACTTGGAAGAAGATCGGATAAATAAGCTTCAATTAGGTCTTTAATACACTTTTCTTTAGGAGTTATACAAATTTTATTTAAAGTTGATACGAGTTTATTTAGAAATGTCATAATTTGATAATAAGGAATATTCTTAAATAGTAATGATATAATTTCACTTTCTCCGTAAGAGACAGCTTCGTCTGTAAGAGCTATGCTACCAGTATTGTTAATAATATTATTGAAAGAATCAGTATTTAGTTCGTTTTTTAAACACATAGGTATAATTTCTTTAATAATTTGAATTAATATTAGTTTGTTCATAAAATCACCTGAGTGTTATTTATTATAATTAGTTTTAAATTAATGTAAAGAAAAAATAATGCTAAAGTGCATTATTTTTCAAATTTAGTTATATCAAACATGAATCCATATTCTGGATATACACGACTTCCTATTTTAGCAAATTTCTCTGTAATTTTGTTACCGCCAAGTTTTTGATAGAACTTGATAGCATTTTTATTTTCTTTTATGCACCAGATAAGCATGTTTCTTTTGTTATATCCTCTTAATATTTTAACTGTTTCTCTAAATAATGATTTACCAACACCTTTTCCAGTGTAACCTGGCGCTAGATATAAACTTACTAATTCACAATCAGAACTTTCAACAAATTCATTTTGTGTAGTACTAAAGCAACTATATCCTATAACTTTATTTGTAGTTTTCTCGATTGCAACTAAAACACTGTATTTATATTCATCAAATGATTCAATATATCTATCTGTTTGTATTTGATAATCTAATGAAGCTAGGTAGTCGTCATCAATAATTCCTTTATAAGTTTCATTCCAACTATCTACTTTGATATGAGCCATTTCTTCTTGATCTTCTAGACGGTTATATCTTATTTCGTATGAGTTTTCTAAAACTAGTTGTTGTAGTGAATCATTCATTAGAGTTAGAGCCAATACTAAATCTTCTTCATCCATTGCAAATGTTACACGACCTATAAGTTCTTTTGTGTAAGGCCAGCTTATTGATTGACCGATTAGGAAACGTAGACGATTAGTTCTATAAAAGAATTCTAGTAAGTCTTTTTCAGTTCTTATCAAATTTCCTCTAAAAGTTTTACCTTTAGCTTCTGTAAAATCTAGGATGGCGAAGAACCCAGCTTCTGGTTCTAGGATGTTTTTTCCTTTTGGAAATTTAGTATAAGGCATTCCTTTTAAAACTGTATTTAATGTTTTTTCATCTTTTGTATATTTTGTAATAACTTCTAAAACTTTTTCTTTTGTTTTTTCATCTGTAATTGAGTCTATACCTGATACGAAAGTTTTTAATATGTTAAAACGGAACTGGTATGTTTCTCTTAGTGGTTTAAAGTATGAATCGTAAGCTTCCTTTCTTTCTGGACGAGCATTAAATGCGCCGACTAGAGCACGACCTACTATGTCTGGTGAAGAATCCATTTCTTGGAAGATACGATTTATAACTTCACGAATAATTATTTCATCAGCGATTAAGAATCCAGCACGAAGAGATGCCATTCCGTAACTTTTTGATAATCCGAATAAAGTAATAGTATTTCTAAACATACCTGGTATTGTAGCGATAGGTTTAGCTAGGTTATTTTCATCATAAGATACATCACGATAAACCATATCGTCTATTACAAAGACACCACGATCTAAACATACTTGACTGATTTCTGTTAAACGTTTTGTGTCTTTTTCACCCATTACTTTACCTGTAGGATTGTTAGGGTTAGCATTTAAGAAAGCAACAACTCTTGGAACATATCCGTGTCTTCTATTATAAACTCTTTGAAGACTATGATTTATCTCATCAATAGTTTTAGCTAGTTTATCTGGGTTAACAAGGAAATCATCTTCTTTTTCTAAAGGAAGGATTTCTACTTCAGCACCAGCTCTTTCGGCACGTATTGTAAATAAACCATAACTTGGTCCGGGGATTAAAATAACATCTCCAGGTTTTGAAATAATATTTATTATGATATTAAAAGTTATTGATGTAGATGGTAAAAAAGTTATATTATGAATAGATAATCCTTTTTCGTCGATATCTTCATAATCATATGGTTCTGTATTAATAAATCCTTCTTGTTCAATATATTCTAATAATTCTTTTCTAATATTATCGTCGCCTTCTGTATAAGGATATTTGTACATTTCTCCTTTTTGAAGTGATTTGATCATTTCATCTATTGATGGAGGATATGGTCCATATTTCATTGGATTTCCGCCACCTAAGTCGATATCTTTTTTTGTTACTATATCACTATCACGAACTTCAAATCCGTAAAAATCTATTGCATCAGCAATTTCTTGAACAGTAGGATTAAATTCTTCCTTATCAAGTCTTGCTCCAACATAAGGTAGCCCAAATCTTCTTTCACTAAGCATTGGGTTTTCTCTTAATAATCTTTGAATTGCAGTTGATTTTACTAACATAATGTAACCTCTTTTCTGTGTTTATTATAGCATAAGGCTGGTTTAAAGTATGATTAAACATTATAATATTTATTTTATTGAAACTTTTTTGACATTTTTTTAGTTATTATATTGAGTGCACTTGAGAGGATGTTACATATGGACAAAGAATTTATATATATTTTTAATCTTTTTAAAAATGATGTTTATAGATTAGCTTATAGTTATACTGGTTGTTCTAGTGATGCAGAAGATATAACTCAATCAGTTTTTATAAAGTTATATAGAAATATGGAAAAGTTCGATGAAACTTTAAGTATTAAGAAATGGTTAATTAAAGTTACTATAAATGAATGTAAGACGTTATTTTTATCTAAATGGTATAAGGTAATTGTTCCGTTAACAGATAAGGAAGAAAATGTTTCTAAGAAAGATAATGAAGATAATAGTTTATTAGAATCAATTATGGAATTGCCCAAAAAGTACAGATTAGTAATATATCTTTATTACTATGAAGAATATAAAATTAAAGAAATAGCAAATATTTTAAAGTTAAACGAGAATACAGTTAAGACTCATTTAGTAAGAGCTAAAAATTTATTAAGAGATATATTGAAGGAGGAGATAAAATGAATAAAAAAATTAAAGATGCTTATGAAGAGATAAATATGACCAAAGAAGTAGAAAATAGAATAATAGAAAAAAGTATTGCAAGTAGGTCGATATTTAGAAGAAAGAAATTTGCTTTAGTTATTGGAGCAATATGTTTATTTTTACTTATAGGAACTACAGTAAGTGCTGAAGATGTAGAGAGTTTTTTTGCTATGATATTTGATAGGGGAGCTGTAACAGACGTTGATGGAAATAGATATCAAATGTATGAGGAAGTTAATGGGGTTCATTATAATGATTTAAGTCATATAACAAGTGATGATTATATGGTTACTACTTTAGATAAGATTGAGAAATTAATAGGAGTTAAAGTATTAAAATATGATGATGCAACAAGTAATGAATATGGTTGTGATTTTATTGCTAATTCCGAAATAAATAGTAAACATAAGGGTAGAGTAGAAAGAGTTTATATGTATAATTCTGATTTTTATACAGGTGAATATGGTTGGAATGAAAGTATAGGAACAAATAATGGATTTAATTTGTTAATAAGAACGATATCTGATGAAGCAGAAGAATCTACAAAACTATCGTATTTAGAAGAAATGAATGTTATGAAAGATAAACATATTATTGAGGAATATCATAGTGATAATTTAAATACCAAGATATTATTATATAATTATGTATGCGAATATGACGTATGTCAAAATAAAGATTATTCAGAATTACATGCAATGTTTGTTTATAAAAATATTCGATATGAAATTTCTGGTTATTTTAATGATGAAGTTCCAATAGACAAATTAAAAGATATAATAGAAAATATGCATGAATAGATGGTTGTCCAAAGTTTTGGACAATTTTTTTGGCTTTAATGTTATAATTTACTTAAGATATGGAGTGTGATGTTGTGAGTAAAATAAAAAGTGTATTAAAGGCTCCTAATATTATTACTGGTTATTTATATTTTTATATACACTTTGTTGTTGAAGTCTTATGTTTTTTTGTACTGGCAAGACTTATTGGAGATAGTTCTTTCTTATGGATGGCACCGTTATTATATGATGCGATAGCTTTTGTTCCGCAGGCAGTAATTGGTTATGTTAGTGATAAATTTCCTAAATTAAAAATTGGATTTCTTGGAACGGTTTTCTTAATTGTTGGATTTATATGTTTTGGATTAAATGTTGTAAGTTCATATTTATCAATTGCTATTTTAAGTTTAGGAAATGCCTTTTTACATGTGGATGGTGCTGAAGTAACTCTTAGAACATCTAAGGGCAAATTATCTCATAGTGCAATATTTGTATCTGGTGGATCTTTTGGAGTTATTACTGGGAAATTACTAGGTACTTCAAATTTATCATTTTGGATATTAGTTGTTCTTGGTTTATCAATTATTCCTTTTATAATATTAGCTAATATGTATAGGAGTGATATGGATAGTGAAGATAAGAATCTTGAATTTGATTATGCAAATCCTAAAATTAGCGGTGGATATGTAATACTATTAGCAGTATTTGTAGTGATTGTTAGAGGATATATGGGGTATGGTCTTCCTACATCATGGAATAAAACTATAATTCAGACAATAATGTTATATTGTGCCATGGGATTAGGCAAAGCACTTGGTGGTATTTTAGCTGATGTGTATGGTGTTAAAAGAATAGGAATATTAAGTAGTTTGCTAGCATTACCTTTCTTATTATTTGGAGATAACTTAATGTTAGTTTCATTAATTGGAGTATTGTTGTTTAGTATGACGATGTCTATTACTTTGGCTCTTATAGTTTCTATATTGAAGAAGACACCTGGATTAGCTTTTGGTATGACAACAATTGGATTGTTTTTGGGCAGTTTACCAATATTCTTTTTTAGAATAACTAGTACATTAGTAAATTGTATAGTTATAGTATTATTTACTATTTTATGTGTGGTAATATTTAAATATATTATAAGGAAGGACGATATTCATGAACAATATAAAATGGATATTTAATCCAAGATTTATAAAATATATATTTATTCCGTTTGTTTTAGTAGTTATATTAATTCTTATAGTTTTAATTTTATCTTTTATATTTGTAAGAAAAGAATTGAAACAAAAAAATGTAGATGAAAAGAGGAGAAAAAATGAAAAATAAATTATTTGTGTTTTTGATAACTAGTTTATTTATATTTCCGTTATTTGTAATGGCTGACGTTGGTGCACCGGAAGTAACAGAATATGAAGTACGAGTTAAAAATAAAGATGGGGCTACTTTATATGGTTGGAAAGATGAAAAAATAACTGTTCCGTATGATACTAAGCTTACTGTAACATTTGAACATGATGATGAAGGTAAGTTTTATGGAACTGTTGAGTATAATAAAAAATCTTATGATATAGATTTAGCAGAAGTTGAAACAATTGAAAAGAAAATAGAACCAACTAAATTTGATAAGTTAGATATGCCTGTTAAGTTATATGTATTTGGAGAGGATTGTTATATGTTTAATGGTCCTTCAAAGATATATGGTAAAATTGATGGAGATGCTAAGATACCAGTAGGTACTGAATTAGAATATGAGTATACTGATGGATTATGGTCATATGTAGAATACAACGGGAAAAAAGGATGGATAATTACATATTCTTTTAGCTCTTTATATGATGAATATAAAGTTTCTGTTGCTAATGTAGTCAATGATGGGAAAGTTTATATTGTTAAAGCGCTAAAAGAATTAAAACTAGAACCAACAACTAATAAAGTTAAAAGTGTTAATATTCAAGGTGGACAAGAATTAGGATACGATTATTATTTAGATATTCCAAAAGCAAAAATAGTTCATATTAATGATGAAGTTGAAGGATGGCTTTATATTTATGATGGATATGGTGAAGATACAATAGGTGGAGCTGTCTATAGTGAGTGTGGGAAATTATATATAGGTGAAAAAGATGGCTTATACGTATATAAGAATCCAAGAGATGTAAATAGTAAAACAGGCAAGTTAATGGAATATGGAAAAATGATAGATTTAGAATATGAATTTATATATGATGGGTACATATGGTATAAAGTAAAAGAAAATGGAACTGATTATTGGCTTGCAGAAAAAGTAGATAAAGAAAATTGGACAAATAATATTACTAGTTCAAATTATAATACTGTTTATAAAACAAACAAAGATACTGCTATGTATAAAGAATTATCTCTAACTTCAGAAAAGATTAAAGATATTAAAGTTGGACAAGAAATAACTGCTATTTTAAATTACTATGAAAATTCAGATATGTGGATATATGCTTCACTAGGGGAAGAATATGGATGGATAAAATTATCTGATTATGAATATGTTAAAACAGTTAATGCTTGTACTAATGTTGTTGTAGAGTCTTCAATTACAGAAGAAAAAGAATCTAAGAGTGAAGAAAGTAAGAAAAAATCATCTATGTCTACAATAGAAGTTCTAATATTAGCAATTTGTGGGGCTGTTGTTCTGGCATTGGTTGCTATTGTTATAATAAAAATTATAAATAAAAAGAAGGGAAATGAATAAAAAGGTTTTTATAAACCTTTTTTAATTGATATACTAGATAAGGTGAATAGTATGAAAATATTAATGATTATGTTAATTTCACTTTGCTCAACAATAATTATAGAAACTATTGTGGCTTTTATTATAGGATTTAGAAAAAAGATAGATTTTATTAATGTTATATTGGTTAATTTACTTACAAATCCGATTGTTGTTTCAGTATCCTTGGCAATAAATATTTTATGTGGTTTATTCTACAGACATGTTGCTATGATATTCTTAGAATTAGGAGCTTTTTTAGTTGAGGGTTATATATATACAAAATATTTAAAATATAATAAATTAAATGGTTTTGTTGTTAGTTTAATACTAAACATTTTTTCTTATTGCTTGGGATTATTAATAAATTTTATTATTTGGTAGTTGTTCTTTTCTAATAGTTTGATATAATATGAAATATAGGAAAGGAAGTGTGAGATATGTACGATACAGAAGCTTTAGAAAGTTTAATCGTAGTATTGGGTGGATTTTTAATTATATTTGTAATTGCGTTGATTGCATGGTTAGTTTTCTACATTATTGGAATGTGGAAAATGTATGAAAAAGCTGGTCAACCAGGATGGAAGGCTATTATTCCATATTATAATACATGGACTTTAGTAGAAATAGCTGGTCTTAATTGGTATTGGTTCTTAGTTGCTTTAGCATCTACTATAATATCAATTTTAGGATTAGAAAGTATTTCATTTATTGGTTCTATTGCAGGGTTAATTGCAAATATCAATATTTATCATAACCTATCTAAGAAATTTAATAAATCTACTGGATGGATTGTGTTATCAGTATTCTTTGGAGGATTTACAATGCCAATATTAGGATACTCAAAAGCTGATGTTTGGAATTCAGCAGTTGCAGTAACTCCAAATGGATTATTTGATGCAAAAAATGCTCCAGCAAGTAACGTTGCTCCACAACAACAAGTTTCACCACAACCAATGGCGCAACCACAACCACAACCAATGCAACAACCAGTAGCTCCACAACAACAAGCTACTGATGTTAATTCAAATAATATGAATCAACAATAATTGTATAGTGTTAAAAGAATAATTAAATTTGATTGATTTAATTATTCTTTTTTTTTATAATCATTTTAGGTGATGAAGTAATGGAATACAAATATAAGACTAGTGGTACTTGTTCAATGGAAATATCTTTTGATATTGTAGGAGATAAAGTGACAAATATTAAGTTTAAAGGTGGATGTCCAGGTAATTTATCGGCATTATCAAAATTATTAGAAGGACAAAGTGTTTCTTATATTGAGGAAAAACTGCTAGGAAACCAATGTGGTATGAGAGGAACATCTTGTGCTGATCAGCTTGCTAAGGCAGTAAGGAAAGCTTATGAGGAAACAAAATAATGGTAAAGAAAAAGTCTAAAAGACCAATTAAGATAAAACCAGATATTTCTAAAGAAATTCCAAATGAAGTAAAAATATTGTTTGGAAAATTTTATGTCTTTTCTTTCATATATATATTATTTTTTGCAATTATATATCCTTTTATATTAGTAAAAATAGTAACAATACTTAGTTCAATTATATTATTTTTATTTTTGATAGTATTTTATATATATATGATAATAGATGTATATAAGAAAAAGAAGTCATACAGTTCAACTATGTATGTATTATTAATATTATTAGTAATGCTATCAATTTCATTTTCAATTGTTAAATTTTTTATTTAACTTGAAATTTAGTATATTTTTAGTATAATACATGTTATAATTGTTTAGTTATTAATGAGGAGGTGCGTTATGAGAACTATTAAAGCAAATTTACCAGAAGGTGTTAAAAAACAATTCGGAGCTGTAAGAGGAGTTAAAGTTAAATTTGTAGCTAAAGATACAAAGAAAAACAAAAAAGCTAGTAAGTAATAAAATGACAGACATAAGTCTGTTTTTATTTTTGTTTGTGATATAATTTATTTAGGTGGTAGTATGAAAAAAATCCTTATTATATTTATATGCCTTTTAATCTTGGTTGGTTGTGCTAAGAATAATGAAAAAAAAGAAATAAATAATATAGAAAAAGAATTTATTTTAGAAAAAAAAGATATAGAAAAAGATTATGTTTATTTAAATAATTATAAAACTATATCTTATGATGATATAATCTATGAAATAAAAAATCTTGTTATTAATATTAAAAGTGAAGATGCTGAGAATGTTAATTTAGAGTTACGTAGTTTCGTAAACAAATCATATAAAGAAATGGAATTTAAAGATGAAAAGTTAATTAAGGGAAATATTATTAATTATGATTATTATGTTAATGATAAATATATTTCTATAATACAAAGATATTATCCGTATATAAATGGTCTAAAAGGAGAAGAACAAGATAATGTATATGTTATATCTTTAGAAACTGGAAAGGTAATAAATAATAAAGAAATTTTAAAAAAATATGATTATAGTGAAGAAGAACTTTATGAAATGTTAGAAAATAAAGTTAATAGTGAAGACATTTTATTTACAATATTAAATATAAAAAATAATGGATATAAATTATTTATAGATGATAATGATAAACTAAATATTATATATGAAGAAATAGATAATGATGATAGTATAAAAAAAGAATTAGTTTTAAACTAATTCTTTTTATATGAAACTACTTAAGCCACTCATACAAATTTTATTTATGAATATTGCTACAGTAGAAGGCTCTTCTTGGCAGTCATTTCTAATCCAAGACTCTACAATACCAATTGTTCCATCAACAATAAAATTGTATATTTTTTCCAAATCTCCTCTAGATGCTTTCTTCAATAATTTTTCCCATTCTACTATACTTTGATCATAAACTAAACTTAAAATTCTTCTTAAGAATGTATGATCTCCATTTTCACTTAATAATCTAGCATATATCTCCTTGTGCTCAGATATTGTTTCAATTATTTTACTCGTATAAGAAATCAAATAATTTCTTTTAATGTCAACTATGTAACTTTCTAAATCTATTAATAGAGATTCTTCTATTTTTAAAATAATGTCATCAATGTCTTTATAATATTTATAGAAGGTTGTTCTATTAATGTTAGCTTTCTTACATAGCTCTAATACTGTGATGTCTTTGATTTTTTTTTCACTTAGTAATACTAGTAAAGTATTTGTTAACTTTTTCTTAGTATTAAGAATCCTTTTATCCATATTATCACCTTTTACCTATATTAATTATAATATATATTTTAGATTAAATCAACAAGCTGTTTATTAAAAAAATGATAAGAAACTTGTTTCTTTATGCTATAATGTGAATAGAATAGGGAGAGATTGTAATGGCTAATAGAATGATATTAAATGAAACATCTTATTTTGGGTGGGGTTCAAGAGAAGTATTAATAGACGAAATAAAAAAACGTAATTTTAAAAGAGCCTTAGTTGTTACTGATGAAACTTTAATAAATGTTGGTGTAGCGACTAAAGTAATAAATATATTGGATGAAAATCAAATAATGTATGATATATTTAGTGAGGTTAAACCAAATCCAACTATTTCTAATGTTAGAAAAGGATTAAGATTGGCGAAGAAATATCATTGTGATTATATAATTGCTATTGGTGGTGGTTCTGTTATAGATACTGCAAAAGCTATAGGTATTGTATATAATAATCCAGAATTTAAAGATATTAAATCTTTGGTTGGAATTGCTGATACAAAAAATCGTAGTTTACCTATTATTGCGTTACCAACTACTTCTGGTACTGCTGCAGAGGTTACTATAAATTATGTTATAACTGATGAAGAAGCAGTTGTTAAGTTAGTTTGCGTAGATCCTAATGATATACCTATCTTATCAATAGTTGATACAGAATTAATGTCAGCTATGCCTGCTAGTACAGCAGCAGCTACTGGATTAGATGCTTTGACTCATGCAATGGAATGCTATATAACAAAAGGAGCTTGGGAAATGTCAGATATGTATGCTCTTCAAGCGATGAAATTAATTTATGAAAATTTAGAAAGCTCTGTTGCTAAAGAAAAAGAAGCTATGGAAAAAATGGCACTAGCTCAATATATTGCTGGAATGGGATTTAGTAATGTTGGATTAGGAATCGTTCATTCTATGGCGCATCAGTTAGGAGCTGTTTATGATACACCACATGGTGTTGCTAATGCATTACTATTACCATATGTATTAGAATTTAATGGTGAAGTATGCCCTAATAAGTTTAGAGATATGGGGAGAGCTTTTGGACTAAAAGTAGATGATTTAAATGATCAAGAAGTTGTAGACAAAGTCGTAAAAACTGTACGAGAATTAGCTATTAGACTTAATATTCCTCAACATATTAGTGAAATAGGTGGTAAAGAAGCAGATATACCTATGTTAGCTGAAAAAGCATTGGAAGATCCTTGTACTGGTGGAAATCCAAGAGATGTTGATCTTTATGATATGGAACATTTATTTAAGAAAGCTTTTTAAGATGTTTTTAACATCTTTTTTTGATATAATGAGATTATGGTAGGGATAATATGAATATAAATGAAATAATTAATAATATTGTTAATAATGTAAATAAAGACTGGCCAACGTTATATAAAATAAGATATGCTTATATTGAATTAGGAAAGTATTTACAAAAAAATACAGACTTTTTCTTTTCAGTTGATAAAAAACTAGGAAGTAATAATTTATCATATGAAGAGATAGAAGCAATATATAATGATGAAGTTGTTTTATCTACGAATGTTATATGTAAATCAGCAAGTATTTTACTAAAAAGTATTTTAGATAGATTAGGAATAAAAAGTAAGTTAGTTAAGTCTATAAATAATTTTATAAATTATAAAGAAGATGATAAAGAATTGTTAATAAATCATTGGATGTTAGCTGTAACTGATGGTGAAAATGAATATTTCTGTAGCTTAACATCTGATTTGCCTTATATTCAAATGGGTATGGAAACAAAACACTTTGCTGTTAATATGCCATATATAAAAGAGTTAAATGATGGATCTAAAATTCAAGTTTATGAAGGGGAAGAAATCAAACATACTGTTATCGATTATGATTATATGAAACAGATAGATATAGAAATAGGTTATGTTAAAGATTATTATAAATATGATGAATCTTCTCAAGCAACTAAAGAGTGGAACTTACAATATAGTAATTCTTCTTTACATATGTTAAGAGATGCTATTAGAGGAAATAGATTATTTTATGAATTAGAAATAGAAAAATCTGACTTTTATAATAAATTGATAAATTTTAAAGGATACTCTGGAGAAGAAATATCATTTTATGATGCTAAGTTATCTTCATTAACAGAAAATGATTGGAATGTTTGGATAAAAAATGTTTGTGGAGAGGTTTTAAAAAAAATAAGTGTAATATTAGGATATGAAATATATCCAATTCCTTCTTTAGAGAGTAAATATTGGAATTATGAATCTTGGTTATTGAGTTTATCTTTTATCATTGAAAATGAAATATATAAACTATTTGAATTAGAAAAAGATGAAATAAATGAACTTGGAATAGAAGTAGATAAATTCAAATACAGTAAATGGTCTAAAAAGTTAAAACAAAAATTAGATATGAATTCAATTTATGAACATGAGAATATTATTTTAATTTTAGACAAAATGAATGCTTTAGTAAATTGTGTAAAAAGTAGAGGGAAAAGTAGTAACTTTACATCTTTAATTCAATCTTTGTGTTATCATTTTATCAACCCTAATAATCTGTATGAAAATAACTTATACGAGGATGGTACTATTTCTAGTTATTATATAGCTAATAAATTTGAAGAGATGTTTAAGAAAATATTTGAGTGTAATTCTTCAAGTAGTGATTTTAATAATATGTCATATAGTGAACAAACAGTAATATTAAAGGATGTAATAACTGTAATGTTTCCAGAATTAAATGTTGAAAATTCAAAATCAATACCTGAATATGACGAAAGATTTTCACCTGTTTTAAATAGAATTCAAATGCATCCGATTAAAAGTAAAATTGATGGAGAATATTCTATTATATTTAGTGTTATGGGAGACTATTTGGATGATGACTTTTATTTTCTATATGATTTAAAAAATAATACTTTTGGAGAATGTAATATATTTGATGTCTTTAATGATTATATTTTTGTAAGTAATAGAATGAAAAATAAACTTGGTGTTGAGGATTTAGAAAAAATAGAAGGCCAAGGTATAAGAAAATAGAAAGTTTTAAAAAAGAATTGTAGATAGCAATTCTTTTTATTTGTTTAAATTAGAAAACTCGTTCCTGTAAGAAACGAGTTGAATATCTATTTTTTCCTTTTTGGTATAAAGCGTAGATATGATTGTCTTGTGGAATAAGGAGTTAAAGGAGATGCAGGTGGTTTGTTTGCTATAAGTGAAGCGAATAAAGCGACAAATTCTTCATAGTCTTTATTATCCTTCTCTACCTTTTTAATATTTAAATTAGCCATTTGTAAAAATTTTATAGCATTTTGTATTCTTTTTATTTGTGGAGCATCGTTATTGGAAGTTAACATAAAGTATGAATATGAAGTTGGAGTTGTATTATTTTTTATTGAATATATATAAGATGTTTCTTTTTCACTAACATATAATTTATATATATTTATTATATTATTATTATTTTTTTCCATACAAAAGCTCCTTTCTCGAAGGCAATTATATAATAACCTTTTTATTAAGTCAAATTTTACTACGAAAAACATCATTAGCACTTTCTGTTGACAAGTGCTAATGAATGGTGCTATTATTTTTTTAGGTAATAAAAAAGAAGGAATGATTAAATATATGAAAAAGAAACAATTTAAAACAGAATCAAAAAAAATATTGGATTTAATGATTAATTCAGTTTATACAAATAGAGATATATTCTTAAGAGAATTAGTATCTAATGCTAGTGATGCAATAGATAAGCTATATTACAAATCTTTAACTGATAGAGATGTTAAACTAGATAAAGATGATTTTTGTATAAGAATTGATTTAGATAAAGATGAAAGAACAATAAAGATTACTGATAATGGTATTGGTATGACTGAACAAGAATTAGATGAAAACTTAGGTATTATTGCTAAGAGTGGTTCTTCTTTATTTAAAGAAATGAATGAAAAAAATAAAGATATTAATATAATTGGTCAATTTGGTGTTGGTTTTTATTCAGCATTTATGGTTGCTAAAGAGATTAAAGTATTATCTAAATCTTTTGGTAGTGATGAAGCTTATGAATGGGTAAGTGATGGATTAGAAGGTTATTCTGTTACTAAGAGTGAAAAAGAAACTGCTGGTACAGAAATTACATTATATTTAAAAGATAATACAGATACAGAAAATTATGATGAATATTTAGAGACTAGAAGAATTGAAGGAATAATTAAGAAATATTCTGATTATGTTAAATATCCTATTATAATGAGTGTAGAAGAAACTAAGACTGATGAAGATGATAAAAAGACTACTGAAGTTGTAGATAAAACATTAAATAGTATGATTCCTATTTGGAAGAGAAGTGATGAAGAAGTTACTGAAGAAGAATATAATTCTTATTATTCTGATAAGTTCTTTGATTTTGAAGCTCCAGTAAAAACTATTCATAGTAGAATAGAAGGTCAAATAGCTTATGATTCATTAATGTTTATACCTTCACATGCACCATATGATTACTATACTAAAGAATATGAAAAAGGATTACAACTATATTCTAATGGTGTACTAATTATGGATAAATGTAGTGATTTATTACCAGATTATTTTAGTTTTGTTAAAGGTCTTGTTGATAGTGAAGATATTTCATTAAACTTATCTAGAGAAATGTTACAACAAGATAGGCAATTAAAATTAATTGCTAAGAGTTTAGAAAAGAAGATTAAATCTACTTTAGAAGAATTACTAGAAGAAGATAGAGAAAAATATGAAAAATTCTTTGAAGCATTTGGAATGCAATTAAAATATGGTATCTATAGTTCTTATGGAATGAATAATGATACTTTAAAAGATCTATTAATGTTCTATAGTTCTAAAGATAAAAAACGTATTACATTAAAAGAATATATTGAAAATATGAAGGAAGGACAAGAAAAGATTTACTATGCTTGTGGTGAATCAATAGATAAAATAGATTTACTTCCTAATGTTGAAAGATTTAAAGATAAAGAATATGAAGTATTATACTTATGTGATTATGTAGATGAATTTACTATTCAAGCATTAATGGAATATGAAGGTAAAAAGTTTGCTAATGTTGCAAGTGAAGATGTATCATTAGATTCTCCAGAAGAAAAAGAAGCACTAGATAAAAAGAATGAAGAAGCTAAAGATATGTTTACTGTTATGAAAGAAGCTTTACCAGAAGTTAAAAACATTAAATATACTAATAAGTTAAAGAATCATCCAGTATGTTTAAGTACTGAAGGAGCTATTTCATTAGAGATGCAAAAGATAATGAATTCAATGCCAACTGGTGAAGAAGTAAAAGCTGATATAGTATTAGAAATAAATGAAAATCATCCAATTGCTGATAAGTTAAAAGACTTATATGAAAATGATAAAGAATCATTAGCAGATTATACAAAGATTTTATATAACCAAGCTAGATTAATTGAAGGATTAAATGTTGAAAATCCAACTGAGTTAACTAACTTAATTTGTGATTTAATGAGCAAGTAGTATACATAGATATACTACTTTTTTATATTAAATTAAAAATATTTATGATATTATTAACTTATTAATTTAAAGTGCGTATGCACGAGAGGTTTGATTATATGGATTTAGAAAAAATGGGTAAATTTATTGCGAAGTTAAGGACTGATAAAGGATTAACACAAGTGCAATTAGGTGAATTGTTAGGAGTTGAAAATAAAACAATTTCTAAATGGGAGAAAGGAATTAATACTCCAGATGTTATGATGTTAATCGCATTAAGTAATATATTTAATGTAAGAGTTGAAGAAATAGTAGATGGTGAATATATCGAAAAATATCGAAAAGAAAGAACTAAAAAAGAAGAAATTAAAGTTGATGAAAAAAATGGAACTAAAAATAGTAATAAAGTAAAAAATATTATTATATGTTTCTTATCAGTTATTCTATTAATTACTTTAGGATTGTTTGCTTATGAAGAAATAAAAAATAATAAGAATACGAATTTAGATATTATAACTATTGATTTAAAAAACGATCCAGAAACACCATTAAATGTTAATGGTTGTATAATGAATAGTAATAACTCTGCTATGTATGTTATAAAAAGTATTTCTTATGAAACGAAGAATGAAGATATTGTTGGTAAAACTTTGATTAAACAATACGAAGTAAAATTATTAGTTGATGATAAGATGGTAGGAACTTATACACATAATTTTGATACTAATAAACCTTTAGATGATGCTATTGATAATTTAGCTTTTACAGTAGAATCTGGAACACATTTTAATACAAATTCTAAAGTTAAAATTCAAGTAAAATATACTACATTGAGTAGTGATAAAGAAATAATTGAAACAGATTTATATGTATAATTTATAAAAAAGTCGCTTAATAAGTGATTGTGAATCGTTAAACTGGCGATTTCATAGTCGCTTTAAAAGCGATTTTTTAAATTTTTCTTAGTATTTAAGCCAAAAACAAGTCGCATATTTTGCGATTTTTTTTATCGCTAAACTTGCGATAGTTTTTTTAACTTTTTTGATTTAAAGTGAAATTACGAGATGCAAATAAGTGTCTTTAGAAAGAAGTGATTTAAATATGAAGCAATAAAAAAAGTATCTATATATTAGATACCGAATCAAACATTGAGTTAATAAACTCAAATGAATCAAAGAGAGTTAGTGGCTCATCTTTGATTCCATTATAACAAAATTAAAATAGAAATGGAATGATAAAAAATGAATAATAATTATAATAAATATTTTACAGAAACAGAAAATGGCTTAGATATAGAAGCTAATAATATTAATGCTAATTGCATTACATCACAAAATAATAAATTTAGTTTAGATAGTGAGGGGAATTTAACTTGTAATAGTATTAACTTTAATACATCAGAAAACAACTTATTAAGTTTTGAAGCTATATTTAATAAAATATACCCTGTTGGAGCAATATATATTAGTACTAGTTCTATTAATCCTGGAACATTATTTACAGGAGCTTGGGAACAAATTTGTGGTAGATTTTTAATAGGTACTGGTTTGAACAAAGAAAATACTTTTAATGGATTTGGAGTATATAATGCTGGAACGTATAATTTTACTCCAGGTGAGTTAGGCGGGGAGCCAACACATCTTTTAACAGTAAATGAAATTCCTTCTCATAATCATATGTATACAAGAAATAAAATCTTAGATGCTGAACCAAACTCAGAAAGTGGTACATCTAGAGGTGGAAATTCATTATTAAATAATATGAAAACATATGCGTATACAAATCCAACTGGTGGTAATGCTGCTCATAACAATATTCCTCCTTATTTGGTTGTATATATGTGGAAAAGAATTTCTTAATGTAGGTGATTTATATGGATAGAATAGAATTAATAGAATATAGAACACCAACAACTAAACATTTTTTAAATAAAGATAAATCAATAGATATAGATATATATGATCAACCTATACATTATTTAAAAAATGGCATTTATGAAGAAATAAAAACAGAAGAAGATAAAAATAGAGCAGTACTAGAAGAGACAAGTAATAGTGTTATAGATACATATATTTATCCTGGAGATGAGAATGTACAAACTTACAAGGAAAATATAATAAAAGCAGGAATAGAAAGAGTAAATAATAAAGATGTTACAAATAGAACACTATTAAAATTTGCTCTTCCTGCAATTCCTTCTAGTTATGCTATGGTTAGTGCTAGCTTATTCTTAACAGGATATATAAAAAAAGACTATGATGAAATGGCTTCTAATGAACAACTTACAGTTCATAAAGTAACGCAAGATTGGACAGAAAAAACAGCTAAATGGAATAATATGAATAATAAATATGATGCAAGAATAGAGGAAACTTTCTTTGCTAACAGATCTCCTGTTACTGTGGATGGTAATAATCTAGTACTAGAAAAACCTACTATAATACCTGTAGATATTACTAATATGGTTAAAGATTGGTATAACAATGAACCTAACTATGGATTAATGATAAAAGCTTATGAAGAAGTATATAATAGCAATGTAATTAGTGGTGAATTTTTTTCAAAAGACTTTGATAATAATATCATCCAACCGCGCTTAAGAATAAATTTTAAAAACTTTAGTGGATTAGATAGTTATTTAACTTATTCATCTAATGGTCATGAACTAGGTTCTAGCTATATAAACAATTATAATGGAAACTTAGTATCAACATTTAATGTAGCAAATACAGTAGGAGGACCACTACCTGCAAATCTTTATCTAACATATAATACATCAGATATAGCTAATACAATAGAACAAAAAGAATATGGTTGTGGATTAAGTTTTAAACCAAACTATATTCAAACAATAGAAGAAGTAAATGATGATTTATTAAAATACTTAGATGAGACAAGTGCAATACATTACTTTTATAAACAAGATAAGGTCTATAAAGATGAAGATGGTTTATTTCTTACTTTAGAAAAAATAGATAATAACTATATAATGACAGATAAAGATAAGAATACTAGTAAATATATAAAACATAACAATATATATTACTTAGAAGAAATAAAAGATACTAGTGGTAATACAATAACCATTAACTATGATACAAACAATAGAATAACTAAAATAATAGATGCTTCTAATAATGAAATAAATATTACTTATGGAACTAATACAATTAAATTTATAAGTCCATATAAAACTGTTATAGCTACTTTAGTTAATAATCAAATAACATCTATAGAGAACTTAGGTAATACAACTACTATATCTTATAATACAAATAAACTAATAGATAAAATATTAAATTCTAATGGCTTATATACAGAGTATGAATACCTTAACGATTATACATATAAAGTATCTAAAGTAACTGATTATGGTAGAGATAATGAGGTAGGTGACTTCTTAGAATTTACTTATAACTTAAAATCAACAATGGTTAAAGATTGTAAAGGTTTAATTAATACTTATACATTTAATAATCAAGGTAATACAGATGGTATAACTAGTTTAGATAAAGAAAAGAATCTAAATGATGCTTATGGTAAGACTTATATATATGGTGAACCAGGAACTTCTAGTGTAAATAAAATTAAACAAGATAACTTTGTTTTAAAAACAGTAAATAATTTAATAGATGATTCTTCATTTGAAAATACAACTAATACTATATTTAGTAAAACAAATGATAAGATAGATTTATCTGTAACATTAGATGGGCACTATGGTAATAATTCGTTATGTGTTAAAAAAATAGCAGATGGAACATCTAGTATTTATTTAGATAAGAAAGTGGAGAAAGGTAAGTACTATACATTTAGTGCTTATATCAAGAATACTATACCATATACATTATCTTTAAGTTATGGCGCTGTTAAAAATGAAATACCTATAACAAAAATAAATAATGAATATGTAAGACAACTAGTTACTATCTTTTATCCAGAAACTGCTACTAGTGATTTAAAAATAACTATAACACCGAATAATATAGGTGAACTTTATATAGATGATATTCAATTAGAAACAGGTAAAGTAGCTAATTACTATAATCTAGTAAATAATAGTTCTTTTGAAAGTGGTACAAATTTTTATAATATAGAATCATATAAAAGAACTGGTTACGAATGGAATTATGAAGTAGAAGATATTGAACCAAGTGTTAAAGTAGTTGATATAGGTAACAATACAAAAGCATTACAATTTATTAATAGTCCTTCTATTCAGACAACACTTGCTAGTTCTTATAATATTAAGGGTAAAAAAGGTGATGTATACGAATTATCTTTCTGGTATAAAAATAAAGGTAGACAATATATTCCTACGGAAGAATCTATAATGTTAAATCCAGAAGCTTCATTCGTCCAACCTAATTTACATTTTGAATATATTGATTATGAAGATACTGATGTAGATGAAGAGTATGGAATTACAGATTATAATGACGACTGGCATTTCTTCTCTAAAAAGTTTGTTGCTAAGGCTGATTATAATAATGTGGATTTTAATTTAAATGTTTTTAGAGAAATAAGTGACTTTTATATTACAAATATATCCATATTTAAAGACTTAGAAGGATTCTCATATACATATGATGATGAAGGTAACTTAGTATCTAGTGTAGATACAGCTAATGAAACGAGTAAATTTGATTATAATAATAACAATCAATTAATAAAAGCAACAACACCATTAGGTAATAGTTATAAATATGAATATGATGAAAAAGTAGTAGATCGTTTAAGAAGAGCTATCTCTCCTAGTAGTATTACTAATGAAATAGAATATGATCAGTATAGTAATCCTATTAGAACAGTAATAACTAATACAGGAGTATTTGAAAGTCTTGAAGAAAAAGAATACTATATTAGAGCTAGAGGTACTGATTCTTACTTTTATATAAAACCAGATAAAAACTTAATGATAAGAGAAAATAAATGCTCTCATGATAAATTTAAACTTATATTATTAGAAGATAATAAAATAAAAATACAATATACAGTATTAAATAATTATTATATTAAAGATAATAACGGAGCATTAAAAGTAGAATATGGAGATAATAACAATATATTTGAATTAATTAAAAATATAAACAAAAGTTATTCGATAAAATCTACAACCAGTGATTTAGCTATTACATTTAATACTGACCATTCATTATCATTAACTACTTATAATAAAGATAATACTAATCAACAATTCTTATTTGAAATAGCTGAAAAAAGATTATTTATTGAAAGTAGTGCAGATTATAGTGATGATGGAAGATTTATTAAAAGTGTAACAGACCAAGTAGGTAATACATATACTTATGATACCAATACTACTAACGGTTTATTAAATAGTATAATTGATCCTAATAATAGTACTACTAATTATACATATGATAGCAAATTAAGAATTACTGATATAGTAAAAAATAATCATAAAGTATCTTATAAATATGATACTAATAATAATTTATCTGATATTGTATTTGGTACAGATAATTATAAATTTAACTATGATAATTTTAATAATACATCTAGTGTTAAAATAAATAATAATACTTTAGTAACTAATACTTATGAACCACATAATGGTAATTTAACTAAAGTAACATATGGTAATAATGATGAAGTAAATTATACATATGATGAATTAAATAGATTAGAAAGCATTATTAAAGAAAATAATACTTATACTAATTATTATGATAATTTAAATAGAGTATCTAAGTTAGAATCTAATGATATGACTCACTTATATGAATATGACTTTGCTAGTAGATTAAGTACATATAAAAATAGTGATAACTATGAAACTACATATGAGTATGATAAAGATAATAATGTCATAGAAAAAACTGAAGAATTAAACAATAAATATGTATATAACTATGAATATAATAGTGATAATGTATTAACTAAGTTAACTAATAACAATAGTACATTTAACTATAAATATGACTTACTAGGTAGATTAGAAAGTCAAAATATCAATGATAAGTATAAAACAGATTATAATTATATTACTCGTACTTATAAAACTAGTACATTAATAAATAAAGTTAATGATAATGGTACAGAGTATTCTTACTCCTATGATAAGTTAAATAACATTACTGAAATAAGAAAAAATAATACTTTAACTAATAAGTATTACTATGATGAATATTCTGAACTTATTAAAGAAGACGACTTAATTAATAATCTAACTAAAGTATACACATATGATAATTATGGTAATATCTTATCTAAGAAAACTTATACTTATAATACAACTAATTTAATTAAAGAAGATAAATATGAGTATAAAGATAGTAATTGGCAAGACTTATTAACTAAATTTAATAACGAATCAATTACTTATGATACAATTGGTAATCCATTAACAATTGGTAATAAAACATTAACATGGATGAATGGAAAAGAGTTATCTACTTATAGTGATGGAACTAACGATATAAGTTATAAATATAACTTAAATGGTATTAGAACTTCTAAAATCGTTAATGGAGTAGAAACTAAATACTATTTAGAGGGACGTTCAATTATATTTGAAGATAGAAATGGTGATGTGATATACTATATTTACAACGGAGATGAACTACTAGGATTTATCTATAATAGTAAGACATATTACTATCATAAGAACATGTTTGGAGACATCATAGGTATTCTAGATTCAAACTATAATGAAATAGTAACATATGAATATGATAGTTGGGGAGCATTAGTTAATGTAACTGATAACAGTAACATTAACTTAGGTACAATAAATCCATTTAGATATCGTAGTTATTACTATGATGAAGAGACACAATTATACTATCTAAACTCTAGGTATTACAATCCAGAGTGGGGAAGATTTATTAATGCGGATTCGATAGTTTTAGCTAATAGAGATATAGTTTCTGGAAATCTATTTCAATATGTAAGCAATAATCCTGTGAATAATTCTGATTTAACTGGTAAAGGATTTGCTGATGCTTTACCTTGGGTTAATTGGCAAGAAGTGAAAGATGCTATAGCAACTGGTTTGGGTGCACTTGGTGCAGCAATTGGTACAACATTTAGCCCACTTGCCCCTTATGCTATCATAGTTGGCGGTACTGCTCTTATTGTTGGAGCTGCATATAACTATGCCCAAAATAACTACTATGATGGTGGTACAAATAACAATAACAGCAATAATTGTAATTATGTATATACTTTAAATGATAAAATTACTGGTAAAGTTATGTACGTTGGAAGAACAACAAATTTAGATTTAAGAGAAAAACAGCATCTTGTTTCTGGTAGATCTAATTTAGTAATGGATAAAGGAAAAAACATTTGTCTAACATATGAAGAGGCCAGAGGATTAGAACAGAGATTAATTGTATATTACAATACATTAAATAAGAATAATCCTCTAAACAATCAAATAAATGGAATTAGTAAATATAATCCAAGATTAAACAACTACTTAATAAAGTCGCAAGGAATATTTTATGAAGAATATTATGTAGGAGGTCCAATTGAAAGAATACAATAGAAAATGGGAAAACGGTGATACATTCGCCTTGAAAATTAATATTAAAGATTGTAAGTTTGAAGAATATAACAATAAATATTTAATAATTAATAAGATTGGAATAAATGATGCAGGTAATGATTTAGTAAGAATAAAAATTTCAGAAATTATTGATTTTAAAAATGCATTAAAAGAATTAAATGAATTAGAATATATAAAAGTTAATTTTTTCTGGTATGAAGATTGGCGTTATTATATAAGCGAAAAGAATGTTGATGTATTAAAGAAATACGTTAATAACTATAATATGATTTTCTTAAATGTAATGGAATTAGCTGAATATTCAAAAGTAAAAACAGGAGAATTTCGTAGAAATCTAATATATTTAGGTAACTATATTTTAACTCCACCTCAAAATGAATTTTATCCTGAATTTTTATATCATCTTAGAAGAGAATTTTTAATATTAGACAGATTTCAAGTTGATATGATTAATAGCTATGAGTATATTAATAAAGAAAAATCTGAAGCTTTTAATAAAGAATTTGCACAGAAACAAAATGAAATTATAAAAGGGGCACATATTTTAATTGATGAATATTTAAAAGAGTGTCGTAGTAAGCCTAATTTAGCTAATGATGATAAAATAGAAGATACATTTACAATTGAAGATACTTTAACATATGTTGGAGGAAAAGCTGAAGATGAATATTAATTAGATCAAAGATATTATTTAATATTTTGGTGATTCTTTTTTCAAGTATTGTTCTCTATGTTAAAGAACGAAAAAAGATTAGAAAAAATTGAAGAAAAATAAAATAATATAGAGAAGATATAACTAAAAATAGTTATATCTTTTTTGTTTTAGATATAAGGTATGATATACTATATTTACAGCGGAGATGAACTACTAGGATTTATCTATAATAGTAAGACGTATTACTATCATAAAAATATGTTTGGAGATATCATAGGTATTCTAGATTCTAACTACAACGAAATAGTTACATATGAATATGACTCTTGGGGAGCTTTAGTTAATATAACTGATAATAGTAATATTAACTTAGGAACAATAAATCCATTTAGATATCGTAGTTATTACTATGATGAAGAAACACAACTATATTATCTAAACTCTAGATATTATAATCCAGAGTGGGGAAGATTTATTAATGCAGATGGTGTTATTTTAGCAAATCAAGATATTATTTCAGGTAATTTATTTCAGTATGTTAGTAATGATTTTGTTAATAAAGCTGATAGAAGTGGTGAAGGATTTTTAGGTGTACTAGGTGGGTTTCTCGAAGAAAAATTACTAGAAGTACTTGTTGGAGGAATTAGTTATGTAGGGTATTTGTTACCTATGGCCTTTATGGGAGTCGGAAGTAAACTAGAAGCTACTGAAGCAGATTTGGCTCAAGTATTACCTAAAAAGAATGAAGGTCAAAATCAAACTATATATGCCCTTAGACGAGAGGGAGAGGTTTTTTATGTTGGAAGAATTAATGACTTGGATAGAAGACTAAAAGAGCATAAAAAAACAAAAGAACAATTTGATCCATATCCATTAATATTAAATGTCGTTAATAGTAATATCGCACCATTAGAAGAACAAAGATGGATTGACTATTATCAAACATTACGTTGTGGAAAAACTAATTGTAATAAAAGGTATGAAATATCCCCTAGAGGAAAAAGAGCAGGAGAATATTTGTTTTATAAAAAGGAGTTTGATTTAGCAACGGGTGACTCTGGTACATACATAGGAGGTTGTATATGTCAAATGAGAGAAAAAATTGGGATTATGGAGATACATTTGCTTTACAAATTTTAGGCGAGAATAAATATATAATAATATATAATGTTGAGTCTTCTCAAAAAATGGCTAGAAGAAATATTGTTTATTTAAAAATAACTGATTATCTTCCTGAAAAAATTAGTAGAGAATTTTTAGAAAAGTGTGAATTTATCTGTACAGGGATTGATTGGTATGAAAATAGATTTTGGCCTTTAAACGCTTCTAAATCAGTTAAAGAAATTGAAGAGGAAAGAAGTAAAATAAAATATTATCCAGATGAGTTTGGGATATTACATATGTATAAAGGAAAAATGTTTTTTAACGGAAAAAGTAAAAATTTTTTAGATTCGTTGATATATCTTGGAAACTTCCAATTAACACCGCCTTTAGATGAATTTACACCTTGGAGTATTGATGGTTTACCATTTTTATCATTTGAGGAAGACACGAAAGAGGATATATATAATATAATGTTGAAATTATATAAAATGAATAATTTAAGAGAGTCTAAGATGTTTAATCTAGAATACGCAAACATTCAGAGAAAATTAGCAAAAGATGCTTGGAATTATTCATATATTATTGAAAAAGAAAAAAGATTAAGATAAATTAAAAAAATAATATAAGAAAGATATAACATAAAAATTGTTATATCTTTTTTTGAATATAAGTGTGATATACTATGTATAAACAAAAATGAACTACTAAAATTTTTTTAATAATCTTTTGACTTTAATATAAAAGAAAGAAATTTTATTTTGTTAATTAACAAATATAAGATGAAGATAATCTAAGAAGAAACGAAGCCAGAAGAGCTTTAGAATTAGTAATAGCAGAGTATAATAAAGGTTATTGTCCAATATAATTTTTTGAAAAGAGGAAAAAAATGAATTATTCTAAAAAAGAAAAATATAAATTATATGCATTAATATCGTTATTAATTTCTATATTTTTTATACCATTTATAAGTTATGATTTTCTATATTTTTTAAAAATAAACGAAGTAATTAAAGTTATAATTTCTCTGTTATTTTTAGCAATTAGTATAATTTTTTTCTATAAATTTTTTTCAATCTCTTTTGATTGTATACAATCTGAGGAAATAACTTTAAAAACACAAGATTTAAAAACGTTACAAAAAAAAATTTATAATAAGTATAATAAATTATCTATTGAGCAAGAAGAACATTATACAATTTCGTATTATGAAGCAAAAGAGCAAAAAAAATCAATATTGTTTGTATTTAATACTAAGGAAATTAATAAAGATGTAGTAGATGCTATAGAAGAAAAAATTAGTTCATATAAAAATAAATATAATAAAAAAATATTATATCAACATAAAAAATATAAAATGAAAGTACTCTGTTTTGTAGAACATCTTACTTCATTTTCAGAATTTCTTGAGTCAAGTATTATTATAAAAAATGAGCGAGGAGTTGCATGTTCAATTGTTATTCCTTTATTAATATCTACGCAAAATAATAAATTATACGTTTCAAAATTTTATATCAATTCTAAATATTTAAGAGATTATTTTTTGTCTCAAAAAGAAATGCTTATAAAAGAATTATTCTCTAAATGATATTTCTTAATGAAGGTACAAAAAATATAGCACCTTTTTGATTTTTATATTTGATTTTTATAAATGATGATAATTTTTGTATAAAAAAGGAATTCCTTAAATTAATAAAACAATATTTATAAATGAATTAATATAGTAGAAAGAAGGACATTATAATGAAAATAACGAATAGTAATAAAGAATTAATTAATGATATTTATATACATGATTTTGCCTTAAATGATTTTAGTTATAATAATCTTATGGGAACTTTAACTATTAATTTTTTAAGTGATAGAAGAGAATTAAAGAATAAGTCATTTATTTTAGAGGATATCATATATCTTGAATATAATAATGTGAATTTTTGGATGGGAGATGGAGTTCCTTTTGATTGTGTAGTAGTTGATGATAATTTCACTAAATTTAATGAATTGAAAAGTAGATTAAAAGATGATGAAATAGTTCCTTCTAAATTAATGGGTGATGTTATAGAACTTTCATTTTATAATTTATCAGGTGGAGAATTAAGAATAATATGTAGAAGTATTGATTATAATGAATATGATATAAATAATTGATGAATATTAATGAGATCAAAGACATTATTTAATATTTTAAAGTAAAAGGTATAACAGTTTTGTTATATCTTTTTTATCGTAACTTAACTAAAGTAACGTATGGTAATAATGATGAAGTAAATTATACATATGATGATTTAAATAGAATAGAAAACATTATTAAAGAAAATAATACTTATACTAATTACTATGATAACTTAAATAGAGTATCTAAGTTAGAATCTAATGATACTACTCACTTATATGAATATGACTTTGTAAGTAGATTAAGTACATATAAAAATAGTGATAATTATGAAACAGCATAGATGTATGATAGATTAGTTGAAAATAATATAGAAACAATAAAAAATAATATTAGTACTTCTTTGAATAAATTATCTGAATTCGATAATCATATTAATGTAGAATTCAATTATGACTCTATTACCTCTGATGATTATTGTTCTTTGAAGTCAAATGGAGAAAGCGTACTTTTGCATTATTATGATGTAGATGAACATATTTTATATAAAACATATTTTCCTAAATAAAATACGGATATAAATAAGAGCTAAAAGAAAATCTTTTAGCTTTTTTATGTGAAGATATGTTGATGTAAGAACAAATGTTTGGTATAATATTTTAAGAAAGGGCGGTTATGATGAATCAAGATAAAATGCATTTAATAAATAAAATATTTAATAATGAAACTATAAGAACTGTTTGGGATAAAGAACAAGAAAAATATTATATAAGTATTGTAGACTTAGTTGGGGTGTTGTCTGGAAGTGATAGACCGAGAAAATATTGGAGTGATTTAAAAGCTAAATTAATACAAGAAGGAAATGAAGTGTCCGAAAAAATCGGACAGTTGAAATTAAGGTCTAAAGATGGCAAATATCGTTTAACTGATGTTTGTGACATTGAAGAAATGTTTAGAATAATTGAATCTGTACCAAGTAAAAATGCTGAACCTATTAAACAGTGGTTAGCTAAACTTGGAAGTGAAAGAATAGATGAAGTATTTGATCCATCACTAGCTGCTAAAAGAGCTATAGATTTATATAGAGCAAAAGGGTATGATGAGAAATGGATTGCAAAGCGTGTTAAGGGTATTCAAGATAGAAAAGAGTTAACTGATGTTTGGCAAGAATGTGGAGTAGTTGAAGGCAAAGAGTATGCAATTCTAACAAACGAAATATACAAAGAGTGGTCTGGTATGACAGCTAAGGAATATAAATCATTTAAAGGATTAAGGAAAGAATCCTTAAGAGATAATATGACTGATATTGAAGTAGCACTAGCAGATTTAGGTGAATTAGCAACTAGAGAAATAGCAAAAAAGAAAAATCCTAAAGGTTTAAGTGAAAATATTGAAGTGGCAAGATGTGGTGGAAAGATTGCTAGTAATACAAGGAAAGATTTAGAACATGAAATTGGAGAAAGTGTAGTTACTAGTAATAATGTACTAAGTTACGAATATTTAGATGAAAAAGAAATAGAAAGTAGAACAACTTAGTACTTTTTTTGCTTTGGATAAATAAGATGTTGTGTTAAAATACGATTAAGAATGAGGTGATACTATGTTTGAAAGTAAAACTATAGAGAATGATATGGAATGGCTTCGACAAGTAAGTGAAGAAGTTGATTTTGAAAAAGATAATTTAGATGAAATGATTAGTGTATTAGATAGCTATTGTTTAACACATGGTGTATTTGCTATGGCAGCAGTACAATTAGGTTTTAATAAAAGAGTAATATATTTAAAAAATACAGATTTAAGTAAAGTGGAAGATGATGTGTGGAATGAAAAGACTATTATTATAAATCCTGTTATTAAGTCAAGAGAGGGTTTAACGTCTTATTGGGAAGCTTGTGCTAGTTGCTTAGATAATACTGGATTAGTTTTAAGACCTTATAAATTTAAAATAGAATATTATGATTTAGATGGTAAGAAACATCAGAAAACTTTTACAGGATTTCCTGCAACAGTTTTCTCACATGAGTATGATCACTTAAATGGTGTACTTCATATGGATAAAGCTTTAGATCTTAAAATTATGAATAAGGATGAGAGAAGAGAGTTTAGAAAGTCTCATGATTATGAAGTAATTAGTAAAACTGGCAATTTTGAAGAATTGGAAAAAGAGTATGCAAAAAACTATAAAAACTAATGCTATGAGAATTCTTGATAGTAATAATATTGATTATCAAGAAAAAGTTTTAGATATTAAGGAAGCATTAGATGGTGTTACTTGTGCTAATATGTTAGGAGTTGAACTTGAAAGTACTTTTAAGACTTTGGTAACTGTTAGTAAAAGTAAGAATTATTATGTTTTTGTTGTGCCAGTTGCAGAAAAATTATCATTAAAGAAAGCTGCTAGTGCTGTAGGAGAAAAAGATTTATCTATGTTGCCTCAAAAAGAGTTATTAGGTCTTACAGGTTATGTTCATGGTGGATGTAGTCCAATAGGTATGAAAAAAGTTTTTAAAACTGTTATAGATGAAACAGCCATTCTTTTTGACAAAATAATATTTAGTAGTGGAAAGATAGGGTACTTTATCGAAGTTAATCCACACGATGTTGAGAAAGTTATTCCTGTTATATTTAAAGATATTGTTGAGTAGGTGAAATATGAAAGTATTAACATTAAAACAGCCTTGGGCTAGTTTAGTAGCTAATGGGTATAAAATATATGAATTTCGTAGTTGGAAGACTAAGTATCGTGGTGAAATATTAATACATGCTGGTTGTGGTGTAGATAAAGAATGGTTAGAAAAAGTTAAGGATTATGGAATAGATTTTCCTAAGAAGAAAATATTATGTAAGGTAGTATTAGAAGATTGTTTAGAAATAGATGATGAATTGAATAAAGAGATACATAAATTAGATAAGAATGTCTATGGAGAAAAGAATAGAACTGGATATGCTTGGAAGTTAGGTAAAGTTACTAAGCTAGATATAGATGAAGAGATAAATGGTCAACTTGGTATGTGGAATTATGATGTGGATAAATAATTAGTTATAAACAATTATTTATCTTTTTTGTTTACATTATAGAACAACTTGTAATAGAAACTCTATATTATGTTTGTTATTATATAATTGGAGAGTGAATATATGAGTAATGAAGTTTTTGGTGCATTTAAAGAATTGTTAAGAGAAGCTGGAAAAGTTCTTGAGCAAAATACTAGTTTAGATTTTGGTTTAAGTAATAAAAGCGATGGGGAGTCTGTAGTTAGTCAGCAACCACAGGTTTCTAAGAAAGTTGAAATTAGTGATGTTGTTTTAGCTGATGAATATACAGAAAGAAGAACTATTTTTGGCAAAGTTAAATTTAAACATGCTAAACCTACTTGTATTTGGGATAGTAATGATAATTTTGGTTCTGATTTAGATACTACAATGTTTTATTCTGAAAATGGAGTTGAAGTGGACCCAGAGATTTATCATAATACTAAATCTCATATAGAATTTATTTTTGATGTTGATGATAAATCTGATAGTTCTTTAAGAGAACAATATAATAGATATTATGGTATAACGACTTTAAATATTGAAAGTGTTGACAGAGGAGTTTTTAAAAAGCATGTTAATGCAGAAGATTCTAAAATGTATTTTGAGTCATATGTAATGTTTTATGAAACTAAAAGAGAGGATGGTTCTCCTCTAGAATTAACTTATTCTGTTCAGTTAATATTATATAAGAATGAGTGTTCACAAGAACAACTTAATAGAATGGCTTCTGAGTATCAAGGAATAATAGATTCATTTGAAGTTGTATCTTTTGTTACTGATTAATGAATTTGCTATATAATTTAGCAATTCTTTTTATTTTGATAAAAATATGATATAGTACATTAAATAAAGGAAGTGGTTATGTGATTAAACAAAATAGTAGAGGCACTTTAATAGTTATTTCAGCACCTAGTGGCTGTGGTAAAGGTAGTGTTATTAATGGACTTTTAAAAAATGATAGTAAGAATAGATGGTTGTCAGTATCAACTACATCTAGACCTATAAGGGATAATGATATACCCGGTGAAACTTATAATTTTGTAACAAAAGAAGAATTTGAAAAGAAAATAGAAGAAGGATATTTCTTAGAATATACAAATTATGTTGGAAATTATTATGGTACTCCAAAAGAATTTATTGGAGAAAAGTTAAAGGCAGGAATAGATGTAATACTTGAAATAGAAATTGAAGGAGCTAATAATATTAAGAAGTTAATTCCTGAAGCACTATTTATTTTTATAATGCCTCCTTCATTGAAAGTAATGGTACAAAGACTAAAAAATAGGGGTACAGATAGTAAAGAAAAGATACTTGAAAGATTTCATACGGCATATAAAGAGATAAATGAGGTTACTAAGTATAATTATGTAGTAGTTAATGATGTTTTAGAAGATGCTATAGATAAAGTAGAAGCTATTATAAAATCAGAGAAATGTAGAGTAGATCGTATTGAAGAAGTATTCTTAGATACTAAAGAAGAAGAAATCCATGAGATGTTAATGGATGATAAAGATTTTGTTAATGAAGATATAAAAATTTAAGAGTAAATTATTACTCTTTTTTTGATTTATAAAAAAGGTAGATTATGTTATTATATAGATAATAGGATAAATAGGAGATGGCTATATGGATAAGAAGAATGCTAAAGTCAGTAATCTGTATGGTAGAGCTAGACGTATTGAATTAGTAGAAAAAATTGCATATGTAATAGTTGGAATTATAGCTGTTACTTTGGTTTTAGTATTGGTTTCACGTCAAACAGTGAATACTGATGATAATATTAATTTTGCGTATCTTAGAAAATATATGGAAGCAAATGGATATAGTTGTGAAATGATACATCGTTCAGGTGGACAATGTTTATTAAGTAATACTAATAGTACTTATTCTTTTGTAAGGTATGATGATGGATTTGAATACATAATTAATACAAAGGCTTATACTCTTAATGTAAAACATAAATTATCAGAAGAAAATAGTATTACATTTAAAACAACTTCAGATGCTTTTTCTGGTTATAGAAATAAAAAATATACATGCGATTATAAAGATAGTGTTATTGGTAAATTAGAAAAATGTTTAGATGAAGAAGATAATGTTCTTGAACTAAAGTCATATGTTGGTTTGATAGAACAATCTATAAATGAATTAAATAATATTATAACTGCTTCTGGTTATGATAAAGATGAATTAATAAATAATTATATTTGGGAAAAAAAATAAAGTAGTTAATATTTAACTACTTTTCGTTTTCTTCTTTATTCTTTTTTTTACTCTTTTTTTCTTTTACATCTTTTATATTTTTTTTCTTATCTACAATTTCATTTTTTTCATCTTCAGGAATGATTAAGGTTGTTGTACCAGGTTCTTCTGGAGTTATAGTATCTTTTGTATAAAATATATATCCTATTATTTCTATAACTGCATAAATCATCATAATTAGACCTATGCTTGATAGAATTACATCACCAACTACGATTGTATAAACTCCAACTGCCATTAATAATATAGATACTATAAGAAGTGGTAAGAATTTTCTACTTTTAGAGTTGATTGATAAAACGTTAATAAATCGAATTATCCCAGTAAATAATATCCATGCACCAATAATGAATCTTATAAATTGTTCAACAACGCTTGAAAAAAAGATAAATATACAAGCTATTATTAATGCAACAATGCCAAAAGCTAAATCTCTATTTTTATGTAAGCTTTCTTCTTGCTTTGTTTTAATAAAAAATATAATTAATTCAATAATGCCAACAACAGCAATTAATATTCCAAAAGCTATTGATATAACAGACATTACTTTATCAGCACTTGTAAAAAGAATAGCTCCAAGGATGAAGAAAAATATAGAACTTAAAAGTGATGATTGAGATGAGTATGATTTTATTTTAATTTCCATTTTATACCTCTTTTCATTGTATTTATTATACACCAAAAAGTATATGTTTTTATCAATAAATTATGTTTTTATAAAATTTTATGTGATATAATAATTTTGAATAATAGGGAGGGTGTAATATGCTTGATTATGATACTGCTATAGAATTGTTAAAAAAGTATGGGTATAGTTCGACTAACACACATCCTTACATATATCAAAAAGGAGATAATCTTGGTGTTTGTTATTCTTATGAAGATGAGGATTATGGTCAATTAGAAAGAATAAAAATTTTTGAAGATTTAGAATCTTTTGAGACTTTTTTACAACAGTTAGATTTTATTAATAAAAATGGTAGATATTATCATATTAGAATGAGTTTAGATAATTATGAATCTACTACTCCAAAAGTTTTGTTTTTACGTAATGAGAAATTGATGATGGAAGGCGAAATGTTTGATATCGAATCTTTTGATCAACGTGAAATGCAAAGAGAGCAAATGGACGATGTTTCAAAACTTATATATGAAGCTGGAGATTTATTATTAATTTATGATGAAATAAAGGGAAGACAATTACAATATTTAAATAATATAGTTAATTTAAAAAATACATTGAGAGAAAAATATTTTGAATTACAAAAAGAAGTAGATATATATAATAAATACAAAATTGAAAGAAATTTAACTTTAATATCTGATGTAAATGACATTGGTATAGATGACCGAATGGAGATTACAGTAAAAGATAAATATAATATGTATGTTGTACAATTACCTTCTTATGAAGAAGCAGCAGATTTTCTAAAAGAAGTTTGGGAGCTTAATCAAAATCTTGAGTTGAATACAAAGTATTATGAAGCTCAAAAAGATGAACTTGATGTAAGAAATGAGCTTAAAGTTGTTGAGAAGAAATTAGAATTGATGAAAAAACTTAATGAAGATTTACGCCCATTGTTTGGTGTAGATTTAATGAGTAGATTTAGAAAGATTAATAAAATTTGCAGTGCTGAAAGTAATTCTATGTCTTCAGAGATAATACAAGAGAATATAAATAGAATAATTAGAAAATATTCAGTTTACGATGGATTAGATTTACTTTATACTTCGGATTATTTAAGAGAGGCTATTCAAAATACTAATTATGCTGATTTAGCACTTAAGTATTCTAAAGATGCAAATAAAGAATTTTTACATAGTTTTAAAATACCACCAAATGAAGTTGCTGCTAGTTTATCTATTCAATATAGAGATAAATTAGATGTTTTTGAACAAGCTATACTTGTTATATATAATAATCATAAGTATCGTAAATTATGTAATGCTATTTTAGAGATAGAAGGATTTGAAAATTTACCAGTTAAAAAAGTTATTAGTAAGATTAATGGTATTAAAGGTTTTTCAAAGATAAAGTCCGAATGCTATGATGCTGTTAAAAAGAGGATTGATGATCCTTGTAATGCGACAATAAAACAAAGTTTATTTAGTAATTATGATTTTTCTACTTTTGAAAGTTTTATAACATCATTAATAAGAGAGTTAGTTAAATTAAGAAATGTTAATAATAAAATGATTCTTAATGGTGATATTAATATGTATTTGAGTGTTAAGAGTCCAGAAGATATTACAAATAGAAAATTTGTAATGGTAACTAATGATTTAAACTCTTTATTAATAGAAACTAAAGAAAATCATTCAATGGTAGCAATTACTTTATTAAAGAAGAATACACCTGTATTATATTCTCCTTATTATTTAGATATAGGAGATATATATAGTAAGGGTGCTTCTTTGCAGATGGCTATAAAGGAAATGATAAATTTTGAATTATTAGTAGAGATTTCAGATATTATTATTAATATAGATCCTGTAAAAACTAATGTAGTTAGATATTATTCAACACCTTTTGTAGTAGAAAATGTATCTGTTGTTGATGATATTAAGAAAAATTTTAAGACTACATTCTGTAAGATTGCATTTACAAGTGCTATTCAAAATTTAGTAGAGAATGTTACTGTGTCACAAACTAGTGCAAATGAAATGCCTATTCAAAATTATGATTCTAATGTAGTTCAACAACCAGTTGAGGCAAGTTTAGAATCTGCTGGTGTTGTTAGTAATCAAGTTGTTACTCCTGTAGAATCTCAAAATGATGTGATTTTAGAACAACAGAATGTACCGTTGGCAGAAGAGAATGTACAGTTGGCAGAAGAATCAGCAAATATTAATTCTGCTGTTACAGAAAAGGTTGTTAAACCTGAATTCGAACAATCAGTTAGTGATATGAGTAGTTCTGAGTTAGCTCCTATAGAAGCTGAAAATACGACAGATAGTGGACAATCTGTTGATAATGTTGTTGTGATTGGTAATAATGATAATTTAACTGTTGATAAAGTTTCAACAGATACTGATGTTTCAAATAAAGAAATTAATGATGAGACTAGTTTGGAATCAAATGCAGTATCTGTAGAAGAGGATACTCATCAAGAGGAAGTTTCTTCAAGTGAAGTTGAAGAATCGAAATCGGATAATAATATAAATAATGTTGATGAAAGTACTAGTGAATCATTTGCTCCGATTGTTGAAGAAAAACAAAATATTATGTCTTCTGAAATTACTGGTGAAGATAGTGAAAATGAAGTAAAAATATTAGATATTTCAAAAGAAAATGACGAAGATATGTCTTCGAAAGAAGTAGTTGAGGATAATAAGAGTATGCCAGAAGAAGTCTCTAATAGTGTAGAAATTCCTCTAGGATTAGATGTTAAAGAAGAGAAAGAAGAATCAAATCCAGTTCATAATATAGAGAAACCTGCAGTTGTACAACCACAAAAACAAGTGATTAAGCAAGTTATTGGTACTCCTCCTAATAAGGTGGTTAAAGTAGGTAGTCCAAATGCTAAGTCTGTTGGAAATAGAGTAGTTATTAATGGCCCAAAAGGACCAATGATTAATGGTAAAGTAGTTTCTAAAGCTAACAATCAACCTAATATGGTTAAAGTTGGTGTTCAAGCTCCTATTAAGCCTGAAACTCATCAAGTAGTAAATAAAGCTGCTGTAAATCAAAACGTTAATCCTACACAAGGTAATGTTCCTGTAAAAAAAGATGTTAAAGTAGTTGGAGCAATTGGGAAACCAACTAAACAAGTAGTAAGAAATATTGGTCAACCAGTTAAACCTAAAGATAGATAGATGGAGAGATTATATGAATGAATTATTAAAAAAATTTCTAAAAAATTTAAAGGCTTATATTAATTATTTAATGCAAGTTAACTTTAAAGATTTATTTATAAATACAGTAATACTATTTTGTATTATAGTACTTGCATCTTTAATATATGTACCTATTGGAATTGTTGAAGACTTAATTAGAAGTTTTATAGTTATATATTTTGTTTTTGATGGTGCTGCTTCGTTATTATTTAGTTGGATATTTTCTTTAATAAGTGCTATTTGTTTTATATTTACTTTTATGTATTTGTTTAATAAGAGGTTTGATGACTTAGAGAAATTTAAAAATCAAGTAGCAGGTAAAGAAGTAGTTATTAAAAAGGATAAAGATAAAAAATCTAAAAAAGATGATGATGATTTAGATCTTCCAAAAACAAAAGCTTAGAAAAGGTGATGAAAATCATCTTTTTTTCTTAAATAAACCTATATTTATAGTGTTACTTTTAGTTAAACTTGTAAATTCGTTTAAATTGTGGTAAAGTTTACCTTGGATTTTATGTAAAAGAAGTGGGGAAAGTTATATGGATAAAATTATTAATATAGCTGTAGTGGCACACGTTGATGCTGGTAAAAGTACTTTAGTAGATGCACTTTTGGAACAAAACGGTGTTTTTAGAGCTAATGAAGAAATTGTAGAAAGAGTTATGGATAGTGATGATATCGAAAAAGAAAGAGGTATTACAATCTATTCTAAAAACTGTGCAATCAGATATAATGATTACAAAATTAATATCGTAGATACTCCTGGACATGCTGATTTTTCATCAGAAGTTGAACGTATTATGAAAACTGTTGATACAGTAATTTTGCTTGTTGATGCAGCTGAGGGGCCAATGCCTCAAACTAGATTCGTTTTGAAGAAGGCTTTAGAACAAAATTTAAAACCAATTTTATTTATTAATAAAATTGATAAGAAAGATGCTAGACCTCAAGAAGTTGTTGATATGACATTTGATTTATTTATGGAATTAAATGCAACAGATGAACAATTAGACTTCCCAATAGTTTATGGTATAGCTAGAGAAGGGATTGCAAAACTTTCTTTAGATGAAGAAAGTTCTACAATTGAACCATTATTAAAGACTGTATTAAATCAATGTACACCTTATGAAGGAAATGAGTCTGATCCTTTACAATTACAAGTTAGTTCATTAGATTATGATTCATTTATTGGTAGACTTGGTATTGGACGTGTTACAAAGGGTGCTATTAAAAATGGACAGACTGTTGCTTTATCAAGAAATGATGGTTCTGTAACTAGTTTTAGAATTTCTAAGTTATTTGTTGAAGAAGGTATTAAGCGAGTAGAAAAAGATATTGCTTATTATGGAGATATAGTAACATTTGCTGGATGTCCTGATATTTCAATTGGAGATACAGTATGCGATAAAGATCATATTGATCCAATGGATCCTATTACTATTGAAAGACCAACATTAAGTATGGATTTCTTAGTTAATTCAAGTCCATTTGCTGGTAAAGAAAAAACATCTAAATTCTTAACTAGTAGACATTTAAAAGATAGATTAGAAAAAGAACTTGAAACAAATGTAGGATTAGAAGTTGAAGATTTACCTGGTTCAGATGGATTTAAAGTGTCTGGTAGAGGTGAATTACACTTATCTATATTGTTAGAAAATATGCGTAGAGAAGGTTATGAACTTAGTGTTTCTAAACCTCAAGTATTATATAAAGAAATAGATGGTAAGAAATGTGAACCATTTGAAAAGGTCATTGTTAACTGTCCATCTGAATATTCTGGAACAATTATTAATGACTTACAAGAGAGAAAAGCTATGCTTGAAGTTGTTAGTAATGATGAAAATGATTATTGTCATTTAGAATTTAGTGCACCAACTCGTGGTTTAATTGGTTATAGAAGTGCTTTCATAACTAATACTAAGGGTGAAGGTGTTATGGTTCGTAGTTTCGAAGATTATAAACCATATGTTGGAGAAATAGTTGGACGTAAAAATGGTGTTCTAGTATCAATGGAAAATGGAAAATCATTAGGTTTCTCATTATTTAACTTACAAGATAGAGGTACTATGATTATCGGTCCTGCTGAAGAAGTTTATGTTGGACAAATTATTGGTATTAATAATAGAGATAATGATTTAAATGTTAATCCATGTAAAAATAAACAATTAACAAATACTCGTGCTTCTGGCTCTGATGATGCTATAGCGCTTGTTAGACCTAAAACATTTAGTTTAGAAGAAGCATTAGAATTTATTCAAGATGACGAATTAGTTGAAGTAACACCAGTTGCTATAAGACTAAGAAAGAAAATTCTTGATCCAGATGAAAGATATAGATTAAATAGAAAGTAGGAATATTCCTACTTTTTTTAATGTCATAATGATAATTATAAGAATTAATTCATAAAAGTAGATTAATTTTTATTTTTTTCTTGTGTCAGTAGTTAAAAATGTTTATAATAAGGCATAAAAGTTGGTGAAGGTATGGTAAATTTAGAAAAATTAAGTACAGATGAAGTGAATAATAAACCATTTTTAATAAATCAAATTTTTGATTTATATGGTGATGTTCCAGGAGAATTTTATAGCTATAAATATAATGGAGAAGATAGATGGTTATATAGAGATGAACTTTATTGTACTATTTTAGGATTAGAGGGTGAATATATTGTTTATACATCTTTTATGTTAAATGAAGATTATGAGTTGTCTTATATGGAATTTGATGAATTTAGTGCTGCATTAAATAAAAATGGCGAGATGTTATTATGGAATGAAGAAAAAGATGTTGCTGAATCAATTACTATGAAAGAGAGAAATGAAAGTGCATGTGTAAATGAGTTAGATGGAATAATAATTCATCATCAAGTTAATATTAAGACGGGAGAAGAACTATTAATTTCATATAAGGCCTTATATAGGAGAGACCCAGATTATTATCAAAGTCTATTTACTAATCCATTTATATATTCATTTATTAATGGTAGTAAAGTAGAACAATATATGCAATTTAGGACTTCTACAGATTATAGAAGTTATGATTTAATAACTATAAAAGAGTTTGGATTATCTGAATTTTTACAAAAGGGTGCATATGAATTACAAAAAGAAAAATCTATAACAAGATATTTTAAAATAAGAGGACAATTAGCTGATGGAACATGTTTATTATTTTATCCATTATTTAAGGGATATACTGAAGACCAAATGGATGAAATTTTAAAAGAAAAAGGTTTTTCAAGAGAGGTAAATGATTATATTTTAGATTATTATAATGGCAATTATTTAGAATGTACTGAATATAAGGATTTGGCAGAAGCAATTAAGGAATATGATAAGATCAATCATAATGATAAAAAATTAGAGAAAGTATCAGGTGATAAAAGTGCAAATAATTAGATTTGATGAAGATATTGTAAAAAGATTGCCAAATATTGAAAAAGTTATTTATGATATGTTTGGTAGTGAAGATGTTTTGATTTTTGCGGTTTTAGATGAAAAACAAAAAATGGGTTTTGTAGTAAGATCTAATGATGGATGCCTTTATATAGATAATAAAGGTGAATCTATTCCATTTTCTCTTGATGAGAATGATGATTTATCTTTGTTAAGAAAAGATGATTATGTAATAAATTTTAATGAAGAGTTAACTTTTATGAGTCAAGATAATATAATGCATTTTTTACGTTTGCATAAATATAATCAACCAGATTGTGATGGTTATGATGGATCTATTGAATATAAGCAATATGATTCTAAAAGAGATATAATGTGTGTAATTAATTATCAACAAATGTATCGTGAATATGATGGTAGACCATGTATATATCAATTTCGTACTAATGAAATAGATGGTGTGTATATTGATGAGAAGTATTCACGAGGTGACCATAAAAAAGGTTTCCCATTACCAAAGAGAGCTAAATATTATACTAAAGTAGAATGTGCTGAAGATGAAATTGGATATGACTGGATGAAAATAAAAGATTATGGTTTGGTAAATTTTTTAAGTAATAATATACCTGCTTTGGAAAGAGGTAAATCTATAAGATATGTTAAATCATTATATCGAGGATTGGATGGAAGTTTTAGAGACTTGTGGCCTTTGGCTAAGCAAATTAGAAGAGAAGCAATTGATGAGATTGTTAAAAGTTATGGGTTTAATACACAAGTTCCTAGTTTATTTATAAGTGTTTATAATGGCTATGATGAAACAGTAAAAGATATTCAAGCCATTGTAGAGGAAATGAAGAGAGTTTTACCACTTTTAAAAACAGAAGAGGGATCTGATTTAGGTGCTGTATTGAAATTTGTTAAAGAATAAATTAAAATATGATACCTAAAAATTGTATTTGACAATTAAAAAAAATTATAGTATTATTTATCACATAAATCAGTGAGAAGGACGAGTAGTGTTAGAAACTGTTTAAAGAGAGCTAGTAATGGTGGGAGCTAGTAATAAGCCTAATATGAATAAAAACCTTTGAGTGGCTGTATGCCCGGTTAATTACCGTTATAAATGTAGAGATAATCGAGTTATAGATTAAAGAAGGGTGGTACCACGGAGTATTGCTTCGTCCCTTTAGTCTATAACTTTTTTTATTTAAGAAAGGGAGAAATTATATGAGAGAATTTACTGAACAAGAATTAGTAAGAAGAGAAAAAGCTGAAAAATTAAGAGAATTGGGAATGGATCCTTTCGGACATAAATTCGAAAGATCTGCTATGGCAGCTGAGTTGAAAGAAAAGTATGCTGATGTAGAACATGACGCTTTTGAGAATATGACTGATGAAGCTACTGTTGCTGGTAGAATTATGTTTATTAGAAAGATGGGTAAAGCATCATTCTTCACTATTAAAGATAAAAGTGGATCAATTCAAATCTATATTTCAATTAATGATATTGGTGAAGAAGCTTATACATTGTTTAAGAGTGCTGATATTGGTGATATAGTTGGTGTTCGTGGAAAGATAATGAAAACTAAGACTGGTGAAGTTACTATTAAATGCCTAGAGTATACTCACTTAGTTAAGGCATTAAAGCCACTACCTGAAAAATTCCATGGATTAACAGATATTGAAGAAAGATATAGAAGACGTTATGTTGATTTAATAATGAATGATGAATCAAGAAGAGTAGCATTCTTAAGACCTAAGATTATTAGATGTATTCAAAATTATATGGATGGTCAAGGATTTGCAGAGGTAGAAACTCCTATTTTAACTACTTTGTTAACAGGAGCTAGTGCTCGTCCATTTGTTACTCATCATAATACTCAAGATTTAGATATGTATTTGAGAATTGCTTTAGAATTGCCTTTAAAAAGATTATTAGTAGGTGGTATGGAAGCTGTTTATGAAATAGGTAGAGTATTTAGAAATGAAGGAATGGACCCAAAACATAATCCAGAATTTACTTTAATGGAAGCTTATTTGGCTTATAGTGATTTAGAAGGTATGATGAACTTAACTGAAGGAATGTATCAAGAAATTGCTCGTAAAGTAATGGGTAAGATGAACTTTGACTTTGGTGGATATGAGATAAATCTTGAAGGACCATGGAGAAGAGTTAGTATGACTGATGCTATAAAGGAACAAACTGGAATTGATTTTAAACAAGAAATGACTGTTGAAGAAGCATTAAAATTAGCCGAAGAACATCATATTGAAGTTCAAGAACATGAAAAATCAGTTGGACATATTATTAATTTATTCTTTGAAAAATATGTAGAAGAAACATTAATTCAACCAACGTTCTTATATGGACATCCATTAGAAATTTCACCATTAACTAAGAAAAATCCAGAAGATCCTAGATTTGTTGATAGATTTGAATTATTTATTGCTGGTAAAGAATTTGCTAATGCTTATACAGAATTAAATGATCCTATTGATCAATTAGAAAGATTTGAAGCACAACTTGCTGAGAGAGATTTAGGTAATGATGAAGCTAATGATATAGATATGGACTTCATTGAGGCATTAGAATATGGTATGCCACCTGCTGGAGGAATTGGATATGGAATCGATAGATTAATGATGTTATTCCTAGAACAAGAATCTATTCGTGATGTATTATTATTCCCAACTATGAAAGAAAGAAATTAATAAAAATGTAAAGAGTCAACTATAGAGATGTAGTTGGCTTTTTTCTTATGATATAATTAATTTATGGTGAGTTAATATGAAGTTAATAGAGAAAAAATGTCCAAATTGTGGTGCTGGGTTGGCATTTAATGAAAGTGATAAAAGTGTACAGTGTGAGTATTGTAAAATGAATTATGAAATCAAAAGAGATGAAAAAAAAGAAGAATTAGTTGTTGATGATATTGATTTGGTAGAAATAAAAAAAGTATTGACCCCTTTTTTAACTTTTTTTGCTTTATCTTCTATAATTCCTTTTATAATTTTTTTAATAATATTTGGTATGGCATTATTTATTATATTAAAAGTATTTTTTCAAATATTTTAGAGTTGGTGATATTTTATGAAGTTAATTGAAAAAAAGTGTCCTAATTGTGGAGCTGGATTATCTTTTAATCAGGATAGTCAAGATGTAACTTGTGAATATTGTAAAAAAAGTTATGTGATTCAAAAAGATTAGAAAGTAAAAGATAATAAAAAAGAGGATAATGTTGAAGAACAATATAACTTAGTATTTCCAAAAGAACAGAAGAGAGCGAATGCTTTGGTGTTCTATTTTTTGACAATATTTCTAATTATTTCTATATTTAGCTTTTCATTTTTCTTTAGAGTTGTTAAACTTATGTTTAATGATGATACTAATGATTCTATTCCGATTAATACTACTATAAAGAAAGATGTATATGTAACTGAATTTGAGCAAATTGATGAAAAAACTTTGGATATATTTCATGATGAAACTAGAAAAAAACTAGAGTCTAAAAAAGAGTATATTTGGGATGAATATACGGCTGATGTATGGCGCTATGAAGGAAGATATTTGTTAGTAAAAAAGGATGGAATTGATAATGAGTTTTATAATATATATACGAGAAGTTATTTAGGAAAAAATACCAATATTAAGGTTTATGCTGCAGTTAAATTTACTAATTTAAAACTTGCAGATAATGGAATTGTTTTAAATTCATTTAATAGTAGTTTATATGCACCGATGTTGTTTATAAATGGAGGAACTTCTTCGTTTGTTTATGGTTATCAAAGTTTAGAAGAATTATATAATAAGGTTTTAAGACAAAAGACGGATGAATATGAGATAAAAGCAGATATTGGAATGTATATGGAAAACTAATCTTTGATTAGTTTTTTTGTGAAGTAAATTTCATTAAATTTATAGGTATAAGCTTAGAATGTGTGGTATACTTTCTTTATAGGAGGTAGAGTATGAAAAAGAAAAATGATAAGGTAGTTATATTATTAGTTATATTTTTAATATATTTAGTAATGTCTTGGATAGTAGAAGGTGGAATGTATAGTTCTGGTAAATTTACTTCTTTAGGAGTAACTCCTGTTGGAATATATGACTTATTATTGGTTGTTTATTCTGCTTTTGTGAGAGTATTACCTGATGTTATATATTTATTAGTAATTGGTGGCGCATACAGTGTTTTATCAAAAACTAGAGGATATAGAAAATTAGTTGATAAAACAGCAAATTTGATAAAGGGTAAGGAAGCAATAGCTTTAGTAATAGTTACTTTATTAATGGGAGCATATACTTCTGTAACAAGTCAAATACTTACTTTATTTTGTGTATCACCATTTATCGTTTCAGTATTTTTAAGAAATGGTAAAGATAGAATTACTGCTATTAGTGCAGGATTTGGTGGATTGTTTATTGGGTATTTAGGTTTAACTTTTGGTACTTATGGAATAACATATTTAAATAGTGTTACTGGACTAGAAGTAAGTGATTGGATTATTACGAAAGTTATTGTATTTGCTGTTGCGTTTATTCTATTTAATATTTTTGCAATACTAAATATGAAAAAGAATGCTGATGTAAATGAAACTAAGTACGATATGTTCTTAACAGAAGAATTAGATGAAACAAAAGTTAAGAAAAGAAAAAGAACCAAAGTATGGCCAACTGCAATAGTTATGTTAATAGGATTAATAGTAATTGCATTAGGTTATGTTGATTGGACAGAAAGCTTTGGAATAAAATTATTTACTGAAATACACACATCATTTTCAGATGGATTTAAAGTAGCAGATATTCCTTTATTTAGTACTTTTATAGGTTCTTATATGAAAGCTTTTGGAGAATGGGAAGATTTACTAAATGCTTCATTTGTAGTTCTAATTGTTACTGGAATAATTAGTTTAATAAACAAGGTTGATATTGAAACATTAACTACTAATTTTGGAAAAGGAATGAGAAAGATAAGTAGAGTAGCATTTATTTATGTACTTGCTGAATCTGTAGCATTTTTAATTGTTACTTCACCTTGGCCAAATACAATAATAAATTCATTATTTGGTAGTGGATCATTTAATATTTTTATAATATTATTAATTGCTATAATTGCTCAGATATTATTATCAGATCCAAATTGTTTCTCAGAAATGTTTGGTAGTTACTTAACTTTAACATTTGCTGATAATTTAATAGCTACTGGTTTAATCTGGAGACTTGGTAGTGCTATAGCATTTATTGTTGGACCAACTAGTTTCTTATTGTTATCAGTATTAACTTACTTAGATGTACCTTATTCTAAATGGTTAAAATATATTTGGAAATTTGTTGCTTCATTTATGTTAGTAGTGTTATTAGTATTAGCAGTTATAATATATGTTTAAAAAGAAGTTTTTACTTCTTTTTTTATTTTTCTTGCATATATTTAAATAGGTGAGAATATGGATGAATTATTTAAAATTGCAGAAAAAGAAATGAAAAACTTGCATCATCCTTATGTGGGAACAGAACATTTTATGTTAGCTTATTTAAAACAATATGGTAATAAATACATTACTTATGATAAATTTAGAGATTATGTAATAAAGATAATTGGAAGTTCATTTAAAGAAAGTGAATATATTTTATATACACCAATACTTAGAAAAATAAAAAATGATTGTACTAATTATATAGAAGCTTGTGTAAAAATTTTAACAGATGATGATAGTATAGCTTACAATATATTATTAAGTAATAATGAAGATATAGAAGCTATATATTTAAATATATTAAATACTAGTAATTAGTATTTTTTCTTTTATAAATTGTGTTATAATAAGAGCACTTAGATATTAATTGGAGGGATGATAGAATGAAAATTTTTAATACTTTAAGTGGAAAAACAGAAGAATTTAAAACTATAAAAGATGGAGTAGTTAATATGTATGTTTGTGGTCCAACTGTTTATAGTTATGCTCATGTTGGAAATATGTGTCCAGTTATTATCTTTGATATGGTATATAGATATTTTAAGTATTGTGGTTATGATGTAACATATGCAAGTAATTTTACTGATGTTGATGATAAGATTATTAAGGCAGCTAAAGAGTTAGGTGTTACTGAAAAAGAATTAACTGAGAAATATATAAAAATATATTTAGAAGATGTTAAAGCGTTAAATTGTTTAGATATAGATTATAGACCTAAAGTTACTGAAACTATGGATGAGATAATTGAGTATATTCAAGTATTGATGGATAAAGGTTATGCTTATCAAAGTGGTGATGATGTATACTTTAGAGTTGGTAAAGTAGATGATTATGGTAAACTTAGTAAACAAGTTGTTGAGGATTTGAATGCTGGTAATAGAATTGAAGTAGATGAAAATAAAGAAAATCCTTATGACTTTGTACTATGGAAGAAAACTAAAGAGGGTATTACTTGGGATTCGCCTTGGGGTAAAGGTAGACCTGGATGGCATACTGAATGTGTTGTAATGATTAATAAACTATTTGGTGATAATATAGATATTCATGGTGGAGGTATAGATTTAAAATTTCCTCATCATGAAAATGAAATGGCACAAAGTGAAGCAGCATGTGGAACTGATTTAGCTAATTACTGGATGCACAATGGTCATGTAATGGTTAATGGGGTTAAGATGAGTAAGAGTCTTGGTAACTTTATTACTGCTCATGAATTATTAGAAAAACATCCTGCTAATGTTATAAGATTAAGTATTTTAAAAACTAATTATAGATTACCATTTGATTTTACTGATCAACTATTTAAAGAATGTGGAACTATAAATGATAAAGTTTATAATGCGTTAAAACAAGCTAATTTAGAAATCCAACTTAATGATTTAACTGTTGGTAAGTTAACTAAAGATGAAAAAATAAATGAAATAATGGATGAAGACTTTAATACTTCAAACTTAGTTACATATTTGCTTGATTTGGTTAAAGAGTTAAATAATAAAATTAGAAGTAAAGAAGACTTTACTGAGACATATGATAAGATAATGCTTGTTAATTATGTGTTAGGACTTGTTTATGACTTTGTTACTTTAAGCGATGAAGATAAAGAAATATATAATAAATGGTTAGAATATAGAAAAATATCCGACTTTGAAAATGCAGATAAGATGAGAGCACAATTAGTTGATAGAAAGATTATTTAGAGGTTTTTATGAATGATTATATGTTTTTTATACTTATATTAATAATTCCATTGATTGCGTCTATAAATATAAATTTGGTTTATTCAAAAAATAAAAAGAATAATATCGCTAAACTAAGTGGTTTTGAAGCTGCTAGAAAAATATTAGATGAAAACGATTTAAAAGATATGTACATTGTTGAAAAAAAGGGAACATCTGATGACCATTATGATTCAAGTCATAAAGTTATTAGACTATCTACTGACATATTTCATGGTGAGACTATTACAGCTTGTGCTGTTGCTGCTTTCTATTGTGGTCAAGCTATTTTAGATAAAGAGGAAAATAAGTTTTATAGATTTAGGGCTTTTTTGAATCCTGTAGTTAAATTTTGTACTTACATTTCATATATATTATTTATAATCGCAGTAGGTACTAATGATTATAGTATGCTAATGGTATCTATTGCACTTGCTTTTATAATAATAGTTTTTCATTTTGCAACGTTACCAATAGATTTTGAAACTAAAAAGAAAGCATTACAATATTTAAAAGATTATGATTTATTAGACAAAAATGAAATAGAAGAAAGCATAAGCGTTCTTAAGGTAGCTTCATTTAATTATGTTGCTTCGATGATTACGTTAATAGTAGATTTAGTTAAGCAAGCTATGTATTCGATTAGTAAGAGAAATTAGAGAATATGACATTCTCTAATTTTTATTTATATGATAGAATAATTCTGTTGTTTAGGAGGTTTAAAATGAAAAATATAGAAATAGAAGCAAAATATAAGATTAATAGTGAAATATATGATGATATGTTAAAATATTTAACTAGTAAAAATTATGTTGAGAAACAAGAAAAGCAACATGATATTTATTTTTCTCCGATTAATTTCCCTTTTTTTGGAGGAACGATTGATAATGAATGTTTGAGAATTAGAGTATTAAATGATAAAAACATTCTTAGTTATAAGAAATTTGTTGCTAAAACAGAAGATAAAAGTTCTTATTGTATAGAACATGAAATAGAAGTTGAAGATATAGAAGGTTTAAAAAGAATTTTAGAAGATTTAAGAATTGAAGAAACTATTACAATAAAGAAATTAAGAAGAAGCTTTAATATAGAAAATTTATTAGAATTATCATTAGATGATGTTGTTGATTTGGGTAAATTTGTTGAATTGGAAATAAAAAATGAAGAAGAATTAGAAAAATCTTTACAAATTATGAAAGAAATAACTAGTAAATTCTCGTTAACAGAAGAAATGCGAGATTATGATGGCTATTCATATTTGTTATATGAAAACTTTAAAAATAAATAATTTGTAAATCGGTGAAAAAGTTTTCTTTTACTATGAGCTATAAATGGTATAATATAATCAGAATAGGTGATTATAGTGAATATAATAGATAAGAAACCAAAAGAAACTCCTAAAAATGTGTTTTATGGAGTAGATGTAAATGATAAACAAGCTGTAGAAAAAGAATATCAAAGATTACAAAAACAGCATAGACAAGTAACAATACTAGTTATAATAGTTTTACTAGCCTTAGGTTTTATAGCCTTTGACTTTTATAGAGTTAATGCAATAGGTGGAAAGCCAATATTTGCAATATCTGAAAAGGTCGATAAGGGTACTTTATTTAATGGACTTGGTTATAAAGTGTTATATTGTGAAAATGGCGAGAGATATGTTGGATCTGTTTTATATAAGACTTGTGAGGAAACAGATGTAACTACATTTACTCATATTGTATATGAAAAACTTATAGATTATGGTAAAAAAAATAAAGTAATTGATATTAATAATTTAAAGAAATTAGATATCTTAAAATTAGAACGTGATAGTAGTAATGATCAAGATGGTAGTGATTATATATTAGATATTACATATGAATGTAATGATGGTAGTTCTAAATGTTTTAAGACAGATAAAGAATTTAATAATCCTAATAACATAAAAATATATGTTGGTATTAACAAATACAATGAGATATATAGAATATTAACTTTTAAAAATAGTGGTGTTTATTATGATTCGTTAATTGAAACGTATACTGAAAAAATAAAAACATATATGCTAGATAATCAGTTACTTGACGAAGAAAACTTAAGAACTTTTGTAGTTGATTTTGTTTCGAATAATGGTAAATATAAATTCAGAGGTAATACATATGCTGATACGTATCTAATATCTATTAATTATTTATGTTTAGATAGTGGTAATGAATGTGTTAAGGCATTTGATAAAAAAGATATAGATGGAGATTATGCAAACTTAAATTTCTATGCTTCATTATTCTTAGCTGAAGATGGTGAAATATCTTTAATAGGACCTAGAGAATATTTAGAGATAGAATAAGAGACCTTTATGGTCTTTTTATATGGTATTATATTATATAAGAAGTTAATTATTGATGTTATAATATGAATTAGAGGTGATTGTATGATTGACTTAAATGTAGAACTTTTAGAAAAGAATAATTTTATAAATAAATTATATATTTATAATCTTAATTTCGTAAGAAGTTATTCTGAGTCATTATACAATTCTTTAAATATTGCATGGAAAAATTATACAGATGAGAAGAATAGTTGTAATAAGAGAGAAAGAAGTATAGAAAAATTAAATAAAAATTTAGATAAACTTGAAATAATAGAAACAAAAAAGACTAATAATAGAAATTTAAATGAAATAATAGAAAGTAATATTCAGTATATAAATAAAATATATAATTATGATTTGTTAAGTTTAAAATATAGAAGAAAAGTAATTAATTTAATAGAGAAAGTAGATGGAATTTATAGCATTTTGAAATATGCTGTGGATACTTGGATAGTTTTAAATAAATGTGATGGAGAAAAAAAACAAAAAAATAAAGAAAATATTATATTGCCTAAAAAAAAATCTAAAGGAGAAGATAAAATATCATATGTAATTGATAAAAATAATTATTTGTATACTAATGTTGTTTTAGAGAATGGAATTATGCTATTTGATAAGAAATCTTTTGAAATAGAAAATAAAAGGTATAAAAGAGCATTAAATTCTAATATGGAATTATTTGAACAAAACGAAAAAAATGTTAAATTATCTCCATTTGAAAAGAAAAGAAGAATATATATACAAACAATGTTTGAATTAGAAAAAAATTTAATTTTATTAGAACAAAAAAATATAGATATAACTTTTCCTATAGAAAAATATTTTGAATATAGTAGATTACTAATTGAATACTTATATAAAGATATTACTGATTTTAGTGCAAATAAAAGTAGTATTTTAAATTATTTAATGAATGAAACTAAAAGAACTTATGGGTGTGAAAGATTATTAAGTAAATATGATATTATAGTTGTTAATTTATATAAAAAAATTGAAGGTATAGATAAATTTGTATTACAAGAATTAGAAAATGTTTCTAATTATTCTAAAGAAATAGATTATAAGGAGTTTAATAATATAACAGAGTTGGTACCATCGTTAATTGATATATATAAAATAATAAATAAAAAGATAATACGTAATATAGGATTATTTTTAAAAGAATTTAATAATGATATAAAAGGAAATATAGCTAAGGTTACATGTAATATGCCATCAAGTTATGTAATAGAATTTTATTATGAAATAAAAAATGTTTTATATAGAGAGTCAGTTATAAGTATTAGTAAATTGTCTTCTTATTTAATAGAATTACAGCAAAGTATTGTTAGTGTACTTAAGGATAAACTAAATACAAATGAAGATATTATCTTTGAAGAGTATTTAAAAGAAGAAAAAATATATTAAGAACCTTAATAAACTGGTTCTTTTTTTATTTTTATATTATAATAAATTGTACTTGGGGGGATTTAGTATGAGAGAAGAGTTGGAGAAAGAGAAAAAGTTTTTATCTTTTTATAAGAATCTTGTTACATTATCACAAGTTGATTTAAAGAGCTCAGAGGAGTTTTTAGAACAAGCTTTTACTGCTATGATGATGGGACATGAATTTTGTAATGATAGATTAAGTCAAAGAAAATCATATGAAATATTACTTATGTGGAATTTGTCTTATAATTCATTTATTAATAAAAAGGAGAACTTGGTTTTTTCTAATAGTTTAGAAAGTGTAACCTATCCATTTTCTTCTATTGATGATGAAGGATATTATGAAAAATTGATAACAGAGAATCCTTTATTAGTAAGAGAGTTGTTTTTTAATTGTCGTTTAGCTTTTGATTTAGAAAAAGAAAATAGTTCTGTTGCTATTATGTTAATGAAATTAAAGAATAGTGCTTGTATTGATTCTTATAAAAGCTTTTCTAAATTAAAAAATATTCTAAGAACTGGATGGACAAGAAGGAAAGTTAGAGAAGACTATTTAGAAAGTGATGCTACACATACTATGCAGATGATTGCTATGGCAAGTGCTTATTTTACTTTATTTAAGCCAAAAGATTTAGAATATAATAAAGTAATGGATATGATAATTATTCATGAAATTGGGGAAGTATTGGCAGGAGATATAGCTGAGGGTGATCCTTTACATAACGATAAACATGCAATAGAAGCGTTAGGAGTTAGAAGAGCATTTTCTGGTTTAGCTAGTGGAGATTATTTTATAAATCTATGGGAAGAGTTTGAAAGTAGAGAAAGTAACGAAGCTAAGTTTGTATATGAATTAGATAAATTCGATCCAATTGTAAAAGCCGAATTTTTAGATAAGGAACTTGGTAGAAGTGATTTATTTTTAGACTTTTATAGTTATGAAGAGAAGAGAGGAACATTTAAAGAAGGTAAATTGAAAAAAGTATTTAAATGTTTGGAAAGTAACGTAAAAAATAGTTAGATGGTGAATTTATAAATGGATAATAGAAGTGAATATTTTGTGTTTGTTCCTTTTTGTTTAATGGCTCAAGCTTTTCAAGCACAGGGGATTGTTAAGTATGAGTGGAAAAGTTCTATAAAACCATTTATGAATTTATTAATAGATAATGATATAAATATAATACAGATGCCTTGTATAGAAGCTAGTTATAATAACAATTTAATAAGAGAACCAAAAGGAATTAGTAAATATGATACTGAAGATTTTAATAAACATTGTGAAGAATTGGCTTTAAAAGTGGCTGAGCAAATTAGAGCTGTTTCTAAAAATTATAAAGTTATTGCGATACTTGGAATTGAACAGTCTCCATCTTGCTGTGTAAGGTTTATTTATACAAATAAAGGAATGGAAAATAGAAAAGGATTATTTATAGAGAAACTTTATGAAAAAATTGAAGATTTAGAAATTCCTTTAATTGGTGTTAATAGGAAATATGTTAATAAGTCTTTAAAAGAATTAGAGAATTTAGTAAAGAATGTAGTTAAAAATGACTATATGTAGATAAGTTTGTACTTATAAACATATAGTTTTTTTATTTGAATTTTATTTAATTTTAAAAGTGCTGTATAATAACGAGCTAATTGGGGTGCTTATATGGGGAATTATAGATATGATATTGGATTAGGTAATAAGTATTTGTTTGGAACTGAGTTAGAGTTTACTAATGTATATTTAGATAATTTATCTAAACTTTTTAGAGATTTATCTTTACCTGTTAGATATGCTATCAATCATAAGAGTAGAGGCTTTACTAAATTTGATGAATGGTATTTAGACGTGGATAGTACTGTTTCTTTTAGAAAAGATGGTAGACATTTTGGTGGAGAATTATCTAGTAGAATATTAACTGATAAAAAGAAAATATGGATTGAATTAAAAGATATATGTGATGTTTTAAAATATGCTGGCGTAGATGTTAATGAAAAATGTAGTAATCATGTGAGAGTTAATTTAGCTTCTATCAGTGATGAAAGATATTTCTTTGAAGTACTTTCTAAATTAATTGCACTTTTTGAAAATGAAATTAAGTTATTCTATATGGGTGATAATTATTTAGTAAGAAGAAGTAGTTTTGATTATGCGAGACCCATTTCTGATCAGCTGTTAAAATTTATAAATAGTGTTGATTTTTCTGCTCCTGATTTTTATTCTAAGTTCAGAAATAATGGGATTATGTTATTTACACGAAATGATGGTATTAATTTGCAGACTTATGAGTATAATGGCTTGATGGAAATAAAGTATGCTAATGGTACTATAAAAGAAAAGACAATACAGAATAATATTAATTTTTCGTTGAAATTAGTAGATGCGATAGAAAGAAAGATGTTTGATCCACAAGAATTATCAAGAAGAATAGAAATTGGTGGAGATGAATTATATACAAGGAGTCTGTTTGATGAAACTAGATTTGCGGATTTTGAATATCTTGCTCGTACTATTTCTACTTCTGAAGAAGATGTTGATGACTTTATGTGTCAGTATGAACATGTATTATCAAAGAAACCTAGAATATAGTATTTATTTAATAAAGTAGTTTGTAGTTTATAAGAAAAACTTTAAAGAATAGTATTTTAGTTGAGTATTAATTATCTTTTAATTAATTTAGTTTGTGTATGTAGGAGGAGAAATTATTTATTAATTTCTTTTCTTTTGGTATAATTTCTTTAAGATAGGTTGATGCAAATGAAATTTCGAAATTATGATACACTTATTAAGCTTAATCGACATCATTTAATTGAATCATATGTAAGACAATATGGAGAGCATAATAGAGAATTAATAACAGAAAAGTTTAATCAAATAAAATTTTGTTTTTATGAAAATCCTCGTAAATTAAAAGAATATATTGAAGTAAGATCAACTGATTTAGGTAGAAAATATACAAGAGATTTAATTAAACAAATTGGATTAGATGTATCTAAGGTATATGTTGATAATGAAGGTAACTTAACTTCTGATGATGAAGAAATAAGATTTTTTATAAAAGCTTTTTTTCCTAATAAAGGAATTATAAATTTTACGGAAGAAGATTTAGGAATTTATTCTTTTTTATCAAAATATGATGAAGATACAGAATTTAATTTATATAAAAAAGGAATTGTATTTCAACAACTTGGTCATATTGAAAATGTTAGAGATATTAAGGCGTTTGTTAAAACTGATAAATACAAAACGTTGATGGAGATTATTAACCTTATTTTGCCTTTGGCTAATAGATATAGAAACATTATAAATTCTGAATTAGTTGAATTAAGAGATTATACAAAAGAGTTGGAGCAAAAAGAGCGAGATATTGTTTATAAGTATGCCGATCTTTTTGTAAGTGAGTGTAAAATGTTTTTATCTGAAGAGGATAAAAATATGATATTAGATAATCCTTACCTTCGAATAAAAGATTTAAAAACTATTGATTTTATTTGTGATAGAGATACTTTATTTGGAGATAAAGCTTTTAATAGTGAGTTACCTTTTGAACCAGGACTTCTTGAATATTTCTTACCTGAATATACTAGAGAATTAATAAATAGTGAAGATGAACTTAGAAAAGAAACAATCTTATTTAAAAGATTAGAATATTTAAGAAGGATTGGTATAGATATAGACAGTCTTAATATTTCTAGTGGAGAATTAGAAACAACTGATTGGTATCAAATTCCTGGAGTTCGTGAGAGATTGCCAAAGCCAGTTATGATAGAGCGACTAAAAGATATTAGAGAAAAATATCAGATGCAATGTATGAAGAAGTTAGCTCCCTTATATGTTATAAATAATTATAAATTTAAAGATGATGCTTTAGATAATAAAGCAATTATAAGACTTATGTTTTTGAATAAACCAGAATATGTATGCCGTTGTATAACTGATAAAGGTAATGTACAAGATCTTACAGTTTTAATGTCACCTCTTGATGGTAATTATAAAGTATTAGATGTTACGTTAGATCATGAAATACGACATGGATTAGAATATTCAGCAGAGATGATTACAATTGATTATGATTTTGCAAGTATATCAGCTGGGACTGATATAGAACTTTTAAAAGCTGGATTGAATTTTAGTTTTTATATAGATGGAGATAGCATTGGACATAGTAATTTAAGAATTAATGAAATAATGACTCAAAAATTATCTTTAGAAAGTACGAGAGAAAGATACGAAAGAGGTATATATATATTAACTGATTCAGAGTATGCTACTTTAAAATATACGTCAAATTATGATTTCTTTATTCCAAACTTCGATTTTATCTTTAATGACGAAATGCAAGATTTACTTTTACGATCTAGATTAAGTAGAAAAGATGTATTCCCTATATATAGCGCTATACCTCAAGAAATATTAACGCAAATTGATAATGTTATAATGGATAATAGTCCTGAAGCCAAGGAAAGATTACGAGAGATTAGAGATGGTTTATATCCTGAATCTCCTGTGGTTAAAATGTGAGTTTAAAGTATATTATTATAAAAGATATTTTGTATTCATTTTTGTTAAAATTTATTAAAAGATAAATTTATATGATCTTATTAACGACTTTACCAAGGCTGGTAAAGTTACTGCCAAAAATAGTTGATAAACTTGGAGTAGAAAATTGTGGTGGTTTATTTTTATAAATTTTTAAATATTGAAAGAAGCTTTGGAGCTTCTTTTGCTTTGAGTAGATTGAAATAAATTGTTAATAATACTAATATAAATGTTTTGTTGTAATATCATATAAAGAATGTTAAAATAGCTTTGTAAGTGACGAATGTTTGTTCTCTTAAAGGAGGTATATTATGTTTAAAATTCATTCTAAGTATGAACCTAGTGGGGATCAACCACAAGCTATAAAAGAGTTAGTAGAAGGTATTAAAGAAGGCAAGAAGGAACAAGTCTTGTTAGGTGCTACTGGTACTGGTAAAACTTTTACAATAGCTAATGTAATAAAAGAAGTTAATAAACCTACTTTAGTTTTAGCTCATAATAAAACATTGGCTGGACAATTATATTCAGAATTTAAAGAGATATTTCCTGAAAATCATGTAGAATATTTTGTTTCTTATTATAGAAACAGCTGATTGCCCTTATTATTCCGTGTTATTTAGTGTTATTTAATCCCTTAAAAATACTCAAATAACACTAGATAAAACTAGAAGTTAGATAATAAATTTGTGGCCGAAATTCGTTTTTATTCGTGTCCATAATTTTGGAGTAAAAATTTAATAATTTTAAACATATTGGAACTGATATAATGTCAGTTCTTTTTTTTGTGAAAGTACCTAGCCATCTTAAATAAATAAGATGGCTAAATTTATGTAGAAAGGAGATGAAGAAAATGCCAAAATGTGAAGTGATTGCAATTGCCAATCAAAAAGGTGGAGTTGGAAAAACTACTACAACATTTAGTTTAGGTGTAGCACTTGCCAAACAAGGTAAAAAAGTATTACTTGTTGATGCAGATCCACAAGGAGATTTAACAACTTGTTTAGGATTATATAATCAAGATGATATATCAGTAACACTTGCTACCTTAATGGAAAATGCTATAACAGATAAAGAGATTACTAATACTAATTATATTAAACATCATGTTGAGAATGTTGATTTAATACCTTCTAATTTAGATTTATCGGCATTAGAAATGGGATTAGTAAATGCAATGAATAGAGAATATGCTATGAAAGATTGTCTTGAAAGAATTAAAGGTAATTATGACTACATTCTAATTGATTGTATGCCATCGCTTGGAATGATAACTATAAATGCCCTAGCTTGTGCAGATAAGGTTATAATTCCTGTTCAATCCCAATTTCTTGCAGCTAAAGGTATGAGCCAACTATTACAGACAGTGTCAAAGGTAAAAAGAAGAATCAACCCTAATCTAAAAATAGGTGGAATTTTGCTTACTATTGTTGATAATAGGACTAATTTATCTAAAGCTACTAGAATGCAATTACAAGAGAATTATGGTGGTATGGTAAAGATATATAACTCATCAATACCACAAGCTATTAAAACAGCAGAATCAACTGCATCTGGTAAAAGTATTTTTGCTTACGATGAAAATGGTAAAGTAGCAGAGGCATATTTCTCATTCGCAGAGGAGGTGCTTGAAAATGGCAAAGAACGATTTAAAAATGCCACTTCCCAAGTTAGATGATTTATTTAAAGATCAAAATGAACGAAATGAAGACAAATTAGAAAAGATAATGGACATAGCTTTAGATTTAATTGATGATTTTCCTAGTCATCCATTTAAAGTAATAGATAATGATGATATGGAACAGTTGAAGCAAAGTATTATGGAAAATGGGGTTACAAATCCTGTTTTAGTTAGACCAAAAGAAAATGGAAGATATGAGCTTATATCAGGACATCGAAGAAAATTTGGTAGTCAATTAGCACTGAAAGAAACTATCCCTTGTATTGTTCGTGATTTAAGTGATAATGAAGCAACTATTATTATGGTAGATAGTAATATGCAACAAAGAGAAAAAATTCTTCCATCAGAAAAAGCCTTTGCTTATAAGATGAAATTAGAAGCAATGAGCCAACAGGGAAATAGAACAGATTTAACTTCTGGACAAGTTGTCCAAAAGTTTGATGTAACAGATTTAATTGGGAAAGATAATGATGAAAGTGGAAGACAAGTTAGAAGATTTATTAGGTTAACTTATTTAATTCCAGAAATATTAGAAATGGTTGATCAAGATAGAATTGCATTAAGTCCCGCTGTTGAAATATCTTTTTTAAAGGAATCGGAACAATTAATTTTACTTGATTGTATGCAATATACTTTAGCAACTCCATCTCATTCGCAATCAATTAAGATGAAAAATTTGAGTAAAGCTGGTAAATTAACAAAAGAGCAAATAGATAATATCATGTCAGAAGAAAAACCTAATCAAATTCCGACTATGAAATTTAATGAAGACAGAATATTAAATGTACTCCCAACGGATTTAGAAAGAGAAGACATAGAAGATTATGTCGTTAATTCCATAAATTATTATTCAAGTTATCAAAATAAAATTAAAAAGCTTTTACCACAAAATTTAAAGGAAAAAGATGTTGATAACTTTTTAATTCAAGCGATTCGACATTATTCGACGATTTATAAAAAGAAAGATTGTCAAAGAGATGAAGGTAGATAGTGGGAGTATAATTCACAAAATCCCCTCCTTATAATCTACCCCTATATACTAACTATAATTACTAACTGAAAAAATATTAAATATATGTTTATACAAAAGATGACAAAATGAATAATATATGATAGGGTATATTCAAGGAAGAGATGATTTATGAAAAAGAAATTGTTGTGGATTTTATTAATTCTTGCTGTTTTAGGATTATGCGTTTTAGGAGCATTTTTGATATTTAAAGAATCAAAATCAAAAGTAGTTGAAGATCAGCCTAACAGCCATGAAGTTGAAAATGAGAATAACGAAGAAGATAATAAACAATCTGTTGAAAATGAAAATTTGGAAGAGAAGAAGGAAGAATCAAATCAAAAAGAGGAAGTCTCTAAGGAAGATAATTCTAAAAATGAACAATCAACTTCTAATAATCAACCAGTTAATTCAACAAAACCAAATAATTCTTCATCTAATTCATCAACCAAACCATCAAATAAACCATCAACAAATAATCAAAATACGACTACGAAACCAACAGAACAAAATACACCACCTAAAACAGAAGAACCTAAAATTTGGGAACAAATGGGGATAACAGAGGATGAATATAATAATAGTCCCATGCTTAAATGGCAAAAGGTTACACATTCTTCGTTTTCAGCTTGTCAACTTGCTGGAGAAGAAGCAACAAAAATTAAAGTTGATAAAACAACAGGCAAGAGCTATCAAGATTATAGCCAGTTCTGGTGTTATGAAGTAAATAGTTATTCTGGTAGAACACTAGGATATATGCTAAGTCTCAAATAAGTATTTATGAGACTTTTTATTTTGAAAAAAGGAGGAAAAAAATATTAATGAAAAAAATTAAATTTATAATTATGGCCATGATAACTTTTATGGCTTTTTTTATGATTGAGAATATTGTAAAAGCTGAAACTTATTCTGGTAAAATATGGGAAGCAGAATGGATAAGTGGAGTTTACATTAACCGAGTAGAACCTAATGGTAAAGTTCATTATCAAACTGGTAGATTTATACGTAGAAGTGAAGATAATCGGTTTGTTTATTGCTTACAACCATTTGTAAAAGTACAATCTGATCAGATTTATAATGTATCGTATTCTGATTATGCTGCAATTTTAAATATGGATGAAACAGCGTGGCAAAGGGTATCATTGCTAGCTTTTTATGGTTATGGCTATGGTAATCATACTAATAATAAATGGTATTCTATTACTCAAGTTTTAATTTGGAGGACTGTAGAGCCTAATGGTAAATTTTATTTTACTGATTCTTTAAATGGAAAAAGAAATGATGATATATATGCTTCTGAAATTGCTGAATTAGAAAATTTAGTTGCATCTCATGATATTAAACCAGAGTTTGATGTACCAACAACTCCAATGAATATAGGCAGTGAATTATTATTAACAGATAAAAATAATATTTTAAATAACTACACTATTACAAGTTCTGAAAATATATCTGCATTTAATCAAAATGGCAAATTAAAAATAGTTGCAAATGGTGTTGGCGATGGTAATGTAATATTAACAAAAACTTCTAATTTATATAGCACAGATCCAATATTATATTTTGCTACTTCTTCTCAAAATGTTTTGAGTGCAGGTAACTATGATCCTATTTCCAAAGTAATAAATTTTCAAGTAGTTGGAGGGAAAATTGAGTTAGTAAAAAAGGATTTTGATAATAATTCAACAGTACCAAGAGGAGAAGGAACATTAAAAGGTGCTGTATATGGTATTTATAAAAATGATGGAACAAAGATAACAGAACTAACTACCGACGAAAATGGGTATGCTATAAGTGGATACTTGCCTAGCTTAGGAGAATACTATGTTCAAGAAATAAAGCCAAGTAACGGTTATAATTTGGATGCAACTAAATATCCAGTAACATTAACTGCAAATCAATTAACTGTTAGAGTAAATGTTAAAGAAAAAGTTGTTGAAGGAAGATTAAAACTTATTAAATATGACAAAGAAAATAATACATGTAGTCCACAAGGAGAAGCAAGATTGAAAGGTGCTGTTTATCAAGTTATAGATTCAAAGGGTAGTATTGTCGATACTTTAACTATTGGAGATAATTGTACAGCAACTTCTAATTATTTACCTTTTGGATCTTATACTGTAAAAGAGCAAATTGCTCCATTAGGCTATATTTTAGATACAAATGTTTATAGTGCAACAATTGATTCACAAGATAAAGTTGTAACGATAGTTTCAAAAGATCAAGTTATGACTGGCAGGATTAAGATTACTAAGCAAGATAGTGAAAATAACTCTTGTTCTCCTCAAGGACAAGCAAGACTTGAAGGCGCAATATACCAAATAATTGATTTGAAAGGTAAAGTAGTTGATAGATTGACAATAGGAGCAGATTGCAGTGCAACTTCTAATTATTTGCCTTATGGTAAATATAAAATTAAAGAATTATCTGCTCCATTAGGTTATGAATTAGATACAAAGATTTATGAAGTTAACATTAATGCTAATTTAATTAGTTTAAATATAACTTCAAAAGAAGATGTTATTAAAAATTATATAAGCATCTTAAAACAATATGATTATGTTGATGAAACAACACAATTTTTAAATGCTGAAGCAGGAATTACTTTTGAAATATATTACCCAGATGGAAAAAAGTATGGAGAAATTACAACTGACAAAAATGGATATGCCACTTTAGAGATGCCATATGGAGTATGGAAATTTCATCAAGTAAATAGTAATACAGGCTTTGAAAAAATCAATGATTTTTATATTACAGTTGATGAAAATAGTGCTAAAGAGCATTATTATAATATTTTGAATAATAAAATGTCTGCTTATCTACAAGTAATAAAAATTGATAGTGAAACAGGAAAAACTATTGAAATAGCTAATACCACTTTTAAAATTTTAAATACAGATACTAATCAATATGTTTCACAATATGTGGCAGGAAAGATATATGATACATTTGTTACGGATGAACATGGAGTTATGGTAACATATTTAAAATTGGAAGCAGGCAATTATAAGTTAATTGAAGTTAGTTCTCCTTATGGTTACTTGTTAAATAAAAATGGTTTAGAGTTTAGTATAGGTGATGAAGATCATTTTAGTTATACAAATTATGGTGCTTTTATCACGGTAAAATTTCCTGATATACCAATTAAAGGAAAAGTAGAAGTTAATAAATCTGGCGAAAAATTAGTTATTGATGATAAATCATTTGTTTATGAAGAACAATATTTAAAAAATGTTGTTTTCAATATTTATGCAGATGAAGATATAAAAACTGCTGATGGGCAACATTTATACTATAGGAAAGATGAGCTAGTAGATACTATTATTACTGATGAAAGTGGATATGCTATTAGTGGGGAAATACCTTTAGGAAAGTATTATATTGTAGAAGTTAAAACAGATGATAAATATATTCTAGATACTACCGAATTTCATTTTGAATTAAGAGAAATAGATAATAGTACAAATATCGTATATAAAACTTATAATCTAACAAATATTCTTAAAAAAGGTAAGTTAGAATTTACAAAGACTGATTTTGTAAATGATGAAGTTATTCCTAATACAAAAATAAAAATATTTACTGACAAAGATGAAATTATTTTTGAAGGGGCAACAAATGAAAAAGGTCAAATAATAATTGATGAACTTCCTGTGGGAAAATATTACATTTTGGAAGAAGAACCAGCAACAGGATATGTTTTAAATGAAGAAAAAGTTACTTTTGAAATTAAAGAAAATGGCGAAATAATTAAAGCTACTATGACTAACAAACCTATAACTGGAAAGCTAGAGGTTACTAAAACAGATTTAACTAATGGTGAAGTTATTCCTAACGTAGTATTTGAAATTTATGATGAATTAGAAAATCTTGTTTTTAAAGGTTTAACTAATGAAGAAGGAAAGATTGTTATAGAGAATCTAAGGTATGGAAAGTATAAAATAGTTGAAAAAGAACCAGTAACAGGATATGTTTTAAGTGAAGAAGATGTTTATTTTGAAATCTTAGAAGATGGAAAAATAGTTAAAGCTAATATAACTAATAAGCCAATAACTGGAAAGTTAGAGTTTACTAAAACAGATTTAGTTGATGGTACACCAATTCCTAATGTAGAAATAAATATTTATAAATTAGGAGATAGTGAAGAATTAGTTTTTTCTGGATTTACTAATGAAGAAGGAAAAATTGTAATAGATGAACTATTATATGGAAAATATAAGATAGTTGAAATTACACCAGATCCTAATTATATTTTAAGTGAAGAAGATGTTTATTTTGAAATCTTAGAAGATGGAAGCATAGTTAAAGCTACTATGACTAACAAACCTATAACTGGAAAGTTAGAATTTACTAAAACAGATTTAGTTGATGGTACACCAATTCCTAATGTTTCATTTGATATATATAAAGTAACTGATGATAAAGAAGAATTAGTTTTTTCTGGATTTACTAATGAAGAAGGAAAAATTATAGTTGATTCTTTACGAAAAGGTAAGTACTTTATTGTAGAAAACAATCCAGCTGATGGATATATCTTAAATGAAGAAAAACTTTATTTTGAAATAAATTATGATGGAGAATTAGTTGAAGCTAGTATGACTAATGAAAAGATAATTATACCAGTTCCTGACACAGGAATAAATGATAGTTATGTAGTTGAAATAATTGGAAGTGTTTTTATAATAAGTGGAATAGGAGCGATAATTTTATATGAGATTAAGAAAAGAAAAAAATAATTTTGATGGAAAGAACCAACATTTATTAGTTGGTTCTTTATTTATTGTAATTGGCTTTGTAATTATAACAAGCAAATATTACTACAATTATAAATTAAATAAACAAGATGATACGAAAGTTGAGGAGTTTATGGAAGCACAACAAGAAATTGAATCAGTTGGTGTTGTTAATTCCGAATTTGAAAATAAAGGCGATATATATGAACGAAAAGAAATTGTTACAGAATATCTTGCAGTATTGGAAATACCAAAATTAGGTATAAAAAAAGGTGTGTATTCTAAAAATTCTTCTTTAAATAATGTGAATAAGAATATAGAAATTATGGAAGAATCTGATATGCCAAATCAAGAAAATGGCAATTTTATTTTGGCAGGTCATAGTGGTAATGGACGAACAGCTTATTTTAAAAAACTATACAAGTTAGAAAATAATGATATAGCTTATATTTATTATGATGGTGGCAGATATGCTTATAAATTAATAAATAAATATGATATTGACAAGACTGGCGAAGCTAATATTGTTAGAAATTCGAAGAAAAGAACATTGACTTTAATTACTTGCAAAAATAATTCTAACAAACAAACTATATATATTTTTGAACTTTTAAAGGAAGGTGAATAGTGATGAATGATAAATACAATTTAACCCAAATAACAAAAACATTAGAAAAACTATTTTCTGCTGGTTTCAATACAGATAAAAAAATAATGGCAATGAAAATGGAGGATTTAGAAAAGGTATCTAATTTACAAGCTAATGAAGCATTAATAATTATTGATTTTAAGAAAGCAGTTAAAAATAAAGAAATTACTGCTTTTTTAAGTGGATTTAGAGAAAAGGAAGGTGATTAAAATGTCATTTCAAAAAAAGATACCACCAATACGAGTATTAATTACTAAAGATAAATTTAATAATTTATTAGAATTTTTATCTTCTAAAATTAATTCTTTAGATGAAAAGTTAAAAGAAAAAGCTGAAAAGTTAAAAGAAAAATTATTAAAGTATAGTATTCCTAGAAATGATGATGAAAAAGAATTATATGTAGATATTAGGTTTTATCCAAATGAATCAGAGGATTTACTTTATATTTTAATAGATAATTTAGAAATAAATATAAGTGAAGATTATTATGAGAAATTAGTTTGTTCTCATAAAAATTAAAGATATATGGGAAATGAATATTCATAAAAAAGAAAGGAATGATATTTATGTTAAATCAAGTGGTTTTGATTGGGAGATTAACAGATGATTTAAAAGTAGTTGAAAGTGAAAGTGGCAAAAGTTATTGTCAAATAAATTTAGCTGTTCCAAGAAGTTTTAAAAATTCAGAAGGAATTTATGAGACTGATTTTGTTAATATAACGATGTTTGATGGAGTTGCTAACAATACTTCACAATATTGCCACAAAGGCGATTTGATTGGAGTAAAAGGAAGACTTCAAATTTCTTCGTTTGAAGATAAAGATAAAAATAAACAAGCAAAATTAGAAGTAATAGCCGAAAAAATTACATTCTTAACATCAAATCGTGATATTAAAAATAAAGAAGATCAAGAAAGATAATAATAAAATTTTGTGAATATTTAAGAAAGGGTTGGAGGGAAATCTATAATTTTTCAATTTGCACATTTGTTTCTTTTTTTAATATTTATTATACTTCTTTATAAGAAGGAGGGATGTATTATAGCAAAGAATAATTTAGAATCATTTTTTACGGCTTATGAAGATATGTTTTGGAGTTATATTGGGAATATTCTTTTTGATTTGCGAAACACTAATGATGAATATAAAAAAATAGTAGAATCTATAGAAGAAGAATTAGAAAAGCACCCAAATTTAAGAGACGTTATTGATGAAGATGAAGCTAAATGTTTGACAAAAAAAGAAACTGAAGCACTTATAAGAATAAAAAAATTATTTTATGAACAACAAAGTTTAGAACATGATGCCATATTTTTTGCAGGTGGAAGAAATGCTTGCTATTATTTAAAAAAAATGAATTTTGACAATGAGTTTAATGGCAAGAATATAGATAGTATGAAAGCTTTTGAAACAGCTTATTATGATTATTTTGGTAATCTATTTGATGAAGTATTTTGTGAATTAGAACAAAATAACCAAGAATATCAAGTAAAACAAAAAAAGAAAAATGATTTATTAAAGCAATTTCCTAATTTAGAAGATGTAATAGAAATGAAGAAAACTATGTCATTATCTAAAGAAGAAGTAGAAGCTCTTATAAAGTATTTAGATATTAAAATGGATTTAGAAATTATTAAAGAAGTTGCGATTATGTATCGAGGTATGAAAGAAGAATATATGCTACTAAAAAATATGGGAATATTATAATTGAACGATATAATTCGTTCTTTTGTTTTTTATGAAAGGAGAACCTTAATGAGTAAATATAATGTTGAAGTAATTGAAACTTTAAGTAGAGTTATAGAAATTAATGCAAAAGATTTTAAAAGTGCAGTAGTAAAAGCAGAAGAATTATATGATAATCAAAATATTATTTTAGACTATGAAGATAAAATAGATACTGATTATAGACCTTATCCAAGTCAAAAAATAAAAAGTAATTTTTCTTTAAATTTAAACTATGATAAAAGAAAAGGAACTATTTTAATAAGTTGCAATGATGGAAGTTGTGCTAAATATCCTTGTAGAAATAAAGATGATATGGAATCTGCACTTAAAACTTATATTGATATTTATATAGACTTTGAAAAAGTAAAACCAGAAAGAGATATAAGAAAGGAAAGATAATTATGTATTATTCTTCCAAACTTATTAATAATGTTAAAGAATTAGATTTACTTTCTTATTTAAAAAGTTATGAACCAGATGAATTAGTTAAGATAAGTAAAGACAATTATTGTACAAAAACACATGATAGTTTAAAAATTTCAAATGGCAAATGGTATTGGTTTTCAAAAGGGTTTGGTGGATATACTGCATTGGACTATTTAATAAAAGTTAAAGGATACCAGTTTAAAAATGCTGTTGAAATTATATTAAATAAGACTGAAAACAGTCCTCCTATCATTTGTAAATATCAAGAGAAAAATGACAATAGAGAATTAGTACTACCAGAAAAAAACAACAATAATGATAATGTAATTAGATATTTGAAAAATAGAGGTATAAATGAAGATATAGTAAAAGAATGTATAGATAATGAAATAATTTATGAGGAAAAAGAGCATCAGAATATAGTTTTTATTGGAACAGATCTTAATAAAAAACCAAGATATGCTTTTATAAGAGGGTGTAACAATACTAGATTTATGAAAGAAGCCTATGGAAGTCATAAGGCTTTTTCTTTTCATATTGATTCAGAAAATAATAGTAATGAATTACATCTTTTTGAAAGTGCAATTGACCTTCTTTCTTACGCAACTATAGAAAAAATAAATAATAAAGAATGGTATAATCTTAATCTATTATCGTTAGCTGGTATATATAAACCGTCTAAAAATATTGAGGATAGTAAATTGCCGATAGCTTTAAATTTATATTTAAATAATAATCCAAATATAACTAGAATATATTTACATTTGGATAATGATACTACGGGAAGATTAGCAACAATTGCATTAAAATTTGCTATACCAAAGAAATACGAAGTCATTGATGAACCACCAAAATATGGTAAAGACATCAATGATTTTTTATGTTCAAAATTAAAAATTTATAAAAATTATAAAAGAATGGAGAGATAGAAATGAAATATAATTATGAAGATTTAGGAGTAATTTTATGTAATAAAAGAAAAGAATTAAATATATCAATGAGAGGATTAGCCTATGAAATTGGTGTTAGTCATACAGAAATATATAACATTGAAAATGGTTTTGTTATAAAACCTAATTTAGTAACAATAATAAAAATGTGTGAAGCATTAGGAATAAACCCATTAAGAGTTTTATATGTTTCTAACTTTTTTTCAGATGAAATGGTAGAAGATTTTATAGGTAAAAAAGATAAAACGATTCAAAAACTTGGTAAAAGTAGATATAAAATTGAAGCAAAAACCATTAATGAAATTATAAAAATTTTAGACGATTTATTTGGAGAAAATAGTTTTTTTGATAAGAAAAAAGAATGTAAAAGTTGCGAATTTTATTGTCCTGCTTGTGATGAATGTACCTATGAAGAGTAGGTGTAGTTGTCCTAGCAAGTACTGAATTTGTACTCCCGCAAATTCAAATATGGGGAAATCCCCAATCCCCTAGCTATATAATAGTTGAAACTATTAAATAAAATTGTGTATAATAATTTTGGCAAGATTAAATGTAATTAACCAATGGGAGGTAATTTAGTTTGCCGTGGATTAGTATAGAAACATATACTAATCTTTTTTTATGGAATAAAGGAGATGGTTAAATGATAAATTTAGAGTTCTTTATATTAGGAACATTTTTTGGAGTTTTTCTTATGTGTTGTATGCAAATAAGTAAGAATGCCGATAAACATACTGATAGATATATGGAGGCAAAAAATAATGAGAAATAGAAATATTAGAAAACAAGTTTGGCTTAATAGAGAAGAAGCCAGTATGCTTAAAAAAAGGGCAAAAAAATGTGGATTGTCAGAAGGCGTTTTGCTTAGAAATCTAATTACTAGATTCGAACCTAAAGAAAAGCCAGATGAAAGTTTTTATGAAGTGCTAAAAGAACTAAGACAAATTGGTATTAACCTTAATCAAATTGCTCATAAAGCTAATGCAACAGGAAATATAGAAAGTGAATTATATAAAGATGAGGCTTTAAAGTGGGATCAATTTATTTTAGATATTAAGAAAAAATATTTAAAACCTGACATTACAACAAAATTGGATGAGTTTTAAATATGGCAACTGTTGGAATATGGAAAATCGAAAAAAGATTAGATCATGTTGTTGACTATACTACTGATTTAAAAAAAACATTGAATGAAGATTATGATTCTAATTATTATGATCTTCACAGAGTAATAGACTATACAGAAAACGATTTTAAAACAGAAAATCAATATTTTGTTACTGGTATAAATTGCTCTGTTGAAACTGCTTACGAAGAAATGATGCTTACTAAAGAAACTTATGCAAAGAAAAAAGGGATTTTAGGTTTTCATGCTTTTCAGTCTTTTAAAGAAGGAGAAGTAACGCCAGAAATTGCTCACGAGATAGGAGTTAAGTTGGCACAAGAAATGTGGGGAGATAGATTTGAAGTTATCATTAGTACACATTTAAATACTCAACATTATCATAATCATTTTGTTCTAAATTCAGTTAGTTTTAAAGATGGAAAAAGATATTATGATACAAGATCAACTTATGCTGAATTAAGAAGACTTTCTAATGTGATATGTGAAGAATATGGATTAAGTACTTTAAAAGAAAAGCCTTGTAGGAATAGTAAGATTAATTATGGAAGTTATCAAATTGGAACAAATGATAGAACAAATTACTATACTATTGCTAAAGATGATTTAGATAGAGCTATAGCACAAGCTTATTCGTATGCAGATTTTGAAGCTTTAATGAAAGCTATGGACTATGAATTAACTTATCGTGCAGGGAAACTAAGTATTAGAAGAGAACCATATAAAAAAAATATTCGTGTATCTAGATTTTTTGGGAATGATTATAGCATTGATAACATTACAGAAAGAATAAAGAACACACAAGCACCTAGAATCCCTTTTATAGAAGAATATGGTAACAAGAAAGTAAATTATAGGACTGAGTATAAAAAAGCTAAGCATAAAGGGTTTTATGCCCTATATTTGCATTATTGTTATATCTTAAAAGTATTTCCAACAAGGTATCCTTATAAAAAATTATCTCCTTCTATTAGAGCTGATATAAAAAAGTTAGATGAAATATCAGAACAAGCTAAATTGCTCGCTAGTAAAAAGATAGAAACTAGTGAGCAATTTTTTTTGTTTAAACAAGATAAAGAGAAGGCACTCGATATTTTGTTAGATTCAAGAAGTAAACTTTGGTATAAGCATAAAAAAGTAATAACTAAAGAAGATAAAGAAAAAATATTGGAACAAATTGAAATGTTAAATAAAGAAATAAATCCATTGCGAAAGGAGGTGAAACTATGTGATGAAATAAAAGATCGAATGGAAAAAGTCATTAGTAGTCTAGAAAGTGTTTACGAAGATAAAGGAAAGGAAGTGGGAAAAAATGAACACATCAGGTGAAGCAGCAGAAGCACTAATAAGAATTTATTTAGAAGGTGCAGAAGTTGGATTAAGGCTTACGGGTAGTGCTGCAAAAAATATAGCAGCTGCTTTAATAGCTCTTAATAAAGAGCAAAAATTTTCAACTGGGAAAACAAAATTAAGTAAAATGATTCGTTCTGGAAAAGATTTGAAAATATTTTCTATAAGACAATCTGATTTGAAAAAATTTACAAAAGAATCTAAGACTTATGGCGTTTTATTTTGTGCTTTAATGAGAAAAAAAGAAAAAAAGAAAAATGAATTAATTGATATTATGGTTAGAGCTGACGATGCGAGTAAAGTAAATCGTATTATTGAAAAATTTAATTTGTCTGCACCAGATATCACTACTATTAAAAGAGATGCTGAAAAAGATAAAAATAAATCATTAAATAAGGAAAAAGAAAATCATTCAAACCCCAAGTTGGCTCAAACAGAAAAAAACCCTCTGTCCGAGCATACCTTAAAAGGCAAAGAGAATTCAGAAGTGGGTACTAAATTAGAAAGAGTATCTGTTAGAGAAAAAATAAAGAAAATAAAAGATGAGATGAAAAAATCTATTTTAGGTAAATCTGAAAAGAAAAAGTTAGAAAAAAATCGTGAAACAAAGCACAAACAACCTAAAAGGAAAAAGAAGAATAAGGAAAGATAGAGGAAGCAATGAAAGATTATTATAAATTAGAACTTGATAAGTATGAAATAGGATTAATAATAAATGCTTTAAATGAATTTAGAACTGCTTTAAATAATCAAGAAAAAGAAAATAATAATTCAAATGAATTGATATTTGAAGGATTAAATCTTGCTTCACCAGTGAATAATTTATTATTAAAAATAATTGAAGTGTCTGAAAAGAAACCTTTGCGAAAGATTTTTGAAAGATGAATACAGAAATACAACAAGTTCCAAAATGGGTTTATCTTTTAGGTTTAATTCCTGTTATATGGCTTGCGCTTTTAATAGCACCATCTTTTAGTGGTGGATTACCGCAAATAGTTAAAGATTTTCCTAATTTGATTAATAATCCATTTTCGATAAAATTATGTGATAATTCAATTAAAGTTTCTCTAGTAATGATAATTATTTATTTTCTGTGTATAAGTGTTTATTTATCAACAAGAAAAAATTATCGAAGAGGAGAAGAACATGGATCAGCTAAATGGGGAAATAAAAGTGAAATAAATAAAAAGTATATGCAAAAACCCATTAGCGATAACAAAATATTAACTCAAAATGTTTATGTTGGTTTAAATGCTAAAGAACATAGAAGAAACTTGAATATTATTGTTTGTGGAGGAAGTGGAGCAGGTAAAACAAGGTTTTTTGCTAAACCTAACATTATGCAAGCCAATACTTCTTTTGTAATATTAGATCCTAAAGGTGAGATAGCAAGAGATACAGGTTATTTGTTAGAAAGTAAAGGATATGAAGTAAGAGTTCTTGATTTAATAAATATGGAAAGAAGTCATTGTTATAACCCATTCGTTTATTTAAAGAATGATAACGATGTACAAAAGCTAGTAACTAATTTATTTAAAGCAACTACTCCTAAAGGTTCTTCCTCTAATGATCCCTTTTGGGATACAGCGGCTTCAATGCTTCTTCTAGCTTTAATATTTTATTTAAAATATGAAGCCCCAGAAGATGAGCAAAATTTTCCAATGGTGATGGAAATGCTTAGAGCTGGGGATGTTAAAGAAGATGATGATAGTTATATTAGCCCACTAGATATATTATTTAATGATTTAGAACAAGAGGAACCAAATCATATTGCTGTGAAATATTATAGGGATTATCATAGTGGTTCTGCTAAGACTTTAAAATCAATTCAAATAACTTTAGCTTCACGATTAGAAAAATTTAATCTTGAAAGTTTGGCATCCCTAACTTCTGTAGATGAGTTAGATTTGCCTTCGCTGGGTGAAAAGAAAGTAGCATTATTTGCTTTAATACCAGATAATGATACCAGTTTTAATTTTCTTGTTAGTATTTTATATACGCAACTGTTTCAGCAGTTGTTTTTTTTGGCAGATCACAAGTACGGTGGAAGTTTGCCAGTACCAGTCCATTTTGTGATGGATGAATTTGCTAATGTATCATTACCAGATGATTTTGATAAGATTTTATCTGTAATGAGATCTAGATCAGTATCCGTTAGTATCATTTTACAAAATTTGGCTCAAATAAAGGCATTGTTTGAAAAACAATGGGAATCCATCATAGGAAACTGTGATGAATTTTTATATTTAGGAGGGAATGAACAATCTACTCACAAATATATTAGTGAGCTATTAGGAAAAGCAACAATAGATACTAACACTTACGGAAAAAGCACGGGACATTCTGGCAATTATTCTACTAATTATCAAATTAGTGGTAGAGAACTTATGACACCAGATGAAGTTCGTTTGCTTGATAACAAATATGCACTTTTATTTATAAGAGGCGAAAGACCTATTATAGATTTTAAGTACGACATATTAAAACATCCAAACATAGATTTAACAACTGATGGAAAAGCAAAACCTTATATTCATGGTGGATATGATAAAGCAGTAGCTTCTATCTTTTGTGATGAATTTTTAGATGAATCAAATATCTCTAAGATAGAAGAAACAAATGAAGAATATGAAATTATTTCTTCAGAAGAATTAGAAGATTATTTAGAAAAGGAGAATATTTAATATGAGAAAAAATTTAGTAAAAAATAATAAATTAAAAATGAGTAATAATGCAAAAAAAATATTTAAAATTTATGCAATGGGAGTATGTATATTTGCAGTTACAATCGGGACAAGCGTAACAGTTTTAGCTGCCGACGATCCAATGGCTGTTGTAAATAATTTATCAGATTTTATTTTTGGATTAATAAGAGCTATAGGAATGATCTTACTTGGATTTGGTATTGTTCAAGTTGGATTATCATTAAAAAGCCATGATCCAAGTCAAAGAGCAAACGGATTTTTAACTGTAGCAGGTGGAATTATTATCACTTTTGCCAAAGAAATTCTTAATATGATTACAGGCTAATTATCAATAATAACTAAAATTTGCTAGGAGGTGAATAAATGAGTAATAATTGGGTAGCACAGAATTTAGAAAATGCTTTAGATACTTGGAACTCAAAATTAAGTGAAATATGGAACCTGCTAACTGAAACACCAGACAATTTTAAAGGTGGAATAATATGGGAAGTTATTGAAAATATTCATGGAGCTGTTCAAGCAATTGGACTAGCTCTTTTAGTATTATTTTTTGTTATTGGAGTTATGAAAACTTGTGGTTCATTAGCTGAAGTAAAAAAACCAGAGCATGCTTTAAAATTATTTATTAGATTTGCAATTGCAAAGATAATAGTAACTTATGGTCTTGATATAATGTTAGCTATATTTAAAATTGTTCAAGGTCTTACATTAACAATAATGAGAACAGCAGGTGTAAATGGATTTGGAGATACTATGCTTCCATCGAGTATTGTTTCAGCAGTGGAAAGTTGTGGATTTTTTGAGAGTATTCCACTTTGGGCAGTTACACTAATTCGGTGGTCTATTTATAACGGTATTGTCTTTTATTATGATTTTGACTGTATATGGTAGATTTTTTAAATTGTATTTATATACAGCAATAGCACCAGTACCTTTGTCAACATTTGCTGGTGAGCCGACTCAACAAGTGGGAAAAAGTTTTATTAAGTCGTACTGTGCTGTTTGTCTTGAAGGAGCTATTATTGTTTTGTCTTGTATTATCTTTTCACTATTTGCATGTAGTCCTCCAGTAGTCGATATTAATGCAGCGGCTGTTACAATTGTTTGGAAGTATATAGGAGAGTTGGTGTTTAATATGCTTGTTTTAGTGGGAACAATAAAACTATCTGACAGAGTAGTGAGAGAGATGATGGGATTATGATAAAATTAACATTAGCGAGAGAAAAATTAATTGAAATGTATATTAATTCTTTAAAAGAAGGACAATTACCTTGGCGAAAGAGTTGGATTAATGACACTAATATAAATGGAATTACAAAATATGAATATAAAGGTGTAAATCAACTTTTGCTTTCTCTAGTATCTTCTAATAGGAACTATAAAGATCCTAGATGGTTTACTTTTGTTCAAATAAAGAAAAAAGGATACGAGTTATTAAATGCCAAGAATAAAGGAGTTCCTATTGAGTTTTGGAGTGTATATGATTTGAAAAATAAGAAGAAAATTGATTTTTCTGAATATGAAAAGGTAATAGAATTGGATCCATCAGCATCAAAAAATTATAGAATAATGTGTAGAGGTACTTTTGTATATAATGCAGAACATATAAAAGGATTGCCAGAATTAAAACAAAATAAACAAAAAAATATTGAAACTTCTAGATATATATCAACTTTAATTAAAAATATGAGAGTAAAATACTCGGAACAAGGAAATCGTGCTTTTTATAGACCAACTACTGATGAAATTGTATTGCCTTCAAAAGAAAAGTTTGTAGATAAATATTCATATTACGCTACACAACTTCATGAAATTTGTCATAGTACAGGAAGCAAAAAAAGATTAAATCGAAATTTAGATAATAAAAATGAAAAAGATTACGCAAGAGAAGAATTGATTGCAGAAATTAGTTCTTCTTTTCTTATGCAAAAATTAGATTTAGATGTAAAAGCAGAACATTTAGATAATCATAAAGCTTATATCCAATCATGGATTCAAATATTAGAAGATAAACCTACAGAATTATTTAAGGCAATTAGTGAAGCAAATAAAGTTTGTGATTATATTGATAAAAATAGTAAAACCAAAAAAAGAGATTTAGAAAGATGATGGGATTATAAAAAGAGTTGGAAATGACTATGAAAATAGTTCTTTTAAATCTTTAAATGATAAACAAATTTTAGATTATAAAATTATATTTGGTAAAGAAAGTATTACTAGAACTGAAAATAAGATAACAGTAATTAAAATTAAAAAGGATATTGATAGCTTTGAAAGTGAGAGGTGATATATTTTGAGTATATTTCAAGAATATGAAGAAATTAAAATGGACATTGGTGAAACAAAATGGAATGCTCTAAATCTGTATTTATTAGATAGAAAAGGTATTTTGTTATCAAATGTTTTATATAACGAAAAAGAGTGGGAGAAATTTGATAATTGGTATAATAAAACTTTAAGAAATAGAAAAGTAAAAGTTCTAAATTGTTGGAACACTGATTATGGAGATATTGCATTTAGTTTCATTATGTATCAAGGAAAAAATCCTATTGTTAATTCAATACAAACAATTTCTTCTAATGTGTTATATGGTTCAAATACTGATGAAAAAATTATTAAATCTATTGAAAAGTATGTTTATTTAAACTTTGAAAAATTCACAGAATTACCAAAAATTTCAAAGTGTTCAAAACTACTACAGGAAATCTATGATTCAGTATGTGAGTCAGATGCTTCAATGTGTCATATCACAGAGGAAGATTGGCAAGAGTATTATAAAGAAAGATACACTGAAAAAGATTTAGAAAAACTAAAAGAAGAAGTTCAAAAATATAATTTGGATGACGTTATTGGATTATATGATGGAGAATACAAAATAGTTGGTTATGAGAACTTATCCATAAGTTTTAATGATGACAGGAGTTTTAATAAAAATAAAGATAAGGAGGCTCGTTAAATGAAAGAATGGGAAAAAATAATAAATAAACAGGACCGAAGTCAAAATACATTGGCTTTTATTTATCTTTTAGAATATGGGAAGAAAAATCTACTAAATGATACTTTTTTTAATGATATTAAAGATCATTTCGTTGAAAAGGAAAAAAAAGAAAAGACTCCTATTTTTACCTCTGAATATTTGTGTAATACATTTGATATAGCTAGAGCAATGGCGAATTTAAGTCCAAAAGATTTACAAGATTATATATACAATGATGTTAAGTTTGCTAAAAAGCAAGAAAGAGGTAGATAAATTTGAAAATGTTAGAAGATAACAAACATAGAAGATTGAATAATAATATTTATGTTAATGATTTAGGTTATCGTAGAGATGAACCTATTGCTTTATTAGAAAAAATAAAACCAGATGGAAGAAAAGAAATGATAATTGCCTTTAATTATGAAATTAAAGATAATGATATTTCATGGGGTTATGGCTATTATTACTATGATGATTTTGAAAAAGCAAAAAGTGATTTTAATAAAGTATTAAATGGAGGCAATTTAGCTGACACATTTAATACAAGAAAAAATAGAGAAAGAGAGAGATAGAATATGAGAAAACAATATGATGATTTTCAACAATTAAAATTAAAAGATATGAGTAAAAGCATTAGTGATATGACTTATAAATATATAAATCCAGAAACTAATACTCCTACTAAAGTACCTTCTGCACATTACGAAAAAATTTTAGATCAAGTTACTGAAAAATATGTAGCAGAAGTAGCTAGTAGAAAGATATTGAATGTTATTTATTCAGAATTGGTTAATTTAAAGAAAGAAAATGAGCAGTATTTTAATCAAGCTATAATGTGCATGGATTTAGGAATAAACCCTAAAGATATGAGAGTAAATGAACAAATTGCACTTCAATATACAACAGAGTTTTTTGAACAAAAGCAAATTGTAGAAAAGAAGGACTTTCACTTTTTAAGTGAAGACATTGTTGAAGCTTTTAAAGAAGCAAAGAATAATCCAGATTTACAAGCTCATGTAGTAAGAGAATCAAATAAATTAGAAGGTTTAGATAATCCTCATAGAAATAATGAGTGGGAGAGATAATTGTGGATAAATTTGCTAGCTTTTTATTTGATAACAACATTAATGACCAAATATTTGAGGGAAATTATAATTTGTTTAAATTGCATAAAGAAGTATATAACGATAGATTTACGGTGTTGTATGTTCAAAAATATAAAGATGGGCTGTCAGGTAGTGATTATGAAATTGGAGGATATATTGATGTAAAAAATAAAGTTATATATGATAGAAATTTTTGGATAAGTAATCTTACAGATGATAATGAATATATTAAAAGTGATTATTTTTTTTCACTATTAAAAAGAATAAAAAGTGATATTCAAAAAAATGTTGAAAAGTATTCTTTGGAAAATGAAGAAGAATTGAAGAAAATAGGAAGAACTTATTTTAAAGAGAATGAGCTTCCTTATATTCGTCGAAGAGAAGAAGAAATAATTCAAAGATTCATACAAGGTAAAGAAGTAGAATTACATTTGGCCTATCCTAGAAATTTTCTCGATAATTCTGAAGAATATTGTAATAAAAATTTATTTGTAGATTATTTAAATAATCCTCAAGATGTAATAAATAAATATACTAAAGAAATTATTGATAAAGAAAAAGAATCTTTAGGTACTAGTTTATTGATATATGAATATGAAAAAGAATACTTTGATAAGATAAAAAATAATCGAAATAATGAATTTGAAAATGTTTATATTTCAAAAAATATTTATGATGCAATTAGAGATTTAGATGTAAAAACTATAAGTATAACAATTAAATATTCTGAAAAATATTTGACTTTTAAATATGATTACAGTAGATTTTTACGTGATGTAATAAATGGTTATGATAAAAGTAATGACTATGGAAAAGCATATCAACAAGTTTCAGATTTTGTTAAAGAGAATATAAAAGATGGAAAAAGTTGTTCTATAGCTGAATTTGATTTTAATCATATATCTTTAATAACTTATTCGAAGAAAGAATTATACAGAAACGATAATATAAAAGATCAATATAAAACGAAAGAAAGAGGAGAAAGGTAGGGTGCTTGAAGATAAAATGATTGCTGATGAATTAGAGGAAGAAAAGACTGAAATTATTCCTTGTACTATTTTGGGCGAAAAGTGGATGTGGCATAAAGGTTATGATGGAGGTGGATATTTAGAGTCCCCTGATGGAAAAAGTTATATGATATATGATTTAGCCACACATGAGTATAAGTATGAAATGTCTGATGAATTATATCAGTTTTTTCCGCTAAATTATTATTATGGAGATGGAGAGGATCCTTCAGAGTTTAAACCATTTGAGTTCATGGAAAAAGATATAGAAGAGTACCTTTTATCTCGTCAAAAAAGAAAAGAAAATGAAGAAATAATAAATAATAATGGAGATTTTACAAAATTAAATTATGATTATTTAACTATAGAACAAAGGCAGGAAATTATAGATAAAAAAGTTATACAAAATTTTGAAGCAGTAAAAAAAGTAAATCATCCAATGAAATTAGATGTTTATTCACAATTATTAGGTGGAGTTGGAGCTGTATTTTCAAGAGATGATTATCTTTTCATGCTTCAACTAGGTGTCCCCATAGGAGTTGTAGAATATAGAGATTCTAAAAATAACTTAATAATTAGAGAAGATGATGAGATAATTGGAGAGGTAACTCATATATATAAACCAATTAATTCTTTAAAAGAATATGCGGAATACCAAGAAATAAATGGTTTTCCTTATGTAATTGTAAATCCGACTTATATGAGCAATAAAGAAGTTCGTAATTTAGCATATTGTTTTCTACAAGCTAATAATGATGAGGTCTTTGATATTTATACTAAGGATAAGTTACAATTTGAGACAATTATTTCATCACCAATTAAATATGATGAAGCAATTAAAATATTTAATAAATATTTTAATGAATCAATTCATAAAAAGTATATTAACGAATATGGAGTTGGAAGAGAGCAATTTTATTATTTGTCAGGATTGAAAGAGCTTGTCCCACCTAGTAAAAATATTAATCAGAAAGATAAAGGTGATCGATAAATGGAAGTAAAGATAAATAAAGAAATTAGGAACTATACAGAAAGTATTTTTTTTGGATTGTCCATGAGACAATTCTTTTTTTCTGTTATAGCCTGTGTTGTAGCAGTTTTATTGTATTTTTTATTAAGAAGTAAATTTGGTTTGGAAACTATTTCATGGGTTTGTATTTTAGGAGCTGCCCCATTTGCAATGCTCGGTTTTATAAATTATAATGGAATTCCTGCTGAAAAATTAATTTATGCTTGGATTAAATCAAAAATTTTAATTCCAAAGCACTTAAGTTTTAAACCAACGAATTTTTATTATGAATTATTAAAAGATAAGATAGATAAGGAGGAATCTAAAAGATGAGAACATTAAAAACATTATTTAAACAAGATAAAGAAGAGTTTATTGTTCCAACTGGAGTACAAGATGTTATTCCTATCACAAGGATATGGCAAGATGGCATTTTTTTGGTTGGAAAGAATAAATATTCCAAATGTTATAGATTTACTGATATAAATTATGCTGTTGCAAGTAGAAGTGATAAAGAAAGTATGTTTATAGATTATAGTGAACTTCTTAACTCATTCGATACTGGTGCAACAACTAAAATAACAATATTAAATAGAAAATTGAATCGTATTGATTTTGAAAAAAACATTCTTATTCCTGAAGCAGATGATGGGTTAGATGAATATAGGCAAGAATACAATAAAATGCTTATTGATAAGGCAACTGGAGCTAATGGAATTATCCAAGAAAAGTTTTTAACGGTATCCATTAATAAAAAAAGTTTAGATGAAGCAAAAACATATTTTTCTAGGATAAGTGCTGATTTAGTTAATCATTTAACGCAATTAGGATCTAAATGTTATGAATTGGATGCTGTGGATAGGTTAAGACTTATCCACGACTTTTATCGTGCAGGAGAAGAAAACTCATTTGATTTTGATTTAATTAAAAGCATGAAAAAAGGACATAATTTTAAAGATTTTATATGTCCTGATTCTTTTGAGTTTGAGGATGACTATTTTAAAATGGGTAATCGTTATGGAAGAGTATTATTTTTAAAAGAATATGCATCTTATATCAAAGATAATATGGTTGCAGAATTAACTGATTTAAACAGAAGTATGATGATGAGTATTGATGTTGTTCCAATTCCGATGGACGAAGCTATTAGAGAAGTTGAAAATAGAAGATTAGGAGTTGAAACCAATATAACTAATTGGCAAAGAAGACAAAATTCAAATAATAATTTTAGTGCAGTTATACCTTATGACTTAGAACAACAACGGAATGAATCAAAAGAATTTTTAGATGATTTAACAACAAGGGATCAAAGAATGTTTTTATCTGTTTTAACGATGGTTCATACAGCAGATACTAAAGAACAACTAGATCAAGATACTGAAAGTTTATTAACAACTGCAAGAAAACATCTTTGTCAATTATCTACTTTGAAGTGGCAACAATTGGACGGATTAAATACAGCTATGCCTCACGGAGTTAGAAAGATTGATGCTTTAAGAACATTAACAACTGAAAGTCTTGCTGTATTTATGCCTTTTAGAGTACAAGAGATAAATCACGAGAACGGTATTTATTATGGGCAGAATGTTATTAGTAAGAATATGATAATAGCTGATAGAAGACAATTACTAAATGGCAATAGTTTTATTTTAGGTGTAAGTGGATCTGGTAAGTCATTCACCGCTAAAAATGAAATTGTTTCAGTTATGCTTAGAGATCCAAATGCTGATGTTATAATCATTGATCCAGAAAGAGAATATCATTCTTTAGTAGAATCGATGAATGGCGAGGTTATTCATATATCTGCTACAAGTAACAATCACATTAACGCAATGGATATGAACTCTGAGTATGGAGATGGAGCAAATCCAGTTATATTAAAATCAGAGTTTATACTTTCTTTGTGTGAACAGTTAATAGGTGGAAATAATCTCGGTCCAAAGCAAAAGTCTATTATTGATAGATGTACTGCTTCAGTATATAGACACTTCCAACAAGGAAATTATCAAGGAACACCACCAACTCTACAAGATTTTAGAGAAGAACTTTTAAAACAAACGGAGCCAGAAGCAAAGGAAATAGCACTTGCAATAGAACTATTTACAGATGGCTCTTTAAATACTTTTGCTAAACAAACTAACGTGGATACAAATAATAGATTTATTTGTTATGATATTTTGGATCTTGGTAAACAATTGCTTCCTATTGGGATGTTAGTAGTTTTAGATAATATTTTAAATAGGATTACTATGAATCGGACTAAAGGCAGAAACACTTATATTTTTATAGATGAAATATATTTGTTGTTTCAACATGAATATTCAGCAAACTTTTTATTTACTCTATGGAAAAGAGTTCGTAAGTATGGAGCTTATTGCACTGGTATTACACAGAATGTTGACGATTTATTACAAAGTCATACAGCAAGAACAATGTTAGCAAATTCGGAGTTTATTGTTATGCTTAATCAAGCAAGTACAGATAGATTAGAACTTGCTAAATTATTAAGTATTTCAGATTTACAAATGAGTTATATAACAAATGTCTCTGCTGGACAAGGCTTATTGAAAGTTGGTAGTTCTCTAGTTCCATTTATAAATAAATTCCCAACAAATACCAAACTATATAAACTTATGACTACTAGACCAGGAGAATAAAAATGAGTAAGTCTTTGTTAATATTTTTAGGAATAGCAACTACTTTAGTTGCTATTTTCTTTTATATGGTTATTAAGTTAGTAAAAATTTATGAAGAGGAAGAAAAAAATGAAAGACATTAAAACAAAAGATAATAAACCTCATATTATAAAAACTCTTAATAAAGAAATTATCTTAACTGAAAAAACGAAGGATAGTATGGCTGAAATTGAGAAAAAAGCAAATGATAGTCAACAACAAGAAAATAATATTAACGAATATGGTAGCGAAAAGATTAAAAAATCAAGTGAAATAATGGGTATTAAGGGTAGAGAAGTATTTAATAAATTAGGAAAAAAATCATTGTTTAAAACTAGAGTAAATCTTCAAAAGGCAAATATTAAGTTAAAGAATATTATTTCTAAAAAATCACAAAAGAAAGCTAGTAAAGCTTTGACTAAAACTTCCAAAAAGGCAATTAAAACTAGTAAAGAGGTAGCAAAAAAAACTGAGAAGGCAGTAAAAGAAACTATGAAAGCAAGTCAAAGGGCAGCTAAGTTAGCAAAAGAAGCTGCAATTCAAACTGCGAAAGGTATAAAAGTTACCATAAAAGCAACAATTTCAGCAATTAAAGCAATAATTGCAGGTACTAAAGCTTTAATTTCAGCGATTATGGCTGGAGGATGGGTGGCTGTAGTAGTTATTATAATAATTTGTCTTGTTGGTTTACTTGTAGGATCTATATTTGGTATATTTTTTTCTAATGAAGATACAGGAACTGGAATAACTACTAATAATGTAGTTGCACAGATAAATGTTGAATTAGAATGGAAAATATCTTTAATTAAAGCAACTAATATTTATGATGATTATGTTATAAATTCTAATCGTGCTGACTGGAAAAATGTTTTGGCTATTTATACTGTTAAGGTAACAAAAGGAGTAAACGAAACCGACGTTATAACATTTGATGAAGTTAAAGTAAATGCCTTAAAACAAGTTTTTTGGGATATGCACGAAATTAGTTCTTATGTTCAAGAAGAGGAAGTAGAGGAATATGATGCGGAAAAAGAAGAATATAAAAAAGTTAAGAAAAAAATTCTTCACATAGAAATAAATAATAAGTCTGTAGATGATATGGTAGATTATTATAATTTTTCGCAAGTGCAACAAAATCAATTAGAAGAATTATTAAGTAGTCAATATGAAAAACTTTGGACTCCAACTATTTATGGATCAATAGGAGATTCAGTTATGGTACAAATTGCTTTAGAACAGTTAGGAAATATTGGAGGAGAAAAGTATTGGCGTTGGTATGGGTTTGAAGAAAGAGTTGAATGGTGTGCTATTTTTGTTTCATGGGTAGCTAACGAAGCTGGATATATAAATAATAATACTTTTCCTAAATTTTCAAATGTGAAACAAGGTATAGAATGGTTTAAAGTAGCTGGTCAATGGGAAAATAGTGGTTATATACCAAAATCAGGAGATATAATATTTTTTGATTGGGAGCAAGATGGGAAAGCTAACCACGTGGGAATAGTTGAAAGAGTAGAGAATAATAGTATTTATACTATTGAAGGAAACTCTATTAATGATGAGTGTAGGCAACAAATTTATTCAATAAATGATGATGTTATATATGGTTTTGGAACGCCATTATACTAATGCTTAAAAATAAGCGACTTTCTATATACATAAATAAATGATATAATATAGTTACTGAAAAACAACATTTTTAAGTTTCTTATAATAAAATAAAAGTAAATTAAAATATAATCAAATTTTTGTATTAAATGGTGATGTATATGAACGAAAAGAAAATGGGTAAATTTATTAAAGAGTTGAGGGAAGAAAAGGGATATACACAACAATATTTAGCAGATCAAATTCATGTAAGTAGGCAGACTATTAGTAAATGGGAAATAGGGAAATCTATTTGTGATTCAGCTAATATAAAATTATTAAGCGATTTGTTTGAAGTATCTCCAAACGAAATAATTAATGGTGAAAAAAATAAAGAGAATGATATAACGTTGAAACTTTATGATGAAAATATAAAAATGAATAAAAAATTTTTAGTTACATTTATCGTTTTAATTCTTGTTATTTTAGCGTATTTTGTTTACTACTTTATAAATCAATATAACTCTATATCAATATACACTATGTATAGTAAGAATGAATCTCATATTATTAATAATGGTATATTAGTAAAAACTAAAGATAAAATTTATTTTAATTTAGGATATATTGAACCATTCTTTGATTATGATACTATAGAAATATATTATAAAATAGATGATACAAAAAATATTGTCTTGCAAACTACTTCTTCTTCTGTGTATTTTTATGATTTTAAAGGTAACGAAGAATATATTGAATTTAAAAACTTTGATGAAATAATAAATAATATGTATGTTGAAATGTGTAATGATAAATGTGAAACTTTCAAATTAAATTTGACAGAAGACTATAAAAATAACAATATTTTTTTTCAAAATAAAGGTGTTCCTAATAAAGAAAATGAAAATAATAAATATTTAAGCGATAATGATAGTTTAATTGAAAATATTAAAGATAAATTTTCAAAGAAAAATGATGGTTATTTTAAAGAAGTACTAATGAATAATAATATAATTTATATAACATATTTTGAAAGTTCTAATACTATTATAATGGAAAAATTTAAAAAAAATATTGTAATAGAAGAATGGAATTATGATTTAACTTATAATATACTTAATTATCGTAATAATATTAACTCGTTTGAATTAGAATATACTTCTTTTGACGATTTTAATTGCGTAAGTGGGGAATGCAATACAACCAATGAATATGAAATATTTTTTGAAATTTTGCAAAAAGAGTTAAAATAAATTCTATATAAAAACAATGTTAACAAAAATAGCACCGATTTTATCTAATGTTACAAATCGTTGCTTTTTTATTGTATTTTTATTTGCTACTTTCTATTTTAGAAAGGAGATTATATGAAGCAATTAAAATATTATTTAATAATAATAGTTTTATTACTTAGTTTTGAAAATGTAAATGCTGCTTCAAATGAGAATTTTGAATTTACAAACAACTATGGAGTTTCTTTTAATAAAGCAGAATATGATTTTATCAATAAGTTTTATTACGAAGGTTTTCAAAATCATATAGATAAAGAATTGTATAATTTAATTTTCCTAGATACTAATACTGTAAATTCTAGGATAACAAGAAGTAGCAGTGCAAACAATCTAATGCCATATTCTGGTATTCATCAAACTGCTAGTAAGAAATTAACTATATCATCTGCTTGTACTTCAACTTGTTTAATTTCAATTAATGTAGAATGGTTAAAAAGCCCAATAACTAGAAGTTATGATGTGATAGGCGCATATTTGAGTGGTGTAAAATTAAGCACAGTACCAAATACAAAAGTAATTAATTCAACAGGAAGCAAATCGACATCTACTTATAATTTAGAGGCAGCTGGACATGGATTTGGATCATCCGTAAAGTTGTTACCATCAGGAAGTGATATGAAAATAACTCAAACTTTTAGAGTGACTGGAACAGGAACTATTTATGGAAGCTATCAGCATGCTGTAGATAACCTAACACTTGCTCAATCGCAAAATTACACTATTTCACGAAATGGCTATGGCGGAGTTTTTCTATTTAATAATTCTGTTAGAAATTATTATGATGGTATGGCTGGAGTAAGTATAGATATTTAATATATTATTTATACATAAAAATAAATTTTCTAGAGATTTATTTTTAAAATAGGAAGGGTAAGGTGATTTGATTAAGATAAGGAATTTTGAGTTGTATTTGTAATAAGAAAATAAAAAAATGGAAGGTGAAAAAAATGAAAAATAAAAATATGAAAAAAAGAAAAAAAATTAATATATTTATACCAATGTTAATGGTAGTAGGATTAAGTGTTTCAACTATTAGTGCATTAGGAATAATATCAGTTAATGCGCAGACATCAAATGATAATGCACAAACAGAAGTTGCAAAAAATGATAATTTATTTAACTACTTAGGTGATAAAGTAACTTCTGCAATGGATAATTACAACGCAGGAGAAATAACAGAAGAAGAATATTCAAATATTATGGAAGAAATAAAAATATTTTTAGATAATGAAGATAATTACAAAAAAATGAAGGATGATGAAGAAGCTATTAAAAGTAATGTAGCATGTCCTTATGGTTCTTCTTGTACTACTGGAGGTGGAGATCAAGAAACATATTTATATTTTAGTAAAGCAACAGGAGAAGAAATATGGCTTTGTGCACAACATCCGTTTAAATGTAATACTGCAAATAAATTAGCACAGCAAGCAAGTGAAAAAACAAAAAGTATATATGATCAATATGTTCAATGGCAAGGCAATGGTGATGCATTTAGGCATGCATATTGGTCTGCATTAATGACTAAACATATTGACCGTGATTTTGCTTACGATGCTGGATTAGCACATGAGGGATTAAAAAGAGGATATAATTTTGATTCGCAAGGTGACGATAATAAAATGGATATTTCTAACAATTATTCTGGAAGAATATTAGGAGACAATAATAAATCAAAAAGCGATGACCAAATAGCAAATATAATAAAAAATGAAGTTATAAAAGGTAATTTAAAAAGAATAAGAACTTATACTTCTGTTCCTAGTTATGTTGATTGCTATATTGATGGAGTTCCAACAAAATATGTCGGATATTATGAACCTACTTCAGATGGTGGCTTAAAATCATAATTATAAAAGATGCTATGCATCTTTTATAATGGAATATTTTAAAAAAGTTATATAATATATGTTATTATTTATTAAAGGAGAAGCTCATGAAGAAAAAAAAAATTATTATAATTGTATTAATTATTATTTTATCATTGTTCTTGAGTATATACCTTTATTATGAAAATACAAAGTTATATATTAGCGAATATAATGTAATAAATAATAAAGTGGCTAATGATTTTGATAATTATAAAATAGTACAGATATCAGATTTGCATAACACAAAATCTAAAACATTAATTAAATCTTTGACTAAAGAAATAAAAAAACAAAAACCCAATATTATTGTTATTACTGGAGATTTAATTGATAGTAAAAAATATGATTTACAATTAGCAGTGAATTTTATCAAAGAAATAAAGGATATAGCTCCAATTTATTTTGTATCGGGGAATCATGAATTTTGGTCTAAAAAGTATGAAGAAATTAATTCTATACTTACTGAAGAAGGTGTTATTATATTAGACAATAAATTTGATAAAATTATAATTAACGATGATAATATTATTATTTTAGGTTTAAAAGATCCTTCTTTTTATCCAAGAGAAATATCAAATCAAATAAATTATGATTTAAAAGAAACAATTGATAAAATAGATAATTCAAATTGCTTTAAATTACTACTTTCCCATCGTCCTGAGTTATTTGGAACTTATGTTGAAAATGATATTGATTTAGTTTTGACAGGGCACGCACATGGTGGGCAAATAAGAATACCGTTAATAGGTGGTTTAATAGCTCCTGATCAAGGATTATTTCCTAAATATACAAGTGGTATATTCACAAAAAACAATACTTCTATGATAGTTAGTCGTGGTATTGGAAATAGTATTTTGCCATTTAGAATAAATAATAGACCAGAATTAGTAATTATTACATTAAATAGTAAATAGTATAATTTGCAAAAAGTAAATAACTGATATAAGCATTATAACTATAATTAATATTTTGTGACTTTGAAAATAATTAAATAAAGTTTATAAAAAAATTATCTTTTTTTGATAATTTTTTTTTGCAACAAATTTTGATGTTTTGTGACATTTATTACTTAATTCGACAATTGTTTCGAAAAATTTGTCGTATAATGCATTTTGAAAATATTGCCTAGTGATAATAAAGAAAGGAAAATAGATGGGGAAGTAAATATTAGATAAATTTTTTTCTTTATTATAAATAATTGAATCTTTATTTTTGTAGTATTTTGCGTTGTTTCAAAATGTTAGGCAATTTTTATGAGGTATTGCCTATGATTGTAAAATACTACAATTTATATAATGATTTAAAAATTTTAATTAAAGTCGAGCATGAACCTGCGAATATAAGAGGATTGCTTGGCTTTTTTCTATGTTTTAAATTTCAAATGGGAAGCAGATGCAGAAGTCCTCCCCTAATCAATTTGTTTTAAAAATTCAAATTGATCGGAGGATAAAAAATGGCTAATCGCCCTAAAAGAAGATTAAGTAAGGATAATCCTTATAGAATAAATTATTATGAAAGCAAAGATTTATATACAGTAACTTTTGTTGATAGTAGAAAAGAATTGCAGGAGGTTGAAATCACTGTAGAATTATATAATGTCTTAAATGATTATGAATTAAGAGATTTATCACAAATGAATAAAGATGATTTACATAGAGATTGTAGAATTATTGATAATAGTGATGAGTCAGAAATTACTATTTATAATCATTCTTTGAAAGAGCATAAATTTGTAGAAAAACTTGTAGAAGAAAAAATTGATAATGAAAGATTAAAAACTTTAATTAATGAATTACCATTAATACAAAAAAATAGAATTAAAAAGTACTATTTTGAAGATAAAACTCTTGAAGAAATTGCTAGAGAAGAGCAATGTTCAAAAGTAGCTATTAAATATAGTATTGATAATGCCATAAAAAATATTTCAAAAAAATTTAAAAATTAGACTTAACTTTTTACAATTTAGTCAGGTATATGGTGAAAGGATTAATTTCCTTTCACCATTTTTAGTAAATGGTTCTTTGACAATTTAATATCATTCATCAGATACATTCCTATTATAGAAAGCACTTTAGTAGGTACGCTTGTCGATTAATGCCTGACTATAAAATTAAGTAGCCCTTAATCTGCCATGACCTATAATAGTAATAATGATACTCCTGCTCAGCCACAGAATCAAGCAATGGGAGCAGTCTTGTGAGAACCACAAGGGAATGAAATTTTCGTGGAGTTGAATCGCAATCAACCGTTTGATGACTTCCCTAGCTGTGGGGTTCGAGGAAAAATAACAGCTATATTAAAAAAACAAATTGATTATATTAAAGTTCCTATATTGATTAGGAACTTTTTTACATAGATACGAAAGTATTTTTAGAAAGGATAAAAATGAAAAAATTTAAAATTAATATTAAATATTATAAAGAAATAGAAATATATGTAGATGCTAAAAATAAAAAAGAAGCTCAAAGAATGATTCAGGATGTTATGAATAACTCTAACTTAATTGAATTGCTAAAATCTAAAAATAAAAATTACTTTTATAAGATTACGGAGAATGATTATGAAGAAAAATAGAATATTAAGAGGAGATATTTATTATGCTAATTTAAATCCAGTCAGAGGGAGTGAACAAGGAGGTATTCGACCTGTTTTAATTATTCAAAATAATATAGGTAATCATTATGGTAATACAGTTGTAATAGCACCAATTTCTACAAAACAACCAAAACTTCCAACTCATGTAAAAATTACTCCAACCGACAAAATTCGACAAAATTCAATTATTCTTTTAGAACAAATTAGAGTAATAAACAAAACAAGATTAAGACAGTTTTTAGGAAGATTAGATCCTGAGAAAATGAAAGACGTAAATAAATCTATTGATGTTGAACTAGGATTAAGAGGTGCAATATGAAAAAATACTTGATAACAATTAAAAAAATTCAAATAACAAGTATGCATGTTTCTGAAAAAAGTGCAAAAAAAGCAATAAGTAAAGTTTCTAATTTAATGGATAAATGTGTCAAAATAAATGTGAATCTAAATAAAACTTTTGATAAAAAACCTTTTTTTAAATATAAATCTGTATTAGTAAAGGAAGAAGAAAAGTCAAGTGTGTAATTTCAAATTTTGTACAATCGTAAATATAAGAAAGAATTGGTATCCTTTTTTCGTGATAACCAAGTATTCTAATCATTTAGGAGTTATTTATGAGTAATAAAGATGAAAAAAAGGTTTATAATGCATCAGAAATTCAAAAGATTTTAGGAATGGGAAGAAACAGAGTGTATGATTTTTTAGAAGAAACATATAAAAAACAAAATCCATTTCGAGTATTAAAGTTTGGAAAGATTTATAAGATCCCAAAGCAATCCTTTGATGAATGGTTGAATGGTTATCAAGTTTCATAGGAGGTAATCATGGAAAAAAGAGAAATTATTAAAGGAAAAAGTGGTGTAGCTTTTTTTGAATATACATCTTGGTGTCATAGGTATAAGACTTTAGAACCAAATGGAAAAGTAAAATATTTAAAATTAAAGGGATTTTCTACGGAAAAAGAAGCTGTAGAGAGTTATTACAAATACAAAAAAATATTTGAAGATCAACAAAGAGAATTTTATGCTTCTGTAAATAAAGACATTATATTCAGAGATTATATGATTTACTGGTTTGAACACATTTATTCTGAAAGAATTGAAACAACTACAAAAATGGTTGGTGCATATATTGTATATGATTTGATAATTCCTAGTATTGAGTATGATTTAAAAATAGATTTAGTTACTACAGACTATTTGAATGAAGTGATAGAAAATGCTTCTAAACTAACTGAATCTGGTGGTAATAGTGCTAGGTTGATTATTATTATGGCAATGAAAGATGCTGTAGTAGGTGGGTATATAACTTATAATCCAGCATTAAAAACCAAACCTTATAGAAGAAAAAAACCAAAAATAAGGATATTGAGTGAAGAACAAATGAAAAAGTTTTTATTACTTGCACAGGATTCTAATTGGTATTTAGAAATATTACTTGGATTATTTTGTGGGCTTCGTAAAGGAGAAATATTAGGTTTAAAATCAGAAGACTTTGATTTAGAAATCGATAAATTATCAATTCAAAGACAATTGGTGTCGGATTTCAAGATGAAAGAAAAAAGTAGTGATGTTATAGAATGTAAATTAATAGAAAGATGTCCTAAAACAAAGAATGGTAAGAGAAGAATTAAAGTGCCTGGTATTGTAGTAGAAGAATTAAATAAACGGTTGGAAATAATAAATACTAATAAGGATCTACTTGGTGATCAATATAATGATAAGCACTATATAAGTTGTCAAAAAAATGGTAAACCACATTCTCTAACAGCTTTAAATGATTGCATAAAAACTATATGTAAGAAATTAAGTTTACCACACATAACAGTGCATGGTTTAAGGCATATGTGTGCAACTATTCTATTGGAGCAAGGGGCATCATTAGCAAAAATTGCAGCATTTCTAGGTCACTCTTCTATTCATACTACTTTTGAATACTATTGTGAGGTAATGGATGAAAAAGAAAGAATACTAGCATTTATGAATAACATTTTTGCAGTTGAAGAAGGTGAAGATAATGCTTAATGATAAAATATTTAATAGAGTGTATGTCGATTATAAAGTCTATTCTGTATTAAGATTAAAAGACAAGTATGGTTTTAAAATTAAGCTAATATTCAATGATGGCTCTGATGAAATAAGACAAATTGGTGGTTTTACTAAAAAGAAGGAGGCAAACCAGGAAAGAGATAATACAATAGCAGATTTAAAGAATCACATTTATGTTGTTTATCAAAGAATCAAATTTTTAGATTATATAAGATATTGGTTAGATAAAGCTATGAAACCATATATAACCTATAACACCTATATGTCATATAGAAATGTAGTTGAGAACTATGTCGTTGCTTTCTTCGGCAGTTTATATGTTAGTCAATTAAATTTAGGACATATCCAAAAATTTTATAATTATGTTACCAAAAAATCAAAATCTGTTGCAAGACTTGCCAAAACTGTTATGGTTACAACAATGGAGTATGCAAAGGAAAAAAATTTAATTAAAGTAAATCCAACAATAAATGTAAATTTACCAAAATGCGTTGAAGAAAAACCATATGGAGTTTTAGAGATAGATGTGGAAAAGACTTTTTCTGTAGATCAAACTAAAATATTGATAAGTGCCAGTAAAGAAACTCCAATCTATCTCCATATATTATTTGCTGTTTTAATGGGATTACGAAAACAAGAAATAAACGGAATAAAGTATAATGATATTGACTTTATAAATAGAAAATTATATTTGCAAAGACAATTAGGAGTAGATCCTACTAAATCAAAAGAAGATTGTCCAAAAAAGACATATACGAAGCAGGAAATAAAATTAAAGTCATATTCAAGTGAAAGAGTTCTTGATATACCAGATATGGTATTTGAAGCAATTCTTGAAGAAAGAAAAAAATATGAGCGGAATAGAAATAGGAGAATAAATGATAAGAATAATCCATTTATTGATTCTGGGTTTGTATGTTGCTCAACTTATGGTCATCCTAGAAGTAAAGGTTTTCATACTAGATACTATAATAAGTTATTAGAAAATAATAATCTTCCTAAAATAAGATTTCATGATTTAAGACACACATATACTACATTACTACTAATGAACAATTATGATTTAAAAGCAGTATCTGAATTATTAGGTCATGCCTCTACTATTATAACAGCAGGAGTTTATTTTGATAAAGATAAAATTGTTATTGATTGTAATGAGGAATTAGAACAATATATAAGTAGAGTAAGACCAGAACAAAATCTTAAAGAGAATGAGTTTATTGATTCAGATTTGGACACGAATTTGATTACAAGCAATTATATAAATAAAGTTTCAAAAAAAGCTAATTATAATTAAAGGAGACATACTTCTGTTTCCTTGTTTTATTGTAAAATAAGTGTTAAAATAGGTTATTGAAAAACACCTAGATCTATTTGGTGTTATCCTGTGTTATTTAATAAATTTGTGGCCGAAATTCGTTTTTATGCGTTTCTGACCAAAAATGAGTAGTCTGAATCAAGATTTGAACACGAATTTTTTCTTGATGGACACGAATTTTGTGGTTGATAATGGTCATAGTAAGGAGGCATTTATGTTCGATTTAATATCAAAATATAAACCAAGTGGCGATCAACCACAAGCTATTAATAAGTTAGTAGAAGGAATAAAAGAAGGAAAGAAAGAGCAAGTTTTGCTAGGCGCCACAGGAACAGGAAAAACTTTTACAATCGCAAATGTTATAGCAAGAACTAATAAACCAACTCTAGTTTTAGCTCATAATAAGACACTTGCTGGACAACTCTATGCAGAGTTTAAAGAGTTGTTTCCTCACAACCATGTTGAATACTTTGTTTCTTATTATGATT
>JAAGKN010000042.1_pt1 | contig 209123 bp, 175 predicted proteins | sample 6206371 | NCBI WGS metagenome assembly JAAGKN01 (sample SAMN11533720, study PRJNA540317) | gut metagenome | isolation source: fecal pellets from male and female animal of same cohort | host: Peromyscus leucopus | place: USA:CA | collected 2017 | reverse complement strand
CGGTCCAGCCCGCTCCTCAGCCCGCGGTGTCTGCTCCCCAGCCGGTCCAGCCCGCTCCCCAGCCTGCGGTGACTGCCCCCCAGCCGGTCCATCCCGCTCCTCAGCCCGCTCAGCTAACTCTTCGGGATACTCAGCCTCAGCCTGTTTCCTATAGCGATACGCCGGACAGCGAGTACGCTTATGATGCGGCGCAGTCCGAACGTGGCAACACGCCTGGCGCCGTGGGCTTGGTTTGCGCCCTGCTGTGTCTCGTGTCCTGGATACCGGTGGCTGGTTTTCTCGTTACCTGGCTCGTGGCGCTGATATTCTCGCTTGTAGGTTTGGGAAAGCGGCAGAAAGGCATGGCCATCGGCGGCCTTATTGTTTGCGTTATCTTCCTTATTCTCTTCGTGCTGGGAATGTTCGTTTTCGACCGTGCGTTGAGAAGTGTGACACGGGGATTTGATATTTTCTGATGCGCCAGCCGGAGCTGTGTGCTTCCGGTAGCGCTTCCACTTATTCCGGATGTATGATTAAAAGGTATATCATTATCATGGCCGCCTGCCTGGCGGCCATGATGGCTTGTGCGCAGAAAAGGCTCGCTACGCCGTTGAGCTATGTGCCGGCCGACAGTGTGGTGACCTGGATGGGCGGTCAGGGCGACCTGCGCTCTCTGGCACTGGCTCTCTCGCCCTCGCTCCGCGAGCATACCCTCGGCGCTCCTGCCGGTCGCAAGGAGTTTGCCCGCCTGCTGCGCCGCTGGAACGACGGCATTGTGCCGCAACTCAGTTTGCTGGGCGGACTCGGCGATGAAGACGCGCCGCAGGTAGCCCCCTCGGCCGCTGTGCTCGACGAGGCCGCCGAGCTGCTGCGCCTCACGGCCGACGCCCGCTACGCCGACGCCTTGGAGCGCGGCCTCTTCAACCTCATGGCCGGCACCGTGGCTGCCCCCGGCGGTGTGACCTTCGACAAGCATGTGGCGGCCCAGGCACTGGTCGACGGCATGGGACGCATGCTGGCCGTAGGCGACGGCGGGGTGTATGTGAACTTCTACGTGAACAGTACGGCGCACGTGCGGCAAAACGGGGTGGACTGCGTGGTCGATGTGCTCACCGCCATGCCCTCCGAGGGCCGCGTCAGGGTGCGCCTCTCGGGCTTCCCCGGCCATCCGTTGCGGTTGCGCCTTCATCTGCGCCTGCCGGCCTGGGCCGTAGGCCAGGTGGCTCCCTCGCCCCGCTATGTGGCAGCCGGCGAGGTGCCGGCCGACGCTCCCGTAGTCTACGTGAACGGTCGCGAACTGCTCTCCTCGGAGATGGCGGCCGGCTACGTTGTCATTGACCGCGAGTGGAACAGCGGCGACGAGGTGATGGTTAACTTCCCCATGCAGGTGAATCGCCTGCGCCGCGCCGGCAGCCACGGAGCCGTGCGCGGCGCTGTGGCCCTGCAGCGCGGTCCGCTCGTTTACGTGCTCACAACCGGTCATGCCGGCTGCTATCTGCCCGGTGGAGCCGCCTTTGGGCAGACGGGCGATTACGGTCCGCACGGCGAGGTGATGCTGGGCGTGAACCTGTGTCGCGATGCCGGCGTGCCGGCCGATGCCGCCGCGCCGGCGGTGCCCTTTGTGGCGGCGCCTTACGCGATGGGGCCGCGCCCCGTATGGGTGCGCGAACCGCGGTAGGCGGTTTTTCCGCTTCATGCCGGTTGCGCTGCCGGGATGCGCTGTCTGAAAAAAGTGGGAGGGTATGCCACATTATTGGCATACCCTCCCACTTTTGTGGCATTGCTTCCCACTTTTCGGAGCAATGCCTGCGGACGGCGCTACCGGGCACCGGCGTCGCCCGATGTTATTTCGTCGTAGCCGCGGTGGAACTCCACAACCGCCTCGATGCCCTTGCGGAAAATGTCGAGCGGGAAGTTTTCGCCCGGCGAGTGTATCGCATTGCTCTCCAGGCCGAAGCCCATCAGAATCGTCTTGACGCCCAGCGTGCGCTCAAAGTCGGCTATGATGGGAATGCTGCCGCCGCGGCGCACCGGAAGCGGCTGGCGGCCGAAAGCCTTGGCAAAGCCGCGCTCCGCCGCCCGGTAGGCCGGCAGCGTGATAGGGCACACGTAGCCCTCGCCGCCGTGCAGAGGCGTCACCTTCACGCTGACGCACGCGGGGGCCACCGAGGCGATGTAGTCGGCAAAGAGTTGTGAAATCTCCTCGTGGCGCTGGTGGGGCACGAGGCGGCACGACACCTTGGCGAAAGCCTTGGAGGGAATCACCGTCTTGGCCCCTTCGCCCGTGTAGCCGCCCCAGATGCCGCACACGTCGAAGCTGGGACGGCAGGCGTTGCGCTCTATCGTGCTGAAGCCCTCCTCACCGCGCAGGGCCTGCACGCCGATGGCTTGCTTGTAGCGCTCTTCGTCGAAGGGTATCTGCGCGATCATGGCGCGCTCTTCGGCGGGCACTTCCTCTACGTCGTCGTAAAAATGCGGTATGGCGATGCGGCCGTCGGGCCCCACTACGCGCGAAAGCAGTTCGCACAGCACGTTGATGGGATTGGCCACGGCGCCGCCGAAGTGTCCCGAGTGTAAGTCGCGGTTGGGACCGGTCACCTCTATCTCCCAGTAGGCCAGGCCGCGCAGGCCGGTGGTGAGCGAGGGCAGGTCGGCGGCAAGCATACTCGTGTCGGACACTAAAATGATGTCGGCCGAGAGCAAGTCGCGGTGTGCCTCCAGAAAAGCGCCGAGGCTGGGCGAACCGATTTCTTCCTCGCCCTCAAGAATAAACTTCACGTTGTGGCGCAGCAGGTCGTGGCGCACAAGATACTCGAAGGCCTTGACCTGAATGAACGACTGTCCCTTGTCGTCGTCGGCTCCGCGTGCCCAGATGCGGCCGTCGCGCACTTGCGGCTCGAAGGGAGGCGAAGGCCAAAGTTCGAGCGGCTCAACGGGCATCACGTCGTAGTGGCCGTATACGAGAACGGTGGGCGCGGCGTCGCTCACGTGCTTCTCGGCAAAAACGAGCGGGCAACCGGCCGAGGGCATTACTTCGGCGCGGTCGGCACCGGCCTCGAGCAGCAGCTCGCGCCAGCGTTCGGCGCAGCGCGTCATGTCGGCGGCGTGATCGGGTAGGGCGCTGATGCTCGGAATGCGGATGAGGCTGAAAAGTTCCTCGAGGAAGCGGGTCTCGTTCTCCTGGATATAATTCTTCACGTTGTCCATTTCTTTTCTGAATAGTTTGAGGGTTGCTTTATGCAGGTGCCGGATTTTTTCCGGTAAGCCTTGTTTCTGTTATAATAATGTCTGTTCCTTGTTATAAGGATGCCCGGCCGCCGCGGCCTGGCCGGTTTACGGCGCCACGTATTTGCGGCCGCGTTCCACTACGATGGTGCCGCGCGCCGGCCGGGCCGACGGGGCGAGTGACCGGCCCGAAAGGTCGTGGCGCGGCGCGGCGGGCGGAGCAGGATTGCCGGCGACGGCAGTGCCCGTACCCGTGCCCGTCGGTAGCGTGAAGCGCAGGGTGCGGCGCAGCGTCCACGGGCTCCGCACGTAGAGCGTGTAGTCCGCGCCCGGCGTGAGAGCGCGGAAACGGATAGTGTCCGTGGCCGCTTGTCCGGCAGGCAGGAAGCAGTAGGCTACGTGGCGCGTGTCGCTGTCCTCTTCGTCGGGCGCGCCGCGGTAGAGTTGATACACCACCCGCTGACCGGCGCGGCCCTTGGCCGACTGGTTGACGATTTCCTGCCGTATTTCGGCCACGTCCGGTGAGGGAAAGTGCACGGCGGGCTCTTCGAAAAACAGGTCGGTCTCGCCGCCGGGCATCACCGTTACGGGCTCTTCGTAAATGACCTCCCGGTCGTCGGGTGTGATGCGGAGGAAACGTTCTCCGGCCTCGTTGAAGGTGGCGTAGACGCGCAGTTCGCGCCGCTCGCCCGGTCCGAGTGTCGCCCCGGTGAGAGCGATGCCGTCGGCCTGTGCGAAGAGGGTCGTGTCGGCCGGCGCGTTGGTGAAGAGCAATAGCGGTGTGGTCAGTTCGGTCTGGGCGGCGTTGCGCACGAACAGGCACAGTGGCGTCGCCTTGCCGGCCTCTGGCACGAGGTCGAGGCGCAGACTGTCCACGACTAACTCCCGGCCCGTGCGCACTAAGGTGTCGGGCAACTGCGCGTAGGGCTGTGCGTCGGGGTGTAGCAGCAGGGCCTCCTGGTTGCAGAAAAAACCTTCGAGCGTGCCTTGTGCGGTCATGTCGGCCGGCGGTTCTGCCGGGTTGAGCAGGTCCAGGCGGAAGTAGCCGTCGTAGTGTCCGCCTTCGCCCCAGTTCACATGGAAAAGTCCTTCCTCATCCATCCCGTCGAGTACGAAGGCGTGTCCGCCCATCGTCATGACGGAGCCGCTGTAGGCCACCGGGCGTCCTGCCGACAGCTCGCCGCGCAACATTGCCAGCCAGTCGGCCGGCCGGTACTTATAGCTGTCGGCATAGTGCACGTAGCCTAAGCCGAAAGCACGCCGCAGCGGTTCGGCGGCATGCCGCATGTAGGCACCGCTGCTACCCGGCGTCCAGTTCATCCTTACCGCCACGCCTAACAGGTACGACAGGCGCGCCACGGCATCGGCCTGCCCGGGCGTGTAGGGCGTTTCGTCGTAGTTGTGGAGTATGAGCCGCGTGTCGACGCTTTCGCCCGGCATGATGTCGGGTATGTCATAGTGGCTCGTGGTCCATCCGTGGAGCGTGTCGCGTAGGGTGTAGACGCGCCGGTGGTAGGTCAGTACCGTTTCGAGGGCGGTGGCTACGCAGCCTACCACGCAGCGCCCGGAGCTTGTCGTGCCGTCGCTGTGGCGGTAATAAGGGCAATAATTATTGTAAGGCGCTTCCTGGTGACGTATCGGCGTGGTGAGCGGCGGTATGGCCGGTCCTGTGGCGGCGCCGGCCGTCGGCACTTTTCTTCCGCCGGCCAGTCGCAGCGCGCTGTCGTATCCGGCTAAAAGGTTGCGTAGTCCTTCGGGCAGCGGCGCCCGGCTGTCGGCTTTTTCCGTCTCTTTTTCTTGAAAATCCATTAGTTCCGCTGTGCTGTAGGCCAAGACCTCTGGCAAGCGGTCGTCGGCCGCTACGGCGGCGAAGCGGCCCTGCGCGTCGGCAAACAGATAGCAGGCCGGCGAACGGTAGCGCAGTTGCAAGGCGTCGGCTGTGGCGCGGAGCGTGTGCCGTGCCGGCCGTGGCCCGCCGCTACGAGCTTTCAGCAGCAGGCGTGCCGCCGTTTGCCGGGCGGTAAGTGGTGGTATGCTGTCGGCTACGGCGGGGAGACAGCCCAGGAGGAATATGAGCGACAAGTAGTAGAGGCGCATGGAAATGAGTTAAGGCTTGTGTGTGTGGCAACGGTCCGTGCGGCCGCGATGCGTATTCGTGCGGTGCGGGCGCGGTGCCGGCACCGCATGCGGACCGGTGTCAGAGCAGCGGCGCGAGGATGCGTGTGTATGACTCCAGGAGGCGGCGCGCGTAGGGACGTTGCTCCCACGCTTCGGGCAGGATTTCGTCGCAGTGGGCCAGGTCCTCCATAAAGGTGGCCCGTACGGCGAGCGCCGCGTCCCGGCCGTAGATAAAGGCGTTGGCCTCGAAGTTGTTTTCAAAGCTGCGGAAGTCCATGTTCGACGAGCCCACGGTGCACCAGTCGTCGTCGGCTACGGCGCACTTGCTGTGCAGGAAGCCCGCCTTGTAGCTGAATACCCGCACGCCGGCCTTGAGAATGACGCTGAAGTAGCTGTCGTTGATGTAGCGTAGCCAGAAGGCGTCGGGCTTCTGCGGCACCATGAGCCGCACGTCCACGCCGCTCATCGCGGCCGTTTGCAGGGCTTGCAGCACCGGTTCGGGGGGCATGAAGTAGGGGGTCTGTATGTAGAGATATTGCTTGGCGTGTTGTATGATCCAGGTGAGTCCGTACATGATTTCCGGGTAGCGCGACACGGGGTTGGAGGGGACAATCTGGAGCAGGAGCGGCTGGTGGGCGGTTGCCTCGTGTGCTTCGTGGACGTTGTCGGCCGTTGGCGCCGCCGGGGCGTCGGGCGGCAGATGGGCCGGCAGGTGCTGGCCCGTTACGAAGAGCCAGTCGCTGAGGAAGAGGCGCTGCAGGTCGGCTACGGCGCCGCCTTCGAGGCGTACGTGCATGTCGCGCCACACTTTGCCCTGCCGGCTCACATAGCGCAGGGCGAGGTTCATGCCGCCGATAAAGGCCACGCGGTTGTCTATGACGCAGACTTTGCGGTGGTTGCGGTAGTTCACCTTGTGCGTGAGGCTGGGAAAGCGTACGGGCAGGAACGGTTCCACCTGCGCCCCGGCCGCCAGCAGGGGGCGGAAGAAGCGCTGCCTGAGGTGCCAGCAGCCCACGTCGTCGTAGATGAAGCGCACCGCAACGCCGCGTCGCGCCGCGTCGGCCAGTGCGTCGCGCACCAGCCGGCCCACGGGATCGTCGTCTATGATGTAGGTTTCCAGATGTATGGTGTCGCGCGCGGCGGCAAACTCCCGCAGCAGCGCCACGAGCCAGTGTCCGCCGTCGCTGTATCCCTCCATGCGCCGGGCGGCGGTGAGCACCGCGCGGTTCGTGTGGTCAAAGAGCTGCACCAGCGGCCGGTATTTCGGCGGGCAGGCCTCGGGCGGCAGGCACTGCACGTCCGAGAGCATCCACTGCGTCAGCTGGCTGTACTGTTTACGGCTGATGTAGCGGTCCTTGCGTATGTTTTGTCCGAAGAAGTAGAAAATGACGAGGCCCACTACGGGCAGCATCACGATAACGATGGTCCAGGCGATGGTCTTGGCGGGTTGCCGGTTTTCGAGCAGCACGACAGTCACCGTGCTCACCACGAGCAAGGCGTAGACGGCGAGGGTTATGTAGAGAAATAGGGAGGACCACATACGGACGATGCTGTTAGGGCCGCCGGGCAGGCGGCGGAATGACGGGCGGTGCGGTGTGCCCCGTATCGCAAAACTAAGCATTTTTTTTGAAACGTGGGGCGAAATCATGAGGAAGTTGTAACTTTGCCGCACTAAATGACAAAAGACATGCCCCAAGCCACCAAGCACATACGCATAGCCGACTACGACTATCCCCTGCCCGAGGAGCGCATCGCCAAGTATCCGAAGCCCGGGCGCGACACCTCGAAACTCCTTCTTTACCGACCCGGCCTTGAGCCCGCCGAGGATGTTTTCAGCCACCTGCCCGGGTATTTGCCCGAGGGCTTGCCTGTGGTGTTCAACAACACGAAGGTGATACAGGCCCGCCTGCATTTTCACAAACAGACGGGCGCGCTCATCGAAGTGTTCTGTCTCGAGCCCCACGTGCCCGCCGACTATCAGGCCTCCTTTGCCAGCACGGGCGCCGTGACGTGGATATGCCTCGTGGGCAATCTCAAGAAGTGGAAGGAGGGCCTGCTCAGCCGCGATATCGAGGTGGGTGGCCGGCGCCTCACGCTCACCGCCGAGCGCCTGGGGCCCTGCGGCACGGGCCACGAGGTGCGCTTCGCGTGGAACGACAGTTGCGTGGCTTTCTCCGAAGTGCTCGAGGCTATTGGCGAACTGCCCATTCCGCCCTACCTCAACCGCGCCACCGAAGCCGGCGACTTGCGCAGCTATCAGACCGTGTATTCGCGCATCGAGGGCTCTGTGGCGGCGCCCACGGCCGGCCTGCATTTCACGCCCCGCGTGCTCGCCGAGCTCGACGCCCGCGGTGTGGAGCGCCTCGAAGTGACCCTGCACGTCGGCGCCGGCACTTTCAAGCCCGTGAAGAGCGAAGAGATAGCCGGCCACGCCATGCACGCCGAATGGATAGCCGTGGAGCGCACCGTCATTGAGCGCCTCCTGGCCTGCGGCGGCCGCTGCGTGGCTGTGGGCACCACCTCGGTGCGCACCCTTGAAAGCCTTTACTACGTGGGCCTGCTGCTGCACCGCCACCCCGACGCCACGCCCGAAGAGCTGCACGTGCCGCAGTGGCTGCCCTACGAGGCGGCGGCCGAGGCCCGGACGCTCTCTACGGCCGACGCCCTCCGCCTCCTTCTCGCCTACCTCGACCGCCACGGCCTGCATGCCCTCTGCACGTCTACGCAGATTATCATAGCCCCCGGCTACCGCTTCCATGTGGTGGAGGCCATCGTCACCAATTTCCACCAGCCGCGCAGCACGCTCCTGCTGCTCGTGTCGGCCTTTGTGGGCGAGGAAAACTGGCGCCGCATTTACGACTATGCCCTCAGCCACGACTTCCGTTTCCTCTCCTACGGCGACAGCTCGCTGCTCCTGCCGCGGGCGGACTGAACGGAGTTGATAATGAATCTCAAACGCTTGCAACTGATGAAAGACAACGAACAGGAAATGCTCCCCCTCGTCAGCGAGACCGGCGACGTGGTGGGCAGCGCCACGCGCGGCTTCTGCCACGGCGGCAGCATGGTGCTGCACCCTGTGGTGCACCTCCATTTGTTCAACCCCCGCGGCGAACTCTACCTGCAGCGGCGCCCGCTCTGGAAGGACATACAGCCCGGGCGCTGGGATACGGCCGTGGGCGGACACATGGACTGCGGCGAAACGCCGCTTGAGGCCCTGCGCCGCGAGGCCCGCGAGGAAATCAGCGTGGAGGTGTCGGCGCCGCGCCTGCTGGAGCGCTACGTGTTCGAGAGCAGCCGCGAGCGCGAGCTCGTTTACGTCTACACCTGCGTGAGCCACGCTGTGCCGCTCCCCTCGGCCGAGGTTGCCGGTGGCCGATACTTCGCCCGCGAAGAGGTGGAGCGCTGGCTCGGCACCGGCTTCTTCACGCCTAACTTCGAGCAGGAGTGGCGCCGCTTTTTCGCCGTCCAGCCGGCCCTGGAGTAGGGCGGGGCGAAGCGGCAGATATTCTTGGAAAAAGTAGCGCCCCGCGATTTTAACACTATTTGCTTTCGGGCGAAAAATAGAGTATATTTGCACTGCAAGGCGAAGGCTCCCGCGGGGGCTTCCGCCTGTTTTTTTGCCCGCGCGGCCGGGCGTTGGCGCCCGAAGGGCGGTTTTCGGGAAAAAAAGTCCGTATTCGTGTCGTGAAAAGCATTACTTGGAATTTTTACGGCAAGTAGTCGTGTAAAAATTCCAAGTAATGCTTTTCGTCCGCCCCGGCTTTCTGTCCTTGCCGGTTCTATCCTATTGTGTAAAATCAATAAGTTTTCTTAACATAAAATGCCCTTACGGGCGTTACGGAAGGTTAAATAAGTTAAAGTGCATCCCCCGCCGTGACTACGGCAAAGCCCGGCCCCGCACGTGGCGGTGGCCGGGCTTTGCGAAGATAAGTTGCCGCGCTGATGGTCAGAAACCGTAGGGATTCAGCGCGCGGTAAGTTTCGTTCTGGCGGTTCTCTATGTTCGAGTACTCGCCGTCGAGCTCTGCGGCCAAGGCCGGTTTCATCTCCAGCGCCCGTTTCAGGTCGTCGGCCGCGCCGGCCTCGTCGTGCAGGCGGTGCTTCACGCCGCCGCGCAGCTGGTAGGCCTCGGCAAAGTCGGGGCGCAGGGCTATGGCCTCGTCGTACACGGCGAGCGCGCGGTCGAGGCGCGACGTCGCCTCGTAAAGGCGGCCCAAGCGCACTACGGCCTCGCTGCTGAAGGGGTTGACTTCCAGTGATCTGAGGTAGGCCGCCTCGGCCGCCTCGTTGTCGCCGCAGGCCGCGAGTGCGTTGCCGTGCATCACGAGCACCTCGTCGTCTTCGGGCAAGGCTTCGGCCAGGCAGGCCGTGTCTTCAGCCACCTCGCGCCACTGCCCCATCTCGGCCAGTACCTTGGCGCGCAGGCGCCGGGCCTCGGTGTGGCGCTCGTCGAGGGCGAGAGCCTGTGTCAGAAAGGCGATGGCGCCGAAAGCGTCGCCCAGTCCGTGAGCCGCCTCGCCGGCCAGGCAGGCCGCGCGCGCTTCGTCGGGGCAGTCGGCCAGGAGGGCGGTCGCCGTCAGTTTCATGCCTTCGAAATCGGCCGTCCGGCCCTGCGCCTGTGCCAGCAGGAGGCGCACCTCCACGTTGTCGGGACAAGCCTCGGCCAGGCGCTCCAGGTGCGGCCGTGCGGCGGCAAAGTCCTGCAAGCGTATCAGTGCCTCGGCCAGGTAGCCTGTAGCCTTCAGGTCGCCGGGGCGCAGTGCGAGTGCCTGCTCCAGGCATTGCGCGGCATATTTCGCCTCGCCCATCCTCATGGCGCGCACAGCGTCGTCGCGCAGCGTGTTGAACTGGCGCTCTTCCTGGCGCTTCGCCTCCTCCTCGGGCGAAGCCGGCGCCGTGCCAAGCAGTTTGCTCAGTAAGCCCATGTGTCCGTCCGTCTTGGTGAGGTTAGCCGTAGATTATCTTGCCGTTCTCGTCCTCGTAGGGCGTCAGGTCCTTGGCATACTGGTTCATGGCGCGCAGGCTCATGCCCATGCTCGAGAAGCCGCCGTCGTGATAAAGGTTCTGCATCGTCACCTTGCGGGTGAAGTCGGAGAAGAGCATCACGCAGTAGTCCGCACACTCAGCCGCTGTGGCGTTGCCCAGGGGCGACATCTTGTCGGAAAAGTCCATGAGGTTGTCCATGTCCTTGATGCCCTTGCCGGCAGTGGTCGGCGTGGGCGACTGCGACACCGTATTGATGCGCACCCCTTTCTCACGACCGTAAATATAACCGAAGGAGCGCGCGATGCTCTCGAGCATGCTCTTGGCATCAGCCATATCGTTGTAGCCGAAGAACGTGCGCTGCGAGGCCACGTAAGTAAGCGCCACCACAGAGCCTCCCTCCGAAATGGCATCCTGCTTCTTGGCCACCTGCAGCATCTTGTGGAAGGAAATGGCCGAAATGTCGAGCGTCTTCTGCAGATAACCGTAGTCCAGATCGTCGTAGGTGCGGCGCTTGCGCACGTTAGGACTCATGCCGATGGAGTGCAGCACAAAGTCTATTTTGCCGCCCAGTTTCTCCACGCTCTCGGCAAAGACTTTCTCGAGGTCCTCCACGCTGGTGGCGTCGGCCGGTATGACGGGCGCGTTGAGCTGCTCGGAGAGTTCGTCGAGCTCACCCATACGCAGCGCCATGGGCGTGTTGCTGAGTGTTATGGCAGCGCCTTCTTCCACAGCCTTGACGGCCACTTTCCAGGCGATAGAGTCAGAGTTGAGAGCGCCGAATATAATGCCGCGCTTCCCTTTCAAAAGATTGTGAGTCATGAGTGAATTATATAAAAGTAATAAGTATCGTTTCTAAAATCGGCACAAAGGTACGAATTTTGTGCAACATGGGCAAGTCTTGGCCTGCTCTATTGCGCCGGGGGCGTATTGGCGGGAGGCCGGGGCGTATTGCAGGCGCCCCGCGGAGTGGCTTGGTTGCGCTTAGGTTGGTTCCTGGAAAAAATCGGATGGTCCCTGGAAAAAACAAGTCTGCTCCGGAGGGAGACAGACTGTTTCCTGGGAAAACTCAGGCTATTCCGAGCAGTTCGATGTCGAAGATAAGTGTGGAGTTGGCCGGTATGTCTCCGGCGGCGCGGCGGCCGTAGCCGTATTCGGCGGGGATGTGTACGAGCCAGCGGTCGCCTACGTGCATGCGGGCTACGGCTATTTGCCAGCCGGCTATGACGTCTTTCAGCCGGAAGGCGGCGGGTGTGCCGGTGCGGCGGGTGTCGTCGAACACGCGGCCGTTGATGAGCCGGCCCGTGTAGTGCACGGTCACCACGCTGCGGATGTCGGGCTGCCTGCCCCCGGCGTCGCCGCTTTGCAATACGCGGCAGAGCACGCCGGCCGGCAGCCGCACGATGTCGGCCTCGTGGCTTAAGGTTTCGAGGTAGTCGATATTTTTTTGCAGGTATTCCTGTTTCTTTGACATGCTGTGAATTGTTTTTTTAGGAGTGTGCGGCGCGAAGATTTGCCGTGCGCTATATATATAAATAATGTACGCGCGTGCGCGAAAGACTATTGGTGCGCTGGCCGGGGTACCCTTGGTGCGTTGGCCGTACCGTTTGGCGAACTGGCCGGGCCGCTTGGAATATTTATAGCGCCGTATTGCGTGTTCCGTCAGGTTAAGCCGACGGGCAGACCGGCCGGTCGCGATGACCGGCGGGCCTGCCCGTGTGTGGCGTGTGTGTGATGTTATTCGGCGGCAGGGCGTTCGATGTAGGCCACCACATCGCCCTTGTTGACGCGGGCGCCCTGCTTGGCGTTGATCTCTACGAGTTTTCCGCCGAGGGCGGCGGGGATTTCGAGAATCTGGCCGTGGTTGTTCTCGATGTAGCAGAAGAAGTCGCCTTCGGCGTATTCCTTACCGATGTAGGGCTCGATGCTTTTCACGCACTCGGCGTCGCCGCCGATTTCCCAAAGGAGCGTGCCGCTTTCGGGTGCGACGATGGCATCGGCCTTGGCGTGTTTGAGGGCGGCGGCCTCTTCGGGCGTCATGCCGGCGGCACCGGCTTTGTCCTTGGCTGCCTGCAGGTCGGCCAGGAAGCGCTTTTTGGCGGCTCCGCTCTTATAGTCGCGATACTGCGTCTCGTGCATGGCAAACTCGAAGAGTTCCTCGTCGTCTTCGCCGCGTTCCCAGCCGTTCTCCTCCATTTCCTTGATAAAGCGGTCGAGCTCGTCGGGATAGTAGCTCTGCGGGTCGGCTTCGGTAAACTCGAATCCTTTTTCCTTGGCCAGCGCCACGATTTCCGGATCTACTTTGCCGGGCAGTTTGCCGCTCTTGCCGAGAATCATGCCCCAGATGGCGTTGTCCATCATGCTGTAGCGTGGTTTGCCCATCGATTCTGTGAGGAGGTTCATCAGGGCTATGTTCTTCACGTACTGCGAGAAGGGCGTCACGAGCGGGGGATAACCCACGCGGGGCCATACGTAGGCCACCTCGTCGAAGAGGCGTACGAGCAGGGCGTCTTCCGAGAGAGCCTCCTTGCCGTTCTTCACGCGGTTGGCGTTGATGGCGCTCATCACGCCGGTGAGGTCGGCCATCATCGAGCCCATCATGCCGCCCGGCAGGCCGCAGCCCAGGAGCAGCGACGACATGAGTTTGTTGCCGGGGTTCATGAAGTAGCCCAGGAAGTCGTCGATGAACTCCTGTGTGAGTTTACGGGCCTCCATGTAGGCTTCCATGTTGATTTCGGGTACGTCGAAGCCGGCGTTCTTGAGCATGCTTTGCACGGAGATGATGTCCGGGTGCACCTTGCCCCACGAGAGCGGTTCGATGGCCGTGTCGATGACGTCGGCGCCATTGCGGCACACCTCCAGGATGCTGGCCATTGAGAGGCCGGGGCCGCTATGTCCGTGATATTGTATGATGACTTCGGGATGCTTGTCCTTGATCATCTTCGTGAGTTGGCCGAGCATGGCCGGCTGTCCGATGCCTGCCATGTCCTTGAGGCATATTTCGGGCGCGCCGGCTTCGATGAGCTGGTCGGCTATGCCGGCGTAGTATTCGGCGGTGTGTATGGGCGAGTTGGTGATGCAGAGCGTGGCCTGCGGGGTCATGCCGCCTTCGAGGGCATATTTGATGGAGGGAATGATGTTACGCACATCGTTCAGTCCGCAGAATATGCGTGTGATGTCCACACCCTGTGCGTGTTTCACGCGGTACATGAGTTTGCGCACATCGGCGGGTACGGGGAACATGCGCAGGGCGTTGAGGCCGCGGTCGAGCATGTGTGTCTTTATGCCGGCTTCGTTGAAGGGCTTGGTAAAGGCGCGCACGGCCTGGTTGGGGTTTTCGCCGTAGAGCAGGTTCACCTGTTCGAAGGCGCCGCCGTTGGTTTCTACGCGGGCAAAGCATCCCATCTTGATGATGACGGGTGCGATGCGCTCCAGCTGGTCTTTGCGGGGCTGAAACTTGCCGCTGCTCTGGAACATGTCACGATAGACAAGACTGAATTGTATTTTACGTTTTGTCATACTGGTGGATATGATTGGGTGTTTAACGGATAGATGGCCATATAGTGGCCTGCGGCGTCGGGCGTCGCTGTCGGGAGACGCTACAAATTTACTATTTTATTTTGGAATGCGGGCAGCCTTGTTTCCTTTTTAGGTAGTGTGCATCGTGACCGGTCGACAAAACATTTCTACTAATCTTCCTATTTATAGAAAAGCGAACTACAAATGTACAATAAGCAAAGAGATGCCGCATAAGATATATACTTATATATTTATGCGGCATCAACTTTATAACGTTACCTTTTCATCCATTTATTTTCAACAATTACTTCTCCATTATTATATACGATAATTAAATACGTTCCTTTTTTAAGAACCGAAATATCTATTTTTCCTGCATTTGACTCTATATCTCCACTTGAAACTACACGTCCGTCCATTACATTACGAATAGTATAGGTGTTCTTTTCACTAAACTCACCCAAATCATAGATAATGAAATTGTCATTTATCTGTAGGTTGCCCCTCTTATTATCTTGAGACGAAGACAAATCTATTGTAAAATAATCGCTTATAGTGCTACCATTCTTATTCTTATACGTTATCCTAAATGTCGAAGGATATCTTTGATTCATTAAAGCTGTAAATTTACTTTCTGATATATCCTCAACAACGTATGTATAAGGAATAGGATAATCTGAATCCGTTTGTTCTACAACAACTGTAGTAGTCCCCTCCAAATGCTTAAGTCCAATTTCAACATCGACAAAAGTATCTTCAGATAAGTTTGAATAATTACGTCTTCCTTGCTTCGATAATTCCGTTTTCGGAGCTATCGAGAAATAATAAAGGTTTTTCATTTCACAATTATTTTTTTTGTTATTACTTGTTTACTTACTTTATCTATAATTTTTACCAAATACAGTCCAGGCAAAAGTTCTTTTGTATAAGATGATACATCTGCCACACTTTCAATTTGCCTCCCATCCATTGAATAAAGATATACATCTAAAGCATTAGGACTTTGTATTTTTAAAATCCTGCGGTCTATTATAATATCCATTCCGCTCTCAATTGGATTAATTACTGAAGTATATGTGGGGCACACACAGTCACTCCGGTATGTACCATATTTATTAAAAACACTACAATAAATTTTATCTCCCCATTCTCCAAGATATACGGTATAAGTAGTATCTGTAAAATCTGAAGTAAAGGCTGTGTCTATATACTCTATAGCAGGGGGCCTCTGTACCACGAATACAAGTCCATTGTCAAAATTCTCAGAATCCAATTTAATGATTGCATACGGCACAGGAACCCCTTCCCAATCTTCCTCACCGGTTTTAATAATTTCGATGCGAGGTTCTTTAGGAAGAACAGCAAGCGTCAATTGTGAAGATTCCAAGACAATCGTTTTCTGAATACCGTCTTTTGTATTCCCTCTAACGGTCACATTAATCCAACAAGAATCCGGGTGGAGAAAAGAGTCCCTATAGGCGTATTTGTCATTTGCAAATTTTAAAAAAGTATAGTTGTCAAAAATTTCTTGCCTTAAGTTAAAGGCATAATTCTTATCAAGTTTTACTTTCCGATAGGTATTTCCACCATAATAGTTTTTCACTTTTAAAAAGCAAGTTACAGAATCTATTTGTTCCAATTGAGTATCCAGTAAAAGTTTTACCCGATCTCCATCACGAAGAACAGAACATCCATCTTTGTCATTCACTATTATTTTTAAATCACTTACTTGTTCATTGCGGTTGGATTTTGATGTTTGTGGATATATCGCTTTTTCTATGAATCTGCTGGTCGTTCCATACTTATTATACCAATTAATGTCTGTATATGCATTAAGTCCTTTTACTAAAGAACTGACATGAATCATTCCTGTTCCTAACGGATATTCATACACCGCGCCACTATCTATATAAGTTACAACACCAATTTCCTCCTGTGCATATATAGCAAACGGAATATTGATAACAATTGAAAGAATTAGATAAAAGATTTTCTTGCACATAAATATTCGTTTTTATAAGTATTTTGCAAATATAAATATTAAAACAATATAACAACATTACGCCTTATTTTTTTTAAAAAAATATTTTTACCAAGTGGAAATACACTGAATTTCGGACCAAAAGCCAATAGTGTTAAAATGCGCCGTTCAAGGTCGTTGCGCGCCAAATTCGAGCAAAATCATACATATTATCCCGGTGCCGTTGGCCTGCTCCGCAAAAATCTGTAATTTTGCCCGTCAAAGCATTCTGCGGCCGATGCCGGCCGCCATCTTTTATTAAGAATAACTATGGAACTACCCGCCGACCCGATGATGTTGCTCAGTTTTGTCAACATGAAGCTGCGCGACGAATTTCACACCCTCGAAGAGTTTTGCGCCGTAGCCGGCGTGGAGCCCGACGAACTCCGGCAGCGCCTTGCCGCCGCGGGCTTTGAATATGATGCCGCCGCCGGCCGTTTCTGGTAAGGCGCGCCCGCCTTTCCGCCAGTCTTCATCAATCCGCATATAGTGCCCCTATGTATTTCATCGCCTCCCTGTTCCGCTCGCTGCGCTGCTTTCCGCTCACGGCGCTCTGCATAGTCGCCATCTGGGCGCTCTGCCTGATCAAGCCCCCCTCCACGCGCCTCGACACGATTGACAATATCGACAAGGTGGTGCACGTGACGATGTATCTCGTGCTGGGCTGCCTCTGGTGGTGGGAATACTGGCACGGCCCCCTGCGCCTCGGTGCTGCGCGCCAGATGCTTTTCGCCGTGCTCCTGCCCGTGCTCATGAGCGGCCTCATAGAGCTTTTGCAGGAATACTGCACCGACACGCGTTCGGGCGACTGGGCCGACTTCCTGGCCAATTCCGCAGGCGTGTTGCTCTCTGCCGCCGTGGGGCGCCTGCTCCTGCCGCGCCTTGTGCGCCCTTCCCGCTGATTTTTACTTATCTCTCCCGTCATGACCGCTACCTCCACTCCGCCGAAAGGCCGTCTTTACATACGCCTCGCGCCCTCGAGCCTCTGTTTTGTCCGCTACGACGCCCGGGAACCTGCCGACCTCGGTTTCTGTTCCTACCGCCTGCGGCCGCAAACCTCGCTCACGGCCAACTTGCGCGAGGCCGTGCGCACTGTTGATCTGCTCGACGATGCCCGCCGTGAGAGCGCGCAGCTCTTCGTGTGCGGCCCTTTCACGCTTGTGCCGCTCACCGATTTCCAGGAGGAGGACTGCGCCGGCCTTTACGACGCCTGCTTCCCCCCGCAGCAGAAGCGCCAGGTGTTCTACGACGTCGTGCCCGAAGCCAACTGCGTCGTGCTCTTCGCCCTTGAGGAGGCGGCCTGCCGCGCCTTTGCCGACATTTTCCCCAAAGTATATTATGTGTCGGCCCTCACCCCCGTGTTGCGCCACTTCGCCGCCAAGGGGCTCGGGCAGCAGGGGCGGAAGCGCGTCTTCGTATATCTGCACGAACCGCAGGCCACCGTCGTGGTGTTTGAAGGCGCCCGCTTGCTTTGCGCCAACACCTTCGACGCCCCTGCCGCTGCCGACGCCGCCTACTATACCCTGGCCCTGGCCCGCCAGCTGGGTGTCTGCATCGCCCCCGTAGCCGCGGCTGCCGCCGGGGACACCGCCGCCCCGCAGGAACCGCCGCGCTCCGCCGCGTGCGACACGTTCTACGTGGCCGGAGAGACCGCCGCGCGCGACGCCCTGGCCGACGAGCTCGGGGGCTACGCCGCAAGCGTGTGCCGCATACGCCCGGCGGCCGAGTTCAACCGCCACGCCGTAGCCGCCACGCCCGGCATGCCCTACGACCTCATGCTCGCCCTTCTCGGCCGCCCCACCGTGTAAACCGACTTTATCTTCAAGAAAAAAAGAACAGCTCATCATGCGCATCATCACCGGCATTTACAAAGGCCGCCACTTCGAGGTGCCCCGCTCCTTCAAGGCCCGGCCTACCACCGACTTCGCCAAGGAAAACCTCTTTAACGTGCTCCGCGCCTACGTTGACTTCGGGGAGACGCGTGCCCTCGACCTTTTCGGCGGCACGGGCAGCATTTCGCTCGAGCTCCTCTCGCGCGGCTGCCGCGAGGTGGTCGCCGTGGAGCGCGACCGCCGCCATTTCGCCTTCATAGCCGCCTGTTTCAAGCAACTTGCCGATCCGGCGGCCACCGCCCTCTGCACCGACGCCCTGCGCTTCATAGAGCGTTGTCCGCGGCAGTTCGACCTCGTGTTTGCCGACCCGCCCTATGCCCTGCCCGAGTTGCCCGAGCTGCCCGACCGTGTCATGGGCAGCCGCCTCCTGGCCGAGGGGGGGGTCTTCGTGCTGGAACATGGCAAGGGACACGACTTTTCGGCCCGCCCCGACTTTGTGGAGCACCGCGCCTATGGCAGCGTCAATTTTTCCTTTTTCCGGAAATGACCCCCGGGCTTCCGGCGCCGCGCCGCTTTATCCGGCAAAAGGCGGCGGGACCTGCGGTTTTAACACAATTTGCTTTTGGCCTGGAAATTCAGTATATTTGCTGGTGGCCGAGGGGCGGACTCATGCGGGTCCGCCCCTCGTTTTATGGCTTTACGGGATATTTTCTGAAAAGCAAGTAATGGTTTTCTGGAAAAAGCACTACTTCGTGTCGCGGAAAGCATTACTTGGAATTTAAAAAGTCCGTATCCGCGGAAAAAATCCAAGTAACGGTGGCGGAACTGCAGCAGGACCCGCCGCGCGGCAATAGCTTTTATTAACAAAAAGCCGCCTCTGAAACGTTGCTGAAAGTTAAAGATGTTAAAGTCGGAGCGGCCTTCGCGGTGCTGGCCGCCCGCCCGTTTGTGTTTTTCTGCTGAAGAAAAGCGGATTCTTTGTACCGCCGGTGTGAAACTCTGCTCGATTTTGTGTATTTTTGACTGCGCCTGACGGCTTGTCCAATATACTCCCGCTTGGGAAAGCTCAAATTGTATTTGGCTTTCCGCTCACTTATTCGTATTTTTGTACCACTATGTCAACAATACTCTATCCCTCACCCATATTCGGCCCCGTGAGGAGCCGGCGCCTCGGCATCTCGCTCGGCATCAACCTCATGCCGGCCGATGGCAAGATATGCACCTTCGACTGCCTTTACTGCGAGTGCGGGCTCAACGCCGCGCACCGGCCCGCCGGCCGCCGGCCCGGGCGCGCCGAAGTGGCCGAAGCCCTCGGACAAAAGTTGTGCGAAATGCAGCGGGAGGGCTGCCTGCCCGATGTGCTCACTTTCGCCGGCAACGGTGAACCGACGGTGCATCCCGACTTTGCCGGCATCATCGACGACACCATCGCCCTGCGCGACCGCTACTGCCCCGCCGCCCGCGTGTCGGTGCTGAGCAACGCAACGCGGGCCGCTGTGCCCGCAGTCAGGGCCGCCTTGCTGAAGGTGGATAACAACATCCAGAAACTCGACACCGTGCATCCCGGCTATATAGCCCGCGTGGACCGCCCCGTGGGCGGCTACGACGTGCAGGAGGTGGTCGAAGCCTTGTGTGCCTTCGGCGGCCACGTCATCGTGCAGACCATGTTCATGACCGGCACCGACGATGAGGGGCATAGTGTCGACAACACCGGTCCCGGGTATGTGGAGCCTTGGATAGAAGCCCTGCGCCGCATCCGTCCCGCCCAGGTGATGATTTATACCATCGATCGCGAAACGCCCTGCCGCGGTCTCCGCAAGGCGGCCCCCGTGCAGCTCGACGCCATTGCCGCGCGTCTCAGGGCCGAGGGACTGGCGGTGAGCGTTTCCTACTGACATGTCCTTATATAACAGAGCGCCGATGAATTTTACCGACACTGTCAGCCGCACCCTGCGCACCCACGGCCTGCTTTCCGCCGGCTGCCGTTGCGTGGTGGCCCTCAGCGGCGGCGCCGACTCGGTGGCGTTGCTCAGGGTGCTGCTCGAACTGGGCTTCGACGTAGTGGCGGCCCACTGCAACTTCCAGCTGCGCGGCCACGAGAGCGGGCGCGACGAAAAGTTCTGCCGCATCCTTTGCCAGCGCTTAGGGGTGGAGCTCCGCGTGGTGCACTTCGACACACGCGCCGAGGCCCGGGCCTGCGGCGAGAGCATCGAGATGGCCGCCCGGCGCCTGCGCTACGACTGGTTTGAGACGCTGCGCCGCCAACTCGGCGCCGAGGCCGTTTGCGTGGCCCACCACAACGGCGACCACGTAGAGACACTCCTGCTCAATCTCATCCGCGGCACCGGCCTCTACGGCCTGACGGGCATCAGCTACCGCCGCGACTACATCGTGCGCCCCCTGCTCGATGTGGGCCGGGCCGACATCCTCGACTACCTGCGCCGCTGCCGTCAGGACTACGTGGACGACAGCTCCAACACCGACACCGTCTTCAAGCGCAACGCCGTGCGCCACGAGCTCCTGCCGCTCATGCGCCGCCTCAATCCCGCGGTCGACGAGGCGCTCACGGCCTGCGCCCGCCGCCTCCAGGTGGTGCGTGAGGCCTACGACGCCGTGGCCCGGCAAGTAACCGCCTTGGGCCACGACCTGCCGCACGGCCACGCTTATCCGTTCGAGGCGCTGCGATACGGGGCCCACTACGACGAAATAGCCCGCCGCTACGGTTTCCGCGAGGCCGACATGGATGCGCTCCGCACCGGGCGGTTGCGCCGCGAGGGCGCGCTGATAGAGAGTGCCACCCACGTGGCCGTAGTGGCCCGCGGGTGCCTCGAGGTGTACCGCCGCGCGCCTGAAATGCCGCCCTGCGAGCTGCGCCCCGGCGTCGTGCGGATACTCCCCGGCGGCCTGGAGGCCGAGATGCGGGAAGTGGCGTACGCCGACTTGCCCGAAGTGCCCCGCGGCACGACGCTCGCCGCCTTCGACGCCGATGCCGTGTGGGGCCCCGTAGTGTGCCGCGCCATCCGTGCCGGCGACCGCTTCGCGCCCTTAGGCATGCGCGGCACAAAACTGGTCAACGACTTCCTGGCCGGGCGCCGGGTGTCGCGCGCCGGCCGTCCGTGGTGCCGCGTGGTAGCCGATGCCCGCGGCATCCTGTGGGTGGTGGGACATCGCATCGACCGCCGCGCCGCTCTGACGCCTGCCACGCGCCGCGTGCTGCTGGTGCGTTGCGAAGAAATACCTGCCGGACAGGAACCATTACCCGCCGGACAGGAAGAATCACCCGCTGTGCAAGAACCATAACTTCCCCAAACCGCATCAACAGACCTATGAAACATTCCCTGTATGTCCCTTTGGCCGCCATCCTGTCGCTGGTCGCCTGCAACCCCGTCGACCGTTCCTCCGAACAGCCCTTCGCGCCCAGCGTAAGCACCCTGTCGGCTGCCGCCGGGGGGACGCGCGCCTTGCTTACCGGGGCCGTGACAGCTTCGCCTAACAGCCGGCTCGCGGAGTGCGGGTTCAATTACGGCAACGATACGCTCCGGCTCGAGGCCAAGGCGCCCGCGCCGGCCGAACTCTTTACTGTGGAGACCGACGACCTGGAGCCGGGCCGCTACTTCGCCGTGGCCTACGCCCGCAACGGGGTGGGGACGAGCCGGGGCGACACCCTTTATTTCGAAATCCTGCCCGGGGCGGCACCCGGAGTAGTGACCGCCGCCCGCCGCTGACTCCTTTCCTCACGACACTGGTTATGAAACATCTGCGACTACTTTGCCTGCTCCTGCTGTCTGTTGCCGCGCTCACGGCGCCGGCACAGACCATCATCGACCTTAACCGCGGCACGGTGCGCGGTAAGGACATCGACGACTTGCGCGAGGAGGCCGGCATGAAGCACCGCCTCGAGCAGGACTCGCTCCTATACGTCGATCACCTGCGCCGGGCCTTCAATGCCCTCCACACCGATTCGCTCGACGAGGCCCGGCATCTCTTCACCCAGGCCCTGAAGTTGCGGCCCGACGCTCCCGGCAATTACATCGTGAGCTACAACCTGGGCCGCATCGACATGGCCCAGGGCCGCTACTCCCAGGCCGCGGAGTGCTTCTCGGCGGTGCTCAAGCTGCGGCCCGGCGCCCGCGAGGTGCGCTACAGCCGGGCGGCGTGTTTCTATGAGTTGAACAGCCTGCAGGCGGCAGCCGCGGACTGCGCCGCCCTGCTTGCCGATGAGCGGACGGTAGGGGAGGAGCGCCTCCGCGTATTGTTTCTGCAAGCGGCCGTACACACCCGCAACCGCCGGCACGACCTGGCGCGGCAGAGCCTGGAGGAGGTGTTGCGGCTTGAGCCCGACAACGCGGCGGCGGCCTTGCTCCTGGCCGGCAACTTAGCCGGGACGGGCCAGCGGCAGGCCGCGCTCGAGCGCCTTGATGCCTATGTTACCGCCCATCCCGACGATGCCGACGGGCGCGTGGCCCGGGCGCAACTCCACGTAGCCCTGGGCCACGACCTGCAGGCTTGCGCCGATTACGACGAGGCCGTGCGCCTGCGCCCCGAGGCCGCCGATTTGCTGGTGGAGCGGGCGAAGGTGCTGCACCGCCTCGGCGAGAAAGGCCGTGCGCGCAAGGAGGTGGAGCGTGCCCTCGCCATGGGATTTCCCCGCGGCGCCGTGCCCGCCGAACTATTGAAGAAGTAACAAGGATAAAGGTATGAATCTGAAATATCTGTTGTGTTTCGTGCTGCTTGCCGTCGTCTTTGCCGATGGCTGGGCGCAGTGGCCCTACGACCCTGCCGCGGCGTCGCGGCGGGAGGTGCGGGCCGTGTGGCTTACCACCCTGAACGGCCTGGACTGGCCCTCGCGGCCAGCCACCGACGCCACCGGAGAGCGGCGGCAGCGCGAGGAACTCGACCGTGTGCTCGACCGCTTGCAGGCTGCCGGTGTCAACACCGTGTTGTATCAGGCCCGCGTCCGCTCTACGGTGACTTATCCCTCCTCCATAGAGCCCTGGGACGCTTGCCTGACGGGCCGCTACGGCCGCGCGCCGGGCTACGACCCGCTGGCCTACGCGGTGGAGCAGTGTCATCGCCGCGGCATGGAGCTGCACGCCTGGGTGGTGGCCTTCCCCGTATGCAAGGTGTCTGCCGCCAAGGCCCTCGGCGCCGACGCCCTGCCGCGCCGCCGTCCCGAACTGTGCCGGCGCTGCGACGACCAGTGGATGATGGATCCCGGTGTGCCCGGAACGGGCGACTACATAGCCGCGCTCTGCGCCGAGATAGTGAGCCGCTACGCCGTGGACGGGGTGCACCTCGACTACATACGCTACCCCGAGAAAGGCATACCCTGGGACGACCGCGACACCTTCCGCAAGTATGGCCGCGGCACAGCGCTCCTGCCGTGGCGCCGCGCCAACGTGACGTCGGTAGTGCGCAAGGTGCACGACGCCGTGAAGGCCGTGCGCCCCTGGGTGAAGCTGAGTTGCTCGCCCGTGGGAAAGCATGCCGACCTGCCGCGCCAGAGCAGCTACGGCTGGAATGCGCGCGACGCCGTAGCGCAGGACGCACAGGCCTGGTTGCGCGACGGACTGATGGACATGCTCTTCCCCATGATGTATTTCGACGGCCGCCACTTCTACCCCTTTGCGCAAGACTGGCAGGAGCAGTCGGCCGGCCGCCCCGTGGTGCCGGGCCTCGGCATCTACTTTCTGAGTCCGCGCGAGAAGAACTGGCCGCTTGGCACCGTGGCGCGGCAAATGTACTTCACGCGGCAGCTCGGCATGGGCGGGCAGGCGCTGTTCCGCAGCCGTTTCTTCACCGACAACGTAAAGGGGCTGTATGACTTTGCCGCCAACGGCTTCTGGCGCCAGCCCGTGCCGCCTCCCGCCATGACCTGGGCCGACAGCGTGGCTCCCGCGGCGCCGCACCCCGTAGCGGAGCACCGCGGCCGCCTCCTGCGTCTGAGCTGGATGGAGGTGAGGGACAACGACCCCCAGGTGCCCGTGAGCTACAGCGTGTATCGCCTGGAGGCCGACAGCGCGTGCTGGCCCGCCGGCGCCGTTCCTTTGGCGCGCGGTCTGCGCACGCCGGCGCTCGACTATCTGCCCCTGACGCCCGGTGCCGTGAAAGCGTGCTACGCCGTAACGGCGGTCGATGCCTATGGCAACGAGAGCGCGCCCGGCATAGTGAGCGCGCCCGGCGAAACCGCCGCAGGCGGAGCAGTGCGGGTAGTGCAGGCCGGCGACACATTGGTGGTGCCGCAGTGGGCCACGTCGGCCGACTGCTACCTGCTGACCGACCTGGCAGGCCGCGTGGTGAAGCGCCTTGAGGCCGCGCCCGAGGTGCGTCCCGGCGCCTTGGCGCCCGGCCTCTACGAGCTGCGTGCCTCCTACGCCGCCGGCCGTGTGCGCACGGTGTTGCGCTTCGCCCGGCAGTGAGCCTTTGCCGTTTTCCGGCCGGAGTGCTTGGGGCTGCCATAGGGTGGCGGAGACGGAGGTGCCGGGGTGATTTTCTTCAGTATCCGGAGTAAAATCATGTCGCCTTGGCATTTTAACACTATTTGCTTTCGGCCTGAAAATTCAGTATCTTTGCTGATGGCCGAGGGGCGGACTTGCCGGAGTCCGCCCCTCGTTTTTTGTGGTTTTGCGGGGTGTTTGGCGAAAAGCAAGTAATGGTTTTCGCGAAAAAGTCCGTATTCGTCGTAAAAAAGCATTACTTGGAATTTTTACGGCAAGTAGTCGTGTGAAAATTCCAAGTAATGCTTTTCGTTTTTAACGTAGAGCGGCGTCCGGAGGAGTTACCGGACGGGTAAAATCAATAAGGCTTTTTTAACAGAAAATGCGCCGAAAACCCTTGCGGAAAGTTAAAAATGTTAATGTTCGCCGGTGTTTGCCGCCGGCTCTGCGCGCCTTTATTTCTTGAGTACGCTCTCGAGGCCCTCCACCTCGTGGCGGAAGTTCTTGTCGATGGAGATGCGCCGCGCCGCCTGGTCGCAGCTGTAGAGCACGGTGGAGTGGTCGCGGCGGCCTATCTGCCGGCCAATCTGTGAGTACGACAGGTCGGTGTACTTGTGGCAGAGGTACATGGCGAGCTGCCGCGCCTGTGCGATGGCCTGCTTGCGGCTTTTGGAGAGCACATCCTTCTGCTTCACGCCGTAGTGCTGGCATACGGCCGACAGGATGGTTTCGGCCGTGAGCTCGCGCTTTTCCAGGTTGACGGCGCGCGCCACCACGCGGGCGGTGAGGTGGAGGTCGATGTCGCAGTTGTCTACCACGGAGTAGGCCATGATGCTGTTGACGATGCCCTCCAGTTCGCGCACGCTGCTCTCCACGTTCTGCGCGATGTATTGCACCACCTCCGCCGGGAAGCTGAGGCCGTCGCGGCGTATTTTCGATTCGAGGATGGCCTTGCGCAGGGCCGTGTCGGGCTTCTCCATCTCGGCTATGATGCCCCACTTGAAGCGTGTGAGCATACGGTCCTCGATGCCTTCGAACAGCACCGGCGGCCGGTCGCAGGTGATGATGAGCTGGCGGCGGCTCTGTTGCAGCTGGTTGAATATATGGAAAAACGCCTGCTGCGTCTTGGCGGTGGTTATTTCCTGTATGTCGTCGATGATGAGTACGTCGATGGACTGGTAGAAGTTGATGAAGTCGTTGGACGTGTTGTGGATGACGGCGTCGGTGTATTGCGTCTTGAACACGTGGGCCGAGACGAACAGTACGCGTTTCTCGGGATAAAGTTCGTGCAGGCGCACGCCGATGGCATTGACCAGATGTGTCTTGCCCACCCCTGAGGGACCGTAGAGAAAGAAGGGGTTGAAGGTGGTTTGCCCGGGCTTTTCGGCGATGGACAGGGCCACGGTGCGCGCCAGCTGGTTGCTACGGCCTTCCACAAAGCGGTCGAAGGTGTAGTTGGGGTTGAGGTGCGGATCGAGTGCCGGAAGTGCCGGCGCGCTCTGCTGTTTCTGTTGCTTGCGGGCTTCCTCCTGCGCCTTCCGCCATTGGCGTATGGCTTCCTCGTTCTGCAGGATGAGCTGCACCTCGGCTCCGAACACCTGTGCCAGGGCCTCGCTGACGAGCTGGCGGTGCTTTTCGCGGATGTAGTCGCCCACGTATTTGGTGGGTACGCTGATGGTGAGCTGCTTCTCCTTGTAGCCTACAAAGGAGAGCGGAGCGAACCAGGTGGCATACTCGTTGGGGGGTAGCTGCGTCTTGATGTATTCCAGACAAGCGGTCCACTTGTCGGCGGGGGTATCGTTCATTCCTTGATAATATGATTACGGCAGGCGGCTACGGCAGCAGGCACCTGCGGCTGATAGTGCGGCTGGTCCAAGAACTGGGCGTCTTTCATTCCCGGTTAACCGTATGCAAAGTTCACATTTTTTTTTGATTCGGGCAAGCGGCGGCCGGCGTCTGGCGATAAGTTTCTTGCTAAATGTTTGCCCCTGAAAATCTTAAAAGATGGCTTCCGGTGCTTTCCGCCGGCCCCTTTCCGGCCCCGAAGGCGGGGTGCCGGGCCACAAGGGGCGGTCAGCGGGCCATTTCGCGGGCAATCTCTCCGGTCAGCTCTACGAATTCCTGCACGCTGAGCTGCTCGGGGCGTCGCGTGAGTTGCGGCCGGGCAAGGAAGGCCGTGTGGTCGGCCGTGCGGCCTGCTTCGGCGTCGAGCTGGGCAAAGAGCGGTTTGAGCGAGCCGCGCATCATTTTCCGCCGCTGGTTGAAGGCTGTCTTCACCACCCGTTTGAGCAATCGCTCGTCGCAGCCGCAGTCGGTGCTGGCGTTGCGCGTGAGGCGCACCACGGCGCTCTTCACCTTGGGCGGCGGGTTGAACACGCCCGGCTCTACCGTGAAGAGATACTCCACGTCGTACCATAGTTGCAGCAATACGCTCAGTATGCCGTAGGTCTTGCTGCCGGGCTGCGCGGCCATGCGTTCGGCCACCTCCTTCTGTATCATGCCCGTGCAGCAGGGTATGAGGTCGCGGTAGTCGAGCATCTTGAAGAAAATCTGGCTGCTGATGTTGTAAGGGTAGTTGCCCGTGAGCACAAAAGGCCGTCCTGCGAAAGTGTGTTCGAGGTGCATTTTCAGGAAATCGTCCTCCACGATGCCCGCTTCCAGTTGCGGATATTTCTCGCGCAGGTAGGCCACGCTCTCGAAGTCTATCTCCACAACCTTGAGCTCACGCCCCTTTTCGATGAGGAACTGCGTGAGCACGCCCATGCCCGGACCTACTTCCAGCACAGGCAGGCCGGGGCAGGCGTCTACGGTGTCGGCAATGGCTCGGGCCGTTCCTAAATCTTTCAGGAAGTGTTGTCCGAGAAACTTTTTGGGGCGTACGTTCTTCAGCATGGCGATGGGGGATGATAAGTGATAGGGGCGGCGGGCGCACGAGCCGTCGGTAGGGTGGCAAGTGTAACAAACCTACCGATTAATTTGGCACTTTCCGCAGTTTGCATTACCTTTGACTGCGTAAATCGTAGCCTGCGGCGCGCGCTGCCGGCGTTAACGACTTGCAAAAGTACTAAAAAAACAACTAAACCTGCCGAAACAGGCAGTAAATCCGCACGTATTGAAAACGATTGTCATACATAGCGTCAAGGTGGTCCTGCCCTTTGTGCTCGGCATCGCCATCCTGTGGTGGATGTACCGCGACGCGGCGTGGAGCGACTTCTCCGACTATGTGTTCCGGTATATGAACTGGGGCTGGATGGGGCTCTCGCTCGTGTTCGGCCTGTTGGCGCAGCTGGTGCGCGCCTGGCGCTGGCGGCTCGCCCTGCGGCCGTTGGGCGTGGAGCCGCGGCGCCGCGTGTGTGAAGACGCCATCTTCCTCTCCTACGCCTCGAGTCTGTTTGTGCCGCGCATAGGCGAGGTGGCCCGTTGCGGCACGCTGAAGAAATGCGACGGCGTGCCCTTCACCAAAGGGCTCGGCACGGTGGTGGCCGAACGCATCGTCGACAGCCTCGTCATACTTCTGCTCACGGTCGGCGCCTTTCTGCTCCAACTCTCCGACTTCCTGCATTTTCTGAAAAAGACCGGGGCCGGATTCGGCCGTTCCTTCGAGCGCTACACCGATTCGGGCTATCTGGTAGCGCTGCTTTGCGTCGCGGCCGTCGTATTGCTCGTGGCCTTTCTTTTCCGCAAATTTTCCATCTTCTCCAAGGGAAAAGATACGCTTCAGAACCTTTGGAGCGGCATCGTATCGTTGCGTCGTGTGGACAACGTCCCGCTTTACGTGTTCTACTCTTTCGCCATCTGGGGGTGCTATTTCCTGCACTTCTACGTAGCCTTTTTCTGTTTCGACTTTACCGCCGGCATCAACCCTGCCCAGGCGTTTCTCATCTTCTGCATCGGCACTTTCGCCGTACTGGTGCCCACGCCCAACGGCGCCGGGCCCTGGCATTTTGCCGTGAAGACCATGCTCGTGCTCTACGGCGTGGCCGAGATGCCCGCCATCATGTTCGCCTTAGTGGTGCATACCATACAGACTTTCGAGGTCGTGCTGCTCGGGGCATACGCATGGGCGGACCTTTCCTGCAGGAGGAGTAAGGCAAACGTTACCGATAATAACCATTCAAACTAAAATAATCAGACCATGAGTGAAATCAAAAATCTGCAACCGCAGGCTATCTGGAAAAACTTTTACCTTCTGACCCAAGTGCCCCGCCCCTCCGGACACCTGGAGAAGATACAGAAATTTCTGCTCGACTGGGCGGCTGAAAAGGGTGTGGAGGCCCGTCAGGACGAAGCAGGCAATATATTAATGTACAAGGCCGCCACGCCCGGCATGGAGGACTGCAAGGTCGTGACCTTACAGGGCCACATGGACATGGTACCCCAGAAGGCCCCCGAATCGGCTCACGACTTTGAGAACGACCCCATCGAGACATACATCGACGGAGAGTGGGTACGCGCCCGCGGCACCACGCTCGGCGCCGACGACGGCATGGCCGTGGCCACTATCATGGCCATCATGGAGGACGACTCCATCAAGCACGGTCCGCTCGAGGGGTTCATCACCGCCGACGAGGAAACCACCATGTACGGCGTGAACCACATGACCGCCGACACGCTCAAGGGCGAGATACTCCTCAATCTCGACAACGAGACCGAGGGCGAAATGATCGTAGGCTCGGCCGGCGGTGTGAACCTCACCGCTTCCACGCAGTATAAGGAAGTGCCGGCCGATCCCGCCGACGCCGCTGTGTGCGTGAAACTCGGCGGCCTGCTCGGCGGCCACTCGGGTCTTGAAATAAACGAGGGACGCGGCAATGCCAACAAGATGATGGCCCGCCTCGTGCAGGATGCCATCGCCAACTTCGAGGCCTATCTCGCCTCGTGGCGCGGCGGAAACATGCGCAATGCCATTCCCCGCGAGGCCGAGGTGGTGCTCACGCTGCCTAAGGAAAACGTGGAGGCACTGCGCGAGGTGGTGGACGAGTGGCGCCAGACGTTTACCGACGAATACGGCGCGGTGGAGGCCGGCCTCGAGCTGACTTGCGAGGAAGTGGCCCTGCCCGCCATGATTGTGCCCGAGGAGTTGCAGGACAACCTTGTCAACGCGCTCTGTGCCTGCCACAACGGCGTGTTCCGCTTCATTCCCGAAGTGCCCGCCATCGTCGAGACCTCGTCGAACCTCGCCATTGTCGAGATTGGCGGCGGAGAGGTCATGTTCAAGGTGCTCATCCGCTCCTCGCGCGACAGCATGCGCGAGTGCCTGGCCGAGACGCTCGAGAGTGCCTTTGCCATGGCCGGCATGAAGGTGGAGCTCGACGGCGACTACCCCGCCTGGCAGCCCAACCCGAAGAGCGAGATCGTGGAGCTCATGAAGAATGTTTACCGCGAGCTTTTCGGCACGGAAAACCGCGTGCAGGTCATCCACGCCGGCCTGGAGTGTGGCGTGATCGGTGCCCACAAGCCCGGCATGGACATGGTGAGCTTTGGTCCCACGCTCCGCTCGCCCCACACCCCCAACGAGCGCTGCTTCATACCCAGTGTGGAAAAATACTGGCGCTTTGTGCTCACCACGCTCGAGCGTACGCCTAAGAAATAACCTTGTGCCTTGGCGGCGGAACCACTCCGCCGCCAAGGCACCGATAAACTGGCTGCCTCTTCGGCAGGTCTGGCGGAGGGGCTGTCTTATCCTCGGAAACTTCGCGCCAAACTATTCTTCTGTTTCCTGTTCAAAAAAGTATGATTGTTCAATAGAAATTTTATCATGTTTGCTTAATTTGTCTGTTATTAGGTTTGACATGATAAAATACCCTTTAATATGTAGGGAATCTGAAACATGGAGCATTTGCTTTATTGCAACCTGACCCTCATGGCCTTTAAATATCCTGTATTCAATTTTATTGGGCTTGTAAAAAGAACGAAATTTCAAAGAAAGCAAACTATTGTCTGTATAATTAATATTATTGTATAATGTATCAGATTCTGTAATGCCAGAAGGTAAATAATCAATTGACTCCTGCTCGGAATTTATTATGGTAACTTCATTATAAATGCCATCAGGCAGATATATGGGGGATGAACTGGTCATATCCGTAACAAGAAAATCAAAAACATGCTCCACGGACAATTGGATAGGGACGTTATTATCCTCACTCTCTTCGCATGAAAAACACGCGAAGAGAGTAAGGAAAGCAATGACTATATATTGGGGGGTGATGTGCATGAAAAATTATAAATTTACCAGATTGTACTTCCATTGTACATCTTCAGGCTTACAGGGATACCATTTGTTATAACTCCTGCCAGATATATCACTAATGACATGGATGCATTTGGAGGCTAATCTGATATTCCCTTCCGAATCGGGAGAAGAACTGCTATATCCACGTTTATAATCTGTACTGTTGGGGTCAACCCCACATAGAGGAGATTCTGCTGTCGAAAAAAATGAAGTTAAACCAAGACCTTCTATTTTTATATCTTGATAAACTGTTACATACTCCATTATGTAAATTTGACTCGCAATTCCCATCAAATTAGCCAATTTCTTACTAATCGCTACCTTTTTATTTCCACCGCTAACTTTTGAAGAATATCCATTAAGAGTGATTGTTTGTACTGAAGACCTGGTCTTTTGGGGTGAAGAATTTTGTGAAGAGGAAGATTCCCATCCTATAAAATTGGTTGCATCTTGCAGGAAAAGTTCTTCAAAGGAATTGAAATCACATGTTTGTTCTTGACTTGGATTTTCAGTAATGAAATCCGAATCATTTGAGCAGTCTGCTAATGTTAAGCACAATGCGATAGCTCCAAAATAAATTGTTGTTTTCATAGTATGATTCTTTTATTGTTACTTTCGCAAAAGTAGTAAAAAAGACTATAATCCTCCCCATAATCTATAAAAAATGAGGTGTCTGGTCAAAAAAATATGTTCTGCGAATGTCGGCAAAGTGCTGTCCAATGCCCGGCTCACGTATTCTCTATATACGCGCGCGTATGTCTTTTTTATGTTTTATCATTCAGTAGGTTGTAAACCGCTGTGAACTAACAAAATCGGCTGAAGGATAGGGCCAAGGCCTTCAGTCGGGTTTGCCGGCGCAGGGCAGCAAGTGCGAAGCCATTTTCAGGGGAATCCTTTGACTGAAAAATATGGAAAAATATAAAAAAACAGGTGCCGGAATCCTTGCCGGACAGGCGCGTGAAAAAGTATTACTTGGAATTTGAAAAGTCCGTATTTGCGTAAAAAATCCAAGTAATGCTTTGCGACACACGAATACGGACTTTTCGGCGCGCCGGTCGGCGGCGACGGGCTGAAGGTAAATTGAGGAGATTTTATTGCCTATCTTTCAGCGCAAAATATTGAATGTTATTGAATTATGAATAGCTGAATGATGAAATATGAAAAATGCTTACACGCGTGCGTATAGGGACTGTTTTTTGAAAAAAGCATTCTTCGGGCAGGGGGGAGGTTCTGACAGAAGATGAAACCAGATGAGGGGTATGACCGCTCCGCTGCCGTTTTCCATGCAAACAAGAGGTATTGGTAAGGCGGCTTTGTTTGCTCTTTGCGGTTCGTTGCGTTGCGTGGGCCCCTTTCCGCGGTTTTCGGCCCTCCTTTGTGCCGCGCCGCGGCTTTTCGGAAAAAGATGAGGCCGCCGTTATGAAAAAAATGACTACTTTTGCACACCGTGCCGAAAGGTTGCGGCAACAACAACCGTTACTCCATAAAAAAAATCCATGGCAAAAGAAAAGGTAATACTGACGGGCGACCGCCCGACCGGCCGCCTGCACATAGGCCACTATGTGGGGTCGCTGCGCCGCCGTGTGGAATTGCAGAATGCCGGCGACTTCAAGAAAATGTTTGTGTTCATAGCCGACGCACAGGCCCTGACCGACAATGTGGACAATCCCGAAAAGGTGCGCCAGAACGTTGTGGAGGTGGCCCTCGACTACCTCGCCTGCGGTCTTGACCCCTCGCAGGTGACGCTCTTCATACAGAGCCAGATACCCGAACTCTGCGAGCTCTCGTTCTACTTCATGAACCTTGTCAGCGTGAGCCGCCTGCAGCGCAACCCCACCGTGAAGACCGAAATACAGATGCGCGGCTTCGAGTCGAGCATCCCCGTGGGCTTCTTCACCTATCCCGTGAGCCAGACGGCCGATATCGCCGCTTTCCGCGCCACCACCGTGCCGGCCGGCGAAGACCAGAAACCCATGATTGAGCAGGCCACCGAAATAGTGCGCCGCTTCAACTACATCTATGGCAACACCCTCGTGGAGCCCGACATCCTGCTCCCCGACAACGCCGCCTGCCTGCGCCTGCCCGGCACCGACGGCAAGGCCAAGATGTCGAAGAGTCTGGGCAACTGCATCTACCTGGCCGAAACGGCCGACGAGGTGCAGAAGAAAGTCATGTCGATGTATACCGACCCCCTGCACGTGCACGTGAGCGATCCCGGCCACCTCGAGGGCAACACCGTCTTTACCTATCTCGACGCCTTCTGCCGTCCCGAACATTTCGGCCGCTATCTGCCCGACTACCCTGACCTCGGCGAGCTCAAGGCCCACTATCAGCGCGGCGGCCTCGGCGACATGAAGGTAAAGCGCTTCCTCTGCAACATCCTGCAGGAGGAGCTGGAACCCATCCGCACGCGCCGCAAAGAGTTTGAAAAGGACATACCTGCCATCTACGATATGCTGCGCAAAGGATGCGAGGACGCCCGCGCCGTAGCCGCCGCCACGCTCGACGATGTGCGCTCGGCCATGAAGATCAACTACTTCAGCGACGCCGAACTCATAGCCCAGCAGGCCCGCAGGTTTGCCGATGCGCAGTAAGGTCCGGCAAGGTAGCGCATCCCCTGCCTGCCGGTCTGTCCGGAACTGCTGCCGGGAGCGCCGGCCGCATCCCGCGCTGAAACACCGCGGGTGCCGCCACATCTGCCGGCAGGAACATTCCTGTCCGGTAAAGGCGATTTTTAGCGGCGTAACTCTTTGCCATTCTAAATATAATGCCTAAATTTGCAGCCCGTAGCCGTGGGCTCCGCCGCGCGCTATCCGGAATAAGATGAGTAATTAAAAATAAAACAGCATAAAACAATGAAAAGAACATTCCAACCCCACAACAGAAAGAGAAACAACAAACATGGTTTCCGTCAGCGCATGCAGACCGCCAACGGCCGTCGCGTGCTGGCAGCCCGCCGCGCCAAAGGCCGCAAGAAACTGACCGTTTCCGACGAGGTGCACGGCAAGAAATAAAAGAAAAAAGGATATCTTACGAACCCGTAGGTCCTCCGGCGAGGGAAGTAAAAGTTTTTACCGATACAACTTTTACTTCTCTCGTTTTTTTGTAGTAAATTTGCGCACATATCGCTCACGCAAACCACACGGAAGAACATTATGACCCTATCCACTTTCCTGAAAAAAATATTTAGTCCCATCCTCTTCGGCAACTGCCTCGGCATGATGCTCGTAAGCGCACTGCTCGTGTCCGGCTGCTTCAGCTTCATGCAGTGTTACACTAACCACGGCGAAACTGTGTCGGTGCCCGACATCCGCGGCCGTAAGCTCGATGAGGTGCAGAAGAAACTCGAGGCCATCGGCCTGCGCTGCGAGGTGGTGGATACCGGCTACATCGACACGTTTGTGGGCGATGTCGTGCTCGAACAGAATATCCGTCCCGGCACCCGCGTAAAGACCGGCCGCATCATCTCGCTGACGGTCAACGCCGCGAGCGCCCGTGCCATCACGCTGCCGGCATTGGCCGAAAACAGCTCGCGACGCGAGGCCGAGGCCAAGCTCCGGGCCCTGGGCTTCAAGTATCTGCGGGTGGAATACACCCCCGGCGACAAAGACTGGGTCTACTTCCTGAAGGTGAACGGCAACGTTGTGGCCGGCGGCACCCGCGTATCGGTGGTGACGCCCGTGACCCTGGTGGTGGGCGACGGCGCCGTGGAAGACGAGTTCAACGCCAACGACAGCCTCGACTACGAATATTTTGCACCCGACGACGCGCAGGACGACGAACTGCTTGAAGACGGCGGCGGAGCGCCGGAGACCGGAAACCATTACGAAGAATTTGAATGATGCAGGAGAACGATATGTCTGAAAACAGCAGCCTTATGCCAGAGAATGCCGGCGTGATGCCGGAAGAGAAAGGGCATATGCCGGACAGCGGCACCGAACCCGAAACCGACGCCCTGGCCGAGGACGAAAACGCCGGCCTCTACGAGCACTTCTGCGTGGTGGCCGACCGCGGGCAGCAATTGCTCCGCGTGGACAAATTCCTGCTCGACCACTTGCCCGACACCTCGCGCAACCGCCTCCAGGCTGCCGCCAAGGCCGGCTTCGTCCATGTGAACGGCCAGCCTGTGAAGAGCAACTACCGCGTGAAGCCGGCCGATGTCGTGACGCTGCTGCTCGACAGGCCCCGCTACGAAAACCGGATCGACCCCGAGGACATTCCCCTCGACATCGTCTATGAAGACCCGCACCTCATCGTCCTGAACAAACCGGCCGGCCTCGTGGTGCACCCCGGCTGCGGCAATTACACCGGTACGCTGGTCAACGCCCTTGCCTGGCACTTGCGCGACAACCCCGGCTACGACCCCAACGATCCCGGCGTGGGGCTCGTACACCGCATCGACAAGGATACCTCAGGCCTCCTGGTCGTGGCCAAGACGCCCGAGGCCAAAACGCATCTCGGCGTACAGTTTTTCAATAAAACGACCCGGCGCCGCTACAATGCCCTGGTCTGGGGAAATTTTCAGGAAGACGCCGGCCGCATAGAAGGTAACATAGCCCGCAATCCGCACGACCGCATGCAAATGGCGGTATTCCCCCCGGGCTCGGAGGTGGGCAAGCACGCTGTCACACACTACCGCGTGCTCGAACGCTTCGGCTATGTGACCCTCGTGGAGTGTATCCTCGAAACCGGCCGCACGCACCAGATCCGTGCCCACATGAAGCATATCGGACATCCCCTGTTCAACGACGAACGGTACGGCGGCAATCAGATTCTCCGCGGGCAGCAGACGGGCAGCTATTCCGCTTTCGTGCGCAACTGCTACGCCCTGTGTCCCCGGCAGGCACTCCACGCCATGACGCTCGGCTTCGAGCATCCCGTCACAGGCGGACAGATGGATTTTACCGCGCCCCTGCCGCCCGACATGGAGGCCTTGCTCGCCAAGTGGCGGACTTTCGTGGCCGGCGCAGTGAGGCGGCCCGGAGCATCTTCTTTGCCCGGCGGACAATGATACTTCCGCACCGCCTCCGCCACGGCTCCGGGACGTGGACGCCGGGTGCGCTCCGTTTGCGGACGGAAACAGAAATGACAAGACCAATCAAGTTATCATAATTATGAAAAGGAATATCGCGATAGTTGCCGGAGGCGACTCCTCCGAGTATGGTGTATCGCTCAAGAGTGCGGCCAATATCCTGACCGCTATGGACAAGGAAAAATACAACTGCCATATCGTTGAAATGAAAGGCAAGGACTGGCAGGTGCACTACGGGCAGGAGCGCTGTCCCGTCGACCGCAACGATTTTTCCTTCACCGCGGCCGATGGCCGCCACACCTTCGACTTTGCTTATATCACCATCCACGGCACACCCGGCGAGAACGGTTTGCTGCAAGGCTATCTCGACCTCGTCGGCATACCTTATTCCACCAGCGGTGTACTCGTGGAAGCACTGACTTTCAATAAATTCGCTCTTAACTCATTCCTCCGCTCCAGCGAACACCTCAACATTGCCGACTCCCTGCTCGTGCGGGCCGGCGGGCAAATGCCATCGGCCGACGACGTGGCCCGGCGCCTGGGCTACCCGTGTTTTGTCAAGCCCAACGCCGGCGGCAGCAGTTTCGGTGTGACAAAGGTGAAAACACCTGAGGCCCTGCTTCCTGCCATTGAGAAGGCTATGCAGGAAAGCGACGAGGTGATGATAGAGCGCCTGATGACGGGTACCGAAATCACCTGCGGCTGTTACCGCCGCGGCGACGAAATCGTGGTGTTCCCCATCACCGAGGTCGTTACCAGTCAGGAATTTTTCGACTTCGATGCGAAGTACAACAACAAGAGCCAGGAAATAACGCCGGCCCGTATAGCTCCCGCCACGGCCGAACGTGTCGGCGACATGACCCGCCATATCTATCAGTTGCTTGACTGCTACGGTATTATCCGCGTGGACTACATCCTCAGTGGCGACAAGGGGCATGAGACCATCAATCTGCTGGAGGTGAACACCACACCGGGCATGACGGCCGCCAGCTTCATCCCCCAGCAGGTGCGCGCCGCCGGGCTCGAACTGAAAGAGGTGTTCTCCGATATCATTGAGGGCCGCTTTGCCTGATTCCTTGTTTTGCATTCATTCCGATAAAAAGACACAGCTATGAACATACCCGCCGAGTTCGACAAAATACGCCCCTTCACGCCCGAAGAGATGCCGGCAGCCTTCGACCGCCTGCTCTCCGACGAAGGCTTCTGCCGGATAGCCCTTTCCCTGTTCAAGGGCCAGACAATCGACGGCTTGCGCCGCCTGGCTGCCACCTGCACCGATAATGTCGACTTCCAGAAAAAGTTTTTCTACGCCCTGCTCAAAGACCTTCTTGCCAAAACCAGCACGGAATATGGTCTTGATGCCTTGGCTCTGCCGGACCGCACAGCCAACTACACCTTTGTGTCCAATCATCGTGACATTGTGCTCGACTCGGCTTTCCTCGATATTTTTCTGATGGATTCCGGTTTCTCCACAACGGTAGAGATTGCCATCGGCGATAATCTGCTTATCGCGCCGTGGATAGAGACGCTGGTGCGGCTCAACAAGTCATTTATAGTGCGTCGCTCGGTGGGCGGGCGCGAGATGCTGGAGAGCAGCCGGCTCATGAGCCGCTACATGCACTTCGCCGTCACGGCCAAGCACGAGAATATATGGATAGCCCAGCGTGAGGGCCGCGCCAAGGATTCCGACGACCGCACGCAGGAGGCCGTACTGAAAATGATGGCAATGGGCGGCAGAGGCACGCCGCTCGAGAACCTGAAGGAACTCAACATCGTACCCCTCGCCATTTCCTACGAGTACGATCCTTGCGACTACCTCAAGGCGCAGGAGTTTCAGCTCAAGCGCGATGTGGAAGGTTACCGGAAAAACCAGGCCGACGACTTGAAGAATATGCAAACCGGTATCTTCGGCTACAAGGGAGGCATCCGATATGTGGCGGCGCCGTGTGTGAACACCTGGATCGACGAGCTCGCCGAACTGCCTAAGAACAAGTTTTATGCGGAACTGGCCCGGCGCATGGATCAGGAGATACACCACCGCTACCAGCTCTTCCCCGGCAACTATATTGCCGCCGACTGGCGCGACGGTACCGACCTTTACGCCGCCCACTACACCGCCGCCGAACGGCGCCGTTTCGAGGAATACATTGCCGGCCGGCTGGCCTTGATCGAACTTCCCGGAAAGGACGAGGACTTCCTCCGGGAGCGTCTGCTTACGATGTATGCCAATCCTCTGTACAATCATCTGAAAACGCTCGCATGAAGTTGCTCAGCCTGCTGCTGCCAGTCTGCTTGCTGCCGTTGCTGACGGCTTGCGACGACGACGGTGCACCGTGGCCGGCCTACCGGCAGGAACTGGCCGAACTGCTCACCGACTGCGAGGGAAGGGCCGGGCGTCTGGTGCGCGACACCGGCGACACACTCCGCTTACTCCCGCCGGCCGGCCAACTTGCCCCCGACACCACCCTCCGGGCCCAGGTGCTCTACACCGTATCCGCCGACGGCACCGCCCGGCTCCGGGGCCTCTCTCCCGTCGTCTCTCCCTTCCCCGAGCCGTTTCCCCTCAGCCAGCAGCGCACCGATCCCGTAGGCGTCGAGGCCCTTTCGCGCGGCGGGTGGTATGTCAACTTTTATCTGTACGTACTCACCTCCGGCGGCGCCCACCGCTTCGCTTTCATTGACAACGGTCTGGCCGTCCAGGCCGACGGTTCGCAGCTGCTCCGTCTGCAACTCTACCACGACCGCGATGCCGACGGTGCCGCCTACCGGCGCCAGGTGTGCCTTTCCTGCCCGCTCTACGGCTACGCGGACCGCCTTGTCCGTGGCCGCGACTCCGTTGAGGTGGCTGTCAATACTTATGATGGCCCCGTCATGCGCCGCCTTCCTTTCTGAACGGCGTGTTTTTGTAAGAATGAAAAAGAAAACAGGTCCTATGACTACTTTGACTTTTCGTCCGTTGACCCTTGCTGATGGCGACGAGGTGCGTCGCCGCGTTCTCACCGCCGACTGCCGCAATTGCGACCTCAACTTCATGAACCTGATGAGCTGGCGGTTTCTCTTCGACACCGAGCTGGCCATTCACGACGACTGGCTGCTGTTGCGCTTCCGCCTGAAGGGGCAACCGGCTTACCTCGCCCCCGTTGGCGATGGCGACTGGAACCGCATCATGGAGGTGCTCCGTGCCGACGCCGAGGCCCACGGCCACCCCTTCCTCATGATGGGAGTCTGCGAACACCGCCTCGCGCTCATCGAGCAGGCCTGCCCCGGTTGCTACCGCCCCGCGGCCGATCCCGCCTATGCCGACTACATCTACCTGCGCACCTCCCTGGCCTCTCTTGCCGGCAAAGCCCTGCAACCCAAGCGCAATCACGTCAACCGTTTCCTCAAGACCTATCCCGACTACGAGTATCAGCCCCTCACCGCCGACCTCTTCGAGGAATGTATGGCGCTGGAAGATCAGTGGGCGGCCGAGCGTCCTGCCGGCGACGGCTGGCTGAGTTTTGCCGACGAGCGCCGCTCGGTGGAGTATGTGCTCCGCCATTGGGATGAACTCCACGGCCTCGGCGGCGCCTTGCGGGTGGGCGGCCGCTTGGTCGCCTTTACCTATGGCGCCCCCATCAACCACGACACCTTCGACGTGTGTGTGGAGAAAGCCGACACCGCCTACGACGGCGCCTATGCCTTTATCAATCGTGAGTTCGCGCGCCATATTCCCCAGCAGTATGTCTACGTCAACCGTGAGGAAGACCTTGGCGTCGAGGGGCTGCGCCGTGCCAAGATGTCCTACCGTCCCGAGCGTCTGTTGCAGAAGTATTCGCTCTCGCTTGGCGCGTGTGCCGGCTCCTGACCGCCGCGCCGTCAAGTATTTCCCGTCCGTGTAATCCTGCCAACCGTTTATTCCCATGCTTTTCACCCCCGAAGAACTGAAACTGCAGTCGCGCCAGTTGTGGAAAGAATGTTTCCACGACAGCGACGACTTTCTCGATCTTTATTTTGAGGAGAAATACCGCCACGACCGCGCCATCGCCCTCCGTTCCGATGGCGCGCTGGTGGCTGCCGCCCATCTTTTGCCCTACCGCATGACCTTCTACGGCAGTGTGCTTCATGCCGGCTACATATCCGGTCTTTGCGTCCGTCCCGACCACCGGGGCCGCGGCCTGGCCCGTGAGATACTCCACCGAGCCCACCGCGAACTCTATCGCTGCGGCGGCACCGTCAGTTTCCTCATTCCCGGCAGCGATGAGCTGCGCCGTTTTTACGAAGAGGAGCGGCACGGCGCCTACTGGACCGCCACCTATCGCGGTGAAGTCTCCTGGAGCGCCGGAGCTGATGTTGCCGCCGCCGGCGTGCAGGTGGAGCGTCCCGACGAGTGGGGCACCGAGCTCTACGTGTATTATCGCCGCCACGCCGCCGACTTCATGCTTCATCCCTCCCCGGACGACTTTTTCGCCGCCCTGTCCCTCTGCGACCTCGAAGGCGGTTATGTGCTCGTGGCCCGCCGCGGCCGCCGCGTCGTGGGCCTTTGCCTGGCCGTGCGCGGTGCCGACGGTCGCGTTCAGCTGCGCAGCTGCCCCTGCGACAGCGACGCCGTCCGTGCCTGCTTCGTGAGGTATCTCTGCCAGGCCGAGCGCGTTGCAGAGGTCTACGGCCGTCCGCCCGTGGCCGGCACCGCTCCCGGAGCCACTCCCTATGCCATGGCGCGTGTTGTAAACGTGGAGCGCTTTTTCCGCGCCGTGCTCCGGGCCCATCCCGACTTCGAGTTGCACATAGGGGTAGGGGGCGATGCCGACATTCCCGAAAACAACGGCTACTATCTGCTCGGCGACGGCCGGCTCACCCTCACCGATGTGCGTCCGGCGCAAATCGTCACCCCCGGCGGCCTGGCGGCCCTCTTCCTCGGCGCCTTGCCGTTCCGTATGGAGATGATGCTCGACTGATTTTTAAGTATATGCGACTATGATTATGTTTCGGACAATACGTACCCTGCGCGGCCTGACCGCCGCCTTCTCCTTGCTCTTTGCCGGCGCCCTTGCGGCTCAGCAGGCCGTAGACCTCGGGCAGTTGCCCCTTTCAAGATGGGGCATCGGCGCGGCCAACTACAGCGGCATCGCTCCCCTTGGCGCCGACCGCTACGCCCTGGTGAGCGACAAGGAGCCCGCCGACGGTTTCTTCGAGTTTGTCATCCGCCAGGACTCCGTTACCGGCCGTGTCAGTCAGGTTTCGCTCGTAGGCTTCCGCGGCAATCCCGACCCGCAGGTCGACGCCAAGGGCCTCTCCGTGCGCGACTGCGAAGGCGTGGCTTGTTTCCCTGCGGCCGGCACCGTGTTTATCAGTGGCGAGGGCGACCAGCGCATCCTCGAGTACGACCGCCGCGGCCGCCCCACCGGACGCGAGCTCAACGTGCCCGCCATTTTCGGCCCTTCGCGCATTGTGGGCAACTACGGTTTCGAGGCCCTGAGCTACTGCCCCGCCACCCACCGCTTCTGGACCACTACCGAGAGCACCCTCCGTGCCGACGGGCCTGCCGCCGGTGCGGCGCATCCCGGCGTTCACAACCTGCTGCGCCTCCAGAGCTTCGACGACCGTCTGCAGCCCGTGGCGCAGTATGCCTACCGCATGGACACCGGCCGCAGCGACGACTTCGGGCATATCTACGTGTTCGGTGTGCCCGCGTTGACCGCCCTGCCCGACGGCCGCCTGCTCGTGTTGGAGCGCGAGGCCGACGTAACCGCCGGCTATTTCAGTTCGGAGGTTGTGTGCAAACTCTTTGTGGTCAATCCCCGCGAGGGCTGGCAGATCGACTCCTCCACCAGTCTTGGCGCCATCGACCCCAACCGCTTCCTCATCAAGCGGCTGCTGGCCCGGTGGGTCACCAGGCTCACGCCCTTCAACCTCTCTTTCGCCAACTACGAGGGCATGTGTCTGGGCCGCAAGCTCGCCGACGGCCGTCAGTCGCTCCTGCTCGTCAGCGACTCGCAGGGCGGCTACGGCAAGGGCCCTGTCAGGCTGAAGGACTATATCCGCGTGCTGATTTTGCCGGACTGACGTCCGTACGTTTCACCTTATATATATAGAAAGACTTATGCAGAAGACCGACATCGACGTGTTTGCCCACGCCACCGACATCCTCACCGAACTCCGCCGCGGCGTGCTTGTCACCACCCGTGTGGGCGACAAGGTCAACGCCATGACCATATCCTGGGGCATGCTCGGCATAGAGTGGGGTATGCCTATCTTCATCACTTACATCCGCGGCAGCCGCTTCACCCACGAACTCCTCGCGCAGAATCCGCGCTTCACCGTCAACATTCCCCACGGCGACTGCGACCGCCGCATCCTCAGCCTTTGCGGCACACGCTCGGGCCGCGACCTCGACAAACTGGCCGAGCTGGGGCTCACGCCTGTCTATGCCGACGCGGCCGACCCCTGCGCCGTGCCGGCCATAGCTGAGCTGCCCCTCACGCTCGAGTGCCGCGTGGTGTACAGCCGCTTGCAGGACGCCGCCGCCCTTCCCGCCGCCGCTAAGGAGAAGTTCTATCCTGCCGACGGTGTCGCCGGGCCCGACCTCCACACCGTGTTCTACGGCGCCATAGAGCGCGCCTATCTCCTCCACGACGACTGACGGCGCCACGCTCCGCTCCGGGCCGCAGCCGTATGGCCGCTTTATGTCTGGCTTTAGCGCGCAGCCGACCGCGGAAATCCCCGGGAGTCGCCTCCCTACGGTCGGCTCGCCCGGGGTTAACATGACCCGACCGCTCCGCGGTCTTCTCCGCGCATGGCTTCGCGCTCCGGCGGCACATCCTCCAGGGCTCTTTGGCGAGCCTTGCCTCCTGGGAGTCGTCTTTCGTCCTCCTTACCCGTGGATGGCACGCCCCGCCTGCTCCGCGGTCTTCTCTGCACGTGGCTTCGTGCTCCTGCGGTACGCCCTCCGGGATGACATGCCCTGCCCGCTCCGTCCGATTCATGCCCTGCTTTGGGGCGATGACGACCGCGGAGCGGTCGGGTGATGTTAACCCGGCATAAGCCGACCGGAGGGAGGCGCCATGCCGGGATAGATGTGAGCGGCAGACGCACCCCGGAGGGTGTGCCGTCAGGGGAAGAACATTACTGCAAATATGTGTGGAGAATATACGCCCTGGGTTCGCGCTTACGGCACACCCTCCGGGGTGCTTCTCTTGGGCGTCGTAAAATCCCCGGGAGTCGCCTTCCTTCGGTCGTCTCGCCCGGGGTTAACATGAGCTGACCGCTCCGCGGTCTTTTCCGCGCTTGGCTTCGCGTTTCTGTTGCACGCCCTCCCGGATGACATGTCCCGCCCGCTCCGCCCGATTCATGCCCCGTTTTGGGGCGATGACGACCGCAGCGCGGTCGGGTGATGTTAACCCGGCATAAGCCGACCGGAGGGAGGCGCTATGCCGGGATAGATGTGAGCGGCATGGCGCACCCCGGAGGGTGTGCCGTCAGGGGGAAGAGCGTTGTCCCTGTGCCGCTTGGCGGCCGGGCTGCGATTTTAACACTTCTTGCTTTCGGGCGAAAAAAACAGTATCTTTGCAATAGCCGAGGGGCGGACTTATGTGGGTCCGCCCCTCGTTCGTGTAGGCCGGCGGCCCGTTTCCGACACACGAAGTAATGCTTTTGCCCGAAAAGCATTACTTCGTGTAAAAAAAGCATTACTTGGAGTTTTCACACGACTACTTGCCGGAAAAAATCCAAGTAACCGTAGCTGAATTGCAACCGGGAGTTGTTGTGTGTAGATAAGATTTTTTAACCAAAAAGCCCCTTCCGCGCGTTGCGGAAAGTTAAAAACGTTAAAGTAGGCCGCTCCACATTCTTTATTCCTTCATCGGTAGCCAGCGTTTCCATGGGCTGCCGGGCATTTACAGCAGGGGCGGGGAGGGCGTTGCTCCGTCGGCGCGCTCAGATGTCTTCCGCCCGCACCAGGCCGTGGGCCACGGCGTAGATAGTGAGGGCCGCCACGTTTTTCGTGCCTAACTTCTCGGCCAGGTTTTTGCGGTGGGAGATGACCGTGGCCGTGCTTACGCCCATGAGCGCCGCTATCTGCTTGTTGATGTGGCCCTTCACGACGAGTTGCAGCACCTCCGTCTCGCGTGCCGTGAGCTGCGGCGCCCGGCCGGCGCCCTGCCGCGCGCGCCTCACGGCCTCGGGTTCGCTGCCGCGCGCACCGTGGGCGCGGCCGGCCAGGCGCACAAAGTCGCGCACGAGCTCCTCCTCGCTGCCGCACACGTTGAGCGTGTGGAACCCCTGCGGCAGGCGGCCCGCCTCGTCGCCGTGAACCAGCACGATGGTGCGCGACTGCCGCGCCAGGAAGAAGGGCGCCTGCGACAGCAGCGTGCAGGCGTCGGTGAAAAAGTGGAAGAAACTCTCCCCGCCTGCCGCCAGTTCCTCCACACCGCCGGCTATGCGCACCTCCGCGCCGGGCATGAGGCGCCTCACCAGTTCGGCCAGGCCCATGGCCGCCAAGGTGTCGGTCAGCACTACGGCTATCTGCGGCTGTTGTCTGCCTCCGTTTCGGCTCATCGGTGTGTGTGGCATAATACTTTCAGTGTGTGCTTGTTTGTGAACCGGGTGTGTTTGTTCTTATTCTTTGAGAAAAGGCAGAATGCCTAATAGCAGACTTATGAAGCCGAGTGCAAGGCTCAGCCATCCTAAGCGGATGCTCAGGTTTGAGGCTTTTTCCCCTTGTTTCAGGTTTTTCTGCATTTTCTTTTGTAGTTTGTTGCTACTGCTCGACAACTTTTTAATGCTGGAAGTAGTGGTAGTTAGCCGCGTCAGTACTTCATTGGCCATTTTAATGTTTCTTAATGTTGCAACTGATCTTCTGCCTTGTGATATGCTCCCAGTCTTTTGAGCTATGAGTCTGATTCGGGCTATGGCATTTTCGGTGTTCAGGGCTCCTTGAAACAGACTTTTGGTGTCGGGAGAGTATTTCCGGGAACTATTCACCTGGTAGGAATGATTGCATTCGGAGTTGAGTAGGGTTTGGTAGTAAATGATTTCTCCCAGCACGTTGAAGCATCTTTGGTTGAACATCTCGTATTTTTCCCTATACAGAATCTCCCTGTATTCCGGTTCTTCGGATATTTTTGTGAGATAGGTCGCGTCGTATTCCAACTGCTCCGCAAAGTCCTTGAATCTTTTTTCGTATTGCCTGAGATAGAAAATGAGTGGCTTATTGTCGGGAATGTCTATGTCTGTCTCTGTGTCTGCTTCCACGTAAGCATCCAAAATGGAGTCGCAGTCGGTGGAATGATGTTGATGCTTGTGGTAGAATCCCTTTACGCAGTGATAAATGGGGTTTTTCAGTGCCAGAGCCGCTGTTTCGAACTCTTCGTCGTCTGTTTCAAATTGATAGAGGAAAAAGCCGTTGCTACAGGATTTGATTCTTTTCAAGTCAAATCCCAGTTTCTTATGCTCTTCCAAATCGAGTGTGACCGAGACATCTTGTTCCTCTGTCAGCCTGAGTGTTAATTTGCATGGGCATCCCACTTCATCAGAGATGTCTTCATTTTCCACCTTCTTATAGTCGCTCAGAGGGGAAAAATCCTGGTGATAAATTGTAGGAATCCAAAAAACGCAGCATCCTTTCATGACTTGTGCCACTTTATATGCCTAACGAGAAAAGTACTTGTCCCCGTTCTTTTTCTTCCGGGTCAGGTTCACGGTAAAAATCAGTTTGCTTTTTGCCCAGTTCAGTAATGTGCCAGGTTGAGATGGCCTTTTTCTTCTCTGCTACGGATATACCTTTTTTGATAAAGCCCATACGGCAAAATTGATTGTAAAAATCTTTTCCTATTTTGTGAATCAAGGCATCTCTGGTGCCATTTCGTTTCTGAGCTACGTAGAGTATGGCTTCTTTACGGTCTTTAAGTTCCATCGTGTATGTCGGGTTGTTATTATAGCGGTCAGATGGCAAAAGTAATGTTTTTTTTTGTCATGGCAAACTTCCCCTTTGTTCTTCATTTGTTTCGGTTGTTTACGGCCGCCTTTTTCTCCCTCAATTAGACATCTGGATTTCGCCCTGAAAAGCACAAGGATACTTCATTCGTTCGTTTCAATGACCGATTGTGGGCAAGTGTACGTAATGCAGCTTGGTGCCGTAGCTTGACCCGGTGGCGCGATTCCCGCCTCGTTCTCCCTGAAAATACCGAGTTCGGATGATTTTAGCATAAATATTATTGTTTTAACAATTTTTACCCCCCCGATTTTGATTTTTAACAACCTATAAATACCTTTGCTGCCAATTTATGGAGCGGCGCCGCAGGCCGCGGTGCCGCTCTCCGTAGCCGCCGTCCCATGGCCCGCGTGGCTTTGCGCGTTGCGCGCCGTTTTTTTCGTTTCATCGCGCAGAACTATCATTGACAAGAGATATTGAATTTATTTATAAACCAATTTTTTAAAAACACATCATGAAGAAAATTACTTTTCTTTTGACGCTCTTCCTCCTGTTTGCGGGGGTAGGAGTGGCGCAGACCGCGGCAAAGTATTACAAGCCCGGTGAGCGCAAAACAGCCTTCGCCGCCGGCGACAAGGTGTTTATTTACAACGCGGCGCGTCCCGGCGGCGATCGCACCGGACTTCTGCGTAAGACCAGTGCGAACAAAGTGGGATTTTACAGGGACTGCAAGCCTGGCGCGGGCCTGTTCTCCACCGAGAACAGCGGCCTGATATGGGAAATCAAGAGTGTCACGGCAGTGGAAGACGCAGAGAACGTTTATGAGCTGACCATCGCATCGGTGCCGGGCGGCCAATATATCGGCATTGATGGTAATACTACCTATGAAGCCGGACAGACGCTTACCGTGCAGACCTTCTTTAATTATGAGCATAAGGGCAACGGCAATTTCGAGGCTGCGGACGGAACCGTGGTCACTCCAACGGCAGATAATAAAGATGTCTGGGCCGTTTATGACCCTGAACGCAGAAAGACGGATTATGAAGGAAATGGCCAGCACCACGGTTGCTGGAACGGCAATGGAACCCAATTTGATGAGTGGGAGGCCGCTCATCCTTATGTGTTCTACACGATAAGTGAGGCCGAAAGCGACCTGACCTCTGCTCTTGCCACTTATAACACGCAATTGAGCGAACTGCGGGAAAAGCTTCCGAACTTTGACGAAAACATGCGCGCTACGATTGAATCGGTTATAGCCACGACAACCGATTATTTAAGTTCTGACATCTGCACGGTCACCGGTATTGAGAATATCACCAGCAAGGTTACGAATCTGAATTCTTTGGAGTCTCTTCCCTTTGAACTTTCCACGGCGGAGAATCCTAAATATTACACGATTGGCACCGGACGCAATGCAAATTCCGTGTTCAATCTGTTGTATGACATCAACAAGGGCGGTACCCATGGCAGGGTGAATCTGGTAAACAACGCCACTCCGGCCGCCAATGCCTGCCAGTATTGGTTCTTCACGCTCAGCGAGAACGGCTATATCCGCATCTCTCCGATGGTAAATCCCGGCGTAACGCTCGGCTATTCGGCTGTAAGTAATGGTGCCGACAAAATCGTAACAACGGGTACCGTCGCTGGAGACGAGTATGAGTTTGTAAGTGTGACCACCTCTTTCAACGGTAAGGTAAGTAATGCCGCATTCAGAATTCCCGGTACCATTTTTTATCTGTCGAACTGGGGCGGTCCTTCTAATCGTATGGGAGTTTGGAATGGTGATGGTAATGAAAGTAACATAGCCAGTGACGGTGGATCCTGCTTCCGGGTGGAAGCTGTTGAAACTCCCGCTAATGTAGATCAGGTGAAATCGCTCTATGCCGCGTTGGATCCGCTCCCCGCCGGTGCTTCGTTCGGGGAGAATTATGGTCAGTTTATCCGCCAGAACAATGAGGTTTATAATGCGGGCGTAACGGCTCTTCAGAATATAACTACGGCCGATCTCTCCTCAATTTTGAGCTCTTTTGAGGCAAATCCGGTTATTAAGCAGATTTTGCCTGTAACAGGTAAGTTCTACCGCTTCAAGGGGAATGCCAATAATAAGTATATGAGTTCTGTTGAGAATACGAATCATAAGTTGCCCTTGGTTGATGCAGGTAGCACTGCAGAGACCGTGTTCTATTGGGATGCGGAAAAGCATCTTGTGGCTTTGACAAATGGCTATTGTGTCGGTAAATTTGCACCGGGTGAAGAAAATGTGTCGTGGACAGTGCTTCCTATTGCTAACGCAAAGGTTGGCAATGTTGAATTGATTGCCAATACGGCTGCCTATGGTACCTTTAACATTATGGCAAGCTCTAATCGCTATCTGCATAATGGAGGTGGCGCATCCGTAAATGTTGGTGGAGCTACTGGTGACGGTTACCGCTGGATTATTGAAGATGTGACCTGGTTGCCCGTGAAGATTAACACCACCGTAGGTTATGCCACGCTTTATTCGCCTGTAGCCTTGGGCAAAGGTTATTCTGCAGACCGCGTGAAGGCTTATGCGGGTGTGGTTAACGAAAATGGCGAGTATCTCGAACTCAATGAAATCACCGGTGATATTCCTGCCAATACCCCCGTGGTGCTTGAATATTTGGCTGAGGCAGAAAACGGTTTTGTGTTCCTGCCTGTGCGCGAGAGTGTGGAAGCCTATAGTGGCGATAACGACCTGAAAGGCGTAGTGGCTACCCAGTCGAAGACCGCAGGTGTGGATGTCTACACCCTGCAGAACATTGGCGGTGAGCCCGGCTTCTATCTCTTTACCGGCGATAACCTGGGTGGCTTCAAATCTTATTTGGAACTGCCCGAAGGCACGACCCTCGCCAACGGCTTGCGCTTCAACGGTGACGTTACCGGTGTGGGCAATGTAGAGGCTGCCGGACAGGAGAAGAAGGAAGTGTTCTATGACTTGAACGGTCGTTTGGTGGCTTATCCTGCCAAGGGTATCTACGTGACCGGTTCGGGCAAGAAAGTGCTTTTCAAATAAAAACATAATCGACCCGATACCCGGAATACTCGTTATCTCCTGGTGCGGGCACTAATTAAATGAAAATAATGAAGAAAACATATAGCAAACCGGCTATGACGGTGGTGGATCTGGCTATGGAGAGCCTGATTGCCGCAAGTCTGAGAATAGATGGTTCACAGTCGGGAAATGAGCAATTGTCTAACAAGGTAAGCGGCGGATGGAACAGTGATAACTGGACTGCCGACGGAGAGGAGAAGTAAAACAGGATCCTCTGAAAGCCTCTATATGCTGGCCGTTCCGCCAAATGAGAATTAGCAACGGGGGCGGCTGGTGTGTGGTGCTGAGTGCGGGCCTGTGCCGCTTCAGTTGAAACTTTCTTATAATGATAAATGCCGTTCTGCGTGGATTAGTTCCTCGCGGAACGGTTTTGTTTGGGGACGTTGGGCCGCATGGCGTTAAAAAACACAGCTATTCCCTAAGTTTTGTAAGGTAGGCTTACCATTTTTTGAAGTTGTTTTTGTATTTTTGCACTTCGTAAGACGAACGACATGAGAAAGGGCCAACAAAACAGCACGTTTTATCCGATAGGTAAATGTGCCCCGCAATCAATGAGCGAAGACAAGCGTGTCTCCGTGTCCACTCTTTGTGTCCGCAAATCCGGTATGGCCTATATGGCCGGATGGGCGGGCCTTTTTCGTCTTATGGCCCCGGTACCGTTGATTCTTACAGAAGATATTAAGAAATAAATATTAACATAACACACTAAGAGCTATGAACTTTACCTTATTCGTCACAATTATGTTGACTGGTATCTCGTTTGTTGCCGTAGTGACGCTGTTGGCCAAGCTGATAGCGCCGCGCAGCTTCAACGAGCAGAAGGAAGAGGCTTACGAGTGCGGTGTGCCGACGCGCGGTCGCTCATGGATGCAGTTCCGCGTGGGCTACTACCTCTTCGCCATCCTCTTCCTCATGTTCGACGTGGAAACGATGTTCCTCTTCCCCTGGGCCGTCGTGATGCGTTCGCTGGGCCCTGCCGGCCTGTTGAGTGTGCTCTTCTTCTTGTTTATCTTAGTTCTGGGCCTGGCATACGCCTGGAGGAAAGGAGCGCTGAAATGGCAGTAATGAAAAAACCTAAGATCAAGTCGATTCCCTACGAGGAATTCAAAGACAACGAGACCTTCGAAAAGCTCGTGGCCGAACTTAACGCCAACGGCACGAATGTCATCGTGCGCAAACTCGACGAACTCATCGACTGGGGACGCTCCAACTCCCTGTGGCCGCTGACCTTCGCCACAAGTTGCTGCGGCATTGAGTTTATGGCCGTGTGCGCCGCCCGCTACGATATAGCCCGCTTCGGCTTCGAGGTGACGCGTAACAGCCCGCGGCAGGCCGACGTGATACTCGTGTCGGGTACCATCACCACCAAGATGGCGCCGGTGCTCCGGCGCCTCTACGACCAGATGGCCGACCCGAAATATGTCGTGGCAGTGGGCGGATGCGCCATATCGGGCGGTCCCTTCACAAAGTCGTATCACGTGGTGAACGGTGTGGACAACATCATCCCCGTGGATGTGTACGTGCCCGGCTGCCCGCCGCGTCCCGAGTCGTTCCTCTACGGAATGATGCAGTTGCAGCGCAAAGTGAAGGTGGAAAACTTCTTCGGAACCACCAACCGCAAGGAGAAAGACCCCTACAAGGCCCAGGCCGCTGAAAGAAAAGAAGAAATTTATAATGAAGTGGAACAGGCATGATGGAAAGTGACAAGATAAAGGAAAATACTGAAAAGACCGCCGCTCCCGCGCGCCCCGCGGCTGCGACCCGGCCTGCGGCTCCGGCAGCCCCTGCCCAACCGGCGGAAAACGAACTGAAGCCTGCAACGCTTGCTCCCGCCGAACTGCGCGCCGAAATGGTACGCCTCAGGGAGAAAGAGGGCATGGACTTCCTCGTGAACCTCACCGGCGTGGACTGGATGGAAGAGGGACTCGGCGTTATTTATCAGCTCGAGTCGACCGCGACGCACAAGCAGGTGTGCTTGAAGTGCGTGACTACCGACCGCGAGAACCCGCTGCTGCCCAGCGTGAGCGATTTGTGGGATGTGGCTAATATCTACGAGCGTGAGGTCTACGACTTCTATGGTATAAAATTTACCGGACACCCCGATATGCGCCGCATATTCATGCGCGAGGACTGGGTAGGCTACCCCTTCCGCAAGGACGACGAGACGGAAAAGAACAATCCGCTGCGCATGACTAACGAGCCCCTGGCCGACGTGACCGAAACGCTGACGCTCAATCCCGACGGAACGGTGACGGCTACCGAAAACCGTATCTTCGGGGAAGACGAATACGTGGTGAACATCGGTCCGCAGCATCCGTCGACCCACGGTGTGCTCCACTTCCGGGTGAGCCTTGAGGGAGAACGCATCAAAAAGATCGACCCCATACTCGGCTACATACATCGCGCTGTGGAGAAAATCAGCGAGAACATGACCTACCCGCAGACGTTGGCGCTGACCGACCGCCTGGACTATCTCGGCGCCATGCAGAACCGCCATGCGCTCTGCATGACCATAGAAAAGGCTATGGGCGTGGAGGTGAGCGACCGCGTGAAGGTGATACGTACCATCATGGACGAGCTGCAGCGAATAGACTCGCACATTCTCTTCTTCTCCTGCCTCTGCCAGGACCTTGGTGCTACGACGGCATTCCTTTATGGCTTCCGCGACCGTGAGAAGATACTCGACATCTTCGAGGAAACCTGCGGCGGACGCCTCATTCTGAATTATAACACGATTGGCGGTGTGATGGCTGACATTCATCCGAATTTCCAGAAGCGCGTGAAGGAGTTTATTCCGTATATGCGTAAGAACATTCAGGAGTATCACGACATCTTCACCGGTAACGTTATCTTCCAGAACCGTTCGAAAGGAGTGGGTGTGCTGACTAAGGAACAATGTATCTCCTTCGGTTGTACCGGTGGTACCGGCCGTGCTGCCGGATGGCACAACGACGTGCGCAAGTTGCGTCCTTACGCCGCTTACGACCGGGTACAGTTCAACGAAGTGACCCGCACTGAGGGCGACAGCTTTGCCCGCTACATGGTGCGCCTCGATGAAATACTGGAAAGTCTTGACATCATCGAACAGCTGATAGACAATATCCCCGAAGGCAACTATCAGGAGAAGATGAAGCCCATTATCAAGGTGCCCGCCGGTACGTACTACTCTTCGGTGGAAGGCAGCCGTGGCGAATTTGGCGTATTGCTCGAGAGCAAGGGCGACAAGAGCCCTTACCGCCTGCACTACCGTTCCACCGGTCTGCCCCTCGTGGCCGTAATGGATACCGCCTGCCGCGGCAGCATGATCGCAGACCTCATCACGATAGGCGGTACGGTGGACTACGTGGTTCCTGATATTGACAGATAAATGGGAGCGTGCCGGTGGCTCCGGATATGAGTCGCCGGACAACCCCGATAATTAAAAATCAGACAAAATGTTTAATTTCAATACAGTAAGTACCTGGCTGCACGGATTCCTCACCGGTTTTATGCCCGAGTGGGCGGCCATTTTGACTGAAAGTGTGCTCGTAGCGCTTGCTCTCATCACACTCTATGCCGTGTTTGCCATCGCCCTCATCTATATGGAGCGCAAAGTGTGTGCCGCATTCCAGTGCCGTCTCGGCCCGATGCGTGTAGGCCCGTGGGGTACTCTTCAGGTGTTCAGTGACGTGTTCAAAATGCTGACCAAGGAGATTATAAACCTGCGTCAGACTGATACGCTCCTGCACAACCTGGCGCCGTTCCTTGTTGTAACGGCCTCAATGATAACCTTCGCTTGCCTGCCGTGGAATGCCGGTGCGCAGATCATCGACTTTCATGTCGGCGTATTCTTCTTTCTCGCCGTGTCGAGTATCGGTGTAGTAGGCATATTGCTTGCCGGATGGAGTAGTAACAACAAGTATTCGCTTATCGGCGCCATGCGTAGCGGTGCGCAGATAATAAGTTATGAGTTGTCCATCGGCATGACGATGCTCACCATGATCTGCCTGACCGGCACTATGTCGTTCTCGGAAATATGCCAGCAGCAGGCCGATTACGGCTGGAACCTCTTTCGCGGCCATCTGCCTGCGGTGATTGCTTTCGTCATCTACTTGATAGCCGGCAACGCAGAGTGTAACCGCGGCCCGTTCGACCTCCCTGAGAGCGAGAGCGAGCTGACGGCCGGCTACCATACGGAATATTCCGGTATGCATTTCGGTTACTATTATCTGGCCGAATATCTGAATCTCTTTATCTGTGCCGGTATCGCCTCCACCATATTCCTTGGTGGTTGGGCTCCCCTGCATATCGCCGGTCTTGACGGTTTTAACGTTGTGATGGACTATGTTCCCGGCATCGTGTGGTTCCTTGGCAAGACCTTCTTCGTAGTGTTCCTGCTGATGTGGCTGCGCTGGACTTTCCCGCGTTTGCGAATCGACCAGATTCTGTCGCTGGAGTGGAAATATCTTGTGCCCATCAGCATGGTCAACCTGATACTGATGGCATTGGCCGTAGCCTATGGATTACATTTTTAATTTGTAGAAAATCATGAACGAAGAAAAGAATTATTTTCAAGGCTTGTTCGGCGGCATGAAGACGCTGGCCACCGGTCTGAAAACGACCATGCGTGAGCTCTTTACCAAGAAGATTACCGAGCAATACCCGGAGAACCGCCGGGAACTCCAGATGTTCGATCGCTTCCGCGGGTCGTTGGTGATGCCCCATAATGAGAACAATGAGCACAAATGCGTGGGTTGCGGACTTTGTCAGATGGCTTGCCCGAACGGAACGCTTAATGTGACGAGCGAGTTCTATGAGGACGAAGACGGCAAGAAGAAAAAGCGCCTGGTGAAGTACGAGTACAATCTCGGCGCCTGCATGTTCTGCCAGCTTTGCACCCGGGCTTGTCCGCATGGTGCCATTGCTTTCGACCAAAGTTTCGAGAATGCCGTATTCGACCGCTCTAAACTGGTGCGCGTGCTCAACCAGCCCGGCAGCAAGGTGCAGGAGAAAAAAGTAGTGAAGAAGGTAGCCGCAGCGTCTGCTGAAGTTGCCGCCAAACCGGCTGAGGCCTAAAAAACGTAACAAATGGATTCACAAAATATCATGTTTGTCATTTTGGCCGTGGTCATCGTGCTCTCCTCCATCGCTACGGTGGTAACCAAGAGCATTGTCCGCGCCGCCACATACCTGCTTTTCGTGCTTCTGGGTACGGCCGGTATGTATTTCTTGATGGGCTATACCTTCCTGGGAGCTGTCCAGACGATGGTTTATGCCGGAGGTATCATCGTACTCTATGTCTTTGCCATCCTTCTGACGAAAGGTGCGGGCAACGACCAGGTGAAGCGTGTGGCCAAGGATGCTTCCTGGGGAGCCGTGCTGACGTTGGTGGGTTTCCTCACCTTCGTCGGTGTGTTGCTCAAGCAGAACCTCTTTGAGACTGTCGCAGCCCTTGGCGCGCCTTCCGAACCTATCGGTTCCGCCCATAATTCAATTAACGAGATTGGTCGTTTCATGCTCTCTTCGGGTGAGGGAGGCTACCTCCTGCCCTTTGAGGCCGTCAGCGTTCTGTTGCTGGCTTGCATTGTGGCTGGCCTGCTCATTGCCCGCAAACGTTAATAAAGTTCAGACAAATGATACAGATAGAATATATCTTGATAATTTCGGCTGTCATGATGTTTGCCGGTATATTCGGGTTTATCACCCGCCGCAGCACGCTGGCCATCCTGCTCTCCATCGAGTTGATGCTCAACTCGGCCGATCTCAATTTCGCAGTGTTCAACCGTATGCTTTATCCCAGCGGTCATGACGGTTACTTCTTCGCCCTCTTCGGCATTGCCATCGCGGCCGCCGAGAGTGCGGTAGCCATAGCCATCATGATAAACATCTACCGGATGCTCAAGGACATCACGGTGGACAAACTGGAAAAGATGAAGTGGTAGTTATGTTTAACGGGCCGACGGCCGTTGCGGGACCCGCTCAGAGACTTGTCCCCTCCGGCACTCTACGCCTACAAAACACAATAAAATATGGAATATACAATCTTAATCCTGCTGTTGCCCTTCCTCTCGTTCCTATTTCTGGGAATCTGCGGCAAGTGGCTCAGCCATAAGACGGCCGGTCTGGCAGGCACCTGTATTCTGGGTGCCGTAGCGGTGCTCTCCTACATGACCGCATACCAGTATTTCACCATGCCGCGTACGGCCGAGGGCGTCTTTGCCACCCTCACGCCCTACAACTTTACCTGGCTGCCCTTCTTCAACGGCAACCTGCACTTTGACATGGGAATCCTGCTCGATCCCATCTCCGTGATGATGCTCATCGTCATATCCACGGTGTCGCTCATGGTGCACATCTACTCCTTCGGCTACATGCACGGCGAGCGCGGGTTCCAGCGCTACTACGCCTACCTCAGCCTTTTCACCATGTCGATGCTCGGCCTGGTAGTCGCCACCAACATTTTCCAGATGTATCTCTTCTGGGAACTTGTGGGCGTATCGTCCTACCTGCTCATCGGCTTCTACTACACCTCGCCCGCAGCCATCGCCGCTTCCAAGAAAGCCTTTATCGTGACGCGTTTTGCCGATATGTTCTTCCTCATCGGCATTCTGATCTACGGCTACTATTGCGGCTCCTTCGGCTTTGAGTTCGACGCCGAGGGCTTCGCCAAGGGCGGTTTCATCCTCCCCACGGCTCTTGTGCTGATGTTCATCGGCGGTGCCGGCAAGAGCGCCATGTTCCCCTTGCACATCTGGTTGCCCGACGCTATGGAAGGCCCGACCCCCGTCAGTGCCCTCATCCATGCGGCCACTATGGTTGTGGCCGGTGTGTTCCAGGTAGCCCGTCTTTTCCCCTTGTGGATTGAGTACGCCCCCAACGCCCTTGGCATCGTGGCCTGGGTTGGTGCCTTTACCGCTTTCTATGCCGCCGCCGTGGCCTGCGCCCAGAGCGACATCAAGCGTGTGCTTGCTTTCTCTACCATATCGCAGATCGCCTTCATGATGGTCGCTCTCGGTGTCTGCACCGAGATTGCTACCGGACACGAGCACCACGGCAGTCTCGGCTACATGGCCTCCATGTTCCACCTCTTCACCCACGCCATGTTCAAGGCCCTGCTCTTCCTCGGTGCCGGTTGCATCATCCACGCTGTGCACAGCAACGAAATGTCGGCTATGGGCGGCTTGCGCAAGTACATGCCCGTGACCCACATCACCTTCCTCATCGGCTGCCTCGCCATCGCCGGCATTCCTCCCTTCTCGGGTTTCTTCTCGAAGGACGAGATTCTGACCGCCTGCTTCGCCTACAGTCCGTTCATGGGCTGGATTATGACCGCTATCGCCGCCATGACCGCCTTCTACATGTTCCGCCTGTACTACGGCATCTTCTGGGGAACGGAAAACAAGGAACTCCATGCCGAGCACACGCCGCATGAGGCCCCCCTCACCATGACCCTCCCGCTCATCTTCCTCGCCCTTGTCACCTGCGGTGCCGGTTTTCTGCCCTTCGGCCAGTTCGTATCTGCCGACGGCCAGGCCTACGACATCCATCTCGACACTCAGGTAGCCACTACCAGTATCGTCATCGCCGTTTGTGCCATTCTCCTTGCTACCTATATCTATAAGGGCGAGCGTCAGCCCATAGCCGACGCCGTGCAGGAGAAGTTCGCCAAACTTCACCGCTGGGCCTACAAGCGCTTCTATATGGATGAAGTCTATCAGTACATCACCCACCGCATCATCTTCGCCCACGTGTCGAAGCCCATCGCCTGGTTTGACCGCCACGTGGTCGACGGCTTCTTCGACTTCCTCGCCTGGGGGGCCAACACCCTCGGCCTGCGCATCCGCGGTCTGCAGAGCGGTGCGGTACAGAAGTACGCTTACGTCTTCTTCCTCGGTATTCTTGTCTTACTCTTAATCCTCATTTTTTAAGCCATGGACAGTAATTTGATCAACGTATTATATCTTTCCTCCTTCGTCTTCGTCCCCCTGGTGATGTTGCTCGGTCTGTGGCTGGCACGTAATGTCAATCAGGTGCGTGGCGTGATGGTAGCGGGCAGCAGCATACTCCTGGCCCTGGCTGTCTACCTCGTGTTCGATTTCCTCGGGGCGCGTCAGGCCGACCCCACCAGCGAGATGCTCTTCACCGGCAGTTTCAGCTGGTTCGAGCCCCTCCACATCCGCTACTCCGTAGGCGTTGACGGCATCAGCGTAGCCATGTTGCTGCTTTCCGCCATCATCGTCTTCACCGGCACCTTCGCCTCGTGGCAGCTCAAGCCCCTCACCAAGGAATACTTCCTCTGGTTCACGCTTCTCAGCATGGGCGTTTTCGGCTTCTTCATCACCGTCGACATGTTCGCCATGTTCATGTTCTACGAGATAGCCCTCATCCCCATGTACCTGCTCATCGGCGTATGGGGCAGCGGCAAGAAGGAATACGCCGCCATGAAGCTCACCCTCATGCTCATGGGCGGTTCCGCCTTCCTTATGTGCGGTATCTTCGGTATCTTCTACGGAGCCGGCGGCGCCACGATGAACATCATCGACATCGCCAACCACACCGGCGGTGCCCACGCCATCGACTTCACGCAGCAGTGCATCTGGTTCCCGCTTACCTTTATCGGTTTCGGTGTGCTCGGTGCCATGTTCCCCTTCCACACCTGGAGCCCCGACGGTCACGCCTCGGCCCCGACCGCAGTGTCGATGCTCCACGCCGGCGTGCTGATGAAGCTCGGCGGCTACGGCTGCTTCCGCATCGCCATCTACCTCATGCCCGACGCTGCCAACGAGCTGGCATGGATATTCCTTATCCTCACCGGCATCTCCGTAGTCTACGGTGCCTTCTCGGCCTGCGTTCAGACCGACCTCAAGTACATCAACGCCTACAGTTCCGTTTCGCACTGCGGCCTGGTGCTTTTCGCCATCCTGATGCTCAACGAAACCGCCTGCACCGGTGCTGTGCTGCAAATGCTCAGCCACGGTCTTATGACGGCTCTCTTCTTCGCCCTCATCGGTATGATATACGGCCGTACCCATACCCGCGACGTCCGCGAGCTCAACGGCCTGATGAAAATCATGCCCTTCCTCTCCGTCTGCTACGTCATTGCCGGCTTGGCCAACCTCGGTCTGCCCGGTCTCTCCGGTTTCATTGCCGAAATGACCATCTTCGTGGGTTCTTTCCAGAACGCCGACACTTTCCACCGCGTGCTCACCATTGCCGCCTGCTCCAGCATCGTCATCACCGCGGTCTACATCCTGCGCCTGGTCGGCAAGATACTCTACGGCACCTGCACCGACGAGCATCACCTCAAGCTCACCGATGCCACCTGGGACGAGCGCTTCTCGGTAATCTGCCTCATTGTGGCTGTAGCCGGTCTTGGCATGGCCCCCTTCTGGGTGAGCAACATGATTTCCACCGGCGTGGCTCCCATCGTCAATCACATTCACGATGCCGCCCAGGCAGTCAGTTCCTGTAATCCCTTTCTTTAACTCTTTAACGTAACACAGCAAAACAATTATGCAAATGGATTATTCTCAGTTCTTGAGCATGACCGGTGAGCTCAGTCTTCTCGCCGTCATTGTCATTGTCTTCTTGGCAGACTTGTTCCTCTGTGGCAAAGAGGAAAAGGGACTCGGTGAAGCCTGCCGGGCTGATGGCGGCACCTGCTGCGGCTGCAACGTCCGCACGTTGCTTCCCGTGCTGCTCATGATAGTTCACACCGGCGTCAATCTCCTGCCCTGGGGAGCCGATGCCTCCCAGACGGCCACGGCCTTCGGCGGCATGTATGTCCACACTCCCATGATGACCATCGTCAAGAGTGTGCTCAACGTCGGTGTCATTGTAGTATTCTTCATGGCCGGTTCCTGGCTCAACCGCGCCGAGAACCGCGTCAAGATGGGCGAGTTCCACTCGCTCGTGCTTTTCACCCTGCTCGGCATGTACTTCATGATATCGAGCGGCCACTTCCTCATGTTCTTCATCGGACTCGAGCTGGCCTCCATCCCCATGACCGCCCTTGTGGCCTACGACAAGAAGCGCTACGAGAGCGCCGAAGCCGGTGCCAAGTACATCCTTCTGGCCCTGTTCTCGGCAGCCCTCCTGCTCTACGGCGTATCGCTCATCTACGGCGTTACCGGCACGCTCTACTTCGACCAGCTGGCCGACAAACTCCAGGTGAACCTGCTCAGCATCCTCGGCCTTGTGCTCTTCATTTCCGGTCTCGGCTTCAAGATTTCCCTCGTCCCCTTCCATCTTTGGACGGCCGACACTTACGAGGGCGCTCCCACCGTCGTGACGGGCTACCTGAGCGTTATTTCGAAAGGCTCCGCCGCTTTCGTTCTGATGACCATCCTGATGAAGGTATTTGGTGCCGGGGCTTTCCTCGGTATGTGGAGTGAAGGCTTCTTCTGGATAATCGTTGTTTCCATAACGGTGGCCAACCTCTTCGCCCTGCTCCAGAAGAACCTCAAGCGCTTCATGGCCTTCTCCGCCATTTCGCAGGCCGGCTACCTCGTGCTCGCCATCATGGGCGGCACCGGCCAGGGCATGACCGCCCTCGTGTTCTACCTCCTCGTCTACATGGCCGCCAACCTCGGTGCTTTCGCCGTGATTAACGTCGTGGAGCAGAACAGCGGCAAGGTGGGCATGGACGACTACAACGGCCTCTACCGCACCAACCCGAAGCTCGCGTTCCTCATGACGCTCTGCCTCTTCTCGTTGGCCGGCATTCCGCCGTTCGCAGGTTTCTTCTCGAAGTTCTTTGTCTTCATGGCCGCCTTCAATGCCGGCTTCCACCTGCTCGTCTTCATCGCTTTGGTCAACACGGTCATCTCGCTCTACTACTACCTGCTCATCGTGAAGGCCATGTATATAAAGAGCAACGAAGCCCCCATACCCACCTTCCGCAGCGACTGCGGCACGCGTGCCGCCCTCCTGGTCTGCGTGCTCGGCGTGGTATTGCTCGGCATTGTCAGCTGTTTCTACAACTATATCGACGGCTTCAGCTACGGCCTCTGATACCTCGTCTTCCGGCGCATGCTGGCGCCGGAAGTTGATGCATACTTTTTGTCGGCGCCGCCTGCTTTCCTGCAGGTGGCGCCGATGTTCTTTTTTGCCGGAAGGGGAGGGTTGTGTGCGCTGGTTGCAGTGGCGATGCGACCGGCAAGTATTGTAAGTATAGATTCCCCCCCCTTACGCGCGCGTAAGAGTTTTTCATGTTTTATCATTCAGTTGCCTGTAAGCGGTTGATGGCCAATTTGTTCGACTGAAGGATGGCACGTTTTTCACCATTCATGACCGCGATGCCCGTTCCTCCACGATGGCGGCCGTAAAAGTCCGTATTCGTGTGCCGGAAAGCATTACTTGGAATTTTTCCGCGAATACGGACTTTTAAAATTCCAAGTAATGCTTTTTTTAATAGCTGCGGTACGCCGGTTGATGTAGGGGGCTTTTGATCGGAAAATCCGTATTTCCCGATCCGGACTACCCGCCGGAAATTCAAAAACGGTCTCGCCGCAGCTCCCTGAAGCACGGCTGAAGTTTTCTGAGCCTATCCTTCAGTCTAAGTATATTATAAACCAGTTGTTTGCGGCTTGCTGAATGATAAAAGTGCAAACATCGTTACGCGCGTGCGTATAGTGGCCCAGGGCCAGGCCGCTGCAGGCACATCCGCATTCAGCCGCCCGGAGTGCTTTCTGCCCTTGCAGTATTCCCCCGGTGCGGCCTTTGAGCGGCATGAGTTCGGTATTATTTTCGCCTGCGGCGGGTAGGCGCGTCCCTTTATTACCCCGTTTTGGCTACTAACAAATAGGTATTGCCCGTGTGAATTGTGCATGGCCGATTACCACGATTGGCTGATTTTTATTTTTTAACTATTTCTTTATCAGAAAGATAAATTTTCATAACTCTTTTTAGGTATTTCACAAAATTCCCCGTGGAAGTAATTTTGCACCCGGTTAATCAATAAAACGCCCTCGATGCAGACACTCAAGGAATCCCTACGCCAGAACATTCTCGACGAAGCTCGTCGGGAGTTTGCGGCGCTTGGTTATGGCCGGGCATCGATGAAAGTAATCGCTGTGCGTTGTGGCATCAGTGTGGGAGGGTTGTATAAATATTTCTCCGGTAAGGAAAGCCTGTTCGACGCCGTGGTGGAGCCCGCCGTCAGTGCGCTCCGCGAACTCGCTGCCTGCCGCGATGCCGAGGCATTCTATGCCCTCGTCATGGCCCGCCGCGTGGAACTCCGCATCCTCCTCTTCCGCGGCAGGGACAAAGCATCCGCCGCCCATGATGCCGCCGACGTCTGCGGGCGCATGTGTGCCTTGTGGCTCCACTCGGTGCTTGAGCGCATACTGATGCACACCATCACCCGCGAGGAGCGCGTCACCCTTATCTCGCAATACATAAGAATGAAACAAGCAGTATTATAAAAAACGATGAAAAAGATATTAAGCATACTGACGATGGCCTGCCTGGCTCTCGGCGCCAAGGCCGACGCACCGGCCGATACGCTTCGGCCCGCGGCCGACGATTTTTCAAAATTTCGCCTCGGCGGTTATGGCGAGGCGGTAGCCGCCTTCAAGGACTACGGTATCAACCGTCTCACCGGCACCAGCAACGGCAACACCAAGACCCACCGCAACACCATCGCCATACCCCGCTTCGTTCTCGCCCTCGACTACAAGTTCAACTCCAAGTGGCAACTCGGCGCCGAGATTGAGTTTGAGTCGGGCGGCACCGGTACTGCCTACGAGATAGAAAACTCCGAAAACGGCGAGTATGAAACCGAGATAGAAAAAGGCGGCGAGGTGGCTCTCGAGCAGTTTCACATCACCCGCCTCATCGTACCCCAGTTCAACGTGCGCGCCGGCCACATCATCCTCCCCATAGGTCTGACCAATGCCCACCACGAACCCATCAATTTCTTCGGCACCGTGCGCCCCGAGAGCGAAACTTCCTTCCTGCCGAGCACATGGCATGAGACAGGTCTCGAAGTCTTCGGTGAGCTGGGCCGCGGCCGCGCCCGTTTTGCCTATCAGGCCATGATAGTGGCCGGTCTCAACGCCAACGGCTTTGAGCGCGATTCGTGGGTGGCCGCCGGCAAGCAGGGATATTTTGAGACCGATAATTTTACTTCGCCCGGCTACGCCCTGCGTCTTGACTATCTCGGCCTTCCCGGCTTGCGCACCGGCATTTCGGGTTACTATTGCCATGACGCCGGCTGCAACTCCGATAAGTTGCATACCTATTCCAGCATCGGCCGCGTCACCGTTGCCATCGGCACTTGGGACGCCCGGTATAGCAACCGCTGGCTCACGGCCCGTGCCAACGTGACCTACGGCTATCTGGGCAACGCCGCCGGCGTGACCGCCGTCAACAAGCAGGCCCTCTCCAACAAATCGCCCTACAGCCGGCTCGGCCCCGTGGCCAAGAATGTGCTCGGATATGGTGCCGAAGTAGGGTTCGACGTCTCCTCCGTCGTCAGGACCGCCTTCCCCCGCCTCGTGCCCTTTGCCCGCTACGAATACTATAACCCTCAGCAGCGCGGCGCTAAAAATCAGACCATGGACCGCCGCTTCCAGGTGAGTCAGTGGCAGGCCGGACTCAACTGGTACGCCTTGCCCAATCTCGTGGTCAAGGCCGACTACACCGCCCGCCGCGTCGGCACCGCTAAAGTTTTCGGTGCCGGCCGCTATAACAGCGAGAACGAGTTAGCCCTCGGTCTGGCCTATGTGGGCTGGTTTTTCAAGAAGTAACAGAATTTGCAGATAATACTTTAACACTAAAATCATTAGACCCAATGAACCTGAAATTGACCCTTAAATTAGCCTTGCTGGCACTCCTCGCAACCGGCGCGGCCTCATGCAGCGACGACGACAACACCTCCGGCAGCAGCAACGTGGAACCGAAGGACATCGACTACACCGCCGCCAACTCCAGAAGCTGGTGCAACTACATGGGCCAGGTGGCTGCGCTCCTGCAGCAAGATTCCGAAGACCTTTACAGCGCATGGACCGTCTCCTTTAACGGTGGAGCCGATTACGCCACCCAGTTCAAGACGCAGAGCGCTACCTCCGGCTACTCCAGTCCGCAGGATTGTGCCAGCGAGATTGTCGATAAATGCGCCGAGATAGCCAACGAGGTCGGCGTGGCCAAAATAGGCGACCCTTACAACCTCTACCTGCGCGGTAATCGTCAGGAGGCCCTCTTTGCCGTGGAGTCCTGGTACAGCTGGCACTCCCGCGATGACTATACCAATAACATCCTCTCCATACGCAATGCCTACTATGGTTCGCTCGACGGCACTGTCAACGCCCACTCTCTCGCTGCCCTCGTAAACGGCAAGGATGCCGGGCTCGACGCCGAGGTGCGCCGTGCCGTAGCCGACGCCGCAGCTGCCATCCAGGCCATTCCGCAACCCTTCCGCAACAACATCAACAGCGACGAGATCGGCGCCGCCATGGCTGCCTGCGCCGATCTTGAGGATATCCTCACCAACCGTCTCAACCCCGTGGTGAAAGCCTGCTCCGCCGCCGAACTGCAGCCCGTTATCGACCGCTATGTCGACGGCGTCGTAGTGCCCACCTACGCAGACCTCCGCACGAAGACAGCCTTGTTGCGCCAGACCGTCAACAACTTCATCGCCGCTCCCTCCAACGCCAACTTCGAGGCCGCTTGCAACGCCTGGATTGTGGCCCGCGAACCGTGGGAGAAGAGCGAAGCCTTCCTCTTCGGTCCCGTCGACGTGCTCGGTCTCGACCCCAACATGGACAGCTGGCCCCTCGACCAGGAGCAGATAGTGCAAATACTTAACTCCGGCAGCTACGACGACCTCAACTGGACCGACGGCGAAGACGAAGAGGCCGTTGAAGCCAAGCAAGGCGTGCGCGGTTTCCATACGCTTGAGTTCCTTATCTTCAAAGACGGCAAAGCAAGAACTATCAAATGAACAGACGTCTCAGCAGAAATATCCTATACACCATACTGCTCGTCATTATGCCCGCGCTTTGCGGGTGTAATGACGACGGTCTTGATGTAACCGACGTGACGGTACCTTCGGGCTACGCTTTGTCCGCGGGGACTTCTACTAATTTTCTCAATTCCTCCGTGGCCTACGACACTGAGGCTCCTTGGGTGAAGGGTGACTATCTGCGCCGCTTCACGCGCGGCGATAAACTCTACGACGACTCCCGCACCGCCGGCAACGGAACCGGCGGCGGTCTGGGGCCCGTCTATGCAGGCTACTCCTGCGGCAGTTGCCACCGTAACGCCGGCCGCACGCGTCCCGCCCTGTGGAACGACGGCGGCACCGGTCCCTACGGTTTCTCCGCCATGCTCGTTTACATCACTAAGAAGAATGGCGGCCAGTTCAAGGACTACGGTCGCGTCTTGCACGACCAGGCTATCTACGGCGTTAAGGAAGAGGGCAAGCTCAAGGTCGACTGGAAATATCAGACCTTCAGTTTTCCCGACGGCGATACTTATGAACTCTGCGCTCCCGGTTTCACTATCACCGACTGGTATGCCAAGGAAATAGGCCCCGACGAACTCTTCTGCTCGGTGCGTATTCCGTTGCGTCATGTCGGTATGGGGCAAATCATGAGTCTCGATCCCACCGAGATTGAAGCACTTGCCGCCCGCAGCAACTATCCCGAGTATGGCATCAGCGGCCGCGCCAATTATATCGTGGAGCGCGGTGTGCGGCAGCTCGGCCTCTCCGGCAACAAGGCCCAGCACGCCGATCTTACGGTAGAACTCGGTTTCTCGAGTGACATGGGTGTCACCAACAGCCGCTACCCCGAGGAAATCTGCGAGGGGCAGATTCAGGTGAACCAGGGTTCCATGATGGGGCTCGCCTACGATCGCCTCGACATCAGTACCGAGGATATGGAGGATGTAGACCTCTACATGCAGTCGCTCGGTGTGCCCGCGCGCCGCAACGTCGACGACCCACGTGTGATACGAGGCGAGCAAATGTTCTATCAGGCCAAGTGTCACCTCTGCCATGTTACAACCCTTCACACCAAGCCCCGCGGTTCGGTGCTTCTTAACGGTACCGCGCTGCCCTGGCTCGGCGGGCAGACCATACACCCTTACTCCGACTTCCTGCTCCACGACATGGGATCCGAGATAATGGGCGTAGGCCTCAACGACAACTATCCCTCCGGCCTGGCGCGCGGCAACGAATGGCGCACCACCCCCCTCTGGGGCATCGGCCTGCAGGAGAAAGTCAACGGCCACACCTACTTCCTCCACGACGGCCGCGCCCGCAACTTCACGGAGGCCATAATGTGGCACGGCGGCGAAGGCGAAGCCTCCAGAAATATATTTGCCCGCATGTCCCGCACCGACCGTGAGGCCCTTATCGAGTTCCTCAAGTCGCTCTGACCGCCTCTCCGGGCTGTTCGATATAGTTTTCTGTAAATAAGATCAGGCTTTAGATCAAGCCGGTTACATCCTTAAAAGAATAGAGTACACCTTCCCATAAAATGTTCATAATCCCAATGAAAAAGATAGTATTTACGTTCCTCTCCGTGTTGCTGCCGCTCTCGGCCGCCGCACAGTTTGACGCCGACACCGACAACGGCGTCGTCTCGCTTGCCGGCAAGGACGGTTTCTCCCTCACAACAAAGAAGGGCGACTTCCTCTTCAAGCCCTACCTCCTGGTGCAGGGCGCCGCCAAGTACAACTACTACGACGACGAAGGCCTCGACGCCGCCTACAATCAGGACAATGTGGCCAATTCGGGCTTTGCCATACCTTATGCAGTGCTTGGCTTCACCGGAAAGGCCTTTGACATTGTCACCTTCAACCTTTCCATCAACGCCGCAGGCTCCGGCGGCGCGCTCTTGCAGCAGGCCTGGGCCGACATCCAGCCCCGCGCCTCTTTCGGTGTCCGCTTCGGAAAGTTCAAGACGCCCTTCTCGCATGCCTATCTTACCACTCTCGGCGAAACGCTCTTTCCCGTTCTGCCTTCTTCGTTAGGTACTTCTGTCATCATGCCTTACTCCCTGAATGCCGTGACGCCCCAGATAGCCACGGGCTTTGACCTCGGTGTGGAAGTGCACGGTCTTGTGAAGAAACGCTTTGGCTATCAATTCGGCATCTTTAACGGTACGGGCGCCTCGGTCAACACCGCGGGCAAAACCCTCAGCGACGACTGGCACATCCCCTCTTTGCTCTACGCCGGCCGCTTGTCCTATATGCCTTTCGGTACGATGCCGGCCTCGCAGGGCGGACTTTCCACCCGCGGCCTTAACAATATGCAGATTGGCCTGTCGGCCTCAATGAATGTGGAGAGCGAGAACGAGAGCACCAACGACTTCCGGCTGGGCGGCGACTTCTCGTGGATTCACAACAGGCTCTACGTGGGCGCCGAGGCTTACTGGATGCACGTCGGTTTTACCGAGCGGCAGAAGATTGACCGTTCCTTCAACTACTGGGGCGCTTATGCTCAGCTCGGCTACTTTGTGACCGATCGCTTGCAACCTGCCATCCGCTACGACCTTATGGACCGTAACGGCACCGATAAGGGTGGTTTGCTCAACATGCCCGCTGTGGGCCTCAACTACTATTTCCCCAACCTTAACCTCAAGGTTCAGACCATGTACCAGTACACCGGTCGCACCGGTCATGCCAACCAGAGCGACCGCGACGAGGATAATCTCGGCCTCGCCACACACTCCGCCACAATCATGGTACAATATACTTTCTAAGTTATGAGGAAAAGGAAAAAATCCCTATTGGTCTGTCTGCAGTGGTCGCTGCCCGTGCTGGCGGCCCTGCTTGTTTCGGCCTGCGACGAAGGGAAAATTTACGAAGAAGAGTTCAACACCACCCGCGAAGGCGCCGTGGTGAAAGCTGAGGGCGACTTCAGCGGTATGGGACAGTGGGGCGATGGATACACACTGGTGCTGGCCGGCTACGGCGATAGTAATTATGCCGAAATATCTAAGGAGATTACCGGCGGCACCATTGTGCTCTCAGGTATTCCCGCCTCCGTCACGACAGTCGAGGTCGGCGTCATCAATCGCCTGCGGCAGCGCGTGGCTACGTTCAGTAGTCTGCCGATAAATGCCCTTGCCACCGACACCATTCGCTGGGCTGTCGGTACGTGCAACAGCTCGGTCCATGCTGCTGTGCAGAAGCGCATTTTCAACACGACCTGCGCCAATTGTCACGGCGGCTCCAACCATGCCGCCGCGGGGCTTGACCTTACCGAGGGCAAAAGCTACGGTGCTCTTGTGGACAGAGCCTCCACGAAGTGTCCCGGTGCCACGCTTGTCGCCCCCGGAGACACGGCGTCCAGTCTGCTTTACACCATCCTCACGACCGGCGCCTCAGCCTCCTGGGCCTACGACCATAGCGTTGAGGTGCTCGACCCCGCGCTGCGCGAATTATTGAAAAGATGGATTGCCGACGGTGCCAAGCCGTAAAAGGCCGTAGTCGGGATAGGCGGCATAATCATAAAAACCGACGATGTATTTACCTGAAGTCGAAAATAATCAATCTGAAAAATGAAATATATCGAATTAGAGTGTAAAGAGTTAGAAGTAAAAGTACAAGGTACGTGCTTCGTGCCCGCCGACGGCATAGCCGAGTGTCATCTCATACTCACCGGTTGCAACCGCCTGCTCTCCTTCGGCGTCCAGTTGGAAAACCTCAGTCGCGCCCTCTGCCGCGCCGTTGATGTGCTTCCCGCCGGTATGCGGCCCGTATTCAAGCGTTATTTCCTGAGCGACGGAACGAATCAGGGTAAGTTCCTGCCGCAGCAGGAGCCGTGTGCGGTCTCTGTCGTTACGCAGGCGCCCCTCAGCGGTGCGAAGTGCGCCCTGTGGGTCTATCTCCAGCAAAATGTCGCGGTAGATCAACTTTCCGACGGCTTTTTCCGGGTGTGTCACAACGGCTATTCGCACTATTGGCGCGGCGGCTACACCATGCCTGGCCTTACCTCCTACTGCGCCACGGTAGGCATGCTTGAAAACTATTCCGCCGCGTTGGCGCAGCATGACTGCACCATGCTCGACAACTGCTTGCGTACCTGGTTCTTTGTGCGTGACGTGGATCTTACTTATAAGGGCGTGGTCAACGGACGTAATGAAATTTTTGCGAAGCAAGGTCTCACGCCCCGGACCCACTTCATCGCCAGCACCGGCATATGCGGCGCTCATCCCGATCCTGCTGTCGCCGTAGCGCTCGATACTTACGCCGTCAAGGGGATAATTCCCGCCCAGACAACCTACCTGCAGGCGCCCGATTTTCTGAATCCCACCTATCAGTACGGCGTGGCCTTTGAGCGTGCCACCGCCGTGGATTACGGCGATCGCCGCCACATTTTCGTTTCCGGTACGGCCAGTATCGATGCAGAGGGACAGATCGTCTGCGCCGACGACATCGTGGGGCAGACCGACCGTATGCTCACCAACGTGGAAGCACTCCTGTGCAGTGCCGATGCCGGTTGGGACGATGCGACACACGCCATCATTTATTTGCGCGATATGGCCGATTACAGCGTGGTGAACGATGTTTTCTCCACACGTCTGCCCCGTCTGCCCTTCGTCATCGTGTTGGCACCTGTCTGCCGCCCCGGCTGGCTCATCGAGATGGAGTGTATGGCCGTGAAACCAATAAGCGACGCCCGTTATGTTCCGCTCTGAGCGCCGCGGTATGCCGGTCGTCGGGCGGCGTATCTTCTTCGGATTGTGGTTCCTGCTCGTCGGCGTACTGGCCGCCGCCACCTTTTCCGCTGGAGCCGTCTACGGCACTCCGTGGTTTGTGGCCTTGTGGGGAGCCGTAGCCGTGGCGCTCGTGGCCGCCATTGTGCGCTACCGTCTCTATCGTTCGGTGCCCTCGTTGCTGCTCCATGCGTCTTTTCTGCTGATGCTCGGTGGTGGTCTGTGTACCTATCTGTGGGGACAGAGTGGGGTAGTGAGGCTATATCCCGGCGAAACCCTCAGTGCCGTACAACTGCCCGGCGGTGGACTTATTACGTTGCCCGCCACACTGCGGCTGGAGAAATTCACCACCGACTACTATCCCGGTGCCGTCGTGCCCCGCAACTACGTGAGTGAGTTCTTGGTCGACGGCCGTCGTGAACAGGTCAGCGTGAACCATCCCCTGCAGTTCGGAGCCTGCACCCTCTACCAGAGTTCCTTCACCGACGGTGGTGCCTCCCTTATAGAAATCAACCGCGACCCCGTGGGACGGTATCTCTCCTTCGCCGGTTACGCTTGCTTTGCCTTCGGCGGTCTACTCTGCCTGTTGGTACGTGGCGGGCGCTACCGCAGGCTTCTCGGTCGGGTAGGGCTGGTGGCGCTGCTTGCCGGTGGCGGTGCTGTGCCGGTGCTTGCCGCCGCTTCGGAAGTAGACGCCATGCAGGTGCTCTATAATGGTCGTACCGCTCCCCTTACGACCCCGGCCCGCGAGTTTTTCACAAAAGTTTCGGGCACTACCGATGTCGGTGCCCTCAGTGTGGAAGAAGCCTTGCTTTCGTTGCGTGAATATCCCGCCGAGTGGGCCCGGAAAGAATTTATACTCGTTGAAAACGCCGGGCTCCGCGCCGCTTTGGATATGAAGGGGCGTCGTGCCGCACCGGCCGATTTCTTCGGGCCTGACGGGCAGTATCGTCTGCGCGAGCTCTACCTCGGTGCCGACGAGCCTCTACGTGAGGCTATTCTTAAGGTTGACGAGCGCGTGGAACTGGTGCTCCGCCTGCAGCAGGGCGACCTCGTGAAGCCCTTGCCCCCGGGAGCTCCACGCCTCGAGCAGTGGCAGGTCCGGGCCGAACAGACCTACTATCGCGTGCCCTTCACCCGGATTTTTGTCATCGTAGCCCTCTCGCTTGCCACCCTCATGGTGCTGTTGCTCGCCCTGCGCCGCCCGCTCGCCCGGTGGTTCTGCGTGAGCGCCGTGGCGGTGCTTTTGCTCTGGCAGTTGGCGGGCTACGTCCTGCAATGGGTCTGTGCCGGCCGTGTGCCGCTGGAAAATTCGGCGCAGACTTTGGTCTTTATTACCATCGTACTGCTCGCTCTGACACTGCTGCTTGCCGACCGCCTTGCCACCGTTCTGTTTCCTCTCGCCCTGCTGTTGGCAGGCTTCGCCGGACTGGTGTCATACCTTTCGCAGCAGGACCCTGCGCTCACGGCCACGCTTCCCGTGCTCTCTTCGCCGTGGCTGGCCATCCACGTCAGTCTCGTCATGACGGCCTATGCCCTCCTCCTTTTCGCCTGCCTCCTTGCGGCGGCGGGGCTCTGCCTGCGCCGTGATGTCCGCCTTGTGCCGGTGTTGCTCTATCCCGCCGTCTATCTGCTCGGCCTGGGCATCATGACCGGTGCCGTGTGGGCCTCCGTGGCCTGGGGGCGTTACTGGGCCTGGGATCCGAAGGAAACCTGGGCGCTCATCACTCTGATGGTGTACGCCGTACCTCTGCACCGCTCCGCCACCTTTCTGGCATACCCGCGCCGTCTCCAGCTCTACGTCCTGCTGGCTTCTTCCGCGCTGCTCATGACCTATTTCGGTGTGAACTACCTCGGCGGGCTTCATGCCTACCAGTAGTGGTGGCGCCTTGCCTTGTGCTGCGTCCGCTCTGCAGCACTTCTGATTACGGCCCGCCCGGTGTGAGCGCTATTCCGCGTGCTGCGGCCAACTTCTGTAGGCGGGTGGCGGGCGGAATAGATTTTTTTTGTAAATTTGCCGTGAAATCGTTTAACATATTTATTCAAAGTCAATATGTCACTCATCGAACAACTTATCGCCCGCGCCAAGGCCGACCGCCAGCGCATCGTGCTGCCCGAAGGCACTGAGGAACGCACGCTCAAGGCCGCCAACCAGATTCTTACGGACGGCGTGGCCGACCTGATTCTCATCGGCAATCCCGACGAAATCAACGAGAAGGCAAAGGAATGGGGCCTCGGCAACATCAACCGTGCTGAAATTATCGACCCCGAGAACCATCCGCGCATGGAGGAGTATGCGCAACTGCTTTGCGAGCTCCGCAAGAAGAAAGGCATGACCATCGAGGAAGCCCGCAAGAAGGTGACCGACCCTCTTTACCTCGGCTGCCTCATCATCAAGTCGGGCCATGCCGACGGCCAGTTGGCCGGTGCCCGCAATACCACCGGCGACGTTCTGCGTCCTGCCCTGCAAATCATCAAGACAGCTCCCGGCATCACCTGCGTAAGCGGTGCCATGCTCCTGCTCACCATCGCGCCCGAGTGCGGCGACAACGGCATCCTCGTAATGGGCGATGTGGCCGTGACTCCTGTGCCCGATGCCAACCAGCTCGCCCAGATTGCCGTCTGCACCGCCCGCACGGCCCAGGCCGTTGCCGGCATCACGCCACGCGTGGCCATGCTGAGCTTCTCCACCAAGGGCTCTGCCAAGCACGAAGTAGTCGACAAAGTGGTGGAGGCTTTCAATATAGCCAAGGAAATGGATCCCTCGTTGCTTATCGACGGCGAGTTGCAGGCCGATGCCGCTCTCGTTCCTTCCGTCGGCGCCTCGAAAGCTCCCGGCAGCCCCATCGCCGGCAAGGCCAACGTGCTCGTTGTGCCCAGTCTTGAGGTAGGCAACATCGGCTACAAACTCGTGCAGCGCCTCGGCCATGCCACTGCCGTAGGTCCTATCCTCCAGGGTATAGCCCGTCCGGTCAACGATCTTTCGCGCGGTTGTTCCATTGAGGATGTCTACAAGATGATAGCTATCACGGCCAACCAGGCCATCGCCGCCAAGGCCCTCGAAAACAAGTAACCGCTGGCGGCGCGACTTCGGTTCGCCGCCCGCTTGCAGCAAATAGTCCTGCCCGTCGGTCCGCACGTCGCCGTGCGCCGGCAGGCAGGACTTTTTTGTGGCTGCTGAGGCCGGGGAAAGATTGCGGCTATGTTTGTGCCGATGCGGCCTGTCCGCGACGGGCCACGACCTGTTCGCGTCAGAAAAGCGGCGTCAGACCTTTGAGCGGGAACTGGTGGCAGTGCCTCGCCGTCACTCCCTGTATTTTTATCCGCAAGCCCCGCCGCGACAACCCTTGCGGGGCGTCGGGCGGGGCTTGCGGATGTATCCCGTAAAACAGATGTGCGCGGGAGGCGGACCTGCCTGTTGCGTTCTTGTGGCGAACTTACTTATCTTTTCTGCCGAACACAGAGAAGTGCACGTAACGTTTGGGGTGCGCCTTGAGGTCAATCATGAGCGAATCGGCGTGACGCATGGTGCTGTTCAGGTTGTCGTACACGCCGCGGTCGTTGAGGAAGAGGCCCAGAGTGTTGTCGCGGCTGTTGAGCTTGCTGTTGAGCAGTTCCGTGGTCGTGCTGAGGTTGGTGGTGAGCTGCTGCACGCCCGTCATCGTCGTGCCCAGCTGCTGCACCGTGCCCTCTATGTCCGTACGCGCCAGGTTGGCCGAGAGTGTCTCTACATTCGTGCCTATGTTGTTGGCTTTACGCAGAAGCTGCGGCATGTCCTTGCGCATCATAGTGTTGAGTTCCGAGGACGTTTCCTTCAGGTTGGCCGTCAGTTCGGCCGTGTTGCGCAGCGTCTGCTGCAGGGCCGGGTCGGCCGTCAGGCGGTTCAGGTTGGAGAGGATGCTGTCGAGTTTCGGCATCATCTGCTCTACGGCCGGCAACATGGCCGCCACGCGCTCCATGGCGCCCGAGTGGATGCCGCCGCATATCGTGTCGCCCGGAGTGAGGTTGTGCAGCGGGTTCGGGCCCAGGATGAGGTTCATTTTCACCCCACCCATCAGTTCCGACTCCAGTTCGGCACACGTGCCCTCGGGCACCTTCATTTCCTTGTCTACCTCGATGGTCACCACCACCTTGTCCGTACGGCTGTAATCGTAGCGTATGTCGCGCACGATACCCACCGCGTAGCCGTTGGCGTAAACGGGGTTCGACACCACCAGGCCGGCTATGTCCTTGAAGCGAACGTGGTAGGTGTTGCTCGAGGAAAAGATGTTGATACCTTTGAGGAAATTGATGAGAATGAACAGTAGCACAATCGCTACGGTGGCTGTGATGGCCAGCTTCACTTCTTTAGTCAAGTATTTCATACGTTACGGTTTAGTTGCGGTTGGTATTGGTTTATTGCTTCACGGTTCTGGCTTGGCGTATGGCTGTGTGCAGTTCGGTGCGCTGCCCGTTGACAAAGGCCACGATAAACGTGTCGGGAAATTTCGCCGCGATGCTTTTCTGCACGGTGCGTATCTCCTTGTAGCTGGTGCTCTGCCCGTAGGTGTACTTGTACATGTTGCCCTCCCGGTAGTATTCCACCCCCTTCAGTCCCTTGAAGCGCGGGTCGCCGGTGCGGAGCGTGCAGTCCACCGCCATGATTTGCACCTTGAACACCGGTCTGTCGTCTCCGGCCGGCGTAGCAGCGTCGGAGGCGCCGGTAGTGCTCTCCTGCGCCGGCTTCTCGCTTTGTGCCGCGTCCTGCCTGCATTGTGCCGCATCCTGCCCGTCCGGTGCGGCGTTTGCCGCGGCCGGTACGGCTGAAGCGCTTTGGCTGGCCACCTCCTGCGGCTGTGCTTGCGCCGCCGGCTTATCGTCGGTTTCCGGCAGCAGGCGCAGCGCCTTGCTGGTGGTGCCGCCGTGCGTGCGGCGGTAGTTGATGAAACCGTTGTAGATGCTGCGTGCCATTTGTGCTGTGCCGGCCTCCGAACAGAGATAACGCTCCTCCTCCGGGGTGGATATGAAGCCCAGCTCCGTGAGCACGGCCGGCATGGTGGTGTTGCGCAGCACGAGGAATCCCGCCTGGTGAACGCCCTTGTTCTTGCGCCCGGCGCTTGTGTACTGTTGCTGTATGCACCGCGCCAGTTCCACGCTCTGCTTCATGTTGCGGTCCTGCAGGAGTTCGAAGATGATGTAGCTTTCCGTCTTGTTCGGGTCGAACCCCTGGTAAGTCTGCTGGTAGTTCTTCTCGTAGGTGATGACACTGTTCTCGCGCTTGGCCACCTCGAGGTTGGCCGCGGCGCGCGCCGTGCCCAGTGTGTAGGTTTCGGCGCCGTAGGCGATGCGTCCCTTCGGCAGGGCGTTGGTGTGTATCGATATGAAAAGGTCGGCCTTGTTGCGGTTGGCTATGTCGGCGCGCCGTTGCAGCGGAATGAACACATCCGTCTGTCGTGTGTACACTATCTTCACGTCCGGGCAGTTGCTCTTCACGAGCCGGCCGAGGGCCAGCGCCACGTTGAGGTTGATGTTCTTTTCCTTGCCGAAGCTGCCGCAGGCTCCCGCGTCGTGTCCGCCGTGTCCCGGGTCGATGACGAGTGTGAAGTTCTTTTTATCCTCGTTGTCGTCCGGCGTGCCGGCGGCAAACGCCGGTGCGGTGGCTGTCAGGATTCCGAGGAGCGGTATCAGGAAACGGAGGTAACGATGTGGCATGCTGCTGTGGTTTTGCGACAAAGGTAGTAAGTTTTTTCGTAAAAACTTATCGGCCGATGCCGGTTTTATTGTGCTCTTTTTATAATAAAGGATAGCTTATGATTTTTTAAGGTATTGCCGGCCAGTTCTTCCACTTACCATGCTATTTGGGCCGCTTGTGCGTGTTTTTGCTGCTGTTATACGCAAAAGCCCGCGGCCTTGTCGTGGTCGCGGGCTTTGTGTGTGAGGCGTGGCGGTCGTTATTTGGCGATGGCGATAGCGCCCTCGCCAACCATCTGGCCGTCGACAAATATATGCGCGCTGTAGGTGCCGGCGCTCAGATATTCGCTCACGGGCACGTAGAGTTGCACGCGCTGCTCCTCGCCCGTGTATTCTATGCTTTTGGCGGCGGAGTAGGGCAGCGTCTTGTTTTCATAGGTAAACGAGCCCGAGCTGTTCACCACTTCGCGTCCGGGCTTGATCAGGCGTACGTAGGCCGTGCGGTTGCCCGCCTTGGCCGTCACGTTGCGTGTGATGGTGAAGGAGATGCTGAAGCGTGTGATGTCCTTGCAGCGTTTGGCCGCCTTGCCGTTTTTCTTGAGCGGCGATATGCTGATGCCCGTGGCATTGAGCTGTGCGGCTACGGCCACCTGCTCCGAGAGCTCGCTGTTGCGTTCGTTGGCCGCGTTGCGTTCGGCGCGGGTGCGTGCCGCGTCGGCGCGTGCCTCGTCGCGTTCGTTGGTGAGTGTGGCGTTGATGGTCTGGAGCGAATCCACCTGGCGGATGTAGTCGCGCAGCACGGCGCGCACCGTGGCCAGTTCCTTTTTGAGGCGTAGGATTTCGGCCGCGCTGTTCGTCTTGAGGTCCTGTAGTTCCTTGAGCAGCTGTTCGGCGCGCTTCTGTTCGGCGTCAAGGCGCACCACGAGCGAGTCGTCGCGTATGTCCTTTTTCATTTCGCCGTATTGCGCTGCAAATTCCGCGTACTGGTTTTCCATTTCCTTGCGGTCCATTTCGGCCAGTTGGCGGAGTTCGTTGAGTTCCTTGTCCTTGTCGGACTGTCCGTCGCCGCAACTTGCCACAGCTGTGGCAAGTGCCATGATGGCGGCGAGCAGGAGGGTGCAGTGGGTGAACGTTCTCATTTTTCTTCAGTCGTTGTTTCGGTGTTGTGAAGCGGTCAGTCGAGCACGGTGATCCATCCGTGTGTGTCGGGCTCGATGCCATATTGTATGTTGCGGAACTTGTTGTAGAGCTGCGTTGACACGGGGCCCGGCTTGCCGTCCTTGGCTATGACGTAGCTCTTGTGGCTTTCCATGTCGTCGATGCGGCCGATGGGGCTGATCACCGCCGCCGTGCCGCAGGCCCCTGCCTCCTCGAAGGTGGCGAGCTCTTCCTCCGGAATTTGCCGGCACTCCACGGTGAGTCCCATGTCGCGGGCCAGTTGCTGGAGGCTGCGGTTGGTGATGGAGGGCAGTATGGAGCTCGATTCCGGCGTGATGTATTTGCCCTCTTTTATACCGAAGAAGTTGGCCGCGCCGCATTCGTCGATATACTTCTTTTCGCGGGCGTCCAGATAGAACTCGCACGAGTAGCCCGCGTCGTGTGCCATCTTGTTGGCGCGCAGGCTGGCGGCGTAGTTGCCGCCCACCTTGTAGCGGCCGGTGCCGAGCGGCGCCGCGCGGTCGAACTCGCGTATGATGACGTAGTCGTTCGTGGCGAAGCCCCCCTTGAAGTACGGGCCCACCGGTGTGACGAAGATGAGGAACAGGTATTCGTCGGCCGCGTGCACGCCCACCTGGGCTCCTGTGCCGATGAGCAGCGGGCGGATGTAGAGCGAGGCGCCGCTCCCGTAGGGCGGGATGAAGCGCTCGTTGAGTTTCACCACCTTCTTCACCATTTCGCAGAAGAGTTCCGTGGGTACCTCCGGCATCAGGATGCCGCGGCAGGTGCTTTGCAGGCGCTCGGCGTTGTCCTCAATGCGGAAGAGGCGTATTTTGCCGTCGGGGCAGCGAAAGGCCTTCTGTCCCTCGAAAGCCTCCTGCCCATAGTGCAGGCACGTGGCCGCCATGTGCAGGTTGATGCTCTCCGACGAGCAGACCTCGATCTCGCCCCATTTTCCGTCGCGGTAGTAGCAGCGCACGTTGTAGTCGGTCTGTATGTAGCCAAACGAGAGGTTGGCCCAGTCTATCTCTTTCATTTTTTCCTTAGATATTAGTGGTCGCCGTAGCGGGCCGTGTGAATGATTGTGCCGGCAAAGTTACGCATTTATTTATATAATGTAGCGCTGGCCGCCACCTTTTTGTTTCTTGCCGGTGCGGCCTGCCGGTGCCCCGGCGCGGCGGCAGACGGGCAAAATGCGCGGCCCGGACTTTAACATATTTAACTTTCGGTTACATTTTGAGGCGGGCGCGGACGGAAAGTATTACTTGGAATTTGAAAAGCATTACTTGGCGTTTTTACGCCACTACGGGGATGTTCCGACGCGAATACGTGCTTTTTCTTGCAAAATAAGGCGGAAAACGCCGTGCCGGGGCCGCGGAGATACAGAAAAAGCGGGAGTTCCGGCATGAACTCCCGCTGGGCAGATGCAAAGATACAAAATTTTCAGGGCAAAAGCAAGAAGTGTTAAAATAGCCGTCGGCCGCCGTGTGGGGTGGGGCGGGGTGTCTTCCCCGTCGTGCTTCCGGCCGCGGGACTTCGGCCGGGAAGGGCCTTTTTTCACTACATCACTTTTTTTTATTACTTTTGCGTGAGGAAAGTCGTATGGGAACATTCAGCGGTGCGCTTGCCGCGCTTTTTCCCTGACCTCTGCAACCATTGAAAAACTACGGCCGCGGCTGCCTGAGCAGGCTGCGGCGCTTAACGAACTAACTTAATGAATTATTTGTCTGCACTCCTGGCCGGCGGCTTGCTGGCCGTTTCCTGCGGAATGGCGGCACCGGACCTCTCTGGCTTTTGTCCCGTCGCCGTCCCGGCCGTGCCCGACACGCTGCCCAGCCACGTGAACAATGCCGAAAGCCTGTGCTTTCCAGCCGTGTTCAACCAGGACGGCGGTTCGTGCGGCTCGGCCTCACGCATCGGCTACATGTTTACCCACGAAATCAATGCCTTCCGCGGCGCCGACGCTTCGCTGCCCGAAAACGTCTATCCCACCCACTTCACGTGGCTGCTCACCAACAGCCACTCCGGCAAGGAGGGCATGGCCATGGCCAACGGCGTGCCCAACTCGGTGGTTTACGGCGGCGCCACGTACTCGCGTCTCTTTGGCAACCAGGACTGCTCCAATCCCGACTTCGGCTGGATGCAGGGCTACGACAAGTGGTATTCCGCCATGTTCAACCGCATCTCGCGCAACTCCTTCGCCGAAAAGGGCGTCGACACACCCGAAGGCCGCGAGTTCGTGAAGCGCTGGCTGTGGAACCACAACGGCGACCGCGACTTCAAGGTGGGCGGCATTGCGGGCATCGGCGTGGCCAGCGCCTGCAAGCAGGGCGCCATAGCCGACGACCCCGAAGGACGCAACGCCGCCGCGGGCGTCGTGGGCATGAAGTACGTGACCCGCTGGGGCGACGGCGTGGACCACGCCCTCACCATCGTGGGATATGACGACCGTATCGTCTTCGACCTCGACGGCAACAATATATACGGTGAGCGCGACAAGGACGAGTGCGGCGCCTGGATTATCGTCAACTCCTGGGGAGCCGGATGGGCCAACAAGGGATTCATCTACTGCCCCTACAAATACGGATTCCCCGTAAGGCAGAACGAAGGCGGCGCCTGGCGGCCGGAGTTCTATCACGTCCGCAAAAACTACCGCCCGCTGCGCACGCTCAAAGTGCTCATGGACTACTCCCGCCGCAGCGAGCTGCGCCTGAGCGTCGGCGCCTCGGCCAACCTCAATGCCACCGAGCCGGACATTGTCTTCGGGATGGAGCATTTCAAGTTTGCCGGCGACGGAACTGACCGCAAGGCCAACGGCGGCAAGGAAGCGCCTACGCCCATGTTGGGCAAGTGGGCCGACGGTGCCATGCACTCCGAGCCGATGGAGTTCGGTTATGATCTGACCGACCTCTCTATGGGCTTCGATACCCGCCGCCCCGTAAAATATTTCTTCATCATCGAATCGCGCCCCGAAGCCATCGGCTCGGGAAAAGTCTACGCCGGCTCCGTCATCGACTACGAGTTCAACCGGAAAGGCATAGAGACCCCCATGACGCCGACCGGTGGTTGCGTGGCAGCGGCCGGCGGCGTAACCATTGCCAATAACGGCGGAAAGACGGTACTCGCCACCATCGTCAGCGGCGAACCGTTTTTTGCGCCTGCCAACCTGCATTTCACCGCCGGCGGCCGCCTGGGGTGGAACGCGCCGCAGCGTTCGTGGCATCCGCTCAAGGGGTATGTCGTCTACTGCAACGGCGCGGCCTGCGACACCCTGTCGCCCGACGTGCTCCAATATGCCCCGCGGCAACAGCAGGCGGCCTACGCCGTGGCAGCCGCCTACGACCACGCCGACACCCTGCTGCTCTCCGCCCGCACCGCCGAGGTCCGCGCTGTCCGCACCGCCCCGGAGAAACAGCCCGCCGCGCTGAACCTGCGACGCTCGGGGGTCATCATCCCCGACGTGTTCCGCAACACCCTCGAGGAGGCCACCATCGAATATTGGCTGCGCCCCCGTTCGTGGCGCAGCTGGAACCAGAGCATCGGGCCAGGGTGGGGCAATTTTCTCATACACGCCAATGACAACGGCGCCTTGACCGCCGGCTGGGACACCGGCAACCGTATAGACACCCGGCCCGGCATTATAGAAACGGATAAGTGGACGCACTTCGCCATTACCGTGGCCAAGGACACGCTGCGGCTCTACGTCGACGGGCAGGCGGTCGACACCCTCGTCAGCAAGAGCCGCAAGGGCATCGGCGGCTTCCGCAATTTCGCCTTCGGTAACAGCGAGGAAGGAGCCGTAGACGGCGACCTCGCCGAAGTGCGCATCTGGAAAAAGGCCCGCACCCAGGAGGAACTGCAAGCGATGATGCACCACCGCTTCGAGGCCGCGGGCATGCCCGAAGAGCTGCTGGCTTACTTCAAGGGCGTTGTGAAAGAAACCGACGGCCGGGAACAGTGGCAGGACGCCGCTGGCGGCCATCATGCCTCGTTTGCCGGCTTCGGCCGTCACGAGGAAACTTTCGAACCGCCCGTGTTCCGTCCGCTCACGGCCGCGGCGGTAAAAATAAAAGTGCCAGGAACGCCGCTGCATGCCGGACAATCGTTCCGCCTCGAGGCACAGACGTCGCCGGCCGTAGCCGCGTTGCGCTGGGAGGCCCCCGAAGCCGGTATCGACGGTCTGGCGCTGCAGTCGCCGCAGTTTATCTACGAAAAGTCCGGCGACTACCGCGTGCGCCTCACGGCCACGAATGTTTACGGTGAGGATGTTTCGGCCGAAACCATCGTCCGCATACTTCCTGCCACGCTTACGGCAGATTTCAAGACGTCGAAAAATGACATCTCCGCCGGCGAGCGCATCAGTTTCCTGCCTTGCGCCGTCATGCCGGGCGCACGCTATGAGTGGCGCATGCCGGGAGCTGACTCCACCGAGGCCTTCACGACCACTGCCGCCGCCACCTATGAAAAGGCGGGCAGCTACCGCGTGAAACTCCGTGCGGCCGATCCTGTTTCCGGTCAGAAGGCGAAGGCCACTCTTCGCTTCAAGGTGCACGCCGTGGCACCACAGCCGGCCTTCGACCTCTCGCCGCGCATCATCCGCCGCGGCGAGGAGTTCGCCCTCACCGACCGCAGCCGTTTCGCCCCGACTTCGTGGCAATGGCTTGTGGAGAGCCGTCGCACAGTCTGTCGCGCCGGGGGCCGCAGCGCTACGCTGAGGATGGACGAACCGGGCGTTTACGACATCACCCTTACGGCCTCCAATGAGGTGGGCAGTAACAAACTGACGCAGAAACAGGCGCTTATCGTTTGCAACGCCGACAGTAAGAACGGCCTCAACTTCAGTCGCCCCGAAGCGGCGCTCACCACCTCGGGACCGCTTTATGCTGACTCTACGGAGCATCTGACGGTGGACTGGTGGATGAACGCCGGCCGTCAGGGCGCCACTGCGGGCATCGGCCACTCGGCCGGTACCTGGCAGCTGCGCGCCGACGCCAACGGCCACCTGACGTTGCAGGCCGACAGCCTGACGGTGCAGACGCGCGGCGGTTTCATCGTGAGCGGCAGCTGGCACCATTACGCCGTAGTGTTCGACCGCGGCGAAGTGTCGTTCTTCCGCGACGGCGAGAAAGTAACTTCCGCTGTGCTTGCCGGCAATAAGCGCCGTCTCCGCCGCCTGCCGGCCATTCCGGCCCTGCGTCTTGGCGGTGTGGCCACGCCGATGAATGGCGTTGTGGACGAGTTGCGCGTGTGGCGGAAGGCCCTGAGCGAAGCGGAAATACAATCGTATGCCAACGCGCCGCTGGACAATGTGGCCGGGGCGGAAGAGAAAGACCGTCTGTTGCTCTACTACAACTTTAACCAGAACGGCGGCGATGTGCAGGATGCTACCTCCCGCGGACTTCACGGCCACCGCACGGACTTCGGTCCCGACGGCGATGCCTGGGGATTGTCGGCCGGCGTGTTCTGCCTCAACTTCTCAACGCCGCTCGAGGATGTTACGGCCCGTTATCTGCCGCCAGCCACGCGCCCCTTTGCCACAACCGGACGCACGGTGAACAAAAGCAATGCCGGACGTTTCCGGGAATTCGACGCCAAGGGATGGACGATAGAGAACGCCGTAGGCACCGACACGCTCCGCACGGGCCTCCACGTGGACGAGAACAAAGGTGGCGCCCTGACGGTGACGACAGGATGGGACGGCTTTGCCGGAGAACTCGGCAACCATAAGATTTTCTGCACCACCACGCTTCCGGCCGGCAAATACGAGCTGGAGATAGTGCCTTACGGCGGCGACCTTCCGGCCGGCGGTTCGATGATGGCCGTGGCGGCCGGAAAAGCACTTCCCGACCGCGCCGGACTGGCCAAGACCCTGGCGTCGGGCAACCTGTCGGACCGCCGGCTTTCCTTCCTCATCGAGGAGGAGACGGAAGTATCGCTCGGCCTCGTGTTTATGCTCAAGGGGCGCACCTGCGTACCCATCGACCGCTTCGTTCTGCGGCGCGTGGCCAGGCCGGCGGCTGGTGGCCGGCCGTGAAGCATAAAAAGGAAGAGCCGCGGCGATGATACACGCTTTATTGACGGGTGTGTGGGAAAATAAAACGGCCGGCGCTTGCTTAATCCGGAAAAAAGTCGTTCCTTTGCAGCGATTTTCCGTCGGGCCGCTGTCTGGATGAGTGTTCCCCGTTATGCCCGACCGGGACGGATAACCATAATTTACCAAAAACAATGGCAGATTTAATCAAAATCGCCGAGGAAGCTTTCGCCACCGGCAAGTCTTTCCCCGCATTCCGTGCAGGTGACACCATCACCGTAGCTTACAAAATTATCGAAGGCAACAAGGAGCGTATTCAGCTCTATCGTGGTGTTGTCATCAAGATTTCCGGCCACCAGGACAAGAAGCGCTTTACTGTGCGCAAGATGTCCGGTACCGTTGGTGTGGAGCGTATCTTCCCCATCGAGTCGCCCAACATCGACAGTATTGAAGTGAACAAGTACGGCAAGGTGCGTCGCGCCAAGCTCTACTACCTCCGCGCCCTCACCGGCAAGAAGGCCCGCATCAAGGAGCGTCGCGTCAATGTCAAGAAAGAAGCTTGAATGCTTTTACGGTAATCCGACAAATAAAGAGGGCGTGTGGCGTGGCCACATGTCCTTTTTATGTTTTATTAAGGCGTGGCGCTGGTTTGCCTCGGATAAAAATCGTATTTTTGCTACATGACACCCGATGCCGAAGATTTTGTCAACGCCCTGTGCCGCTACATAGACGAGCGGCTTGCCGCCATTGGTGAGCCGGCCGACTACTGCACCGAGGCGCTTCGTGTGGCCGATGCCCGCAACCATCTCTTTGTGGAGGCCGGACATCGGGCCACCGATGAGGCCGATGACACTTATGCTTTGCGCGACCTCTGCCGGGTGGATGAGATTACCATGGACTTGCGTCCCGACCGTGGCCGCCTGGCTGCAGTGGCGCGCAATTATTTCAAGTAGTACCCGCCGGATGCCGGTGGGCTGATTTTATTATTGATAGAATTATGCACGACAGTAACGAAAACGGCCCCCAGGTGGAACCCGTATTCTGCCACCGCCTGCCCATACAGATACGCTTTAACGATGTGGACCGCTACGGCCATGTCAACAATAATGCCTATTTTGCCTACTATGACCTGGGCAAGGAGGACTACTTGAACCGCGTGTTGCAGGTGGACTACCGCCAGCACGATGTGGTGCCGGTCATAGCCAATATCAATGCCGACTTTGTACGCCCTATTTTCTATGGCGACGACATTGTGGTGGAGACGCGCATCGCCCATGTGGGGCAAAAGAGTTTCACGCTTGAGCAGCAGGCGGTGAATACCGCAAACGGTGAAGTGGTGTGCCGCTGCTTCACCGTCATGGTGTGCTTCTCCCTCTCGGCGCAGGCTTCGGCCGATTTGCCCGAACATTACCGCCGCGCCATCGATGCCTTTGAACGGGGGGACGACGGCGGGACACCTCAACCTTAAATGCGAAAAAATACGTGGATATGTCGCAACAAATCATATTGTCGCAAAATATTGTGAATGAAGTCGGTGGCTTGTGCGCCCCAGGTTACGACAAGGTTTTCGTCCTGGCCGATGAAAACACCGCCAGCCAGTGTCTGCCGCGTTTGGAAGGCTGCGCGGCAATCGCTGAGGCCGGGCGCATTGTGATTGGCGCTACCGATACGCACAAAACGCTCGACACGCTCGCCGCTGTGTGGCGTGCGCTTGTGGCAGGCGGAGCCTCGCGGCGTTCCCTGCTCGTGTGCCTCGGCGGCGGCATGGTGACCGACCTCGGTGGCTTTGCCGCGGCCACCTTCAAGCGTGGAATTGATTTTGTGAATGTTCCTACCACCCTGCTGGCGATGGTTGACGCTGCCGTTGGCGGAAAAACCGGTATCAACTTCGAGGGACTCAAAAACGAGGTAGGGGCCTTTTGCGAGGCCTGTGCCGTGGTCATCGATACCGCTTTCCTGCGTACTCTGGGGCAGGTCGATCTGCGCTCGGGATATGCCGAAATGCTCAAGCACGCCTTGATAGAGGATGCCGCCATGTGGCGTGGCCACCTCGACTTTGATCTGGCGCATCCCGACCTGGCGCGTTTGCAGGAGATGGTGGCCCGGAGCATCGGGGTGAAGAGCCGTGTGGTGGCGGCCGATCCCCGCGAGCAAGGGTTGCGCAAGGCACTCAATCTGGGGCATACCGTGGGGCATGCCTTCGAGAGTTTCGCCCTGGAGCGCAATTGCCCCGTGCCGCACGGATATGCCGTGGCCTGGGGACTGGTGGGCGAACTTTATCTGAGCGCCGTGTTGCGTGGTTTTCCCACCGGACGGTTGCGTGCCACCGTAGCCTTTATCAATGAGTATTATGGTCGTCCCGACTTCACGTGCAAGGATTATGACCGCCTCTGCGAACTCATGCGCCACGATAAGAAAAACGCCGGCGGCGACATCAACTTCACACTCTTGGCCGAGGTGGGCGACATCTGCCTTGACTGCCATGCCGACCGCAAACTGCTCCTTGAGATGTTCGACTTCGTGCGCGAAGGCTGACGTCTGATCCCGCTCATCCTGTCTGCCGCGGTCTTCTCCGGCATTCCGGCGCTTTTAACATGGATTTTCTAAGTAAACATTCCTTCTGATATGGATTTGTCAAAACTCTTGTCTGTATTTGAACGCTTGCTTTCTCTCACGGTGGTGTTTCTGCTCCTTGTGGCCACGGTGCTGTGGGGCGGCAAACTTTTCGGCCACGAATTTGTTATAGATCAAGCCGGTACCGCACAGCCATCTACCGTTGTGGCGGCCCCTATGCCTGCGCAACTGCGGGCCATGAATGTGCCCGATGCCCGGCTTGAGGTGCGCGACTCGGCGTCGTGGAACGTACATGATTCAGCCGGTACGCCGGTAGGTGTGGTGCTCAGTAGCCAGCCTTTCTCTCTTGAAATAACCGGTTTCGGCGGCCCTACGCCTTTATATATATATGTAGATGCCAGCGACCGGGTGTGCGGCCTTGCCATGGCCAGCAATAGCGAGACACCGAGTTTCCTCGAGGCGGCTTCTGAGCCGCTCTTCAACCACTGGGTGGGGCGTGCGGTTTCTGAGGTCGCGGCGAAGCGTGTCGACGCTGTGTCGGGAGCTACCTATACCAGCAAATCGTTGATACATAACGTAAAACTTACACTTAACGCCTACATTAACCAAACGGCCGGAACCGTTGCCGGTGAGCCCGCCATAGGGTGGGGCAGGACCATCGCCGTGCTTGTTGTGCTTCTTGCCGGGGGCGTGGTGGCTTGGCGCTTCCGTCGCGTCCGTTGGTTGCGGCTGGCCATATTGGCGCTCAATGTCGGAGTAACGGGCTTCTGGGCCGGCCAGTTTCTGTCAGTCACATTGTTGCGGCAATGGTTGGCCGACGGATTTTCGCCGCTGCTTTACTTGCCGGCTATGGTTTTGCTGTGTGTGGCGGTCGTCATGCCTTTTGTGGGGCGTCGTCGCTACTATTGCACCTGGGTGTGTCCCTACGGCAGTCTGCAACAGTTGGCTTGGCAGGTGCCGGTGCCCAAACTCCGTCTCGGCGACCGGGCGATGCGTATCATGCGCCATTGCCGCACGGCGGTATTGATGGTGCTCCTCTTCACCCTCTGGACCGGCTACGGCATGTTCCTGCTCGATTACGAACCTTTCCCCGCCTTTCTCGTAACGGTGGCTCCGCCCATAGTCGTAGTGCTGGCGGCCTTGTTTGTAATGCTTGGCCTTTTCGTGCCCTCGCCTTGGTGCCGGGCCCTGTGCCCCATGGGCGAGCTTCTTGAACTTGCCGAGGCGGGACGCTATAGGAAAAGCGGAAAGAATACCCCCGGTCGTCCGTCCGCCGCATCGGTGCGGCAGTAGTCTGCATTCATATCATCAGCTATGAAAGATATCAACAAATACAAAGTAATCAGTCTCGTATTGGCGGTGGCCCTGCTCACCGCTATGGCCCGTCTTGTTTACACAACGAATGTGCCGGTGCCGAAAGCAAGTAATGCCCGTGAGGTTGTTTATGACAACATCCTTGCCCGCAAGAGTGTTCGTAATTTTACGGCCGAACCCATTTTGCAGAGCGCGGTCGACACTTTGCTGCGCGCGGCTATGGCCGCTCCCAGCGGTCGTGACATGCGGCCGTGGAAGTTTGTGGTGATAGACGCGCGCCCTGTGCTCGACAGTTTGGCCGCCGCACTGCCCTATGCGAAAATGCTCACCACGGCTCCGGCGGCAATCGTGGTGTGTGGCGACCTCAGTGTGGTAGACGATAAGGGGCAACCTTCCGGCAACTGGACTTTCGACTGTTCAGCTGCTACCGAGAACCTGCTGCTCTGTGCGGAATCGATGGGGCTCGGGGCCGTTTGGACGGGCGTTTATCCTTACGAGGAGCGTGTGGCGTCTGTGGCGGCCGTGCTTGGTTTGCCCGACTATATCATCCCCTTCAGTCTGGTGCCGGTCGGTCATCCAGCCGCGCCGGTGCGGCCCAAGGATAAATTTGTGGCCGGCAACGTGCACCGTAACCACTGGTAAGTGGCGTGTTTGCCGCATCGCTGATGCTTTATGGGAATAGACTGATGTTTCAAAACAATACAATAAAATAAATAGAATGGGAAAATCAAAATTCTTACAAGAGTTCAAGGCGTTTGCCGTCAAGGGTAATGCCATTGACATGGCCGTCGGCGTGATTATCGGCGGCGCTTTCGGCAAGATTGTCACCTCCATCGTCAATGATTTGATTATGCCGCCTGTGGGCTGGCTTATAGGTGGGGTGGACTTCAAGGATTTGAAGTACGACTTGCCCGTCAATCCGCTCAGCGAGGGCGGCGAACCGGTGTCTGTGGCGTACGGTAGTTTCTTGCAAACCTGCATCGATTTCATTATTATAGCCTTCTGCGTGTTTCTGCTCGTGAAACTCGTAACGAAACTTTCCCGCAAAAAAGCTGAGCCCGAGGCTCCCGCAGCACCGCCTGCTCCGTCGAACGAGGAAAAACTCCTTGCGGAGATACGTGACCTGCTGAAGGAGAAAAAATAATTCTTCTGCCGCTGGGTTCTACGCGCGTGTAGAAGTTTTGCGAAATTTATCATTCAGTCGGGCGTAAGCGCTTGTAGCATAGGTGGTTCTGCTGAAAGATAGTTTTCCCGTCATTCAGCCGGACGGCGGCCCGCCAATTGGTAGGGATGCACCCCGGCCGGTGACGAAAAGCATTACTTGGAATTAAAAAAGTCCGTATTCGCGGAAAAATTCCAAGTAATGCTTTTTTAATTCCAAGTAATGCTTTTTCCGGTTTTCAGTATGCGTGCCGTGCCTGTGTACCGGCACTTCAGGCTGAAGGATGCGAGGTGTTGAAAACTTTGCTATCTTTCAGTGTAATTATTTGTATGATATGTAGTCGCGGGCTGCTGAATGATAAATTCCGCAAAACGTCTACACGCGTATATGCGCGCGCAATATCTCCTATTATTAGGAGAGAAATCCTTTCCGCGAACAGCGGTAAAACTGAGGGCGCGCCGTGGCGAGGAAAAAAGACCGAAACGGAAGATGGGAGGGACGGCACGACAGAGATGCGTGGAGGGAACAAGCGGCAAGTTCCTGCCAACGGCACACCCTCCGGGGTGCTCTTTTAGTGGGGACATGATCTCCGCGGGAATCGCCTCCCTGCGGTCGGCTCGGCCCGCGGTTAACATAACCTGACCGCTCCGCGGTCGTCGCCGCTCCGGCTCCGGTCATAAGCCGGATAGTGCGGTTGTCCCGGCCATATTTTCTTGAGAGGAGAAGATTCTTTCCGCGAACAATTGTAAAACGGAGGGTGTGCCGTGGCGGGGGGAGCCGAAACGGAAGACGGGAAGGGCGGCACGACAGAGATGCGTGTAGAAGACAAGCGGTAAGTTCCTGCCGACGGCACACCCTCCGGGGTGCTCTTTCGTGGGGACGTGATCTCCGCAGGAGCCGCCTCCCTGCGGTCGTCTCGGCCCGCGGTTAACATAACCTGACCGCTCCGCGGTCGTCGCCGCTCCGGCTCTGGTCATAAGCCGGATAGTGCGGTTGTCCCGGCCATATTTTCTTGAGAGGAGAAACTCCTTTCCGCGAACAACTGCAAAACTGTAAGTGTGCCGTGGCGAGAAAAAAAGGCCGAAACGGAAGACGGGAGGGACGGCAGAGATGCGTGGAAGGGACAAGCGGCAAGTTCCTGCCGACGGCACACCCTTCGGGGTGCTCTTTCGTGGGGACGTGATCTCCGCGGGAGTCGCCTCCCTGCGGTCGTCTCGGCCCGCGGTTAACATAACCTGACCGCTCCGCGGTCGTCGCCGCTTTGGCTCCGGTCATAAGTCGGATAGTGCGGTTGTCCCGGCCATATTTTCTTGAGAAGAGAAACTCCTTTCCGCGAACAACTGCAAAACTGTAAGTGTGCCGTGGCGAGGAAAAAAGACCGAAACGGAAGACGGGAAGGGCGGCACGACAGAGGTGCGTGTAGAAGACAAACGGCAAGTTTCTGCCGACGGCACACCCTCCGGGGTGCTCTTTCGTGGGGACGTGATCTCCGCGGGAGTCGCCTCCCTGCGGTCGTCTCGGCCCGCGGTTAACATAACCTGACCGCTCCGCGGTCATCGCCGCTTTGGCTCCGGTCATAAGTCGGATAGTGCGGTTGTCCGGCCATATTTTCTTGAGAGGAGAAGATTCTGTCCGCAAACAGCTGTAAAACTGAAGGTGTGCCGTGGCGAGAAAAAGACCGAAACGGAAGACGGGAGGGACGGCACGACAGAGATGCGTGGAGGGAACAAGCGGCAAGTTCCTGCCGACGGCACACCCTCCGGGGTGCTCTTTTTTGGGGGGGCGTGATCTCCGCGGGAGTCGCCTCCCTTCGGTCGGCTCGGCCCGCGGTTAACATAACCTGACCGCTCCGCGGTCGCCGCCGCTCTGGCTCCGGTCATAAGCCGGATAGTGCGGTTCTCCGGCCATAAGTTGTGGCTATGTGAGGCCTTTGTATAGAGTAGTGTAAGATTCCTGCGCGGAGTTGTGCGTCTGGATGCCAGGTTCCTGCGCGGAGTTGCTGCGGGGGCTGTAGCGTTGTGATTATCGCAAGGCTTCTGCGCGGAGTTGTGCGTCTGGATGCCAGGTTCCTGCGCGGAGTTATTGCGGGACTGTAGCGAAGTTCTATGGCAGGATGACCGCGGAGCGGTCGGGTCATGTTAACCCGGCATAAGCCGACCATAGGGAGGCGCCATGCCGGGATTGGTGTGATCCGCAGACGCACCCCGGAGGGTGTGCCGTGGCAAGGAAAGAAAGGTGGAGAGGGTGATTGTGCTTTACCGGTCACCAATAAAAAAGCATCTGCGGTTTGATGGCCGGGTTTGGTTTAATACTTTGAAAGAAAAAATGACAAAATGTTTGTTGTTTCAATTGAAATAATTACTTTTGCCAAAAATAAGAAGAAAAATAACATGACACGCGCATTTTCGTTTTACTTTTACGCTTATTTTTACTTTGCCGGACAAGCGAAGCGGGATGTTGCGTGTCATAAGGAATGATAATAAAGCAAAACATGTAAGTCCCGCTTCTTGGAAAAGAGGCGGGACTTCTGATATAAAGAAGATACGATGAAAGTAGCGATACAGGGCATAAGAGGATCGTTTCACGACATAGCGGCACACCAATTTTTCGCCGGCGAAGACGTCGAGTTGGTTTGCTGCGACACCTTCGAGCAACTTTTTGCCGCGATGAAGCGCGAGGATTGCCTCGGACTTATGGCTATTGAAAACACCATAGCCGGCAGTTTGCTTCATAACTACGAACTGCTCCGCGACAGCGGGACAACCATCATCGGCGAGCACAAGCTGCGCATAGAGCACAGCCTTCTCTGCCTGCCCGGTGAAACCATGGCCGACATCCGCGAGGTTAATTCCCATCCGGTGGCACTGGCCCAGTGCCGCGGCTACCTCTCGCGCCATTCGGCCATGAAGGTGGTGGAGGCCGACGACACCGCCGGCGCTGCGCAATACATTGCCAGCCACAAGCTCAAGGGACATGCCGCCATCTGCCATGCCGGCGCAGCCCCGCTCTACGGACTCCGCGTGCTCCGCGAGGGCATAGAGGACAATAAGCATAATTACACGCGCTTTCTGGCTCTGTGCGACACCTGGTCGGCCGACCGCTACCGCGATTTGCATAAAACGACGAAGAGCAGCATCGTCTTCACACTGCCACACGAGGAGGGCTCGCTCTCGCAGGTGCTGAGCATCTTCTCCTTCTACAAGATAAATCTGTCAAAAATACAATCGTTGCCTATCATAGGCCGGGAGTGGCAGTATCTGTTTTATGTGGATGTTATCTACGACAACTATCTGCGTTACCGTCAGAGCATCGATGCTGTCAGACCACTGATTAAAGAACTTAAAATCCTTGGTGAATATGAAGGAAAATAATAAGGCTGTTCAGCCCGCCGACCGTCTTTCTGCCGTGCAGGAGTATTACTTTTCGCGCAAGGGCAAGGAAGTGGCCCGCCTCAATGCCGCGGGCAAAGACATCATATCGCTCGCCATCGGCAGTCCTGACATGCCGCCGTCGGCACAGACCGTGGAGCGTCTGTGTGAGGAAGCCCGCCGCCCCGACGCACATGGCTACCAGCCCACGGCCGGTATTCCTCAGTTGCGCGAGGCCATGGCAGGTTTTTACCGGCGCTGGTTTGGCGTGGAGCTCGACCCTGCCACCGAAATTCAGCCCCTCATAGGCTCGAAGGAAGGCATCCTCCACACCACGCTTGCCTTTGTCAATCCTGGCGAGAAAGTACTCGTGCCCAATCCCGGCTACCCCACCTACACCTCGCTGTCGCGCCTTTTGGGCTGCGTCGTTGTGAATTACGACCTGTCTCCCGACAACGGCTGGCAACCCGATTTCGACGCCCTTGAGCGCATGGATCTCGACGGCGTTAAGCTCATGTGGGTGAACTATCCCAACATGCCGACCGGAGCCCCCGCCTGCCGCCGCACTTATGAGCGGCTGGTGGATTTTGCCCGCCGCCACGGTATCGTCGTAGTGAACGACAACCCTTATAGCTTCATCCTTGGCCGGGAGCACCTCAGCCTGTTGCAGATACCCGGTGCCAAGGACTGTTGTCTGGAGTTCAACTCCATGAGCAAAAGCCACAACATGCCGGGCTGGCGCGTCGGTATGCTGGCGGGCAACGCTACCTTCGTGAGCTGGATACTCAAGGTGAAGAGCAACATCGACTCAGGCACGTTCCGCCCCCTGCAACTGGCTGCCGCCGAGGCCTACGCCAACAGTGACGAGTGGCACGCCGAGGCCAATGTGGCCGTATATGAGCGCCGTCGCCGCCTGGCCGGTGAGATAATGAACGCTCTCGGCTGTGTGTACGACCCCGGCCAGGTCGGCATGTTCCTGTGGGGGCGCATCCCCGACGGGCTCGACGATGTTGAGACACTCACGGAGCGTGTGCTCCACGAAGCGCGCGTGTTCATCACCCCCGGTTTCATATTCGGTACGAACGGCAGCCGTTACATCCGCCTGTCGCTCTGTGCTAAAGAAGAAAAACTCGCCGAGGCCTTGCGCCGCATCCGCGAGATGTTCTGAATGAAGCCGGTGGCGAAGGTAGCCTGCACGCCATTCTGCCGCCGCGGTGCTAAATGTTGTAATAAAGAATATTAATTAATACCTGTAATATATTATGTCCCTCGAATTATCTCCCCTCAGTCTGCCCGGCGTGGAAGCCCGGCGCCCGATAGTGATAGCCGGCCCCTGCTCGGCCGAAACCGAAGAGCAAGTAATGGATACCGCCCGCCAGCTCTCTGCCAAGGGCATCAAGATATTCCGCGCCGGTATCTGGAAGCCCCGAACGAAACCCGGAGGTTTTGAGGGCGTGGGTGAGGCCGGGCTGCCCTGGTTGCAGCGCGTGCAGAAAGAACTGGGCATGCTCATCTCCACCGAGGTGGCCACTCCGAAACACGTGGAGGCAGCCCTCGAACATGGCGTGGACATCCTTTGGATCGGGGCCCGCACGGTGGCCAATCCCTTTGCCATGCAGGAACTCGCCGACTCGTTGAGGGGACACGATGTTCCCGTGCTTGTGAAAAATCCCGTCAATCCCGACCTTGAGCTCTGGATTGGCGGTCTCGAACGCCTCAATGGCGCCGGCATCAAGCGTCTCGGCGTGATTCATCGCGGCTTCTCCTCATACGACAAGCGTATATACCGCAACCTGCCCATGTGGCACATTCCTATCGAGCTCCGCCGCCGCTTCCCGCAGTTGCCCGTATTCGGCGATCCCAGCCACATCGGCGGGGCACGCGAACTGGTGGCCCCGCTTTGCCAGCAGGCCATGGACCTCGGCTTCGAAGGCCTTATCGTAGAGAGCCACTGCACGCCCGACGCCGCCTGGAGCGATGCCAAGCAGCAAGTGACGCCCGATGTGCTCGACTTTATCCTTGAAAAACTCGTCGTACGCGACACGACGCAGACCACCGAAAGTCTCGAAGCCCTCCGCCGCCAGATCGACGAGGTGGACAATGCGCTTATCGAGCTCCTCTCGAAGCGCATGCGTGTCAGCCGTGAAATCGGACACTTCAAGCGCGAGCACAAAATGACCGTCGTGCAGACCGAGCGTTACAGCGAGATACTCGACAAGCGTGGCGCGCAGGGGGTGCTTTGCGGTATGGCACCCGAATTTATGAAGACGGTGTTCGAGGCTATCCACGAGGAAAGCGTCCGGCAACAAATCGACATCATCAACCGTTAAGTCATGAGAATACTGGTACTCGGAGCTGGCAAGATGGGCTCCTTCTTCGTAGACTTGTTGAGCTTTGACCACGAGGTGGCCGTGTACGACGCCGATCCGCGCCGGCTGCGCTTTATGTACAACACGCTGCGCTTCACCGAACTTGGTGAAATCGACAACTTCCGCCCCGAACTCGTCGTCAATGCCGTGACGCTGAAGTACACGCTCGACGTATTCCGCGAGGTAATTCCCCACCTGCCGGCCGACTGCATACTGAGCGACATCGCTTCTGTCAAGACCGGCCTGAAGGAGTTTTACCTGGAATGCGGCCGGCGCTACGTGTCGACACACCCCATGTTCGGTCCGACTTTTGCCAACCTCGGCTCGCTCTCGTCTGAGAACGCCATCATCATCACCGAGGGCGACTACATGGGACGCATCTTTTACCGCGACCTCTATTCACGGCTGGGGCTGCACATCTGCGAATATACCTTTGACGAGCACGATGAGACCGTGGCCTACTCCCTCAGTATCCCCTTCGTGTCGACCTTTGTGTTTGCCGCCGTCATGAAGCATCAGGATGCCCCCGGCACCACCTTCAAGCGCCACATGGCCATAGCCCGCGGTGTGCTTGGCGAGGACGACTGCCTGCTGCGGGAGATACTGTTCAATCCGCGTACCGGCGGGCAGGTGGCGAAGATACGCGACGAGCTGAAGGAACTCCTCGCTATCATCGACAATAAAGACGAAGCGGCTCTCAACGGCTATCTGCAGAAAATACGTGCCCATATCAAGTGAGAATGTAGTACAGGTTTTGTCCACTTGAGTTATCATTTTCTTTAACAAACGGTATGCCCGCGTTCCGCTAAATGTTAAAAAATAGACTTGAAATAAAAAAAAAGGCTCAAAGACTTGCGGGTAAGATAAAAGTCCGTACCTTTGCACCGTTTTAAAAAGCAATTGATTGTTTAACTAAAAACTTACAACAAAATGAAAAAGTTAGTTTTCATGTTCGTAGCTATGGCTGCTATTTCTTTCGCTTCTTGCGGTGGTAACAACGCTAACGGTGCTGCTAACGACAGCGATAGCGTAGCAGGTGACAGCACTAACGTTGAGGCTTCTGTAGAAGACAGCGCTAACGTTGAGACTGCTGATAGCGCCAACGTTGAGACTGCTGACAGCGCAGCTCAGGCTTGAGACAACGAGGGTTTTGTCCCTCCAGCTTGACCGCACACATAGTGCGAACAAGAGAGAATTGGAACCTGTGAACTTAAAGTTCGCAGGTTTTCTTTGTATAAAAGAAGTTTATTGCTTTTTTCGTTTTTTTAGTTGATAAAAAAGATTAACTTTGCTCCTTTCAGAATAGCCTTTAAGGTTGCTGAAATATGTCCTGTCGCTTTAGAATATGTATATTATAAACTAAATACCTTTGTAGAATGAGAAATGTAGTACATCTTTTCTTCGCTTTGGGGATGGCCGGTTTGCCTGCCGTCGGTATGGCTCAGAGCGAATTTAAGTTGGTTCAGCAATCGCTGGCGAATCCCGATAATGAGCCGGCTCCAGTGCATCCGGTGCCCCATGAGAGGCAGATGAAATGGAACGAGACGGAATTTTATGCCTTCTTTCATTACGGCATGAACACCTATACGGACAAGGAGTGGGGATACGGTGACGAGGACGAAACTATTTTTGCACCTACCGCCGCGCCCAATCCCGAACAATGGCTCACGGCGGTGAAGGCCGCCGGCATGAAGGGCGGCATAGCCGTGGTGAAGCATCACGACGGTTTCTGCCTGTGGCCTACCGAGAGCACTACGCACAATGTGACTCGCGGCGGCAACGATTTTGCCAGGAATACGAACATACCCCGCGACTTTGCCGACGCTGCGCGCAAACTCGACATGAAGTACGGTTTCTACGTATCGCCCTGGGACCGCAATTCGGCTTATTACGGCGATGGTACGAACCGCTATGTAAAGGACGTGTTCCTGCGCCAGTGTGCCGAGTTGGCCCAATATGGCACCGACCAGTTTGAGATGTGGTTCGACGGTGCCAATGGCGGTAGCGGATATTATGGCGGCGCCAATACCACGCGGAACATAGATGCGAGCACCTATTACGACATCCCTAATTTGCGCGACTCCGTTCACAAGGTATGTCCCGACTGCGTGATGTGGGGCGTTGGCGGTGAGGCCCGTTGGATAGGTAATGAGGCCGGCTGGGCCGGCGAAACCTGCTGGAGCATGGGTACCGGCACCTCGGGTAATGAGAACGAGTGGAAATGGCATCCCGGTGAGAGCGATGCCAAGGCCACCAACCGGGGATGGTTCTGGCACAGCGGCGAGGGGGTGCTCTCGGCTGAACGACTCTTCCAGATGTATCTGGAGACAGTAGGCCGTAATGCCACTCTCATACTCAACTGTCCGCCCGATAAGTCCGGATCTCTGCCGCAGGCCACTGTCAATCGTCTCAAGGAACTCGGTACGATGCTTGCCGGCCGCCTGGGCACCGACCTTGCCCCCGCTGCCACGGTGACGGCTACCGAGGAACGTACAGCCGGCGCAGCCCGCACTTATGTCGCCACGAATGTGACCGACGGCAACAAGGACACCTACTGGGCCACCAACGACGGCACCATTGAGGCAAGTCTTACCTTCGAGTGGCCCGCAGCGCAGACCATACGCTATGTCAGTATGATGGAGTATATCCGTAAGGGGCAGCGCGTCAGGAATTTTGAAATAGAAACCAGCAACGACGGCACAACCTGGACCAAGCAGGGCGGCAGCATCCAGACCACCACTATCGGTTATAAGCGTATTATTCCTCTCAACGGCAGTACTTCGGCCAGCTATGGCACCGGTGTGAGCGCTAAATATCTGCGTCTCACCATCAAGGACAGCAAGGCTTGTCCGTTGCTTCACACCGTGTCCATTTATTAAAGCATACAGATTTTCAACAGCAATAAAATATACTGACAATGAACATCAAAAAATACATAGGGCTGGCTGCCATGTGCCTGCCGCTTGCGGCTGCGGCCCAGCTCAACATTGGCTTCGAGACGGCTGACACCTATAAGAATATCGGTGTTTACGATGCCTGGGAGGAATCGCCCTTCCGCAAGGGACTCCTGCAAGGTAACGTGGAGGTCATCACCAATGAGTTGACACAGGAAGATGAAATCCTGGGGATAATTCCCAATGCCAGCGAGAAGATGCTGGCCGTGCAGTGCTCACGTTTCGGCAGCAACACCTTCGGAGCGCGTATCGATTTGTCACAGACATTCGAGTTGACCACTACGACCAAATATGTGCATGTCCTTATCAACAAGCCGACAAAGGGCCGTGTCATGCTCATTGGCCTCGGTAAGCGCACCGAGCGTGCCGACCAGTCGGAGCAGACGGAGCAGTTCTGGGAAGTGGCTACCTCTGAAATTACTCCCGGCAAATGGAGCGACGCCGTGTTCGCCATCAAGGGAGCCGGCGGTATCGAGATACACAGTCTGGTGGTTGTGCCCGAATGCGAGTCGCCTCACAACCGCACCACCGACTTTGTGGCCTATGTTGACGAAATCGTGATGAACGACTCGCCTACGCCGCGTGTGATATATGGCGACTATCCCCTTAATTACGAAGAGGCGCAGGTTTCGTCCAAGTCGGGTAATTATTTGAACTCCATCGCGCTGAGTGGCAGTGCCGACGGTAGCCAAACGATAAGTGTAGGCAGCCAGTCGCCTCAGACTATCTATCGCGACCTGCTGGGGCAATCGTTTACGGCCAAGGCCGGTGAACGGCTTACGCCGAACTTCTCGTTTACGTCAGGCTGGATGAACGGTTATGTTTATCTCGACCGTGGCAATGACGGTAAGTTTACGGCTGAGCTTAACAGCGACTACACCATTCCCGAAGGTAGCGACATCATGACTTATTCCTATGTGGAGACTGTGGAGAATACCGAGGGTTACAAGAGCGACGGTACGAAAATCAGCGGCAATGCCCGTAACTTTATCAATCCGCCTGCCTTCCGCCTGCCTGCCGACCTGGCTAACGGCTTCTACCGCATGCGCTTCAAGGTGGATTGGGGCAGTGTCGACCCTGCCGGCCGCAACACGGCTACCAACAGCATCGTGCAGAATGGCGGTATGATAGTGGACGTGCGCATGAACATACACGGCGACGAAGTGTCGGTGTCGCGTTCCGGTGGCCTTAACGGCGACCTCATGAACGAGGATGGCACGGAACTCATCACCAAGACCGTGCCTTTCGGCCAGCCTGTCACGGTGATAGCCAAACCGGCTTCCGATAACTTCGTGCTCTCCTACATCAAGGTGCGCCACGGTTACAACCTTACCGGCGACAGCCTCGTTCACGGCACGCCGCAGTACGCCGACGACATCTTCCCCGCTTATCTCTTCCAGGACAACAAGTACACCATTCCCGGCAAGTATATCGACGGCGACGTAATCATTGAACCCTATTTTGTCGACCCCGGCATGGAGCCTTCGGAGGGCGATTATGTGCGCAACTTTCAAGACGACCTGACCATCAGCCGCACGGATCGTAAGCTCAACAGTTTTTCCTTTTCGGCCACGCAGGGGGGCAGTTCGTCCGTGACGCTTGCCACCGGTGGTGCCAACTACGTGTATCGCGACATGACCGATAAGCAAGTACCGGTAGTTCCTGGCGATGTCGTGTCCACCACGGTCGACTATACCGGCCGGGCCATGCACCTTTATCTGTATGTCGACCTCAACAGCGACGGCCGCTTCTCTCAGCATCTGGGCGACAATGGGGTGCCTGCTATAGGCAGCGAGCTACTTTCTTACAGCTATTACAATGGTTATAATAGTCTTGGCGAGAGCATTCAAAGTGCTCCGGGCAATGTCCCGGTCAATGCTTTGCCCGACTTCACTGTTCCGGCCAATATGCCTGCCGGTATGTATCGTGCCCGCCTCAAAGTAGACTGGAACAACAGCGATCCCGCCGGCCAGTGGGCTGCCGATGGCAATAATAAAATCAATGATAACGGCGGCTATGTGGTAGACTTCCTGCTCAACGTACACAACGCCACCCACCGGCTTGACCTGCTCACCGAGAACGGTAGTGTGAACGGTGCCGGCAACACCGCCCTCCCTTTGAACCTCACTCCCTTCCAGGCTCTGAATGTAGTGCCGACTCCGGCTGCTTCGGGCTATGCGGCCACGAAGATGACCGTGAAGCACGGCCACAACTTCAATGGCCCGCAGTATGTGCACGGCAATCGCCAGTGGAGTGAATATGAACTTCCTGCCGCTGCCTGCACGCTGCCTGCCGACAGCATCGACGGCGATGTAGCTATCTCTGTGGAGTTTGCTGCGGGCGACGATGCGGAATACAAGCTTGTTTTCAACGACGAGTTTAATGCGGAGAATGGGCTTCCCGACGCAGACAAGTGGCATTGCAGCACGCGCTACAGCGCCACCTGGAACCGCTGGATTGCCGACGATCCGCGCGTAGCCTTCCTGCAGGACGGCCAGCTTGTGACCCGCGCCATTCCCAACCCCGAGCCCGCCAAGTATGCCGGCGACATGATTACCGGTGCCATTGAGAGCAGCGGCGGCCGCTTCGGTTTTTGCTACGGCAAGATAGAGGCCCGCATCCTCACCAATCCGCACACCGGCAACTTTCCCGCTTTCTGGCTCATGCCCGACGACCAGTCGAACGGCTGGCCTAACGATGGCGAGATTGACATCTGGGAGCAGATTGACACGCAGAACCGTGCCTACCACACCCTCCACACCGGCTATGCCCAGTCCATGCGCTCCTTCAACGAGGAGTGTCCTATGGACCGCTACCATACTTATGGCTTCGAGTGGGATGCCGAGAAAATGATATGGTATCTCGACGGTAAGGAAGTGGGTCGTTACCGCAAGAGCGAAATCAGCGATCCGCGTGCCTGGCCTTTCGATAAAACGTTCTACATTATCCTGAACCAGTCCGTGGGTAATGGTTCCTGGGCTCGTCCGGCCGATATTACCCATACCTACGAAACCCGTTTCGACTGGGTGCGTGTGTATCAGAAGGAAGGTCAGCATCATGTCACCGGTATCGGTGGTGCCACTGCCGGGGCCGCTCTGGGCGTGCAGGTGACCAAGGGCTGTATCCACCTTCGCGCCGCCCAGCCCACAGCCGTGCGCATTCACGACCTCGCCGGCCGGTTGCTTTTCGGCCGGCAGTTGGAGGGTAACGCCAGCGTGGCTGTGGAAAAAGGTATTTATGTAGTCAACGGCCGGAAAGTACTCGTGCCGTAACCCCCTCTTCCGTCGGCCGCGCGATAACCGCGTGCGCCGCATCCGGACAAACGGCGGGACGTGCGATGATGAATCGCACGTCCCGCTCGTTTTCAGGCTCTTCGTGGATTATCCGTAGGAGTGTCTGTTGTGAACGAATCGGAAAGTCATAATGTTTATATAGCGGGAAGTTTTCTTGGTTTTATCATTCAGTGTGTTGTAAATAGCTGTTTCATATATGTTTGGGCTGAATGATGCCGTTCGCGGCTTTCAGGCGTCTGTTCCTTCAGTTTTGTTGCGGGTGGAACCGGACACCGCGCCTTTCCGGCCGTAGTGGCATAAAGGCCTGGTCTGTGGTTTTAACATTTCTTGCTTTTGGCCGAAAAATGTTGTATCTTTGCCTATGCAGAGGGGCGGCCTTACGAGGTGCGCCCCTCTTTTGTTGCGGACTGCCGACCATGTTTCGGCACACCAAGTATTGCTTTTCCCAAAAAAGCAATACTTCCCCTTAAAAAAGCAATACTTGGAATTTAAAAAGCACTACTTGCCGTGAAAAATCCAAGTAATGCCGACCGGGCTGCATTGGGAGACTATTGCGTGGCGATAGGATTTATTAACAAAAATACCGCTCCGGCGCGTTGCGGAAAGTTAAAAACGTTAAATTCCCAATGGCCTTAGGGATGCATTCGTTGCCGGTCGGGCGGCGTTTTAGTCCTGAATGATGCCGCGCCGGTGCGGAACTGCTGAATATTGTCGTTCTTTTGGTAAAAATAATATACAATTTGAGAAAATGGAATTTCTTTATTTGTAAGAAAATCAGATGATTGTGCTGAATGATGCAGGTTCGGTGCCGCGGCTGCGGCCGGTTGCCTGGAGTTGGAGGGCGTGTAAACTTATCTTTCAGTCTATTTCACTGAAAATACTACGTAGCGGTCTGCTGAAGGTAGAAAAGGAGAAAAGCGTGATACGTGTGCGTGTGCACGCAAAGGAAGTTTATGAAAAAAGGTCGGGACAACCTTCTGATGAATCATCTGGTTATCCCGACCTTGGTCGGAAAGAGGCGACTCGAACGCCCGACCCCTACGTCCCGAACGTAGTGCGCTACCAACTGCGCTACTTTCCGATTTGCGCTGCAAAGTTATGCAATAAATTCCATACGGCGAAATTTTCGCTTTATTTTTTTACCGTGATGTCTATAATTACCTTGGAGTGAGCCGGATCGTTGGTAATCATCAGCACGCGGCGGCGTCCCTTGAAAAAGTGCGTGTTAGCGTTGAGCGTTATCTTCAGTTTGCCGCTCTGTCCCGGTTCCAGGTCGCGTTTGCTCAGACTTACGGTTATCCCGGGGTTGTACACCTGTAGCGCGCTGATGCTCAAGGTCGATTTCCCTTTGTTGGTGATGATGACCTCGCGCTTCAGCCGTTTCTTGCCGTTGAGCGAGCCCATGTCGATCGAGGTGCTGTCGATGTGCAGTTCCGGCGCTGCGGCCAGCTGCTCGTCGGTGTAGTTCAGCTCGGGCAGGAGTGTGGTCGACACGTATATCTCGTTGTCGCGTCCCACGCGGTCGCCGGCATAGCGGCTGAGGTAGATGTTGGTGCTGGTCAGGCCGAAACCGCGGAGCTGCTCGCTGTCGAGCGTGATGCGCACCTGACCCACGCGCCCCGGGCGTATGACGGCCGGTTCGTATTCGGCCGTGAGATATTTGGGCAGATGCATCAACTCGGGCGTGAAGCTCTTGTTGCCGGCGTTGTAGATGCTGAACGTCTTGACCGGCCGGTCGCCGCGGTGGGCGTCGTCGAACTCCACGTTGTCGGTGCTCAGGTATACGTCGCCCACCTTGTAGGGGTAGTCGCCGGTGTTTTCCTTACGTTCCACCACCACGTCGCCCGACAGGGTGAGGTAACGTGGCGTCTCCTCGCCGCCGATGAAAACCGCCACCTGCTTTTCGAAGTGTCCGAGCAGTTCGGCATCGAAGGTGGCTTCTATCACGCCCGTCGCGCCGGCGGCAATGGGCGTGCGCGGCCATTTCACCGACGTGCAGCCGCAGTCGGGGCGCACGTCGCGTATGACGACCTCCTCTTTGCCACGGTTGACAAAGGAGAAGGCTACCGTGCGCGGCGTCTGCCAAAGGAGCGAACCCAGTTCCTGGCGTGACTTGTCGAACTGGAGCTGGGCCTGTGCCTGGGCGCCGGCCAGTATGAGAAAACCCGATAACAGGGAAGTGAATATACGCTGCATATATTTTTATAAAAGGCTAAGGTGATGTGTGAATAAGAGCGTGCTGCGCGCAGCAACATGGCAAAGTTAGCAAAAAAAAGCGGATTGGCCTTTGCACTTCACGCCATGTTGCTTATTTTTGCATAATATAATGCCGGCGGAGCCGCTGCCGCATCCTTGCGTCATGGGGTGGCACACTGCGCGGCATAGGCACCATTTATTACCGAAACAAGACACATCATCATGAAATTCATATCCTGGAACGTGAACGGCCTGCGCGCCTGCTGCGACAAAGGCTTCCGGGAGGCCTTTGCCAGTCTCGACGCCGATTTCTTCTGCCTGCAGGAAACCAAACTGCAGGCCGGGCAGATAGATCTGAGCTTCGACGGCTACGACAGCTACTGGAACTATGCCGATAAGAAGGGCTACTCCGGAACGGCTGTATTCACCCGCCACACGCCCTTGGCCGTGACCTATGGTCTGGGCGTGGAGGAGCACGACCATGAGGGCCGCGTCGTCACGCTCGAGATGGACGCCTTCTTCCTCGTGACGGTTTACACCCCGAACTCGCAGGACGGTCTGCGCCGGCTGGACTACCGCATGGCCTGGGAAGAGGCTTTCCTGCAATATCTGGTAGGGCTCGATGCCCGCAAGCCCGTCATAGTGTGTGGCGACCTCAACGTGGCACATCGCGAAATAGACCTTAAAAATCCGAAGAGCAACCGCCGCAATGCCGGTTTCACTGACGAGGAACGCGGCAAGTTCGGCCTGTTGCTCGACGCCGGTTTCACCGACACTTTCCGTTACTTCCATCCCGACGCCGAAGGCGCCTATTCCTGGTGGTCGTACCGCTTCAGGGCCCGCGAGAAGAATGCGGGGTGGCGCATCGACTATTTTCTCACCTCCTCGCGCCTGGAGCCGCAGTTGCGCTCCGCCGGCATCCATGCCGAAGTGTTCGGGTCGGACCACTGTCCCGTGGAGGTGGAGATAGACCTCTGATGCGATTCCTTTGATATTATTGTAAAGAAACTCGACAAACGCATAAAATATGAAGAACTTTTTGAAACAGGTGGGCGCCGTCATCGTAGGCCTATTGGTCGTAGGCGTGTTTACCTTCGTCATGGGCCTGGTGATGATCGGCGCCATGATGTCCTCCTCCGACAGCAAGACGCCCATAGGCAAAGGCAGTGTGCTTCACCTCAAGCTCAACGGCAGCATAGTGGAACGTGTGGAGGAAAACCCGCTCAACGCTTTCCTGGGCGGTACCGTGGCCGAATCGCAAGGGCTGGAGGATATGCTCAAAGCCATCAAGGTGGCCGCTGCAAACGAGAACATCTCGGGCATCTACATCGAGGGCGGGCTGACCGAGACCGATTTTGCCTCGCTCGAGGAACTGCGCAAGGCAATCAAGGAATTTAAGAAATCCGGAAAGTTCGTAATGGCTTACGGCGAAACCTATACGCAAGGCGCTTACTACGTGGCCAGTGCGGCCGACGAAGTGCTCATCAATCCCAGCGGCATGCTGTTTTGGCAAGGCCTTTCCTCGCAGCCCATTTTCTATACGAAACTGCTCGAGAAGGTAGGCGTGAAGATGCAAGTGTTCCGTGTGGGCACGTACAAGAGCTACGTGGAGCCCTTCACCCTCACCTCAATGAGCGAAGCCAACCGTGCGCAGGTGCAGTCGTTCATATCCGACATCTGGGGCAACCTCTGCAAGGAAGTGTCGGCCAGCCGCCGCGTGACGGTCGACAGCCTCAATGCTTATGCCGACCGCTACGTGCCCTTTGCCGATGCCGCGCAGTATGTCAAACTGAAACTCGTGGACCGCACGGCCTATGCCGACGAGGTGCGCGAGCAATTACGCAAAAAGGCCGGAACGGATAAGTTGCACCTCGTGTCGTCGGCCGAACTGGCCCGCCACTACGAGGAAAAAGACGATGCCGAGGGTGAGATTGCCGTTTACTACGCCTTTGGCAGCATTGTGGGCGGCGAGCAAAGCGGTTTCGGCAGCGGCGCGCAGATCGTCGGCCCGAAGGTTGTGGCCGACCTTGATAAATTGGCCAACGACGACTATATCAAGGCCGTCGTGCTGCGTATCAACTCCGGCGGCGGCAGCGCCTTTGCTTCCGAACAGATGTGGCGCGCCATTCAGCAGCTCAAGCGCAAAAAGCCCGTAGTGGTGTCGATGGGCGGTATGGCGGCTTCCGGCGGTTACTATATGGCCTGTGGCGCAAACTACATCGTGGCCGAACCCACCACGCTCACCGGCAGCATCGGCATATTCGGCATGGTGCCCGACGCCTCCGAACTCCTCACCGAGAAGCTCGGCCTTAACTTCGACGTAGTCAAAACCAACGAGGCCTCCGACTTTGGCGCGATGGGGCGGGGTTTCAATGCCGGCGAGAGCCAGGCCATGCAGGCTTATGTTGACCGCGGCTATCAGCTCTTCCTGAAGCGCGTGGCCGACGGCCGCCGCATGAAAGTGGCCGAAGTGGACAGCATCGCCCAAGGCCGCGTGTGGACCGGTAGCCAGGCACTTAAAATTAAATTGGTGGACAAACTCGGAACGCTCGACGACGCCGTGGCTCATGCCGCCCAGTTGGGAAAATTAAAGAACTACTGCCTTGCCAGCTATCCGGCAAAGACCGATTGGCTTGAGAACATCCTCTCGGATTCCAGGAACGATTACATGGAGCAGCAGTTGCGTTCGGCGCTCGGCGTGTACTACCAGCCCCTCCGCTTCGTAAAGGGGCTTGAAGGCACCGACTGCCTCCAGGCACGCATCCCGTTTGAACCGAACATCCGGTAAGCCGCCACGCCCTGACGCATGATGCCGTTTTTGCTCCCCTTGGCCTGGCTTTACGATGCCGTGACGCGTCTTCGCAATGCGCTCTTCGACTGCGGCGTGCTGCCGCAGCAGCGCTTCGGCGTTCCTGTCATCGCCGTAGGCAATCTGGCGGTGGGCGGCACCGGCAAGACACCGCACACAGAGTATCTGTTGCGCCTGCTGGCCGGCGAGGGCAGGAGAGAGGTGGTCGTACTCAGTCGCGGCTATGGCCGGCGCACCACAGGTTTCCGCTTGGCCGCGCCCGGTGTAACGGCCAGCGACATAGGCGACGAACCCTTGCAGATGTGGCAGAAGTTTCCGCAGACGACGGTAGCCGTTGATGCCGACCGCCGTCACGGCATACGCTGTCTGCTCGGTTTGCCCGGCGCCTCTGCCAATCCGATAGTTGTGCTCGACGATGCCTTTCAGCACCGCTATGTCAAGGCCGGGCTCTATATTCTGCTTACGGATTATTCCCGCCGCTATTCCCGCGACTATATCCTGCCGGCAGGCCGTTTGCGGGAGAGCAGGCGCGGTGCCCGGCGTGCCCGGATAATCGTCGTGACGAAGTGTCCGCGCCGGTTGGGCTACGGGGAGCGGCAGGCCATTCGCCGCGAGTTGTGTCCGCAGCCGGACCAGCTTGTTGTCTTCTCCTCCTTCGGCTACGGCCGTCTCTTCCCGTTGTTTGCCAAACCGGCGGCGGGCGAAGAGAACGTATCCGGGCCGCGGCAGGCGCTGGTCATTTCCGGCATAGCGCGGCCCGGGCCGCTGCATGAGCACTTGGCAGGACAAGGCTACGGCGTGCATCCGCTCGTCTTTCCCGACCACCATGCCTTCGGCTGCGCCGATGTGGAGCGCATGAACGCCGCCTTTGCCAAACTGCCGGCCGGCAGCGTCGCCGTGACCACCGAAAAGGATGCCGTTCGGCTGAAACTTCATGAGAACCGCCTCTCCGCACCCTTGAAAGAGGCGTTGCTTGTGCAGCCCGTGGAGGTTTGTTTCGACGACCCGGAAGAAGAACATTTATTCCATCAAAAAATACTCAGCTATGTTACAGAAAATCAAAGAAACCGCCGAGTGGATTAAGCAGCACACCGCCGCCCGCCCCACCACGGCCATCATACTCGGAACCGGTCTTGGCCGTTTGGCTGCCGAGATAGAAGTTATCAGTGAGTTTCCCTACGACACCATCCCTAACTTTCCCTTGTCGACGGTGGAAGGCCATTCCGGACGCCTCATCTTCGGCCGTCTGGGCGGATGTGAGGTCATGGCGCTCGAGGGCCGCTTCCATTTCTACGAAGGCTACGACATGAAGACCGTGACCTTCCCCGTGCGTGTGATGTATGAATTGGGCATACAGAACCTCTTTGTGAGCAACGCCTCCGGCGGCGTCAATCCCGCCTTCGAGATAGGCGACCTCATGCTTATCACCGACCACATTAATTTCTTGCCCGAGCATCCGCTTCACGGCCCCAACTTCCCGACCGGCCCGCGCTTCCCCGACATGCATGAGGCTTACGACCACCGTTTTCTCGACCAGGCCCGCGACATTGCCGCCGGGAAGGGCATCAAAGTGGTGGAGGGTGTGTATCTTGCCACGCAGGGCCCCACTTACGAAACTCCGGCCGAATATAAAATGTACCGCACCTTCGGTGCCGACGCCGTAGGCATGAGCACTGTGCCCGAGGTCATCGTGGCCCGCCACTGCGGCATGCGCGTTTTCGGCGTGAGCGTCATCACCGACCTCGGTGTGGAAGGCAAAATCGTTGAAGTCAGCCACGAGGAAGTACAGCGTGCCGCCAACGCCGTGCAGCCCCTCATGGCCGAAATATTCCGGGAATTGATCAAGCGCCAGGCTTGATTATGTTTGTAGGGTAAAATCATCCTTAAAGTGGGGTGGCTTACCACATTTGTGGGACGGTATGCCACAAAAGTGGCATACCGTCCCACTTCCTTTCTCCACGCTCCATTGTCATTATTCCCACAACTGTCAGTACATTCCCCCTAATCCGTCGCCATGCGTATAGTATTGTTCCTTCTGTTAGCGTTGGGCACCGTTTCAGGCAGAACGCAGTCTGCTGACTTTGAGCGCCTGTTCAGCCAGTTTCGGAATATGGCAGCTTTCGACCATGCCTATCCGCGTGAGAAAGTTTACCTCCATCTCGACAACAACGGCTACTTTGAGGGCGAAAACCTTTGGTTCAAGGCTTATGTGATGCGGGCCTCCTCGTTGCAGACCACCCCGCTGAGCGGCGTGCTTTATGTGGAACTGCTCGACGACAACGGCTTTGAGATAGACCGCCAGTTGCTGCGCATCGACAGTTTAGGCCAGGCTGACGGTGCCTTTAAGCTGGTGCCGCCCGTCAAGGCCGGCTTTTACGAAGTAAGGGCCTATACGAGGGAAATGCTCAACTGGGGCACTGATGTCTGTTTTTCGCGGGTAGTGCCGGTATTTGAAAAAATACCCGAAAGCAAGTCGCCGGCCGCAACTGCGCTCGAAGTGCCCCGTCCCACCGGTCCGGAGGATCTGAGAACCGGCCATTTGCGCCCCTATACCTTCGGCGGAGAACGTCACGTAGTTCTCAACTTTTTTCCCGAAGGAGGCCATCGTGTGGACGGTGTTCCGCAAAATATAGCCTACTGCCTTACCGACGGCGCCGGACATCCGCTCGACGCTCCGCTTACCCTTTGCGACGGCGCTGGTGCGGCCCTTCTCACCTCGCGGCCCGAACACGCCGGAATGGGTGCCCTTGCGCTGCCGGCCGTTCTGCCCGGTGGCGCTTATGTCACCGTCCGTCATGGCGAAAAAGACTTCCGGTTCAAACTTCCCGAAGCCGATCCGTCGGTACATTATGCCCTATCGGCCCAACCGCATACCGAGGGGGTGGAACTGACCGTGCACGGGCGCGCCGACCGGCCGCAGTTGCTCGGTCTGGCCGTCAGTTGCCGCGACCGTGTCTGCTATTTCGATACGCTCACCGTGGGGCGCGAAACCGTCGCCTTGCAGCTCGGCAACGCCACCCTTCACGACGGCGTGAACCGTATCGACCTCTTTACCGCCGACGGCCGCTGCCTTGCCACCCGTCTGGTGTGGAAAAATACCGGCGCCAGGCAACTTGCGGCCGAGGTGGCGCAGAGCGCCGCCGGTTACGAAGCCTTCTCGCCCGTAGCCCTTACGCTCCGCCTGTCCGACGACGTCGGCCTGCCGGTGGCCACCACCGTGTCGCTGGCTGTGCGCGATGCCGCCGCCGACCTCGTGGCGCCTGCTCCTGCCGCCGAACTGGCCGCCTCGCTCCTGCTCTCCTCCGAGGTGCGTGGCTACATTCACCGGCCCGAATACTATTTCGAGGCCGACGACAAGACACACCGCCGCGCGCTTGACCTCCTGCTTCAAGTGCAGGGCTGGCAGGTCAACGACTTCGCCACGCTTAGCGGACAAAGCGGCTTCCGGCTCACACAACCTATTGAGGAAAAACTCACGCTCAACGGCCGCGTGACGCACGATAACGACCGCGATGAACCTTATCCCGACCTTGACCTCAGCATCCGTATGTACACGCTGGCCGGCGCTTCGCTTTCCGGAGAGACGCGTACCGACTCGCTCGGTGCTTTTGCCTTTGCCTCCAATATTGACTATATCGGCGACTGGATCGCGCAGATCTCCACAAAAAACGATCAGGGAAAATACAAGCGCAGCCGCGTCATGCTCAACCGCTTTTTCGAGGTGGCGCCGCGGCCTTACGGGGCCGGCGAACTCGCCTTACTGCCGCCGCCCGCTCCCGAAGCAATGCCGGAACACGGGCCGGAACCGGTGCTTTTCGAGTGGACCGACACCATTCCTCACATGCTCTCGACCGTGCTTGCCGAGGCCCAGGTGACCGGTAAGGGCCGCTACGGCGGCTTTACCGGCAACCGCTATTCCTACAAAGGCGGCGAGGAGGCCGGCAAGCGCCGTGCCGACTATTACTTTAATATAGAGCGCGAGGTGGAGCGCCTCAAGGACCGCGGCCGCGCCGTGGGCACCATCTGGACGCTCCTGGGCGAATTGAGCGACAAGTTCCACTTCACCCGTGGCACCGAGGAGGCTGGCAATGTCCGTGAGGCATTGCGCACGTCCGGCGAGGCCGGCGTCACCTACTCGCCTGAGGCCCGTGCCACCGACGGATTGAGCGCCATACCGAGCGACTATATCGACCTGCAATGGGGCAGTAACAAAATGCTCATATTCATCGACAACGTGCTCTGCACCGGCCCCGTCGAAGACCTTTGGGCCGATGAGGTGAAGTCCGTAGTCATCATGCGCAACCGCGAGTCGTGGCTGCAGTTCGTGCCAGCCGCTCAAGTGGCGCGCTTGTCATCCGGCAATGTGCAGTATGCCATCTTCGTCTATACCCGTCCCGACTACCACCTCTACCGTAGCCGCCGCGGCCGCGACATGCGCGTTATCACCGGTTATGCCCCGCCGGTGCGCTTTTATAGTCCCGACTACCGCCGCGTGGATGTGCCCTCCGCCGCCGACCATCGCCGCACGCTCTACTGGAATCCCTCCGTGAGCACCGATGCTGCCGGTCGCGCCTCTGTGGTGTTCTTCGGCAACGCCCGGCCCGCGGGCCGTTTGCGCATCTCTCTGCGCGGCGTCACCACCGACGGACGCTATGTGAGTTGCGAACGTTGAGGCTCAACCTCCTTGTTATGAAAAATCAAAAACAATAATATCATGCTCTCCAGTTCTTCCCTTCTCAGTCTGAAAGGCCAATGGAAAGGCCCCCTCATGGCCATAGTGGCCGCCGTTTGTTACGGTTTCATACCCACCTTTACGCTTCCCATACGCGGCGAAGTAAGTGAGAATCCCGAGGCCATGTCCGACCTCTCCATCCTCTTCTACCGCTTTTTCAGCGCCTCGCTCATACTGGGCGCCTACATGCTGCTGCGTCGTCATAGTTTCCGCATCACGCGCGGCGAGGCCGTCACGCTCATTTATCTGGCCTTCCTCTCCGACGGCGCTGCCCTCTTCCTCCTGGCCGGCTACGCCTACCTTTCTTCAGGCGTGGCCACCACCATCCACTTCATGTATCCCGTGGCCACCGCCATCATCATGATGCTCTTCTACCATGAGGCCCGGCGTCCCTCCACGATAGCCGCCACCGTGATGGCCGTAGTGGGCGTTGCCTGCCTGTCGTGGCCCACCGACGGCGGCAGTGTGGAGGTGCGCGGCGTAGTGCTCGAGCTCATTTCGGCTCTGTGTTTCGCCCTTTATCTCATACGTGTGAACCGTTCGCGGGTGCGCGACATGGACAGCCTGCGCCTCACCTTCTATGTCATGTTCTTCGGTGCCCTCATTTTCGGTGGCGAGGCCCTTCGGCAAGAGCAGTTCCAGCTCATCACCACCGCCACGCAGCTCACCGACCTCCTCCTGCTCGGCCTGCTCTGCACCGTCGTGACCAATCTCTGCCTGGTGGCAGCTGTCAAGCAAATAGGTTCCACCACCACCGCCGTGCTCGGCGCGCTCGAACCCTGCACCGCAGTGGTGTTGGGCAGTATGCTTTTCAATGAGGCCGTCACCTGGAACATCCTGCTCGGCATCGCCCTGATTATTCCGGCCGTTGTCGTTATCATAATCACGCGTAGCCGCTGACCGGCGGCGTTCCCCTCTTTCCACTGGCGGTATATTGAAAAAGGTACTGCAATGTCGTGTCTGGTGAGAAATAAGTCCCCGGAATGCAGAAATAGGGCGAAAAATTTGTCAGTGTCGCCCGAAAGTATTACTTTTGCACCTGCAATCACGACAAAGGTCGTTTTGATAACATCGCGGAGTGGAGCAGTTGGTAGCTCGCAAGGCTCATAACCTTGAGGTCATCCGTTCGAGTCGGGTCTCCGCAACACTTATACGAGGCAAACTCCCATAATGGGAGTTTGCCTCGTGTTTTGTCGTTGGCGGCGTATGACGGTCGCGTCCAGGGACCGGAAAGTGGCCAACAAGGATTGAACAGGGGGTACTGATACGGCTTGGAATTGCCTGCCGGAGGTCCGGTCTGTGTGATTTTTACGGCTGTTGTTCAGTCAAGGCCATGTGCTGTCGCTTCATTCTTTCCTCACCAAGTTCATTTTTCTCTGTCGGATTTACGCATCGCTCTCATTTGGCCGCCATATTTCTTTTCAAATAAGTCAAAGTGGTCTTCGCCCCATTTGAGCATGGAGTCGATGATAGGGAGCAGGGATTTACCGAGCTCGGTTATCTGATACTCGGAACGTGGAGGCAGTTCCGGGAAAATGGTTTTGGTGACCAATCCGTCCTCTACCATCTCCTTGAGCTGAATGTCGAGTACGCGCGGTGCAGCCTCCGGCAAGCATTTGTGAATCTCGCTCGGACGCATCGGTGAGCCGCTGCGGAGTTCGTCAAGTATGCACGATTTCCATTTCGATTCTATCAGGCTCATTGTCAGCCGCAGAGGACAATCCAAGTCCACCGGTATTTTCTTTTCGTATGCCATTGCAATTATTTTTGTTTGATTCAGACTGCAAAGTTAGTCAATATCGCTGATAATCAGAATACCGAAAAATTTTTCGGTATATGAATAATTTTTCGGTACTTGACAGAGTCGAAATACCCTTGTAATTTTGCAGACACAAAATAATATTTAAAGTCAACAAGATATGAGAAGTGAAATCAAAGAATACGAAGCAGTGGCAAAAGCCGCTGAGAAGTTTGTAAAGAGCGTTGCCGAGGGCAACAGCGAGTATGCAAGGACGTTGTTCACCGACGATGCCGTGCTGTTCGGCATTCTTGACGGTACGTTGGAGCATGGCTCAATCGAGCAGTTCTACCACAACGTGGATACTGTTGCTGCCGGTGAGAATTTCAAGGCCCGTATTGATGTCCTCGCCGTAGAGGAGACCGTTGCCGTTGTCCGCGTGCTCGAAGAGGGCTGGGGCGGCCGTATCGACTTCACCGACTTCCTGCTCCTGCTCAAACTTAATGGCGAATGGAAATGCGTTGCCAAAGCCTACAATCAAAACTCCAACACCATAAAAAAATAATACGATGAAGATTACAGTTATCACGGGGTCGCCCCGCAAGAGCGGCAACACCTTCGCAATGGTGGATGCCTTCATCAGAGCTGCCGAGGCTAAAGGGCACGAAGTGGTGCGCTTCGATGCCGCCATGATGAAAATCGGCGGTTGCCACGCCTGCATGACCTGTTTCAAGACCGGCAAAGCATGCTCTTTCGATGATGATTTCAACCTGATTGCCCCGCATATTCTTGATGCAGGACGCCATTGTATATGCCATGCCGGTTTACTGGTATTCAATTCCGGCGCAGATAAAGGGCGTGATTGACCGTGTGTTCTCGCTCGTTGTCGGCGGTAAGGACGTTTCCGGCAAGAAGATGGGGCTGATTTGCTGCTGCGAGGAACACGACGCAAGTGTTATGGATGGCGTGAAGATACCGATGGAACGCACTGCCGCACTCCTGAAATGGGATGTAGTCGGTGAAGTTCTTGTTCCCGGCGTGTTCGTAGAGGGAGACATTGATAAAACAGATGGTTGTGCACAAGCCGCCGCTCTCGCCGATAAGTTTTGATTGTGAAAGTCCTTCTGGCCAACGGTAGACCGGGGAGGGACACGGCTGCATCTTTGCCGCACTTCCGGAAGTGGCGGATATTCTGCACAAGCGTGGCTTTGAAACTTTTTAGGAGACTGCGTGTTTGCTTACACGCGCGCGTAAGGGTTTTCATTCTTTTATCATTCAGTCACCTGTAAAGTGTTTTGCCACAAACGTTTCGGCTGAAAGATGCCTTGGCAGCCTTCAGTGTTCCTTCAGCCGCTCCCGGTGGGCGGAAGTTGAACGGCAGGAGATGCCGTCCGCGGCGTGTCGTGCGCTGAAAAGCATTACTTGGAATTTGAAAAGTCCGTATTCGCGGAAAAATTCCAAGTAATGCTTTCCGCTACACGAATACGGACTTTCTGCCCGATGGCAGGGCCGGACGGTGGCAGGCGGCGTGCTGAAAGACAATTGGGGCATCTTTCAGCCGAAACTCTTGTGTGCCATTGCGTTAAAGCCTGCTGAATGATAAAAACAGAAAAACGCTTACGCGCGTGCGTAAAGATCCATTTTTGCCGGTGAGCCCGCTTCGTGCCTTCAGGCGGCTCTGTTGTTCTGCTTCGTGGAATATTCCGCTAATGATTATCGGGCGGCAACGGATTTTTATGCTAATTTTGCATGGTAATGAATTAACCCGGTTTTTAACGACCTATACCATGATGAAGAAAAGCTTTATTGGGATTTTAGCCTGCATGTTTGTGATGAATTGTCTGCCGGTGTTGGCCGATCGCGTGACCAGCTGTTTTAACGACGGCTGGCAGTTTTTGCGCGGCCCTTTCTCTTCTGACCCCCGCGTGGCGGCCGGGCAGTGGGACGGGCGCTGGGAGCCGGTGAGCGTGCCCCACACCTGGAATGCCCGGAATATGCAGACGCGCTACAATTCCTTTTATGAAGGGCCGGCTTACTATCGCAAAACCTTCGCAGTGCCGGCCGATGGGCAGGGGCGGCGCTACTTCTTGCGCTTCGAGGGCGTGGGCGCCTGCGCCGAGGTGTATGTGAACGACCGCCTTGTGGGCAGCCACAAGGGCGGCTACTCAGCCTTTGCCGTCGAGATGACCGCGGCGCTGCGTTTCGGACAGGAAAACACCGTGGTGGTGAAGGCCGACAACCGCTCGCGGCCCGACGTCATTCCCGTCAACCACCAGCTTTTCGGCGTGTATGGCGGCATTTACCGCCCTGTGTGGCTGGTGACGACCGGAGGCACCTGCATCACTGTTACCGATCATGCTTCTCCCGGCGTGTATGTGTTGCAAAGCAATGTGTCGGCCCGGAGCGCCGACGTGACTGTCAGGGTGAAGCTCGACAACGGAACGCTCGCGCCTGCCGACGTGGTGCTCGAAAATACCATCTATACCCGCGAGGGCCGGCGGGTGGCTTCGGAGAGCCGGCCCATCCGCCTCACGCCGCAGGGCACGCAGGCGCCTGACATGCACTTCCGCATCAGCAGGCCGCACCTGTGGCAGGGCATCGACGACCCCTACCTTTACCGCGTGGAAACCGTGCTGAAGCGCGACGGCCGCGTGATTGACCGTTCCACACAGCCGCTCGGCCTGCGCCGCTATGAGGTGGTGGCCGGCAAGGGCTTTTACCTGAATGGTAAGAAGTATCCCATGTATGGCGTCACCCGCCATCAGGACTGGTGGGGCAAGGGCAGCGCGCTCACCAACCGGGAGCACGATGCGGACCTGGCCACCATCATGGACCTCGGGGCTACTACCGTGCGCTTTGCCCATTATCAGCAGTCGGACTACATTTATTCGCGCTGCGACTCGCTGGGACTTGTCGTCTGGGCCGAGATACCCTTTGTCAACCGCGTGACGGGGCAGGAGTGGGAGAATGCCCACAGCCAGCTGCGCGAACTGATACGGCAAAACTTCAATCACCCCAGCATCTATGTGTGGGGCTTGCACAACGAGGTGTATACCCCCACCGACTACACCGCGCAGCTCACGCAGTCGCTCCACGACCTGGCCAAGACCGAAGACCCCGGACGGCTCACGGCGTCGGTCAACGGTTACGGCATCGCGCAGCATCCCGTCAACCAGAATGCCGATATTCAGGGCATGAACCGCTACTTCGGTTGGTACGAAAAGAAGATAACCGACATCGACCACTGGATAGAGGGCCTTGAAAAGGACTATCCCTGGCAGCAGTTCATACTGAGCGAATACGGCGCCGAAGCCAACCCCGCCCACCAGACGGAACTGCTCGACGAGTCCATCAACTGGACCAAACCGTATTATCCCGAAACCTATCAGACCAAGATGCACGAATACCAGTGGGGCGTCATAGCCCGCCATCCCTACATCGTGGCCTCGTATCTGTGGAACACCTTTGACTTCGCCACCCCCATGAGCGCCCGCGGCGAGATTCCGGCCCGCAACACCAAAGGGCTTGTCACCTTCGACCGCCAGCTCCGGAAAGACGCCTACTTCTGGTATAAAGCCAACTGGAGCCGCCGGCCGGTGCTCTACCTCACCCAGCGCCGCAACACCGACCGCGAGCGGCGACACACTTCCGTCACCGTCTATTCCAACCGCGGCATCCCCTCCGTGAAGCTCAACGGCCAGCCGCTTCCCGCCCCGCGCCAGGGCTACACGCCGGTTCACTGGATTATCGACAACGTGGCGCTCGCCGACGGCGAGAACATCATCGAAGCCCGGGTGACCGCCCCCGAGGGGCAACTGTCCGACACCATCGTCTGGCAGTACACCGGCGAGAAAGACCGTAGTCCCGAACATTATGAGAACCGCCGGGAGCACGTTGGGTTGTGAGCGCAGCGGCCGCGTGGGCTGATTATGAGGACCCGGTCATGAAGTTTTCATAACTTGAACGGCAAGGAGGTATCTTTGAAGGTATATATCACACATTCCTCTTTTCCGAATTGCAGATTCGTCATTCGTGTGGCTGAACCATAAGACAAGCGCATCCGAAGTCGTGGAACTTCGGATGCGCTTGTTGTAAAGGCGGGTCGTATGTCAAATCGTTACGAGCGTGGCGCCGAAACCGTATTCGCGGAAAGAGGCGTCCTGCCAGCGGCACTGCGGGTAGTGCGCCTTCAGCTCGCCGATGAGGCTCTGGCGCAGCACGCCCTCGCCTTTGCCGTGTATGAAGACGATTTTGCGGCCGCGTTCCTTGCGGTAAAGGGCCATTGTTTCGCGGAAAGTCTTGAGTTGGAACTCCAGGATGTCGCGCGGCTCCAGGCCGGCTGTCGTTTCGAGCAGGGCGTCGGCATGGAGGTCAATCTCCAGCGGCTTTGTGGGGTCGGGGCGTCCTGCCTTGCGGGCCGGTTGGCGCAGCGGGCGGTCGTCCTTGTGCGGCGCTACGATGGCGTCTTCCACCTCGGCAGCCTCCACATAAACGGAGCGCATGGGGCGGTCGGCGTGCACAAGCTCAACGAGCAAGGCCGGCTGCTCGAAAAAGTCGTTCTCGCGGAAGGCATGCAGTTTGTAGAAGCGCGGGCCCTCCACGCGTACGCCTACATTAATGGGCGGTTTGGGCAGGAAAGGCTTACCTTCCTTATAGGCCAAGGCTTGGAGGGAGAGGTGTTCCAGTTGGCCCAAAGCATCGCGGCCGAACTCCTCGAGAAACAATTTGGTGTTGGCCTCCACTTCGCCCTCGTGCAGCAGCACGCAGGCCTTGCCCTCGTGGGCCATGAGGGCGAAGCGCAGGGTGTAGTTGCTGTCGTTTACGAGGTGCATCTCGAAGGTGCTCTGCGAGAGTTCCTTCACATTGGCCGGCACAAATGCGAGCATCACGTTGAGCACGTCGCCGCCGCGGCGTTCTAAGGGACGCGGCCTGAAAGTGACGGGGCGGTCGGCCGGCTCGTCGTCAAGGTCATGCAGCGCGGTCACGTCGGGCCGGGCTTCGTGCGCGGGGGACGCCGCCGCCTGCGGCCGGGCCAGGTTGTACTCGTCGGTGGTCACTACGACGCATTCCTTTACAAGTGTGGGGACGTCGAAACCGTCGTCGTCGCGCACCAAGGCCACGTCCTTGCCCTGGAAGCCCACCACCACGCCGCCGCCCACGGCATTGAGAAAGCGTATTTTATCTCCTGTCTTCATAAAACTGATAATGTTACTGGTATGAACGTGCGGCAAATGGGCCGCACATGGTGCAAAAGTACAAAAAAATATTATTGCTGTCTGGCAAAACATAGGGTACCGGGCAGCAATAAAGTCAAAAAGGCCCGGGGAGATGCGTTGCCGCAGCTGCTTGGCGGCGCTTGTCTACAAAAAAAGGCTGTTGGTCGAAAAGATTTCCGCATTATCTTTCTGCATGCTAATTTTGCAGGCAAGACGGTACCGCTGCGCAATAGGATTTGCGCCGGTTTGCCTCAAAAAAACGAACATTAACCATACACAAACAGAAAGACTTATGAAACGACTGATGACATTGCTCTTGGCGCTGCTCGTGCTCTCTGCCGTGGCTTCGGCTCAGCGCAACGACCGCCATGGCGACCGCAAGGAGCGCAGCGAAAAGCGCGTGAAGCAAGTGGTCAAGGCGCTCGAACTCGACGACGCTACGGCCGAATGGTTCAAACCTATCTACGCCGAAATGCAGGACACACTGCGCGCCACGCAGCAGGCTGTGGCTAAAATGGCTGCTGAGGCGCAGCGTGATGGCGGACTGACCGACGCAAAGGCGCATGAACTGCTGTCGGCACGCTTTGCGGCCGATGCCAAGTCCTTATCCCTGAAACATGCCTACTGCACGCGGCTGAGCGAGCGCCTCACGCCGCGCCAGCTCTATAAGCTTTTCAGCATGCCCACCGGCGGTGCTATGCGGCAGCCTGTGCAGCGCGGCGATGGTTTTCCGCCCGGCGGACCCGGCTTTCCGCCTCCCGGTGGTTTTCATGGCGGCGGTTTCTGACCGGCGCATAGCCGCCAAGTAGGCAGCTCTCTGTGAGAAACCACACAAAAACTATTCTTTTCGTAAGAGGCCTGACTCATTTCGTGTCAATTCTGCCGGTTGGTTGCTTAAGGTACCAGCCGGCATTCTTTTTTCCTGATTGTTCGGGGATAAAAAAGCGGAGACCGTGCGATTTTATCGCACGGTCTCCTTATTAAGCCGGCAGGGATATTGCGGCTTATGCCTGACGGTAGTCCTCAAGCTGCCCGGGCGTCATGTTCATGACCCAGGCATGGTGCTTGGCAACTTCGGCTTCTACAAAGTTGGCGTACACACGGGCGCTCTTGGCGAACATATCGGGTGCCTCGGTTGCGTTGTACATCAGCAGGTGAAGCATGATGACGTCGGCGGCCATCTCCACGAGGTGGCGGGCACAGATGTCGTGGAAAGCCTGGTCGGCGGCTTCCTTGACGCGGTTTACAGCCTCCTCGAACTTATCGGCCATGACCTTGGCGCGGGCCTGCAGGGGCTGCATCTCGGCCGAAACCGCGGCAGCCTCGAAGTCGCGCATCTGGGCCAGGTAGCTGCCGTTGGTCACGTAGCGGATGGCGGCTACCACCTGGAGCTGCGTGGTGCCCTCGTAGATGTTGGTGATGCGGGCGTCGCGGTAGTAGCGCTGGATGGGATAGTCCATCATGAAGCCGGAACCGCCGTGTATCTGCAAGGCGTCGAAAGTGTTTTGGTTGCAATATTCCGAGTTCATGCCTTTGGCCAGCGGTGTGAGCGAGTCGGCCAGTTTGGCGTAGGTTTTCTGTTCCTTGCGCTCCTCTGCGTCGAGTTTGCGCTCACGGGCAATGTCGTCGAGCGCCTTGTAGATGTCCACGTAGCGGGCGCACTGGTAGAGCAGGGCGCGGCCGGCGTCGAGCTTGGCTTTCATGAGAGCGAGCATGTCGTAGACTGCAGGGAAGTTGATGATGGCCTTGCCGAATTGCTCGCGGTCGCGGGCATAAGCCAGGCCTTCGTTGTAGGCAGCTTGCGAGAGACCCACGCTCTGGGCAGCGATGCCTAAGCGGGCGCCGTTCATCAGGGCCATAACGTACTTGATGAGGCCCAGTTTGCGGTCGCCGCAGAGTTCGGCCTTGGCGTTCTTATAAACAAGTTCGCAGGTGGGCGAACCGTGAATGCCGAGTTTGTTTTCGATGCGGCGTACGTTGACACCGCCGTCGCGCTTGTCGTAGATGAACATGGAGAGGCCGCGGCCGTCGGTGGTGCCCTCTTCCGAACGGGCGAGCACTAAGTGCAGGTCGGCGTCGCCGTTGGTGATGAAGCGCTTTACGCCGTTGAGACGCCAGCAGCCTTCGGCCTCGTCGTAGGTGGCCTTGAGCATGACGCTCTGCAGGTCCGATCCGGCATCGGGCTCGGTGAGGTCCATCGACATGGTTTCGCCGGCGCAGATGCGCGGAATGAAGCGCGAATGCTGATCTTCGTTGCCGAACTCATAGAGCGTCTCGATGCAGTCCTGTAAGCTCCAGATGTTGCCGAAACCGGCGTCGCTGGCAGCCACGAGCTCGGCACACATGGTGTAGGGTGTTATGGGGAAGTTGAGGCCGTCGTAGCGGCGGGGCATCGTCATGCCGTTCATGCCGGCCTTGACCATGGCGTCGAGGTTGGCGGCCGTGCCGCTGGCGTAGTACACGCGGTCGCCTTCGTGGTGCGGGCCTTCGAGGTCCACACCCTCGGCGTTGTCGGCGATGGTGGTGCCGGCAATGTCGCCCACAATGTCGAGCACACGGTTGTAGCTATCCATGGCGTCTTCAAAGTCGAGCGGGGCGTAGTCATAGGTCTCTTTGTCGCGGAAACTTCTTTCTTTCAGTTCCACAATGCGCTTCATGAGCGGATGATTCAACTCGAACCGGAGTTCGGGATGATCGGTATAATTGTTTGCCATAACTTACTTGCTGTTTTCCTTGTAGTATTTAATCATTTTGGGAACAACCTCCTCCACGCTGCCGGTGATGACATAGTCGGCAATCTGGTTGATGGGGGCCTCGGGGTCGGTGTTGACAGAAATCACGATGCCGCTTTCCTTCATGCCGGCTACGTGCTGGATGGCACCGCTGATGCCGCAGGCGATGTAGACCTTGGGCCGGACGGTGACGCCCGTCTGGCCTATTTGCAGAGCGTGCTCGCAGAAACCGGCATCGACGGCGGCGCGGCTGGCGCCTACTTCGCCATGAAGTTCGTCGGCCAGCTTGCGCAGCAGGTCGAAGCCTTCTTTCGAGCCTACGCCGTAGCCGCCGGCTATGACAATGGGAGCTCCCTTCAGGTTGTTGTTGGCTTTCTCCACATGGCGCTCGATGACTTTTACGACATAGTCCGTCTCGGGTACGAACTTGGCCACGTCCTCATACACGATTTCGCCGTTGTAATATTCTGCCACCTTTTCAGCTTTCATCACTCCGCTGCGCACGGTAGCCATTTGCGGGCGGTTGTCGGGGTTGACAATGGTGGCCACGATATTGCCACCGAAGGCCGGACGTATCTGGTAGAGCAGGCCTTCATAGTGCTTGCCCGTCTTGCGGTCGTCATAGTCGCCTATTTCCAGCGAGGTGCAGTCGGCCGTCAAACCGCTGATGAGCGAGGAACTGACGCGCGGACCGAGATCGCGGCCGATGACAGTGGCGCCCATGAGGCAGATTTGAGGCTGCTCCTGCTTGAAAAGGTTGACGAGGATACTGGTGTGGGGCTTTGAAGTGTAGGGGTAGAGACCCTCCGCATCGAACACATGGAGTTTGTCTACACCGTAGGAAAGAATCTCTTTTTCTACCTTGCCCGTGATACCGCTGCCGGCGGCAATGGCCTCGAGCTGCACGCCCAGTTCGTTGGCCAGCTTACGGCCTTTGGTAAGGAGCTCGTAGCTGACTTCCTCGACCGTGAATTTATCTATTTCACAATATACGAATACGTTGTTCATGGTTTATCCTATAGTATGGCTGTCCAACAATTCTTTTATAAGTCCCTCAATCTCGGCGTCGGCGCCGGTGAGGCGCTTGCTCTCCTTTGCTTTGAACACAATGTTCTGCACGGCCTTTACCTTGGTGGGCGAACCGGACAGACCGCACTGCGCGAGGTCGCCGTCGACATCGGCTACGCTCCATTGCGTTACGGTGAGGTAACTCTTTTTCTCGTATTCCTCGGCGTAGGGCAGAGTGCCGTCGGCCGGGCGTTCCATTGGAGCGGAAGCGCGCTTGTACTTCATCACCAGTTTGGCGTTGCGCGGACGGCAGGGGGCGCCGCCGCTCGTAACGGTGAGCAGAATGGGCAGTGGAGCTTCCACGCGCTCTATGCCGCCGTCAATGTGGCGCGTAACCGTAATCTTTCCATCCTTCACACTGTCGACACTCGTCACATAGGTTACCTGGTTCAAGTCGAGTTTCTGGGCAACCTGCGGACCTACCTGTGCCGTGTCGCCGTCGATGGCCTGCCGGCCGCCAATCACGATGTCGGGCATACCTATTTTCTTGATAGCCTGGCTCAGTGCGTAGCTCGTGGCCAAGGTATCGGCACCGGCAAAGGCGCGGTCGGTCAGCAAAACGCCGCCGTCGGCTCCGCGGAAAAGTCCCTCGCGAATCACTTCGGTGGCACGGGGAGGCCCCATCGTGAGAATCGTTACGGTAGAGCCGGGATGTTCGTCTTTAAGGCGTAAAGCCTGTTCGAGTGCATTCAGGTCTTCTGGATTGAAGATAGCGGGCAGGGCGGCGCGGTTTACCGTGCCTTCCGGCGTCATGGCGTCGGGCCCTACATTCCGTGTGTCGGGTACCTGCTTGGCAAGTACAACAATTTTCAGACTCATAATGTTCCTTTCTTTATATTATATAAGAAATGTATTATTGGGTAACCCGTGTTGTCGGGGCATTCTTAGGACTGTTCCTTTCTTGATTATTTGTGTTCTTCATAGGCGCCGGCGCCGTCTTCACACCTATGGCGCCTTATCTGTTGCGTATGTGTTACACACGTATTGCCGCGGCAAATATAACGAATTATAGCCACCTTCCCAAAAAACGTTATTGATATTTTGTTCTTAATGCCATCTCGAGGTCTTGATCTTAAAGTTTTGCAAGGAAAAACTTATAATTTCTGTATATAAAATTTTACTGATTATTCTTGCGTTTTCTGAGTGGATGTTGTAAAGAGATACAGATAAAAAGATTGGCAGAATCGTTAAAACTGCATTTTTTGCTTGCCTTCATAGTTTTATTTACCTATCTTTGTAGCCAAACAAGCCGCTTTTGAGCGGCTATGTAAGCCATGAAACACAATCTAAAAAAATAAAATTATCTAATCTACAAACATTTAACTTCTAAAAACAATGGCAACTACAAATGCTACCGCACCTAAGGGTGCACCTGCTGTGAAGAAACAGTCCCAAGGTTTCACCGGCATTAAGTCCGGCTTTATTGTGATTATCCTGTGCTTCGTCATCGCTGAATTGCTCTATTTCTTCGGTGCCGGCCACGCCAGCAACTTCAAGGGCGACATCGGCGCACAGTTCGTAGTTCTTTCCGATGCTGAAGCTTTCGAGCCCGACGGTCTCATCGGTACGGTTTACATGGGTGGTTTCGTTGTGCCTCTCATCTGGGGTCTCTTCCTCACCGTATTCGCTTTCGCTATCGAACGCTTCTTCGCTATCCGCAACGCTTACGGCCGCACCAGTCTGACGAAGTTTGTTGCTGACATCAAGACGGCTCTCAAGCAGAATGATCTTGCCAAGGCTCAGGCTCTCTGCGACAAGCAGCGTGGCTCTGTGGCCAATGTTGTTGGCGCAACTCTGAAGAAGTACAAGGAAATGGAAGAGAACACAGCTCTTACTAAGGAACAGAAGATTATCGCTATCCAGAAGGAACTTGAGGAGGCTACCGCTCTTGAGATGCCCATGATGCAGGAGAACCTTCCTATCATCGGTACTATCGTTACGCTCGGTACGCTGATGGGTCTGTTCGGTACGGTGTTGGGTATGATCAAGTCGTTCTCCGCTATGTCTGCCGGTGATGGCGGTACGGACTCCACGGCTCTTGCTACCGGTATTTCCGAGGCTCTTGTAAACACGGCTTCCGGTATTGCTACTGGTGCTCTCGCCGTTATCGCCTATAACTATTACACGAACAAAATCGACCGCTTGACCTTCAGCCTCGACGAGGTAGGTTTCTCCATCGTTCAGACTTTCTCGGCTACTCACTAATCATAATCAAGGTAACTACAAGAAATGGGACGTTTTAAAATATCAAAACAAGACACCTTCATCGACATGACGCCGATGAGCGATGTCATGGTCCTGCTGCTTACCTTCTTTATGCTTACTGCGACATTTGTCAAGGAAGAACCCGTAAAGGTCAACACTCCCGGCTCTGTTTCGGAGATTAAGATTCCTTCCAGCAATCTGCTTACCATTTTCGTTTCCCGCGAGGGCAAGATATTCATGAATATGGATTCTCCCCAGGGCATGACGGCTTTGGCCAACCAGTTGAAATCGGAAGGCAAACTTTCTCTCACCGACAAGGAAGTACAGGAGTTCTCTCAGGTGCCTATGTTCGGCACGCCGCTCAATACCATCAACGGGTGGCTGGCTTCGAACGACCGTAACGGCATCCTGACCAAAGACCCTAAGGCCGGTATCCCTTGCGATAGTATCAGCGACGAGTTGAAAGTATGGGTGGCTGCAGCCAGCGAAGCCTGTGGAGAGAAGATGCGTATCGCCATCAAGGCCGATAAAAACACTTCTTATAAGGTTATAAAGAACGTAATGAAATCTCTCCGTGAGATTGATAAGAACCGTTATAATTTGATCACCTCTTTGGCAGGTGCGGACCAATAACAGAAGAATGTCATGGCAAAACAAGTAAAATCCAAACAAAAGAAAATGAACGCCCGCGTGGACTTCACGCCGATGGTGGACATGATTATGTTGCTTGTGACGTTCTTCATGCTCTGTACCTCCTTGCTCAAACCGCAGACCATGGAAATCACCATGCCTTCGGATAAGCAGGACATCAAGGATGAACAACGTAACCAGGCAAAGGCCTCTGAGGCCGTAACCATATTGATAGCCGGTGAAGACCGACTCTTCTACTTCGAAGGCAAACCAGAGGAAGCCGAAAAAAATCTGGTGGAAACCAAATACGGCGCCGATGGCCTCCGTGCATTCCTTCTTAAAAAGAATGCAAAGGCCCAGGTTGCTATCAACAAGCTGAAAGAAGAGTTCAAAACACGTGATATCAACGAAGCCAGCAAAAAAGAATATGCCGAACGCCTTTCTGAGCTTAAAGGTGCGAAGGGCACGCCGACTGTCATCATCAAGGCAGCCGATGAGTCCAACTTCGACAATATGATTAAGGTGCTGGACGAGATGAATATCTGTGGCATCGGTAAGTATATGATAGATAACTTTTCGGACGCAGACAAGGCGCTTCTTACTCCCAAGGGCGTTAAGTTTGAGCAGTAATTCATAAGCAAAGTATATAAGATATGTCTAAAATCGATTTAACTTCACGCGGTTGGTGTGACATCGTGTTCGAGGGACGTAACAAAGAGTACGGAGCTTATCGAATGCGCTCACGCGCCGGACGCCGCAATGCTTTCGCACTTCTTATGGTACTCCTTTTCATCTTCTCTGTAGGAGTCATAATCGCGGTCAAGACGGTGGTCAACGAACTGACAAAGAACGAGGACCTCGACGCAGACCAGGTTACTGAACTCTCTCAGCTTGAGAAGAAAGAAGAGCCCAAGAAGGAAGAAAAGAAGATTGAGGTGAAATATGAGGAGCCTAAAATTGAGAAAGTTCAGGTGAAGGCTTCTATCCAGTTCACGGTGCCTAAGATTGAGGATGACAACTTGGTTGATGAAACCAAGGAAGTGCGTCGTCAGGACGAGGTGACCAAGAGCACCATCTCGATTGCGGCTCAGGACTATGCCGGCGACGGCAAGGGTGGTATCAACATCGACGACCTGAAGGATAACCAGCAGGCCGGTGGTACCACCGCTCCCAAGGAAGAGGAAGTAATGGCCAATGAATTGGTGGAGCAGCCTGCTGTTTACCCCGGTGGCGAACCTGCCATTCTCCGCTTCATCGCCGAGAACCTGAAGTACCCCAGCATCGCTCAGGATCAGGGGCTGCAAGGAACGGTTGTACTTAAATTTACGGTCGACAAGACCGGTGCTGTTACCGATATTGTCGTTTCCAAGTCGCTCTCCCGTGAGTGTGATAAGGCTGCCGTAGAGTGTGTGTCGAAACTTAAGCGTTTCACCCCCGCACGTCAGCAGGGTCACCCCGTACCTGTTAAGTACACCTTACCTATCCGCTTCAGATTGCAGTAATCACAATCTATAACACAATGAGAACACTTTGGCTTTTTATTGCCGCAGTGTGCATCAGTCTCACCACATCTTGTGGAAATCATCGGAAGTCCGCCGACTGGCGGTCTTCCGATGATGTGCATATTGCGATAGACGAAACCTTCCGTGACATCATGGAGGAAGAACTCGAGACCTTCACTTTGCTTCATCCCGAAGCCGGTATGAAACCCACTTATTGCAGCGAGGATTCCGCCATCCGCATGCTCGTTGCCGATAGCGTGCGGTGTTGCATCGCCACGCGCCGGCTGACCGACCGTGAGGAACAGATCATCAAGAGCCACAAGCTGGGCGTGAAGCAGGCGCTCATCGCCACCGATGCCTTTGCCCTTATCGTCAATAAGGCTACCCCCGACACCCTCTTGACGCTCGACGACATCCGCGGCATTGTGTCCGGGCGCATCACCCGTTGGGAGCAACTCACCTATGCTTCTGGCAAGCGTGGCGAACTCAAACTGGTGTTCGACCACTCCGGTTCGAGCACGGTCCGCTATATGCGCGACTCCCTTTGCAACGGTAAGGAGCTCAAAGGTAACCTTTACGCACAAGGCAACAACCGCGCTGTGATAGATGCCGTGAAGGCCGATCCCGACATCATTGGCGTGGTGGGTGCGAACTGGCTAAAGTCGAAAGGCGGGTCTGTAGTCAACGACTTTGACACCCTTGATGTGAAAGTCCTGAAAGTAGCGCGCAAGGCCGAGGAAAACGTTGTAGGCTGGCGTCCCTATCAGGTGCGTATCGCCACAGGCGATTATCCCCTCATCCGCTCCGTCTACGTTATCCTCACCGATCCCCGTGTGCGCAGTTTCACGAAAACCTTTTTCTTCTTCCTGAAGGGGCAGAAAGGGCAGAACATCATCAACAACAACTCCCAGATGCTCACCATCATGCCCGTTCAGATTAAGGATGTCAATATCCGCGAGGAGTAATCTTTGCTTTCGGCAAGTATTAGTATCCTTTGTAGTTATATTGAACTGCACTTCACAAAGAGGTGCGGTTCTTTTTATATATTTAGCCCCAACAAGTTATTGTGTTTTGCGGGAAAAATAAAATTTAACATGGACTTTTTATCTTGTTTCCTCCCGGAAATATGGCAGGCTGCGCGACCGTAAGGAAACGGAAAGTAAAAACGAATATATCCTAAGAACGAGTATATGATTTTTGTGCTGATCCGGTAAAAAATAGGCGAAACGTCCATGCCCTCGCCGTAGCCGGTACTTTGAAAAGAATACCCGCGGAGCCTGGTTTCCTTTACACGAAGATAAACGCTGGATTGATGCCCGTCCTCTACGATTTGTGCGCGTCGTCGCCGCGCCACCCTGTTTCCGCTCAGCCTTTGCGTGGGAAAGACCGCGAGCGGTCAGGGCATGTTGACTTTTGGGCGCCATGCCTCGTTTTAACACTATTTGCTTTTGGCCGGAAAATGTTGTATCTTTGCGTTAGCCGAGGGGCGGACTTATGCGGTCCGCCCCTCGCCTTTTTGTGTCGCGAGGCAGGTTTTCCGAAAAGCAAGTAATGGTTTTGGCCGAAAAGCACTACTTTGTGTTGCGGAAAGCATTACTTGCCGTAGAAACACGAAGTAGTGCTTTTAAAAATCCAAGTAATGGTGGCGGAACTGCAACTGGCAGGCGCCGTGCGGCGATAGGACTTTTTAACAGAAAACGCCCTCAAAACGCCCAATGAAAGTTAAAAATGTTAACGTGAGGGCCCGCTCGGGAATATTACCGGCGCGGATGCGTCTTACTGAGAGCAGGGCGCTCCGTCGGATGGCCGTCCGGCAGTCCGCATAAGGTGTGCGCCCGTGTCAGACGCGGCGGTGCGTTTCGGGCGCGTTTTGCCCCGGATCGTGGGGCGGGGCGTTTCCCGTTGTGTCTGCCGCCACCCTTCTTCCGCTTCCGTATCTTTCGGGGAGCTTCCGTAGCGCTCTGCCGCTTTCTTGCTGCCCAGGTGTTACATTTTGCGGCCTGTGCGCGGCGCAATCCACCGTTTTTTTGTAAGTTTGCATCATTATGAAATATTCCATCATCATTCCCGTCTACAACCGTCCCGACGAGGTGGACGAACTCCTCGGGAGCCTCTGCACGCAAAGCCTTGCCGACTTTGAGGTGCTTGTGGTGGAGGACGGTTCGTCCGTGCCCTGCCGCGCCGTCGTGGAGCGCTATGCCGACCGCCTGCCCGTGCGCTATTTTGAGAAGCCCAATTCCGGGCCCGGGCAGTCGCGCAACTATGGCGTGGAACGGGCCGGGGGCGAGTATGTGCTCATACTCGACTCCGACGTCGTGCTGCCTCCCGGCTACCTCGCGGCCGTCGACGCCGAGCTCCGCCGCGAGCCTTGCGACGCCTTTGGCGGGCCCGACCGCGCGCACGCCTCCTTCACCCCGATGCAGAAGGCCATCAACTATGCCATGACCTCCTTCTTCACCACCGGCGGCATACGTGGCGGCAAGCAGAAGATGGATAAATTCTACCCCCGCTCCTTCAACATGGGCGTGCGCACCGGGGTGTACCGCCGCCTCGGCGGCTTTTCCGAAATGCGTTTCGGCGAGGACATCGACTTCTCCACCCGCATCTTCAAGGCCGGCTGTGCCTGCCGCCTCTTTCCCGGGGCCTGGGTGTGGCACAAGCGGCGCACCGACCTGCGCAAGTTTTTCAAGCAGGTACACAATTCCGGCATCGCCCGCATCAACCTCTCCAAGCGTCACCCCGGCACGCTCAAGCTCGTACATCTGCTGCCCGCCGTCTTCACCGCCGGATGTGCCGGCCTGCTCGTGCTCGCCCTTGCGGCCGCCCTGCTCGGTTGCCCCCACTGGTGGGCCTGCCTCGCGCCGTTGGGCCTTTTCATCGTGCTCATCTTTGCCGACGCCGCCTGCCGCGAGCGTAGCCTCGACGTAGGGCTGCGCGCCGTGGCCGCCGCTTTCGTGCAACTCACCGGCTACGGCAGCGGCTTCCTCCGCGCCTGGTGGCGCCGCTGCGTGCTGGGCCGTGGCGAGTTTGCTGCCTTCAGCCGCAATTTCTATAAGTAAAAAAACGGAGCCCTATGTCTGAGCCTGCCAGAAAGGTAGCCATCAACCGCTGGGCCGAGGAAGACCGTCCGCGCGAGAAACTCGCCGCCCGCGGCGCCCGTGCCCTGACCGACGCCGAACTGCTGGCCATACTCATCGGTTCCGGTTCGGCCCGCGAGAGTGCCGTGGAACTCATGCAGCGCCTCCTGGCCGACTGCCATGCGGAGCTCGCCGTGCTCGGCAACATGACTATCGACGAACTCTGTGCCTACAACGGCATAGGCCAGGCCAAGGCCGTCACCCTGCTTGCCGCCTGTGAGCTCGGTCGCCGCCGCCAGCAGGAAGACCACCGCGGCCGCCGCCACGTCAGCGCTTCGGCCGACATCTACGGCTACTTCAGCGCCTCGCTCCGCAACCTCCCGGTGGAGGAGTGCCGCGTGCTCCTGCTCAACCAGCGCCTCGACATCCTGGGTGACAAGTGTGTGGGCCGCGGCGGGCTCACCGCCACTGTGGTCGACCTCCGCCTGGTGCTCCGCGAGGCCCTCGTGGCCCGCGCCGCAGCCATCGCCCTCTGCCACAACCACCCCTCGGGCAGTGCCCGCCCCAGTGCCGAGGACGACCGCCTCACCGAGCGCCTCGGCCAGGCCTGCCGCACGATGGACCTCCGCCTGATAGACCACATCATCGTAGCCGGCGCCAGCTATTACAGCTATGCCGACGAGGGGCGCCTGTAGCCCTCGTCCCCGCCGGCCGGCCGTTCCGACAGAAACATAACATCCCCCTGAAAAATAAAAACAGATGACACCCGAAGAGAAAGTAAAGATAGAAGAACGCATCGTAGAGGTGCTCAAAACCGTCTACGACCCCGAGATACCCGTAGACGTCTACAACCTCGGCCTGATATACCGCATCGACCTTCACGACGACGGCCAGCTCGACGTCGACATGACGCTCACTGCCCCCAACTGCCCGGCGGCCGACTTCATAATGGAAGACGTGCGCATCAAGCTCGATGGCGTGGAGGGCGTGACCGAGGCCCGTGTCAACCTCGTGTTCGAGCCCGAGTGGGACAAGGACATGATGAGCGAGGAGGCCAAGCTCGAGCTGGGCTTCATGTGAGGCCCATACCAGCCGATGGCCGTTTCAGCAGCATTTACCAACCCCCGACACCACCTTATGAAAAATATCTATTTCCTCTCCGACGCCCACCTCGGCAGCCTCGCCATCGATCATCCCCGCATGCAGGAGCGCCGCCTCGTCAACTTCCTCGACAGCATCAAGGAGAAGGCCGCCGCCGTCTACCTGCTGGGCGACATCTTCGACTTCTGGCACGAATACCGCCACGTGGTGCCCAAGGGCTACACCCGTTTGCTCGGCAAAATCAGCGAACTCACCGACCGCGGTGTGGAGGTGCATTTTTTCACCGGCAACCACGACCTTTGGGTGGGCGACTATTTTGAAAAGGAGTGCGGCATGACGGTGCATCGCCGCGTTGAGACCGTGGAACTCCACGACAAGATTTTCTTCCTGGCCCACGGCGACGGCCTCGGCACGGACGACCGCCGCTTCAAGATGCTGCGCGCCGTCTTTCACAACAAGACCTGTCAGCGCCTCTTCGCCTCCCTGCATCCCCGCTGGGGCATGGCTTTCGGACTCAACTGGGCCCGCCACAGCCGCCTTAAGCGCGCCGACTGCGGTGAACCGGCCTACATGGGCGAGGACAAGGAGGAACTCGTCATCTATGCCAAGGACTATCTGCGCACCCATCCCGAGGTCAATTTCTTCATATTCGGCCACCGGCACATAGAGCTCGACCTCATGCTCTCGCGTTCCGCCCGCGTTGTCGTCCTGGGCGACTGGATCTCGCAGTTCTCCTACGCCGTTTTCGACGGTGAGCATCTCTTCCTCGAAGAGTTCATCGAGGGCGAAAGCGAGCCTTGAGCGCCGCGCGCCGTACCTTTTTTATGAAAAAATATTAAAAAGAGCGGATTTACCCCCCCATTTGGCATTTTTAAGAGTAATATCTATTTTTGCACCACTTTAGTCCGTTTTTCACGCCTATAACTTAACATTAACGATATGAAAAAGATTTTCATCGTCCTGTCGCTCCTCCTCCTTGCAGCCGGCGCGCAGGCACAGCTCCTCTGGAAGGTTTCCGGAAAGAACCTCACCAAGCCCTCCTACATCGTAGGCACCTATCACCTCGCTCCCGCCAGCTTTGCCGACAGCATACCCGGACTTGCCGCCGCCCTTGCCGCCTCCGAACAGGTGTACGGAGAACTCGACATGAGTGAAATGCAGGATCCCGCCAAGATAGCCCTCATGCAGCAGGCCCTCATGTTGCCCGAAGGCCAGACCTTTGCCAGCCTCTTCACCGCCGGGCAGCTGGCCCGCGTCAACGCCCTGCTGAAAGAAGTGATGGGCGTGGACATGAGCAACCCTATGGTGGCCGCCCAGATCGAGCATCTCAAGCCCGTCGCTCTCAGCACGCAGTTGCAGGTTCTGCTCTGCATGAAGATACGTCCCGGTTTCGACCCGCAAAACCTCTTCGACGGCTATTTCCAGAAGAAAGCCGCCGAGCAGGGCAAGCCCGTGGGCGGACTCGAAACCATCGAGTTTCAGGCACGCGTGCTCTACGGCGGAAAGTCCGCTGAGCGTCAGGCCGAAGACCTCCTCTGCTTCGTCGATCATCAGGAGTTTCAGCAGCAGAGCCTCATCAATCTGCTCAACGCCTTCTTCAGCCAGAACCTCGAGGGCATCAGCAAAGCTATGGACGAGAAGCTCGGCAACCATTGCGACGCCACAGCCGAGGAGGAAAACGCTCTTATCTACGACCGCAACGCCGCCTGGGCCAAGGCCCTGCCCGCCCTCATGCAGAGCAAGTCCACCTTCCTCGCCGTCGGCGCCGCCCATCTGCCCGGCGAGCGCGGTTTGCTCCAGCTCCTCCGCCAGGCCGGCTACGAAGTAACGCCGGTGCAATGAGTCCTGTCTGCAGTTTAATAAAATGAATCATACAGCACATAAGTATATGTCGCAATCATTCCTCTCAGCCCGCAACATCGTGAAGCGCTACGCCGACCATACCGCGCTCGACGGTGTGAGCATCGAAGTGCCGCAGGGCAAAGTTTTCGGACTGCTTGGTCCCAACGGTGCGGGTAAGACCACCCTTATCCGGATTATCAACCGCATCACCGCCCCCGACAGCGGCGAGATACTCTTCGACGGCCGGCCCTTCGCCGCCGCCGATGTGGCGCGCATCGGCTACTTGCCCGAGGAGCGCGGCCTCTACAAGAAAATGAAAGTCGGCGAGCAGGCCATCTACCTCGCCATGCTCAAGGGCCTCTCCCGGGCCGAGGCCAAACGCCGCCTGGTGGAGTGGTTCGAGAAGTTCGGCATCCTGTCCTGGTGGGACAAGAAACTTGAAGAGCTCTCCAAGGGCATGCAGCAGAAGGTACAGTTCATCATCACCGTCCTCCACGAGCCGCCCTTGCTCATATTCGACGAACCCTTCTCCGGCTTCGATCCCGTCAATGCCGAGATGCTCAAGCGCGAGATCCTTGCTTTGCGCGACAAGGGCCATACCGTGATCTTCTCCACACACAACATGTCGTCGGTTGAGGAGGTGTGCGATGAAATAGCCCTCATCAACCGCTCGCGGCTTGTACTCTCCGGCCATGTGGACGAGGTGAGGGAGCGTTTCCGCACCGGTCTGTATGAAGTGACGGCCACCGGCGGCAGCCTCGCCGGGCGTCCCGAACTCTACGACATATTGGAGCGCACCGAGGCCGGTGGTCTTGCCACCTATCTGCTGCGCAAACGCGAAGGCGTCGGCAATTCCGCCTTAGCCACTGCCGTGGCGGCCGATGTGGAGCTGCGCTCCTTCAGCGAGCGCCTGCCCTCCATGCAGGAAATATTCATCAAGGTGGTGGGCGACAACGCCTCCGGGGACTGACACGCTCCTCCCCGGCTCCCCCGCCTAATTCCATTTTTCGCGTCGCCGCCCCTACTGCAGGCAACCCCGTGCGGCGTCGCCCCACTTCATTCCGTAAATAAACAATGAATAAGACCTTCATCATCATACAGAGGGAGTTTGCCACGCGCGTCAAGAAAAAATCCTTTATCCTCCTTACGCTCTTGATGCCCTTCGTGTTTGCCGCTCTCATCTTCGTACCCGTATGGCTCGCCTCCATAAAGGATACCGAGCAGAAAACGGTGAAAATCGTCGACCGCACGGGGCAGTACGCCGCCCTCTTCAAGGACGATCCCAGCTATCACTTTGAGTATTCCCCCTCCGACAGCGCCACGTTCTACGACGACGATTCCGCGGTAGAGGCCGTAGTGCTTATCAACGGCGACCTCGTGCAGAATCCCCGCGCCGTAACCATTTGTTCGCGCAAGACCGTCTCGGCCGAACTGCTCAGTCTCACACGCAATCTGCTCAACGAGCAGGTGCGTCGCGACAAGCTTAGCGCCTACAATGTGCCTGAGCTTGATAAAATCATTGAGGATGTGCAGACCGACTTCGATATAAAGACCGTTGTGCGCACCGGTTCGGGCGACGAGACCTCCTCCAACACCTACATCGCCATGGGGGCCGGTTTCATCTTCACCTTTCTCATTTATCTTTTCGTCATGACCTATGGCGGCATGGTGATGCAGAGTGTGATCGAGGAGAAGGCCAACCGTATTGTGGAACTCATGGTGTCGAGCGTCAAGCCCCTCCAGCTCATGATGGGCAAGATTGTGGGTGTGGCCCTCGTAGGCTTTGTGCAGCTGCTGATATGGGGACTGATGGTTGCGGCTATTGTCGCGGCTGTTTCGGGCCTGTTTGGCGTAGAGCCCTCGCCGGCAACCGATCCCTCCATGGCCGCTGCGGCCCAGGCCATACCTGAGAGTACTTCCGAGATGGCCGATGTGGTAAGCGCCATCGCCAACCTGCCCTTCCTCGAACTCGGTGTGTTGTTCGTGCTCTACTTTGTGGGCGGTTACCTGCTCTATGCCTCCTTCTTCGCCGCTGTCGGCGCCAGTGTCAATGCGCAGGAAGACAGTTCGCAGTTTGTCATGCCCGTCATCCTCATCATGGTATTCGGCCTTTATGCCGCCATGTACAGCGTTGAGAACACCGACGGCCCCCTGGCCTTCTGGGCATCGATATTCCCCTTGACTTCCCCCATCGTGATGATGGTGCGCGTGCCTTTCGACGTACCCCTGTGGCAGGAACTCCTGTCGCTCGGTGTGCTCTACGGCACCGCCTTCTTCTTCGTGTGGGTCGGGGCCAAGATCTACCGTGTGGGCATCCTCATGTATGGCAAGAAGCCTTCGGTTAAAGAGATGATGCGCTGGCTGCGCTACAAATAAGCGCTGCCGGGCCTGCGTTGTCCGCCACGCGGCCACCCGATAATGTATCTGGAGCAGACTCCCTGCAAAGGGGGGCTGCTCCTTTTCTTTACGCGTCTTTTGCCGCGGTGCCTCCGCTGCCGTTTCTTGCGCGTGGCCGGCGGCTGTTCGCGCGCGTATATATCAATATAGGTGTGGTGCGCCGTGTTTTGGAAGAAAATCCGCCCGCAACTGTCGGGTTGCGGGCGGAATGATAGGATGGGAGAGTCCTGTGGCGGCTCTGTGTGCGGTCACGCCGGTGCCGGCGTGAGGAGAGCGCCGGCTCAGCGTATGATAGTGGCCTCGCGGTCGGGGCTTACCGAAACGATGGTAATCGGTGTGCCCGTGGCCCGCTCAATGTAGGCGATATAGTCCTTGAAGGCCTGCGGAAAGTCCTTTTCCTCGCGTAGCTCCGTGAGCGGAGTTTTCCAGCCCGGCAGTTCGTCGTATACGGCCGTCCATCCCTCCGTGTCGTAGGGCATGTTTTCGGTGCGCTCGCCGTTCTTCTCGTAGGCTGTGCATACTTTGATGGTGTCGAAGTCGTCGAGCACGTCCCCTTTCATCATTACGAGGTCTGTCACCCCGTTTATCATGATGGCGTAGCGCAGGGCCACCAGGTCCAGCCATCCGCAGCGGCGGTCGCGTCCCGTCACGGCGCCGTATTCGTGGCCGATGCGGCGCATGTCCTCACCGGTCTTGTCGAAGAGCTCTACGGGGAAAGGACCCGAGCCTACGCGGGTGCTGTAGGCCTTGAAGATGCCGAACACGCGGTCTATGCGGCCCGGTGCCACGCCCAGGCCGGTGCATACGCCACCGCTGGTGGTGCTCGACGAGGATACGAAGGGATACGTGCCGTGGTCAATGTCGAGCAGCGACCCCTGCGCCCCTTCGGCCAGCACGCTTTTGCCTTCGTTGAGCGCCTGGTTTATTTCAATCTCCGTGTCGGTCAGGCGGAAGTGGCGCAGGTATTTCACGCCCTCCATCCATTGCCGCTCCTCTTCGGTGATGTCGTAGTCGGTGTAGTGCAGGTCGCGCAGAATCTGCTCGTGGCGTTGCTTGAGCGCGCGGTATTTCTCTTCAAAGTTCTCGAGGATGTCGCCCACGCGCAGTCCCACGCGTGCAGCCTTGTCGCTGTAGGTCGGTCCGATGCCCTTGCCGGTTGTGCCCACTTTGGCTTTGCCTTTGGCCGCTTCGTAGGCGCGGTCGAGCACGCGGTGTGTGGGCAGTATGAGGTGTGCCCGCCGGCTGATGTGCAGACGTTCGGTGAGCGAGTAGCCGGCTTTTTCGAGCTCGTGCGCCTCGGCCATGAAAAGGTCGGGAGCTATGACGCATCCGTTGCCGATGATGTTGATTTTTCCTTCGTCGAAGATGCCCGAGGGTATGGAGCGGAGCACGAACTTCTTGCCGCCGAATATGATGGTGTGTCCCGCGTTGGGGCCGCCGGCAAAGCGGGCCACGATGTCGTAGCGTGGGGTGAAGAAATCCACCACCTTACCTTTTCCTTCGTCGCCGAAGACGATGCCCAGCAGGGCGTCAACTTTTCCTTTCGTCATGAGTATGTGTAGTGTGTTAGGTTACGTTGTTGTGCCGGTGCTGGCCTGCCGTGGCTGTGGGGCAGGCGCACACCAGCCGCAAAGATATATCTTTTTCGTGAAAAAAAGCCTATTCGTCTCTGAAATATATAAGTATATGTGTGTGGCGAAGCGGCCGGAACAAGCGGCCTTGCCTCTGCCGGTTTGTGCGGGTTGTGTTTCTCTGCCTTCCGCCGGTAGCGAAACTGTCTTGCCGTTGTCTGCCCGGCCGCTGCCGCCGGCCCCGACTTTAACGTTTTTAACCTTCTGCAACGTTTCCGGGGTGGCTTTATGTTAACGAACCTTATCGCCGCGCGGCAGCTCCCGGCCGTGGCCCTGCCACCGTTACTTGGATTTTGAAAAGCATTACTTCGTGTTTTTACGCCAAGTAATGCTTTTTCGCCGCGAAGTAGTGCTTTTTTGCGAAAACCATTACTTCGTGTGGCGGAAGTGCCCCGCGCCGTGGCACGAACAAGGGGCAGGCCACTGCGGCCTGCCCCTCTGCCAAGGCAAAGATACAACATTTTCGCCCCGAAAGCAAGAAATGTTAAAAATGCACTTTTGCGGAAAAAATCAGGCTTTCTTTGTTACAAAAGCCCTATCTTGTGTGTCATTACAATACGAGGGCCTACAAAAAGAGGCCGCGGCCCGCCCCGGAACCCCAGCCGCCGGTCTTGCCCATTTCCCATGAATTCAGGAAAACCAACCGAGAGATACCTCCGCATAGCCCCGGTGCTTTATCGCATCGCCTTCTCCGTTCTCCGCAACGCGCAGGATGCTGAAGACGCCGTGCAGGACACTTATCTCCGTGTGTTGGCCGAGGCCGGCCGCCTGAATCTCATGCGAAACGCCGAGGCCTATCTCGCCACCGTTGTGCGCCACGTCAGCCTCAACATGCTGCGGCAGCGCCGCGACATCACCGAGCCGGTGGAGGAGGTGGAACTACCCGCACCGGGCGGCGCGGCCGACGCCCTGGAGGCCCGCGACGAACTGCAAGCTCTGCTCTGCAGTCTGCCCGAACAGCAGCGCCGTGTGCTCCTGCTGCGCCATGTGGGCGAATACTCCTTTGCCGACATCGCCGCGCTCACCGGCCAGACCGAAACCGCCGTGCGCATGCAAATCAGTCGCTCGCGCCGCCAGTTCCGCAACCTCTGCGCCGCCCGCTCCGCTATCGGTCCTCATTCCGAACACCCATAAAAAAAGAACGATAATGAACCTTACGCCCGCCACTGCCGCCAATCTGCTCGCGAAGTTCTACGACGGACTGACCGACTGCGAGGAGGAACGCCAGCTCCGACGCTTCCTTGAAGCCGACGACTGCCCCCGGGAAATGCTCCCCGACCGTGCCGTCCTTGCCCTGCTTGCCGAACCGCTGGAGGTTGTGCCTCCTGCCGGATTCGAGGCCCGCCTGGCCCAGCTCCGGCCGCGCATGTTGCCGCGCTGGCACCGCCTGTCGGCCGGAGTGGCCGCCGCCGTGGCCGCGCTCATCCTGTCGGTGCCGCTGACGCGCCACTTCACCGCCGATATCTATGTAGACACCTGCTCCTCACCCCAGGAAGCGGCGGCCGAGGTGAACCGGACGCTCGACTTCATGGCCCGTTCGTTGTCCAGTGGCCTTGCGGGCGACTACGACGAAATTGGGGCTCCCTGTCCCTGAACCACATCCGGCCGGCCCGCATACTCTTTTCTTTCTAAAAAAACACGTAACCATGAAACGCAACCTACGCCTTCTGTTCCTGACCCTCCTGCTGCCGGCATTGCTATGCCCGCAGCCCGCCACAGCCCGCCGCGGCAACCGCGCGGCCAAGGTGTCCACCATGACCGGCGCCAAGGTCTACTATTCCTTCGACCACTACGCGAACAACCCCAAAGTGTCGCGCACCTACATCTCGGGCGACATGATGCGGGCCGCCAATGCTTCGTCCCTCCTGCGCTCCACCCCCTGGGACCTCAGCAAGGTCACCTCCGAAATCACCAGCCTGCTGAGCCTGCACACCCATAGCCAGTCCACCACTGACCTGGTGAAGAAGGACCTGGCCAAGGTGCATAACAGCAAAAACTACGAGGAATACATGAACGTGGCCTCGACCACCAAAGGCACCAAACTGATGGTGTACTGCCACCTCGGACGCAACAACGTCATCGAGGAACTGCTCATCTTCCGCTTCCGCTCCAGCTACTGCTCGCGCGTCGTGCAGATTACCGGCAAGCTGAAGAAGGAAGACATCGGGCGGATCATACACAAAAATCTCTGACCGTTTTTGGTCTCCAATTGTTTTCACACCTCTTTTCCCGGTCGGCCGCAGGCACAGCGGTGTCCCCCGCGGCCGACCATTTTTATCAGACACCGCTATGCACGCTTCTCATAAACTCCTCCTGCTCCTGCTCACATGTCTGGCACCGGCCGCCGTCCGCGGCCAGAAGGTGCCCTTCGTTTCGGGCGAGGAGTATCAGATACGTTGCCTTGAGTTGCCCGGCGCCGCCGTATCGCCCTCATCCCGCGAGGCCGGCGCGCTGGCCTGCGTGGCCACCGACGCTCCCGACAGCTGGTGGCGAATCACACAGGAAGAGCCCCACAAGTTTCTCCTGCGCAACGCCGCCACCCGCCGCTACCTCACCTACGACGGGGTGCGCACCAGCTGGCGCCGCTACCTGCGCCTCAGCCAGTCGGACTACGGCGACCTCTCGCGCTGGAACATTTACCGCGGCCGCACCGGTCTGGCCATCAGCAACAGCGGCCGCCCCGCCCACTACCTCAACGTGCGCCGGCACTCATACATAGTAGGCAGCTACCAGGAACGTTCCTCCTTGCTCACCGACAACGAGCGCTTCTTCCTGGTCAACCGCAAGGGACAGGTGGTCAACGTGCTTGGCAAAGACCAGCTCGAACTGCCCGACCAGTGCTACTCCAACCGCAAAAAAGGCTTGGCCGCCAAGATGGGGGCGCCGCCGTCAGTTGCAAGCACCACTCCGTGGGGGGGCGCCGCCATGCCGCGGCCGTATGCCAAAGCCGGGGTCCTGGACCTCGTTGTCAACGATGTGTCCCCCGTACGCGAAGCCGGTTCCGACAAATATCTCTTCACCGTGCCCCGCGGCAAGCTCGGCGGCCGCCTCGAAGTAAAGCTCGCCGCCGCCGGTGCGCCCGAGGGAAAGCTCTATGTGGACGGTAAGCCGCTGAAAGATAGTGGTAAACACACCTTTACCGACGCCGGCGGCGGCCGCACCTACAGCATCTCGCTGACCGATGCCTCCGGCAACACCGTGGCTAAGGCCCGCCTGCAGTTCACCGCCCTGCCCATCGTTGAGATTACCGGCACGGGATTCTCGCGGACATCTTTCCGTCCCGGCACGTTCTGTCTGCATGACCCCGACCGGCCCGCCGACGCCGCGACGCTGTCGGCCAAATTCCGCCATAGGGGCGACTACACCGCCATGTTCTCCAAAAAGAATTTCGGCGTGAAACTGCTCGACGACACCGGACACAAGCTCGACCGCACTCTGCTGGGGCTGCGCTCCGATAACTACTGGATACTCGACGCTATGGTGGTGGACCACGCCCGTATGCGCAACCGCGTGGGCATGGACCTCTGGAACGACATGGCTACGCCGCCTTACTACGCCGCCTCCGGGCGTTCAGTCCGCACCGGGGTGCGTGGCCGCCTGGTCGAGGTTTTTGTCAACGGCGCCTATCAGGGAGTCTACAACCTTTGCGAGCGGACGGACCGCAAGCAGCTGCAGCTCGCCGCGGGTAAGAAAGGCGAGGTGAGGGGCTGCCTCTACAAATCGGCCAACTGGGACACCTGGACGCTTCTCGGCGCCAGCCGCTCCTCGGGTAACCCTTCGGGCCAACAGCCGCCGCGCTACGACAACAACTCTACGCGCTGGGGGGATTGGGAGGCGAAGTGCTTGCCCTCGGGCGGCACCGTCAGGACCGACTGGCGGCCTCTCTATGACGCCTGTGCCCTTGTGTCGGCTGGCAGCGACGAGCAGTTTTGTCGCGAGGTAGGCCGCGTGTTCGACCTCCCGGCCGTGGCCGACTACTATCTGTTCATCGAACTCCTCCACGCCGTCGACAATTCCGGCAAGAACATGTACTGGGCCGTGCACGATGTCATGAAGTCGCCCAAACTCACTCCCGCTCCCTGGGACCTCGACGGCACTTTCGGGCGCAACTGGGCCGGACACCGCAGCAGCTGCGACGCCAACAACGACTACCGCCGCTATTTGCAGACCAACGGAACGCAAAACGCCCTCTTCGAGCGCTTGCAAAAGCTCAATCCCGACGATTGGAACAAGCGCTTGGCCAGGCGATACCGCGAACTCCGCCGCACCCACTTCCGGCCCGAGGCGCTCTACGGCCGCTTCGAGGCCTACTTCAGCCTGCTGAAGGAGAGCGGAGCCGACCAGCGTGAGGCGAAACGCTGGCGCACCAGTAGCAACGGCGCCCTCGACTTTGCCACCGAGATGACTTACCTGAAACGCTGGATAGAGGCCCGCGTGGCCTGCCTGGACCGGCAGTACGGCTACCGGTAAGGTGTGTCGCCCCGCGAGGCGGTCCTTCTGCCATGCGCTGCATTCGCCTGACGGCAGTTCTTATTCAAATAAAAAATCGTAACTTTTCATAACCGGAGGGGACGGGCTGTAACGGTCTGTCCTTTCTTTTTGTTTCTTGGGAGGCGGCTGGAGTGTTCTGCGGCCGTGCTCCCCGATGTGGGGCAATAGGTAGCGCTTCGCGGCTTAATGACGTTTTTATTAGGCAAAATGATAAAAAATAAGCCGTAAAAGTTGGTATTTGTAATTAAATACGTATATTTGCCACAAAATCATTCAAAGTTCGGAGCACGTCTCTCCGGCTGTGCGGGCCGTAAGGCGCCGCCGCGGCCCGTGCTCTTCCCGACAGATGCAGACATGACACAGCAGTTTTTCCTTTTCCGACTTAGCCGCCTGGCTCTATCCGCCTCCCAGACAAGGAAGTGAGCGGTCTTCCTGCACTTATTTGCCAAGCGCAGCAGATCCGTCGGCAAGGACAGCACAATAACGGCCTTTCTCACTTTCAAGTGCGGAAGGCCGGCTTCGTATAAAGACACGAATAATCATATCAAAACATATCAGCACACAATTATGAGCGACAGACTTTTTATCTTCGACACCACGCTGCGCGACGGCGAGCAGGTGCCCGGCTGCCAGTTGAACACCGTGGAGAAAATACAGGTGGCCAAGCAGCTTGAAGCCCTCGGCGTGGATGTGATAGAGGCCGGTTTCCCGGTGTCGAGCCCAGGCGATTTCCACTCCGTTATAGAAATTTCAAAGGCTGTGACCTGGCCCGCCATCTGCGCACTCACACGCGCCGTGGAGAGGGACATCGACTGCGCCGCCGAGGCTTTGCAGTATGCCAAGCGCAAGCGCATACACACCGGTATCGGCACGAGCGACAGCCATATACGCTATAAATTCAACTCCAACCGCGAGGAGATCATCGAGCGAGCCGTGGCGGCTGTGAAATATGCCAAGTCGTTTGTGGAAGACGTGCAGTTCTATGCCGAAGACGCCGGACGCACCGACAATGAATATCTCGCCCGCGTGGTGGAGGCCGTGATCAAGGCCGGAGCCACCGTGATCAACATCCCCGACACCACAGGCTACTGCCTGCCCCGCGAGTATGGTGCCAAGATAAAGTATCTCATGGAGCATGTGGACGGCATAGACCGCGCCATACTCTCCACCCACTGCCACAACGACCTGGGCATGGCTACCGGCTGCACGCTCGAAGGCGTGCTCAACGGCGCGCGGCAGGTGGAGGTCACGGTCAACGGCATCGGCGAGCGCGCCGGCAACACCAGCCTTGAGGAGATAGCCATGATACTCAAGTGCCACCACGACCTCGACATCGATACCAACATCAACACCCAGAAAATAGCCTCCACAAGCCGCATGGTCAGCTCCCTGATGAACATGCCCGTGCAGCCCAACAAGGCCATCGTGGGCCGCAACGCGTTTGCCCACTCCTCGGGCATACATCAGGACGGCGTGCTCAAGAACCGCGAGAGCTACGAGATCATCGACCCCAAGGACGTGGGCATCGACGAGAACTCGATCGTGCTCACCGCCCGCTCGGGCCACGCGGCGCTGCGCCATCGCCTCGAGGTGCTCGGCATAGAGGTGGAGGGCGAGAAGCTCGACCGCATCTACGAGGCCTTCCTCAAGCTGGCCGACCGCAAGAAGGAGGTGACCGACGACGACATCCTTGTGCTGGCCGGCGCCGAGCGCTCGAGCGCGCACAGCATCAAGCTCGACTACCTGCAGGTGACGAGCGGCCTGGGCGTGCGCCCAGTGGCCGCCATCCTGCTCGACATAGCCGGCGAGAAGTTCAGTGCCGCCGCCGAAGGCAATGGCCCCGTCGACGCCGCCATCAACGCGCTGAAGGACATCATCAAGCGCAAAATGACCCTCAAGGAGTTTACCATACAAGCTATCAACCGCGGCTCCGACGACGTGGGCAAGGTGCACATGCAGGTGGAGTACGACGGACAGGTATATTACGGCTTCGGCGCCAACACCGACATCGTGGCGGCCAGCGTTGAGGCATATATAGATTGTATCAATAAGTTTCACAAATGAATCAGTTTCCCCGTTGGATGCTCGCCCTGGCCGGCGTGAACCTCGTGCCCGTGCTGCTGGCTCCCTTCTATATGTTCGGCGGCCTCACGCCTTTCGGCACCAGTGAGGTGGGCTTTGTGCGCTTCCTGCTCTATTTGCTCACCAATGCCGTCTGGCTCGTTCCGGCCCTGCTCTTCTTCGTCAGCCTCGACTACTATCGCCGCGGTTACGAGCGCGTGGGCATCGCCGTGGCCGTGGCGGGTGTGCTGCTCACGGCGGTCTGTGTGCTGCTCCTGATAGTCTGAGGCCCGGTCCGCTCCGCATGGCGCCGCCCTGTAGCCGTGAGGGCGTGGGACGCCTTGCCACAAAAGTGGCGGGCAGAGCCCGCGGCCGGGAGCTGCCGCGCGGTGGGAGTGGGAGGCAATGCCACAAAAGTGGGATGCCTTGCCACAAAAGTGGGACGCCTTGCCACAAATACATCATATTATAGTGCTTCTGCCGCGCGGCATTTTCTAAAAGATTGAATAAAAAGAAAAAAACAGTTATGAACACGCTCTTCGACAAGATATGGGACGCACATGTGGTGCAACATGTGCCCGACGGTCCCGATCAACTCTATATCGACCGCCTCTACATGCACGAGGTGACCAGTCCGCAGGCCTTCGCCGGCATGCGGGCCCGCGGGTTGCGCTGCTTCCGCCCCGCGCAAATATTCTGCATGCCCGACCACAACACCCCCACTCACGACCAGGACAAACCTATCGCCGACCCCGTGTCGGCTCTTCAGGTGGAAACCCTCGCCCGCAACGCGGCCGACTTCGGGCTCAAACACTTCGGAATGATGCACCCCGACAACGGCATCATACACGTGGTGGGGCCCGAGCAGGGACTGTCGCTCCCCGGCATGACCATCGTGTGCGGCGACTCTCACACCTCCACCCACGGTGCCGTGGGCGCCATCGCCTTCGGCATCGGCACCTCCGAGGTGGAGATGGTGCTCGCCTCGCAGTGCATCCTGCAGGCCCGTCCCAAGTCGATGCGTATCACCGTCGACGGCCGCCTGCGCCCCGGCGTAACGGCCAAGGACCTCGCCCTCTTCCTCATGAGCCGTCTCACCACGAGCGGCGCCACGGGCTACTTCGTGGAGTATGCCGGCGAGGCCGTGCGCGCCCTCTCCATGGAGGGGCGTCTCACGCTTTGCAACCTTTCCATAGAGATGGGCGCCCGCGGCGGATTCGTCGCCCCCGACGAGATCACTTTCGCCTATCTCAAAGACCGGCCCTACGCGCCGCAGGGAGCGGCGTGGGACGAGGCTGTGGCACGCTGGTCGCAGTTGCGCAGCGGCGACGATGCCGTGTTCGACCGTGAGGTGGCGTTCTCTGCCGACGACATAGAGCCGATGATTACCTACGGCACGAACCCCGGCATGGGTATCGGCATCACGCAGCGCATTCCCGCGTCGGCCGGCCCCTCTGATGATAAAGCGCTCGGATACATGGGCTTCGCGCCCGGTGAGGCTATGGCGGGAAAGCCCGTCGACTACGTCTTCCTCGGCGCCTGCACCAACGGCCGCATCGAGGACTTCCGGGCCTTTGCCGCCGTGGCGCGCGGCCGTCACAAGGCGCCGGGCGTGACGGCCTGGCTCGTGCCCGGCTCGTGGCGCGTGAGCGAGCAGATACGCGCCGAGGGGCTCGACAAGGTATTGGCCGAGGCGGGCTTCGAGATACGCCAGCCCGGTTGCTCTGCCTGCCTGGCCATGAACGACGACAAGGTGCCGGCCGGCAAATTATGCGTGTCGACCTCCAACCGTAACTTTGAGGGCCGGCAGGGGCCCGGGGCGCGCACTTGCCTGGCCTCGCCGCTCACTGCCGCCGCGGCCGCCGTGACGGGAGTAATCACCGACCCGCGCACGCTGCTTGCCGCCCGCTGACCATCATACTTTAGCTTTTAGAAGGATATGAAAAAGAAATTCAACATCATAGAGAGTACCTGTGTCCCGTTGCCGCTCGAAAACGTGGATACCGACCAGATTATTCCCGCCCGCTTCCTCAAGGCAACGGACAAGGAGGGCTTCGGCGACAACCTCTTCCGCGACTGGCGCTACGACGAGAAGGGCCGCCTGCGCGACTTCGTGCTCAACGACCCCACCTATGGCGGTGAAATCCTCGTAGCCGGCAAAAACTTCGGGTGCGGTTCGAGCCGTGAGCATGCGGCCTGGGCCATAGCGGGCTACGGCTTCCGCGTGGTGATCAGCAGCTTTTTTGCCGACATCCACAAGCAGAACGAACTCAACAACTTCGTGCTGCCGGTGGTCGTATCGGAGGAGTTCCTGGCCGGACTCTTCGCGGCCATCGAGGCCGACCACGCCACAAAGGTCGTAGTGAACCTGCCCGGGCAGACGGTGACGAACTGCGCCACCGGTGCGACGGAACATTTCGAAATAAACGGTTACAAAAAGTACTGCCTGATGAACGCGCTCGACGATATCGATTTTCTCCTCGAGAACCGCTCGAAGACAGAGGCTTACGAATATGCGGCGCAGCAGGCCCGTCCCGCCTTATGAGCAGGTTGGCAGCAAAGTGGCGGCAAGGCGCCGCCGCCCTGTCGCTTTTATTGGCGCTTCTCCCCGCGGCGGCCCAGCAGCCGGCCGATGCGGCAGCCGGTGGCGCACGACCTCAGACACCGCAACCGCCATTTGCTTACCGCACGGAGGAGGTTTCTTTCCTCAACGCGGCCGATAGCGTGTTGCTGGCCGGCACCTTGACCTTTCCGGAAGGTTATACGCCGCGTCGTGCCGCCCGCACGCCGGTGGTCGTGATGGTGACGGGTAGCGGCGTGCAAAACCGCGACGAGGAAGTTTTCGGCCACAGGCCCTTTGCCGTTCTCGCCGATTACCTGGCGCGCCACGGCATCGCCTCGCTACGTTACGACGACCGCGGCGCAGGACAGTCGGGCGGTAATGCCGCCGGTGCCACAGTGGCATCGAATCTGCGTGACGCCCAGGCCGCTGTGGCTTATCTGCGGCAGCGTGGAGGCTTTGGAAAGGTGGGGATGTTAGGCCACAGCGAAGGCGGACTTATTGCTTTCCTGGCGGCCGGCTCTCCGAAGAAAACGGGGCCGTCCGGCCGGTTGGTGCCCGACTATGTGGTGAGCCTGGCCGGTCCCGGAGTGGGCGGCGACAGCATATTGCTGTATCAAAACCGCCGCGGCCTGCGCGAAGCGGGCCTGTCTGCCGATGTGGCTGACAGCTATTGCGACGTGCTCGCCCGCTTGTTCGAACTGCGCCGCAGCTCGCCCGGTTTAGTTATCAACGTCGCGCGGGTAGACTCCGTAGCCGCGGCCGTAGCGCCCGCTTTGCCGGTGGGGCTGCGCCTGAATCTGCACCATTTCTGCACCGGCCGGAATCCCTGGCTCGACTCTTTCATAGCCAGTGATCCCGCTGTGGTGCTCCGGGGCGTGACGTGTCCCGTCATGGCCGTAGCCGGCACGCTCGACGTACAGGTCATTCCCGACGCCGGTGTGCGCGCCATTGCCCGTCACTTACCCCGCCACCGCCGGCATCTGCTGAAGGAGTACGACGGACTGAACCATTTGTTCCAGCACTGCACCACGGGCGCTGTGCGTGAGTACGCGCAGATAGAGGAAACCTTCGCCGGGGAAGTGCTCGCCGACATCGCCGCCTGGATACTGCGTGTGGCGCGATAGCCCGTGCACCTGTCGGTGTAAAGACAATCCGCATCGTCTGTCAGTCAGTTTGACAAGCGATGCGGATTATTGCTTTAGTTTCCGGGACGTGCCGTATGCATTCCGGAATGGGGCGTGTCATTTTGCGCGTTCGAGGCCGGAGCGTTTCGAGCGGTTGTAGCTGCGGTAGTCGTCGAGTTCTATCTCCACTTCCGGCTCACGTAGCCCGCCGGTTTGGGGCAGGGCAAATTTCAAGTATTTGATGGTGAGTCCGCGGGCAATCCATTGGCACTCGTAGTAGGTCTGTATGCCCAGGATACCGCGTACTTCGCCGTCCTGTTCGGCCTCGAGTGTGTGATACAGGTCGTCGGTGCGGAAGAGTACGGGCAGGTTGTTCTCCTTTACCATATAGTTGGTGTAGGTGAAGAGGAAGTTGCTGTCGGTCTTCACGTGCACGATGCCGTTCTCCTGGAGAAAACGGCGGTAGCGTTCGAGGAAATAGGTGGAGGTGAGGCGTTTTGTCACCTTCTTCATCTGCGGGTCCGAGAAGGTGAGCCATATTTCCGCCACTTCGCCGGCTGCGAAAAAGCGGTCGATAAATTCGATGTGCGTGCGCAGGAATCCCACATTCGTCAGGCCCTCGGCGAGCGCCTCCGTGGCTCCCGTCCACATGCGGGCCCCTTTGATGTCGACACCGATAAAGTTTTTGTCGGGAAAGAGCCGCGCCAGTCCCACGGCATACTCGCCGCGGCCGCAGCCCAGTTCGAGCACGATGGGATGGTCGTTGTGAAAGAAATCCTCGTGCCAGCGTCCTTTCAGAGGGAACGGTTGCGGGTCGACCGCCACGCCGGGCGCTTCGATCACGAGCGGGTTCTGTGCCATTTCGGCGAATTTGGCGAGTTTATTTTTGCTCATGGTTGAGAGTTTTGTTTACTTCGTTTTCCACTTTGTCTAATTTTTTCCGGCAGAAAGCCAGCAGTTCCTGTGCCTCGCGTATGTGTCCGCTGAGGCTGTCGAGTTCCAGCGTGTTGTGCTCTAAGGCGTTTACAATTTCCTCAAGGCGCGCCGTGGCCTGCTCGTAGGTAAGGTCTTTGGGTAGTTTCATCAGTTTGTGCGGGAGTTATTGTAGCGTTTATTCCACCCGGCTGGTCACTTCGCCGTCGGCCAGCCGGGTCACCAGGAGTTCGCCCGGCCGGGCGTCGGCTGCGTGGCGCAGCACGCGGCCGCCGGCAGTCGTGATGCTGAAGCCCATGCGCAGGATGCGTTCCGGCCCGGCTAACTGCAAGGTGTTTCCGGCGAGTTCCAGACGGTGGCGTTCGTGCGTCAGGCGCCGGTTGGCCGTTTGTTGCAACCGGTCGGGCCATGCCTCGAGGCGTTGCCGGTTGACCATCAGCCGGCGTTGCGCCAGCACCTTCAGTTCCGCTTCGAGCCGGGCCAGGCGCTGCCGCTGCCGGTTGCCATGCTGGGAGATGCCTACGCCGAGGCGCGCCGCCAGGCGGTAAAGGGCTGTCCGCTCACGCTCGAGGCGCAGACTTTGCGCCGTGTGCAGGCGTTCGGCCAGGCGCTCCACGAGCCGCTCCTCCGCCTGCCGGGCCTCAATGAGATAGGCCGCCACCGCTGTGGGCGTCTTCAAGCGCAGAAAGGCCACGCTGTCAATGACCGTTTCGTCGCGTTCGTGGCCGATACCCGTCAGTACCGGTAGCGGGAATTGCGCCACGTTGGCCGCCAGTTCGTAAGAGTCGAACCCGTCGAGGTCGCTCACGGCCCCTCCGCCGCGGATGATGGCCACCGCGTCCCATTGTCCGCTTTCGGCAGCTATGGCGTTGAGTGCGGCGATGACGCTCCGCTCCACCTGCAGGCCCTGCATGACGGCACCGAACAGGCGTGTGGTGAAGGCGAAGCCCGACTGCGCCAGCTGATGGCAGAAGTCGCCGTAGCCCGCCGCCGTTTCGCTCGACACCACCGCGATGCGGCGCAAGGGGCGCGGCAGGCGCAGTTCCTTGTTGAGATCGCGCACCCCGTCGGCCTCGAGCTGCTGGAGTATGGCCTGGCGCCGGCGCGCCACGTCGCCGAGGGTGTAGGCAGGGTCTATGTCGGCCACATTGAGCGCGTAGCCGAACAGTTCGTGGAAGCCCACCTCCACCTTGGCCAGTACTTTGAGCCCGGCCGCGAGGCGGCGGCCGGTGGCTTGCTCAAAGCGGCGGCTGACGGCTACGTAGCGCTGCCGCCATATCGTGCCGCGCGCTTTGGCCACGAGCGCTCCGCTGCCGGCATCTTTCTCCACAAACTCCACATAGCAATGGCCCGCGCCGGTCTGCCGCACCTCGCTTAACTCGGCCGCTACCCAGAAGTAGCCGTCGAGTTCGAGCCGGAGCGTGTCGCGCACGAGTCCGTTGAGTTCGAGCAGGGAGAGAGGTTCCATACGGTAATGAGCGGTGGAGGACAGTAGTTTCGCTGCCGGAGGCGCCGGCAGGCCGTGGAAGTGGGACAGCGTGCCACAAAAGTGGGAACGTATGCCACAAAAGTGGGAGGGCGTGCCACTTTTCCGGGCTTCGCCGCTCCGGGGCGGCGGGGCCCTCTTTTATTGTTTCGGGATAATCCTTATTTCTTTCCGGTGAGTGCTTTGTAAGCCTTCCACAGGTCGGGCACGCCGTAGCCGTACACGTTGTCGGGATGCCCGGCGTTGTCGCCAGCCAGCTGTACGGCGCGTATGATTTCCTCCGGCCGGCGGTCGGGGCAGGCCTGCAACAGACAAGCCACCGCGCCGCAGAGTATGGGCGTGGAGAAGGAAGTGCCGTTGGCCACGGTGACGCTTCCCGTCTGGTCGAGCAGCCACGAGGCTTGCCCCAGGGCCATTACGTCGGGCTTGATGCGTCCGTCGGCCGTGTTGCCGAGCGATGAGAAATTGGCGTTGCGCAGTTTCGGCGTGACGGCACCTACGGTGATGATGTCGTGCGCGTCGGCCGGGAATCCTATCTTCTTCCACGGGTCATTGCCGCTGTTGCCGGCACTGTTGAGCACCAGCAGGCCGCGGCTCGCCGCCAGCGATGCCGAGCGGCTGTTGATGGCCGTGCGGCCGTTCAGCTCGTGATATTTGTGCGAGGCCTGCGGGTCGTCGAATTCATAGTAGCCGAGCGAGCTCGTCACGATGTCGGCGCCCAGGCTGTCGGCATATTCCACCGCGGCGCACCAGTTGTCTTCCTCCACGAGGTTCTCGCTGTCGTTGTCCTCGCTCTGCAGCAGGTAGAAGCTGGCGCGGGGCGCTGTGCCTACGAGCGAGCCCGGCATGTCGGCGGCGATGCACGAGAGCACCATGGTGCCGTGCGACTGGGCGGCATAGACGTCGGCCTTGCCGTCGCCCACAAAATTCTTTGTGCCGAGTATGTTGCAGTTTTTCAGTCCCTCTATGCAGTCGGCGTTGAGAAAACCGCCGTCGATAACGGCAATTGTCACGCCCTCGCCGCGGAAACCGGCGGCGTGCAGGCGGTCGGCACCGAGCATGCTCACCTGTTGCCGGGCATGGCCGTAGAAATGGTCGAGCGTGTCGCGCGAGTTGAACACGAACTTGTGGCGCTCCATCTGCGGCTGTATGAGCACGCTGTCGGGGCTTTCCCAAAGTTTCACCGTGTGGCTCACGAACTCGAGCACCGGGAGCCGGCTGACCAGGGCCGTGTCGGCTGTCTCCACCACGGCGGTGTTGTTCCACTTGCTGGTGTGGAGCACCTTCAGACCCTTGCTGCGGAGGTAGGCCACGTAGATGGGGGTGACGGGCAGGTCGTGCCTGTCGACCTTGATGCCATATTTGCGGCGGCGCTCCAAGGCCTTGGGCGAGAGAAACTCCTCCGGGCGTTTGAGCGAGTAGATGTTGTTTTTCTTATCAGTGAAGGCGACCCGGTAGCGGTAGGTTTTGGGCACTTTCACGTAGGCAGGTTCCTGCTTGGCGGCCTGGGAGTCGTCGGCCACGATGTCGACCGTGCCGATGGCCGTTTCCTGTGCGAAGGCCGTGGCGGTCATGAGCGACAGAAGTAGAGATAAAAATTTCAGCATATCGTTAAGTTTTTAGTATTGGTTCGTGTGATAGAAAGAGAAGGGTGTGCCGGAGCATGAGCGGCTACGCATCGCGCCACCGGGCTACAGCCAGGCTCCGATGCCCGTTTGTGCGCCGATGACGGCACCGCCTATCAGGCGCCGGCCCACGTAGAACACGGCGCTCTGCCCCGGGGTGACGGCGCTTACGGGCGCCTCCGTGCGCACCAGCAGGCGGCCGTCGGGCAGGCGCTCCACGCGGCAGGCCACGGGCTGGCTGTGGTAGCGTATGCGCACCGCCACGCCGGCAGGCGCGAACAGTTGCTCTTCGTCGGGGGCTACGGTATCTTCGGCAAAGAAGGCATTGGTGAGCAAGTCGGTCTCACGTCCCAGCACAATGGTGTTTTTGGCGGCGTTGAGGCGCAGCACGTAGGCCGGCTCGCCAAGGGCTATGCCCAGCCCCCTGCGCTGCCCCACGGTGTAGAACGGCACGCCGCGGTGAGTGCCCAAGGTGCGGCCTGTGGTGTCGACGAAGCGGCCGCCAGCCACCTCGGCCTCGAGGTCCGGCAGTTCGCGGCGCAGAAAGTCGCGGTAGTCCTTTTCCACAAAGCATATCTCCATTGACTCCGCCTGCCGGGCCCGCATGGCAAAGCCGCGGTCGGCCAGATATTGCCTCACGTCGGCCTTTTCCATGCCCCCCAGCGGAAAAACGCAGCGGGCCAGGATGTGCTGCGGCACCCGCCACAGAAAGTACGACTGGTCCTTGCGCACGTCGTCGCCCATGAGCAGGTAGCGCAGGCCGGCGTGCGTCTCGCAGTTCACGTAGTGGCCGGTGGCCATGTGCGTGCAGCCGAGGCGGTCGGCCCACTCCTGCAGCAGCCGGAACTTGAAGTCGCGGTTGCACACCACGCAGGGATTGGGCGTGCGGCCGGCGCGGTATTCGCTCACGAAGTAGCGCACGATGCTCTGGCGGAATTCATTGCGCACGTCGGCCACGATGTGCTCTATGCCGAGGCGGTCGGCCAGCTGCCGGGCGCTACGCAGAAAGTCGGGTTCGGTGTCGTCCTCGCCAAACTGTCCCGGGAGGTCGAACACGCGCATGGTCATGCCCAGCACCTCGTAGCCGCGTTCGCGCAGCATGAGGCATACGGCCGAGCTGTCCACTCCGCCCGACATGGCCACTAATATGCGTTTCTTTTCCATACGACCGCAAATTTACGCAATTTTCTCCGAATATCATTCAGTGTGCTGTAAGTATTTGCCTGTTAGAACGTTGTGCTGAAGGATGCCTTCCGTAACCTTCAGCCGCCTTCCGTGAACCATGGAGGCGGGCTGCTTTCAGGGCCCGGGTGGGCGCCTGCCGCAAAAGCATTACTTGGAATTTAAAAAGTCCGTATTCGCGTAAAAATTCCAAGTAATGCTTTCCGCCACACGAATACGGACTTTCCGCACCGTAGGGGCGGGGAGGGGCGCGCTGCCGTGTGTCTGTAGCTTTTTTGAGGTATCCTTCAGTGGAAAGTGTTGATATGTAAAAATTTACAGGTGGCTGAATGATGAAAACGAAAAACCTTTCTCACGCGTATGTAAGGGTGGGGATGGCCGCGTCGTGGGCAAGACATCCGGCCGCACCGGAGGCGGAAGATGCAGTATTGACTTTTTCTTCCGTCAGCCTTCCGCGGGGCGTAAAAGGCGGAAAGAGCGCGGTGCTCCCGATATTTTCTGGTCGCGCAGGTCTGTCAATCGGGAATTTATGGTTAAATTTGCGCTCAAAATCACCTTCTGTAATATGTTTGAAAACCTTAGTGAACGGCTCGAACGGTCGTTCAAGACACTCAAGGGCGAAGGCCGTATCTCCGAAATCAACGTGGCCGAAACCCTCAAGGACGTGCGCCGTGCCCTGCTCGACGCCGACGTCAACTATAAAGTAGCTAAAAACTTTACTGACACCGTGAAGCAGAAAGCACTCGGGCAGAACGTGCTTACCAGCGTGAAGCCCGGCCAGCTCATGGTGAAGATCGTGCACGACGAACTGGCTGCGCTCATGGGCGGACAGGCCGCGGAGCTCAACCTCAAGAGTCGCCCGGCTGTCGTTCTCATGGCCGGTCTGAACGGTGCGGGTAAGACCACCCTCTCGGGCAAGCTCGCCCTGCTGCTCAAGTCGAAGAAAAACCGCCGCCCGCTCCTCGTGGCCTGCGACGTGTATCGCCCGGCCGCCATCGAGCAGTTGCGCGTGCTGGCCGAGCAGATAGAGGTGCCCGTTTATATGAATCTCAATTCGTCCGACCCCGTGGCCATCGCCCTCGAGGGCATCAAGGAGGCCAAGGCCAAGGGCTATGACACCGTTATCGTCGACACCGCCGGCCGGTTGGCCATCGACGAGGCCCTGATGCGCGAGATAGCCGCCATCAAAGAGGCCGTGCAGCCCGACGAAACCCTCTTCGTGGTCGACGCCATGACCGGTCAGGACGCCGTGAACACCGCCAAGGAGTTCAACGACCGTCTTGACTTCGACGGCGTAGTGCTCACCAAGCTCGACGGCGACACCCGCGGCGGTGCCGCCCTCTCGATACGCACCGTGGTCGACAAGCCTATCAAGTTTGTCGGTACGGGCGAAAAGATGGAGGCGCTCGATGTGTTCCACCCCGAACGTATGGCCGACCGCATCCTCGGCATGGGCGACATCGTGAGCCTTGTGGAGCGCGCCCAGGAGCAGTATGACGAGGAGGAGGCCCGCAAGCTTCAGCGCAAGATTCAGAAAAACCAGTTCGACTTCAACGACTTCCTGGCCCAGATACAGCAAATAAAGAAGATGGGCAACCTCAAGGAGCTTGCCTCGATGATACCCGGTGTGGGCAAGGCTCTCAAGGATGTCGAGATTGACGACAATGCCTTCAAGGGCATAGAGGCCATCATCCAGTCGATGACGCCTCGTGAGCGCTCGCACCCCGAAATCCTCAACCAAAGCCGCAAAAACCGTATAGCCAAAGGCTCGGGCACTACGCTTCAGGAGGTGAACCGCCTGGTCAAGCAGTTCGACCAGACGCGCAAGATGATGAAGATGGTGACGGGCTCGAAAATGGGGCGCATGATGGCGCACATGCCCAAGATGCCCGGAATGCCGGGCATGCCCAGGATGAAGTAAGGAGGTTTCAAAACCTTAAAAACAGATCACCATGCAGATAATAGACGGAAAGGCCACCGCGGCCCTCATCAAGGAAGAGATAGCCGGCGAGGTGGAACGCCTCGTGGCGGCGGGCGGCAAGCGCCCCCACCTGGCGGCCGTGCTCGTGGGGCACGACGGCGGCAGCGAGACATACGTGCGCAACAAAGTGCTGGCCTGCGAGAACTGTGGCTTCAGGTCGACGCTCATACGCTATGAGAGTGATGTGACAGAGGAGGAACTCCTGGCCTGCGTGGAACGCCTCAATGCCGATGCCGACATCGACGGCTTCATCGTGCAGTTGCCCCTGCCGCCACACATCAACAAGCAGCGCATCATCGAGAGCATAGACTACCGTAAGGATGTAGACGGCTTTCATCCCGTCAACGTAGGGCGTCTGGCTATCGGCCTGCCCTGCTACATTTCCGCTACGCCGAAAGGTATTCTCACGCTGTTGCAGCGCTACGGTATCGCCACCAGCGGCAAAAAGTGTGTGGTGCTGGGACGCTCCAACATCGTGGGCAAGCCGATGGCCCAGCTCATGATGCAGAAGAACTACGGCGACGCCACCGTCACCGTATGCCATAGCCACAGTACCGGTCTGAAGGAAGAATGCCGCCAGGCCGACATTCTCATAGCCGCCATAGGGCGTCCCGGGTTCGTGACGGCCGACATGGTGAAGCCCGGCGCCGTGGTCATCGATGTCGGTACGACGCGGGTGCCCGACGCCACGCGTCCGAGCGGTTTCCGTCTGTCCGGCGACGTCTGCTTCGACGAGGTGGCTCCCCTTTGCAGCTACATATCTCCCGTACCCGGCGGCGTAGGTCCCATGACCATCTGCATGCTGATGCTTAACACACTGGCTGCCGGCAAGCGCGAGATCTACGGATAGACCGCAGCATCTGCGCGAGGCCGTACCGTCACAGAATCCGCGGGCAGGCCCGGAAGAATTGTACCACCAAGACACTGATATGAAAAAGAATCTCACTCTTCTGCTGATTTTCCTGCTGTCCGGTTTGGCGGCAGCCCGTCCGCACACATCGCAGCCTGATACAGTAGGGACCGGTAAGAACCTGACAAGCTCCTATGCCATAGCGCGCCAGCTGCTTGACCGGACGGAGCCCGAGTTTGCCTACCGCGCCGGCATGACGCGCCGGCAGCTCCGCCGATGGCAAAAGGGTGTGAGCCGCTCCATGCGCCGGCTCATGCGTTTCCCCTCGCCGGTCAAAGACGCGCCGGCGCCGGTTTGCCTGAAGAGCGAGCCCCGCGAGGGCTACACGCTCGAGAAGTGGGAGTTCTATCCCTTTCCGGGTTGTGCGGCCACCTTTCTGGTTCTGAAACCCGGCGGTGACGGCCCGCGGCCCGCCGTGCTTTGCATTCCGGGTTCGGGACGCACGAAGGAAGGCTTGGCCGGCGAACCGGGCATACGCCCCGACTTTACCGAAGATTATACCGACCCGAAAGTATGCATGGCGCTCGACATGGTGCGTGAGGGCTACGTGGCGGTGGCGGTGGACAACGCGGCGGCCGGTGAGGCTGCCGACATGTCCGAAGGCTGCCGCGGCTACGATTACGACCTCGTGGCGCGCATTCTGCTCGAACTCGACTGGAGCTGGCTGGGCTACACCTCTTACCTCGACGCCCTGGTGCTCGACTGGATGCGTCAGCAGCCTTACATACGCAAGGACCGCATCGTGGTGAGCGGCTTCTCGCTCGGCACGGAGCCCATGATGGTGCTGGGAGCGCTCAATCCCGACATCTTCGCCTTTGTGTACAATGATTTTCTCTGCCACACACAGGAGCGTGCCCTCGTGCTGAATCGTCCGGGCGCCGGCGGGCGGCGGCCGTTCCCTAACTCCATCCGTCACCTCATTCCGGGCTACTGGCGCTACTTCAACTTTCCCGATGTGGTGGCTTCGCTGGCGCCTCGTCCTATCATATTCACCGAGGGTGGTCTTGACCGCGACTTCCGCCTGGTGCGTTCGGCCTACGCCGACTTCGGGGCCTCAGACAATGCCGAATGCCACCACTATGCGAAGTATGCCGACCCAGCCGCGCGCAGCGGCCTCGAGCGCATGCCCGAGGGCATTGACGGTCCCACCTTCTTCCGGCTGGCCAACGTGGACCCGCCGTCGCACTATTTCAAGCACGAGCTCGTGCTGCCCTGGCTACGCCGCATTCTCAGTGAGGCTGACCGCTGAAACCGTTATCCTGCAAAAAGCCTGCGTACTTACACTTTCCGAAGGTAAGTACGCAGGCTTTTCCTGTGAAGGTAATTATAATGTAATGAGACCGTACCGGTATTCCTTGGTTCCGGCATTGCTGCGGAAAAGGGATACGGACTATTTCCGGGATGCGGCGGCCTGCCGCATTCAAGGTATGGGCTGGTTGCGGATCGGGATAACGTATCCGGGACGCGCAGGCATCTTCAGCATCCGCAAGGCCTCGCAGGAACACAAAACAGGGAGGGTGTCCCTCCGCCTCCGACCCTGCTGCGGCGCCAAAGTGTGTTTCCTCTCTGCCGCGGAATGTCGTTTTTTGTTAATTACACGCTCTTTTTCTAAAAAAATAATTAACTTTGCCACCAATCCAGTTAGCCCGGTGGGGCGGTGGGTTATTTATTGGTAAAGGACGTCTACGAGCGTTTTCTTCTACAGTCAAACTTCGCAAACTTGACCATAATCCGGAAGATACGGCAACGAGATGTCCATGCTGGTGTATTATGCTTGCCCGAAGCGCGCATGAGTTTCTGAACTTATGTCTGTATGGGTTCATAATATGGTTCGGCGTGGGCTAACTGCGTTGCTTATCCTGGATTGGAGGCAATGCGAAGGCCTGACTGTGGGATAAGCGACTGTCTGCTTCCCACGCTCTTTTTCAATATCTATACTAAGGAACATCTGAAACTTGTAATGCGCCCAAAGTGGGGAAGCTCAGGGCAATTTTAAAAACTTTGCTTTTATGAAAAGATTTTTGAGTTTAGCCGGTAAAGATTCGGCGGCTATGGTGTCTTGGCTTTTCCGCACATTATGTTTGGTGGCAGTGTGTGCGGTTACGTTTGGACTGAGTTCGTGCAACATCTTTGATGATGATGATGACGATGATGATGACATTCCAGGTTCCACCAATCCTCCTGTTGCTGATGATGGCCGTGCCTTGATTAAAGAACGCACTTATACTGATTTTTACGGTATCGAGCATAAGGTGGTCGCCCGTTACGATGACCGGAACCGCTTGGTGAAGGCTATTTATAAAGTGGAGTTTGACGGCAACTCTGTGACTTACTGCACTTACGAACTGGATTATACTAATGGCAAGGCGGTGGTGAAATACCGCAACGACGAGGAGGAAATCTGTCAGAATGTGGCCTCCTTTACGCTGAATGCCGACGGAACGGTCCGCGGTGTGACGGGCGATAACGGTACTTGCTCCTATACTTATGATAATGGATATCTCACGCGTGTTGTTGCAAATGTTGAGGGCGAACGTGGTGTTATCAGCCAACATTGGGTTGACGGGAATATGGTAAGAGCGGTGTCGGAAGCAGATGGCGACAAGTCCTATTATGCCTATGAATACGGCGATGAGGATAATGAAAAGGGATTCGGACTGCTGGCCGATATGGGAGTTCTTTCCTTTGCTATAGCGCAGACGCCCGATCCTGAGGTGCTGACCGGCTTCTTAGGCGACATCTTGGCAAGCAGCGGCCTTTTCGGCAAGCGTTCTGCACTGTTGCCGGTAAGTTGTGTGGAAGGTGATGAGGATGGCGTGTATGGCACTACGTATTTCCATTACGAAAAGGACAGTTACAATCGTGTGTCGAGCCTTGGTTTCGACGGCGAAGAGGATTCTTATCTATTCCATTATTCCTATTGAATAAATTAAAGCAGTATGAAAAAAGTATTATTGGTAGTGTTGGCCGCTTTGGCCGTTTCATCGGGAGTACATGCGCAGCAGGATTCGGCAATGGCCGCCAAGGTCGATTCCCTCTCGCAAGTGGTGAATCAACTTCAGGCTGACGGTGCGCGCCGTGACCACGAAGCCCGGCAGGACCGTATATGGAAACGTAAGAAGGGCATTGTCATCGGTTGGACCAACCAGACTCTTTCGGCTCCCGACGGTGAGATTATCAATCCCGACGGCACCAACAAGTGGAAGAGTAATTTGGGCGTGAACCTACGTCTGTTCGACCGTACATGGTATGTGCACAAGGCTATTGCCGGTCAGGTGCGTTTCGGCATCGACTTCGCTGTTGATGTGAACTATGCCCAGTACAAGAAGGCGAAAGGCATGAAAATTTCGTCAGGCCTCGGCGGCGGCACCGACGATGACTTCGGCGATGATTTCGGCAGTGATTTCGGCGACTACGACGACTTCGATCCTTCCATCGATATGGATCTCGGCATGCATCAGGCCGATGCCGGTGTGTCGGTAGGACCGTCGGTCACGGTTGTGCCTTTCTACTGGCTGAACAACCGCCATCTTGACGATATCAAGGTGAGCCTTTACTATCATCTGCTGCCGTCGTATTCGGGTATCATCCAAAGTGGCGACGACGACACCTCGGTAGCTTCGGCTTTTAACTTTTTCAATACCTTCGGCGGTAAGATTTCGTGGAAATTCCTCACCCTGGGCGTGGAGCATCGTTGGGGCAGCGCCAAGTACGAAGCTATGGGATTCAGTCTTGATGGAGACTCAGACTACGAGGCCTCCGGCGAGAAGATCAAGTACAAGACGACTTCCACACGCTTCTACCTGAAATTCAGCTTCTGATAACGGCAGTTTTGCAGGGGCCGTTTCGGCGGTCTCTCTTGACGCGGATAATGACATGACGGCGACTGAATCTGCAAAAAGATTCAGTCGCCGTCACGTTGTGGAAGATACAATGGAGGATTATGGCCTATGGCTGTGGCGGGCGGAATAGGCGGATCGTGTTCAGGCTCCTGCCGCCGCTGTGAGTTCTTCGACGTGTTCCATCGCCGCCTCCCAAGCCGCTTCGGCCTCGGCCAGGCGCCGCTGCAGCGCGCCATATTCCTCGAAGAGCGCCGCGTCCTGCGCTCCTTCGGGAGTGGCCAGGCGGGCCTCAAGGGTCGCTTTGTCGGCTTCGAGTGCCGACACGCGGGCCTCGCATTCCGCCACCTCCTTCTCGGCTTTGCGCAGCAGGCGCGCCTGCTCCTTGCGCTGTTCGTAGGTGAGTTTGCCGTCGGAGGGCGCGGCTGATGCGGCGGGTTCGCTTTTGTCGGGGCGGCTCTTCGTCAAGGCATCGGCCACAGCATCGGCTTCCTTGCGGCGCAGGAAGTCGTAGATGCCGCCCAGATGCTCGCGCACCTGTCCACCGCCAAATTCGTAGACTTTCGACACGAGGCCGTCCAGGAACTCGCGGTCGTGACTAACCACAATGACCGTGCCGTCGAAGGCCAGGATTGCCTCCTTCAGCACATCCTTGGTGCGCATGTCGAGGTGGTTGGTCGGCTCGTCGAGTATGAGGAAATTGACCGGTTCGAGCAGGAGCTTGATCATGGCCAGGCGGCTGCGCTCACCGCCCGAGAGAACCTTTACCTTTTTGTCGGAAGCCTCGCCGCCAAACATGAAGGCACCGAGAATGTCGCGGATGCGCAGACGCACTTCGCCGCGCGCCACGCGGTCGATGGTATCGAATACCGTGAGTTCGCCGTCGAGCAGTTGTGCCTGGTTTTGGGCGTAGTAGCCTATAGCCACGTTGTGCCCTAACCGCAGTGTGCCGCCGTGAGGAATCTCCCCCATGATACACTTTACAAGCGTGGACTTGCCCTCACCGTTTTTGCCTACGAAGGCTACCTTCTCACCGCGCTTGATGGTGAGGTTCACACCGTTGAACACGCAGTGGTCGCCGTAATCCTTGCGCACCTCCTCACACACTACGGGGTAATCGCCCGAACGGGTGCAGGGCGGAAACTTCAGGTGTAGCGAACTGTTGTCCACCTCGTCCACCTCAATCGGTACGATTTTCTCCAGCTGTTTGATGCGGCTCTGCACCTGTACGGCTTTGGTGGGCTTGTAGCGGAAGCGCTCGATAAAGTCGCGGATGTCGGCTATTTCCTTCTGTTGGTTTTCGTAGGCGCGCAATTGCTGCTCACGGCGTTCGGCCCGCAAGCGCACGTAGTCGTCGTACTTTACGCGGTAGTCGGTGATGCGGCCGCAGGCTATTTCGAGCGTGCGGTTGGTCACGTTGTTGATGAAGGCCCGGTCGTGACTGACGAGAACCACTGCTCCGCCGGAGCGGGCCAGGAAACCCTCGAGCCAGCGTATGCTTTCGATGTCGAGATGGTTGGTCGGTTCGTCGAGTAGCAATACGTCGGGGCAGCGCAACAATAGTTTGGCCAGTTCGATGCGCATGCGCCAGCCGCCTGAAAATTCCTTGGTAGGCCGGTTGAAATCGGTTGGCAAGAAGCCCAGTCCCAGCAATGTGCGCTCCATGGTCGCGCGGTAGTTCATGCCGCCCATCATCTGGAAGCGTTCGCTCTCATAGGCAAAACACTCCACAAGTTCCATGTAGCCGGCAGACTCGTAGTCTGTGCGCCGGGCCAGTTCGTCGTTCATGCGGGCAATGCGCTCCTGCTGCTCACTGATGTGCTCGAAGGCCTTTTCCGTCTCTTCTATCACGGTGAGCTCGTCGGTGAGCACCATCACCTGCGGCAGATAGCCTATTGTGACGTCGCGCTGCACGGCTACCGTGCCGCCTGTGGGCTGCTGCTGTCCGGCGAGAATCTTGAGTAAGGTTGATTTGCCCGCTCCGTTCTTGCCCACCAAGGCGATACGGTCCTTCTTGTTTATAACAAAAGAGACGTCCTCGAAAAGAGGACGTGCTCCAAATTCCACTTTCAGTGTTTCTACACTAATCATTTCGTGTCAAAGGAAAATGTTAAGCCAATGCCTTAGTAGCTGCGTGCCACGATGACGCGGCAGGTTGCCGGTTTGCCGCTCACCATGTCGACACCCGGGTTCGACTGGTCGTAGCCGTAGGGCACGCAGCGTATGGTGGCCTGCGTGTCGGCCTTGATGCGCGCCTCGGTCTCCTCTGTGCCGTCCCAAGGGCAGAGGAAGAAGCCACCGTCTTTTACGCGGCTTTTGAACTCTTCGTAGTCGTTGCAGACAAAGATGTTGTCCTGCAGGCGGCGGTTGGCTTTGTCGTATATGTTCTGCTGAATTTCCTCGAGCAGGTTCTTTACGTATTCCTCTATGCCCTCGCATGGCAATGTCTGCTTTTCGAGCGTATCGCGGCGCATGAGTTCGATGGTGCCGTTCTCCAGGTCGCGGTGTCCCATAACGAGACGCACGGGCACGCCCTTGAGCTCGTAGTCGGCAAACTTGAAGCCGGGACGCTTGTTGTCTGCGTTGTCATATTTTACGCGGATGCCCATTGCTTTGAGGCGGTCGGCCAGTGCGCCGAGTTTGCCGTTGAGTTCGCTGAGTTCGGCGTCACCTTTGTAGATGGGTACGATGACCACTTGTATGGGGGCGAGGTGTGGCGGCAGAACGAGACCGTTGTCATCGGAGTGGGTCATGATGAGGGCGCCCATAAGGCGGGTGCTCACACCCCAACTGGTGGCCCAGGCGTAGTCGAGCTGGTTGTTCTTATCCACAAACTGAACGTTGAAGGCACGTCCGAAGTTTTGTCCGAGGAAGTGGCTGGTGCCGCTCTGCAACGCTTTGCCGTCCTGCATCATGGCTTCGATGGTGTAGGTGTCGAGTGCGCCGGCGAAGCGTTCGGTCTCGCTCTTCACGCCGCGTACCACCGGTATGGCAAGGATGTCGCGGGCAAAGTCGGCATACACGTCCAGCATCTGGCGGGCACGTGCTTCGGCCTCCTCGCGGGTGGCATGGGCGGTGTGTCCCTCTTGCCAGAGAAACTCGCTGGTGCGCAGGAACAGGCGGGTGCGCATCTCCCAGCGCATTACGTTACACCACTGATTGCAGCACAAGGGCAGGTCGCGCCACGAGTGAATCCACTTGCGGTAAGTGTTCCATATCGTAGTCTCGGAAGTAGGGCGTATGATGAGTTCCTCCTCAAGCCGTGCAGCGGGATCCACTACTACGCCTTCGCCTTCGGGATTAGCCTTGAGGCGATAGTGTGTGACTACGGCACATTCCTTGGCAAAGCCCTCAACGTGTTCGGCCTCTTTCGAGAGGAAACTCTTGGGGATGAGCATGGGGAAATATACGTTCTGTACGCCGGTTTCCTTGAAACGCTCGTCGAGCGACTGCTGTATGCGTTCCCAGATGGCGTAGCCGTAGGGCTTTATCACCATGCAGCCGCGCACGTCGGCCTGTTCGGCCAGGTCGGCTTTAACAACCAACTCATTATACCATTTGGAGTAGTCCTCACTGCGCTTGGTGAGGTCTTTTAATTCTTTAGCCATAAGTTAAAATGTTATTTTCCGACCGCAAAATTACGAAATAATATCGTACCTTTGTACCAAATAAAGCGAACTTACATAATATTTTAAACGAAAATTGATTATGAAAGCAATGAAAATGACTGTCGGCGCGCTCTGCGCCGCTATGCTCCTGAGCGGTTGCTCTATGTCCAATACTGCCAAGGGCGGCCTTATTGGCGGTGGCGGTGGCGGTGCTTTGGGTGCTCTCATCGGCCAGCTCGCCGGTGGTGGCAAGGGCGCTGCGATAGGTGCTGCTATAGGTACGGCCGTCGGTGCCGGTGCCGGTACGCTCATCGGCAACAAGATGGATAAGGCCAAGAAGGCCGCCGAAGCTGCCAACGCCCAGGCCGAAATTATTACAGACTCCCAGGGCAATGCTGTGGCAACGAAGGCAACCTTCGCTTCCGGCATCTTGTTCCCCACGAGCGGTTTCACGCTCAGCGCTGCCGCTCAGAACGATCTCCGCACTTTTGCTGCCAGTCTTGACACCGACCTCGACATCAGCGTATATGGTTTCACCGACAATACGCCTTTCAAGAATAAGACTGCCGAGCAGAGCGTGGCTGAGAACCTGAAGCTCTCGCAGAAGCGTGCCCAGGCCGTCCGCGACTTCCTTACGGCCAACGGCTTCGGTCAGGCCCGCTTCAAGGAAGTGTCGGGCTTTGGGGAGAGCAATCCCGTAGCCGACAACAGTACGGCTGCCGGTAAGGAGCAGAACCGTCGTGTGGAGATTTATATCTTCCCCAGCGACGCCCTCATCAAGCAGGCCCAGCAGGCTCAGTAAACCGAATTGTCCCGACGGATAAACAAGCGGGCGGAAGGGAAAATAGCCCTTTTGGCGAATGTGATGCCTGCCGCCGGCTTGTTTGTTCGTCGATTCATATATATGTTACTAACATGATTTCCGGGGAGGCATTTCTCCTGAGAAGGTTTCCCGGAAAAAAATATTAACGATCATCATGTCTGCCAGAGTTATAATTCTGATTATCCTGACGGCTGTCGCTGCTTCGTTTGCCTCGGCCCGGGATAAGCGCCCCCAGCAGGATGTGCTTTATGTGTTTAGTGTGGCAACTTGTTTGGGCGACAGCACGGTATTCGTCTCTCCGGTGCAGGAACTCTCCGGCGAGCGCCTTAACGGCCAGACCGACTTCCTGGACAATTGCCACGACTACGCCCGGCAAATGGAGGCTCACCTGCTGGCTGAACAGGGCAAGCATTTTACGTGCGCTTTCTTTTTCGAAAAGACCTTGAAGAAGGCTGAAAAGAAATTTGCGGCGGTGTTCAAGCGCTTAAGCAAGGAGTACGGACAGTATGTCACAGGCGTCCCCGATAGCGAATTCCGTTTCCGCTTCATAACCCCTTCCGTTTCCGCAACCCCTTCTGCGGAATAACTGTAGGAGTTCGGCGGCACGTGTTGCCTTCTTCCTGTTTCTTTTACGACACCTATCATCACGATGAACGACTTTCTATTTCAGGTAGCCGACACCGCTTTTCATCTTCATGTCGGCGACATGGCCGACGCCCGCCCCATGCTGCCTTCCTACGCTCCTTTTTTTGTAGAGAAGACTACCTGCGACCTTATTTTCAACATGAACGTCGGCAATGGTCTGGTCAGTTTTACCCCTCAGGGCGAGGAACTCGGCCAGTTCGATTGCGGCGGCAACACTCACGGTATTTACCGTCAGCCTGACGGCGGCTATGTCATCACCATCTTCAGCGGCAAGGACCGTCCGGCCTGTGCCCTGGAAGCTTCGGCCGATTTCAGCCGTTGTCGCGCTACACTTTTTGGCTGCGAGAGCGAGCGTACCTTTGGCTTGAACAATGCCCTCATGATTGCCTTTGCCTTTGCCGGTGCGCATCATGGCATTGTGCTCATGCACGCTTCTGTCACCATGTACGGGGGGGCGGGTTACCTCTTTCTGGGGAAGAGCGGTACGGGCAAGAGCACGCACTCTTCCTTGTGGCGAAAGTTTATTCCCGGCTCCGACCTGCTCAACGATGACAATCCTGCTGTCCGTGTGAAGGCCGACGGCACGGTCATGGTGTATGGCACACCCTGGAGCGGCAAGACCCCCTGCTACCGCAACCTGTCCCTGCCCGTTGGCGCCTATGTCCGGCTGGAGCAGCATTCCGAGAATGTTATTGTGCGCGACAGCAAGTTGCAGGCCTTTGCCTCGCTTCTTTCTTCGTGCTCCACCATGGTGTGGGACCGCTCCTCCTACGACGCCATCATCGCCAGTGTGTCGGCCATAGCCGGCGCCGTTCCCGTGTACTATCTGAAATGCCGGCCCGACGAAGAGGCCGCGCGTCTCAGTTGCACCACGATTGTGTCCCGCCAGTAATTCCCACTTCTCTTCCTGTTGCATCGCCATGTCAGTTCTCCGGCCTTCCGCCCCGTCAGCCTCCTTTCAGAGCAAGTTCATACCCAATGCCGATTTCGTTCCGGCCGTCAAGCAGTTTATTGATGAAGGACATACGGCAACGTTTCGCGTCCGAGGCTACAGCATGCGCCCTTTTCTCGATCATGGTCGTGACAAAGTCATGCTGGCCCCCTGCCCCTCAGCCGATATTCGCCGGGGCGATGTGGTATTGGCCCAGATAGCCCCCGGCTGTTATGTGCTGCACCGTGTCGTGAGCCGTAGCGGCGATAGTCTGACGTTGCGGGGCGACGGCAATGTTTCCGGTACGGAAAGTTGCCGCGTGACCGATGTGATAGGCCGTGCCGCCGGTTTCCTCCGCAAGGGGCGTCGGTGTCCCGACCTCACCACCTCCTTCAAGTGGCGGGCCTATTCGGCCCTCTGGCCCTCGTCGCCGTTGCTGCGGCGCCTGTTGCTGGCTTTCTACCGCCGTGTGGTGCTCCGGCTGTTTCCGTCCCGCGTGGAAGCCTGACGCCTGCACAAGTTCTTGTGATCTATAGAGATATTATTTATCGATAGCTTTAATATATAAAAATAAATAAGGAGAAATGAAGATAAAATCCGGTTTTGAAATGCGTGAAGTGTGTGGCGAGAAAGTAGTCATCGCACAAGGAATCGAAAATCTCGACTTCAGCAAACTCATCAGTCTCAACGAGAGCGCCGCCTACCTGTGGGAGCGCATCGGCGACCGTCCGTTCGATGCCGCCCTTCTCGCCGGTTACCTGCAAGAGGAGTATGAGGTCGACGCCGGGCGTGCCGCGGCCGATGCCGCCGCCCTTATTGCTGAGTGGAGCCGCCAAGGCCTGCTCGAAGCCTGAGGATATGCCGCCCTTGTTCCGCGCTTTTCCGGCGGGCAGGGGCGTTGTCTTTTCGTGCCTTTTGTGCTTTTCGTTCTTTCCGTGTGCCGCTTTTCGACAGTTTGAGCGTTCTGTTCACAGAGAAAATATTAACTTTGCACCGCAAAATATAAATCAAACATAACATACAAGTACTTATGATCAAATCGCAAGACATCAAGAAGGGTACCTGCATCCGCATGGACGGCAAACTCTACTTCTGCATCGACTTCCTCCACGTGAAGCCCGGTAAGGGCAACACCATCATGCGCACCACGCTCAAGGACGTGGTGAGCGGCCGTGTGCTCGAAAAGCGCTTCAACATAGGCGAGGCGCTTGAGGATGTGCGCGTGGAGCGCCGTCCGTACCAGTTCCTCTACATGGAAGGCCAGGACTACATCTTCATGAATCAGGAAACTTACGACCAGATACCTATCGCCAAGGACCTTATCACCGGTGTGGACTACATGAAGGAAGGCGATGTCGTTGAGGTTGTGAGCGACGCCTCCACCGATACCATCCTCTATGCCGAGATGCCCATCAAGACCCACCTCAAGGTCACTTACACCGAGCCGGGCCTCAAGGGCGACACCGCCACCAATACCACCAAGCCCGCTACCGTGGAGAGCGGCGCCGAAGTGCGTGTGCCCCTCTTCATCAACGAGGGTGAGACGATCGAGGTTGACACCCGCGACGGTTCTTATCTCAACCGCGTGAAGGCCTGATGACTTTCAGCAGCGTTTCAGCTGCATTATTCCCAGTCTCCCCGCAGAGCGTGCAGCGCTTTGCGGGGAGACTCCTTTTGCATTGGCGGGTGCTCCGTTGGCACCAATGGCTTGCGTCCGGTTTCAGCTTCTCAGTGTGCCGCCTTGTCCGGCAGTATCACCGGCACGCCGAAGAAGCCCGGTGCCACCCGTAGCGGCAGGATGTTTCCCACCTTCAGGCGGGAGTAGCGCCGGGCGGCCAGCTGTATGCTCTTCGTCCGCCCGTCCCCGAAGGCCACTTCCGCGTAGTACACGTAGTAGGCTTCGCCGCGGGCGTAGGTTTTGCGTGTCAGGCGTTTGGTGCGGTGGCGTGTTTCCCGGTATTTTTTTAGGACAACCGTCTTTTCCTCACGCTGCGCCGTCGTGTCGGCCAGCGCATAGTTGCCGATGTAGAAAAGTGCCGCAAGCAGGCCCGTCACCGCTACCGTGTGGCAAAGCAGGTTCCATACGAACCGTTCCGTCATACTGACCCGTTGCCACAGCCGCCACAGGTGGAGGCCTGTGGCGGCAGCCACGGTACCTGCCGCGCCGAATACGCCCCATGCCGTTATGAGCGTGCGGCCTGCCAACGCGGCAGCAGCGGTGTAAACTACCATGGCGCCTGCCAGAAAAAGTCCGTAGCGCGCCATTCTGCCTCCGCGTTTAGGGGTGTGTTTTTCCATTATTTTGTAATTTTGCATATCCGGAGAGCTGTTCCGGCTATTGGTTTTACTAAAATTGTAATTCAAATTTACTAATAAAAAACGTTATGAGAAGAAAAGTATTCAACATTTTAGCGGCCGCGGCCCTCATGGTTGCCACACCGGCCTGCGCCCAGTTTAATCTGAAGAAAGCCATCGGCAGCGCGCAGAAGGCTGTGCAGGCCTTCACCCTGACCGACGCCCAGATGGCCGCCTACGTGCAGGAAGCTGTGGCGCAGATGGATAAGGACAATCCCGTGTTGCCCGAGGACAACGCCTACACCCAGCGCTTGCGCCGCCTCACGCAAGGCATCACCGAGGCCGATGGCATTCCCCTCAACTTCAAGGTCTATCACGTGATCGATGTCAACGCCTTCGCCTGCCCCGACGGCAGCGTGCGTGTGTTCTCCTCGCTGATGGACATCATGAACGACGACGAATTGCTCGGCGTCATCGGTCACGAGATAGGCCACGTGCTCAAGCGCCACTCGCGCAACGCCTTCAAAAACGAGCTCCTCACCGGGGCACTGAAGGACGCCGTGGCCTCCACCAGCGGCAAGGCCGCCCTGCTCACGGAGTCGCAGCTCGGTGCCCTCGGGCAGTCGCTGCTGAGCGCCCGCTACTCGCAGAAGCAGGAACTTGAGGCCGACGACTGCGGCTATGACTTCCTGGTGGCCAACGGCAAGAACCCTTGGGGTATCGTGATGAGTTTTGAAAAACTCCAGAACCTCAGCGGCGGCGCCGAGGCCAAGCAGAGTTATGTTCAGAAGATGTTTTCCTCGCACCCCGAAACCCAGAAGCGCATCGCCCATCTCACGAAGCGTTGCAACGCCGACGGCTACAAGCGTCCCGCTGCGAAATAACAGCGTCCCGGCGCTCCTTTGCCACACTTCCCGCAGTTTCGGCTCCTTGGCCGGCGCTGCGGGGATTTTTTTGTTTTGAGCGGCCGCGACAGCGGTGTGGGGAGCGTCCGCGCTTGTACATATAAAAAAGTGCCGCGCGAATCACTTCGGGCGGCACCAACTATCATTAATATTTGAAAAAAATTACTTTCTTACCGCTCGCTTGCGGTTTGACAAGTAACGGGGATAAGCCGGCGGGCGGCGCTCCGGGCCGTTTGTGACGGCGCAGTGCCGCCGCCGGCTTTTGGGGGCAGGCGGCGCGGGGTGTGCTTCCGCGCCGCCGTGAGGCTTATTCCTCGGTTTCGGTCCAGGCGTCGCTGTTCCAGCCGCCTTTGCCGTTGCTCAGGAACTCTTCTTTGCTGTCGATGGTGGAGGCGTCTCCGCCCGAATTGAGGTTGAGGGCAATCTCGCCCTCCGTGAAGAGCGCTATGTCGTTGCTTTGGGGGACAATATATTTCTTTTTCATATTGATTTTGTGCGTTTGTTTGAAGCGTGGTTTACTTGATGAATACTTTTTGTCCGTTACCCTTCACGTAGATGCCGCGCGAGGGGTAGGCCACGCGGCGGCCGTTCAGGTCATAGTAGGTGTTGTCGGCGTCCGTGGCGTCCGTTTTCACGCTGCCCACGCCCGTCGTCTCGCCGAAGAAGGTGAGCGCGTTGGCCTGGAGCGAAGCGCCTGCGGGGATGCTGCTCTTCAGGAGAAACGCCTTGTTGGCGGGTATTTCCTCCGAGTTGGCCACGTAGAAGGCCACGCCTTCGGTCTTGTTGGCCAGGCCGTAATATTCGCCGGCGGGCATGCCGTGGCGTTCCAGCGTGGTGCCGGTGAGCAGGTTTGTACCCTCGAAGTCCGGAGCGGTGGTGATAGTGAAGTTGTGACTGCCTTCCGCCCCTTCCAGGATAACGGCCGTGTTGGCGGGGATAACGCCCGTCACTTCGTCCATGATGAGTGCATTCTGCGCGTCAACAGCGCTGACGGTATAAGCCTTCACTGCCGTCGGAATCGTCACGGCGAAGGGCAAGTTGAGCGTGCTGTAGCCGGCGCGGCTGATGCTGACGGGGATTTCCGTCACCTGCTTGATGAGGACCACGTTGCCGGGGTCATTGGTGCCATTTCTCCATGTGGTGAGGCCGCGGCCCTGGTTTTGTGAACCGTTGTAGAATGTGTTGAGGAATTTATCTGTGCCGCTTATGTTAGTTCCTTCTAAAGCCATCTCCTTAGCGTTGGTGCTGCTGTGTGTGATGGCATACTCGCCGGCCCATTGCTTGTCTGTAGCTGCGGCAAGGAGGCGCAGATGGTCGCTGCCCGGGGTGCCCAGGATGAGATCGGAGTTTACGTTTTTAATATAGTACTGGCTATCCTGTCCTTCAACCTTTACGAATTGCCAGAGCGAAGCTATGTCGCCGTCGGTGATATTGGGCTTAACCACTACGGTGCGCTGTTTGTTCGTGTCATCGGTGGCGGCGATGTTGCCATCGGCGTCGGCGTAGGCTGTTTCGTAGCTGGCTTCTACGGCAGCTTGGTCGGTGGTACCGGTACGTGTGGCGAACATATTGGTCATGGCTGCCATGCCGCGCTTGAAGATGATGCGGTAGTATTCGCCTTCTTTCACCTCACGGATGGCGGTGGGCTTGAAGGTGCCGGCCAGGTTGAGCACGTTTTCTACGGTCTTTGCCTCGAGAGCTTCGGCAGCGGCCTGGGCCTCGGCGGCTGCTCCTTCACCGTAGCCGCCTATGTTGACGGGGTCGTAGGCAAATTGCGTTTCAAGCAGCCTGGTGGCGATAGCCAGGGCGTCGGGGGTGTCGTCGATGGTCTGTATGGTATAGGCTGAGCCGCCGTCGTTTTGGGCACCTGCGTTTCCACCATTGTTCCAGGTTCCTAATTTCGTATTGCCCCCGCGGTGACTTCCCAGGTAAGCAAACTCATTTCCTGCCAGTCGCAGACTGAAATTGCCGCCGGCTGATGAAGTGGTCTCGGCGTAGTAAGTGGTTCCGTTGGCGGTAATCGTGGCGTCGGTGTTGGGGCCGGTAGTGGTTATGTAGTTTCCTCCGGCCTTGTTGTAGAGCTTAAGGCCGCCAGCTTCCTGTACGAAGGCCCACATGGCGCCACCGAACTTGTCGTAGCTGTTGATGTAGTTACTGGTAAACGGTGTGGTTCCGGGGTATAAGCCCGATCCGCCAGCCGCAATTTTATCGTTGCTCTCGCGCACCACGTAGCGGTCAGTCCCGTTGCGCGTGTACATCGTGTACCACTTCGGGCTTTCCGGCGTGGAGAACTGGAACGGGGCGCTCTGTGACGAAACGTTCAGCGTGAAGTTGTGGTTGTCGGCCGTGATGGTGGTGTTGGCGTTTGTGAAGTTCGCATCACCGTAGAAGGAAGAAAGTTCGGGCTTCTCTGCAGTTGAGTTATTCGCTACAATCTTTGAGTTTTTCCACGAGTAGTTTGTATGGCTGTCGTTGATGAAGTAGTTGACTCTCAGCTTCTGAATATCGGGAGTGACATCGGTTGTAACCTTTTCGAAAGTGAACTGGCTGCTCGGGGTGTTAGCGGTGCTGATAAATTGGGCGTTCCAAAGAGACAAATAACCGTTGCGGTCGTTGAAGCCATGGTTGCCGGTGTTGTGGAGCGTTATGCAGAAAGTAGTAGTGGGGTTGATTGTATCTTTATAGGTGGCTTCGGTGATGTCGTAGCGCGTGGTGATGCCGGTGTTTGTCTCGTCGGCATAGTAGAGGTTGCAGCGGGCATTGCCTCCGTCGCCTCCATCGCCTGTGGTGCCGAGCACCATGCCAGCGGGGAAGGCCGCGTTGCGCAGCTGATAGCCGTCGGTCTCATTACCTGTCAGACACCAGTAGCCCGTGATGCCGGTGGGATTGCCGGTCACGAGTTTGAGATTGCCGTTGGCATCCACATGGTTGCCGTCAGCGATGATATAGTGGCCGGATCTGTTCTTGATGGTGTACCACTTCGTAGTGGCGGCGTACTGATTGTCCGTAGGTTCGTCCGAAACCTCGAAGGTTTGTTGCGCCTGCATTGTGCCTATCCCCGCGAAGGCGAGGAAGAGCGTCATAAGAAGCGTAAATTTCTTCATGCTGTGAAGGTTTTTTGTTTTGATGTTGTTATTAATGTTGATGTGTAATTTTTTTAAGGATTGCGCGCCTGCCCGGGATTGCCGCTGTTGCCGGCGGCACTGATGGGAACGGCGGCGGCAGCTGGTCCGGAGGCGGGCAGGGACGGCTGTTCATCTCTAATTTTGCGCAAAGGTACGCCGCAAGTGTTAAAATATAAAACGGGGGGGTGAAAAATTGTTAATAGATTAGATTTTTTTGCTACACGAGTTCCTCTGGCGGCGCCGCAGGCGGGTGGCGCTCCGCGGCGCCGCGAAGAATTAACAGTTTTAACTTTCATGAACATTTTGCAGTGGTCGCGAAAAAAAAGCATTACTTCGTGTGGCGAGGCGAAGTAATGCTTTTTTCAGAGGAAGTAGTGGTGTTTTCACACCATTACTTGGTTTTTCGTTGCGAAAACATCGTTTTTTAACCGAAAACAGGGCGCGGAGGCCTGCAAAACAGGGGCAGATCGCTGCGGTCTGCCCCTGTGCTGACGCAAAGATACAAAATTTTCGGGCCGAAAGCAAGAAGTGTTAAAATGCCGCCCGCCGTGCCGGCGGCCTCCCCGCGCCTCCGCTCCGAGGCCTTAGGGGAGGCTGTCGCTCCCGCTTTTTTTCTTAACTTTGCAATTGTAAAAAAAATCTTTCCCCGCAAGGGGGCAACACCGTCAAAGCATGTACGCAATCCTGATCAACGCCGTGGCCGTGGTGGCCGGCAGCGCCGTGGGCGCACTGGCCCGCAAGGGCATCCGCGAGAAGTATATCACCGTGCTCAACACCGCCATGGGGCTGGCCGCCCTCGTGCTCGGCACCAACGTGGCCATGGCCAATATGCAGAAGAGCGGTTACCCGGCCCTCTTCATCGTCTGTCTGGCCCTGGGCGGCCTGGTGGGCACGATGCTGCGCCTGGACCAGCGCATGGAGCGCGCCACGAAGCGCGCCTCGGCCAACTCCAACCTGGCCGAGGGCATCACCACCGCCATTCTGCTGTGCTGCGTGGGCACGCTCTCGATGATGGGGCCCGTGCTCAGCGCCCTCTACGGCGACAATACCTACCTGCTCACCGCCGCCACGCTCAACCTCGTGACGATGATTGCCATCTCCTCGAGCTACGGCTTCGGCACGGCGCTCACGGCCGTGGCCGTGTTTGTGTGGCAGTCGGCTTTCTATGCCATCGCCCACGTGTCGGCGGCCTTTATCTCTGAAGAACTGATAGCCGAGGTGTCCATCGTGGGCGGGGTGCTCATCGCCGCGGCGGGGCTCGGTGTGCTCAACATCAAGGACTGCCGCACCATCAACCTGCTGCCGGCGCTGCTCATGCCGCTCCTTTTCTTCCTGGTAAAAAACCTGGTGGAGCAGCTGGCAGCATAAGCCTGCGGCCTGTTGCCGTACCGGTTGAAAAGAAAATGTAATGAAAGAAAAACTGAATCTGATTGTCACGCGGCCTTGCACTACGGCCGACATTCCCCTCCTGCGCCGCCTGGCGGAGGTGGCCTTCCGCCACACCTATCGCGACATACTCCCGGCCGGACAGCTGGACTACATGATGGACTGGATGTACAGTGCCGGGAGCCTGCGCCGGCAGATGGAGCAGGAGCACCATGCCTTCTTCGTGGCCCTGCGCGGCGGCGAGCCCTGCGGCTACGTGTCGGTGGAGCGCCAGGGCGAGGCGCTCTTCCACCTGCAGAAGATATATGTGCTGCCCCAGGCGCAGGGGCAAGGCGTGGGCCGCCTGCTCTTCGACCGCGCCGTGCAGCATGTACGCGCCACGCACCCCGGCCGCAGCCGCCTGGAGCTGAACGTGAACCGCAGCAACAAGGCGCGCGGCTTCTACGAGCGCCTGGGGCTGCAGGTGCTGCGCGAGGGCGACTTCGCCATAGGCTGCGGCTACTTCATGAACGATTACATCATGGGGATGGAGGTGTGAGCGCCGGTGCGGCGGCAGGGGCTTACAGTCTGCTCAATGATAGAAAAATGAAAGAGGCCGTCTGAAACTTGTCAGGCGGCCTCATCTTATATGGTGGATATATCAGTTTGTGGCGATTGAAAATAGATATTCCTTAATTTCTACTTCACTTCCTCAAAATCTACGTACTCGCCTTCGTCTTTGCCGAAGAACTTGCCGTTTTTGTGTTGCGGGGCAGTGCCGGTGGTCGATGACTGGCGGCTGGAACCGGCATGCGTCGAGGAGTTGCCGGTGCGCTGTGACTGTTGCGCCCCGCCGCCCATGGCGTCGCGGAAGGCTTTTGCCGTACGGCGCACCCCGAAGAGCAGGCGTAGGAGACCTATGACTGCGGAGAAGATGATGACTATAATCGAAAAGAGGAGAAGAGGCAGGCATCCGTACATGTGGGCGGAATATTTCAGTGGGAGAGTTAAAAAAACTATAGGTGGGTGATAGGCGGGGGAGCTCGTCAGGCTCTCTTCGTGGCGTGATTGGCTATGATGGAGGTCAGCACGTAGAGAATGATGATATAGGCAAAGGCCGTCCAGCTGAACGCGATGAGCAAGGCGAGGCTTATCAGTATGAAAGTGTAGCTCAGGGCGTTGCCCTTCCAGCCGAAATGCTTGAACTTCAAGGCGAACATGGGGATCTCGGCCACGAGCAGCCAGCAGGAGAGCACGATGCCTGCCAGCAAGGCCCAGAGCATGTGGGGAGTGGTCGTGAGACGCTCGTGGGCGCCGTAGGCCAGTGCCGCCCAAAACAGGGAGTTAGCCGGCGTGGGAAGTCCGATGAAGGAGGTCGTCTGCCGCTCGTCAAGGTTGAACTTGGCTAAGCGCAGGGCAGAGAAGGCGGCGATGAGAAAGGCGGTGAAGGGCAGGGCGTCTGCCACCGGACCTGAAAACGACAGGTGCGGCATCAGTTCACGCAGCAGGGCAAAGACGATGGCGGCCGGAGCCAAACCGAAGGTGATGTCGTCGGCCAGCGAGTCGAGTTCTTTGCCGATGGGCGACGATACGCCGAGCAGGCGGGCGGTGAATCCGTCGAAGAAGTCGAACACGGCGCCGCCGGCAATGAAGGCAAAGGCAAGGTCGTAGGCCGGTTGGGGTTGCAGGGCAAAGTAGGTGGCTATACAGCCGCAGATGAGGTTGCAGCAGGTGATGGTGTTGGGAATGTGCCGTTTCATGACGGTGTGCTCCTTTAAGGTTTTACCGTTAATCTTTTGACAAGTGGTGCGTGCCTTATTGCATGCGGGCGATGATTGTTTCGTTGCCCACGGTTGGCTGACCGAGGGTTACGAGCACTTCGGTGCCGAGAGGGAGGTAGACGTCTACGCGCGAGCCGAACTTGATGAAGCCGAGGTGCTCGTCGATGTAGCACTCGTCGCCGGGCTGGGCGTAGGTGACGATGCGGCGTGCCACGGCGCCGGCCACCTGGCGCACGAGGATTTCTTCTCCTTGCGGTGTTTTTATGACGATTGTGGAGCGTTCGTTCTCGGTGCTGGCCTTGGGCAACCATGCTTTGTGGAAGTTGCCGTTGTGGTGCTTGACCATTTTGACGACGCCGTCCACCGGAAACCAGTTGGCGTGTACGTTTGTCACAGACATGAACACCGAAACCATGAGGCGGCGGTCGCGGAAGTATTCGTTTTCATCAACTTCTTCTATGACCACTACTTTTCCGTCGGCCGGTGCCACTACCGTCTTTTCCGTTTCGCCGTTGAACAGGCGTATGGGGCAGCGGAAGAAGTTGACGACAATGCCGTAGAGTATCAAACTCACTGCGAGTATGATATAGAAAAGATAGGGTAAGGACGGTAATAAGAAAAAGTAGGATAAACAGTTGATTACCAATAATGCGAGGCCTAACAGAAGTATCGTGTTGCGTCCTTCGCTATGGAGTCGTGGTTTGCGGATAGCACTTATTCTTCCCATTGTTTTCGTTGAGGAGGTTAAAGAATTGAGTGATAGATTTTCTGCAAAGATAATTATTTCTGTTTAAACAGAGAAATTTGTGACCTATGTACTGCACTTCCTGCGCATGATGGCAGGGCGGGTGGCGGCGTGCGGGGGCGTCAGTTGCCGGTTTCCCACTCGTCGGTAAGAATCTGCTCCAGCTCTTCGGGAGAAAGTTTCAGTTTGAAGCGGCCGTTGGTGGCTATGGAGATGGCGCCGGTCTCTTCCGACACAATCAGCGCCAGGCAGTCACTTTTCTGCGACATGCCTAAGGCCGAGCGGTGGCGCAGTCCGAGTGATTTGGGGATGTCGATGTCGTGTGAGACGGGGAGTATGCAGCCGGCGGCCATGATGCGGCCGTGGCTGATGACCATCGCCCCGTCGTGTAGCGGACTGTTCTTGAAAAATATGTTCTCGATGAGTCGCTGGCTGATGTCGGCGTTGATGGTTTCGCCGGTACGCATGATTTCGCCGAGCCCTACGTTCCGTTCAATGACGATGATGGCGCCCACTTTCTGTCGGCTCATGTTCATACAGGCCATGACGACGGGTAAGATTTCCTTGCGGTGCGGGTTTTCCTTTTTCTTCTTTTTGGAAAGGAAGCGGAATATGAAGTTGGCGCGGCGGCGTGTGCCGATGCTTGAGAAGAAGTGGCGTATTTCCTCCTGGAAGAGAATGACGAGCGCCAGTACGCCCACGTTCACCAGCTTGTCGAGGATGCCGCCCAGCAGACGCATTTCGAACAGTTGCGTTACGAGCAACCATACGACGATGAAGACGAGGATGCCCGAGAATATGTTGGCTGAGCTCGACTCCTTCATCAGCCGGTAAATGTAGTAGAGCAGTGTGGCTACGGCCACAATATCTATGAAATCTATAATGCCGAATTGTAGCATGGTGTGTCTTTATGTATTAGGATAAGGACTTTCCGCCGAGTGCCGCTATCATCCTGACGGCTTCGGCGGCCGGCCGCACGTCGTGCACCCTGAGGATGTGTGCCCCATTCATGAGTGCGATGGTGTTGAGCACGGTCGTGCCGTTGAGGGCTTCTTCCGGGCCGCCGCCGAGCAGGCGGTATATCATCGACTTGCGCGATATGCCCACGAGCAACGGAACCTCCAGCATGCGGAACTCCCCGAGATGTGCCATCAGCTCATAGTTATGTTCCAGCGTCTTGCCGAATCCGAAACCGGGGTCGACAATGACATCTTTCACCCCGAACTCGCGGAGGCGGAGCAGACGTTCGGCAAAATAGAGCATCACCTCGCGCATGAGGTCGTCGTATTGCGGCGCCTGCTGCATGGTTTGCGGTTTGCCCTTTATGTGCATGAGGATGTAGGGGACGCCGAGGCGTGCCACCGTGCGGAACATGTCGCGGTCGAATTGTCCGCCCGATATGTCGTTGATAATGTCTGCGCCATATTCCTCCACACACATCCGCGCCACCTCCGCCCGGAATGTGTCGACTGAGACGATGGCGTCCGGCACTTCCCGCCGCACCACGGCCAGTCCGCGGCGCAGACGCTCCATTTCTTCCTCGGCCGATACGTCGGCGGCACCGGGACGTGAGGAGTAGGCGCCGACGTCTATCATCGTCCCCCCCTCGGCCACAATCTGCCGGCACCGGGCGGCAATGGCCTCCTCGCTCTGTTGCCGGCTGCCGGCATAGAAAGAATCGGGCGTGAGATTGAGAATGCCCATGACCTGCGGCGTTTCGAGGCTGACGAGGCGTCCCCTGCAATTGATGGTATACATATATATTGTTTATATAAGCGTTTCTTCTGCGGACCAATGTTTGTGGTGGGCCAAGTGTCCGGATATAGTCCGGAAAACTCCACGTTCGGCGAGCTGCTGGCGCCTTTCGTACAAAATTACGCAGAATATTTTTTTTGACACGATTCTGTCAGTAAAAATCGTTACTTTTGCGCCAAATATAGTAGTTAAAGACAATATCAGCATCATGAATATTTCCGAACTCTACGAGCTATACCGCCAGCACCCGGTTGTGACTACCGACACGCGTGATTGCCCGGCCGGCTCCTTATTCTTCGCGTTGCGCGGCGCTTCGTTCAATGGCAACGATTTCGCCCTCAAGGCTCTTGAGGCCGGTTGCGCCTATGCCGTGGTGGACGATCCGGCTGTGGGTGGCGACGAACGCCTCGTGCACGTACCCGACGCGCTTGCGGCCTTGCAGCAATTGGCTGCCCACCATCGCCGCGTGCTGGCCACCCCCGTGGTGCAGGTGACGGGTACTAACGGTAAAACCACTACCAAGGAACTGCTGGCGGCGGTGCTCGGCAGCAAGTTCAATGTGCTCTACACGCAGGGCAACCTCAACAACCATATCGGCGTGCCGCGCACGTTGCTGCGCCTGCGTCCTGAGCACGAATTGGCTGTGATAGAGACTGGTGCGAACCATCCCGGCGAGATTGCCATGCTGAGCCGTATTGTCGATGCCGACTGCGGACTGATTACCAATGTGGGCAAGGCCCACCTCGAAGGCTTCGGGTCGCTCGAGGGGGTGTTGCACACCAAGGGCGAGCTGTACGACTACTTGCAGGCGAAGCCCGGCGGATTCATTTTTCTGCACGGCGACAATGCCTTGTTGTGCGGCATAGCCGGCGGTTTGCCGGCCAAGACCTACGGACAGCCCGGCCACGGTTACGACGTGGAGGGCGAGGTGCTGGGTTGCGCGCCTTATTTGCAGCTGCGCTGGCGGCCGCGCGACGGCCAGTGGCAGGAGGTGCAGACGCAATTGGTGGGGGCCTACAATCTTGATAACATATTGGCCGCTGCTGCCGTCGGCTTGCATTTCGGTGTGGAACCGGCGCGGATTTCGCAGGCCGTAGCCGCTTATAAGCCCACCAACAACCGCTCCGAACTGATGGAGACGGCGCACAACCGGCTGGTGGTCGATGCCTACAACGCCAACCCCACGAGTATGGCCGCTGCCCTTGAGAATTTCCGCCTCATGCAGCACGAGGGAAAGATGGCTATTCTCGGCGAGATGCGCGAGCTGGGCGCAGCCTCCGGCGAGGAGCACCGCCGCGTGGTGCAGCTGGCCGAGGCCGCAGGCTGCCGCGAATTGTGGTTCGTGGGCGAGGCTTACCGTCCTTGGGCGGGAGCGCATCGCGTGTTTGCCGATGTCGGGGAGGTGAAGCGCGAGCTGGCCCTGTCGCCGGTAAGCGGTCGTCTCATTCTGATAAAGGGAAGTAACGGTACCCGCCTCTTCCAACTGCCCCAGCTGCTTTGAGCTTGCAGGGGCGTTAAGGAAATACTTGTTTGACAAACGAATCGCCGCACAACACGCTCAGGTGTTGTGCGGCGATTATTTTGTGGTGCGTCAGCCCGTAGGTGCGGGCGGACGGTGGTTACTGCTGTACGAGCGCGAGTGTGTCGCTGGCAATGAGGAGCTCCTCGTCGGTGGGTACGACCACTACTTTCACACGGCTGTCGGCGGTCGATATGATTTCTTCCTCGCCGAAGTTCTTGCGGTTCTTCTCCTCGTCGAGCTTCACGCCGAGGAACTCGAGGCCGCTCACCGAGTTGTAGCGCACATCCCACTGGTGCTCGCCCACGCCGGCGGTGAAGACGATGACATCAACGCCTCCCATGATGGCGGCATAGGCGCCGATGTATTTCTTGATGCGGTGCGAGTACATTTCCAGAGCCAGTGCGGCGCGCTGGTTGCCGGCTGCGCTGGCGGCCTCCACTTCGCGCATGTCGCTGCTCACGCCGGAGATGCCCAGCACACCGCTCTTCTTGTTGAGCAGGTCGCTCATTTCGTCGGGTGTGAGTCCTTCGGCCTTCATGATGGCCAGCACGGCCGAGGCGTCGATGTCGCCCGAGCGGGTGCCCATCATGACGCCCTCCAGCGGCGTGAGTCCCATGGAGGTCTCGTAACATTTGCCGTTCTTTACGGCCGAAACCGAAGCGCCGTTGCCGATGTGGCAGGTGATGATTTTGAGGTCTTCGGCCTTCTCGCCCAGAAACTCTGCCACGCGGGCTGTGACGAAACGGTGGCTTGTGCCGTGGGCGCCCCAGCGGCGTATGTTGTTGTTCTCGTAATACTTGTAGGGCACGGCATACATGTAGCACTTCTCGGGCATGGTCTGGTGGAAAGCCGTGTCGAACACAAACACCTGCGGCAGTTCGGGCAGCATGTTCTTCACCGCCTGGTAGCCCTTGAGGTGGGCGGGGCTGTGGAGCGGAGCCAGGTCCATGTACTGCTTCCACTCCTCGAGCATGGCGTCGGTCACCACCTGGCTCTGCGTGAAGCGTCCGCCGGCCACGATGCGGTGTCCGGCGGCCGAAATCTCGCTGAGGCATTTGATGGCGCCGTACTCGGCGTTGAGCAGGGTGTCGAACATCAGTTTGATGCCCTCGGTATGTGTGGGACAAGGTGACTCGATGATTTTCGTCTCACCGTTGATTTTCGTTTTCAGGAAAGAGCCTTCCAGCCCTATCTTCTCAATGCCGCCGGCGGCGAGCACGCTCTTGTCGGTCATCTCGTAGAGCTTGTACTTGATGGAGCTGCTGCCGCAGTTGATTACTAAGATTTTCATGTTTGTAAAATATGTATTATGTGTTTTCAGAATAAGCCGGTGAACGGTGCGCGCCACCCGCTGGCGGACGGGCGCACGGCTGAACCGCGCACGGGTATCCGCGCGCATGGTGCTGCAAATGTACATTTTTTTTCATTAGGAGCGGGTCGGGCGACGGCGGTTTTTGTGCCCGGAGGGATAATTAGTGGCGGGTGTGCGGGGAACGTATTTCTCGCCCGATGATAGTTTCTTGTGCAAAAGTCAAGCATTTTCGCGTATTATTTGTATTTTTGCAACGAAAGCAAGTGAAATGATAACTAAAGCGAATAATCATGAAATTGAAGATAGCAGTACTCGCCGGCGACGGTATCGGCCCTGAGATTTCGGCCGAAGGTGTCAAGGTGATGCGCGCCGTATGCGCGAAGTTCGGCCATGAGGTCACGTTTACCGAGGCGCTGTGCGGCGCCGCCGCCATCGATGCCACGGGCAATCCCTTCCCGGAGGATACGTTCGAGGTGTGCCGCTCGGCTGACGCCGTGCTTTTCTCGGCCGTAGGCGACCTCAGGTACGACAACAATCCCGCCGCCAAGGTGCGCCCCGAGCAGGGACTGCTGGCCATGCGCAAGCAGCTCGGCCTCTACGCCAACATCCGCCCCGTGCAGACCTTTGACTGCCTGGTGCACAAGTCGCCGCTGAAGGATGAGATTGTGCGCGGCGCCGACTTCGTGTGCATCCGCGAGCTCACCGGCGGCATGTATTTCGGCGACAAGCAGGAGGGCGACGATTACGCCAGCGACACCAACGCCTACAGCCGCCACGAGGTGGAGCGCATCCTCGAAGTGGCTTATGCCTACGCCCTGCGCCGCCGCCGCCACCTCACCGTGGTGGACAAGGCCAACGTGTTGGCCTCGAGCCGCTTGTGGCGCAAAGTGGCGCAGGAGATGGCTCCGCGCTATCCCGAGGTGACTACCGACTTCATGTATGTGGACAATGCCGCCATGCGCATGATTCAGGAGCCTACTTTCTTTGATGTCATGGTGACGGAAAATACCTTTGGCGACATCCTTACCGACGAAGGGTCCTGCATCACCGGTTCGATGGGCCTGTTGCCCTCGGCCTCCACGGGAGAGAGCACACCGGTGTTTGAACCCATACACGGCTCGTGGCCGCAGGCCAAGGGGCAGAACATTGCCAACCCCTTGGCGCAGATTCTGTCGGTGGCCATGCTCTTCGAGCACTTCGGCCTGGCTGAAGAGGGCGCCCTTGTGCGCCGGGCCGTCGACGCCAGTCTCGACGCCGACGTGCGCACGCCTGAAATACAGGTGCCCGGCGGCGCACATTATGGCACGAAGGAGGTGGGACAATGGATTGCCGACTACATCGGGCAGGCCTGAGCGGGCCGGCATCTGCCATTTTAACATTTCTTGCTTTCGGCTTGAAAATTTTGTATCTTTGCAATAGCAGGGGGCTGGTCTTGACGCGACCGGCCCCCTGTTTTTGCGGTTCCGGCAGGGTGTTTGCCCCAGACGAAGTAATGCTTTTCGCCGAAAAGCATTACTTCGCGGAGAAAAAGTCCGTATTCGCGGAGAAAATGCAAGTAGTCCCGTAAAAAATGCAAGTAATGCTTTTACTCCTTCCCGTATTCAAGGGCTTGTCCGGCCTATTGCCACTGTGAAATCAATAAACCGTTTTTAACAAAAAACGCCCTTCCGAAGGGCTTGAAAGGTTAAAAATGTTAATGTCGTTCCGGCAAAAAAAGCACCGGCTGCAGGAGCACGTCCCCCTGTAGCCGGTGCGGGTGTGTGGTGGGCGTAGTCTTACTGCGGCAAGGTTACGCGGAAGAGGTTGCTGTCGGTGTGTTCGCGTTTGATGATGTCCTTCATCTGCTCCACGATGGCGGGGTGCTGCGCCGCCACGTCGTGGTCTTCGTGCAGGTCGTTGGCCAGATCGTAGAGGCGGCATTCGCCGCGTTGAACCACCAGCTTCCAGTTGCCCATGCGCAGGCCGAGCATGTTCGTCTCGTGAAACTCCCAGTAAAGGAACTCATGCTTGGGCTGCTCCTGCCCCACGAGGGTGGGATAGAAGGATATGCCGTCGAAGTAGTCCTTCTCGAGCGATTTGTTCGTGTAGCGCTCCACGTAGTTGTCTATGCCCGCGATGTCGCAGAAGGTAGGCATGATGTCGTAGAAAGCCAGCTGGTGGTCGTTGACCGTACCCGCGGCCACGCGGCCCGGCCAGCGCACGATGAAGGGAATGCGTATGCCACCCTCGTAGGTGCTGCGCTTCTTGCCCTGAAGCAGGCCGTCGCGGTTGAAGAAGTCGGGGTCGGCGCCGCCCTCCTCGTGGGGGCCGTTGTCGGAGGTGAAGATTACCACCGTGTTCTCGTCGAGACCTTTCTCCTTGAGTTTGGCCATGATTTCGCCGACTTGGGCGTCAAGACGCGTTATCATGGCGGCGAACTCCGCGTGTCCGTAGTCGGTGGGATTGTAGCGCGAGCCCTGGTTGCCGCCGAAGGTTTTTTCCTTGCAGAAGTGCCCCTTGTAGGCCAGGAGGATGGAGTCCTCCGGCTGTACGAGCTCGGCGTGTGGCAGGGTGTAGGTGAAGATGCCGAGGAAGGGTTGGTCGGCGCTCTGCGCGTCAAGCCATTCGAGGGCTTTGCGGTGTATCATGTCGGAGGAGTACTGCGGGCGCTTGCGGTAGTCGGGGCCGTACATGGGGTGCTTGATGTTTTCCTCGAGCGTCACGCGGCGCACGCCCTCGTCGCCGCGCGAGCGGCTGTACTCATTGAGGAAGTTGGGGTAGTACAGGTGCGCCTGAAACTGGCACAGGTAGCCGTAATACTCGTCAATGCCGCGCTTGTCGGGGGTGGATGCGGAGCCCTCGTAGCCGCCGGCCCATTTGCCGAACATGCCCGTGGTGTAGCCGTTGTCCTTCATTATCTCGGGAATGATGATATGGCGCGTGTCGTAAGGTTCCTGTCCCACCACCGTGTAGTCGGCGTTGCTGCCGTAAAGGTTTGCCTGCAGATTGCCGTTGTTCCAATATTCCTTGTTGCCGCGCACGTGGGTATGGCCCGTATGCTGGCCCGTCATGAACGAGGCGCGCGAGGGAGCCGACACCGGGCTGCCGGAATAAGCCTGCGTGAAGCGCATTCCTTCGGCGGCAAGCCGGTCAATGTGCGGTGTGGCGATGTATTGCTGGCCGTAGCAGGCGAGGTCGCCGTAGCCCATGTCGTCGCACATGATGTATATGATGTTGGGCTTTGACTGCCCGGCTGCGGCCAGGGCAACTGCTGCGCCGGCACCGCAAATTATCATTCTTTTATTCATATCTGTTACAATGTTTCTTGTTCAAGGTAAGTCCGCGCTGCCGGTTGTCCGTCTCCGGTAGTCTCCGGCAGCTGGCGGGGACAATTTATTTAAGGTATATCTTTGAGGTGGCGCCTTTCGTGGCGGTAAGCACTTTCACCACGTAGGTGCCGGGCACGATGCCGGCCACGTTCACGCGGTTTCCGGCAGCCGAGGCTACGAGTTCGCCGGCTGGGGTGTATACCTGTACGCGCGTCACCTTCGAGTCGGCCTTCACCACTACGCTGCGGTCGCGGCCCGATATTTCCACCAGTTCGTTGCGTCCGTCGCCGGTGGCCTGGCCTATGCCGGTTCCCGTCATGGTGTTGGGCGAGAAGCAGGCCACCAGGTCGATGCAGTGGTCGCGTACGAAGTCGTAGACGGCGTCTACGGAGACGATGCGGTTACCTTCTTTCCAGCAGATGAAGGCGGCGTTGCCCAGCGGCGTTGCCTCCGCCACGTGGCCGGCCTCCTCGGCGGGACGCAGTTCGGCCTTGCCGCGTGCGGGGTCGTTGGGACGCACGCTCACCGGATAGGTTTCGGGCATTGTGTCGGTCAGGTAAAGGATAAAGTCGACCGTCTGGCCCACCACATCGTCCTCTGCTTCTGTCATGCCGTTTGCCGTCAGGCGGAAGCGCATGCGTGTGCGGCCTGTCTTGAAACCTTCGGCGGGCACGTTGATGCGTGCCGTCATTTTGCGGGCCATGTCCAGCTGCTGCGCGGTCTCGAAGATGCCGTCGCGGTTCCAGTCGAAGTACACCCAGGCCTGTTCGTCTGCCGAGGGCACGTTGTTGAGCGTCAGCATGAGGTCGAAACTTTCGCCGGCCACTACCGTGGCGGCCGATTGCGTGTAGATGGTGTGCCACGTGGTCGGGGCGCTTGCCGACGCCGTGGTGAGTTGTCCGTTGGTCACTACGGGGAGCGGATAGCTCAGCGGGACGAGGGCTCCCGTGCCGTTGATGGCGGCGCGCATCAGGTAGTGTTCGCCGGTCACGCCGCACGGCAGATCGTATATCTGGGCTTCGCGTGCGAAGTCGCTGCGCAGCAGACTGAACTCCAGTAGGGAGTCGCCCGCCACGGTGAGTGTGGCTGCCGCCTCGTCCTTGCGGGCGAAGGGGCGCAGGTAGTAGGCGCCTTGGGCGGCCTCGTCGGTGAGCACGTGCCAGCGCGTTCCGGTCTCCTCGCCGGCGGCCTTGAGCGCTTCGTGACGGTGGGCGTTCACGACGAGGTAACCCTCGGTGTTGTTGTTGCTGCCTACGAAATACCAGGCCTGGCGCGCCGAGTCATTGCGCGGTTGCCACGACAACTGGCCGTTGTCTCCCATCTCGAGCACGCGGCCGTCTGTGCCCCGCAGGGCATACTTGTGTTCGGGCTTCCCGACTGCTGCCGACGGCATGAAGGGGCGCAGTTCGTAGAGGTTCTCCGTTTCGGAGAGCATCCAGTAGGAGCCGGTGTTCGTGTTGCCGGCGTGGTAGGCGATGATAGCCGTGGAGGCACCGTCTTTATTGAGGCCGCGCGGCGAATTGTCCGTGTTGTCATAGTTGGCGCAATCTGTTGATGTCAGCCGGAAGTAGTTTTTCACGCTGGCGTCGCTTTTTTCGTTGCGCACTACGTAGTATTCGACAGGCGTGCTGCCCGTGTTGATTTTTGAGGCGGAACTGGCCGGCAGGTTACAGCTCTGGATGTAATGTCCCGTAGCCGCGTTGCGGATGTAGTAGCAATGTTCCTTTCCGGTGGGCACAAACTGCCAGTACTGCCGTTCGGTCACGCTCTGTCCGGCTACGACCAGCGAGCCTGCGGCCGTTTCGGTGATGTATTGCGAGGCGTTGGAGAACCACGTGATGTGGTAGAAGGCGTCGGCTTTGGGCGTCTCCCCGTCAGAGGGCGCGGGCGGTGTGGTCTCGGCAATATCTTCCGTGCCGCCGACGGTAATTCCTGTCAGTCCGAAGAAGCATCCTGCGTTTTCCGTACCTTTGGTGACGGTGATGGAGATGACGAGTGATTTTTCAGCCGTCTTATTCCCGGCGGCCGTGAGCGCCCAGTATTTGTGGACAGCCGAGGCTGTGCCGACGCCGGCGGCTATGTCTATGTCGCTGAGAGTAGCGAAGTCGGTGAGCGTGCCGGCGTTTTCGCCGCATTTCACGTCGACGTTGAAGCGGCGCACCTTGTTGTCGGCGTTCTGCTGGTAGCTGCCGCTGCCGTTGAGGGCATGGATGTCGAGGCCCATCTTGTCGAAATTGAGCGCTGCGGGCAGTCCGCTGATGCTGACGGTGAGGTTGATGGTGGGCGAACTGCTGCCGTTCACATCAGGACATATCATGCCTCCTGTCACGGCGGTGCCGTTGCCTTTCAGGCTGTGTGAACTTGCGAGCGAGGTCGTGAGCCCTTCTATGGGGTGCCCCTCCGCGTCGACCACCTTTACCGCGACGCCTGCGGCGTTGGTGCCGGATCTTTCAAATTTGATTCCGATCTTTCCTTCTCCGGCGGCCCGGCAGAGCCCGGCGGTGAGCAGGAGAAGCAGAAAGCTGAATAGTAAACGTTTCTGCATGTTGTTTTGGCTGAGTGTTTAAGGTTAGTGTTTTTTTGTTCCGGCGCATGCCGCCGGATGGCTTTATCCTTGCAAAGATATGTATAATAATTGTGCCTGCCAACCTTTTTTATAAAAAACGGAACGGCCAGGAGCGGCGTCGGCCCCGGCCCCTGTATACGGAAATACGGCAACTGCTTTCTGAAGCAATTGCCGTATTTCTTGTCGGGGTGACTGGATTCGAACCAGCGACCACACGCCCCCCAGACGCGTACTCTAACCGGGCTGAGCTACACCCCGTGCACAAACGGAACCTCTTAGCGGGGGAAGTGTCTTGTTCCGTTTTGCGAGTGCAAATTTAGAGCTTTATTTTGTTACCGCCAAATTTTATGGAGCTTTTTTGCAATATTTTTTTCGGTATTTGTGTGGCGGTGTGATGCTTTTATGAGCTCTTGGGCGCTAAATGATTGACAGCCAGTATGCCGTTGCCGGATGGCTTCGGCGGCGATGTCAGATGGCTTCGGCTACGATTTCTATGCTGTAGCCGCCGTTCCATGTTCCGCCGCCGTCAAGACGGTTGATGTAAGGGCGTCCGGCTATGTCGCCTTCGTAGCCGATGCGGTCGCATAGGCCGTACCAAGGTTCCACGCATACGAAGGGGGTGTGCACGCCCTGCGGTGCCCAGAAGAGCCACACGGGCGCGTCGCTTTCTATGCGCACCCGGGGGCGCCGCTGCTTGTCGAGGAGTGTGGCGGCCTTGATTTGCGCGCGGTCGAATATGAGAGCTTCGTGGGCAAAGGTCGATACGGACAATGGTACGAGCCCGTCGTCGGTGCGGGGTATGTCGAAGTGTTCGGGTCCTACGCATCCCTGTTCGGTGGCGCGCAGCACGCCCTCCACTTCGCCTTCAAGGCGCATGTAGCCGTCGATGTCGGCCTCTTCGGCAAAGTCGGGTAGGGCGAAGCCGGGGTGTCCGCCCATCTGGAAGTACATGGTGTCTTCGCTGAGGTTGTCGACGGTGAAGTGGGCCTCCAGCCGTGTGCCGCTGAGGCTGTAGCGCAGAGTGAGTGCGAAGCGCCAGGGAAAGGCGTTGCGCTCCTCGTCGTTTTGCGGTCCGTTGTACACCAGCGTGAGGCTGTCGTCCTGGGCCTCGGCCACCTGCCACAGACAGTCGCGCATGAAACCATGTTTGGGCATGGAGTAGCTTTTGCCGCCGTGGCGGTAGGTGCCGTTCCACAGTCCGCCTACGGCTGGAAAAAGAATCGGTGAGCGGCGGTCCCAGTAGGTAGGGTCGCCCTGCCAGAGATATTCGTGGCCGGCCCGGTCGGTGATACTTTGTATTTCGGCCCCTTGCGGGTTGATAACGACGGTGAGGTGTTCGTTGCTGATGGTATTCATTTTTTTGAGGATGATTATAGATTGAGAAATGTGTGTGGTCTGTTGCTTGCAAAGATACGAATAAGCGAGCGCAAAGCCAAATTCATTTGAGCTTTGCCGAGCGGGAGTATCTTGGACGAGCCGTCAGGCGCAGTCAGAGATACGAATAAGCGAGCGCAGAGCCAAATTCATTTGAGCTTTGCCGGGGAGGAGAATCTGATCAAACATTTCCAATAGGCCCGGCGGTGTGATTTATTTCATTTTCCAACCGCCGAAAAATGTTTTCCTGAAGCACGCTTTGTGGCGTCGGGCTTCTTCCGAGCCGTACTCTATCGCGCGGTTGAAGTAGTCGATGGCGCGTGGTATGTCCTGTTCGGTGCCGCGTCCGAATCCGTAGGCTACGCCGAGGGCGTTGAGCACCATGGCGTCGAGCGGTTCCCACACCTCGTCGAGCAAGTCTTCCTCTTCGAGTTCGGAGAGCAGGTCAAAGGCAGTCTCGTCGTCCTGGAAGGTGCCGAGCCCGTTTTGGTGGCAGATGGCCAGTTCGGCTGCTGCCTGCCAGGCGTCCTCGGGCTCCATGTTGCAGTAGGCGCGGTCGAGCCACACTACGGCTTTGGCGTAGTCCTGCGCTATGTTGCCGCGCCCCTCGAAATAGAAATTGCCGGTTTGGAACTGTGCTTTGGCGTGTCCGGCCTGTGCGGCGGCAAGGTAGTTTTCAAAGGCTTTGTCAAGATTTTCGGCCACGCCGTGGCCGGTGGCGTAGCATACGGCTACATTGTAGGCCGACTGGACGTCGCCGCGCTCCACGGCCATCGTGTAATAGCGGAATGCCGTTGCGGCATCGCCGTGCTCGTCTTCCATCCATTTTCCGTAATCGTTGCAGGTGAGCGGATCTCCACTGTCGGCCAAACGTTTCAGGGTGTCTTCGTAAGTCGTGTCGCTGATGCCGGCCAGCCCCGACTCGTAGATGGTGCGATAATTACCGAATGCGGCCGCCAGTCCGCGGGCAAACGATTCTTCGTAGTACCGGGCCGCCAGCGGGTAGGCAAAGGCGTCGTACTGTTCGGCCGACTGGTATTTGTCGCTTTCCTCTTTGCCTTTGATGGTGAGGTAGTCGCCGTAGAAGAAGGCGTTTCCCAGCATGTACAGGCTGAAGGCATCGCCGGCTTCGGCCTGCTGCCGGACCGTTTCGAAGGCTTCGTCGAGCGAGGCGAAGGGCATTTCCTTACGCACAGCCGGCGAGAGGTTGCCCGTGCGCAGGGCGCACATCACGCCGTCGGCGCTTCCGCGGCGCACGCTTTCCTTAATCATATGCGCGGCCAGCGCTTCGTCCACCGTAAACCCGGCGCCGCTCCACACGAACTCTTCGCCCAGATGACACCGGCCGAGGTAGCAGCAGGCGTCGGCGTCGCCTTTGCCGGCTGCCTGCCGCAGGAGTTCGTAGCCCTCAAGCATTTGTTGTTTGTCGTAACTTTTCCATATTTTGTCAATGGCGATGGCCACTTGTTCGTTTCGTTTCATTGATCTGTCAGTTTGCTGTTGGTTGTTTATGTTCCGGCGGTGTTTTTCTCCGTTATGTTTGTCCATTCCTCCGTGATGCGTGGAAATTCCCGTTTGTGGAAATAATTGTTGAGCCAGTAGGCCACATGCCCTCCGTAGGGAGTGCGGGTGGTGTAGACCACCCGGAGGTTCCGGCTGTTGTGGCCGCCGATTTCAACGATGAAGTCGCCGGGTGTGCCCCTTACCTCCATGTAGCCGTCATCGTTGCTGGGGGTGTGCAGCAGCACCGATTGGCACAGGCCCGCCTTGAGCTCGTCGAGCGCAGCCGTCACGTCAGGATAGGTGATGTGCTCATATTTATAGTTGTCCACGTAAAGGACGCATGGCCCGGGAGTAGGGGCGGCGCGGGTAAGGTCGTCCTTGTTCCAGCCGGCGATGTCGGGAATTTCGAGCCGTTCGAAGTAGTTGCAGAACATTCCGGCGATGTCGCGCCGCCGATAGTGGTGGCAGGCATACCTCGTGAGTCCGTTGGGCGCCGCGAAATATACCGCTACCTGCGTGTTGCCGTCTGGCCCGTGTGTGCACGAGATGCCGGTGCAGTGGCCATAGGGTGTGCTGACGTCGCGGCAGTAGCTGAGCCACAGGTCGCCATATTCGTCGAGGTGGTCGATGGCCCGGCGGATTTCTTCGCAGGATACCAGCGACGTCTGCTCGCTGCCTGCCGAATAGCTGAGCACGAAGTTCATGCGCCGGTCGCCGGCTGCGCTCTTTCCGGTTTCCGGCGCGGCGTTGCGCTTAGGCGGTGAAAACCATTTCTTGAAAAAACGAAGTCTCATTATGACTGATGTGCGGTGAGTTGTCTTAACGGCGGCAAAGATACGAATCCCGGCCGACATATAGCCCCTGCGCGGCGCATTGCCGGCGGTTATGCTTTAACGTTTTTAACTTTCCGTTACATTTTGGCGTTGCGTTTTCTGAAAAGCAAGTATTCGTGTCCGGCCGGCAAGTAATGCTTTTTTAGCGCGAAGTAATGCTTTGTCCGCCGGCAAGTAGTGCTTTTCGGGGTGGAAAAGGGGCATTTTATCCGGAAAGGGGCCACGGAAGAGCAATAAACAGGGGCAGACCGCCACGGCCTGCCCCCTTGCAAGTGCAAATATACGAAATTTTCCGGCGGAAAGCAAGAAGTGTTAAAATGCGGCTTGCCCCGTTGCCGGCTGCAAGTGGCGACTGCCGCGGTGTGGGCCGCCTGCTGCCGGCTCGCTATTGCAGACGCAGGGTGAAGAGAAACTCCAGGCCGCCTTCCTTGCGGTTGCGCACCGAGATGTCGCCGCCGTGAAAGCGCACGGCGTTGCGCACGATGGAGAGGCCCAGCCCTGTGCCCCCGCAGTTGCGCGTGCGCCCCTCGCCCGTGCGGTAGAAGCGCTCGAAGAGGCGCGGCAGATGCTCCCCGGGCACGCCGCTCCCCGTGTCGTAGTAGCGCAGATAGGCATAGCCGTCGGTGCGGCTGTAGCATTCCATGTGTATCAGCACGCCGTGTCCCGCGTGGTGCAGACTGTTTTCCAGTAAGTTGCGGAAGACGGCGTGCAGCAGCGAGTAGTTGCCGTGTATGGTGAGGTCGGCGGGCAGTTGGTTGCTCACGGTGGCCTGCGCCTCGGCCACCGCCGGTTGCAGTTCCTCCAGAATGTCGTCGACGAGCCGGCTCACGGCGATGTCCTCGCGCGGCATCATGTCGGGCGCCTCCTCCGTTTTGGTGATGAGCGCCACGTCGCGTATGAGGTCCGCCAGGCGTATGGTTTGCCGGTAGGCCCGCTCCTCGAAGTGCCGCCGGCGCTCCTCGGGCATGCCGGGACAGGCCATGAGCGTTTCCAGATAGCCCCTGACGCTGCTCACCGGCGTGCGCAGCTCGTGGGTGATGTTGTTGCTCATCTGCTGCTTGAGCAGGCGGCTCTTTTCGGCCTGGGTGATGTCGGTGAGCGTCAGTTCAAAGCCCCCGTCGTTGTACACCAGTGCCTGCAGACCGTAGCAGGTGCTTCCCGCGGTGAGCGTGTAGCGCAGCACGGGGGCCTCGGAAGCGGCGTGGGGCACGTTGAGGGCAAGAAACTCCGCCACCGGGGCAAACTGCGGTTTCTGCCAGATGGTGCCGATATCGGCCGTAGGCTCCTCGAGCAGGGTGTTGACATACTGCATGAAGCGCGGGTTGGCGTAGAGCCTGGTGCGGTCGGCCGTGAAGATGGCGATGCCCTCCTTGAAGTAGTGGAAGTGGCGCATGAGGCGTTCGCGCTCGGTGGCGATCTGGCGCGCGTCCTCTTCCTGCTGCCGGTATTTCTGCATCACGGCCTGCGCTATGTCGCCCAGTTCCGAGCGCGGAAAACTGATGTGGTCGTAGTCAATGAGGCCCCGCTCGGCCGAGTCGACGAAGCGCCGCAGGCCGGCCACTGCCTTGCCGAAACGGTCGGAGATGTAGATGAGCATCACCAGCGCTATGGGAAATATCAGCAGCACGAACCACTGGAATATCTTGTCGGCCTTCATAAAGTCCTTCACCGTGTCGTCGTAGGGCAGGGCCACGCGCACGATGAAGCTGCCGTATTGCCGCGCAAAGTAAAAGTAGGGGGCCCCTGTCGACTCCGACTGCCGTATGTCGCAGCCCTCGCCCCGCCGGCGCGCGTCCTTCACCTCCGGCCGGTTCTTGTGGTCGCTCATCGTTCCCGGCGGCATACCGGCGGTTTCGTACCGGATGCTGCCGTTAGGGGCAATCACCGTCAGGCGCAGGTCGTCGGGCATGATGTCGCTCAGTTTGGCCAGTTCGGCGCTGTCGTTGTCCAGCCCGTTTTTCTCAATGCCGCCCGCCACCAGGTCGGCGTAGCTGCGCAGGCGCGTCTCGAGCAGCTCCTTGCGGTAGGCCTGCTCGCGATGTTGCTGGAAAAGCACCAGCGCGATGGCAAATACGGCGAAGAGCCCCGTGAAGTTAAGCAGCAGTTTGGCTTTGTAGGGAAAAGGTTTCATGTGCAGGAGGGTGAAGTGCAGGGATTGTATGGGGAAAATTATGCGGGCGAGTCGCTGAGGCTGTAGCCGTAGCCCGGCCGGTTCACCAGCCGGAAGGCTTCGCTGCCCAGTTTGCGGCGTATGCGCGCTATGTGCACGTCCACCGTGCGGTCGAGCACATAGCTCTCGCCGCGCCACACCTCGGCCATGATTTCCTCGCGCGAGAAAACACGGCCCGGCTGGCCCGCCAGTTTCAGCAGTATGCCGAACTCCTTGGGCGACAGGCGTATCTCCTCTTCGCCCACGTAGGCCGTTTTGCGCCCGGTGTCTATTCTCAGCCGTCCCAGGTTCAGTTGGCGCGGAGCGGCGTCGCTTCCGTGGCGCCGCAGCACCGCTTTGATGCGCGCCAGCACTTCTTGCAGCGAGAAGGGCTTGGTGATGTAGTCGTCGCCGCCGGCCGAGAAGCCCGTCAGGAGGTCGTGCTCCGAGTTGCGGGCAGTGAGAAATATGATGGGAATGCGGCTGCCCATTTCGCCGCGCAGGCGCTCGGCCAGGCGGAAGCCCGAGATGCCGCCCAGCATCACGTCGAGCAGAATGAGCGCGTGTTGCGGCGTGAGCCGTTCGAGCGCCTCCTCCGCCGAGGCGGCCGTATCGGCCTCGTAGCCCGCGTTCTCGAGGTTGTATTGCAAAATTTCCCGCAAGTCGGGCTCGTCGTCCACGATAAGTATCCTTTTCTTGTCCATGAATATAAAGGTGTGGCGCGCCGCCGCCGGGGCACAGCGCGGATTTGTGATGCAATATTAAGCAATTCGCCGCATCCGCCCGGCCTGCCTCCCGTTAAATTTTTGTTAAGTCCCGCCGGAGCGGCAGCCGGGGCACGCCGGCTGTAACACATTCTTAACATCACTGTCACACCGCTGCAACAGCCATTGCCTATCTTTGCAGGGTATAAGTTCCGTGGCGCCCGTCCTGCAAGGATATGCCGCGCGCAAACACCGTTATCAATTCTAAAATTCTGTAATATGGAATGGATTTTCTTGGGAATCGTCATATTCCTGTTCCTGCTGGCCGCTTTCGACCTCTACGTGGGGGTGAGCAACGACGCCGTCAATTTCCTGAACTCCGCGCTCGGCTCCCGCACCGCCCGCTTCCGCACCCTCGTCATCATAGCTTCGGTGGGCGTGTTCGCCGGGTGCGTGCTCAGCAACGGGATGATGGACATTGCGCGCCACGGCATCTTCGTGCCGCGCTACTTCAGTTTCCGCGAGGTTATGTATATCTATATGGCGGTAATGGTCACCGACATCGTTCTGCTCGACCGTTTCAACACTTACGGTATGCCCACCTCCACCACCGTCTCCATGGTGTTCGAGCTGCTCGGGGCCTCCTTCGCCTTTACCCTCATCAAGTTGCTCGGCGATGCTACCGGCAGTCTTGCTGTGGCCGATTACCTCAACACCTCCAAGGCGCTCGAAGTGATTATGGGCATATTCCTGTCCGTACCGGTGGCTTTCATCTTCGGCTCAATCGTGCAGTGGCTGGCCCGCCTGCTCTTCTCTTTCAGACTTTGTGATAATTCCCGTTGGAAAATGGGCCTGTTCGGTGGCATGGCTCTTACAGCCATCGTTTATTTCATGCTCTTCAAGGGACTGAAGGACCTCTCTTTCATGACAGCCGGCGTAAAGGATTTTATCAACGACAACGCCGTGTTGCTGCTGAGTGTCTGTTTCGTTGTGGCCTCCCTGCTGATGTTCCTCCTCCAACTGCTGCGCGTGAATGTGCTGCGCGTGGTGGTGCTTTCCGGAACCTTTGCCCTGGCCACAGCCTTTGCCGGCAATGACCTTGTAAACTTCATCGGTGTTCCTCTGGCGGGGTTCTCGTCCTATCTTGATTATTCCTCCTCTGCCGGTGTGACTCCGTCCGACTTCATGATGCACTCCCTGCAAAACTCGGCCTCCACGCCCTTCTTCTTTCTCGTAGTGGCCGGTGGACTGATGGTATTCTCGTTGGCCACATCGCCCAAGGCGAAGGCTGTGGCCCAGACCGAAATCGGCCTCTCGGGCCGCGACGAAGGCTCTGAAATGTTCGGCTCTTCCCGAATGGCCCGCAGCCTTGTGCGTTGGGGACTTTCTTTTAAGTCTTTCGTCGGTGGATTGCTGCCGCAACCGGTCCGCGCGTTGGTGGAACGACGCTTCCGTCCGCAGCCGGTAAGTGATAATGGTGCGGCCTATGACCAGCTGCGCGCTTCAATAAACCTCGTCGTGGCTTCACTGCTTATCGCGCTCGGCACCTCTCTCAAATTGCCGCTTTCCACTACTTTCGTCACCTTTATGGTGGCTATGGGCACCTCGCTCGCTGACCGCGCGTGGAGCCGCGAAAGCGCCGTATTTCGCATCACCGGCGTGCTCACCGTCATTGGCGGCTGGTTCATCACAGCCGGCGTAGCCTTTACTGCCTGCTTCTTTGTGGCGTTGGCCATGAACTACGGCGGAATGGTGGCTGTGAGTATTATGGTCGTGCTGGCAATATATGCAGTCGTGCATTCGCAGAGGCGCTTCAAGAGCAAGCAGGAGGTGAAGGCCGGCGATGTGCTCTTCACGGAAATTCTCAACTGCCAGGATCGCACCGCAGTCCTGCCTATGCTCGAACGCCACCTCAGTGTCAGTGCCGCCGAGCAGGTGAGGGAATACGCCGCCTTACTCGGGGGCATGACCGATGCCCTCTTCGCAGAAGAGCCCAAGCCCTTGCGTCGTGCCGAGCATACGATGGAGGCCAACAAACGCGAACTGAAAAACCTGCGTCGCCGCGAAATTATCTGTCTGCGCCGTGCCGAATCGGAGGCGGCTGTCCGTCTGAGCACGACCTTCCATAGTGTGCACAATTCCTTGCGGCAGATACTTTACGGACTGCTGCGTATTTGCGAGCCCGCCCGTGAGCATGTGGAAAACCACTTCACGCCCGTTGACCGGGAGCAGGCCGGGCGCTACCGCGATATACTTCAGCGCCTGCTCGGCCTCATGGAGCGTGCCGCCGACAACCTGCGCAATTGCCGCTATGCCGATTATGAGGAAATTCGCCGCGAGTGTGTCACGTTGCGCGAAGAGTTCTCGGCTTTGCGCAGTAAACTTCTGCGCGATTTGCAGAGCAATGCCGATGCCAACCTTTCCGCCATGACGCTCCTGCTGCATGTGGTGCAGGAAACCGAACTCATTTGCGCCGAAGTGCGTCGGGTGTTCAAGAGCGTGCGCCGCTTCAGCGAATGGGCGTGAGTGATAGGCTGACAGATGTCTGTAAGGCGTCCCGGGAACCAGTAGTTTCCGGGACGCCTTTGAATAATTGGGGGGAGGACCAGACTGGCTTTCGGGACGCTTTGAATAATTCCGGAAACGGCCGCAATAAATAAAGGTCATTCACCGGTAGGTAAATGACCTTTCTGAAGTTGCGGAGACCCGACTCGAACGGATGACCTCAAGGTTATGAGCCTTGCGAGCTACCAACTGCTCCACTCCGCGATGTTTCGACCACTCTTGATGAGTGCGGCAAGCGTTTTTTGTCGTTTGCGAGTGCAAAGGTAGTCATTTTCTTTTAATTCTACAAATATTTTGAGGAATTATAATGTCAGCGAGGCTGAATTGTGTGTGAACACTCCGTTTTTCAGTGCTTTTTCTGCTTATTGACGGCTACTCTCCGCCTATTTGTCTTTATTTTTTCGTTGCCTGTTGCGCGTTTTATGCAGCCGTGGAACTGCAGTGCGGCCGCGTTGTGTGGAGGCTTTGTGCGGCTGTTTGTAGCGGTAAAGTAGCTATTTCTCGAAAAAGAGTGGTAATTTTGTGCGCCGGAAGGGGGCTGTCCGGATGCAGACCGGTTGTGTGTCCGCCTGACGAGTTCCGATACATATATTAATATATATAATGAATATGAATGTAAGAAAACTTTTGCCTATCGTGGCTTTTGCTGCTACGGCGGGCGTATCGGCCCAGACCACACTGGGCTCAGGTCTTGACAAGGCCAACATGAATCTCTCCGTGAAGCCCGGCGCGGACTTCTTCGAGTATGCCGGCGGTGGCTGGATGCAGGCCCACCCCCTCACGGCGGAATATGCGCGCTACTCACAGTTCGACGCCTTGCAGGAGAACAACCGCAAGCAGTTGCGCGAACTCATTGAGGAGATGGCCGCCAAGAAGGCCGAGCCCGGGTCGCTCGAGCAGAAAATAGGCGGCCTCTACCGCCTGGCTATGGACAGTGTGCGCCGCAATGCCGAAGGCTTCGCGCCTATCAAGGGACACTTGGCCGAGGTGGAGGCCATCGCCTCGCGCCGTGAGCTGCAGTATGTGATGGGGCGCCTCTCGGCCAAAGGTATAGGCAGCTTCTTCGCCATAGGTTGCGACGCCGATCTCAAGGATTCGCGCGTCAACCTGGTGCAAGTGAACCAAGGCGGCATCGCCATGGGCGAGCGCGACTATTACCTGGGCGACGACGAGCCCACCCGCAAGGTGCGCGACGCTTACCGCCAGTACGTGAAGAAACTTTTTGTCATGACCGGCAAGGATGAAGCCGCCGCCGAGAAGGCTATGGAGGGCGTGCTCTCCGTGGAGACCCGTATCGCCAAGGCTTCCTACAGTTCGACAAAGCTGCGCGACGTAGAGGGCAACTATCACAAGATGACTTACGCCCAGCTGCTCAACGACTATCCCGGCGTGGATTGGAGCACGCTCTTCCTGCTCAACGGCATGCCCGCCTTCGAGCAGGTCAGCGTCAACCAGCCCGAGCCCATTCACGAAGTGGAGAAGCTCCTGGCCGACGAATCCCTTGAAAACCTGAAGGCCTACCTTTACTTCTGTGTGGTGGACAACGCCACCGGCAAGCTCGACGACGAGTTCCGCGCCGTGAGCTTCGACTTCTACAGCCGCACCATGAGCGGCACCGAGCAGGACCGTCCCCGCTGGAAGCGTGCCGTAGGCGCTGTGGAGAGCGCGCTCGGCATGGCCGTAGGCCGTCTTTATGTGGAAAAATACTTCCCCGAGTCGTCCAAGCAGCGCATGGGGCAGCTCGTCGAGAACCTCCGCCTGGCCCTCGGCCGCCGCATCGACGCGCAGAAGTGGATGAGCGACGAAACCAAGAAGGCTGCCCACGAGAAGCTCGACGCCTTCTACGTGAAGGTGGGCTATCCCGACACATGGATGGACTATACCGGCCTGGAAGTGGACGAGCAACTTTCGTATTACGAGAATATGGAGCGTGTGGCGCAGTTCATGAGCCGTTATTACATCGACAAGCGCGTGAACAAGCCCACCGACCGCACCGAGTGGCTCATGACGCCCCAGACGATCAATGCCTATTACAACCCCACCACCAACGAAATATGCTTCCCCGCCGGCATATTGCAGCCTCCTTTCTTTAACGCCGCGGCCGACGACGCCTGCAACTACGGCGCTATCGGCGTGGTTATCGGCCACGAAATGACGCACGGTTTCGACGACCAGGGCAGCCAGTTCGACAAGGACGGCAACCTGCGCAACTGGTGGACGGCGCGCGACAACGAGCAGTTTGCCGCCCGCACCAAGGTGATGCGCGACTATTTTGACCAGATATCCGTGTTGCCCGACATGAAGGCCAACGGTCAGCTCACTCTTGGCGAGAACATTGCCGACCACGGCGGCCTCAACATAGCCTACGACGCCCTGCAGGCCGCCATGAAGGAGCAGCTCCTCGGCGGGAAGGACGGTTTCACACCCGAGCAGCGCTTCTTCCTGAGCTACGGTTTCATCTGGGCCAACAACACCCGCGAGGCCATGCTCCGTATGCTCAATAAGGTCGACCCCCACTCACCGGGCCGCTGGCGTGTGAACGGCGCCTTGCCCCATATCGACGCGTGGTACAAGGCCTTCGGCGTGAAGAAGGGCGATCCGCTCTTCCTCCCCAAGTCCAAGCGTGTGGACATTTGGTGAGTACCGCTTCTATCTGACCCTACGGCCGGCGTTGCGGGCGCCTTGTGCGCTGCCGCGGCGCCGGCCTGTTTTTTTCTTTGACGACACGTCCCTGAAAACATCCGGTTTATGATATACCTTCCCCAACACCTGCCCGCGGCCGGCACCCTGCGCGCCGAAGGCCATGCCGTAGGCACGTTTCATCCCGACAGTCCCGGGGCGTTGCCCGCCGGCGTGCCGCGCGTGCTCCTGCTCAATCTGATGCCCCACAAGGCCGTAACCGAACTCGACATGGCCCGCGTGCTTGCCCTCACCGGCAGCGATGTGGCCTTGCTCCCGGTGAAAATCGCCGGTCAGACCTATAAAACGACGCCGCAGGCGCACATCGACGCCTTTTACCGCGACTTCGAGACCTTCGCCCACGGTCGCTACGCCGGCCTGATAGTGACCGGCGCGCCGCTCGAGCACATGCCCTTCGGGGACGTGCGCTACTGGGAACCGCTCCGCCGCATCTTCGCCTGGGCCGACACCCATGTGGGCAGCACGCTCTACGTGTGCTGGGCCGCGCAAGCTGCCCTCTATCACTTTCACGGTGTGGAGAAACATGCCCTTGACGCCAAGATGTTCGGCCTCTTCGACCAGCGTGTGGTGCGTCCCGACTGCGCCCTTATGCGCGGCCTCTCGCCCGCCTTCCCCATGCCCGGCAGCCGCCACACCGAGGTGCGCGCCGCCGAGGTGCGCGCCGCCGGGGTCGACATCCTGGCCGAGAGCCCCGAGAGCGGGGTGGGAGTGGCCTGCTCCCGGGGCGGGCGCCGTGTCTACGTGACCGGTCACCTGGAGTATGCCCCCGACACGCTGCACCGCGAGTATGTACGCGATCTCGGCAAGGGGCTCCCCATAGCCGAGCCGCGCCACTATTACAACACCCCCGGCAACCCGGCCTCGGGCGTGACGCACACGTGGCGCGAAGCCGCCCGCACGTTCTATGCCAATTGGCTTTCGGCTGCCGTGGCGACGTGGCAGGGCGAGGGGGGGGCGGCGTTTTAACACTTCTTGCTTTTCGCCGGAAAATTTCGTATATTTGCACTTGCAAGGGGGCAGGCCATCGCGGTCTGCCCCTGTTTTTCGGCCTTCTGTAGCCCCTTTCCGGATAAAATGCCCCTTTTCTGCATCGAAAAGCACTACTTGCCGGCGGGCAAACCATTACTTCGCGTTAAAAAAGCATTACTTGTCGTCTGGACACGAATACTTGCTTTTCAGAAAACGCGCCGCCGAAAAGTTGCAGAAAGTTAAAAACGTTAAAGTACCGTCCGGCTATTTCATTCCAATTCGACTCGTTCATTAGGATTTTGCAGGACCGTCCGGGAGTTTCTGGGCTGGATTTTCGTTTTATCCGCAATCCGTTTAAAAAAATCTTTTTCGATAATGAAGCCGGTAAGTGAGCGTGTGATAATTCATGAGGATAAATGCAAAAAAACGCCCCGGCCGGATGTGAAGTGTCCGGCCGGGGCATTGTGTGGCGTAAGGGATCGGCTCGTGCAGGGGATTAGCCGGCCACTGCTTCGCAGTTCTCCTCAAAGTCGAGGTAGTGCTCTATGACGGGCACCAGTTCCTCGAACTCGAAGTCGCCGATTTTTTCTTTCTTAGCCTTCTCTGCCATGTAGAGGGCTATTTCGTTGAGGTTGATGTCAACGAAGCCTTCGGCGTCGGGGGCGGCGTCGAGAATGCCGCTCTCGGCGTAATATTCCACCATGAGGTCGATGAAATAGTAGAGGAGATCGTCAGTGAATTTCTCGCTCTCTTCGGCGGAGAGTTGCTGGCGGATGTATTGCAGGGCCTTGGCGTCTTCGGCCGCGTCGAGCAGGAGGTCGTCTTCGAATGAACTCATGGCGCGTGTGTTAGAGGAGTGCGTCGATTTTTGCAGCAAAGTCTTTCTTCGGGGCAGCACCCACTACCTTGTCGACAGGGTTGCCGTTTTTGTCGAAGAAGATGATGGTGGGCACATTGCGTATGCCGAACTTCGCGGTGAGTTCGTCGTTGTCGTCCACATCACATTTGCAGATGTTTACGCGGCCGGCGTATTCCTCGGCCAGCTGGTCGATGATGGGAGCTATCTTCTGGCAGGGACCGCACCAGGTGGCGGAGAAATCTATTACCACAGGAAGGCCCTCGGCCTTGATGCTCTCGTAGTTGTCGGAGGTGATGATCTTGCTCATGGTCTTGTCGTTTTTAAAGTGTTAATTTTTATGTTGTTGCCGGCAGACATGCCGGTGTTTCCAGCGGGTGGCGCACCCGAAGGTTCGCTTCACAAAGATACGGATTAATTTGTTTCCGGACAAATCCAGGGTCAGTTTATTTGAAAGGAAAGGCTGTGGTGTCCTTCGAGGTAGTCGAGCAGCGCCTTCGATACGTTGATGCGGTGGGTGGCCGACTTCAAGGTGACGGTGGCCTGCTGCTCGCTGTCGGTGATGCGGAAGTACACTTCCACCTGGCCCTTCTCTTGCTCCAGGAGCGTGTGGAGATCATTGATGGTGGCACTCTCAAGGTCTTCGATGCGCGCCATGATGGTGATTTTCTGCAGCATCTTGTCTTTTATGTCTGCCAGAAACTCCACGCGGCCTATGCGCAGCTCATTGGCGTTGGGGTTCCATTGCCGCGGCTCTACGCGCCCGGTGATGAAGAGGGAGTTGCCCACGGCCATGTAGCCCCGCCAGCGCGCCCACTCGTCGCCGAAGAGCGCTATTTCGCCGGCACCGGAATAGTCCTCTATCTTGACAATGCCGTAGGGCTTGCCGTTGCGCGTCTGCCCCTCGCGTATGTCGGTGACAATGCCGCCTATGGTGACTTCCTGTCCGCTGAACTCGTCGACGTCCTCCAGCTGGGCCGCTGCCATCTTGCACACGTGCTTCACAATGATGGAGAATTCGTCGAGCGGATGGCCCGAGATGTAGATGCCTATGAGATCGCGCTCCTTGTTGAGGCGCTTCAGGTCGGTCCAGGGCACGAAATCGGCAGGTGGTGCGGGCTTGGCTATTTCCACGCTCTCGCCGTCGCCGAAGAGGCTGTTGGCGGCACTGGCCTTGTCCTGCTGGTAGCGCAGACCGTAGCGCACGAGCGTGTCGATGTAGGTGCCTGTACCGTCCGATTCGAAAAATTGTTCGCGCTTTACTTCCCCGAAGCTGTCGAAGGCGCCGGCCAGAGCGAGGTTCTCGATACATTTTTTGTTGCAGGCGGTGAGGTTGATGCGCTCCACGAAGTCGAACACCGACTTGTAGAGCCCGTTTTTCTCGCGCTCTTCGATGATAGCTGTCACCGCTCCTTCGCCCACGCCTTTTATGGCGCCCATGCCGAAACGTATGCTGCCGGTGCTGTTCACGCTGAATTTGTGGCGGCTCTCGTTGACATCGGGTCCCAGCGTGCGTATGCCCATGCTCTTGCACTCGTCCATGAACTTCGTGATGCTCTTGATGTCGGCAAGGCTTCGGCTCATGACGGCCGCCATGTACTGCGCCGGATAATTGGCCTTGAGGTAGGCCGTCTGGTAAGCCACCCACGAGTAGCACGTGGCGTGACTCTTGTTGAAGGCATAGGAGGCAAAGGCGCGCCAGTCCTCCCATATTTTTTCAAGCACCTTGGGATCGTGGCCGTTGGCCTTGCCGCCTTCAATGAACTTGGGGTACATGTGGTTCATCTTCTCGATGAGTTTCTTACCCATCGCTTTGCGCAGGGCGTCGCTCTCGCCGCGGGTGAAGTTGGCCAGACGCGCGACAGCAGCATGACCTGTTCCTGATACACGGTAATGCCGTAGGTATCCTTGAGGTATTTCTCCATGCAGGGCAGGTCGTAGGTGATAGGTTCTTCACCGTGCTTGCGCTTGATGAACTGCGGAATGTATTGCATGGGGCCCGGCCGGTAGAGCGCGTTCATGGCAATGAGGTCTTCGAAGGTCGAGGGCTGGAGTTCGCGCAAGTAGCGCTGCATACCCGTCGACTCAAACTGAAACGTGCCCACGGTGTTGCCTGTGCAATAGAGCTGGTAGGTGGCGGGGTCCTCTATGCTTATCTCGTCGATGTTGAGGCGGATGTGCAGGCTGAGCCAGATGTTTTCCACCGCCTCCTTGATGATTGACAACGTCTTGAGGCCGAGAAAGTCCATCTTGATGAGGCCTGTCTCCTCGATTACGCGGCCTTCATATTGCGTGCAGGCCACCTTCTCGCCGGTCTCCTTGTCTTCGGCGGTGGATACGGGCACCCAGTCGGAAATCTCGTCGCGGCAAATGATGAAGCCGCAGGCGTGCACACCCGTGTTGCGCACGTTGCCCTCGAGCATCTTGGCGTAGCGTATCGTGTCGTGCACGAGCGGATCGGGCGAGGCCTCGGCCGCGCGCAGCTCGGGGATGCAGGCAATGGCGTTGGTCAGGTTCATCTTGGGCACTTTCCCGTCGGGCCCTTCCGGCAGTTTGTCCGGAATAGCCTTGCAGAGACGGTTGCTCATCTCGATGGAAAGTTTCTGCACGCGGGCCACGTCCTTGATGGCCAGTTTCGTGGCCATGGTGCCGTAGGTGATGATGTGGGCGCAGTTCTCCGGCTTGTATTTCTGCGTGACCCAGTTGAGCACACGTCCGCGCCCGTCGTCGTCGAAGTCTACGTCGATATCAGGCAAAGAGATGCGGTCGGGATTAAGGAAGCGCTCGAACAGAAGGTCGTATTTGATGGGGTCGATCTGCGTGATGCCCAGGCAGTAAGCCACGGCGCTGCCGGCGGCAGATCCACGGCCCGGGCCCACGCTCACGTCGAGTTCTTCGCGCGCCGCATTGATGAAGTCCTGCACAATGAGGAAGTAGCCCGGGAAACCCATGGTCTTCATGATGTGCAGTTCAAACTTGATGCGCTCCGAGGTTTCCTCGTCGAGCGGATCGCCGTAGCGTCGTTTCGCCCCCTTGTAGGCGAGCAAGCCCAGGTAGTCGGCTTCGAGCTTGATGCGGTAGAGTTTGTCGTAGCCGCCCAGTTTCTTGATTTTGTCCTCTCCCTGCTCGCGGGTGAGTACGACGTTGCCGTTTTCGTCCTGCGTAAATTCGTTGTAGAGGTCTTCTTCCGAATAGCGCTGGCGGTATCCCTCTTCTGTGCCGAAGTCTTCGGGAATGTCAAAGTTAGGCATGATGGGGCCGTGGTCTATCGAGTAAGTCTCCACCTTGTCGCATATTTCGCAGGTATTGGCCAGTGCCTCAGGTATGTCTGCGAACACCTCGTTCATCTCTTCCTGCGTCTTGAACCACTCCTGCTTCGTGTAGAGCACGCGGTTGGGGGCGTCGAGATCCCTGCCTGTCGACAGGCAGATGAGGCGGTCGTGCGCCTCGCCGTTTTCCTCGTCGACAAAGTGGCTGTCGTTGGTGCAGACAAGTTTGATACCGTGCTTGCGGGCTATTTGGATGATGCCTTCATTGGCCCTCTGCTGCAGCGGGAACGTGTCGCGGTTGGCACGGACGGCGGGGTCTTTCACCTCATGACGTTGCAGTTCGAGGTAATAGTCCTCTCCAAACACCCGCTTATACCATAGCGCGGCTTTCTCCGCTTCCTCGAATTGGCCGTCGAGTATTTTGCGCGGCACCTCGCCGCCGATACAGGCCGAGCACACTATGAGCCCTTCGCGGTAGCGCTCGAGGTCGGCCCGGTCGGTGCGGGGGCGCATGTAGAAACCATCGACCCAGGCGCGCGACACTAACTTGATGAGGTTGTGGTAGCCCTTCTCGTTTTTGGCCAATACCACGAGGTGCCAGCCCGACTGGTCGATTTTGCCTTCGTGCAGGCTCTTGTCGCCGCGGCGTGCCACATACATCTCGCAGCCGAAGATGGGCGTGAAGCGGGCTATTTTCTCCTGCTTCGCGACGACCTTGCGGGTTTCCTCCATGAGCTGTTCCGGCGTCTTGCCGGCGTCGGGGTCTTTGCCGTCCTTGCCGGTTGCCGGCGTGTAGTTGCCCGCCTCCAGCGCGGCCAGTTTCTCGCGCGCCGCCTTGAGCGCCGCTTTAGCCTTGCCGGTAACCTTCTGGGTATAGTTGAAGAACTCCTTGATGCCCATCATATTGCCGTGGTCGGTGATGGCCATGCCGCTCATCCCGTCTCTGATGGCTTTGTCCACGAGAGCCGGTACGGAAGCCTGTCCGTCGAGGACAGAATATTGTGTGTGTACATGAAGGTGTACGAAATCCTGCATAATAATATATATGAGTTGGCGGTGGTGAGAGGGCAGACCTCCGGCGGCCTGCGGCAATTATTCCTTTTCAAGCCCGGTGCCATTCTTTTCCGGGTGGATGCTTCATGCCTGTTCCGAGCAGTCCTTCAGGCGGCGCGATATGCGCATGGCGCAGAAGTTGGGGCCGCACATCGTGCAGAACTCCCCGTTTTCATAGTGCGCCTCCTTGTAGTATTTCAGCGCCAGGTCGGGGTCGAGGCTCAGATTGAACTGGTCTTTCCAGCGGAATTCGTAGCGTGCTTTCGAGAGCGCGTTGTCGCGCACCTGTGCCCCCGGGTGTCCTTTGGCCAGGTCGGCGGCGTGTGCCGCCAGCTTGTAGGTCACGACTCCCGTGCGCACGTCGTCGCGGTTGGGCAGGGCGAGGTGTTCTTTCGGCGTCACGTAGCAGAGCATGGCCGTGCCGAGCCAGCCTATCTGGGCAGCACCGATGGCCGAGGTGATGTGGTCGTAGCCCGGTGCGATGTCGGTGACGAGCGGGCCGAGCGTATAGAAAGGCGCGTTGTGGCACTTCTCGATTTGCCGCTCCATGTTCTCGCGGATTTTGTGCATGGGCACGTGGCCCGGCCCCTCTATGAAAGCCTGCACATTCCTGGCCCAGGCGCGCTGCACGAGTTCGCCCATGGTGTCGAGTTCGGCAAACTGGGCCGCATCGTTGGCGTCGTGGATAGATCCCGGACGGAGTCCGTCGCCCAGCGACAAGGCTACGTCGTAGCGGGCGCAGATGTCGCAGATGTCGTCGAAGTGTTCGTAGAGGAAACTCTCCTTGTTGTTTTGCAGGCACCATTCGGAAATGATGGAACCGCCGCGGCTCACCATGCCCGTGAGGCGTCCCTGCGACAGCGGAATGTTTTTGAGCCGTATGCCGCAGTGTATGGTGAAGTAGTCAACGCCTTGCTCGCACTGCTCGATGAGCGTGTCGCGGTAGAGTTCCCAGGTGAGATCTTTGGCCACGCCTTTGACCTTTTCCATGGCCTGGTACATGGGCACCGTGCCTACGGGAACGGGGCAGTTGCGTATGATCCATTCGCGCGTCTCGTGTATGTTGTCGCCCGTCGAGAGGTCCATGAGCGTGTCGCCGCCCCATTTGCAGCTCCACACCGCCTTCTCCACCTCCTCCTCAATGCCCGAGGTGGTGGCCGAGTTACCGATGTTGGTGTTGATCTTAACCAGGAAATTACGGCCGATAATCATCGGTTCGGCCTCCGGGTGATTGATGTTGGCCGGAATGACAGCGCGGCCCGCGGCCACCTCCTGACGGACAAACTCGGGCGTGATGTGCGTGTCGATGCCCAGTTCGCGGCAGTTCATGTTCTCGCGGATGGCCACATATTCCATTTCCTGTGTGATGATGCCCCTTTTGGCATAAGCCATCTGGCTGATGTCATGTCCCGGCAAGGCGCGGTAGGGCAGGGTGGTGTGCGCGAAGCGCAGATGGTCGAGATCGTGGTTGGCCATGCGTTCGCGGCAGTAGCTCGATGAGTATTCCTGCAACTTCTCCACGCCGCCGCGCCCCGTTATCCAGGCTTCGCGCAGGCGCGGCAGTCCCCTCTGCAGGTCGATGTCGCAGGCCGGGTCGCTGTAGGGGCCGCTCGTGTCGTAAATCATCACCGGCGCGTTGTCGGCAAACTGCTTCGTGCCGTCGTTCCGGCGTGTCACGGTGGGGGTGAGACTGACCTGGCGCATGCCCACCCGTATTTCCGGGTGGATGGTGCCTGGCATATATACTTTGGTGCTTGAGGGATATTTGATGCGCATATTTTCTTCCATAGTGTGTGTATGCTTTAATTTAAAGGGAAATAATAATCTGGAAAAACGTGGTCAGGCCATATTAATGAAGTCGGCCATGGCTTGCTGGGGCGACGGTGCACGCAGCACCGCGCCGCTCACAGCGATGGCATTCACCCCCGTGGCGAGCAGCGCGGGCACATCCTCGCGTTCTATGCCGCCTATGGCGCAGAGCGGCAGGCTTATGCCTTCCCGGCGCATCTGTGCCACGATGGCGCGGTAGCCTTCGAGGCCGAGCAGCGGGGCCAGGTTGGCTTTTGTCTCAGTGTAGCGGAAGGGGCCGCAGCCTATGTAGTCGGCACTTTCGCCGTGCAGCCGGCGTATGTCGCCGATGGTGTTGGCCGTGCCGCCTATGATGAAGCCCTCGCCCAGCAGGCGGCGCGCCTCGCCCACCGGCATGTCCCCTCGCCCGAGGTGCACACCGTCGGCCTCGATAGCCTTGACGAGTTCCACGCGGTCGTCCACCACAAACACCGCCCCCTCCTCCCGGCAGCGGGCGAGCAGGCGGCGCGCTATGGGCTCCACTTCGGCGTCGGTGGCGCCCTTCATGCGCAATTGTATCCAGCGGCAACCGCCTTGTAGGGCGAGCAGGGCCGACTCTTCGTAGGAGATGCTATCCGTTTGGTGAGTGATAAATTGTACGGGAATCATTCTTTTTCCTTTTATTGATAAAACAAGTGTGGCAGGCTGCCCTTGCTGTCCGGACAAAGGAATGATCTTGAAAAACGGGGCACGGGCAATGGCCGGTGCCGTGCGTGCAAGACAAATCCCTTCGCCGGTGCTGGCCGTGGCAGGTTCGAGGGGTATGTTCTCAGCAGCCCCTGGCGGGCGGCACCCCCTTTGTCGTAGTACTTGCAAAGGTAATATATTTTTCCTGAAAACGGACCGTACGTTTTCCTGAATAATTGCGGCGGTATCTTTGTCTGGGCTGTTTGACCGGCCGATGTCCTTGGTTGAAAAGTGGGAAGCCTTGCCACAAAAGTGGGAAGCACTCCCACAAAAGTGGCAAGGCTTCCCACTTTTTCACCGTCAACCGGAGCGATTGCTCCGCCGGTTGGCGCTCAGATGCGCTCGAGCACCAGGCGTATGAGGCTGTCTATGGAATTTTTGTAATTAGGATTAGCCTTTCCGGCGCGGCGGTTGGCTATGACCATGCAGCAGGTCATGGCGCGATGGCCCATGAGGCGCGACAAGCCGGCCAGGGCGCTGCTCTCCATCTCGAAGTTGGTGATGTGCAGGCCGCCATGTCCGAAATTCATTATTTTGTCGTTTTGCTGCGGGTCGGCGAGCGGAATGCGCAGTTCGCGGCCTTGCGGGCCGAAGAAACCGCCGCAGGCCACGGTGATGCCGCGCACCATGTCGTCGGCCGCGATGCGGTTCAGCAGGGCCTCGTCGGCCGCGGCCACGTAGGGATGGGCTATGCACTGGTTGCCCTGCCAGCCCATGGCGGCCACGAAGGCTTCTTCCAGTTCCGTGTCGCAGGCGGCGTCGCGACCGGCGTAGAAGTTGAGCAGACCGTCGAAACCGATGCTCTTCACGCTGGCTACAAACGTGCCCTCGGGGGTGTAGGTCTGCAAACCGCCGCAGGTGCCTATGCGTACCAGCTCGAGCGAGCGCAAGGCGGGCTTCACCTCGCGGGTGGCGAAGTCGATGTTGGCCAGAGCGTCGAGCTCGTTGATCACGATGTCGATGTTGTCGCAGCCTATGCCCGTGGACAAAACCGTGATGCGCTTGCCTTTGAAAAGGCCCGTCACGGTGCGGAACTCGCGGCTCTCCACCTCGCACTCGGTCTTCTCGAAGTGCGACGCCACGAGGCTCACGCGGCCCGGGTCGCCCACGAGTATCACCTTGTCGGCGAGCTGTTCCGGGCGGAGGTGCAGATGAAAAATGCTGCCGTCGGGGTTGATGATAAGTTCGGAGTCTTCAAAATGCTTCTTCATGGTCAGTGTCTTTAGTTTGTATGTTGTTTCCTGTTCGGGTGGTTCATTGATTCAGCGCCTGTAGTTCGGCCTGGCGCATGGCGGCCTCTTCCTGTTCGATGTCGCGGCGCATGGTGTCGAGCTTGCTCTCCATTCTCAGAATGGTGTCCTTGAGTTCCGCCGCCGGCTGCCGCCCGTATTGCCGGCGCAAGGCATCGAGTTGGCGGTTTTCGGCAGCATATTGTCCGTACCATATCACCAGTTGCACGGCATGGCGCCGCGCGGCGTCGCTGCGGAACTGCGAGAACTGGGTGTATACCGTGCGGTCGTTCACCACAAAGCGGTGGTGCTCGCTGCTGCCGCCGTTTTTCAGATGGCCGGCCTCGGCTATGCGCTTGCGGGCGGCGGCCAGTGCCCGGGCGTCGGTGTGACTTTCGGCCACGCTGCTGATGCGGGCCATGCGTCTCACCTTCTCCTCGTCATCGGTATTGAGGTCGTACACCTCACGCGTCGTGTTGGGGATGAAACGGTATATGCACACATTGCCGGGCGCCTGTTCGCGGTCTGTCACAAACCATCCGATGTTGTTGGGCTCGTCTATAACCATCAGGTAGTCGTTGGCCGGCGAATTGAAGGGCATGCCCATGTTCTCGGCCTTGAGGAAAGTTCCGTTTTCCTTGTCGTAGCGCGTGACGAATATGTCGTATCCGCCTAAGCTCTCGTCGCCCTGTGCGGCGAAATAGAGCGTCACGCCGTCGGTCATCATGAAGGGGAAATCCTGTATGTCGTCGGCTGCGCTGTTTGCTATAATGTGCACCGGCTGTGCCCATTCCTCGCCGAGTTTGTCGGCCGCCACCAGTTTGAGGCAGCCGTTGGCTCCGGCCTGGGCGTAGACGACACGGTCGCCGAGCTCGTTTATGAAAGCGCTGGCGCCGGTAGGTGCCTGGAGCTTGAGGCCGGGAATGTCGGCCGGACGTATGATGCTGCCGCACTCGCGGTCAATGTTGATGGCGTCCAGCATCTGTTCGTGCTTCACAACCATGCTGTCGATGATGATGACCTTCTCGGTGCCGCGCAGCATGTCGGCTCCCATCTGCGCCTGCCGCAGGTCGGCCTCGAGCTGGGCGTCGGTCTTGCCGTCCTTTCTGTTTTTTTCGAGCTCCTTGTTCAGTTGTGTCTCAGCCTCCTCGAAGCGATATTCGCGCAGCAGTTCGGCGGCAGTAGGTTTGTTCTCAGTCTTTTTCTCCGTCTTGGCCTTTTTTTTCGGGTTACCCTTTTTCTGGGCATCGGCCGGCGTTGCTGTCAGAAGCAAAGCGAGGAACGGAAGAACCAATTTGTATTTGTTCGTCATGTCAGTTAGTGTTTATTTGCTTCAAAAATACGTATTTCTTTTCAATAGCCTGCAAAAGTCGGTAGTTTTTATGTATTTTTGCAGTAGATTACCCTCTGTCCGGCGCCTGCTCTGATAGTTGATCGGGAAGGCGGCAGATGCCTCCAGCTCCGTACGGAGGAAGTTTGCGCATTATCGGACGGTGCATCGGATTTTACACATCGCTATTAGGGAATATATATGAAATTCATAAAGTTAGGATCTTTTCTTCTGGTGTGGGCATTCTGCGTTATTGCGGCGTTTGCACAGCAAAATGTCACGCGCCATCAAGTGTCAAAAGGTGAAACGCTCTATTCGTTAGCCAAGAAGCATGGTGTTACGGTTGATGACCTTGTGGCTGCCAACCCGCGTCTGCGGGAGGAGGCGCTCAAGGCCGGTATGGAAATCAGTATACCGACGGTGGCTGTCGCCCCCCAGGGACCGGCCGGGCTGGACTGCCGTGTCATGCACAAGGTGGCGCGAAAGGAAACGGCGTGGTCTATTGCGCAGAAATACGGCCTGACGGTCGACGAACTCATCGAAGCGAATCCTGAAATGAAGGCCGGGAATTATAAACTGAAGAGGGGCACGTTCCTATGTATTCCTCCGGTCAAAGCGGACAAGGCATCGCAGAAAGCCCTTGTGGAAGAGCGTGCCGACGCCCTCCCGGCAGTCAACGTGGCTGTGGTGCTGCCGCTCACTTCGGGCGGAGGGGCGGCTGAGCGTAGCCTGGAGTTCTACCGGGGCTTTCTGATGGGCGTGGACAAATTGAAGAAAGCGGGTAAAAATATCAATGTATATGCCTATGATGAACCTGCGGGCGCATCGGGTCTCACTCCGGTTATAGCCGATATGGCCGGCAAGAATATCCATCTGGTGGTAGGCCCGCTTTATCCGCAGAATATGGCCGCGGTTTCCGTCTTCTCGTCATCGCATCCGCAGGCGAAATGGCTGCAACCTTTTTCCTCAAAAGTTACGCAGGTTGGTTCCAATCGCGACTTGTTTATGGTCAATGCCCCCGATATTTACAAGACACAGTTCGTAGCGAAACTCTTTACACAGGTGTTTCAAGGTGCTAAAGTCGTGTTCCTCCGCAGCAATCAGGCTAATGAACAGAGTTTTGTAACTCAGTTGCAGACAGCGCTCACGGCAGCGGGACATAAATGTGTGACGCTTCAGGCTGGATATACTTCCGAGCAGATGCGTGCGGAACTCTCTGAGCAAAAACAAACTACTGTTTTTGTTCCCGATGCCTCTACGCTCGAGAACGCCCGTTTGGTGCTCGACAAAATGAAGTGGATGAAGAAACTCAGCCCCGATAGCCCGTCGGCCGTATTGGGCTTTCCTGAATGGCTGGGATATGGTGGTGAGATAGAGGAGAGCATGTATGCTGCCGATACTTATGTCTTTGCTAACTATTATTATAATGTATATGATGAAGCTACCAAGACATTCGAGCAGGAATACCGCAACTGGTTCAAGACCTCTCCGTTGGCAGTGTCGCCGCGTATGGGGCTGTTGGGTTACGATGTCTGTGTGTATGCTGTGGGTGGAATCTTGAAATATGGTGCGGAGTTCGCCTCGCAAAAAGTGGATGCGCCCTGCCTGCAGAGTTTTTTGCATTTTGTGCGCCCCATATCGGCAGGAGGCATGGTGAACGATTGCATGCAGTTTCTGCATTATCGGCCCGCACATGTCATAGACCGGATTATGTCGAAATAAGTCGGTGGTACTCTTTCCCGGCGATTAAGTCTTCTTGCTTAGAGGGCGGATGACCGGAAAGAACTTTTAGAAGATTGTTATGAATTTGAAAAATAGAGTGTTTTTGGTATTGGTCGGTTGGGGAGTAGTTCTTGCGGCTATTGCCCAGGTGGGTGAGCCGCGGCGTACACTCGCAGTGGGTGTTAACGGTGGAGTGGTGATGAATACCATATCTTTTGATCCTACGATCAAGCAGAAGCAGCATGTGGCTCCGACTTTCGGATTGACTCTGCGTATGACCAGTGAAAAATACTTCAAGACTTTGTGCGCGCTTCAGGTGGAACTCAACTTCGCGCGTTTGGGATGGAAAGAAGATATATATGATGCTCAGGATGAACCTCTGCCAGATACGTACAGCCGGGACTTGAATTATATACAGATACCTTTTCTTGCCAGATTAGGGTGGGGGCATGAGCGGCGTGGCCTTCTTGGTTATTTTATGGTTGGGCCGCAATTGGGATATTGCTTTTCGGAGAAAACAAAGCGTAGCGAAGTGTGGACTACCGATGCCTCTGGAAATCCTGATCGCCCCAATGGTATGTTCGCCCAATACGATATGACACTCGATAAGAAATTCGATTATGGCATTACGGCGGGGGGCGGCGTGGAGCTTAGCACCCGCATAGGGCACTTCATGATTGACGGACGTTACTACTACGGCTTGAGCGATATATTCAATAATAGTAAAAAAGATGTGTTTTCGCGTTCTAATCATGGTAGTATAATTGTGAAATTCACCTATCTGTTTGATATAATAAAATAAATATGCAGGCAATAATAGCGTTTTGTCTGTTTTAAAAAACTTATCGTAGAAATGAAGTTGAATGTAATTCTCCTGTCCGGAGGCTCCGGAAAAAGTCTTTGGCCATTATCCAATGGCACGCGTTCAAAACAATTCTTGCGTCTTCTTACCGCTCCGGATGGAACGAAGGAGTCGATGCTGCAGCGCGTGAAGCGGCAATTGCTTGAAGTGGAACCTGAGGCTGAGATAACAGTAGTGACCAGTTTGGTGCAGCGTGATATTGTTGTTAATCAGTTAGGCCCGGGTGTTGATACTGTGACTGAGCCATCCCGTCGTGATACCTTTCCTGCAGTGGCTTTGGGAGCGGCATACATGCAGTCTGTCAAGTCGTGTGGTCGCGATGAGGTGGTGCTGGTGGTGCCTTGTGATGCATACACGGACAGAGGGTATTTCCGCCGTTTGTCTCGTATGGTGGCAGCTATTCGTGATGGAGTGTCCGATCTTATGCTGATGGGCGTCACGCCCCGTAGCGCTTCAGCAGATTTCGGATATGCCCTTCCTGTAGAGAACGATGGCCGGAATGAATTTTTACCTCTTGCGGATTTTGAGGAGAAACCCTCTGTTGAACGTGCCAAGCAACTGGTAGACGAGGGCGCTTACTGGAGTGCTGGCGTCTTTGCCTTTAAACTGGGGTATCTTATGGATTTGGTGGCAAAATACTGCCAGGTATCCGATTTCGAATCATTGCAGAAAAATTATAATACTCTTCCTGTTATAAGCTTTGACCGTGAGGTTATTGAAAAAACTATTTCCCGTGCATTGCTTGTTTATGCTGGCCCCTGGAAGGATTTGGGCACTTGGAAAGCATTGTCAGAGGAATTGGCCGATGTGCATAATGGTAATGTAACCTATGATGAGAGTGTCCAGAATACACATGCCGTGAATGAATTGGATATTCCTTTGTTATGTTCCGGAACAAAGAACCTGATGGTCGTGGCAAGTCCTGATGGAATATTAGTTGCCGACAAGTCTGTTTCCGATAAGGTGAAGGATTATGTGGCAGATCTTGCTATCCGGCCTATGTATGAAGAACGTCGTTGGGGAACATATCGCGTAATTGATCGTGTGGAATTTTCTGATGGTCATAAAATTCTGACGAAACAGCTTAATATCAAGGCTGGCGCACATATAAGCTATCAATTGCATCGTCATAGAGAAGAAATTTGGACTTTTGTGGATGGCGAAGGATGCTTGGTGCTCGACGGAGAAAAACGTAATGTGCGTCGAGGCGACGTAGTCCGTATTGAAAAAGGACAGCTACATGCAGTTATGGCCAATAAAGAATTATGTATAATAGAGGTGCAAAGCGGAGATGTGCTGGAGGAGGAAGATATAGAACGTTTCGATTGGGATTGGTGATATCCTGATTTATTTAGGAGGAAGACTTTTTAAAATATAGTCTTCCTCCTTATTTATTATGTAGGGATACATTATATAATATAAGTATGTATTCTTTCTGATCTTCTTTTTCTGTATCTCTTTTCATTTTCTTATCCGGGTTCACGTCTATAATAAGCGTTTCCTTCGTTTTTTATTTCCGCCCCCTATATATTCTCCTTATCCTCTCCCCATCCTCTCGTCATCCCCTCGCCATCTTCTCGTCTTATTTTTCCCATAATCCCCTTCCCCCTCCTTTCCCCGTGTGAAAGTCCTGTAAATATTTTTCTCTTTTAATTGCGTGGTTATTAGTCATTTGTTTAAAATGCTTTAATTTTTCTTGAAAAAAACCTTCATTTTTATTTGGCAGTTATTTTTAAAGGTTGTACTTTTGCACTCGCAAATGAGGCCAAGGGCGCTGCCCCGGTCCATGGGCACAGAAAGAAGAGTTCT